>JAESFN010000161.1_pt1 | contig 102610 bp, 93 predicted proteins | sample 9269411 | NCBI WGS metagenome assembly JAESFN01 (sample SAMN14505399, study PRJNA617100) | algae metagenome | isolation source: Iphinoe sp. HA4291-MV1 and co-occurring heterotrophs from trail next to... | place: USA: Maunawili Falls, Hawaii | collected 2009-07-25
GACCCCCAACCAAAGCCCAGAACGGGTGACAACGAGCACAACTAGGACCAGGTCACCCCCCACAGGGCCCATCCCGCTCGCTCAATATCAACCAACCGGCCGAAACCACCCTTTGCGCAACAGGCCCGCCAAGGGGGAGATGATCCGTGCCCTCCACTGGCGCCGGGGTAACAGTCGGGACTCTCCCCCTTGGTGGGGGAGAAAGCGAAAACTTGGGCTTAGCGCAGCTAAGTCCTTAGTTTTCGCAAGAGAGGGGGTCGCGCGGAGCCACCGAGGCCCGGCCCTCACCCCGCGCCGCCGCGCCACGGGAAGGCCGTGATCCGCAACGTCTGCGCACCACAGGGGACAAGCCGGATCGGTTGGCTTGGCGTGGTGTCGCCGATCGGGCTCAGTGGCGTGTCATCCGCCATGTGGTCATCGAGCGCCAGCGTCCATTGCGGCAGAGGCACGCCGGCGAGGGTCAGGCTGATCGGCGACGTCTCGGGCAGCCAGGGATTGATCGGCATGGGAGAACGCTCGATCGAGAGGTCGATCGCGCCACCATTCGCATCGCGGTCGAGCCCGTAGTTCCATGGCGATCGGGCCGCGAACTCCATCTCGTCAAAACCGTCGGGCAGTGCTTTGAGGATGGTCTTTTTCTCTTCGATGCGCAGCGAAAATACCAGCGGGCCGCGCCAGACGCTGGCGCTGCCGCTATGGCCGGTTGCAAGCCGAACCGGCGCATCGAAGCTCAGGGTGACGGTGTCGCCGCTCTGCCACTCCCGTTCGATCCTGAGGAACGAGCCGGCGACCACGGCGTCGATCGGCTGGCCGTTGAGTTCGGCCCTTGTGGCCCTGCTCCAGCCCGGGATGCGCAGCAGCAGCGGGAACGTCACAGAGCGGGCGGTCTCGATGGTGAAGCGGGTGGTGTCCTCGAACGGGTAATCGGTCTCTTGCGTGATGCGGACCGCGACGCCGTCGATCATCGTCGCGACCGTGGTGGGGCCGTGCGCCACGGCGGCGAGGCCGCCCTCGGCCGTCGCCATCCAGGCGTATTGCACATATTTGGGCCAGCCCATGTGCAGGTTGTAGCAGCAGCAGTGAAAGCCCGAATGCGGGCTGACCAGCAGGTCGTCGCCATGGTCGTCGCGGAACGGCATCAGCCCGCGCGGATTGGTGCGCGCGATAGGCATATTGGGCAGCGAGTAATACTGGTGCTGCTTGAAATCCTTGGTGGTCGCGGCGGCGAGGAGGTTGAAGGCGATCCGCTCCTGCTCGTCGCCGATGTCCGGGTCGGCCAGCACCTTGAGCGCCATGGCGTTGCTGAGGATCTGTTCGGCCATCGAGCAGAGCTCGACGCCCTGCGTGTCGGAATGGCCGACCAGCGCCTCGGTGCCGCTCCACATGCCGAAGGCGAGGCCATGCGCCTCACGCAGCTTGTCGTAGCCGATGCCGAAGGCGTCGCGATGGCTGGCCTCGCCGCTGCGCTGGTAGAGCACCACCGGATATTTCATCGCCTGCGAGACGTTGACGGCGTGGCTCGGGGCGAAATCGGTGTCTTTCACTTCGAGCGTATTGAAGAACTCGAGCCAGCGATTGCCCTGCGCCGGCAGGGCGTCTGCAACCTCGAGCAAGAAGCTCTCGCCGGTGCGGTTGTAGAGCCAGAACAGCGTATCGATCTGGTCGGCCACCCGGGCGCGAGCCCAGTTGTGCAGCGGCTGGCTGCTCAGCGTATCGCCGAGATAGCGGGCATAGCGCAGCAGCGCCTGGATGATGCGTTCGTCGCCGGTCGCCTCGTGATAATCGCGCAGCGCCCAGCAGATCACCATGCGCGGCCACCAGTCGAGATTGGAGGCGGGCCCGAGCTGGCCGTTCGGCTGCTGCCCGGCGAGCAGCGCATCGACCCAGGATTGGACCTTCTGCCGGAGGCCGGCGTCGTCATGGAGGAAGGCGAGGCTGATCAGCCCGCGCAGGTAGTACGGTCCCTTCTCCCAATCCTCACCCGTGCCGCCGCGCCAGGCGCTGTCCGGCCCGAGCGAGGGCAGGATTTCCTCGGCATGGCCGGTCATCCCCTCGGCTTGCAGCTTCAGCTGGTTGGCCAGCCACCCCCCTGCCCTCACGCTGCCGAGCGGCAGGGGGATGAACGGCGTCTCGAGCAGCGGCGCGCGGTTGGCGACGGGGGAACTGGCGGTCATAGGGTGTGGTCCTGAAATGAGGGGAGCTAGCGCAGCCGTTCGCCGGCCTTGGCAAACAGGCGCATCTGGCTCGGTTCGCAGCCGAGCCAGACCGGCTGGCCGGGGGCGAAATCGTCGCCGTCGCGCTGTTCGGCGACCAGCGTCTCGCCGCTGCCGGTGACGCAGTAGAGGTAGCGCGTGTTGCCCAGGTACTCGGAGAAATCGACCCGCGCCGCGATGGCGCCCTGCCGCTCGGCGCCGGGGTGGAGATGCTCGGGTCGGATCCCGAACTGGATCTCGCCGGGGGCGGCGCCGAGCTCGGTGGCGAGCTTGAGGCTGGCGCCGGCCACTTCGACGGTGCGGCTGTCGCTGAGGCGGCCGCTGAGGAAGTTCATCCGCGGCGAGCCGATGAAGCCGGCGACGAACATGTTGTCGGGGTCTTCGTATACCTGCCTTGGGGTCCCCACCTGTTCGATCCGGCCATCGCGCAGCACGACGATCTTGTCGGCCAGCGTCATCGCCTCGATCTGGTCGTGCGTGACATAGACCATGGTGTTGCCGAGCTCGCGATGCAGTCGCGCCAGCTCAATGCGCATCGAGACGCGCAGCTCCGCATCGAGATTGGACAGCGGCTCATCGAACAGGAAGGCGAGAGGCTTGCGCACAATGGCGCGGCCGATGGCGACGCGCTGGCGCTGGCCGCCGGACAGCTGGCCCGGGCGGCGTTCGAGCAGGTGATTGATCTTCAAAATCTCGGCCGCCGCACCGACCCGCGCGTCCACTTCGGCGGCCGGCGTGTGGGCGATCTTCAGCCCGAAGGCCAGGTTGTCCTTGACGCTCATATGCGGATAGAGCGCGTAGGATTGGAACACCATGGCGATGCCGCGCCGCGCCGGATCGGAATCGGTGACGTCGCGGCCACCGATCAGGATGTCGCCATCGGTGACCTCCTCGAGCCCGGCGATCATCCGCAGCAAGGTGGATTTGCCGCAGCCCGACGGGCCGACGAACACCACGAACTCGCCGCCATTGATGGTGAGATCGAGGCCATGAATGACATCGACCGAGCCAAAGCTCTTCTGCACATGGCGCAGCTCGATATCCGCCTTCACCAAAGCTTCCGACTGAATGCTCATGTGGATGACCTCACCCAGACCAGCATTTCGCCCGGGGCGCGGTTGTCCCACAGGTAATAGGGCACGAAGCGCGCCGTGGTGTCGCTGAGCCCAGGCACGTCGGAACGATAAAGCTCGGCCGACCAGGCGCCCTCATCCTCGCGCAGGGCCGGCAGCGACAGGCTGACGGCGCCGCCGAATTCGGCGATCGGCGCGGTGGCCATGCCACCCAGGCCGCGCGGCAGCAGCACGGAATTGAGCCCGGCGCCATTGTCCGCCTCTTCGAGGCAATAGACCAACGGCCCGCGCGCCACCGCCACCCGGCCGGTATCCTGCCGGACTTTGGGGTGAGCCCGCACCGGGCGCGCCGCCATCGGCAGCGCCATCTCGACCACCTCGCCGTCGCGCCACTGGCGCTCGATCTCGAGATAGCCCGAGCTGCCAGTCTCCACCGGCACGTTCTCGCCGCCGACAGAGACCTTGGCGTCCTTGCACCAGGCCGGGATGCGCAGCGACAGGGTGAAGCGGGTCGGGCGGTCGAGGCCGAGGGTGAGGCGTACCGCGCCGTCCCACGGATAGTCGGTGCTCTGCGTCAGAGTCAGCTTCGCGCCGGCCACCTCGAGCTTTGCAACGCTGTCGGCATAGAGATGGACGGCGACACCGCTATCGGAGACGCCATAGATATAGGTGCCGATCGAGGCCACCAGCCGGGCGATATTGGGCGGGCAGCACGGGCACTTGTGCCAGTCCCAACGGTGATGCTGGCCGTGGCTTTCGAGCGGGTTGTCGTAAAAGAACCGCGAGCCGTCGCGCGACAGGCCGGTCAGCGCGCCATTGTAGAGCGCCTGCTCCAGCACATCGGCATAGCGCCGGTCGGGCGCGCTGCCCAGCATGCGGCTGGCCCAGAACACCAGGCCCACCGAGGCGCAGGTCTCGGCATAGGCGGTGTCGTTGGGCAGGTCGTAATAGTCGGTGAACCCCTCATTGGAGGCCGACGGGCCGATGCCGCCGGTGACATACATCTGCTTGCCGGTCAGGTCGTCCCAGAGGATCTCGAGCGCATCGGTGAGCGAGCTGTCGCCATACTCGGCGGCGATATCGGCCATGCCCGAATAGAGGTACATGGCGCGCACCGCGTGCCCCACCACCTTCTGCTGCTGGCGCACCGGCACATGCGACTGGGTGTAGCGGAAATCGGCGTGGAGCGACGCCGGCCAGGAACCCCTCGCATTCTCGCCGCGCGCCGCTGCCTCGACGTCGAAATAATGCGGCTGTTGCCCGCGCTGCTCGACGAAATACTTCGCCAGTTCGAGATAGCGCCGCTCGCCGGTTTCGCGCGCCAGCCGCACCAGCGCCAGCTCGATCTCCTCATGGCCGCAATAGCCGGGCTTCTGGCCCGGGCCGGTGCCGAAGGTACGCCCGATATGGTCGGCATAGCGCATCATGGCGTCGAGCAGTTTCCGCTTGCCGGTGGCCTGGTGATAGGCGACCGCCGCCTCCATCAGGTGGCCGGCGCAGTAGAGCTCGTGACAATCGCGGAGGTTCGTCCAGCGCTGGCCCGGCTGCATCCGGATGTACCAGGAGTTCAGGTAGCCATCCTCGAGCTGGAGGCCGGCGAACATCTCGATGATGCCGTCCATTTTCGCTTCGAGCGCCGGATTGGGCCGGCGATAGAGCGCGTAGGCGGCGGCCTCAATCACCTTGGCGACGTCGGAATCCCAGAACATCTGGGCGGTGATGGTGTCCATCACCCCATACTGGTTCTTGCGGAACGGCAGCCGCATTTCGGGCACCGGCCGGGTCGGATCGATCTGGTCGAACATGCCGGCGGCGAGACAGCGCTCATAGAGGATGTCGACGGTCTTGTTGGCCACGGCGTCGATGTGCTCACCCCAGAAGCCGTTGACGGCAACCTGCGGGATGCGCAGCGGGCGGAAGGCGACAGGCGGCTCGGCGGAAATAGCAGGCATGGTCTGTTCCCGGATCATTTGACGGCGCCCGCGGTGAGGCCACGGACGTAGTAGCGTTGAAGGAGGAGGAAGAGCGCGAGGCACGGCAGCATCATCACCGTGACGCCGGACTGGATGGCGCCCCAGTTGATGGTGCCGAACTGGCCGGAAGCCACGGCCGTCATCAGGATCGGCAGGGTGTATTTGTCCTGGTCGGTCATGAAGATCAGCGCCGCAAGGAACTCGTTCCACGAGTTGAGGAAGGCAAAGATCGCGACGGTGACGACGCCCGGAAACACCAGCGGCAGCATCACCTTGACCAGCACCAGCCAGACCGAGGCGCCATCGACCCGCGCTGCTTCTTCGATTTCGCGCGGCACCGCATCGAAGGCGTTGCGCATCATGAACACCGAGAACGGCAGCTGCAGCGTCACATAGACGAGGATCAGCCCGACCAGCGAATTCTGCAGTTTCAATGCCGAGAGGATCAGGAACAGCGGCGTCAGGATCGACTGGAACGGCACCATGATCGACATGATGATCAGGACGAACAGCGTGTTCTTGAACGGGAACTTGAAGCGCGAGAACCCGTACCCGGCGAGGAGGCTGACGATCACCGAAATGATCACCGTGCCCAGCGCCACCGTCAGGCTGTTGCCGGCATGGGCCCAGATGCCGGCGCCGAAATCGTTGAGCACCGCATAATTGTCGAGCGTCGCGCCATCCACCGGCCAGGGCGGGATCGGCGGCTTCCGCGCCTCGATCGGCCGCTTGAAGCTGACGAGGATGCTCCAGGCCAGCGGCGCGAGGAACAGGAAGGCGACGCCCATGCCGAAGCCATGGCGGGCGATGCCGTTGATCAGCGCCTTGCGCTGGCGGGCGGCCTGACGGGCAGACATCGATCAGATCCCCTCATGGGTGCGGAGGATCCGCAGTTGGACGACGCTGATCGCGAGGAGGATCACCAGCAGCACCATGGAAAGCGCCGCGCCATAGCCCATCCGGAAGGAAACGAACGACGAGTTGAAGATCCAGTAGACCGCGGTGAGCGTGGTGTTGCGCGGTCCGCCCTGGGCGATGATGTAGAACTGGTCGAAGGCCAGCATCGAGCCGGCGACCGAAAGGATCAGCGCCAGCGCGATGGTGCGGCGCATCAGCGGCAGGGTGATGCGGGTGAAGAGCTGCGGGCGCGAGGCGCCATCGATGCGGGCCGCTTCGCGCAGGTCCGTCGGGATGCCCTGCAGCCCGGTCATCAGGATGATCATGGTGAAGCCGGCGGTCTTCCACACCACCATGGCGATCACCGACCAGAAGGTCGCATCGAAATTGGAAAGGATGTTGATGCGCTTTTCGGTGAAGCCCAGCTGTTGCAGGCCGGGACCGAAGAGGCCCGCATCGACATTCATCAGCCAGGCCCAGAGCAGGCTGGCCGAACCGAAACCCACCACCACCGGCAGGAAATAGATGGTGCGATAGAACCCGGCCAGCGGTCGCTGCCGCTCGACGAACAGCGCCAGCGGAAAGGCCACGGCGAAGATCACGATGGTGACGACCACGGTGTAGTAGAGCGTGAAGCGCATGGCGCTCCAGAAGCGGCCGTCAGCCAGCAATGCCTCGTAATTGCCGAGCCCGATGAAGCTCGATTTGCCGAGCAGCGGCCAGTTGTGCAGCGACATCCAGGCCGTCATCCCCAGCGGGATGACGAAGAAGGCGATGACCAGCAGCAGCGCCGGGGCGACGAACAGCAGCCCGACAAATTGCCGGCGGCCGGAACGCCGGCGCGAGCGCCGACTCGTAGTGGTGAGGGTGTCAGTGGCCATTGCTGTCATCGAGCCTGGTGCGAAGGGCGGGCAAAGGGTCGAGGGCGTCCGGAGCCCGGGGGGAGGAAGGGGCTCCGGACAGGGCATGGCGCGAGAGCCATGCCGGTCGGGCTTACTTGCCGTAGTTGTCGATGATCGACTGCATGGTCTCCTGGGCGGTGGCGATGGCGCCGTCCGGATCGTCGCCGAAGAAGGCTTCGGTCAGCATCTGCGCCCAGGGGCCGGTGGGGCTGTTGATCAGGTCGTTATAGACCGGCGAGGACGGGGTACGGCCGATCGACATGGCCTCGGCGGCGACGGCGTAGCGCGGATCCTGGTCCTTCAGCGCCTCGGCGGCGACATCGGCGCGGGTCGGCAGGCTGCCGCCGCTGGCGAGGATCGTCTGGCCCTCGACCGAATAGAGGAAGTCGACGAACTCCTGGATCGCCGGCAGCTTGTCGGCATGACCGGCCGACACTGCAAAGTTGTCGCCACCGCCGAACGAGGAGCGGTTGCCATCCTTGCCGGGGATGAAGGTGATGCCGAAATCGACCTCGGGATATTCCTTGGTCAGGGTGCCGATGGAGAAGGCGCCCGATTGCGAAATGCCGACATTGCCGGCCGCAAAGGTCGAGAGCCAGTTGCTGCCATTGTCGGTTTCGGCGCCCTCGGGCACGTAGCCCTTTTCCACCATGGAGCGGTAGAAGTTGATGGCGTCGTGCATCTGCGGCGTATCGAGCGTCGCTTTCTTGGCGCCATCGGCGAAGATATCGCCGCCCGAGGCCCAGACCAGCGGCAGGAAGGTGAAGGCGTTACAGCCGCCGCAGGCGCCGGCGAAATAGAAGCCGTTGATGTCGCCACCCAGCGCATCGACCTTGGCGGCCGCCGCCTCGATCTCGGCCCAGTTGGTCAGCGGCGCGTTGGGATCGAGCCCCGCCTGTTCGAACAGCTTCTTGTTCCACAGCAGCACCGAACCCTCGGCCAGCAGCGGCATGCCGTAGGTCTTGCCGTCATAGCTGCCCGCTTCGATATGGGCCTTGGAGAGCTGGTCGTAATAGGGCAGCCCCTTGGCAAAGCTCGAGAGATCTTCGAGCTGGCCGGCCGCCGCAAAGGCCGGGGTGTAGATCAGGTCGAGCCCGATGATGTCGGGGGCCGAGCCGCCGGCGGCGGAGGTCGCGTATTTCTGCACCATCTGGTCGGACGGCACGAGCTGCAGGTCGACCTTGGTTTCGTGGCCGGCATTGAACGCATCGACCAACGCCGGCAGGGCGCTGCCCTGGCGCGACCACATGGTCAAAGTGGTCTGTGCGAAGACCGGCAGGCTGGTGCCGAGCACGAGCCCGGCGAGGCTGACCGCAAGGATGTTGCGAGCAAGTTTCATGGTTTCCTCCATCGTCACCCCTTCGACATGAAGCGGGCGATCCCTGTTGTGGCCGAGGCTGCATCGCGTTGCCGGGCGGTGCCGGATGTGCAGCTCGGGGCCGGTTGACGTCCCTGTTTGTCGCGAGATCGAACCGGAAAGGCCTGCAACCTTTCCCGACCACGCTCCTAGACCTCCTCGCCCTCCACCGGCTTGCCGCCGCCACAGGACTGGCGGACGACCAGGGTGCAGGGAATTTTGTGCTCGGCGGCGGTATCGAGCTCGCCGCGCGACATCGCCAGCACCATCAGGCCGGCCTGCTGGCCGAGCGCCCTCAGGTTCATGTCGATGGTGGTGAGTGGCGGCAGCGTCGCATCGGCGACGATCTGCCAGTTGTCGAACCCGACCACGCCGACCTGCTCGGGCACCTTGATGCCGCGCTCGCGCAACTCATCGATGACGCCGCGGGCGATCTGGTCGCTGCCGCAGGTAATGCCGTCGGGCGGCGGGCTGGCGCCCGACCAGAGTTCGGCCACCGCCTGCCGCCCCCAGCGTTCGGCCCACTGCCCGTGCATGACCCGCCCGGGCTTGCCGATCGCCTCGCGATAGCCCGCGGCGCGGTGGCGGGCGGCGAGATGGCTTTCGGGGCCGGTGACATGCACGATGTCGCGGCGGCCGGTCTTCAGGAGCCAATCGGCGCCCATGCGCGCCCCATCCTGGTCATCGACCGTGATGTTGGGCGAGCCACTCGGGCTGGCAGTCAGCGCATAGACCACCGGCACGTCGGCATCGGAAAGGTCGAGCGGGATATGCCTATCGGCGCGACGGCCGGAAACGATCAGCCCATCGACCCGCCGCTCGAGCAGTGCGTTGACGTGCAGGCGCGCCCGCTCGGGATCCTCTTCGACCGCGGCCAGCAGCACCGAGACGCCGTGGTCGACCAGCGCGTCGGAGATGCCGGCCATCACCGGAAAGCTGAAGCGACCATAGGTATCGTCGGTGAGGAGCCCGATGGTGAGGGTGCGCTTCTTGATCAGCGCCTGCGCCATCAGGTTGGGCCGGAACTTCAGCCGCTGCGCCACTTCCTGGATTGCCTGCCGCGTCTGCTCCGACAGCCGCCCGGTGCCGTTGAGCGCGTTCGACACCGCTGCGATGGAAACCCCCGCAGCCTCGGCGACATCCTTGATCGTTACCTTTGTGTCGCGCATCGCCACTGGTAAAAGGTTTTAGCACTCTGCTTAAACGCTTTAGCAAACGAGGTTGCGCGGAGTCAATGGCGTTGGTTGGAAGGTGCAGTCGGGTTCCCTCTCCCGTTTACGGGGGAGGGGGGACCAGCCGAAAGGCTGGTGGGAGGGGGGAGCCGCAGACACTGGCCCCTGCCCCAGCCGAAGACGGTCGGTGTATGGGGCACGACCGACAGTCCGTGCGCGGCCAACCCACGTTCAACGCGTGGGGCTCCCCCCTCCCACCACGCTATCGCGTGGTTCCCCCTCCCCCGCAGGCGGGAGAGGGAGTCCCGACTGCGCTATCGGGGTGCTCGGAACGTCCAGTCAGGACGGTGTCTCCGCCAACTGCCGGATCGGCAGCAGCAGGGTCAGCTTCGTGCCTTCCGGCCCCGATTCCACCGTGAGCCTGGCGCGCATGGCGCTGGCGCGGCGGGACTGGTTGGCGAGGCCGCGGCCGGTGCGTGGGGCGGCGGTGTCGAAGCCCTTGCCGTTGTCGGCGACGCTGATGACGATATCGCCGTCGACGACGCCGGTGCTGACCGTCGCCTCGTTGGCATTGGCATGCTTGATGATATTGGTGAAGGCCTCCTGGACCACCCTGAGGATGTGCAGCGCGTAGCGGTGATCGAGCCAGAACACCGGCGGCACGTCGCGCACGTTCCAGTTGAGCTTGATGCCGGTGCTCTGGAGCCGCGGCTCGAGGCGGAAGCGCAGCGTGCCCAACAGCAGCAGCAGGTCGGTTTCGACCGGCTCCATCGAGTCGATGGTGAGCTTCAGATCGTCGATGCAGCCCTGCAGGATCTGCTTGAGCTCGGCCTCGTCGAGCTGGCCGCGCTCGACCATCCGCAGGGCCCCCAGGAGCGATGAGCCGAGCCCGTCGTGCATATCCTCGGTGAGCCGCTGGCGCTCGTGCAGCAGCAGTTCGCGCTGCTCGATGTCGCGCACCCGCTCGTGACTGGCGACCAGTTCCGCCTCGCGGGCGGCGAGCCGCTCGGCCAGCACGACATTGGAGCGCTCGACCGCATCTATTGCTTTCAGATAATGCGCCAAGACAATGTGGAAGAAAGCAAAAACCAGCGCGATCTGCACGAAGGGCAGGATGAAATAGCCCTCGATGTCGATGAGGTTGTTCTGCAGCATCAGATCGTTGATGCCCAGATATGCAGTGAGCAGCACCCAGACGGCGAGCACCAGCCCCTCCATCGACTGCTGCCGCCAGGCGGCACGGATCGAGCTGATGCCCACCAGGTTGCAGACGATGAAGGCGGCCGCGTAGACAAAGGGCGCGGTAAGCGTGGGGTCGAGCGTCCCCTCGAACAGCGGCAGTGTGGCGAGCCCGAGCAGCAGTGTGGCGCCGCCCACCACCGCGGTGATCCACGAGGTGCGCACCTGCAGCACGCTGATCAGGAACAGGTGCGAGATGGCCACCATCCACATGGTCGAGTTGACCGTCAGCCAGCCGAACCATTGGTCGTCGATCGGCAGGCGCTCGAGCCCCAGATGGTTGTGCAGGCCCCGGATGAAGGTGGCCGCCGACATCAGGAAGAACAGCAGATAGAGCCGCTCCTGCCGCCGCCGGAACCACACCAGGAGCGAGAACACGCCGCTGGCGAGGAACGCCGCGCTGGTGAGGTAGGACAGCTCGGCCTGGAAGAAATTGCGCACCAGGAAGGCTGGCCCCACCTCGTCGAAATCGCCGACCCACAGGCTCGACAGCGCCCCGCCGATGCCCCGCACATGCTGCAGGCGGATGACGAGGGAACTGATCGGCGGCGCCCCCTCGGTGACATCGAAGCCGATGCGCAATGGCCGGTTCGAGCCGTTCCATTGCAGGTTCGCATGCGATTGGTATTGCAGCGCGCCATTGACATAGACCGCGATGGTGCCGTCGGATTTCCAGCGCGGGATGTAGAGATAGCCCTTGTCGGCCGGCGAGACCGGCGGCTCGAGTTCGGCGCGATACCAGGTGACCTGCGTATCGGGCGCAGTCGCGGCGCCCTGCTGCGACAGCGCCAGCCTGGGGATGGCGGCATTGGGCAGCCCCACCGGCAGCCAGGCGCCGGGCAGCGCTTCGGGATCGATGGTCGCCGGCGGCGGCTGATAGCCGACAGAGCTCTCGACCAGCAGCTTGGCATACTCGATATGGACGCCGCCGGGCCGGGCGACGAGATGCAGCACCACCGCCGCCGCGACGATGATACAAAGCGCCGCGAGATAGCGCCCGATGAGCCTATAGAAGGCCATGGCTGCGCGCCTCGAAGATCGCCTCAGCCTTCGAGCTCACTTCGAGCTTCAGGTAGATGCGGCGCACGAAGGTCATCACGGTGTTGCGCGTCACCCCCATCAGCTCGGCGATCTCGTCGTAGCTGAAGCCCTTGGTGATCAGCTCGAGCGCCTGCTTTTCGCGTGGGCTCAGCAGAGGCTGCGCCGGCGGTTCGACCGGCCGGAAGCGCAACAGGATCTTGCGGGCAATGCGCGGGCTGATCGGGCTGCCGCCCGAATGGAGGGTCCGGATGTCGTCGGCGATCCGGCTCTCGGAACTGTCCTTGAGCAGATAGCCGGTCGCACCGGCCTCGATCGAGGGGATGACGTGCCGATCATCGGCGAACGTGGTCGACACCATGATGCCGCATTCGGGCCAGGCGCGATGCGCGGCGCTGATCACCTCGATGCCCGAACCGTCGGGCAGCCCCAGATCGACCACCAGGATATCGGCCGGCGCACCGGCGAGCAGCGCCATCGCCTGGGCGACATTTTCCGCTACGGCGTGGAGCACCATGTCCCCCGTCGCTTCGATGGCGGCAACGAAGCTGCCGCGGAACGAGGCATCGTCCTCGACCACCATCACCCTGAGCGGCGTCGCCACTGTCGCCACGACACTTCCCCCAACTTGCCCCCGGAGCTTCAGCACAGCCCTGAGACTTCTGCATCGAAGATGCGACAAGATCTGCCGCTCCGGAATCTAGCATCGCGGCAGTTACGCACTTGTCGCTATTTCTAGCGATATGTGAGCTTGCCCATCCGCTCAATAGTGCCCCCTGCCGTCCCGCGGCGGTTGCGTCATGCACCGCTGCCTGCCGGCACTTCCGGGGGGTATCATGCACTGCCATCGCGAACCGTTCCTCGCTCCTCTGCTCGCCGGCCTGTTGGCGGCGACGGCGCTGAGCGCGCTCGGCGCGAGCCCTGCCCTGGCGCAGACCGCCGGCTGGGGCGGCGGAGTATCGTCGGACTGGTTCACCAGCGGCAACTGGAGCGGCGCCCAGCCGGACGGCTCGCGCGACGTGGAGATCAATGGCCCGACCACCGCGGTAATCGATGGTGGCGGCGCGGCCTATGCCGGCAACCTGCGCGTCGGCGAAGGCGCCGAGGGCGCGCTGAGCATCACCGAAGGCTCGCTCCAAGCCTATCACACGACCATCGGCATGGATGGCGGCACCGGCAAGATCTCGGTAGTCGGGCCGAGCTCGAGCTTGGACTCGATGACCTCGATCACCCTCGGCCTCGACGGCAATGGCGAGCTCGAGATTCTCGAGGGCGGCACAGTAACCAGCAACCAGGGCGTGATCGGCGATGCCGCCGCCTCCGAGGGGACGGTAACCATCGACGGCGCCGGCTCCAACTGGAGCACCCGGATCGCCGGCGCCGGCATGTTTGTCGGGTATGGCGGCAAGGGCACACTCACCGTCTCCAATGGCGGCTCGGTCAATACCAACGGCACCTGGCTCGGTTATTACCCCGGCTCGGACGGAACGCTGATCGTCACCGGCGCGGGCTCCAGCTACATCGACGAGGGCGACATGTATGTCGGCCGCGAGGGTACCGGCACCGTGACGATCGAGGCCGGCGCCTCGGTCGAGATCTTCAACTCGCTCTATGTCGGCAAGGGCACCGTTGCCGTCGATGGCACGGACACCAGGCTCGAGGCGCATGGCGGCATCGTGGTCACCAGCCCGGGCGAAGACGGTTTCAAGGTCAGCGGCGGCGCCACCGTCGAAAGCAGCACCGGCTACATCGACAGCGGCGCCGGCAGCGAGGGCATCGCGACCGCCACCGTCACCGGCGCCGGCTCCAGCTGGACGATGGGTGTCGATGGCCTGACGATCGGGCTCGAAGGTGGCGGCGCGCTGACGGTGAGCGATGGCGGACGGATGGAAGCGGCGCAGATCTACCTGGGCGCCCGTGACGGCGCCTCGGGGAGCCTGACCATCTCGGACAATGGGCAGGTGGTTTCCGACTACGTGATGATGGCCCAGGAGGCCGGCTCCACCGGCACGCTGCGGCTCGAAAGCGGCGGCCAGCTCAGCGCCCAGCAGGTGCAGCGCTACGATGGCGCCGGTACCGTTGCCTTCGACGGCGGCACGCTCAAGCTCACCGCCAGTCAGTCGTTTCTGTTCTCGGGGTTCCAGACTGGCGACATCACGCTGGAGGATGGCGGCGGCACCATCGACACCGGCACCTACTCGGTGCACATGGACCCTGGCCTCGTCGGCGAGGGCGGCTTCACCAAGAAGGGCTCCGGCATGCTCAACCTCTACGGCGCCAGCACCTATGAGGGGGCGACGCTGATCAGCGCCGGCACGCTCAGGGCGCGTGAAGCCGGGGTGCTGTCGGCCAAGAGTGCCTACGAGGTGGCTGCCGGCGCGACGCTGAGGATCGATACCGGCAAGACCCAGACCATCGGCAGCCTCGCCGGCGCCGGCACCGTGCAGCTAGGCAACCCGCCGAACGGCGGCAACCCGGGCGGCAGCGCCCAGCTGACCCTGGGCGGCAACAACGCCTCGACCACCTTCTCGGGCGTGCTGGCGGGCAAGGGCCAGCTGATCAAGACCGGCACCGGCACGCTGACGCTGAGCGGGATCAACACCTTTACCGGCACCACCACGGTCAGCGGCGGCGGGCTCAACGTGCTCGGAACGCTGCTCGCGAGCGTCACCGCCGAGAGCGGCGCCCGCCTTGGCGGCACCGGGACCTATGGCGCGATCAGCGTCGGCGCCGGCGCGGTGCTGGCGCCCGGCAACTCGATCGGTGCGGTAACCACCGGCGGGCTGACCCTCGACGCGGGCTCGATCTATGAGATCGAACTCAACGATGGCGGCAACACCGCCGGGGTGCATAACGACACCACGCATGTGACCGGCACGGCCAGCATCGCGGCCGGGGCAAAGATCCGGGTCATCGCCGGCAACGGCACAGACGACGGCAGCACCTATGCGCCTGGCCTCGTCTACACCATCATCGACACGGCGGCTCCCGGCAACCTCACCGTCGCCGAAGCGCCGGAGATTATCGACAATTTCGCCTATCTCAACTTCACCGGTTCGCATGACGGGCAGAATTTCTACCTGACCTCGGCCATGGAGGCGGTGAGCTTCTGCCTCGAGAACAGCACCGCCAACCAGTGCGCCGCCGGCGACGCGCTGTTCGCGCTGGGAGCAGGCAATGCCGGGTTCGACCTGTTCCAGGGGCTGAGCGAGGAGGAAGCGCCTGGTGCCCTCGACGCCATTTCGGGCGAGGCGCATGCCTCGATGCAGCAAGTGCTGGAGCAGAGCTTTGACGCACTCGGCCGGACGGTGAACCGCCGCACCGCGGCCGGGCTCGCGGGCGCCGGCGCGGCGGCGGGGCCAATGAATTATGCGGCGGCGCCGGGCAACCTGGGGGTCCGCGCCATCGACGACGCCACCGCGGCCGGCACCGCACGCCCCTGGTTCGGCGCACTCGGCAGCTATGGCCAGCTCCAGGGCGACGGCAATGCCGCTGCCATCGAATGGAGCACTGGCGGGCTGGCCCTCGGCTACGAGAACGAAGTCGATCTCGGCTCGGGCACCGGCTTTGGCGGCGTGGCGCTGGGCTACCAGCACGGGGTGGGCATCGTCACCGCGCGCAACTCCGAAACGGCGTTCGACAGCCTTTCGGCCGCCGCCTATGGCGGCTGGAGCGATGGCGCCAGCACGCTTGTCGGCGCGCTCTCGGTAGGCGCCGGCCATGTCGCCACCGACCGCACGATCGCCGTCGGCGGCAGCACCGAGGTGGCGCATGCCGACTACTGGGCGCAGGCGATTGACCTGCAGCTCGAGGCCTCGCATGCGTTCGAGCTGGGCCATGGCCTGAGCGTCGCCCCGCTCGGCACCCTCGCCGTCGGCTGGCTCGGCCGACCCGGCTTCACCGAAACCGGTGCCGGCGCCTTCAACCTCACGGCCGAAGCCGAGGGCAAGCTCGGCGCCGCCGCCGGGCTCGGATTGGCCGTCGGCCAGCAGGTGGCGCTGGAAAGCGGCGCGCTGGCACTAGAGGGCCGGGCACTCTATGAGCAGCGCCTCACCGACGCCGCCGGGACCGCGGCATTCAGCTTCGACGGCAGCAGCAGCCCCTTCACCATCAGCGGCGCACCCGCCGACATGAGCTGGGTCCGCCTCGGCGCCGGCCTCGCCTACGAACTCGACAACGGCCTGTCGCTGGGCGCCAACTACGACGGGCGCTTCTCCGCCAATGGCCAATCGCACCAGGCGAGCGCGTCGCTTGGCGGGAGTTTCTAGCCGCGGAGTTGGGCCCGCTATCGCGCTGCACCGGCGCCCCCCGGAGATCGGAGAGGGCGCCGGTGCGGCTCGCGGGGGTCAGCCCGCAACGGCACCATTGGTCGGGGCCGGCGTGATCATGCCGGAGCGGCCATCGCGGCCACGTCCATGCTCGTCGCCACGACCACGCTGGTGATCGTCGCCCCGCCCGGCGCGATCGCCACCGCGATCATCGCCGCGCGGACCATGGTCGCCGCGATGCGGGCCGACCAGCGGCTGCAGCACGGCCTTCTGGGCGTCGGTGAGGCTGTTGTAGAGCGCCTCGAAGCTGGGCAGCACGGCGTTCAGGGCGTCGAGTTCAGCGGTCTGGCGCGCCTGTCGATCCTTCAGCACGGTCACGGCATCCGGCGGGGTGGCCGGGGTCGTGCCGGCCGGCTGCAGCTTGGCGCAGCTTTCGGCGAAGCTGGTCTGGGCGGTCAGCGCCGCCGTGCGGTAGGCATCGAACAGCGGCTGTTGCTCGGCGGTGAGCGCCAGTTTGGTGGCGATATCGGCGAGCCGGGTTTCCAGCTGCGCCGCACCGTCGGTGCTGCAGATCATCCCGGCAATACCGCCGCGCTGGCCCGCCTCGCGGTGCTCGCCCTGGCGCTTGCCGAGGGGGCCGCCATCGGGGCGCATGCCGCCATTGTCGTCGGGCTGCGCCACGCCCGATGCGGCGGGGGCCGCCGGGGCGGACTGGGCATAGGCGCCGGGCGCCAGCGCGGTGAGGCCCATGAGGCCGGCGAGCGCCGTAGTGACAAGGAAACGGGTCGACGTGTTCATGATGGTCTTTCCTCTTGTGGTCGCGGCGGAGTCGCTGCGAACTGCGGCCAACCAACCAGTCCGAGCTGTCGGCGACCTTGCAGCCGCACAGATTTTTCGTAAGGCTGGCGACAGGTTGGCGGGCTAGACCGGCTGGCCAAAGGGGCCCGTGGCGTGCGCATTCTGCTGATTGAGGACGACTATGTGCTCGGCGAGGCGATCCGCGACCAGGTGCGCGCCGATGGCCATGGCGTCGACTGGATGCAGCGCCTCGACGATGCGCGCGCCGCGCTCGACACGGTGGACTATGGCCTCATCCTGCTCGACCTGAGCCTGCCCGACGGTCGCGGCCTCGATCTGCTGAAGCAGTTGCGCCGATCCGGCAACCCGGTGCCGGTGATCATCGCCACGGCGCAGGACCAGGTGGCGATCCGTATCGAGGGGCTGAATGCCGGCGCCGACGACTATCTGGTCAAGCCGTTCGACCTCGACGAACTGAGCGCCCGCGTCCTGGCGGTGGCGCGACGTTATGCCGGGATCGCAGCGCCGCAGCTGCTGGTGGGCGAAGCCAGCGTCAACCTTGCCACCCGGACGATCACCCTGGGCAACAAGCCGATCGCCGTCACGGCGCGCGAGTGGGCGGTTCTGGAGCGCCTGCTGAGCCGGCGCGGCGGCATCGTCACCAAGGCCGAGATCGAGGACTCGCTCTATCCGTTCGGCGCCGAGATCGAAGGCAATGCCGTCGAGGTCTATGTCAGCCGGCTGCGCAAGAAGCTGGGCCAGAGCGTCATCACCACGGTGCGCGGCATGGGCTACAGGATCGAGCCATGAAGCGCCGCTCGATTGCCGTGCGACTGGCGGTATGGCTCAGCATCGCCATGCTGGTGTTCTGGCTCGGCGGCGCCGCGATCTCGACCGTGGTGCTGCGCAACGAACTGGAGCAGGCGTTCGACGAGACGCTGCGCCAGAGCGCCTTCCGCCTGCTGCCGCTCGCCAACCGCGATGTCGGCGACGCGTCGCGCGGCCGCGATCCCGTGCCGCGGCTGGGGCGCGAGGACGACGATCACCCGGGCCCCGGCAAGCGGGAAGACCGCCCCCTGCCCCGCGGCAACGAGATCGCCCCGCAACTCGAATCCTTCACCTACGTGGTGTTCGACCGGAACGGCGTGGTGCAGCTGCGCGCCGAGGACGCGCCCACCGTGCTGCCGGTGCTGCCGGCCGCCGATGGGCTGTTGTTTGTCGACGGGCATCGCGCCTTCAAATCCACCGACCGGCGCACCGGCACGGGCATCCTGGTGCTAGAAACCAGCAACGCCCGCGACGAGGCGCTGTGGGGGGCGGTGGCCGGGCTGCTGTGGCCGCTGGCAGCGCTGCTGCCGCTGGTGGGGCTCGGCATCTGGCAGGCGGTGCGGGTGGCGCTGCAGCCGGTCAAACGGCTCAGCCGCGACGTGGCACAGCGCAGCGGCACCAACCTCACCCCGCTCGACGATGACGACCAGCCGGCCGAGCTGGCGCCGATCGCCCGCGAGATCGAGGGGCTACTGGGCCGGCTGCGCGCCGCCATGGAGGCCGAACGCACCTTCGCAGCGAGCAGCGCCCACGAGCTGCGGACGCCGATTGCCGGGGCGCTGGCGCAGACACAGCGATTGGGCCGCGAGCTGGGCGACCATGTCGCGGCGCCGCGGCTCAAGGAGGTGGAGCACGCGCTGCGCGGCCTTTCCGATCTTTCCGAAAAGCTGCTGCAGCTGTCGCGGCTGGAAGCCGGCTTCGCACGCTCCGAAGCGGTGGTCGAGCTCGCGCCGGTGCTCGAACTGGTGATCCGGGACTTTGCAGCGCAGTCGAGCACGGCGGGCCGCGTGCGGCTCGAACAGCACCAGGGCGCGCAGCTGGCGCAGCGGATCAATCCCGATGCGTTCGCCATCGCGATCCGCAACCTGATTCAGAACGCCCTGCTCCACGGGGCGGCGCAGGGCCAAGTCCTGGTCGAGACGGGCCCCGGGCCGCAGGTGACGGTGCGCAACCATGGCCCGGTCGTCACGCCCGATGTGATGGCGCGACTGACCGAGCGCTTTGCCCGCGGCGCGACCCGTGCCAGTGGAACCGGGCTCGGGCTGGCAGTGGTCGCCACCATCATGCAGCAGGTCGGCGGCGAGCTGCTGCTCCGCTCCCCGGCGCCCGGCTGGTCGGACGGGTTCGAGGCGACCCTCAGGTTTCCCGGCAGCGCCTGAGGTTTTGCCTGTCTCGCCTTGCGGTGTGGAGCAAGGCGGAGTCCCGCACCTTGATGCCGAAAATGTCGGCGCCGTTCATGCCGCCGCGAACTGAGCGAGATAGTTCGCCCGGGACCGGCACGCCAAGCAACGAAGACCGGTCAGCTCTTCCATCGCATGTAACGGATCGCCGCTGGTGCACCGCTGCAAGCGAAACCCAAGAGAACAGTGCATAAAGCACACCCCGATGACGTGACAGCGCGACGGCTACACTCTACCAATTGTGGATTGGGAGGGGGAACGTCATGTATCCAGCATATCTGGCCGGTCTCGTCGTCGGTGCGACGATCGGGGCGCTCATTATCGGTGGCCTGCTTGGCTGGGCCATCCACAAGGCCACCCGGCTCGACTACGCCATTGCCGATGGCATCGGCGTGTTGCTGCTGCCGATCGGCATCGTGCTGGGCAACTCCTCGGAGAGGCTGGACCCGCTGACCAAGTGGCTGGCCTACGGTGCGGCCGCGCTGATCGCCTACTTCATCCTCAGGCTGTTGCGTCGCTGGATGCAAAGGCCTGGCCGTCCCAAGGCGGGGGCGGAGTAGCGCCGCGCCCCCTCACCCCAGCATGTGATCGGCGATGCTGTAGCTGTGGCTCGCCTGGTAGGCGTTGCGGCCGCGGTTCAGGTGGGTGAGGTTGAAGCGCCGGATGGCCCGCAGCATGCGCGGGTCGGCGAGCATCCGGTGGAGCGAGGCAGAGCCCCGCACCTTGATGCCGAACATGTCGGCGCCATCAGGGAAGAACCAGGCGACATCTTCCGGCACCATGGCCGCCTGCTCGATCCGGGCCTCATCCAGCCGCTCCGGCGTCACCGATCCATCGGTGGTGAAATCGGATAGGTGCAGGATGAAGCGCCCGCGCAGCCCTTCGCCATCGGCATAGAGGGTGAAGAACTCCATCCAGCTGGCGTTGACCCGCACCAGCGGCTTGTCCGAGGTCGATGGCAGGCAGGAGACCGACCACCAGTAGCGCTCGGTGCGGCGCGGCATGGGCAGGCACTGCCGGCCATAGCCGCCGAGCAGGTTCAGCACCTCCGGCGCCTGCGGCAGGCCGAGGAACTTGTGGTAGCGCGGCAGGTACTTGAAGCGCAGCTCGACCGCTTCCGCCCGCTCGTCGGCATCCTCGAGCGGCGCGCCATCGAGCCAGGCCTGCTGCCGCTCGAGGCTCAGCAACTGGCGGAAGCCGGTGGTCTCGCCGGGCCCGGTCCTGCGCCTCGTTCTGCGCCTTGTCTCGCCGCTTGCCATTTCCGCCTCAATAGACAGACCTGTCTGTCTCTTTTCTAGCGACCTCTCGGATAGGCGTCAAGCCCTGCCCTCGGCCAGGCAGCCGGCATCGACTACGTAAAAACACGCAGCCGCACCACAGTATTTCGTTAGGGAATTATTGCAGACGGGCCAGCCACTGCTTCGACAATACACCCGACGCAAAGCACTCGAACGCATACTTAAGGTGATTTGCGATGGTTGAGAACTGGTTACCAATACAGTGGCGACGCAGGAAAAAGCCGTGGGACGTTTGACGCCGCGGTTGCCTGCCGGGGGGCGGGCACCAGGCAATGGAGGCACACTTGTCCGGATCGACCGACCTATCGGATGCACTGAAAGCCCGTCTCGATTTCATCGGCCTCGATGCCGCCGCCCTGGCGCGCATCGGCCAGGTTCAGCCCTATGTCGACAAGCACCTGCCGGTGGCGTTGCGCGGCTTTTACGAAAAGATCGCCGGCGTGCCCGAGGTCAGCCGCTTCTTTGCCGATGACAGCCAGGTCAAGCGCGCCCAGGGCAGCCAGATCGACCACTGGAAGAAGATCGCCGCCGGCCGCTTCGACGAGGACTATGTGCGCGCCACCCAGCGCATCGGCCTCAGGCACGCCAAGATCGGGCTCGAGCCGCGCTGGTATATCGGCGGCTATGGGGTGATCGTCGAACAGCTGGTCAAGGGCGTGGTGCATGACTTCATGGTGGATGCGCTGAAGCTCCACCCGACCGGGCTGATGGGCCTCAAGCGCACCGAATCCACCCGCGTGCTGGAGGATGCCGACCGGCTGGCCGCGGCGCTCTCCGACATCCTCAAGGCGGTGCTGATCGATATCGACCATGCGGTGAGCATCTATTTCGACAAGGTCACCGAGGAGGCCGCCGACCTCGCGCAATCGAACGCCGACAAGGTGATGCGGGCGGTGACGGCGACCGGCAGCGCGCTCAAGAAGCTGAGCGCCGGCGACCTGCGCGAACGCATTACTGCCGAGTTCGATGCGGCGATGCAGCCGCTGAAGGACGACACCAACAATGTCGCCGAGCGGCTCAACGAAATCGTCACGCAGTTGCGCGGCACTTCCGGCGCGCTGAAGACCGCGACCGGTGAGATCCTGTCGGGCGCCAATGACCTCGCCGAGCGCACCAGCAAGCAGGCTGCCGTGGTGGCGCAGACCTCCTCGGCGATGGACCAGCTGGCCGAGACGGTGGCCGAGAACGCCCGCCGCGCCGACGCCGCCAACACCAAGACCCGCACCGTGGCGCAGAACGCCGAGGAAGCCGGTTCGGTGATGACGCTCGCCAACGAGGCGATGGGACGCATTTCGTCGTCCTCGGCCAAGATCTCCAACATCATCGGGCTGATCGACGACATCGCCTTCCAGACGAACCTCCTGGCGCTCAACGCCTCGGTCGAGGCGGCACGCGCCGGCGATGCCGGCAAGGGCTTTGCCGTGGTTGCCGTGGAGGTGCGCCGGCTGGCCCAGTCGGCAGCCAATGCCTCGGCCGAGGTGAAGCTGTTGATCGAACAATCGACCACCGAGGTGTCCGGCGGCTCCAAGCTGGTGTCGGAAGCCGGCGCCAAGCTCGAACTGATGCTCTCGGGCATCCGCGAGAACAGCTCGCTGATCGAGGGCATCGCCCACGCCACCCAGCTGCAATCGGGCACCATCAGCGAAGTGACTACCGCAGTGCGACAGATCGACGAGATGACCCAGCACAATGCGGCACTGGTGGAAGAAACCAACGCGGCGATCGAGCAGACCGAAGGCCAGGCGCAGCAACTCGACCGGATCGTCGATGTGTTCGTCGTTGCCGAGGAGACCGGCGGCGCCGACGGCCGGCAGAGCTGGCATCCCCGCCTGGCTCGGGCCGGCTGACCCAGCGGCGGGCGCGGCGACAGCGATCGCCGGTGCCGGGGACCGGTTGCGGATGATCCCCGGCATATTGCCGAGCCCGCCTTGCGACGGCCGGAGCGCGATCGTAGCTTCGGGACCAGAAGTGCGACGGGGCAAACATGCCGCGGGTCCTTGCGGGCAAACTTCAATCGACCATCACGCGGATCCAGTCGGCGGCTGATTTCGGCGCGTTGATGCACGCCCTCTCCGAGGGGCTGGGGGCATTCGGCATCGATGGCTTCCTGCTGGCGCTGGATTTCGCGAGCGCGGCGCAGATGCTGGCGACCCCGTTCAAGCAGGTGCCCGGCTATGTCGCACGGCTGCGCGAGCTCGACCTGGTGGATGGCGACCCGATCGTGCGCCGGATCCTCGGCGGCGACGCCGGCTTCAGCTTCGACACCCACGCGCTGGCGCGGGAGGCAGCCGACCCACGCTGGCGCGCACTGGTGCTGGCGGCCCCGCCGGTGTCGGGCGCCGTGCTGCCGCTGCCGAGCGCCCCGGGGCTCAAAAGCGTCGCCATCGTCAGCGTCGAGGCGGGCCAGCCGCTCGATGCGCTGGCCATCGATTGCGCCGGCATCATCGCCCGGGTCGCGCAGATGCGGGCGCAGCTGCCGGCCATTGCCGAGGGCGGCGGCGACCGGCGGTTGCTCGCCGCCAACCTCAGCAGCGTGCAGCTCGAGGTGCTGACCTGGGCGGCGAAGGGCAAATCCAATGCCGACATCGCCATCATCACCGGCCAATCGACCCGCAGCGTCAGCTACCACATGAGCGAGATCCTGAGGAAACTCGACGTTTCCGGCCGCAGCCAGGCCATTGCGCTGCTGGCCCGGACCGAACGCTGAGGGGGCGCGGCGCCTGCTACCAGCTGTCGGGCCTGAGCTCGCGCATCTGGCGCGCCAGTTTGAGCAGCCGCCGGCATTGGGGCCAGCTGGTTTCGGGGTTGATCACACTGACCCAGCGCATCCGGCCATAGAGCGGATGCGGGAACGGCGCATCCAGCGCCTGGGTGTCGAAGCTGGCCGCCTCGAGATCCCTGCGCCCCGTGATGCCGGGAAACAGCTGAGCAAACGTTGCCTTGTCGGTGGGAAAGTTCAGCCGGAACACCCCTTCCCGATCGAGTGCCGAGGCACTGTCATAGGCATCGTCATGGGTGACGATGGTGGCGAAGGGGAATTTCTGCTCCGCCCCGGCGAAGAAGAAATAATCGGGCGACGTCTCATGCACGCTCACCCCTTCGAAGCCGAGAAGGAAAGCGCGGATGTCGGCAATGCTGGCCATGTCGTATCCTCTGGTAGCCAAATTTGGCTACTGGCTATCGGCTTTGGCCAAATTTGTCTACCCTCGCGGGAATCACGAGGTGAAGATGAACGTCACGCGGTTGCTGGTGCTGGGCGCGATCCGGGTGAATGGCGGCGCCCACGGTTATGCCATTCGGCAGACCCTCGAGGCATGGCAGGTGCAAAGCTGGACCCGGCTGCACTCCGGCTCGGTCTACCATGCGCTGACGCAGCTGGAGAAAGAGGGCATCCTCGCCGCCGAGGCCGAGGCGCCCGGCAATCGCGGCCCGGGCAAGACGCTGTTCGTCACCACCCCGGCAGGCGAGGCCGAGTTCTTCACCCTGCTGCGCCAGGCGCTCGGCAGCTTCGACCTGATCGAACTCAGCGCCGGGCTGGCGCTGGTCGACGCCCTGCCCCGGGCGGAAGCGCGCGAACGTCTTGCGGCGACAGCCCGGAGCCTGCGCGAAAACGTGGCGCGGCTCGAGGCGATCGCTGCCGCGGCGCCGGCTGGCGCCGGAACACCGCGAACCCACGACCTGCTGGCGCTGTGGAGCGCCAACCTCGCGGCGTCGGCGGCGGTGCTGGAGCGGGTGTCGCGGGAGTGATGCCCCTCCCCGCCTGCGGCGCGGAGCGGCCGTTGTGCGATCGTGCCCTCCAGGGTCCTGGGAGACACCCAGAACCTGGCCGTGCCCCGCCTCCGACACCCCTAATCGAAGCGGTTGGCGGCGGGCGGATCGCTGGCCGGGAACGACTCGTCGGAGGCCTCGTCGAGCGGTGTCCACGGGCGCCTCGGCCTGTCGCGCATCGCCTCGGGCCCGGCGGCCCGCACCTGCAGATCGCTCTCGCGGGTGCCGACAGCCTTGCCGTCGCGAAAGGCGGCCTTGGGTTTCTTGGGCGGAGGAGGCGGGTTGAGCTGCATCGGGCTGACCTCGTCGTGCTTACCCCATCCAATGGCCGGAGCCGGCAAAGGTTGCAGCCACCCGGCGGCCCCCCGCGTCGCCGACTGCCAAGACGAGGTATGACGTTTTGTTGTCAGCAATAGATCATCAACAGCCTGGTACCGGGAACATTTCGGGAATGCGCCTCGGAAATACCCCTTTTCCACCAAGAACATTTCGCGAACTGCATCGGCAGGCACGCGTATTACTGGGTGACGGGCCCTGCCGCGGCGTCGGGTGTCTTCTACCATGGGCCTGAGCGCCCAATTGCTGTAGCCATGGGGCCCGAGGAGGGTACGGGTGATGGACGATCTGCTGGCAGCCCAGGCACAGTTGCAGGCCGAAGCCGACGCTTTGGTGGAGGCACTCGATCTCATGGCGGAGCTCGCGGAGCTCGGCGCCCCGGTCCGGGTGGGCAGCTCCGCGCTCGGGCTGATGGTCCGCCGCGACATCGACATCACGGTGAGCTGCGAGCGGCTCGACGCCGCCAGCCTCGCCGCCTTCGCGCAGCTGGGCGCCCGACTGATGCAGCGCGATGACCTCATCGTCACCGTCCGCTTCCGCAACGACGCCGGCCGCTGGAACGCCGAACCGCAGAACTACCCCGACGGGCTCTATCTCGGCCTATCCGCCCGCACCCCCGCCGGCCCCAACTGGACGTTCGACATCTGGCTGGTCGACCAGCCGGAACGCCAGCCGGATCTCGCGCATCTGCGTACCCTGCTGCCGCGGCTGACCGACGCCGATCGAGTGGTGATCCTCAAGATCAAGCACGTGCTCGCTGCCGACCCGACGGAACCGAAGCTCCCGAGCGCCCTGGTCTACGAGGCGGTGATGGATCATGGCGTGCTGGATGTGGAGGGGTTTCGGGCATGGCATGCGGGGCGGGGAAAGTAGGCGACCGGTTACCTTCACCACAGCCCCTGCCCCCCGCCTGTGGTGAGCGAAAAACCCCGCGCTTGCACCCCCGGCGCAAGCACCCTAGTTTCAGCATCAGGCAGCGAGCTTCGCCGCCTCTATGTGGGCCGACTGTGAGGGGACGCTTCGGCGGGTTGCCTCCGGGTCCACGGTGACGGGAGAGCCGATCGGCGGAACCCGTTTCACCGCGTGGTGTTTGCTCGTGTCCTTTCACCAGCTTCGCTGCCCCACCGGCCGGTGGTCGCTTCTAGGCGACTGACTGCTGGCAGACGGCCCCCTCCCATCCACCCCCATAAAGGGGAGGTGCCGCGCCGGTTCGTCTGGCACGATCGAAGACAGAGCCTCGACTCTTCACCTCCCCCATTATGGGGGAGGCCGGGAGGGGACCGTCTCTATCAGTCGGGCACCTGTAGACTCAGAGGAATGCCATGCCCCGCGCCGGTAGCAAATCGAGCGCCATTCCGCCTTCTGACGCTCCAGACAGCACAACCTGGCCGAGTAACGCGCCGGAAGACCCCATCCAGACCCCGCTCGACTTCCTCCTCGCCATCATGCGCAACCCCGAGATTCCGCGCAGCGAGCGGGTGGATGCGGCCAACAAGGCGGCGCCGTACCTCCATTCCAAGCATGCCACCGTCGGCCATCGGTCGTCCGATGGCAGCATGCGGCCGACCATTATCTTCGAGGGGATGCCGAGGGATGCCAGCGACGACCAGCGCGAGAGCAGCGAACAGCGCGACGAAGGGAGCGACAAGTAGCGCGAAGCGCCCCGATGCCCTGCGCGTTGCGCTGCACCCAAAACAGTGGGTGGCGCTGCTCTCGCCGGCGACCGAGATCCTCTATGGCGGCGCGGCAGGTGGCGGCAAATCGCATCTGATGCGGCAGGCGGCGATCAGCTGGTGTGCGGAAATTGCCGGCCTGCAGGTCTATCTGTTCCGCCGCATCCGCGAGGATTTGAGCAAGAACCACATGGAAGGCCCGTCGGGCTTTCGCGCCCTGCTGGCCGGCTGGGTGGAGTGCGGCTTCGTCGTGATCGTCGAGGACGAGATCCGCTTCTGGAACGGCTCGAAGATCTATCTCTGCCACTGCAAGGACGAGAAGGACCGCTTCAAGTACCAGGGCGCCGAGATGCACGTGCTGCTGATCGACGAGCTGACCCATTTCACCGAGGTGATCTACCGGTTCCTGCGCAACCGCGTGCGGATGACCGGCATTGCGGTGCCGGAAAAATATCGCGGGCGGTTTCCCCGCATCCTCTGTGGCGCCAACCCCGGCGGCGTGGGGCACCAGTTCGTCAAGACGACCTTCATCGATGCGGCGCCGCCGCTCGACATCCACCGCACCAGCGCGACGGAAGGCGGCATGCGGCGCCAGTTCATCCCGGCGCGGCTCGAGGACAACCCCACGCTGACGACGGACGACCCGACCTATGAGGCGCGGCTCGAGGGGCTGGGGAGCGCGGCCCTGGTGCGCGCCATGCGGCATGGCGACTGGGACATTATCGATGGCGCCTTCTTCGATTGCTGGCAGACGCACCTGCATGTCATCGAGCCCTTCGCCATCCCCGAGGACTGGGCGAAATTCCGCTCCGGCGACTGGGGCAGCGCCCGGCCGTTCTCGTTCGGCTGGTGGGCGATCGTCGGCGACGACGCCAGGCACCCGGCGACGGGTGTGCTGTTGCCGCGCGGCGCGCTGATCCGCTACCGCGAATGGTATGGGTGCGAACCCGGCAAACCCAACAAGGGGCTGAAGCTCACCGCCGAGCAGGTCGGCAAGGGCCTCGCGCAGCGCGAGACCGAAACCGTGGGGCTGGGGGTGCTCGACCCGGCGGCCTTTGCCGAGGATGGCGGCCCCTCGATTGCGAGCCGCATTACCCTGGGCTCGGGCGACAAGCGGATCTTCTTTCGCGGCGCCGACAACAAGCGCGTGTCGCAGCGCGGCGCCATGGGCGGCTGGGACATGCTGCGCCAGCGCTTCGTCGGCACCACGCTCGATGAAGACGGCAAACCAAGCCCCGAGGGGCGGCCGATGATCTATTGCTTTTCCACCTGCCGCGACTCGATCCGCACCATCCCGATGCTGCAGCACGACCAGGCACGGCCCGAAGATCTCGATACCGACATGGAAGACCATGCCGCCGACGACTGGCGCTATGCCGCGATGTCGCGCCCCTGGGTGCGGACGAAGCCGGTGGCTGAGCCGGGGAAGGCGCGTTCGGGGTACCGGGCTGCGACGGGTGGCACCGGGCCGGGTGACTGGCAGAGTTATTGAGGTCCACTATTTGGCTGGCCCCGCGATCCGTCGGCATGGGCACCTCTTCCCTTCTCCCCTCAGGGGAGAAGGTGGCTGGCGGACGATGGCGAAGCCATCGCCGCGGGCCGGTTGAGGGGTGAAGCGGCGCAACACGCGCTCGCTGAGAGGCTGAACCCCTCACCCTAGCTCCGCTACGGACCTAGCGGTCCTAGCTGCACTACCCTCTCCCCTCAGGGGAGAGGGGCCCGACTGCGCCATCGGCGTCGTCTGAACGTGACGTGATCCAGGAGTTCCGATGAGCGATTTCGCCAATGCACCGGCTGCCGCCTCCCCTGCCCCGGCCACCGTGCCGGGTCGGTCGCTGGCGCGGTTGAAGCAGGATTACCTGAGCTACCTCGACGGCAAGCGCGAGGAGATCGACGAGCAGCAGGAAGCGCGGCGCTATTATCATGGCGCGCACTGGACGGCGAAACAGATCAAGACGCTGAACCAGCGCAAACAGCCGGTCGTCACCTACAACCGCCTGGCGCGGAAGATCAACGCCGTGGTCGGATTGCTCGAGCGGCAGCGCCAGGACCCCAAGGGCTATGCCCGCACGCCGCGCCACGAGGATGGGGCGGAGGTGGCGACCGCGGTGCTGCGCTATGTGCTCGATGAGCAGCGTTGGCAGGAGAAATCGCCGATCGCTGCGCTCAACGGCGCGGTCGACGGCATTGGCGGGCTCGAGCTGACACTGGAAGCCGGCGACCGCGGCGATACCGAAATCGGCTTCGAAGTCGTCGACCCTGCAGGGTTCTTTTACGACCCGACCTCGACCCGCGCCGATTTCTCCGATGCGGGCTATATGGGGATCGGCAAATGGGCCGATGCCAGCGAGCTGCTTGCGGCGTTCCCTGATAAGGAGCGCGAGATCGAGGCCTCGGTGGACCTGGGCTCCGAGCTCACCAGCAACCCCGACAGCGACGATAACTGGGTGATGGGCGACGAACACCACCGCCGTGTCAGGGTGATCGACCACTGGTACAGGCGCGGCAACCAGTGGTGCTTTGCCATCTATACCGGCGCCGCCATCCTCGCCGAAGGCGAGAGTTATCTGCGCGATGAGAAACGCCGGACGCTCTGCAAGTATGTGATGTTCTCGGCCAATGTCGACCACGACGGCGACCGCTACGGCTTCTTCCGCAACATGAAATCGGCGCAGGACGAGATCAACCAGCGGCGCTCGAAGGGGCTGCACACCAGCCAGTCGCGCCGCATCGTCATCCGCGACGGCCAGGGGCTGGAACCGGAAAAGATCCGCGCCGAACTGGCCCGCCCCGATGGCGTGGTGGTGGTGCCGGTGGGCGCCGAACTGCCGCAATTCGACGATGCGGCGCGCGGCGCCGAGCTCAGCGCCAATCTCGGTTTCCTCGAGGAAGCCAAGCAGGAGATCGAAAATTATGGCTTCAACCCGGCGCTGATCGGCTCGGGCATCCAGGACATGTCGGGCCGCGCCATCGCGCTGCAGCAGCAGGCGGGCGTTGCCGAACTCGGCCCGTATCTCCTCGGCTATCGCGGCTGGAAGCAGCGGGTCTATCGCGCCATCTGGAATGCGGTGCAGAGCCTCTGGACCGCCGAGCGCTGGATCCGCGTCACCGATGACGAGGGGTTGGGCAATTGGCTCGCCGTCAACCGGCTGGCCATCGACCCCACGACGGGTATCCCCACCATCACCAACGCGCTCGGTTCGCTCGATGTCGACATCATCCTCGACGAGGGGCCGGACACCGTGACCATGCAGGCCGACACCAACGAGTCGGTGCGCCAGGCGCTGGCCGCGGTCGGCCCGCTGCTGCAGCCGGCAGTGGCCGCGGCGGCGCTGGAAGTGCTGATCGAAACCTCCTCGATGCCGGCCTCGGCCAAGAAGAAGTTCCGCGATGCGACGCGGCAGAAGCCGCAGCCGCCCAACCCGCTGGAGCAGCAGGCCGCCATGCTGCAGCAGCAGGCGGCGATGCTGGAGCTGCAAGGCAAGGGGCTGCGCAATCGCAAGACCGAGGCCGAGACGGCAAAGCTGATGGCCGAAGCCCAGGATATCGGCGCCGAACGGGCGGCCGAAGGGCTGGAGCAGCGGATCGATGCAGTGGAGCGGCAGGACGAACTGCTGGCCCGCCGCGAGGAACAGGATGCCTGGCGCACCAACCGGCAGCTGGAGCTGGCGGGACGGGCGTTGCAGTTGCGGGCGGCTCAGGTGCGGGCCACAGACGACTGAGAGACGGCTTCAGTTGGGCGCGACTCTTCGCTGACAACCCGGTGCGCTTGGCGCCCCTCACCCTGACCCTCTCCCCAGAGGGGCGAGGGGACGATAGACGCGCCGGCAGTGCCACAACGCCCCCTCGCCCCTTCTAGCGGACGCAAGAGCGTCCGCGGGGGAGAGGGCTGGGGTGAGGGGCGCCAAGCGCACCACCCCACCCCACCAAACAGTTTCCGTCCGCGCCACGATACGGCGCATGGGCTGCCGGCGCCCTCTGGCCGGTTTCGCTGCACTCTCCGCGACAGTGAGGGTCACGCCAATCGGACGCGATAGTCCGGGAGACACGAGATGAACGACACTGAAACGGTCGACGATACCGCCTTGTTCAATGCCACCGTCACGGGCGAGGCGCCCGTGGCCGAAGCAGAACCGGTCGTCGCGCCGGCCGAACCGCGGCCCGAACCGGCCATTCCCCCGGCCCGGCTTCGTGAGGAAGCCGATGCAAGGCGGGCGGCGGAGCGGGATCGGGATGAGCTGAAGCATCGGCTCAGCCGGCTCGAGGCGCAGCTGCAGCCGCAGCACCAGGCGGCCCGGCCGCCGGAATTCTGGGACAACCCGGATGAATGGGGCCGATCGCTGGTGACCCCGATCCACGAGCAGCTGTTCCAGCAGCGGCAGGGCGTCTCCCGCCTCCTGGCGGAAGAAAAGCATGGGGCGGACAATGTGCGGGCGGCCTACAACGCGCTTGGGCAGGCCATGCAGGCCGACCCGGCGGTGCAGACCGACTACCTCCGCATCATGCGCTCGAACCACCCCTATGGCGAGCTCGTCGCCTGGCACAAGAAGCGCCAGGCGTTCGATGAGATCGGCAGCGACCCCGCTGCCTATCGCAACCGCGTGCTCGACGAGGCGATGCGGGACCCCGAAGTCCAGCAGCGTTTCCTCGCCCAGCTGCGCGGCGCCGCCCAGCCCAATATCGAGGCCCCCCGTCGTTCAGCCGTGCCGCACATCCCCTCGCTGCAAGGCATCGGCACTGCCGCCGGCCCCGCATCCGCGGCCGGCGACCCCACCGATGCCGAGCTGTTCTCGGCAACCACCCGCCGGCGGCGCTGAAGGCGCTGTAACCGGCTGAGCATCAGGACCATCAAGCAATGGCTCTTTCTCCCAACCACCCCAATAATGAAGTGATCAAGTTCCGCCAGGATGTCGCCTACGACTTCCTGCGCTCGTCGCGCTTCGACGCCTATATGGGCGACGATTCCACCTCGGTGATCGTGCGCATGTCGGACCTCGAAGCCGACGGCAAGGAGATCCGCGTGCCGCTCGTCACCCAGCTTTCGGGCGATGGCGTCGGCGCCGGCACCTTGCGCGGCAACGAAGAGCAGATCGACAGCTACGGCATGCCGCTCTGGGCCGACTGGGCCCGAAACGCGGTGGCCAACAACCGGGCGCAGAACAAGGAATCTTCGTTCTCGGTGCGCTCGACGGCCCGGAGCCTCCTGCGTGGCTGGTCGAAGCGGATCGTCCGCGACGACCTGGTCGATGCGCTGCTGTCGATCCCCACCTCGGCAATGCAGGCCGGCCGCTTCGGCAATCCGGGCAACCGGGTCAACGGCATCAAGTGGTCGGCGGCCACCGCCGGCAACAAGAATGCCTGGGTCACCGCCAACCCCGACCGCGTGGTGTTCGGCTCGGCGCTCTCCAACTACTCGACCACCTTCGCGACCGCCGTGGGAAATGTCGACTCCGCCAACGACAAGATGTCTGCGGCGGTCGGGAGCCTGTTGAAGGACCAGGCCAAGCAGACCGGCGTCGACCCCAACAACCCCGGCGTCTACAACGGCCGGCCCAAGATCAGCCCCTATATGGAAGCCGAGGGCGACCAGGAATGGTTCGTCTGCTTCCTCGGCGCCCGCGGTTTCCGCGACCTGAAGGCCGATCCGGTGATGACTGCCGCCAACCGCGACGCCCGCAACCGCGAGGGGGGCGACCCGACCAAGACCAACCCGCTCTTTACCGGCGGGGCGCTGGTCTATGACGGGGTGATCTATGTCGAGATCCCCGAGATCACCCAGCGCCTGCTGCTGAAGGGCGCCGGCGCCGCGGGGATCGATGTCGAGCCGGTGTTCCTCTGCGGCCAGGGCGCTCTCGCCTACGCGCTCGGCCAGATGCCGCGCCCCACCACGCTCGAGGACGGCGACTACGACTTCGTCACCGGCATGGGCATCGAAGCCCAGTATGGGGTGGGCAAGATCGCCAAGGCCCCGCTGGCGGCGGGTGCCTCGGCGACCATCGGCAGCCTCGTCGACTGGGGCATGGTGACCGGGTTCGTCGCGGGGGTGGGGAATAGCTAAGCCCACAGGCGGTGCAATGATCGCGTCGGTCGGTGCACATTTGCATAGCCGGCGCGGGCTGCCCCCCACCCCTGTCCCCTCCCCCCAAAAGTGAGGGGAGGGAGACCCTCTCACTGACATCGAGACTATCGTCTCCCTCCCCCTGTTGAGGGGGAGGGGACAGGGGTGGGGGTCAGCCCGCACCGGCGGTGAACATGTTCCCCCGACCTGCCCTGCCCCACATTTCCATTCCCCCATTCCAAAAAAGGAGATCGGCCATGGCTGATCGTAATGCCTACAGCCAGCCGCAGGTTGGCAACCAGGGCTTTGCCCGGACCATGAAGTGCCTCGGCGCCGATGTGGCGCTGCTCGCCGGCGACCTTGCACTCAACAAGACCGTCGGCCTCTTCGTCGTGCCGCGCGGCTTCGTGCTCACCGGGCTCTCGGTGGTGGTGCCCGACCTCGACAGCAACGGTTCGCCCCTCCTCGCCTTCGCCATTGGCGACGCGGGCGACGATGACCGCTTCATCGCCACCGGCGCCACCACCGGCCAGGCCGGCGGCACCAATACGACGCTGGCGGCGACGGGCCTCAACTACGAGTTCACCGCCGACACCGAGATCGCCTGGAAGACCACCGCCGCGGCCGCCACGGCCGTCGCCGGCACCATCCAGCCGCGCTTTTTCGGCTACATGAAGTAGGCCCCGCGATGGCGACGGTCACCTACCATGCGCCTCAGGGCGACAGCGAAGTGGTGAGCCTTCAGGGGCTCCGCTTCTTCGATGGCGAGCCGCGCGAGCTCGACGATGCCGAGCACCCGGCGCTGCTCGCCAAGCTGGCAACCAACCCGCATTTCGCGCTCGAGGGTGCGGTGCTCACCGTGCTCGATGAAACCGATCCGCCGGCGATCGGCCTTCGCGCCATCCATAATGGCGGCGGGCGGTTCATCATCGTCCGCGGCGACCGCGACCAGAAGGTGAAGGACGGCCTCAACAAGGCCGAAGCCCACGCCTTCAACGCCCTCTCCGAAGCGGAGAAGCAGGCGTTTGTGGGTTAGGCCCCTCGCCCCTCTCCCCTGAGGGGAGAGGGTAGCGCAGCTAGGACCGCCAGGTCCGTAGCGGAACTCGGGTGAGGGGTTCAGCTTCTCAGCAAGCGCGAATGGCGACGCCTCACCCCTCATCCGGCGCTACGCGCCACCTTCTCCCCTGAGGGGAGAAGGGACCAAGAGCCGCCGGCTCAGAGGCCAACCTTCACTTGCCCAGGAGCCCCCCATGCCCAAAACCCGTCACGACCTTGTCAACCGCGCGCTGGCCGAACTCGGCGTGGTCGGCGCCGGGCAGACGGCTGCCGCCGAGGATTTCGATGAGATCGACAAGGCCGTCGCCCCTGTGATGAGCGACCTCGCGACCCGCGATATCTGGGTGTGGGGCGACCCCGATGCCTATGACGACGATGCCTTCGACCACCTCGCGGTGCTGCTCGCCAATGCCCGGGCCCGCGCCTTCGGCCTGGCTCCCGACGAGCAGAAGCGGCTCCTCGCCGAACAACGGCTGCGTGGCCTGAAGCCGACGATCCTCTCCGGCCGCACCCAGGAAATCGAGTATTTCTGATGCCCCCGATCAGCTGGCCTACCGGCCAGAGGCGCCATGCTCGGTGCGCTGGGCATCGCCGGCCGCGCCTTGGCGGCTTCGGCGGTAGCTCTGCCACCCCCACCACCCGCGTGCCCGCAAAGCCTCCAGGGAGTCCGAAGATGGCACTGACCTATCCCGAATACGCCACCCCACAGCCATCGCAGACCAGGCTCACCGACCTGCTCGACCTGTGGGACCAGGGCGTCGCGCAGGGCAAGGCCGATCGCTACGAGCGCGAAGCGCCGCGGCAATTCGCGAACGCGGCCGCGCCGCTGTCGGAGTACGGCCTGACGACGCCACCCGACCAGTTGCGGGCCCTGTTCGCCAACCCCGAGACGCGTCCGTTCGCCGTGCAGATGGTGCAGGAGGCAACGGCCCGGCGCGCTGCTGCCAACGATCCAATCAGGCAGTTGCGGCTGAGGAAAGCACAGTGGGACTTGGCCCAGTCGCAGCTCGGTTCGGCCCAACCTGCTCCTGCTTCCACCGGGGGCGACGCGCCTCCTGCCGGCTGGCAGGACTCTCCAGAGGTCTGGAGCTACCTGACGCCTGAGGAGCGTGCCCTATGGAACTGACAATCGAACAACAGAAGGAGCTCGCTCTTGCCAGCGCTCGCAAGCGGCTGGTGGAAGCAGGAGCTTCGGCGGTCGGCAACACCAGGCAGGGCCAGCAGTTGGCCGACGGCGGTCCAGCCACGGCAGCAGGTCCTTCGCCCACATTTCTTGGGCAGCCGCTCACCTTTCAAGGAAAGCCGATCCCCGCCAACTGGCTTGCTGATCCCGAGAACATGAAGCAGCTGATGGCGCCGTACTCATTGGCGAACCAGCCCTCGCTTAGTGAGGTGTTGGACGCGTTTCAGACGGGCGCGCATAATGGGATGACGTGGGGTTTCGGCGACGAGATCCAGGCCGGCCTCGAGACGCCCTTTCGCACGGCCGGGCAGGCGATCAACGGGGACCTGGTTGACCTCGGAAAGGCCTACGGCGCGGGCCTCGAAGAAACCCGCGCGCATATGGATGAGCGGACCAGCAAGGCGCCGGCGGCCGCATTCGTCGGAGAGCTTGTTGGAGGCCTCGTGTCTGGCAGCACCTTGGCCAAGGGAACGGAGATGGCCCTGAAAGCAGGGGTGCCCCTGCTCGAAGCAATCATGCGCGGGGGGATAGAGGGGGGCATCTACGGCGGTATCAGCGGGTTCGGAAACAGCCGGTCGGAGGACCTGTTGGGTCGTCTTGGGGATGCCTACATGGGGGCGCTGTGGGGCGTTGGTACCGGCGCGGCGATGACTGGCGGCGGAGCTGTGGCGAGCGGGGCCGGCAAGAGGCTGCCCGTTCAAACGGTCGAAGAGCTGAACGCGGCGGCACTCGCGAAGTATGCACAAGCCGGGGCCGCTGGCGTTAAGGCGTCCAAGCCACAGACCGCAACCCTCGCGACCTCCATCAGCGACATCGCGACGTCCAATGGGCTCGTCTCGCGTAGTGGCAAGCTGGACACCTCGAATCTCCGTATTCTTAACCTTATCAAGTCATTCGACGAGTTTGCGGGGCGCAAGATGAACGTGCCCCAGATGCTGGCTCTGCGGGTAAAGCTCACCGACATGGCGAAAAGCAGCGAGCCCGCCGAACGGCGGATCGCCATGCAGATGCTCGAGGAGTTCGACAGGTTCACGGACGAACTGGCGCCGACGCTGAAGGCAGGCAACGCACTTAGTCACAGTGCCACGAAGGGCGATCTCATCGAGAGCGCTATTGAACGTGCCCGCGTCAATGCTCGCGGACGCACTGGCTCGGAGTTCGAAAAGGCCCTGCGCACCGAGTTCGAGACCCTGCAGCATCAGATCATCAAGGGGGAGCTTAAGGGACTGACCGCGACCGAGATCGATGCGATCAACAAGGTTGCCGATGGCACGCCCTTGGCGAATGCCCTGCGTGGCATTGGGCAGCTCGCTCCACCAGGCGCAGTCCCCACCATGGCTCTCGGCATGGTTGCACAAGAACCCAAGCTTGGCGGATTAGCTGCCCTCGCGCTGGGCACGGCGGGGGTTGGAAGTCGCGTTGCCGCAAACACCCTGACCAAGAACGCCGCTGAATCGGCAGCCTTGATCGCACGGAACGGCGGCGTGGCCGTGCCGCGCAAGCAACTCACTGCAGAGGAATTAGCATTGATCGCGTGGCTGCGACGAGGGGCAAGTCTAGAAGCGGGTCAATTGCCTCTGGAGGTGCCATAGGCCCGCGATGCGATCCGCCAGAGATCCGGCCACCAGCGACGGTCGCGTCTTTTGACGTGATCGAGTTACTTGGGCGGCCATAGGTGCCACCAATCAGGCCACACCTTGCAAAGGGCGTAAAATGCGATCAAGGCGATGACCACCAGGACCCATCGGATGTACCGTAATTCGGACAGCACCGCCCCCGTGTTTCGCAACATGACGGCGCGCGTCTTTTCATCCTCGGACATGCGCTCATAGAACTCTCTTTCGCGTATGAGCTCGTCTTTGCGGGATATCACGGGGGACACATCCATATTGTAGCCATCGGCAATATGAACACAGGCCCTTGGCGCCGCAAGATGCTCGCGGTCTCGCTTACTGCCAGGCTTCTATCTACCCCCTGGTGACACACCGATCCTCACCTCCGACAGCCTTCCCAAGCAGCCATCTGCGTGCCCAGTTTCGTCGCCGGCGACACAGCCACCTCGACGCTGTAGGTGACCGATGCAGATGGGCCCACCAAGCGTGGCGCAGTCGATGCCCGCCGAAGCGCGCAGCATGCCGTCGGTGACTCCCCTCCAACCCAACACCAATCGAGTACTTCTGATGCCCCCGATCAGCTGGCCTACCGGCACTGCGCCGGGCGTGAACCCTACCGAAACCGGCGGACGGCTGATCAATGCCATCGCCGAGCGGGCCCCAACGGGGTCGCGCAGCGAGATTGTCTGGCGTCGCGTCGCCGGGCTAATTGCCCGCTTCACCACCATTGAGACCGCCATTCGCGGCGCGCTGCTGGTCGGCTCGGTGCTCTATGTGGTTTCCGGCAACCGGGTCTATTCGATCACCTCGAGCTATGTGGTCACCGAGCTCACCGGCACGGTGGGCGGCGCCGGCCCCGTCACCATGGCGCGCAACATGAAGGCGCCGGTGCCCGACGTGCTGATTGTCCACTCCTCGGGCATGTCGCAGATCAACATCTCCGGCGCCTCTGTCGCCGTGTTCAGCGATGGCGACCTGCCCTCGGTCAACTCGATCTGTTGGGTCGACGGCTATTTCATCGTCACCGCCGAGAACGGCCTCGCCTACCAGTCGGGGCTCAACGACACGACGTTCGCCTCGGTCGACCGCACCACGGCCGAGGCCGACCCCGACGGGCTCTACCGCGCCATCGCCTCGGGCAGCGACCTGATCCTGATGGGCACCGCTTCGCTCGAATTCTACGCCAATGCCGGCAACCCTACCGGCTTCGCCTTCAACCGCTCGGTGGTGGTGCCGATCGGGCTCAAGGCCCCCTATGCGGTGGCCGGGTTCGAGCCGGGCTTTGCCGATACGGTGATCTTCGTTGCCAACGACAACACGGTGAGACGGCTCCAGGGCTATGAGCCGGCGCCGATTTCGGGGCCCGACCTCAACCGGCTGATCGAGGCGGTGACCAACCCCGCCGAGCTCGTCGCCTGGGTCTACCAGGCGGCCGGGCACGCCTATTGGGTGCTGAGCGGGCCGGGCTGGACCTGGGTCTACGACGTTTCGACCGGCAGCTGGCACGAGCGCCAGAGCTATGGTTTTCCCGATTGGCGCTGCCGCTTCGGCGTCGCCGCCTGGAGCAAGTGGTTCACCTTCGACCTCGAAAGCGGCACGGCGTTCGAGCTGAACTCGACCGCCCGCCGCGACGGCGCGCGCCCGCTGGTCTGGACGCTCCGCTCCAACCAGGCGCACCGCTTTCCCGGCCGCGCCGTGATCCACAAGGCGAGCTTCGATTTCGAAACCGGCATCGGCCTCGACGCCGGCATTTCGCCGATCGAAACCGACCCGGTGGTGCGGATCCGCTGGTCCGACGATGGCGGCCGCAACTGGGGCAATCCGCTGACCCGGAAGCTCGGCACGCAAGGCGAGGACCTGCCCATCGACATCAACAATGCCGGCCTCACCAGCCGCAAGGGCCGGATCTGGGAGATGAGCATTTCCGACCCCATCGAGATCGCGTTCTTCGGTGGCGCCATGGATATCGAGGAGCGCGCCGCGTGAGCACCTCGGACAGCCTCAGGCCGATCCCGCATCCGAGCGCCCGGCTGGTCGGTGCCGACGGGGCGATCACAAAACCCTGGTACGACTGGCTGAACCAGCTGGCGGAAAAGCTCGCCGAGCTGACCCCGCTCGAAGGCGCCGCAACCTACGATCCGCCGAGCCTCGCCGATGGCGCCGGCACCACGACGACCGTGACCGTCCCCGGCGCGGCGCTCGGCGATTTCGCGATGGCGGCGTTCTCGCTGCCGACAGCCGGCATCACCATCACCGCCTGGGTGAGCGCCCAGAACATTGTTTCCGTCCGCTTCCAGAACGAGAGCGGCGGCCCCCTCGACATCGCCGGCGGCAGGCTCGCCGCGCGCGTGCAGAAATAGGAGCCTCATATGGCAGATCTTTTCGAAACCATCGGCGACTGGCTGGGGCTCAACAAGGGCAAGGCCACGCAGAAGGCGGCCGAGCAGAACCGCGGCGTCATCGACCAGCTGGCCAAGACCGGCCGGCCGATCATCGAGGGCATCCAGGGCGTCACCGGCGACTATCTCGATCTGGGCAAACTCGGCGCCGATCGCTATGCCGACGCCATGGGGCTCAACGGCCCCGACGGCTATGCCCGGGCCGAGGCGGCGTTCCGCGCCGGGCCGGGCTACCAGTTCGCCCTCGACCAGGGGCTTGATGCGGTGGCCCGCAAAGGCTCGGCGATGGGTCGGCTCGATTCAGGCAATACCGATCTCGACCTCATGCGCTACGCCACCGGCTATGCCGACCAGGCCTGGGGCAACTGGATGAACGGGCTGAGCGGCTACAACAATATGTACGGCCAGGGCGTCGGCAACGACGTCGCCGCCCGCGGCCTCGGCCTCGATTTCGAGAGCGGCCTGGCCTCCAGCTACATGGGCGCCAACAACCAGGTCGCCGCCGGCAAGGAAGCCGGCCAGGGCGCCATGCTCGACGCGCTGGGCTCGATCGTCGGCATCGCCGGCCAGGCGTTCGGCGGCGGCGCCTTCGGCGGCTATGGCGGGTTCAAGGGCGGCGGCGGCATGGGGCCGAACACGCTCAACGGCACAGTCACCCAGCGATAGGAGCCCGCAGATGGCACTGAACTACCCCGACTACGTCGTCCCGCAGCCTTCGCCGACCAAGCTCACCGACCTGCTCGACCTGTGGAACCAGGGCGTCGCCCAAGGCAAAGCCGATCGTTACGAGCGCGAAGCGCCGCAGCAATTCGCTCAGGCTGCCGCCCCGCTGTCGCAATTCGGGCTAACGATGCCGCCCGATCAGCTGCGCGCGTTGTTCGCTAACCCGGAGACGCGGGCATTTGCGTGGCAGCAGATGCAAGAGGCATCACAGCGCCGGGCCGAAGCCTACGATCCGTTACGCCAGCTGCAACTCAAGCAGGCGCACTATGGCGCGGCCGGGGAGCCGCAACCCGCGGCAACAACCGCTCTCTACCCCCCCATCCCTGCACCGCGCGAAGCGCGACCGACGCCACGCCCGCGACCCGGCATCGGCGCGATCGAAGGCGGCTACCGTTTCACCGGCGGTGATCCGTCCAACTCTGCCAACTGGGAGAAACTCTGATGGCCGGTCCCTGGGAGAACTATGCGCCAAGCACCGCGACCGGCCCTTGGGCCGTGCCACCAGCGGGGTTGGAACCCGGTACGCGCGCATATGCAGACTGGGCTCTCCAACAAGCCATGGCCGGAAAGATCCTGCCGAAGGTGAGTGAGACTCCCCCGGCTTGGGAAGCACCCTGGGTCACACCAGGCGTGGGGGAACCAGGAATTCCTATCATCTCCGACATTACCCGGTCCCTGTATCCTTTCGAACGAAACTTGGAGACCAGCGAATATAGGCTTGCTGTTCCGAAGATCGCTCCCGCGACGATTGAAAGCGTGGTCGACGCAGCGACCCTTACTCGCGACATAGCGGCTGGCGCCTATAATACGGAACTCGACTCTGGCCGCCTCAATCTGACTCCCGAGCTGGTCGGACGCATCTTGAACCTCTCCTCGTTTGGCATCACCGGCGCGATGCCCAAGCTTGGCCCTGGCGGGATCACTCGAGTGGGTCGGGAGGCTGCGACCAAGGAAGCCGATGGCTTCGGGATTCCTCTCACTTCCGGACAGGCGTCAGCCGACCTGCACAAGTTGCGTGCCGAAGAGCTAATGCGTCAGGATGGATCTTCGGCCCAGCCCATCATACGTACGTTCGACGACCGACAGAGTGAGGCAATCGGCAACGCGGCGGGCGCACTGGGCAAGGAGCTCGGCGGCACGGTCGACGATCTGACCGGCACCCTGACCAGCGGACTGCAAAAGAAGATAAAGCTGGCACAAAAGCGAGCCGACGCGCTGTTCCGGTTTGCACGGGATGGGAACCTAACGATCGAGCCCACAGCGGCAAAAGCACTCCCTGGCTTCGTCCAGCAACGCCTGGCCGGCATGATTGTGAATCACGAGCTCACGCCAATGGCGACCGCCGCATGGAGGGAGATCCAAGACGCTGGCCTCGCCGCTGACCGTGGGCCCCTCTCGTGGAGGGAACTCGATGAGCTGCGAGTCAAGCTGGCCAAGCTTTCTGCAACCGACGACTACGATATCGCCGCCACGCAGGGTGTGCAGGACGCTTTCGACGGCTGGTTGGACGACTTGGTCGATCAGCAACTGTTCAGCGGGGACGAGGAAGCACTGCAGGCGCTCAAGGCCGCCCGAGCCAAGTCGGTCCAGTACCTCGGTGTCACTAAACCGAAGAAGGGCGATGCTGCCGGGGCAGTCATCGCCAAGATGCAGCAGGGCGACGCTACTGCCGAACAAATCGCAAACTGGCTCTACGGCGCTGACGTGGTGTCACCTAGCCTTGCCGCGACGGACGTCGCCAAGCGCCTAAAGGGCCTCTTCGGCCCATCGAGTAACCAGTGGAAAGCCATTCGTGCCTCAGCTTGGAGTAAGTTGATCAACGACCCCGCAACAGGTGAGATACGCCCCACAGCGGCCCTAGCGAAGCGGATCGACGAGTTCGTCAACCAAGGGGATACCTCATTGGCAGGCACGCTGTTCTCCGAGAACGAGCGCAACCGGATGAAGGCGCTCTCGGCCGTTATCAAGAGGACGATCTTGCCCATCGATGCAAAGAACCCATCGCGCCCACTGTTGGGGCTCGGCGACGCCGCCAATGACGTACTAGTGGCAATATTGAGCGGCGCAGTGGGACTGAAGCTCGGGGGTGAGCTACCGGGAGTACTAGCCGCAACCGCAGTTCCCGTCTTCCGCAGAGCCATGCGCGAGGCCGAGGCAAGAGCGGCGATCGCTAACAAGCCCCCCCTGGATGCCCTACCCTACGCTCCCAGCCTCACCGCCCGGATCGCAGCCATGACAGCGAACGACGACAGCGACATGGACCTGCGTGCACTGAGCCAGCAGCTCGCCCAGGGCAACAAGCCCCCCGGGGTCAACGACGACCTAGCCAACATTCTAGAAACTACGGGTCTGAGACCTGGCTCGACGGACCTTTCGGGGGTCGACCCTGCGACGCGTCCTCGGCCGTTCCTGCCTTTGGGAATGCGGAATCTGCTCCGGGAGGAACCGGTAACACTATCGGCACCGCCCCTGTTTCAGTTGCACGCTTGATCCGCGTTCCATCCCAGGCCTCGTGCACGATCACCAAGACGAGCCCTGGGACAAACGCGATGCCCCAGACCATCCACCACGGCATCCACGGAAAGGCCAGAAAGAGGATCGCAACGACGAGTGCCGTCAGTATCCCGAGCGGCGTCGCGAGCTTCACGAGCCCGCTCATATCGCGCAGCAGGAAACTACCTTTTCGTCGGTACTCGTTCGGTTCAAGGTCCAGATCAGGCATCAGATCACCGAGAAAAAGCGAACCAGGCACCAGATGAGCACCGCAGCCGACACAAAGGCCGCGAACAGGCCCTGCATGGCGCTGTGAAACTCTTTCGAGGTCTGTCGCTCTCGCACCTCGAGTTCTTCAATAGCCTTTTCTTTCCACTTTGGATCGAGAAGCCGCCGCATCTCGGTTCTGCTTCTGAAGATCTCCTGCTTCAACTGGTCGAACTTTGCGCTGGTGGCTCGTCCCGTCAAATCGATCCCAACGTAAAGCACTCCGGCGAGGGTGACGATCATCACCTCGGTACGATCGGTCACCCGCCCGAGCACGTACCAAACAACGCCAAGCTGCGCCAAACTGGCCGCGATGGTAAAAAGGTACGAGGTAACCAAGCGCAACGTACGCAACATACGGCCTTCCCTCACGCCAATATCGCGCGAACATAGTTGCGAAAGGCTTTGCTGGGAAGCCGGGCGGTCGTGCCCGCCAACCACGCAAACTCCCTTGAAGCGGGCTCACAAAATCTCACGAATACCGTCAGCTTTTGGACGATCAGGCATCAGGAGAACTTCATGATGGAAGCAACAGTTAAGAAGCACACGGTCACAGATGAGTTGTTCGATGCAACCATCGCGGTTCTGCCCAGTGTGCTTCATCGCTACCTAGGGAGCGAAGAAACTGTCCCGAAACTTCGTGATGATGGCAAGGGCATGTCGCGAACTCTCGCTCCCGGCGTCGCTCATGTCCTGGTAACTCCCGGCGATAGCGAGTTGATCGGCTAGCTCGAAAGCACTCTCCACAGTCTTTCGATCGCTCGCCTTCAACGTGGCGAGCAGACCAACAAGCAGCCAGTGTGTCGCAAAGATGTGCCCCCTGAGCGCGGATATCTCCGCCTTTAGGACGGCAATCTCGTCGGCCTCGTCTTCCATCTGAGTCCTCCAAACCCGCAGCATTCAATGCACGGGCGACTGAGACGCGTCTATCCCCCTCCCCCGGAGACTTCCCCATGGCAGCCATCTGGCCTGGCTCGCGCGTGCCCAATTTCGGCGTCGGCGACCGACTCTCTTTCTACGATACCGCCACCTCGACGCCGCAGGTGGTTTATGCCGATGGCGCGCTGAGCGTGGCGCATGATCAGCCGATCCTCGCCGATGCGCGCGGCATGTTTCCGGTGATCTACCTGAGCCCGGCGCCGGGCAGCTATCGGCAGAAACTCACCGACGCCAACGGCGTCCTGATCTTCGACGACGACGATATCGACGTGCCGCAATCGGCCGATTACGAGCCGCCCGACCCCGGCGTCACCGACCCCACGCTGCTCGTCAGCACCGGCATGCGCATCGGCTATTATGGCACCGCGGCGCCGGCCGGCTGGGTGCGCTGCAACGGCCGCAGCCTCGGCTCGGCCGCCTCGGGCGCCAGCGAGCGCGCCAATGCCGATTGCCAGGCGCTGTTCCTCCACCTGTGGACGGCCGACGCGACGCTCACCGTCAGCGGCGGCCGCGGCGCTTCGGCGGCGGGCGACTGGGCCGCCAACAAGACCATCGCCCTGCCCGACTATCGCGACCGCATCGCCATCGGGCTTGGCGCCATGGGCAATACCGATGCCAACCGCATCCCCGATACGCTGATCGATGGCGGGGAGAACAACACCACGCTCGGCGCCACGGTGGGCGCGGCGACCCACACGCTCACCGCCGGCCAGATGCCGGCGCACCTGCACGCCAAGGGCACGCTGAAAATGCCCAACCACGGGCACCCTACCCGGATGAACCCGGCCGCCAATGTCGACAGCGACACCTATGGCGGCATCGTGGTGCGCGGCCTCAGCGGCCCGCAGAACAAGGTGGCCTGGACCGGCGCGCCCGAGGATCTGCTGGGCCGGCAGGTGGGCGGCTCGGGCGCCATGGATCTCGATGGCGACATGGCCAATGCCGGTAGTGGCGAGGCGCACCCCAACATCCAGCCCTCGACCTATGAACTCGTGATCATCAAACTCTGAGGTCCGGCATGTACGAGCTGCAGTTCTTTGCCACCGACGATGCCGACTGGGCGCAGCGGGTGGACCTGATCGACGACGCCACCAACCTGCCGCTGGCGACAGCCGGCGTGCTGTTCGAGCTCGAGGTGAGCGAAGCCGGCGCACGGCGGCTGTTCGCCTCGACCGCTGACAACAGCATCGAGATCCCCGAGCCGGGCACCATCCAGTGGCGCTTCAGCGTGCCTGAGCTTGGGGCGCTCGATATCCGCAACAGCTATCGGGTCGGCTGCCGGATGACCAACGGCACCGGCACGACGCAGCTGTTCACCGGCACGCTGGCCTTTGTCGGAGGCGGGTTCGGCAGATGAGCGACACCATCACCCCACGGCTGAGGATCAAGGCGCAGCCCGAATTCACGGTGCGCGCCAAGCCGGTGCCGCCGCCAAAAGTGCGGCTGCGCGTCACCCCGGCGCTGCTGCCGATGGAGATCGAACTCCGGAACACCGGCACCATGGTGCAGTGGCGCTATCTCGGGCAGAACTGGCAGGATCTGATCGCCATCGACGACCTCGATACCACGGTGACGGTCGGCACCGTCACCACGCTGCCGCCGGGCTCCCCAGCAGCGGTGGTCAATGTCGGCACCAGCAAGGACATGGTGCTGAACTTTTCCATCCCCGCGGGCATCCAGGGCATCCAGGGCAACGCTGCGACCATCGCGGTGGGGACGGTGACCACGGTCAGCCCGGCGACGCCCGCCGCGGTGAGCAACGCCGGCACCGCCAACGATGCGGTGTTCAACTTCGCCATCCCGCAAGGCGCCGCCGCGACGCTCGCCGTAGGCACGGTAACGACGCTGACGCCGGGCAGCGCCGCCACCGTCACCAACGTCGGCACCTCCGGCGCCGCGGTGCTGAACTTCGGCATCCCGCGCGGCGCGCCCGGCATCCTGGCCTCCGTCGTGGCCGGAGCGAATGTGACGGTGGATAGCACCGACCCGGCCAACCCGGTGATCGCCGCCGCCGGCAGCGTAGCCGGGCCGGCGAGCGCCGTGGACAACCGCGTTGCGCTGTTCAGCGGCACCACCGGCAAGCTGATCAAGGACAGTGGCGTCATCCTCGGCGATTCCGCCGCGAGGAACGTGGGTACGACGGCCGGTACGATTGCGGCGGGAGATGACGGACGCTTCAACACCGTGCCGAACGACTACGTCACCAACGCCAAGCTCGCCAATATGGCGAATGCCACCGTGAAGGGCCGCAACACCGCCGGCGCCGGCGACCCTGAAGACGTGACCATGGCGCAGTTGAAGGTGCTCCTGGCACTGGCGGCCACCGACATTGTCTCGGGCACGTTCGCCGATGCCAGGATGCCTACGCGGCTGGGGACGGCAGGCAAGGCGATCACCGATTGGAACACCGCCGTCGAGAACGGCTACTACATTGCCGACAACGCCACCAACGCGCCGACTAATGCGGGATCGGGTGATTGGTACATGGGCCATATCGTGGCCCTCGCGGGCAACTACCTGCACCAATACCTGTTTCAGCTTTTCGACGGCAAAGCCTACCGGCGGTGGAACCTCAACGGCACCTGGAGCGCCTGGCTGCGGCTGCGCCCCGAGGGGTATCTGAGCGCCCGCGCCGTTGCCGGAACGACTGACACGCTCGTTTATGGCGACATGGGCGGTGTCGTAGAGTTCCAAAATGGGTCGGCGACCACGTGCACGGTGCCGCCCAACTCCTCGGTACCCTACCCCGTCGACACTATTATCAACCTCATGCAGTACGGCGCCGGGCAGGTGTCGATCGCCGCCGGAGCTGGTGTGACTGTCAGGTCGGAAAGCTCGAAGCTGAAACTGCGCGTTCAGTATTCGGCCGCGTCCCTGCGTAAGCGCGCCACCGACGAATGGTGGTTGTTCGGAGACATCACGACATGACGATCCCGATCGGCATGTTTCTCGGCCCAAAGGTCGAGCCGCGGGGCGCTGATTGTACGATGCTCTGCCATTTCGACGGTGCGAACGGTTCCACCGTGTTCAACGACGAGACCAGCCTGCAAACATGGAACGCGGGCGGCAATGCGAGGATTAGCACTGGCGCCGGCAAGTTCGGCGGCTCGTCACTTTACCTGGATGGGGCGGGGGACTTCATGATCCCGACCGGCTCACCAGTTGGGTTGTCATTTGGGACGGGCGACTACACCATAGATTTCTGGTTCAACGGCGACCCCGGCATGAACGGGCTGACGTGGGATAGCCGCTCCAGCAGTTCGACCACCGGGCGGCTCTTGTTCGGCATCTCGTTGGCCGGCATCGGCACAAGCGGCGCATTGTCCTCGGGCGTCTGGTATCACTATGCTCGCACCCGCTCGAGCGGCACTCGCCGCGAGTTCGTGAACGGAGCCCTTGTTTCTAGCAGCTCTGAGACCGCCAACTACGGACTAGGCAGCAATCGGCCGGCTATCGGCGCCGACGGAAATGGCCTCGGTACGTCCTTCTACAAGGGCTACCTAGACGAATATCACGTCCAGAAGGGCACCGCCCGCTGGACGTCGAGTTTTAGCCCGCCGGGCGCCCCCTACGCATAGGAGCATCTAAATGCGTTTCCTCGACCCTGAAATTGCAGCTGTTCTGGACGTTAGGGGCGCGACACCCGAAGAGAAGGACGCACTGCTTGGCTTCATATTGAACCAGGCCGCGAGTGCCCGCGGCCGAGTAGCCGGCTTGCGTGGCAGTGCATCAGATCTCAACCGTCAGGCCGACGAGGCCGAAGCCCAAGCCGCGTCGCTCGAGGCAATGGTGGAGAAGTTTACGAATGAGGTGCCTGACGAAATCTTGGAAGGGCACTGAGCGGACGCCTGAAGTAGCGCCGAAACTGCGCGCCGGCCCGAACCAACCGCGGGACCGTGAAAGGGCGTAGAATATCGTCCCATGCTCCGTTGTTTCCGCGCCAGTCGCCTTGCAAGGCACCGGCCTCTGGCTCGACCAGAAAGTGAAACGTGCCTTTCGGGTTGAAGCGCCTAAGGGCCTCGCGCAACGCGGGAACATCCACTGGATAGGGCGCGCCGTGATTTGGTGCCACTACGACTAGGACAGGATGCCGGTCGCGCAGAATCTTACGCAACTTGCCACAAAGATAGTCATGGCGCTTTCGCGCGCGCTCATAGTGCAAATGGATAGTTTCGTTTGTAACGCCGCTTGGAAACTCGTGCATGTGAGTAGTTCCAAGGGTCCGGTGAGCCACGTGACCCCGACCCGGATCGACGAACAGGTCGGCCTGCTCGAACATTCCTCGAAAATCATTTTCTAGGTAGGCGATTACGGTCGCGACCGGCGTCTCTTGCCAATCGAAAACACCGCTGGGACTTGCAGCGCGAAACACGCGCTTCAATTGATACTTGACGCGGCACTGCAGGCCAAAGCTTATCGCATAGTGAACGGTTGGCATGGGCAAACGATAGCTCACGGCGCCATGCTCAACAACGGGTCGCCGTGCTCGGGGCCCCCTATAGGAAACAGCTATGACCTCGGATGGCTGCACAAGCTCATGGCATCCGCCAGCGGCCGATTGGCCATTAGTGACTTCATTGATATTCGAAGTCCATCTCGGATGGTCGTTGATTGTCAGTCACGGCAGCGCTAGTCGGATGACCAACACCAGAGCTCGCTCCCTGGCAAGCGTCCTGACCTTGAGAAGCCGAACCAATCAGGAGGTGCATCACCAGATCACCTCAAGCGCCTCGGCCAGATCACTCAGCAACTTGCCCTGCCGGAAGCGCAACAGGGCACTGTCGTGCCCTGCCTTGCCCAGCCGATCGGCAAGCTGTCGGTCGCGCACCAGAGTCTCCACCTGCCCCTGCAGCACTTCCTGGCCCACCTCCCCTGTCGGGTAAAGATAACCGGTAACCCCGTCCTCGATGATCTCCGCCGTGCCACCGGCTGACGTGCCCAGCACCGGCAGGCCGAAGGCCATGGCCTCGGTGGTCACTCGGCCGAAGGCCTCGCCCCTGCCTTGTGCCGCACCCTGCGAGTTCATGACGAAGGCATCGCTCGCGAGGTAGAACGACGCGATCGCCGACTGCTGCACATAGGTTCGGGCCGGAGACAGCACGGCCCGCTCGTCTTCGGTCAGTTCCTTGAGAAGGGCTGAGCGGTCGGGGCGACCATGCATCCCGACGATCAACAACTTGATCGGGAGTTTGCGCGCCGCCGCCAGCCGGGCGATCGAGCCGATGAGCATTCGTTGCCCCTTTCTCGGCTCGAAGCTACCCACACAAAGCAGGACGAAATCATCCTTCGACACACCAAGCCGGCTGCGAATGTCGTCGCGGCCGAGAACGACCGGACGTTGCCTGCGGGCTTGCGGTCTGGCCGGAAAGGGCAGCGAGGCGCGATCCGTCTGCTCGATGAAGCCATCGCTCAGCGGCGGATGCATGACGTGAACCCTGGGCGGCAGCGCTGCGGCGGCCTGCCAGGCGGAGCGCGCCGCGGCGCTGTCGAAGATCGCCAGGGCCGCCAGGTGCAGCAGCTCGGCGGCGTGCGAGAACATCTCGACATCGATCTCGTGTACCCACCAGACCAGACGCTGCCCCACAAAGGGATTGCTGGCCAGGCACCGACGCACCCAGGTGGCGGTCAGATCGCTTGCCGTATTGGCGATGACGGCGTCGGAGGCAACCGCGACGGCAATGGCATTTTCGATGGGGATCAGGGGCACGCCGAACTGACAGGCCAGATTCCAGCCCTTCACGTCGTCCGCTGCCGTCGCGAGGCGGACCGTGGCGCCGCACTCCATCAGGGCCTGCGCGGTTTCCAGCAACAGCAGTGGCGCCCCGCTGCGCGACAGATCATGCGAAACCAGCAGGATCTTCCTGCCGGCATAGCCCGCACTGTCGCGAACCCGCGGCGCCGACGCCTTCGGCAGGGTCGTCTTCAGTGTTTCCCGGGTGATCTCGTCCGGCCTGTCACCATCCGGCCGGCTGCCACGTTGACCGGCGACGACGAACAGGCGATCGCCGAGCCGGCCGGCGACCGGGATCTTGAGGGTGTACGGCAGCTGGCCCAGTATCGACCACCGATCCGCCACCGGATCGTAGGCTTGTATCGCGCCGGTCAGCCGCTGGTAGAATTCGTCCGGATCCTTGTAGACCTGCCCGCCAATCAGCAGGATGCGGCCGTCGACCACCACCGTCGAGGAGTCGCAGTGCGATACGGCGATGGGAACGTCCGCCACGCTGCTCCAATCGCCCGAAGGATCGGACAGCTGGAAGGCCGATGAGAGGTAGATCTCCGGTGTTCGCCCCGTGCAGGTGCATTGGGGATCGCCTGCGATCGGCTGGAAATCGCCCTGCTGACCGCCGAACACGTAGAGAGTATCGCCTACGACAGCGCTCGATCGGTGCATCCCGGCTACCGGAATGGGCTGCTCGGCCCGCCAGCTTGCCTCATCGGGGCGCCCCTCCGACACCGCAAGGCTCCAATGGTCGGCCCTTGCCGTCCAACGATCTTCGTCCGCGCCACCGACGACGTGCAGGCGCCCGCGCCAATACTGCATTGTGGCCGCGTAGCGAGGGGCCGGCACTGGAGGCAGCTCGCGCCAGCGATCCTCGCGGGTATCGTAGGAAAGCACGTTCGATACCGCGGGGCCGCACTGCGGCCCGAGCTGTCCTGATGCGAAGTAGATATGGCGGTGCCCATCCGAAGCGACCGCACAGTGAGAATGCGCCAGTCCGGCAGGGGTAGCTATGCGGCCAACCCAGCGTTCCCTGCGCATGTCGAACACGAAGATCTCTTCGTTCGTCGCGTCCAGCGATTTGTAGCCGCAGGCAACGTAGAGCAAGTCTCCGATCTGGGCGCCGCCGGCGTCCAGCAGCGGTTCGGGGCACGGCGCGGCGTTCGTCCATTCCAGTCCATCCCGCGGCGCCCTCCGCCTGAGCCACCATGCCTCGGCCTCGCGCCCCCATCGCCTGGGGTTCTTCAGCCACGCAGAAACCCGGACCATGCTGTCTCCCGGTCAGAAGCGGCACGGTACCGCCCGGCAGGAACCATAGCGCGCCATCAGATGATCGACCATCGCAGGTGCCTGCTCCCTTGTCCCGACACTGTCGCGGGCTCGATCACCCGCAACATTTCGATAGGAACGGTCGCCGGCGGCCCCCTGAGTTCGCCGGGGCGATCGCGCCGGCCGACGGCAGCAGCCGATCGGTGTTCGCTTTCATGATCTTCCAGGCCGACTAGTCGCGCCGCAGGCTGCGGCGCCTCCTCAACATCGGAGACCCTCATGGACCCCAACGTGCCCCGCGGCGCGGCGATGCTGCTCGATTTCATTGCCGGGCTCGAAACCAACCGGCCGGGCGAGGCCGGCTACCAGGCCATCATCGGCTATCGCAACGAGAAGCCCGGCACGCTGCCGAGGCCGATTACCGGGATGTCGCTCGAGGAGCTGCTGGCCGAGCAGAAGCGCTGGGTGAAGAACCTCAAGGCGCCGAGCGGCGCCGCCGGGCGCTACCAGATCATCCGGCCGACCCTGCTCAGCCTCATTGCCGAACTCGGGCTGCCGCTATCGGCGACCTTTACTCCCGAACTGCAGGATCGCCTCGGGTTCGCCCTGCTGAAACGCCGCGGCTGGAACCAGTTCGCCGCCAGAACCCTGTCGCTGCGTGACTTCGGCAATCGCCTGGCGCGCGAATGGGCGAGTGTTCCGGTACTGAGCCGGCAGCAGGGGGCACATCGCACCGTCGAGCGCGGCGAAAGCTACTATGCCGGCGACGGCATCAACGCCTCGCTGGCCCGGGCCTCGGAAGCCGAAGCCGCGCTGGCCGAAGTGCTGAGGGCCCTGTCCCCGCCGGCGCCGACCCCTGGCCCTGTCCCCGCCCCTGCTCCCGCGCAACCCCAGCCCGGCCTGCCCGCCCGACGCGGCTGGCTCGGCTGGACCATCCTCGCGCTGCTCATTGCCGCGGGCCTCGTCACCGCCGCCTTCACCCTCCCGCTTCCGTTCTGAGGACACCCGAAATGACCGCCTTCCTGTCTTCCATCACCACCCAGTGGTGGCTCCGTCGCCTGTGGGATTGGGGCGGCCAGTTGTCCGGCTGGCTGGGCGGCCTGCTGGCCCTCTATGGCCTGATGCCGGCCGACATGCAGCACACCCTCCTCGCCATTCTCGGTGGCCGGTGGGGCGAGATCAGCCTCGCTTCGGCCGGCGGCTTCCTCGTCTGGGCCATCACCCAGTGGCGCTCCTACGTCGCGACGGTGAAGCCGCAGATCGTCACCAAGGCCGGCAAGCGGGCGGAGCTGCGCGAGCTGCCCCGCGGCACCGTCAGCGCCGTCGAGGAATTCGCCCACACCGCCATCCTCAAGCGCGGCGAGACCCTGGTCGAAAAACTCCTCAGACTGGGGAGGCCGTGATGCCGACACCCCGTCTCGACCTCACCATCAACCTCGGCCACGTCATCACCTTCGGCGGCCTGCTGGTCACCATGGCCATCGGCTGGGCCAGCTTCGACGGGCGGCTGCGGGCCGTCGAACGCACGCTGGAAACCGCAACGGCCACCCTGGTCGAACAGGTGCGCCAGGGTGCGCAACTGGCGGCCGTGACCGACCGGGTCACGCGGCTCGAACGGCTGGCCGAGGAGCGACCATAGGCACCGCTTCCCACTTGAGGGCAATGCAGGAGCGGCTCGTTTGCTGTTCGGCAGATCCGCCCCGCGCAGTTACCCGAGAACCTTCAGCGCGAAGAAAACTGCCGATCCGAGTACGCCCACTCCCAGCGCCCAAAGAGCGGGCCGGCGGTCCTTCGGATTCTTCCTGTTGAGGAAGTAGAAGCCCAGCCCCAGACCAAGGCCCATCAGCGCAGCGGGCATCGAAACGGTTGTGGGCGTTGCGCAAGGAGCAAGATTGAGGATGCCCCTCCGCAGCCGGGTTCGACCATTGGAGGAACATAGGACTGTAAGTCGTTCGCCATGCTCGCTCGGGCCTCGCTGCTGATAGTCAAACGGCGCACAGGCTGCTGTTGTTTGCAATGTGCGAACGGCCGCCGCCCAGATGATCAGCGCCCCCCACTGCCAGTCACTGCCCGCTCGCCCCGGACTTGAGAAAGCCCTCGATCTTCGACATGGCGAAGTCGATCTGGTCCTGGGTTGCGGGCACCTTGTAGCGCAGCGGAACGAACTCGAGCCGCCTGGTGTCGATCAGCGCCTGCCGATTGGCTGCCGTCATCATCGAGGTGATGTCTGCCGGATCGGCGCGCGAGTAGATGACCAGCTTGATCCCCTCGTTGGTTGCCAGGTCGGCGAGGAAGCGGTTGAAATCCCGCGCTCCTTCGGCGATGCCGGTCTCGGTCTCGGGCCCCTGCTGAAAGCAGGAGAAGTGCAGCACCACCACCTTTGGCGCGGTCTGGCGAAACACCATGCCCAGCGGTCCACCGGCTGGCCAGTCCCTGGGCAGGTAGCGCGAGTAGTGATATTTCAGGCTCTTCAGATCGAGCTCCTGCGCCAGCTGGTAGGTCACGCCGTCGCCGAACTTGCTGGCCTCGCACCGGGCCAGCACGATCTCGTCGTCGCCCATGGCGTCGTCGGCATCCGGGAACAGCCCGAGGAAGAACTGCTGGAACCGGTTGTGGCGGTAGTCCCCCGGTCCGGTCGGCTTGACCAGGCCACCATGGTTCTCCGGAAAGCCCGACAGGCCGATATTGCAGAGCGCCTCGACACTTTCCCGGTCGGCCGGCTCGGCGCTCCATAGCTCGAAGCCCAGCACTTCGAACGTCACCTCGCCCTTGGTCTCGTGGATGCAATCGGACGGGATCTCCGTGCCGAGCTTCGCATCGATCCAATCGGCGCGCAGCCGGTTGAGAAACGCATTGGGGTCGCGGCTCTCGTTGAGCTCGAACAAGGTCGGGCTGTTGAAGAACTCGGAGCCGAGATTGGCGATGCCGGCGCCGTTCATCGGCGTGCCCAACAGGTAGAGGCCCTTGATACGCCCGCCGGCAAGCACGCCCCGGCCCTCGAGCTTGCTCTCGTTCACCAGGTATTGGCGCACCACGATGCCGCCCAGGCTATGCGCGACGAACACCACGTCGTTGTAGCCGAGGATGTCGATATCCTCGGCTTCGAGCTCGGTCTTCATCAGCTTGGCAATGTCGATGATGCGCGAGCTGCTCGGGTTGAGCGTGGATTCGAACTGAAACGTGCGGATGTCGGCGTCGTCGAACAGCGGGTCGGCATCGGTGATCTCCGGCCAGCCCAGTCGCTGGCCCTCAGCCCGGAACGTGCTGTCGATGGTGCCGAATATGCCATGCACGAACACCACCAGCCGGGAGGCATGCCCCTCCCGCGCCAGGGCGCCCGAACCGCCGAGTATCACCGCCAGCATGAGCACCAATGCCGAAAGGCGCCGCCACGCCGCGCCATTGCCCGATGGTGACGAGATCATCTTCATGACAAGATTTCATCCAGCCGATCGTTGAGATTTTCGCTATCATCACAGCGCATTTTCCGCCGAACGACAATATCTTCACAAGGAAATATTCTATCCACAGCCGCGTAAGCCGGTTGGACGAAGATATGTCCTATCGCATTTCAGCAGCAGAACCATCACGCTCAGAGATGACGCCAAGCGACGTCAGCAGCTCTGCAATTTATTCTTCGTGTCCGGGCAGTGACAGGATCGCCCAGTCCTGTGTAAGATTATGGCTCACTGAGCGACTGATTTTGCTGCCGGATCGGGAGTGGACGGATGTCGAAGCTGAGTTCGTTTCTTGCTGTTGCTGCGCTTTGGTGCCTGGTGGCAAGTGCTGCGCGAGCGCAGAACCAGGCGGCGCCGGCCCTGCCCGCTGCTCCGGGTGGCCCGGTGTTCACCCAGAATTTCACCCCCGGCGAGCTGCAGTTCACCAACGACCTCGTCACCATCCAGCTCGATGCCGCGCCATCGGCCCTGCTGGCCGATCAGGTCGCCCGAGACCTTGGCGGCCGGCTGCAACTCAACAACACGAGGTTCCTCCAACCGCTCGCCCCCGCGGCCACCGCCACCGAGATTACCGAGAGCTTCGAACCCTTCATCCAGACCCAGCCGTTCGAGACGCCGGTCTACGAAGCCGAAATGCTGGCGGGGGTGGAGGGTCTGTCGCCGCAAAGCCCGCTCTGGCGCCAGAACGTCGAGGATCTGCGCCGGGCGCACGAGATGGGCAACCTCGACGCCACGACGCTGTTCGGCGAGGCCCTGCTGCGCGGGCACGGCATCACCGCCGACCCGGCGACCGGCCTGGTATTGCTCAACAAGGCGGCGGCTGCCGGGATACCCGCAGCCTTCACGGCCCAAGGCAAGTACCTGCTCGAGACGGCAGGTAACAACCCGCAGCGGCGTCTGGAGGGCATCGAGCGGCTGCGGCAGGGTCTGCAGGGCGGCGACGCCAACGCGGCCCTGCCGCTGGCGCTTGATGATGTCAACAGGCTCGGCGCCACCGACAACCGCGCCCTCTCCGATCAGGCGATCCAGCGGTTCGCCACCGCCAACCAGTTCGGCACCGGCCCGGTGCCGCAGGTGGCGATGCAGCAGCTCAGCAACTTCTGCGACAACCAGTTCTATACCTGCGTGCCGGTCAATGTCGCCATTGCGGTGGCGCGGGAAGTGCAGCTGGCTGCAGACAATACGGTCCAGACCTTCACCGACCGGCACTCGGCCGGTTATGCGCCGATCTTCACCTCGGCCATCGCAACCTTTCCGCTGCGCAAGGACGATGCCCCGCCGCCCACGCCCGGCATCTTTGGCTCGCCCTTCGGCGCCGAGGCTACCCCTGAGGTAAAGAAGGATCTCGCCAGCTTCACCAGCGGCGAGATCGATCGCACGGCGTTCCTGGCCGCGGCAAAGGCGGCGCTCGAGCAGCGGCCGGGTGAGCGCATCCTGCTCTATGTGCACGGCTTCAACAATTCGGTCGAAGATGCGCTGACCGGCATCGTCCGGCTGAAGCTCGATGGCGAACTACCGGGGATCCCGATGCTCTACAGCTGGGCTTCCGGCAAGGAGATCCTGCGCTTCAACGGCAACAACCTGCTGCGCCCTGCCTATGACGGTTATGGCCACGACATCCAGATCGCCGCCTCGAGCTGCCAGCAGTTCCGCGCCTTCCTGCTCGATCTCGCCAAGGCGGTTACGCCCGAGAACATCATCCTGTTCGGCCACAGCCATGGCGCGCGCCTGGTGCACGCCGCCCTCACCGACTGCGAGTTTCGCGGCGAGCTGCCAGGGGCGTTTCCGGGCAAGTTCAACAACGTGGTCTATGCCGCGCCCGATATCGATACCGACCAGTTCCTGCAGTCGTTCCAGCAACTGGCGAGTGTTGCGAGCAAGGTCACCATCTATGCTTCCGACAAGGATTTCGCGCTCGATGCCAGCGGCAACCTTGCGCGCGGCGGCCTGCCGCGTCTGGGTGTCGGCGGGCCCAACATGACGGTGGTCGCCGGCGTCGACAGCGTCGATGCCTCGGAGCTGCCGGGCATCGAAGCCGAATTTGGCCACGCCTACGCCTTCCTCGACGAAACGGTGATGGCGGACGTGAAGGCAACGCTCGAAGGCGCCCCCAGCCATCCGTGTCGCTCAGGCGACGCCGCCTCGGGCTTCCGGCTGGTGAGCAACTGCCTCTAGCCACCGAGCCCGCGGGCGCCGACCAGCCTGCCGCACGGCGGGTGGCGCCGTGCTGCCGCCATCGGTTAGCATTGCGCCGGGCCGCTTCGCCCGCCCCGCAGAAATAATTCTCGCCCGCCTGTCGATCTCGTCATCCCCCCGTTCGACCGATCGCCGGTAACCTGCCAGCATATGGAGATGACAATGCAGTACCTGCTGATGATCTATGGTGACGAAGCGGCGATGAGCGCGGCGACGCCCGAACAGGGCAAGGCGATGGGCGAGGCCTATGCGCGCTTCACCCAGGATATCGTCAAGAGCGGGCACCTCAAGGGCGGCGACAAGCTGAAGCCCTCGAGCACCGCCACCACCATCCGCCGCGGCGACGGCAAATCGCTCACCACCGACGGGCCGTTCGCCGAAACCCGCGAGCAGCTCAGCGGCTACTACATCGTCGAGGCCAGGGACCTCGACGAGGCCCTGATGATCGCCGGCAAGATCCCGTTCAGCGCCGGCGCGGTGGAAGTCCGGCCGATCGACAGCCTCGCGCGCATGTACTGAGGCACGGCGCTGATCGACCGAGCCGACATCGAAGCGGTCTATCGCCACGAGGCGGGTCGCGTGCTGGCCACGCTGATCCGCCTCGTCGGCGATTTCGAGCTGGCCGAGGAAGGCGCGCAGGATGCCTTCGAGGCGGCGCTGCTGCGCTGGCCTGAGACCGGCCTGCCCGACAATCCGCGCGCCTGGCTGGTCAATACCGGACGGCACAAGGCCATCGACCGTATCCGCCGCCGCGTCACGCTGCGCGGCAAGCTGAAGACCCTGGCGGCCGAACGCGCCATTGCCGGGGCGGAGGCGGACCTCGATGAGATCGAGGACGATCGGCTGCGGCTGATCTTCACCTGCTGCCACCCAGCGCTGGCGCTCGAAACTCGAGTGGCGCTGACGCTGCGCACCATCTGCGGGTTGAGCACCGCCGCGGTCGGCAGCATTTTCCTCGTCAGCGAGGAGACCATGGCGCAGCGCCTGGTGCGCGCCAAGGCGAAGATCCGCGACGCCGCCATTCCCTATGAAGTACCGAGCCGCGAGCTGCTGGCCGAGCGGCTGGCGGGGGTGCTGGCCGTGGTCTACCTGGTGTTCACCGAGGGCTATGCCCCGAGCACCGGCACGGCGACCACCCGGCCCGAACTCTGCGCCGAAGCGATCCGGCTCTGCCGCCTGCTCGACCAATTGCTGCCGGGCGAACCCGAGATTGCCGGCCTTCTCGCCCTGATGCTGCTGCATGCCGCACGGCTCGATGGGCGGAGCGACGGCGCCGGCGAATTGCTGCTGCTCGAGGAGCAGGATCGCACCCGCTGGGACCGCGTCGCCATCGCCCAAGGCAAGGCATTGGTCGAGCGGGCCCTGGGGCAACCGCGCCGCATCGGCCCTTATGGCGTACAGGCGGCGATCGCCGCGCTCCATGCCGAGGCCCCGAGCTTCGCCGCCACCGACTGGCCGCAGATCTCAGCGCTCTACCAGGTGCTGCTGCGCCTCGCCCCGACGCCAGTGGTCGAACTCAACGCCGCCGCAGCCTTGTCGATGGTCGATGGTCCGGAGCGGGCGCTGCAGCTGGTCGAGGCGCTGGCGGCCACCGGCGCACTCGACAGCTACTGGCCATTGCACGCGGCGCGCGCCGACCTGCTCGACCGGCTGGGACGAACGGCCGAGGCGCAAGCGGCTTATGCCCGGGCTTTGCCGCTGGTGCGGCTCGAGGCGGAGCGGCGCTTGCTGGAGCGGAAGATGCGGGGGTGAGCGCTTGTACCGACGGCGGTTCCAACGTCCCCTCTCCCCCTCTAGCGGACGCAAGAGCGTCCGCGGGGGGAGAGGGTTAGGGTGAGGGGTAGCCAAGCACACCGGACGGTGGGCAGCCTTGCGGACGCTGATGCCGGTGCGCTTGGCGCCCCTCACCCCACGGTGTGGTACGGCCGGTGCAAACCCAGCCCCATCTCCTACCGTGCAAACCGCCGTGCCCCGGCCACACACCCGATCACCGCCACCGTCACCAGCAGCATGGCCGGCGTCACCGTCTCGCCCAACAGCCCCGCTGCCAGTGCCAACCCGAAGAACGGCTGCAGCAGTTGCAATTGCCCGACAGCGGCGATGCCGCCCTGCGCCAGGCCGCGATACCAGAAGACGAAGCCGACCAGCATGCTGAACAGCGAGACATAGCCGAGACTGAGCCAGGCCGGCAGGCCGACGGACGCGAACGACGCCGGCCACCAGAGCACCGTCAGTACCGCCATCAGCGGCAGCGACAGCAGCAGCGCCCATGAGATCACCTGCCAGCCGCCCAGCGTGCGCGACAGCTTTGCCCCCTCGGCATAGCCGAGCCCGCAGACGATGATCGCCGCCAGCATCAGCCCATCGCCGAGCGGCGACGCCTCGCCGCCCTGCGCCAGCGCAAAGCCGGCGACCAGCAGGCTGCCCAATAGCGAGAAGGCCCAGAAGGCCGGCTTCGGCCGCTCGCCGCCGCGGATCACCCCGAAGATCGCCGTCGACAGCGGCAACAGCCCGATAAAGACGATGGAATGCGCCGAGGTGACGTGCTGCAGCGCCAGCGCCGTCAGCAGCGGAAAGCCGACCACCACGCCCAGGGCAACGATGGCGAGCGAGCCGAGGTCGCTCGCCCGTGGCCGGGGCTGCCGGAACAGCAGCAGCAGCCCGAGCCCGAGCAGCCCGGCAATGCCGGCGCGCGCCACGGTCAAGAACACCGGGTCGAACGCTGCAACCGCCAACCGGGTCGCCGGCAGCGAGCCCGAAAAGATGATCACCCCGATCAACCCGTTGATCCAACCGCTCGCCGACCGGTCCATGCCACGCTCCTGTGCCGGCCGCCTTATCGGTTGCCCACGTCAGCCGCGCCAGCTACAGTCCAGTACAGTTTGAGCAAACTGTTATGGTTACGGATACAGCACAGATCACCCCGCAAAGCCGCATCGACCAGGTGATGGCGCTGGTGCGCGCCCGCATCGCCTCGCGCAGCTTCGTCGCCGGGTCGCGGCTCCCTTCGGTACGGTCGCTGGCGAAATCCGCCGCTGTCTCGGTGTCGACGGTGGTCGAGGCCTATAGCCGGCTGGTGGCGGCGGGAGCGATCGTGTCGCGGCCCGGCTCGGGCTTCTACGTGGCGGCGCAGCCCCAGCCGATGCAGCTCTCGGCGGTGGAGCCCAAGCTCGATCGGGCGATCGACCCGCTCTGGGTCTCCCGCCAGTCGCTCGAAGCCGACGATGCCGTGCCCAAGCCCGGCTGCGGCTGGCTGCCTGCCGCCTGGATGGCCGAACCGAGCCTCAGGAAAGCCCTGCGCGCCGTGTCACGGGCCGGCATCGATACCCTCACCAATTACGGCGCGCCGCTCGGGCTTCCGCCGCTGCGCCAGCTGATCAGCCGACGCCTCGGCGAGCGTGGCGTCGAGGCGGCGCCCGACCAGATCATCCTCACCGAAAGCGGCACCCAGGCCATCGACCTGATCTGCCGCTTCCTGCTCGAGCCGGGCGACACCGTGCTGGTCGACGATCCCTGCTACTTCAACTTCCAGGCGCTGCTGCGCGCCCATCGGGTGCGGGTGGTGAGCGTCCCCTACACGCCCACCGGTCCCGACATCGAGGTCTTCGCCACAACCCTCGCGGCGGAGCGCCCGCGCCTCTACATCACCAATTCGGCCGTCCATAACCCTACCGGGGCGACGCTGTCGCCGACGACCGCGCATCGCGTGCTGAAGCTCGCCGACCAGCATGGGCTGGTGATCATCGAGGACGATATCTTCGCCGATTTCGAGCACAACCCGGCGCCGCGGCTCGCCGGCTTCGACGGACTCGACCGGGTCATTCAGATCGGCAGCTTCTCCAAAACCCTCTCCGCCTCGCTGCGTTGCGGCTTCATCGCGCTCAAGCAGGAGTGGCTCGAGCCGCTGATCGAACTCAAGATCGCCACCATGTTCGGCGGCGCCCGGCTGAACGAGGCGCTGGTGCTGAGCGTGCTCGGCGACGGCCGTTTCTACCGCCACGCCGAGGCGGTGCGCACCCGGCTGGAACGGGCTCGCCGCAGCGTCGGCGAGCAGCTGCGCGAGATCGGCATCACCCCCTGGCTCGAGCCCCGCGCCGGCATGTTCCTGTGGTGCAGTCTGCCCCAGGGCCGCGACAGCGCCGCCCTCGCCCGCGCCGCCCTGGCCGACGGCGTCGTGCTGGCCCCCGGCAACGCCTTCAGCGCCGCCCAGACCGCCGGCAATTTCATGCGCTTCAACGTCGCGCAGATGGATGCGGGCAGTTTTGCGGTGCTGCGGCGGTTGCTGTAGCTCAGATTGAGCGTTGACCGGGCCGCACCGCCCCCTCGCCCCTTTGGGGAGAGGGCGGCGGATGAGGCTGAAGGCCTCATCCGCGGGGTGAGGGGTGCCAAGAGCGCCGGATTTGGTTGGGACGTGTATCGGCACGGTTAGTGAGCTTGGCTACCCCTCACCCTGGCCCTCTCCCCAGAGGGGCGAGGGGACGCGAGACCGCCGCCGGCGTTTCAGTCGCGACGCGCCCTAACTCCCCCACACCAGCTTCGCATTGGTCAGCTCTCGCGCGCCCAGCGCCCCCAGCTCGCGCCCGAAGCCCGAGCCCTTCACCCCGCCGAATGGCGCGCGCGGGTCGGAGCGGACGAAATCGTTGATGAACACCGCGCCCGCCTCGAGCCGATCGGCGACGCGCTGCGCCCGTTCGGTGTCGGAACTCCACACCGCGCCGCCCAGCCCATATTCGGTGGCGTTGGCGAGCCGCACGGCCTCGTCCTCGCCCTCGAACGGGAAGAACAGCGCCACCGGGCCGAAGAACTCCTCGCGCATGATCGGCGCTTCCGGGTCGGCCCCGACGATCACCGTCGGCTCGTAGTAGTTGCCCGGCCCGCTCACCCGCCTGCCACCGGCCACCACCCTGCCCCCGGCCGCCACCGCGTCGCGCACCTGCCGCTCGGTGGTCGTGACCAAGTCGGCCCGCGCCATCGGCCCGAGCTTGGTGGCGGGGTCGGCAGGGTCGCCGATCACCAGGGCGCCGGCCGCCGCGGCGTAGCGGCCGACATAGCTGTCGAACACCGAACGCTCGACGAGGAAGCGCTTGGCCGCGATACAACTCTGCGCGTTGTTGGAGAAGCGCGACACCACCCCCAGTTGCACCGCCTTGTCGAGATCGGCATCGGCGAACACCACGAAGGCATCTGAGCCGCCGAGCTCCAGCACCACTTTCTTTCCCACCGAGCCCGCCGCTGCCGCCACGGCGCGCCCCGCCGCAGTGGAGCCGGTGAGGGTCACGGCGCGGATCCGGTCATCGAGCACGATCTGCCGGGCAACTTCGGCAATGGTCTCGTTGGGAATGGCGAGGTTGGTATAGAGCCCCTCCGGCCCGCCTGCATCGCGCACCAGCTGTGCGATGGCGCGGGCCGCCCCCTGCACCGTCTCGGCGTGCTTAACCAGCACCACATTGCCGGCCAGCGCCGTCGGGATGAAGAAGCGCAGCACCTGCCAGAACGGCAGGTTCCACGGCATGATGCCGAAAATCGGCCCGAGCGGCTGGTAGCGCACCCGCGACGGCGTGCCCGCGATCGGCTGGTCAGCGAGATAGGCCGGGCCTTCGGCGGCAAAATGCCGGGCGCCCGATGCCGACTTCAGCACCTCGGCTTTCGCCTCGCCGATGGGCTTGCCCATCTCCATGGTGATCAGCCGGGCGTAATCGTCGGCGCGCTGCTCCAAGAGGTCGCCGAGCCGCGCCATCAACGCGCTGCGTTCGCCGAGCGGCGTCTGGCTCCAGCTTCGCCACGCCTGCCAGGCCGTCGCGAGCTTTGCCTCGATTTCGGCGGCGCTGTCGGCGGGGTATTCGGCAATCAGCGCAGCGGTCGCCGGGTTGATCGATTTGAGCGGCATGCCTTCCTCCTCATTTCGGCGTCCGTTCGGCGGACGTCACAAACTCCAGGCCACGGCGAGCCCGAGCAGCATGGCACCGGCGGCGACCGTGGCCAGCCGGCGTGCCGGCGCCAGCGCCAGGGCCAGCATCCAGATGGCTGAAAGCGCCATCCAGCCGAGCTCCATGCCGCCGATCAGTTGCAAGGCGACCATGGCGACGGCAGCGCCAAGCCGCATCGGCCAGGCCGGCAGCGCTGCCTCGGCCAGCAAGGCGCTGCCGGCCATCGCCAGCAATGTCGGGGTGCCGAGGGCCACCGGCGTCAGCGCCAGGCCCAGGCCGACGGCCAGCCCTGCCGGCGGCGCGATGCAGACGAGGGTCAGCCGCGCCGCGGCGCGCCAACCGTGCCGGGCCGCGTCGGCGATATCGTGGATGGCGCAGGGCAGCATCATTGTTGCGGCCATCAGCCCCCACATCGCCGCCGTTCCCAGCACCAATGGCAGCCCACTGCCACCGCAGATCGCCTCGATCCCGCCGGCGCCAAGGCTCACAAGCCCGGCCCAGCCCAAAGCCGTCGCTGCCGTGACGGCGGCGAGGGCGGGCCATGGGACCGGGCTCGTGCGAGACATCAGCAGTGGCAGGCGATGCTGCCATCGGCCAACACGCTTGCCGTGTTGGTTTCGCGCGGCAGGTCATTGGAGGGATTGAGGTTGAAGAACCCCGACGGCATCAGCGCAAAGCCCGCCGACATGGTGGGCTGCACCGGGAAATCCTCGGGCCGCACCACGTGATGGAGGCCAAAGCAGTGCCAGAGGACGATATCGGTATTCTCCACCGGCCGGTTCTGCTTGACGATCTCCGCCAGCCCATCCGAGCCATCGGAATTGCAGACATACTCGCCCGCCGGATAGCGCTCATCGGGGTGGAAGGGCGTCACCCACACATGGTTGCGCACGAAGTTGGAGCGCGTGCCGGAAGGCCCGTTCTCGGCGAGGAACGGCGTAACGCAATCCCTCGCGTGCAGCCGATAGCCGACGGGCTTGCCCACGGCGTTGAGCTTATTGGGGTTGATCACCTTCCAGGTGCGATGAGTCTCGGCGCTGGCGCGGCGGCCGGCCTCGAGCTCGGTTTTCAGCACCGTCTCGGTGGCGAAGAAGCCATTGCCATGCGGATTGTTCGGCCCCACCGGCTCGGCAAAGCTGTTGACCTCGACGAGGCTGTTGCCGCCGCCATCCAGCGCCATATCGAGCCGGGCGCAGAAGATGTGCTGGTGGATCGGCGCTGTCAGCCCCGGCGCAATCTCGCTCACATATTTGCTTGGGCGCCCCGGCTCGCACGCCATGGTGTTGACGATGCCGGTGGCCTTCACCTCGAAGCTGATCTCGCCGGCCTGGTCCAAATACCAGTACTGCGCATACTCGTAATTGCCGACCGTGTTGACGCAGGAGATCACCAGCCGCCGGCCACGGCGCAGCTCGGTGCGGTCGGCGCGGAAATCCCAGTGCTTCCAGAGGATTCCGGTATCTTCCTCATGGATGCAGATGCCCTTCTCGATGCTGATCAGGTCGCCATCGAGCCCGCAATAGTGGCTGTCGAGATAGTGAATGGCGCCAAGGCAGTCGCAGCCGAGCTTCAACGAGTGGTTGAACTTGCCGAAACCGTATTCGCCGATATCGAAGATGTTCTTGCGATAGTGCCCGCGCTCGGGCGAGCCATAGGGCACCACCAGTTCGCCCAGCGCCGCGCGGCGCACCACCGGCCGGCCGGCATAACGGATATCGTGCAGGATGATGCCGTCGCGCGGCGAAAAGCCGATGCCGAGCGTCCACTTGTCCCAGGCGATGGCGTGGCCATCCATGGTGAAGCTGGTGCCCTCGGGCTGGATGACATTCAGCGGCTTCATCGGCGCCCGCGCCGGCGGCATGAACTCCGGGTCGTAGGGAATATCGGTCATCGGGATCGGCGGGCCGCCATGATCGTCGATGCGCAGCACCTCGCCGGTCTTGACGTCGACGGCAACATTCAGCCCGTCGATCGGGTGGGCGTAGAAATTCTCGTTGGCATAGAGGCGCAGCCAGCAATGGGCATAGGAGACCATGTGGCCCTCCTCGCCCGCGTCGCCGAAATTGCCGCCCGACCAGCTGTCGACGCACACCCCGGTCATGTCGGTGATGCCACGTTTGCGGCACGCCTCGATGAAGCGCGGATCGGCCTTCACCACCCGCTCGACATCGAGCAGTTGCTCGACCTGGAACGCCGATTTGGCGGTGGGGAAGTGCCGGCGCGACACGATCGCGTTGGTCTCAAGCGAGACGATCACCATCCAGACACCGGGGCGATCCTTATGCGAGATGTTGAGCCGCGCCTCGCGCCGCAAGTGCGTGCCGGCCAAGTGGGCGCGCCACTCGTCGGGGGTCGGCTCGCGCAGGTCGAGATTGCCATAGAGCGCGCCGGGCCCCAGCTCGGCATCGGCCTTGATCACCGCCACCGCGGCATTGATCTCGTTGGGGCTGAGCGGCGCCAGCGCCTGCAGATAGCGCGGCGGCGGCAAAGCTGCGACGCCGTGGGAAACGGCGTGCGCCGCGTGGGTGTGGCCTTCGTGAGCATGCGTCATGGCAATCGCCTCGTCTCGAAACTCGGGATGCTGGCTCATTTGCCGTAGCCGGCGCTGAGCCCGCGGATGAACTGGCGGGAAAAGATGGTGAAGAGCACGACCAGCGGCAGCGCCCCCAGGGTCAGCGCCGCGAGCAGCGCCGGGTAATCGTTGAGGAACTGGCCGACGAACTGCTGCACCCCCAGCGTCACCGTCTGGTTGGCCTTGCCCGGCGCGAGGATCAGCGGGAACCACAGATCGTTCCAGATCGGCAGCATGGTGACGGTGGCGACCGCCGCCAGCCCCGGCCGCACCAGCGGCAGGATGATCGAGAAAGTGCGGAACTCGCTCGCCCCATCGACCCGCGCCGCTTCCTTGAGCTCCGTCGGCACGGTGCGGAAATAGGTCATCATCAGCGTGACGCCGAGCGGGATGCTCATCGCCGTGTAGACGAGGATCAGCGCCCACAGCGTATCCATCAGCTTGAGGCCGATCATGATCTGGATCAGCGGGATGGTGCCGAGCCGGATCGGCAGCATGACGCCGACGATGAACAGCCCGGCCAGCAGCGGCACGAAGCGCACCCGGTATTCGACCAGCGCGAACGCCGCCAGCGTCGAAAGCCCGACAGTGAGCACCACCGACACCAGCGTGACGATCAGGCTGTTACGGTAGTTGGCGACGAAGTTGCCACGCGTCAGCACCCGCTCGTAACCGGCGAGGCTGAAGCTCTCGGCGGTGGGCAGCGCAAACGGCCCGCCGAAGATCGCCGGTGTAGTCTTCAGCGAATTGAGGATGACGATGAGGATCGGCCCGAGCGCCAGGGCGACGAAGGCCAGCAGTACGGCGTGCACCGCGATGCGCTCGACATTCCAGCGGCGGCGTTCCCTCAGGAGCCGGGTTTCGTGGGCAAGTTCTGTGGTCATTGTGGTCATGCCCCTGCCCCTCAAACCGCGTGGGCCTTGAGCCGGCGTTGCACCAGCCAGAAATAGGCGGCGGTGACAGCGAGCATCAGGGTGAAGATCACGGTGGCGACGGTGGCGCCGAGATCGAGGTCGGCCACCTGGCCGCTCGAGCCGAAGAAAGTCCGGTAAAAGAACGTGCCGAGGATATCGGTCGAGTAGTTCGGGCCGGGCGCCGAGCCGTTGAGCGCGAACACCAGGTCGAAGCCGTTAAAGGTCCAGATGAAGGTGAGGATCACGATCAGCCCGAACTGCGGCAGGATCAGCGGGAACTTGATGCCCCAGAAGATCCGCCACGGACTTGCGCCATCGATGCGCGCCGCCTCGACCACGTCATTGGGCACCGCGATCAGCGCCGAATAGAGGAACACCATCGGGATGCCGACATATTGCCAGACCCCCATCAGCGAGATGGTGGGCAGCGCCGTCAGCTGGTTGCCGAGCAGCGGGAAGCCGACGAGCCCCCAGAGCGGGTTGATGATCAGCCGCCAGATGAAGCCGACGATCACCACCGACAGCGTCGCCGGAATGAACAGCAGCGTACGGTAGATCCCCTCGCTGCGGCTGAGCGTGCCACCGGTGAGCAACGCCGCGAGCAGCAGCCCGATCGGAATCTCTACGGCAACATGAATGGCGAAGTACTTGAAATTATTGAACAGCGCATTCCAGAACCGGGCGCTCACCACCGGCTGCGTGAACAGGTAGAGATAGTTGCCAAGCCCGACAAAGCCGGTACCCGCCTTGCCGGTATCGAACAGGCTCATGCCGATCGAAATCAGCAGCGGCAGCACCGCAAAGCCCAGGTAGATGGCGAGGGCCGGCAGGACAAAGATCAACAGGCTGCGGCGGGCCGTTGCAGGACGTATCACGCGAGCGTTCCTCTGGAGTCGTGAACGAAAGTCATTGGTCGGTTCCCTTCACCGGCCTCTCCGTGATCCTCCCCCGCGTGGCGGGGGAGGGGGACCAGCGAAGCTGGTGGAGGGGGGAGCCAGACCATCGGCATTTCACGCCCCCTCCACCGCCTTCGGCGGTCCCCCTCCCCCGCCACGCGGGGGAAGATAACGGGAGAGTCCAGCGCTAGCCCCTTCAACAAAAAAGCGCGTGCCGACCGGGAGGGCGCGGCACGCGCTGCCCAGATCGATCGCTATTGCGCCGACTGCGGCGAGTACCAGGACGAGAGCCCGGCCTGCAGTTCGGCGGCGACGGCCTCGGGGGTCATGTCCGAGGTCATCATCACCTGCAACAGGCGCCAGGTTTCGTCATCGAGCGGTGGCGTGCCGGCGCTCAGCCGATCGAGCGCCAGGCGCGGCGTCAGCAACGCCCCGGTCTTGAGGTCGGCAAAGGCCTGGGCCAGCGCATTGTCATACTTCACCGGCTGGTTGCTCATGGCGAAGAAGCCCGGCGCGGTGTTGACATAGATCTGCTGGAACTCGGGACCGGCCACCCAGCTGAGGAAGGTCTTGGCCGCTTCCTGGTTCTTGCTGGCTGCGTTGATGCCGATCGCCATATCCGGCATTTCCTGCAGGTAGCGCTGACCACCGGCTTCCACTGCCGGCGGGCCGAACACCCCGACATTGAGGCCGGTCGACGTCACCTGGTTGATGTTCCACGACCCGTCAGGAAGGATCGCGGCCTTACCCAGGGTAAATAGCTGCGTCATGTCCGAGTAGGACAGAGCCTCCTGACCCGCGGGAAGGAACGGCTTCCAGGCCTGGAAGGCGGCGAGCGCCGCAACGAAATCGGCATCGGTCAGCTTCTTGGTGCCGTCGATCAGGCCGAGCCGGCCTTCTTCGCCTTTCCAGTAGGCCGGCCCGATGCTGTAGAGCCCGTTATAGGCGAGCTGCCAGGATTCGGCCGAACCGACGGCCAGCGGCGTGTATTTGCCATTGTCCTTGATCGCCTGCAGCACCGCAGTGAACTCGGCTGCCGTGGTCGGCACGCTCAGCCCGAGTTCCTTGAAGATATCGACATTGTAGTAGAAGCCGGCGAGCACCGCGGCGACCGGCACGCAATAGGTGGCGCCGTCGACGGTCCAGGCCGCCCGGGCGGTGGCATCGAAATTCTCGAGCCCGGCAAGGCCGTCGAGTTTCGAGAAATAGCCGCGGCCGATCCACTCGTTGTTCACGTCGAACGGCCGGCAGGTGATGAGGTCGGGCCCTGCCCCACCTTCGATCTGCGACTGCATCGCCGCATTGTATTCGTTGGTATTGACCGGTGCGAACTCGACATTGATGTCGGGATGCGCCGCCTCGAAAGCCGGCAGCACCTTGTCCTGCCACACCGCGAGATCCTCGGTGCGCCAACTGCCCAGCGTCAGCGTCACGCTCTCGGCCAAAGCGGCGCTGCTCATCGCCATGAGCGAGACGCCCAGCAGGGCTCCGGCCGCCCACATAGATTTCAACTGCATTGTTGTTCTCCCTTCCCCTGACGCGCGGCCGCCGTGCTCGGCGCCGCATGGATCAAATCCGAGCGACTTGCCCCTCTGTCACAGGATCGATACCTCACAATACCAGATGGTACAAGTGGTCATTTTTCTGCGCATGAGGTATGGTCATGACGCATGATTGGTACTATGAGGTATCTAACAAATCAGAGGGAGCAGGGCATGATCGGGGTTGGGTTGCTGGGGTCGGGCTTCATCGCCGAGTCATATGCGGATGCGCTGCTGGACGTGCGCAACGCCGAGCTCGTCGCCTGCTATTCGCGCAACCCGGCCCGCTCCGACGCCTTCAGCAAGAAATGGAAGGTGACCGCGCACCCGACCATGGATGCGCTCTGCGCCGACCCCTCAGTCGAAATCGTCATCGTCGCCCTGCCCAACGAGATCCATCTCGCCGCGGTGGAGATCGCCGCCCGGCATGGCAAAGCCATCATCTGCACCAAGCCCTTGGCCCGCACCGAGGCCGAGGCGCAGCAGATCCTCGATATCGCCAATGCCGCCGGGGTCTGGCACGGCTATGCCGAAAGCTCGGTGTTCTCCCCCAATGTCGCCAAGGCCTATGAGATGGTCAAAGCCGGCGGCATCGGCGACCTCCTCACCATGCGCGCCCGCGAAGGCCATTCCGGCCCGCACGCCCCGCATTTCTGGGATGCCGAAACCGCCGGCGGCGGCGCCCTGCTCGATATGGGCTGCCACACCGTGGAATCGGCGCGGCACTTCTTCGGCAAGGACAACAAGGTCACCGAGGTGATGGCCTGGGGTTCGACCATGGCCCACAAGGACAAGACCACCGGCGAGGACGCGGCGATCGCGCTGCTGAAGTTCGCGGGCGGCCAGCTCGCCACCATCGAATCCTCCTGGATCGAGCGCGGCGGCATGCAGCTCAGGCACGAGCTGGTCGGCTCGGCGGGTCGCATCGTCACCGACAGTTCGGTCGGCCCGGTCTGGGGTTTTATCGAAAACCCGGTGGGCTACACCGTCGAGAAGGCCGATGCCGAGACCGGCTGGGTATATCCTGTGCCCGAAGAGACTCGGGCCTATGGTTTCTCGCAGCAGATGCGGCATTTCATTGATCATTTCGTCGCCGGCACCACCCCGTCCGAAACCTTCGAGGATGGCGTGGTGGTCAACCGGATCATCGATGCGTGCTACCGCTCGATGAAGACAGGCCAGTGGGAAAAGGTGGCGTGACCGATGAGTGACGGCGCGGAACAGTTGGTGCTCGATCAGGATTCGCCCGATCCGCTATGGCGGCAGGCGGCCGATCTGATCATGCACCAGATTTCGACCGGCAAGATCGCCAATAGCGGCCGCCTGCCGGCCGAGCGTGACCTCTTGGCCCAGCTGTCGATCAGCCGGGTGACCCTGCGCCGGGCGCTGCAGAGCCTGGTCGAGGAGGGGGTGCTGAAGCCCTCGCATGGCCGTGGCTGGTATGTCTCGGCGGATGTGCCGAAGGAATTTCCCAATACGCTCGAATCGTTCAGCGAAACCGCCGCCCGGCTGGGGCTCGTCCCCTCTTCCGACGTGCTGCGCGCCAGCGAAGCGCCGGCGACGCTCGACGAAGCCGAGGAACTGGCCATCGCCCCGGGCGCGCCGCTGTTCCATCTCGAGCGCATCCGGCGCCTCGACGGCGTGCCGGTGGCGGTCGATACCTCGTTCTTTGCCGCAACGCTGAAGCCCGACCTCAGCGGCGTCGATTTCCGCACCGCCTCGCTGTTTGCGCTGCTGCTCGGCAATGGCGTCGACCTGGCGCATGGCGAAACCACCATCGAGGCGCATGGCGCCGATACGACGCTGGCGCAGCACCTCGGGGTCGAACCCAAGACCCCGATCCTGGTGATGCGCCAGCTCATCGCCGACAGCGCCGGCCGGCCGCTGCTGTCGTCCACCGTACGCTATGTCGGCGATCGCTATCGGCTGCGCACCTCATTCTCGCGGGCGCGAAAGCCCGCGCGCTGACCCCACACTGACAGCCCCAGCGACAGCCGCCTGTCGCCAAGGAGACGGACGAAATTGGTTAAAGGCTATATCTCGCTGGCCGAGGCCCGCGCCTCGCAGGCAGCGCTGCTGGAAAGCGCCCTGCCCGCCATTGCGGAAAACGTGCGCGCCGCCCAGGCCGCCGGAACGCTCCAGGGCCCCGGCCCGATCTTTCTCGGCATCGGCGCGAGCTATGCCGCCTCTGCCGCCGCCGTCTGGGTGCTGCGCTCACGCGGCATCCACGCCTGGCGGCTCAATGCCGGCGAGCATCCCCTGCCGTTTCCGCAATCGACGCACCCGATCATCGGCGTCTCGCAGTCGGGCCGCAGCTCCGAAACCCTCGCCGTGCTGCGCACCATCGAGCCGCAGCTGCGGCTGGCGGTGGTGAATGTCGCGCCGTCGCCGATCTCGGAGATCGCCGCGACCACCATTTCACTGGGCAAGCTCCCCGACAGCTACGCCTCCACCACCGGCTACACCGCCACCATCGCCGCCCTCGGCATAATCGCCGAGGCCTGGGATGGTGGGGTCATCGACCCATCCTGGTCCGACCTGCCGGCAAAGTTCCGGGCGCTTGAGGCCGTGATCGCCTCCGGCGCCGTGGCGCTCGCCACGCCGCTGCGTGACGCGATCGCCGTCGATTACGCTGGCGCCGCGCCTTCGGCCGGCACTGCCGAGGTCGGCGCCCTGTTGCTGCGCGAAGTGGCGCGCCTCCCGGCCACCGGGTTGTCGTCCCGCCAATACCTGCACGGCGCGATGGAATCGGCCGGCCGCACCGCCCACATCCTCATGGGCGACGAGCGCGAAGCGGCTTTGGCCCACACCCTCGCGCATGCCGGGCACCACACCCTGCTCGTTACCACGCTCGAGGTGCCCGAGGAGCCGAACCTCGCGGTGCTCCGGCTGCCCGAGGTGTCGCCGGCGCAGCGCGCCATCCTCGAAGCCCTGGTGATGCAGAGCCTCGCGGTCGAGACGGCGCTGCTGCGCGGCGTCGACCCCGATGCCTTCGTCTTCTTTCACACCGACACCAAGGTCGCCTGAGATGACCGCCCTCATCGCCGCGCTCGATATCGGCGGCACCAAGACCCAACTGATCCTCGAAGATCTCTCAGGCAACCGCGTGCTCGACGTTACCGAGCCGAGCCTCGAATGGGATGCCGAACCCGAGGACAAGGCCGCCCTCTGGATTGCCGAGCGGGTGAAGCGCCACACCCCCGCCGGCGCCGAGATCGTCGCCCTGGCTTTCGGTGCCCAGGGGATCAACCGCACCGAGACCGGAAAGACCTTGGAGCGTGAGCTCGAAGCCCTCGGCTACCGCACCACTGCGGTCAACGACGCCTCGCTGATCGTCGCCGCCGCCGGCTTCACCACCGGCATCGGCGTCATCGCCGGCACCGGCGCCATTGCGGTTGGGGCCAACGCCGCCGGCGACTTCATCGCCTCGGGTGGCTGGGGCTGGATCATCGGCGACGAAGGCAGCGCCGCCGGCCTCGTCCGCGAAGCCACCCGCACGGCGCTCCGGGCCAATGACGAAGGCCGCCTCGACGACGGCCTCCTCGGCCACCTCATCGCCGCCTTCGGCGTCGCCGATGCCGAGCGCCTGACCCGCCGCGTCAACGACGACCCCACGGTCGACAACTGGGCCCCGCACGCGCCGGCGATCTTTGCTGCGGCCGACGCCGGCTCGGCATTGGCAAGGGCAGTGATCACCGAAGGCGGAGAGGCCTTGGCCGCATTGGTCGACCAATTGCTGGCCCGTGGCGCGGCAGGCACTGACGTGGTGGTCGCCGGCAGCGTCATCGTCAACCAGCCAAGGTTGCGCGAGGCGTTCGAGCAGGCGGTGACCGGGCGACACAAGCAACTGAAGGTGCATGTGCTGCGCGACGCGCCGGTGGAGGGTGCGGTGAAGCTGGCAAGGCGCGCGGTGGAGCGGTAGAGGAGCGCGGTATCACGCTGGCGGTTCCCCCATCGTCCCCTCGCCCCTCTGGGGAGAGGGCCAGGGTGAGGGGTCGCCAAGCACACCGGCCTTGCGATCGTCGCCACAACACCAAAACCCCGGCGCGCTTGGCGCCCCTCACCCCACGGATGAGGCCTTCGCCCTCATCCGCCGCCCTCTCCCCAGAGGGGCGAGGGGGCGATGGCGGCCCCGCCGGTGCATCCGCTCCCCTACCCCACCCGCCCGATATGTACCTTGTCGGTCGACAGCGCCCCCTCATACACCGCCAACCCGATCATGCCGCCGCGATACGTCTCGTCGCTCACCTCCAGCACCGTTCCCCCGGCGTCCACCGTGATCTTCGCCCCATCGAGCACCACCCGCAGCGGCACCGCCGTTTCGAACTCCACCGCCAGCGCCGTTTCCGCCAGCACCCGCTCCGCTTCGTCGCGGCGGCAGATCACCTGCAGCTTGCCGGTGCGCGTCAGCCGCGCGGCGTAATACTGCCGCAGGCCCTGCGCCCGGAACACCAGCGCGCCGTACTGCCCCAGGTGCAGGTTCAGCTCAGTCTCGATCGTGATGTCGCGCCAGTCGCGCGTGCCGGTGAGGATAATGCCCTCGCCGCGATTGGCGGAGAGCCGGAACGACTCGCGGAAATTCTTCGAGAAGACGCTCGCGCCGTTGATCCAGGCGCTCCGCCACATGCTGCCTTCGTTATGCGGGCGGCGCAGCGTCAGTTCAGGCTCGCCCGTCCAGCGCAGCCAGTCGACCAGCACTCGTCCGACCGTCGCAGTGTCGCGTACCGACATGACGAAGCCGATTTCGGCGATCGGGTTGCCGTCGAACTGCGGCACCTGCCAGCTGAGCTGCGCCGACTGCCCGGCTTCCACCGTGACGCTCTGTGGCGAGATCACGCTCACCAGCGCGTCATCCTGGCCGTAATGGCGCACCGCGAGCGCCACCTCGACAGTACCGCTGAGCCCGGCGTCGCCTGATATTCGCGCTTCGATGGTCTGGCCCGGCCACACCCGCGGGCTTGCCAGCACCTCGTACCAGCTGTGCCCGATCATCGCGGGCGGAATGAACACCGGCGCGCCGACATAGGCCGAACGGCCAGGCGCCACCGAGATCAGCTCCACCGCCAGGGCGTCACCGGTGCCGGAGACGGCGATGTCGCTGCCATTGCCCTGGGTACCACCGGCCATGAAGCCTTGCACTGCCCCGGGCAGCGCGAAATGGAACTGCGCCCCGCCCTTCGGCGCCGGCCGCGCCGGCTCGCCGGCCAGCAGCCGGGCGAGGCCTTCGAGCCAATAGGCGATGCTCGGCGCATCGGTAAGCCCGCGCCCGCCATCGGCGGTGGAGAGATAGAGCCGGTCGGCCACCGGACCGCGCCAATCCTGTTCTCCCTCGAGGCCGCTGAGCCCGAGCATGATCCCTTGCAGGCACCCCAGGTTGCCGGCATTGCAGTCGGTATCCCAGCCCGAGGTGTTGACGATCATCTGGCCGCGGCTGAAATCGGTGGGCGCGTGCAGCAGCGCCATGAGCATCAGCGCGTGGTTGGGCACCACGTGGCAGACGCCGGCATACTTGTCATAGCCGTAGCTATCCTCGATCTGCCGCCGCGTCGCTTGCCAGTCGTCGCCATTGGCCCGCACCCAGCCGCGGATATCGGCGACGAGCTTCGCGATCAGGCTATCCGACGGAATGAAGCTAAGCCCGGTTTCGATCAGGTGCTCGACATCGCGGCTGACAAACGCCTCCGCCTCCATCGCCGCCCACAGCACCGCCGCATGGACGCTCTCCCCATCATGGCTGACGCTGCCGGCGGCGCGGGCGAGCTTCGCCGCCTGCTTGGGGTTGCCCGGCGATACCAGCGCCCAGCCATCGATGAAGATCTGCGCCCCGATCTGCTCGGCGACGATCTTGCCATTGGTCTCGATCGAACCCGAGCGTGGCGCCGGGATGCCCTTGTTGAGGTTGAGCCAGGCCGTGTGCTCGGTCGAATTGCCCGCCCCACCCCACCAGAACACCGCGCGGTTCTCGACCACATAGTTGAGCCAACACCGCCCGATATCCTCGGCGCCGAGTTCGGCAGAAGCACCGTAGTCCTCGAGCGCCCGAACGAAGCTGAACGTGCCCGAGACGTCGTCATCGGTCACCACCAGTTCGGCCCCCAACCGCTCGTTCACGTAATAGGTGATCGGGCCGAGTTCCTTGAGGATGCGCTGGTAGGTCCAGTTCTCGAACGGCCGTCCGAGATAGACGCCGATCAGCTTGCCGAGCACGCCGGCATAGATCCGCTCGAGGGTATCGGTGGGGAGGGTCATGGGGATCTCAATACTCTGAAGGGTCGAACGGGCGGGTGCGGGCAGGCTGTGAACGTCGTAGGCCACCCGGCTTGACGGAAACAGCTTGTCCGCTTACTGATACGTATCAGTAGCCGAGTTTCAAGATGAAATCGACCAGAAAACCGACGCAGAAGGATGTCGCGACGCACGCCGGTGTGTCGCAGGCAGCCGTATCGTCGGTGCTGTCGGGCGATGCCGTCGGCATCAGCCCGCAGGTGCAGACGCGGATCCGTGACAGCGCCAAAGCGCTCAACTACGTGCCCAACCGCATGGCGCAGGCGCTGAAGACCAATCGCTCGATGATGATCGCCTGCATCGTCCCCGATCTCTCGAATCCGTTCTATCCGCCGCTGATCCGCGCCGTGCAGAAGGTGGTGGAGCCCGAGGGCTACGACGTCATCGCGCTCAGCACCGATGGCTCGGGTGCCGCCGAAGCCCGCATGATCGAACTCTGCATCGACCGGCGCGTTGCCGGTATTGTCGGGGTGTTCTTCGTCGCCACCATCCGCGAGCTGATGGGGGCGCTCAACGCCGACATTCCCGTGGTGCGTTATGAATCGGCGCCCAAGCGCGGCGGCCCGCTCGCGGTCGACGATTACTTCGTCGACAACCACCAGGTGGCGTCGGCGCTGACCAGGCAACTGCTCGACCTCGGGCATCGCGACATCGTCTTCATGGCATCGCCCGGCGGCCCGGAGCGCGCCCGTATCGGTGGCTACAGCGCGGCGCTGGCTGCCGCGGGACTGACCCCGCGCGTCGTCACCGCCCCGAGCTATTCGATCGATGGCGGCGCCGCCATTGCACAGCGGCTCATCACCGAAGGCAGCGCCCGGCCCACCGCCATCATGTGCGCCGACGATCTGCTGGCCTGCGGCACCATCCGCGCCTGCCAGGCGGCGGGGCTGTCGCTGCCGCACGACATGTCGGTCACCGGGTTCAACAACCTCGCGATGACCGACGTCCTCAATCCGTCGCTGACGACGGTATCGCTCGGGCAGGAGCTGTTCGGCCAGTTGGCTGGCGAACGGCTGCTGGCCCGGGTTCGTGGTGATGTGGAGGGGCCGGGGGAGGCCGCCGCATTGCCCTATGCAATCGTAGATCGAGCTTCGACGGCGCGGCCGTCGATCACCCCCGGCATCGGCACATCCGCAGGGAACGCTTCATGACAAAATTCTCACGCCTCTTTTCGGGCGTGGCCGTCGCGGCCATGACCCTTCTGACGCCCGGCCTCGCCGCGGCACAATCGGCTTCGTGGTGGTACGAAGCGCTGACCCCCGAGCAGCAGCGCCTGCTCGATGACACGCTGGTCGGTGGCTTCAACGCCAGCCATCCCGGCTCGAGCCTGGTGCTCGAGTATCGCGGTAACGCCATCGAGAACCAGCAGCGCCTGGCGCTGATGTCCGGCGGCGGCCCCGACCTGATCAATTCCAACGGCCCGGCCACCGCGCTGCCGATGGCCAAGGCCGGCCAGCTGTTGAAGCTCGACGATTACGCCGCGAAATACGGCTGGAACGAGCGGCTGATCCCGATGTTCCTCGCGCTCGGCAAGGTCGATGGCGCGCTCTACTCCATCCCCAAGAACTACGAGGCGATGGGCCTGTTCTACAACGCCGACCTGTTCGCCCAGAAGGGCTGGACGGCGCCCAAGACCGTCGCCGAGATGGAAGCCCTCGCCGATACCATGCTGGCCGAGGGGATGACCCCGTTCGTCGCCGGCAATGCCGGGTTCCGCCCGGCCAACGAGCAGTTCTTCACCGTCGCGCTCAACCAGCTGGTCGGCCCCACTGCCATCCACGAAGCTCTCGCCGGCAAGCGCCCGTGGACCGACCCGGTGTTCGTCGAGGCCATGACCAAGTTCAAGGCCTGGTACGACAAGGGCTATTACGGCAAGGATTACTTCTCCACCTCGACCATCGATGCCTTTGCCGGCATGGTCACCGGCAAGACCGGCATGGCGCCGCAGGGCACCTGGGCCTTCTCCTGGGTGAAGGATTACTTCGACCCGGCCGGCGCCAAGGCCGCCTTCACCTCGATCCCGGTGGCCGACGGCGTGCCCTACCCGCTGTTCCCGATCGGCATCGGCTCGACGCTCTCGATCAACGCCCACTCGCCGAACCCCGATACCGCGGCAGAGGTTATCGACTATGTGTTCAGTGGCGATTTCTATGGCGCAATCGTCCCGCAATGGCAGGGCGAATGGAACGTGCCGCTGGCCGATCTTTCGAAGGTGACGCTGAAGGGTGAAGTGACCCCGCTCTACCAGGAGGCGACGACGATGATCGCCGATGCCCTGGCCAGCGGCAATTACGGCTACACCACCTGGACCTTCTGGCCGCCCAAATCCGAGCAGTACATCATCTCGGGGGTCGAAGAGCTGTGGCTGGGCACCGCCTCGCCGGAGAAGTTCCTCGCCGGCCTGCAGGAGCTGTTCGCAACTGAGCTCGCCGAAGGCAGCGTCCCGCCGCTGCCGTGATTTGATGGGGCGCCGGTCTCTCCGCCCTCATCCTCCCCCGCGTGGCGGGGGAGGGGGACCAGCCGACAGGCTGGTGGAGGGGGAGCAAGAGTCGCCTTGAGTCTGGCTTCCCCCTCCACCAGCTTCGCTGGTCCCCACGCGGTGAAGGCCTTAGGCCTTCATCCGCCTCCCCCGCCCCGCGGGGGAGGATAACCGAGAGTCCCGGAATCCCCGCCCATGTGGTTGTTCGCCCTCCCTGCCCTCGCCATCAACGTCGCGCTGATCCTGATCCCGGCGCTGCTCACCGTGGCTTTGGCCTTCTGCACCTGGGACGGGTTCTCGGCTCCGGTGTTCGTCGGCTTCGCCAACTTTGAGGCGATGTTCGCCGATCGGGTGTTCTGGATCGCGCTCGGCAACAACCTCAAGTGGACGCTGATCTTTTTGACCGTGCCGATCGCCATCGGCCTCGTCGCGGCGACGCTCCTGCTCACCATCAAGCGTGGCCGCACCTTCTTCCAGATCGTCTATTTCATCCCCGTGGTGGTGGCGACCGCCATCACCGCGCGGGTCTGGCAGGGGATGATCTACAACCCCAATACCGGCGTCTTCGGCCTCCTCTCCCGTTTCGGCATCGAACTCTCCGATCCCCTCGCCGCCACCCACTCGGCGCTCTACGGCATTGCCGTGGTCGATCTCTGGCACTGGTGGGGATTCCTCGCGGTGATCTTTCTCGCCGCGCTCCGCCAGGTGCCCGAGGAAATGGTCGAGGCCGCCCGGCTCGATGGCGCCGGCTTCTTCGCCCTGATGCGCGACATCCTGATCCCGGCCATCGCCCCCACCATCAAGCTGATGATGGTGATGACGGTGATCTGGTCGTTCCTGGTGTTCGACTTCGTCTACATCCTCACCCAGGGCGGCCCGGCCTATTCGAGCGAGGTGCTCTCCACCCTCGCCTATCGCAACGCCTTCTTCGAGTTCGATCTCGGCCGCGCCGCGGCCGTCGCCCTGGTCATCGCCCTGTTCGGGCTCACCGCCACCTTCGCCTATGTGCGGCTGCAGACCCGGGAAAGGGTGAACTGAAATGGTCGGAAGCCGCTGGCAAAACCTCGTCACCTATATCGTCCTGGCGCTCGGCGCGTTGTTCGCGCTCGGCCCCCTGCTGCTGATGCTGATCAACGCCTTCAAGCCGACGCCCGAGATCATCCTCAGCCCGCTGAGCTGGCCGACCGAACTCAACTGGCAGAATTTCACCCGCGCCTGGGATGATGCGCGGCTCGGCGAAACCATGCTGAATTCGGCCAAGGTCACGCTGATGACCATCGTCCTGGTGCTCACCACCGGGGCCGGCGCCGCCTATGTGCTGGCCCGCCAGAAGATCAAGCCGTGGAAGGCGGTGAGCGCCTATTTCCTCGCCACCACCACCGCGCCGATCCAGCTGTTCCTGTTCCCGCTCTATTTCGGCTTTGCCCGGCTCGGGCTGGTCAACAACCCGGTGGCAGTGTCCTTCGTCTACTGCGCCATGTTCAGCCCCTTCGCCATCATGCTCTTGCGCACCTATTTCATCGCCATCCCCAAGGAGCTCGAGGAAGCCGCCAATCTCGATGGCGCCAATGCCTGGCAGGTGTTTTCGAAGGTCATGCTGCCGATCGTCTCGCCTGGGCTGCTCACCGTAGCGCTGATCATCGGGCTCTATTGCTGGAACGAATTCCTCATCGCCTCGACGTTCCTGCAGAGCAAGAACGAGATGACCGCGGTGGTGTCCTTCACCCTCTTGAGCGGCAAATACACCAGTGACTGGGGGCAGATCATGGCCGCCGCGATGATCATCGTGCTGCCCATCCTGATGCTGTTCCTGTTGCTGCAGCGCCACTTCATCGACGGCATGGCGGGCGGCTCGACCAAGGGGTAGTGGCGCAAACCTGCGACGATGGCCGTCCCGTTTACTCCAACGGCTGCGACAATGTCGGAGCCTGCCCTGCCGCCGCCGGACCGCGCCTGCGCAGACGCTTGCGATAGGCCGCCGCAGCATTGGCGATCAGGCGATGAACCGGATCGATGGAGAAGCGCGACAGCATGCTGTTCCAGACCTCGGTGTCGCCCGTCCAGTCACCGATCGAGCCCTCGATCGGCTCGGCCAGCAAGTGAAACGCAAGGCGCGGATTGTATCGCGAAACGCCACGCGTCAGTTCCTCGATCATCTCGGTTGCCACCGGCCGGCTGAACACCAGCAGCAAGGGGCCCCGCTGACGTAGCAACGCCCGGGTTCTGCGACACAGATGGTCGTGCCGGGCGCGTGCCGAGGGGTAGAGCAGATCAAGCTGATCGTCGGTCAGGCCCCGTGGAAACTCGTGTTGATGCGATGTCTGGTGCCGCCCGTTCCACACCACGCCGGAACGGATCAGCAGGTCCGCCCGTTCGAACATCCCTTCGAAGTCCTGTTCGAGATAGCGATGGATGGCTGCGGCAGGGGTCACCTGCCAGTCGAAAACACCGTTTGGGCTGGCGGCTCCGAAGACACGCTGCAAGTGAAACTTGCCCCGACAGTTCGGCCCCAGACTTACCGCCGCATGCACCCTTTGCATGTCGCGAGCGTGGCACGGCCCTTTCGTCTCCGCAATGGCCACCGCCTGCCGCAATGCCGACCGCCCTAACGCCGCCCTAACACCAAATCGCTTAGATCGAGCCGGCGACCTCTGGCGTTTCACCCGCTCGGCGAAAACTCTGCATGGTCTGCCGGAGGGTCAGTTGGTGCGCGTATTGGTGGTCGAAGACGAACGGCAGCTGGCGGATTCGATCGCCGAGGGCCTGCGGCTGCATGCCATGGCGGTGGATGTCGCCTATGACGGCGCCGCCGGGCTCGATCGCGCGCTGGTCAACGAGTATGACGTGCTGGTGCTCGATCGCGATATCCCGCTGGTCTCGGGCGACGAGGTCTGCGCCGTCCTGGTCGAGACCCAATCGCCGACCCGCATCCTGATGCTCACCGCCGCCACCGCCGTGGCGCAGCGCGTCGCCGGGCTGGGGCTCGGCGCCGACGATTACCTGACCAAGCCCTTTGCCTTTGCCGAGCTGGTGGCCCGCGTGCAGGCTTTGGTCCGCCGCGCCCGCCCCGCCGCCCCGCCGGTGCTCGAACGCTCGGGCGTCCGGCTCGATCCGCACCGCCGCATCGTGCTGCGCGACGAGCAGCCGGTCGAACTCTCGAAGAAAGAGTTCGCCGTACTCGAGGAGCTGCTGCGCGCCGATGGCGGCGTCGTTTCGGCCGAGCAACTGCTCGAAAAAGCCTGGGACGAACAGATCGATCCGTTCTCGGGCGTCGTGCGCTTCACCGTGATGAACGTCAGGAAGAAACTCGGCGAGCCGCAATTGATCGAAACCGTGCAGGGCGTGGGGTATCGGCTCAGATGAAGCGCCTCCTCAAGCTCCTCGGCTTCCCCTGGACCATCCGCACCCGGCTGAGCCTCCTCTATGCCGGCGCCTTCTTCGTTGCCGGCGTGGCGCTGATCGTCGCCATCTATCTCTATCTCGGCGTGGTGCTCGATCGGCAGTTCAGCATCCGCCTGGTGACCGACGATGCACCCACCGCCGAGGGCCAGCTGGGGGCGCCGGGCGTGCTGCCGCCGCGTGACCTGATGGATGAGGCGGGGCGGATCAGCGTCATGGTGCGGCAGGCCCGGGTCAACACGCTCGACACCATGCTGATGGTGTCCTTCATCCTCGTCGGTATCCTCACCCTCATGGCCGGGGTGATCGGCTGGCTGGTGGCCGGCCAGGCGCTGCAGCCCTTGCGCGATATCACCGCCACGGCGCGCCGCGTCGCCGACCGGAGCCTGCATGAACGGATCGCCCTCACAGGTCCGAACGACGAGATCAAGGATCTCGCCGATACGCTCGACCAGATGCTCGAACGGCTCGACCGCTCGTTCGACAGCCAGCGCCGCTTCGTCGCCAATGCGTCCCACGAGCTCCGCACCCCGCTCACCATCACCCGCACGCTGATCGAAGTGGCGCTGCTCGATGCCGCCGCCGACGACAAGCTGCGCCAGCTTGGCACCACGCTGCTCGCCGTCAACCAGCGCCACGAAAAGCTGACCGACGGGCTCTTGACGCTGGCCAGCGGCGAGCAGCGCGCCGCCGAGTTCCATACGGTCGAGCTGGGCGAGATCGCCGGACACATCGTCACTGAGCTCACCCCGATCGCCGAGCGGGCCGGCATCCGGCTCGGCACCGCCTTCATCCCAGGCACCGTGATGGGCGACGCCTTCCTGCTCGAACGGCTGATCCAGAACCTCATCGAGAACGCCATCCAGTACAATATTGCCGAGAACGGCTGGGTCAGCGTCCACACCGCGATGAGCGGCAACAGCGTCGAACTGGTGGTCGAAAACACCGGCCCGGTGGTGCCCGCCTACGAGATCCCCAGCCTGTTCGAGCCGTTCCGCCGCCTCGCCGCCACCGAGCGCCTCGCCGGCGGCGCCCGCACCCCGATCACCCGCGGCGCTGGCCTCGGCCTCTCGATTGTCCGCTCGGTGGCGCACACCCATGGCGGCGAAGTCGAAGCCACGCCGCGCGAGGGCGGCGGGCTGGTAGTGCGGGTACGGTTCCCGGCGGCTTCGGCCGCCAACTGAACGCGCAGTCGGGAGTCCCTCTCCCGCCGGCGGGGGAGGGGGGACCAGCCGACAGGCTGGTGGGAGGGGGGGAGCCCCACGCACAGTACCCTGCCCCAGCCGCCCCCAGCCGGTGTGTGGGGCACCATGGTTCAGCGCGTGGGGCTCCCCTCTCCCACCACGCTTTCGCGTGGTCCCCCCGCGGTGAGGGCCTTTGGCCCTCATCCGCAACCCCGCAGGCGGGAGAGGGACGCCGACTGCCAGCTCTGTGCCCCCTAACACCCACCTAATACGCCATCACGTATCCCCGTCTCACCCAACGACGGAGACGTGATCATGCTCACCCAAACCTTCCTCCCCCTCCTCACCGCCGGCCTGCTGCTGGTGGCCCCGGTGGCGGCGCTCGCCCAGCAGCCGGCCGACAATGACGATGCCGCCCTCGCCTATGCCCAGTGCATGCGCGACAACGGCTATGCCGAGTTCCCCGACCCGAGGCCGGGCGAGGGCATGCGCTTCCTCATCACCCCCGGCAGCGCCGCCCGCTTCGAAAAAGCCTCGACCGCCTGCCGCGAACTCGCCCCGGAAGGCCTGCGCGACGAGGGCGTTACCCCAGAACAGCTCGAGGGCCTGCTGAAGCTCGCCCAATGCGTGCGCGACAACGGCGTGCCGAGCTTCCCCGACCCCAGCGCCGATGGCCGCTTCGACGTCAGCAAGGTCGCGGCCGGGCCGGATGATCCCAAACTCCAGGCGGCGATGGGCGCCTGCCGTGAGCTGAGCCGCGGTGCCCGGATCATGATCGGCGGATGAGCCACTTCCGCACCATGCTTACCGGCGGCATCGCCGCCGGGGCCGTCGCGATCGCGGGGTTTTTGTTGCTGCAGCCGGCACCTCCAACGGCTGCGCCCACCGCCCTCCCCGTCGCGACGGCCGAGATTACCCGCGGCCGCCTGGTCGATACCAAAACGGTCACCGGCACGCTGGGCTATAGCGAGCTCACCGCGCTGCGGCCGAGCCTTGCCGGTCCGTCAGCCATGGTCACCGGGCTCGCCCCGGTGGGCGCCACCATCGAGCGGGGCGAGCCGCTCTATGGCCTCGACGGCCAGCCGGCCATCCTGTTCTACGGCGCGGTGCCGCAGCACCGCACGCTGCGCTTCGATACCGATGTTCCGGTCTGGGTCGAACTCGAGCAGAGCGAGGCCGCGGTCGCGGCCGCCGAGCTGACGCTTGAGCTCGAGCAGCAGCGCCTCGCCGATGCCGAGGCCCGCCGCACCGATCTCGGCGCCCGGCTGGCCGACGCCACCGCCGACCAGCCCGCCCTGCCCGAGTTCGTTCAGCTCGCTGCCGCGATCGGCGTCGCCCGGGCCAAGCTCAAGCGGGTCGAAGAGCTCTCGGCCGCCGAGCTCACTCCGGCCGCCGACATCGCCGCTGCCGAGGCCGAACTCGCCACCGCTCGCGCCAGCTTGGCTGCCGCCATCCGCACCCTCGACAAGGATCTCGCCGCCGCCGGGCTCGATGCCGTCGCTGCCCGCGTCGCCATCGCCGATGCCACGGTGAAGCGTGACACCCTGCGCGATGTCCGCGATGCCCTGCGGGCCCGCGCCGGCGACACCGCCGACGTCACCCAGCTTGCCGAAAACCTCGCGGCGCTCGGCTATGTCGGGCCCCTCGCCAAGCAGGTGCGCGCCTGGCAACAGGCCGTCGGCCTGCCTGCCACCGGCATCGTCGCGCTCAGCCAATTGGTGATCGCCCCCGGGCCCGTGCACATCGCCGCGCACGCTGCCTCGATCGGCGAGACGCTGTTCGAAGCCTCGGCCGATCGCGGCTCGATCCTCGATTATTCCAGCACCGAAAAGCTGGTGACGGTGCCGCTGGCGGTCGCCGACCAGGGGCTGGCGGCGGTCGGCCGCGCCGTCACTGTCACCCTGCCCGATGATCGCGAGGTCGCCGGCGCCATCTCCGAAGTCGGCTCGGTGGTGAAGGATGGCAATATCGAGGTGACGGTGAAGATTGCCGACCAGCAGGCCCTCGCTGGGCTGGAAGTGGCCTCCGTCGATGTCGAATTCGTCAGCGACAGCCGCGACGACGTGCTCTCGGTGCCCATTGCGGCACTGCTCGCGCGCCCCGAAGGCGGCTTCGCCGTCGAGCTGGTGCGCAATGGTAGCGGCACCCTCTTGCCGGTCGAGACCGGGCTGTTCGCCGCCGGACGGGTCGAGGTCTCGGGCGACGGCATCGCCGCGGGCGAGCGGGTCAGCGTGCCGGGATGAGCCCATCGATCGTCTCACTCAGGAACGTCAGCCGCAGCTTTGCCGGCGGCGTCTTCGCGCTGCGCGATGTCAGCCTCGACATCGCGCGTGGTGAGCTGGTCGCCATTGTCGGCCCTTCCGGTTCGGGCAAATCCACCATGCTCAACATCATCGGCACGCTCGACCGCGCCAGCGCCGGTGAGGTCGAGATCGACGGGCTGGCCGTTGCCGAACTCGGGGACAATGACCTCTCGGCGCTGCGCGCCCACCGCATCGGCTTCGTGTTCCAGCATTTCCACCTGTCGCCGGGGGTCTCGGCGCTCGACAATGTCGCCGACGGGCTGCTCTACACCGGTACCGGCCTCAGGCAACGCCGCGAGCGGGCCGAAGCGGCGCTGCGCCAGGTCGGCCTCGCGCACCGGCTCGATCACCGCCCGCATCAGCTGTCCGGCGGCGAAAAGCAGCGTACCGCCATCGCCCGGGCGCTGGCCCGTCGTCCGGTGCTGCTGCTGGCAGACGAGCCCACCGGGGCGCTCGACAGCACCTCCGGCGAAGGCGTGGTGCAGCTGCTGTTCGAGCTCCATCGCCAGGGTACAGCCGTGGTGGTGATCACCCATGATCGTGACCTCGCGACCCGCTTCGACCGCCGCGCCGCGATGCGCGATGGGCAGTTGGTCGAAGATACGAGGCGCGACCAGCCATGAGCGCGCTGCAACCGGCAAAGCTGCTCGCCCTCGATATCCTCCGCCTCGCCGCCTATGGCCTCCGGGCCCGGCCGCTGCGGGTGGTGCTCTCGGCGCTCGGCATCGCCATCGGCATTGCGGCGATGCTCTCGGTGGTGGGCATCTCCACCTCGAGCCGGGCCCAGCTCAACCAGCTCTTGTCCGAGCTCGGCACGAACCTGTTGAGCGCCAGCCCCGGCACTTCGCTGTTCGGCGAAGCCGCGACCATGCCGGACGAGTCGATCGCCATGCTCGGCCGCATCCCCGAGGTGATGGAGGTGAGTGCCATCGGCGCCCTGCCCGATGCCAAGCTCTATCGCTCCAACCGCATCCCGGCGAGCCAGTCGGGCGGCCTCGCCGTCTACGCGGCGCGGCTCGACCTGCTCGAGACGGTGAGCGCCAGCGTCGCCGCCGGTTCCTGGCTCAACGCCGCTACCTCGACCTATCCTGCCGTGGTGCTCGGCTCCCGAGCCGCCGCCCGGCTCGGCATCGGTCGCGGGCTGATTGGCCAACCGGTGTGGCTCGGCGGCCGCTGGTTCACCGTGGTCGGCATCCTCGCGCCGGTCTCGCTGGTCCCGATGCTCGACCTCTCGGCGCTGATCGGCTGGCCGGCCGGCGAGCGCTACCTCGATTTCGAGGGCGACATCACCACGCTTTACGTCCGCAGCGATCCCGATGCGGTGGAAACCGTGCGCAGCCTTCTCGCCCCCACCGCCAACCCCGAGGCGCCCAACGAAGTCGACGTCTCCCGCCCCTCCGACGCGCTCGCCGCCGAGGCAGCGGCCGATGTCGCCTTCACCGGCCTGTTGCTCGGGCTGGGCGCCGTGGCGCTCTTGGTCGGCGGCATCGGCGTCGCCAACACCATGGTGATCTCGGTGCTGGAGCGCCGCGCCGAAATCGGCCTCCGCCGCTCGCAGGGCGCCACCCGCGGCCATATCCGCCTGCAGTTCTTTGGCGAGGCGCTGCTGCTCGCCCTGCTCGGCGGCGGCAGCGGCGTCCTCATCGGCGCATTGGTGACGGCGGGCTATGCCCGCGTCATGGGCTGGCCTGTCGATATCCCGCTCTGGGTGCCCTTGGGCGGGATGGTCGCGACGCTGCTGATCGGCGGCGTGGCCGGGCTTTATCCGGCGATCCGCGCTGCGCGCCTGGCGCCGACCGAAGCGCTGAGCGTGGGGTGACATGCAAGAGGCACCGGCCCCTCAGTGCTCCTCCACCGTGAAACGGGGGAGGGGGACCGCCGAAGGCGGTGGAGGGGGCGGCCACAAACACCGGCGCGCGCTGTCGCCCCCTCCACCAGCTTCGCTGGTCCCCCTCCCCCGCTCCGCGGTGGAGGATCACGGAGAGGCCTGTGCGTATCCAGCGACGAACCTTGCTCGTGACCCGACGCCCCGCCCCATTCCACCTAACCCATTGCAACTGCAACGAACTTTCCCGCCATCCCGAATCCTTGCAATTCTATGGCTGGCGCTCCTCAGGATTGTCGCTAAATTCCCCCGCGGGGCTTGGTGGAACGGGGGCTTTTCGTTCATCGCCGAGCGGAAACACGAGAGTGAAGATGGCTCACAAGCACAATATGCTGACTGTTGCGCTGCTGGCCGTGATGGCGATGGTCGTCACGCCGGTGCTGGCGCAGGAAAAGACTCCGAACGACCCCAGGCTGTTCACGCCGGGCAAGCTCACCGTCTCGACCTCCGAGCCGAGCTATCCACCATGGGTGCTCGACAACAACCCGGAAGCCGGCGAAGGTTTTGAAGCGGCTCTGGTCTATGCGCTGGCTGCCGAACTCGGCTTCAAGAAGGAAGACGTGGTCTGGGTCGACGTGACCTTCGACGGCGCCATCGCGCCCGGCCCGAAGGCCTATGATTTCTCGATCCAGCAGATCTCGGTGACGCCGGAGCGCGCCAAGGTCGCGACCTTCTCGGACGTCTACTACCAGTCCGACAAGGCGGTGATCGCGCTGCCGGCTTCGACCGTCGCCAGCGCCAAGAGCTTTGCCGACCTCAAGGCGGCCAAGTGGGGCGTCGCCGTCGGCACCACCGATTTCGACTACGTGACCAACGTGCTCGGCATTGCCGATGCGGCCGTGTTCGACGACCAGGCGGGGGTGTTCCAGGCCCTGCAGGGCGGCCAGATCGACGCCACCGTCGCGGCGCTGCCGACGGCGCTCTATGCCACGTGCTGCCAGGTACCGGAGGCCAAGATCACCGCGATCCTGCCCAAGGACCCCAAGGACGAGGGCCTCGGCCTGCTCTTCGCCTACGAGAACCCGATCGTGCCGTGGATCAACGAAGGCCTCGCCGCGCTCAAGTCCAAGGGTGTGATCGACGAGCTGGCCAAGAAGTACCTGATCGCCGATCCGAGCATTCCCGAGATCACGCAATGACACGACGACCCGGCAAGGGACGCCGGCAGATCGCTCTCAAGGACCGGCTCGCGCCGGTCCTTATTAGTTTGGTCAGCGTCGTGGTGGTGTTCGGCGCCATCGCCTATTTCGTGGGCTCGGCCGAGCAGTGGCCGCGCATCCAGAACCAGTTCTTTTCCGTCGAGGCGATGCTGGAAGCGGCGCCGGGCGTCGCCCGCGGCTTCCTCGTTTCCTTGCAGATCTGGCTGATCAGCCTCGTCTGCATCGGCATCTGGGCGCTGGTGCTGGCGATTTTCCGCGCCATGGGCGGCCCCTGGTTCGCCCCGTTGCGCGTCTTCGCCATCGTCTATGTCGATCTCTTCCGCGGCCTGCCGGCGCTCTTGCTGGTGCTGCTGTTCGGCTTCGGCATTCCGGCGCTGAACCTGCCAGGCCTGCCCAAGGAAGGCCTGTTCTGGGGCGGCGTGGCGCTGATCCTCAGCTATTCGGCCTATGCCACCGAGGTCTATCGCTCGGGCATCGAGGCGGTGCACGAAGGCCAGGGCATGGCAGCCAAAGCGCTCGGCCTCACCCAGTGGCAGACCCTGCGCTACGCTATCCTGCCGCAGGCTTTGCGCAACGTCGTGCCGGCCATGCTGAACCTCGTCGTGGCGCTGCAGAAGGACGTGGCCCTGCTCTCGGTGCTCGGCGTCCGCGATGCGGTGCGCGAGGCGCAGATCTACACCGCCCGCACCTTCAACTATTCCTCGCTCGTCGTCGCCGCGATCCTGTTCCTGCTCGCCACCATTCCCCTGGCGCGCCTGACCGATCACCTCGCCCGCCGCGACCGGCAACGCCGCCTCCAGGGTGCCCGCTGATATGAGCAATCGCATCGAGATCGAACAGCTCACCAAATTCTATGGCGAGCGCCAGGTGCTGGACGCGGTAGATCTGTCGATCGCCGCTCACGAGGTGGTGTGCCTGATCGGCGCCTCCGGCTCCGGCAAATCGACCCTACTGCGCTGCATCAACGGGCTCACCGAGTTCGACGAAGGCACCGTCAGGCTCGACGGGGTCGATATCTACGACGAGAGCTTTGGCCGCACCGGGCTCTACAAGCGGGTCGGCATCGTCTTCCAGGCCTACAACCTGTTCCCACATATGAGCGTGCTCGAGAACATCACGCTGGCGCCGATCCGCGTCCATGGCCGCGATCGCCGCGAGGCCGAGGCGGCGGGGCTGAAGCTGCTCGAGCTGTTCGGGTTGGGGCAATATGCCAAGTCGTACCCCGAGCAGCTCTCCGGCGGCCAGCAGCAGCGCGTCGCCATCGTCCGCTCGCTCGCCACCGAACCCGACGTGCTGCTGCTCGACGAGGTAACGGCGGCGCTCGACCCCGAACTGATCGGCGAAGTGCTGAAGATCATTCGCGATCTCAAAGAGAGCGGCATGACCATGGTGATCGTCACCCACGAAATGGGCTTCGCCCGCGACGTCGCCGACCGCGTCTGCTTCCTCGACAACGGCCGCATCGTCGAACAGGGCAACCCGCACCAGCTGTTCTCGAAGCCCGAGAACCCCAGGACGCAGAAGTTCCTCGAGCGGATTATCGCGGCCGGGAGGTTGGAGGCGTCGGTTTAGGGCTGAGGGTGCAGGTAAGCGTCGGCCGCGCAAAGTGCGTCCCCTCGCCCCTCTGGGGAGAGGGCTAGGGTGAGGGGCGCCAAGCACACCGGCGGTGCAGCCCGTCCCTTCTCCCCTCAGAGGAGAAGGTGGCGCGTAGCGCCGGTTGAGGGGTGAAGCCGCGCAACACGCGCTCGCTGAGAAGCTGAACCCCTCACCCAGTTCCGCTACGGACCTGTCGGTCCTAGCTCCACTACCCTCTCCCCTCAGGGGCGAGGGGAAATATTGCAGCGCCAGCGTGCTTGGCGCCCCTCACCCCACGAATGAGGCCTCCGGCCTCATTCGCCGCCCTCTCCCCAGAGGGGCGAGGGGGCGCTAGCGGCACCGCCCCTGCCTACCCATTCGCCGCCAGATAATCCTCCACCAACCCCACCCAGTACTTCGCCGCCGGCGCAATCACCGCGTCGTTGAAATCATATTTCGGGCTGTGCAGGTCCGCGCTCGCCCCATTGCCGACGAACAGGTAGCTCCCCTTCTGCTTTTGCAGCATGAAGGCAAAGTCCTCACTGACCAGCAGCGGCTTCAGCGTCCCGACTTTCGCTTCGCCGAAATGCCTGATCGCCGTCTGCCGCGCGAACTCGGTCTCGTCGTGATGGTTGAACAGCGCCGGAAAGCCCGGCGGGTGCACCACTTCGGCTACCGCGCCAAAGCTTGCCGCCTGCGCTTCGGCCAACGTCTTGATCCGTCCGCGCACCCGGTCGCGCACTGCCTCGGTAAAGGCGCGGGTGTTGAGCTGCAGCTCGACGCTGTCGGGGATGACATTGGGCATCGAGCCGCCATGCATCATCCCCACGGTGATCACCGCCGTCTCCAGGGGGTCGATATTGCGCGCCACGATCGATTGCAGCGCCACGACCAGCGACGAGGCCGCGACGATCGGGTCGACCGCCTCATGCGGCATGGCGCCATGCCCGCCCTTGCCCTTGATGGTGATGATGATCCAGTCGACCGCCGCCATTGCCGGCCCGTCGATGAAACGGAACTCGCCCTCCGGCACGCCCGGCCAGTTGTGCATGCCGAACAGCGCATCGACCGGGAAGCGTTCGAGCAGCCCGTCCTCCAGCATCTGCACCGCGCCACCGACCTCTTCGGCCGGCTGGAAGATCAACCGCACCGTGCCAGAAAAGTTGCGCGTTTCGGCAAGGTGCTTAGCCGCCGCCAGCAGGATCGTGGTGTGCCCGTCATGCCCGCAGGCGTGCATCACGCCCGGCTTGCCGCTGGCATAAGGCAGCCCGGTGGCTTCCGTGATCGGCAGCGCATCCATATCGGCGCGAAGCCCGATCGTGCGCTCCCCTGCCCCGGCCGTCAGCGTCGCCACCACGCCGGCGCCACCGATGCCGGTCGCCACCTCATACCCCCAGCCACGGAGCAGTTCGGCGACCAGCGCGCTGGTGGCGAACTCCTCGCGGCTGAGCTCCGGCGCAGCGTGCAAACGCCGGCGCAGTGCAATGAAATCGGCAATGTCGTTCGGTGCGGAGATCGGCGGAGTGACTTTCATGGCGAGCGCCTGTATCGCAGACTTCCGACCCCGATAGAACAGGTCTTCTAGCGCGTCATGCCCCACCCCCTGCTCGAGCTTCTGACCAATGCCGCCGAAGGCCGCTTCCCCGCCGTCGATGGCGGCGTCACCGTGCTGCCGCCGCTGGCGGGCGGCTGGGAATGCTCGGTCGCCTTCACCGGCCACGCCGTTGTCGCCACGGCGCGCTCGGCCGACGAAGTGCTGCAGCACGGCCCCGATGGGTTCGGCGCCTCGATGGCCCCGGATTTCCTGCGCTGGCTCGCCGGCCCCACGGGCTTTGTCGGCGTCATCGACGCCATGCTCTATACCCGCGGCACCGGCCGCTCGACCCTGCCGCTTCGCACCGATGCCGACGAGCACCCGCGCGTGCAATATGCCCGGCAGTACCGCTCCGACGTCCGCGTCTATGGCGACGAGCGCGGCCTCATCACCATCGGCGCCGGCCTTGCCGGGCGGCGCGAACTGAGCGTCGAAGCCGACACCCACAATCGCGGCGACGGCACGGCGCTGATCAGGGAAGCCATCGGCCTCGTGCCGGAAGGCGAACTGCTGTTCGCCGCGGTCTCCCCCGGCAACGCCCGCTCGCTGCGGGCGTTCCTGAGCCTGGGGTTTACCCCGATCGGCAGTGAAGCGCTGATCAGGCCGCACGCACCGGCCTCTCATTGATTCACTGCGCGGGCCTCACACAAACCGCGCGGCATTATCCGAGACGTAATCCACCAGCCGCCGCGCCGCGCGGCCGGTGACGCGCGAGACATCGCCCGAATCCGCCGCCACCCAGCCCTGCGTCACCGGATAGAAGATCGGCGCCAGGTGCTCGGCATATTCGCGCGTCAGCCCGATGCGCTCGGCCGAGGCGATAAACTGGCTGACCTCCACCGGCTCGTAGCGGATCGGCTTGCCGCTCACTGCCGAAAGCACTGAAGCGGCCTCGGCATAGGTGAGGCTTTCGGCCCCGGTAAGCGTCAGCGCTTCGCCGTCGAAATCCGGCCGGGTCAGCGCCGCCGCCGCGACATCGGCAATATCGCGCGCATCGACGAAGCTGGTCCGGGTCTCGCCCGCCGGCAGCTGGATCAGCCCACGCTCGCGCACGTCTTTCAGCCAATAGGTGTGAAAGTTGTCGAAGAACCAGTTCGGGCGGAGCAGTACATAGGGCGCCCCCGAAGCCTCGATCTTCCGCTCCAGCTGGCGGAACGGGATCGCCTCGTCGGCATCCACCCCGATAGCCGATTGCAGCACGATCTTGATGCCCCTGGCCGCCGCGGCATCGACGAAACCGCTGAGCATGTGCAGCGGGTGGTGCGGGCCTGTAGGCACCACCAGATAGATCGCATCGACGCCGTCGAGTGCTGCGGCGAAGCTCGCGGGCGCCTCGAAATCGAGCCGGGTGGCCTCACCCAGGCTGGCCTTACCGCTGCGCGAGGCGGCACGGACGCGATGGCCGAGCGCCAGGAGGCGCGGCACCAGATGTTTGCCGACGGTGCCGGTGGCGGCGGTGACGAGAATGCTCGAGGACATGGGAAGTGCTCCGTTTGTTGCCGGCCACATGTCGGTCACCTCGATGAGCCGATCCATGCTCATCACGAGCAATTCCATTGCCGATCGTCTCATCCGGCATTATCTATTCCCGCATGACAGTGCTCGACCAATGGATGCGGATGTACTCCCGGCCCCAGCTCACCCTGGTGCGCAGTGCCGTGGTGGGCCGCTGGGGGTTCAGGCTCGACCCCGGCGCCACGGTAGCCTTTCACCTGGTGAAGCGGGGCAGCGGCTGGCTGCGCCGCCCGGGCGTGCCGGCCATCCGGCTCGCTGAGGGCGACCTCGTCGTCATCGCCAATGGTGAGGCGCATGATGTCACCGATACGAAAGACGGCCTCGCTGAACCGGTCGCCGAGTTCGCGCAGCGCAGTTTCGAGTTCAGGGGCCGTGAGCCCGACGCGGTGATCTTTTGCGGCACGCTGCGCGCCGATACCGCCCGGCGCCAGACCGGGGTGTTCGCCATCCCGCCCTTCATCCATCTGACGGGCGCCGAGATCGCCGACGATCCGGGCATTGCCGGGCTGGTGTCGCTGCTCGGCGCCGAGCTCGAATGCACCTTTGAAGGCAACGAGACGCTGATCGAGAGCCTCACCTCGGGGCTGATGATCTACGTGCTGCGCCGCGCCGCCGAACAATCCGGCCACTCCCCCGGCTGGCTGGTGGCGATGAACGATCCGCAGTTGGCGCGCGTCTTCCAGGCCATCCATTCGACGCCCGCCGAGCCCTGGACGGTCGAACAGATGGCCGATTCCGCCGGCCTCTCCCGCGCCACCTTCTCCCGCCGCTTCGCCGAGCGGGTGGGCGAACCACCGCTCAGCTACCTCACCGCCTGGCGCATGACGCTCGCCGGGCGGCGACTCTTGCAGGGCAAGCAACCCCTGTCCCGCATCGCGGCAGAAGTCGGCTACAGCTCGGAAGCAGCGTTCAGCCGGGCATTCAAGCGCCACCACGGCGTGGCGCCGGCGGCGTATCGGAATGTGGGAGTGGCGGGTTAGCCACGGGCGATGCCCCCATCGTCCCCTCGCCCCTTTGGGGAGAGGGTCAGGGTGAGGGGTAGCCAAGCACGCCGGCCGAGCAGTTACCCTGATCCCTTCTCCCCTCAGGGGAGAAGGTGGCGCGAAGCGCCGGTTGAGGGGTGAAGCGGTGCAACATGCTGGGCGTACCAGCATACTGAGACGCTGAACCCCTCCCCCAGTTCCGCTACGGACTTGTCAGTCCTAGCTCCACTACCCTCTCCCCTCAGGGGCGAGGGGAACATGGGCGACCGCAGTGCGCTTGGCGCCCCTCACCCCGCGATGAGGGCCTTCGGCCCCCATCGCCGCCCTCTCCCCAGAGGGGCGAGGGGGCGGTGTGGCACCGCTGGTACAAAGTCACACCCTCCTGCACGAATTCCCCGGCACGAACTTCGGGCTCAGCACGAAATCCTGCGCCGGCTCCGCCGCCCCCTCTGCGCTGGTGATCCGCTGCAGCAGCCGGCGCGCGATGATGCCGCCCAGCTTCAGCGTGTCCTGCACCACCATGGTGATGCGCGGGGTGATGACGTTGCTCCACTGCACGTCATCGATCATGCACAGCGAAATGTCGCCCGGACAGTTGAAGCCCAGCTCCTGCATCGCCTGCAGCGCCGCCAGCGCCACCGCATTGTTGGCGCCGAGGATGGCAGTGGGCCGTTCGGGCTGGATCAACAGCCGCATCGCCGCCTCATAACCGGCCGAGCGGGTGAACTGGCCATCGACGACGTAGTTCGGGTTCACCTCCACCCCGGCGCTGGCCATGGTCTCCATGAAGCCGCGATAGCGTTCGGACGCGGTGTGCATGTGCTGCGGCCCGGCGATGAAGGCGATGCGCCGGTGCCCCAGCTGTAACAGGTGCTCGGTCAGCATGGCGCCGGCGAGGTAATTGTCCGAGCCGACGAAATCGCGCTCGATGCCGGCGACCTTCTGGTCGAAGCAGACCATCGGCACCTTGATGCTCTCGACGAACTTCACATAGTCCGCTCCGAAGCTCGATGGCGCCAGCGCCAGGCCGGCGATCTTCAGCCCGATCAGGTGCTCGACCAGCGCCTGCTCCCGCTCCGGCTTGCCCGAGGAGTCGGTGATCAGCACGAAATGCTCGTGCTCGAGCGCATAGTTCTCGAGTTCGCGACGGATATCGCCGAAGAACGGGTTGCCGACATTGCCGACCACCAGCCCGATCATCTTGGAGCGGCCCCGCGCCAGGCTCTGCGCCAGGGGGTCGGCGACATAGCCCACTGCCGCCACGGCGCTGCGGATCTTCTCCAGCGTCTTCTGGCTCACCCGGCCCGGATTGCTGAGCGCCAGCGACACGGTCGAAACCGAGACGTCGGCGAGTTTCGCAACGTCGCGAATGGTGGCCATCAGTCTGCTCTCGAACCGCTTCTATGCAACGTCGGGACCGCTCGGGTGGGTGGCTCAGTCGGCAATTCTCTTGCAATACCTAGCAGTTGCAGGGTTTCGCGCAACCGAAATCCACCGAACTGCCCTGTTCCAGAATCCGCCTTGACTCATGGCGCGGTCGCCATCAGGATGAAAATCGAACCGGTTCGATAGTCCGGATAGGAGGATAGATTGGATAGCGCACTCACCATCAGCGGTGGCCTCGACTCGTCTGCCGGCAAGGCCTGGTTCAGCAATGACCGCTTCGGCATGTTCATTCATTTCGGGCTTTACGCCCTCGCCGCGCGCCATGAATGGGTGCAGCACCGCGAAGAGATTTCGCCCGAGGCCTACGCCAAGTATTTCGAGAACTTCGACCCCGACCTCTACGACCCCAAGGAGTGGGCCCGCCGGGCGCGCGAGGCCGGGATGAAATACGTGGTGCTGACCGCCAAGCACCACGAGGGCTTCTGCCTGTGGGATAGTAAGTTCACCGACTACAAGGCGACCAACACGCCCTACGGCAAGGACCTGTTGAAGCCTTATGTCGAGGCGTTCCGCGCCGAGGGTCTGAAGGTCGGCTTCTACTACTCGCTGATCGACTGGCACCATCCGGAGTTCCCGATCGACGGCATCCATCCGTTGCGCAACCACCCCGATGCGCTCGAGCTGAACAAGAGCCGCGATGTCCGGAAGTATGCCGAGTACATGCACAACCAGGTGCGCGAGTTGCTCACCGGCTTCGGTGAAATCTCGGTGATCTGGTTCGATTTCAGCTATCCCAAGCGCGAGTACAGGGGCATGCCCGGCAAGGGCCGCGCCGACTGGCAGTCCGAGGAGCTGATCGGGCTGGTGCGCGAGCTGCAGCCCAACATCATCGTCGGCGACCGGCTGGACCTCCCCACCGATGGCAACTTCCCCAAGGATCTCGCCACGCCCGAGCAGTATACGCCGCGCGTCGCCCCCACCATCAACGGCAAGCCGGTGCGTTGGGAAGTCTGCCACACCTTCTCGGGCTCGTGGGGCTACCACCGCGACGAGAACACCTGGAAGGACGCCGGCCAGCTGATCAACATCCTGATCGATACCGTGGCGCTCGGCGGCAACCTGTTGATGAATGTCGGGCCCACCGGCCGCGGCACCTTCGACGCCCGCGCCGTCACCGCGCTCGAAACCTACGGCAAGTGGCTCGACGTCAACGGCCGCTCGATCTACGGCGCCGGACCGTCGCAGTACCAGGCGCCGGTCGGCACCCGCTTCACCCAGAAGGGCAACCGGCTCTACCTGCACCTGCAGACCTGGCCGTTCCGCCACGTCCATATCGAGGGGCTGGGGCGCAAGGTGAAGTACGCGCAGTTCCTCCACGATGCGAGCGAGATCCACTGGCTCGATCCCGATGCGGAAGTGGATTCCAACATCGGCGTCGCCGTCGGCGACGGCATGCTCACACTCGAGCTGCCGGTGCTGAAGCCCGACGTGGTGACCCCGGTGGTCGAGCTGATCCTCAAGGACTGACGATCTTGCCGGTAGCATTGGCTGACGCGATGGCTCACGAGGCCGAACTGATCGCGGCGATGACTCCGCTCATCGCCGACCTCGCCGAGGACGGCGCCGGCGCGGTTGCGCTCGCCGGGTCGCGCGGCAAGGGCCGGTCGGACCAGCAGTCGGATTTCGACTTTCGCGTTTATGCCCATGCCTACCGGCAAGACCTGAAGCAGACCACTGAATGGCGCCGCTTCGAGGCCGGCATGGCGGAATGGCAGGCCCGAGGCGTCCGCATGGATGGGGTCTGGATGCGCAGCTATGCCGGCGTCGAGAGCGATCTCGGCGCCTGGCTCAGCGGCACCGCCATCCCCAAGAGCTTCGAGTGGACCATCTGGGGCTACCACCTGCCGACCGACCTTTCGACCCAGCAGATCGTCAGCGACCCTGAAGGCCGGCTGGCGAACTGGAAGCGCCAGCTCGCCCGCTACCCCGAACCGCTGCGCGCCGCGGTGCTCGGCCAGTATCGCGAGATCCTGAACTACTGGGCCGCCGACTATCACTACGAAAGCAAGGTCGAACGGCGCGACCTGGTGTTCCTGGTCGGCATTGCCGGCAAGCTGGCGAACGCGATCCTGCAGGTCGTGTTCGCGCTCAACCGTGCCTACTACCCGGGCGATGGCTGGAACCTGCCGATGGCGGCAGAGCTGCCGCTGCTGCCGCCCGATTTCACTTCCCGCATGGCGGCGATCCTGGAGCCGGGGCGCGACCCCGATGCCTTCCGCCGCCAGCGGACCGAACTCATCGCCATGATCGCCGATCTGGAGGTGCTGATCGCGGCCTGACGGCCGTGGTGACGCCGGAGCCGAGGACTCCGGAAGACCAAGAACAACCCCGAAGACCCAAACGACTACCTGTGATTGAGGAGACACATCGTGAAGTTCACGCACGCTTTGGCGGCCCTGGCGCTCGCCGGCACCGCCATCCTGTCCACCGCCAGCTTTGCCCAGGAACAGGTCAACCTGACCTGGCAGATGTGGGGTGACGAGAAGGATACCCCGCTGTTCCAGTCCATCGCCGACCTGGTGACGGCCGAATACCCCAACATCAAGGTGACGCCGCAGTTCTCCGGCTGGACCGATTACTGGACCCGCCTGCCGGTGCTGGCCTCGTCGGGCCAGATCGCCGACCTCGTCGCCATGCAGTCGATGCGCATGCCCAGCTTCTACGGCGTGCTCGAGCCGCTCGATCCGTTCATCGCCGCCGACAATTTCGACAAGTCGGTGTTCGAGTCCTCGATCATTTCCGGCCTGTCGCAGGATGGCGTGCAATACGCCCTGCCCTATGACGTCGGCCCGTGGCTGGTGTTCTACAACCGCGACAAGTTCGCCGAAGCCGGCATTGCCGAACCCAAGCCCGACTGGACCTTCGCCGATTTCCAGGCCGCCGCCGAAAAGCTCACCAGCGGCGACAATTACGGCTATGCCGTGCAGGCCTTCGATTTCATCGCCGAGCCGGTCGCGCTGGGCGCCGAATATTTCAATGACGGCAACCAGTTCGATCTGACCAATCCCGGCTATGCCGCTGCGGTCGGCAAGCTCGTCGATCTCGTCGCCGTCGCCAAGGCCTCGCCGGTCTTTGCGTCCGGTGCCGGCGCCGCCACTGCCAGCGGCCGCTTCGCCTCGGGCAATGCCGCCATGTATATCGATGGTCCGTGGTCGCTGATCTCGACCCAGGGCTCGGTCAACTTCAAGATGGGCGTGGCGCCGCTGCCGCGTGGCGAAGGCCCGTCGCGCTTCATCACCGCCGGCTCGGGCTGGGGCATCTCGGCGGCCAGCCAGCACAAGGAAGAGGCCTACAAGGCGCTCAAGGTGCTGACCGGTCCCAAGGCTGCCGAAATCCTCGCTTCGGCCGGTCGTGCGCTCCCCGGCCGCCTCGCCGAGCAGAAGTTCTGGTACGATGTGGCCGCCAAGGATGTCGCCGGCACCCGCGAGACCCTGCAGTACTCGTTCGAGCACTCGACCCCGTTCCGCCTCAATGAAAGCTGGAACGAATTCGAGAACCTGATCACCCAGTACATCCCGCTGGCGCTCAACGGCGACAACACCACGGACGCGGTGCTGGCCGATATCCAGAGCCAGCTGCCGTAAGTCCAGTGGCGCCCGGCCGGTCCCGAATCCGGCCGGGCGTCATGCAAGGCGCCTTCGGGAAAAGTTGCGAGACTTTTCCGTTTCGAAGCGCGGCAAAGCAGCGTGCAGCGCCTCGTCGGCGCTGAAACAGGGAGGAGGTGCCCATGACGCTCATTCAGGATACCGCGGTCGCGACCAGCGCCCCGGCCGCCCACGTGCGACGGCGCAGTGGACGGCGCGACGGACGCACCGCTTTCTTCTTCCTGTTGCCCAGCCTCCTGGGCGTGCTGCTCTTTCTGGTGCTGCCGATCGTCGCCTCGCTGGCGCTGAGCTTCACCAACTGGAAGCTCCTCGGTAAACCCGCCTTTGTCGGCATCCAGAACTACGTCCGGCTGTTCACCGCCGATCCGCAGTTCTGGACGGTGCTGCGCAACACGCTGTTCTTCACCGTCGAATACCTGGTGCTGAACATCATCATCTCGGTGGGGCTCGCGACGTGGATTGCGAGCCTCAAACGAGGGCAACGGTGGTTCCGGGTGGTGTTTTTCCTCCCCACATTTACACCCGGAATCGCCGTCGCCATCGTCTGGATGCTGATCTTTGCGCCGGGCGGCTTCTTCGATTTCATCATGAAGTCGCTGTCGCTGGGCGTGCCCAACCTGCTCACCGACCAGACCCTCGCCATGCAGGCGGTGATCATCGTCTCGCTGTGGGCCAATGTCGGCTACAACACCGTGCTGTTCAACGCGGCGCTCGACATGGTGCCGCCCAGCTACCTCGAGGCAGCCAAGATCGATGGCGCCAGCGCCTGGGACCGCTTCTGGAAAATCCGCCTGCCGCTGATCTCCCCCACCCTGTTCTTCGGCACGGTGATGACCGCCATCACCTCGCTGCAGGTGTTCGACCAGATCTACGTGATGACCCGCGGCGGCCCGGGCAACGCCACGGCCACGCTGGGCTATGCCATCTACCAGCGCGGTTTCCAGAATTTCCAGATGGGCTACGCCTCTTCCATCGCCTGGGTGATGTTCGCGCTGATCATGGCGCTGACCGCGCTCCAATTCTGGCTGCAGCGCAAGTGGGTGCATTATGACAACTAAGGCCAAGAGAACTAAGACCCTTGCCCGCGCCACCCTGGCGCTCGATATCCTCAATCACGGCGCGCTGCTGCTGGTGGCGCTGCTGTTCCTGTTCCCGTTCTTCTGGATGGTGTCGAACGCGGTGCGCTCCAACGCCGAGGTGCTGGCCATCCCGGTGCGCATCCTGCCGCACGAGTTCCAGTGGGATAATTTCGCCAAGACCTGGTCGGAGCTGCCCTTCGGCCGCTTCTTCCTCAACTCGATGATCGTCGCCGGCAGCGTCACCATCATCACCGTGGTGGTCTCCTGCCTCGCCGGCTACGCCTTCGCCCGGCTGAAGTTCCCCGGCCGCGACGCGCTGCTGCTCGGCTATGTCGGCACCCTCATGGTGCCCTCGATCATGCTGATCATCCCGCTGTTCCTGATCGTCAACAGCCTGGGCATGGTCAACACCTTCCAGGGCGTCATCCTGCCGGTGGCCTTCGGCACCTTCGGCGCGTTCCTCTTGCGCCAGTTCTTCCTGTCGATCCCGGATTCGCTCGAGGAAGCGGCGCTGATCGACGGCGCCTCGCGACTTCGCATCCTCGTTTCCATCATCGTGCCGCTGTCGATGCCGGCGATCGGCTTGCTGTCGCTCTTCACCTTCATCGCCCAGTGGAACAACTTCCTCTGGCCGCTGATCGTCATGACCGGCCAGGAAAACGCCACCCTCCCCGTCGGCCTCACCCACTTCCAGACCCAGCAGGGCACGCAGTGGAACTACATCATGGCCGGCGCGGCGCTATCGATGCTGCCCGGCATCGTGCTGGCGATCCTGTTGCAGAAGCTGATCTACAACTCGATCGCACTGAACGCCGGCATGGGGGGACGGTAAGGGCAAAGCGAAAGGCCCTGCGGACCGCAGGGCCTTTCGGCGAGATCAGAACTTGTAGCTCAGGCCAACGTTGACCGAGGTCTGGCTCCAACGCGACTCGACCTCATGGCCGAACACGCCCAGATCGTAGGCCTCGGCGCCAAAATCGGTGTAGCGGGCTTCGACCCGTCCGATCCAGTTGGGGGAGAACGCCGTCTCGACGCCCGCTCCGACCGTCCATCCAACATGGGTGTTCGTGTCCGAGACAAGGGGATAGGTGATCGCCTGCGGGTTGCCGACAGCCGAAACTTCAGCACGGGCCACGGCGACACCTGCAGCCCCGTAAAGCAACCACGAGTCGATCGCGAGGCCGGCGCGCGCCCGCAATGAAGCCTGCAAGTCGCTCTCCATGAACAGCGAGCCGCCCAGGCTGATGTTGCCATTGTAGGTGTTGAAATTCTTGCCGCGCTTCAGGCCGGTGAAGTCCACGTCGCCTTCGAGGCCATAGACGAAACCGCCACTCTGCCAATTGTAGCCGGCATGGAGCCCGCTCAGCCAGGCGCCCGACTGGTCTTCGACCGGAAACTGCGGCAGCGGGTCTTTCCCTCCCTCGGGCAGCGGCGGCAGGTTATCGCTCTGCTGTCCGCTCACATAGCCAAGATGACCGCCGATATAGGCGCCGGACCAATCGAAGAGCTGCTGATCGACCGGCGTTGCCGGAGATTGCTCGACGTCAATTACCAAGTCGGCAGCACTAGCAGCGTTTGTAAGAAAAACGGCTGACAGAGCAGCAGTCACAGTTCTTTTCATGCATCACCTGGGTATTTTTGGTTTTTCGACCGTATGTCCTGATGACAGCCCAAACAACGTCACGAAGTTGCACTTACTGTCACTTCGTGACGATACGTCCGGCATCGCGCTGGTGATCCATCTGCAAGGGCCGATTGACAACTCGATCACGCCGGCACTGGGGTGGCGGCGGTGGGGGTGTTCCGGGCAGGCAGACCAAAGCGGTTCAGCTTCTCCGCGAGCGTTCGCTGCCCCGCTTCACCGCTCAACCGCTGCGCCACCTCCCGGCAAGGGCTACGCCCTCGTCCGGTTCCCCCGAGGGAGAAGGGACTGCCAGCCCGGCGCGTAGCCCCAAAACAAACGGGGCGCCCCTGAGGACGCCCCGTTCCAGACCCGAGAGGTGAGCTGCCTACTTCAGCAGCCCGGTCTGCACCGAGCCCTGCAGCTGGCGCTGGAAGATGATGTAGGTGACGAGCACCGGCAGCACCGTGATCACCACGGCGGCGAACAGCGCGCCGAAGTTGACGGCGTAGCCCGCCTGCGAGGCGAAGGACGCCATGCCCTGGCTCAGCACGTAGTTGGCGGTGTTGGTGTTGAGCGCGATCGGCAAGAGGAACTGGTTCCACAGGCCGAGGAAGTTGAAGATCGCCACCGAGGCCATGCCGGGCTTGGCCATCGGCAGCATGATGGTGAAGAAGATACGCCACGGCCCGGCCCCGTCGATCGCGGCCGCCTCGGCCACTTCCTGCGGCAGGGTGCGGAAGAAGGCGTAGAGGAAGAACACCGTGAACGGCAGCGCGAACGCCACATAGGTGATGATCAGGCCCGGGAAGGTGTTCAATAGCCCGAAGCCGCGCAGCGTCTGGAACAGCGGCACCACCGCGAGGAAGATCGGGAAGGTGAGCCCGGCCAGCATCAGGTAGTAGATGACCTTGCTGCCCTTGAACTCGTAGCGCGCGAGGAAATAGGCGCACATCGCGCCGAGCAGCATGACGATCACCAGCGAGAAGCCGACGACGATCACTGTGTTGAAGAAGTACGAGCCGATCGACGCCGTGGTCCAGGCCGACACGTAGTTGTCGAAGTTGAAGCTGGTGGGCAGCATGAACGGCGACTGGAAGATCTGCGCCGTGGTCTTGAACGAGCTCATCAGCACCCAGAGCAGCGGCGCACAGATCACCACCACCCAGGCGATCAGCGCGATATGCGAGATGGTGCTGACGGTCTTGTCGGTCCAGATGGTCTTCTTGGCCACCGGATGCTCGAACTGCGAGATCGGCTTGGCTGGTGCGGCAGCGGCCACCGGGGCGGCGCGGACCGTAGCGGCGGCCGAAACGGTGCCGATCACCTTCTCGGATTTCTGCGGCCGGCCGGTCCACCAGAAGACGAAGAACACGATGGCGCAGAACAGCAGCGTAATCAGCGCCAGCGCCGCGCCCATCGAGGTGGCGTAGCCGAACTTGCCCTTCTTGAAGGCGGTATTGAGCAGGTGCTGCGAGATCACCACGGTCGAGTTGGCCGGGCCACCCGAGGGGTTCAGCGCCTGCATGTAGACGAAGGCGTCGAGCGCCAGGATGCCGAGATAGACGTAAGCGGTGCGGATATTGTCGCGGATCATCGGCACGGTGATCGAGATCGCCGTGCGGAAGCGGCCGGCGCCATCGACGCGCGCGGCTTCATAGACCTCGGACGGGATGCCTTTGATCGCCGCGATGAACAGCACCATGTAGAAGCCGACCATCGACCAGGCGATGACGAAGATCGAGGCGCCCATGGCGGTGCGCTCGTCGCCCAGCCAGGCAAACGACTTGAAGAAACCGAACCCCATCGCCGTGAGAATGCCGTTCAGCAACCCGCTCGAGGGGTCGTACATCTGCGCCCACAGGATGCCGATGACGATGGCGGGCACGGTATAGGGGAAGAATGAGATGACGCGGTAGATGCCGGAGTGCTTGAGCCCCCGGATCTCGCCCTGCGTTGAGCCGCCGATCGTCACCAGGGTCGCCAGCGTCAGCGACAGGATGATGACCAGCGGCGGCAGGACCACGACCAGCACAATACTGTTATAGACAGCCTTGGTGAAGACCGGGTCCTGCAGCAACGCTGCATAGTTGGCCAGGCCCACGAAGTTCATTTTCTTCGAGAAGCCTGTCCAGTCTGTCATCGAGTAGTAAAAGGCTTGCACGAATGGCGAGATCACGAAGATCACGTAGATCGCCAGTGGGAGCCCGAGGAACACCAGCGCGAAGCTGGTGCTCTCGAAGTTCGGTAATTTCCACCGACGGGCCGTCGTGGCCGGTGCTCTCGCCATCGTGCTGTCCATTACTTCACTTCGACTTTCGTGACCGAGGGATCGTTGTAGACGGCGCTGGTGATCGCCTCGAGCGCGGCGGTGAAGGCCGCCACGTCAAGCTTGCCATCGAGGAAGCTGTTCCAGACGACGAGCTCGTCCTGGTTCGTGCCGTAGAGGTCGAACGAGTTCCAGGTGAAGACGTCGTTGCCGGCGTCCGCGAGGAGCTTGGACTGCGAAACCAGAGCCGTCGAGCCGAAGCCGTCGGCCGGCACGGTGTCCTTGACGATGGTCGGGGCGAGCTTCGTCTTGGCGAAGTTCGTCGCGGCTTCCTTCGAGAGCATCGTGCGGAGCAGTTCCTTGCCACCGGCAAGGTTCAGCGCGCCTGCCGGGATGATGAACGGTTCGCCCGCAGTGGCGTGCAGAGCCGTCTTCGGCAGCTTGTCGTTGGCGTCGATCGACAGTTCCGGCATGCCGGTCATCTTGAAGTCCGCCTTGGTGGCCGGCTTCATTTCGTTCTCGATCCACGAACCCGACGGGTAGAGCAGGAACGACTGGTCGTTCGACCACTGCGCCTGCGCAGCGGTGAACTGGGTACCAGCGCCACCCGGCTTCATCATGCCGCCCGAGATGATCTCGTGGAGCGCGGTGAAGACGGCCTGGAACGCCGGATGCGACCAGAAGCCCGGGGTGAAGTTGTCGACGGCGAGACGCACCTCGTCGCCGCCCGCCTTGATCGCCGAGGCGACCGCGGTGGTGCGGTAGTAGG
>JAESFN010000162.1_pt1 | contig 100118 bp, 110 predicted proteins | sample 9269411 | NCBI WGS metagenome assembly JAESFN01 (sample SAMN14505399, study PRJNA617100) | algae metagenome | isolation source: Iphinoe sp. HA4291-MV1 and co-occurring heterotrophs from trail next to... | place: USA: Maunawili Falls, Hawaii | collected 2009-07-25
GCATCACCACGATCTTGTCGGCCATGGTCATGGCTTCGACCTGGTCGTGCGTCACGTAGATGGTGGTGGTCTTCAGGCGCTGGTGCAGTTCCTTGATTTCGGAACGCATCTGGACGCGGAGCTTGGCGTCGAGGTTGGACAGCGGCTCGTCGAACAGGAAGACCTGCGGATCACGCACGATGGCGCGGCCCATGGCGACACGCTGGCGCTGACCGCCGGAGAGCTGGCGCGGCTGGCGGTCGAGGAGCTTCTCGAGGCCGAGGATCTGCGCGGCGCGATCGACCTTGGCCTTGATTTCCGGCTTCGGCACGCCCTTGAGCTTGAGCGAGAAGCCCATGTTCTGCGCCACAGTCATGTGCGGGTAGAGCGCGTAGTTCTGGAACACCATCGCGATGTCGCGTTCCTTGGGCGGCAGGTCGTTGACCACGCGATTGCCGATGCCGATTTCGCCCGAGGTGATTTCCTCGAGGCCGGCGATCATGCGCAGCAGCGTGGACTTGCCGCAGCCCGACGGGCCGACGAGCACGACGAATTCGCCGTCGGAGATGTCGACCGACACGCCCTTCAGCGCTTCGAAGCCGCCGTAGTGCTTGCCGGCCTTGTTGATGGTTACAGGTGCCATAAGGTTCCTCGTCCCTAGCGCGGGGGATACCCGCTAGTCGGCCCGCACCTTCCCCGGGGGTGCTGCGAGCGTCAAGGCAGGATCGGCGCCTATTAGACCAAAGTATGAGAAAAGACTAATACTAAAGTAGTATGCGACGGTGGGTGGGACAGGTGCGGGCGCCCGACAGCCATGAGCCTCGGGGTGCGCGGGATAAGTCAGGCGGTTCCGGCGTGGGTTCAGGCCACGCGGGTAGTCCGCAAATGAAACGGCCGTCGCCACGCCGGAACGGTTCGGAGTTTTTGCGGGGATTACAAGGAAGCGGTCGCAATGCCGGGCATGGAAGCTCGGACTATGGCCGGGTGCTCATAATCGCGGCCGCCGAGGGACGGCTCCCCCAGCACCGAAGTCCCCCACCAGCCGTCCGTACGCGACTGCGCCCTGTGGGTGACGGGAGGGAGAATCGCACGGGCTGAGAGTGGGGGGATAAGACGGGTGAAGATTTTTCGTCGATGCCGCAGTCGTCACCGTCCCCTCTTGCGGGGAGGAACAAGGGTGGGGGGTGAAGCGCGCTCCGGCGGTGCGTGGGCACGGGTGCGGAGCCATCGTGCCGACAACGTCCCCCCTCTTCCATTCTTCCCCGCAAGGGGGGAGATGTGGAGGGGCTGGTGCCTGGGGTTAGCCCCACACACCGCGTGCCCAAGCCCCCATCATGCCGATCAGCTCTCGCGCCGCCGGCGTCACTCCGGCCATGATCATGAAGCCGTGGGTGGTGCCGGGCCACTCGCGGAAAGTCACGGCGTTGCCGGCGGCGGCGAGGCGGGCGGCATAGGCGCGACCTTCGTCGCGAAGGGGGTCGTGGTCGGCGGTGACGAGGAGGGTGGGGCAGAGGCCGGTGAGGTCCGCAGCGAGCAGCGGCGAGGCTTCGGGGTTGGTGGGGTCGGCGCCCGCGAGGTAGCTGGAGATGTACCAGCGCAGCGTCGCACGGGAGAGGAAGAAGCCCTGGGCGAACTCGGCGGTGCTGGCGCTTTCATGAGTGAGGTCGGTAGCGGGGTAGATCAGCATCTGGCCGGCGAGCGGGATGCCGCGGTCGCGAGCGCGCAGCGCCAGGGCGGCGGCGATGTTGGCGCCGGCACTGTCGCCGGTGAGGATGATGCGCGGGCTCAACCCCTGGCTCGCGCCTTCGGCGATGATCCAGCGCAGCGCGCTCTCGGCGTCGTCGAGGCCGGCGGGGAACGGATGCTCGGGCGCCTTGCGGTATTCGACCGACAGCAGGTTGCAGCCGGCCGCCTTTGCCAGCGCCCGGGCAGCGCCGTCGTGCGTATCGAGGCTGCCGACGACCCAGCCGCCGCCATGGAGAAAGAGGATGGTGCCCGGCGCGTCGCCACCGCGATAGAGCCGGCAGCGGATGGCCGGATCGCCGAGCGTGAAGGTGAGCGGCGGGGGCAGCTCGTCCTTCTCATCCCAGTGGCCGGCGAGGCTGAGTTCCGAGGCGGCGCGGGCCCTGACGACGCCGAGCTGGTCGTTGCTGAGGGTGCCGGCGCGATCGGCCGCCTCGAGCATCAGGCGCAGTTCGGGTCTCAGGCGCGACCGGTCCGGGCGCCCGTCGTCAGGATCGTCCACGCGCTGCTCCTCCCTGAGCCGCTTTCGAAGTCGGCGCCATAACAGCGAGAGGTACGACGAAAGTCAACGAAAAGAATATTGCATGCGATATGCGTTAGTGTTACGCCTTTTGCAGCGTGTATGCTGCCCGAGGAGGATCGGGGAGACATCCACCGAAAAGGGAGAAGATCATGCAGGTTACCCGTATGCGCGGCGCGCTCGCCGTGGGTCTGGCCTTGGGCGTAGCGCTGTCGTCGCTCGCCGCCATGGCGTCGGACAACAAGATTGCCCTCGTACCGGGCGGTCCGCACCCGTATTTCGCGCCCTGGGAGCAGGCGGCGGCGGATGCGCAGAAGGATTTCGGCATCGCTTCGGTCGAGTACAAAGTGCCGGCCGAATGGAAGCTGGAGCTGCAGACCGAGCTGTTCGAGAGCCTCGCGGCGCAGGGCTATGCCGGCTTCGGCTACTTCCCGGGCGATGCGGTGGGCGTCAACTCGACGATTGCCGAGCTCAAGGCCAATGACATTCCCGCCGTGGCGCTGGGCGGTTGCGCACAGGACCCGACCGATACGGCGTTCTGCATGGCCACCGACGTCTATGCCTCGGCCTATCTCGGCACCAAGGCGCTGATCGAGGCGATGGGCGGCAAGGGCGCAGTGGTGCACCTCGCGGGCCTGCTCGTCGACCCCAATACCACGCTGCGCGTGCAGGCGGTGGAAAAGGCCGTGGCCGAAACCAATGGTGCGGTGACGCTGCTGCAGACGCTGGGCGATACCGACAACCAGGAGCAGGGCGACCAGAAGATCAACGCGCTGCTCGCCGCGCAGAAGGAGCAGATCGGCGGCATGATCGCCACCGGCTACATCTCGTCCGTGGTGGCGGCGACGGCGCTGAAGAACCTCGGCGACAAGAAGATCAAGCTGATCGGCATCGACGACGACAAGATCGTGCTCGACGGCATCAAGGACGGGTTCGTCGCCGGCACCATGGCGCAGAATCCCTACGGCCAGGGCTATATCGGCGCCTACGCGGTGGACCAGCTGGCCGAGGGCTGCACGGTGAAGGCGGATGCGCCGTTCATCACCACGCCGCAGACGGCCAAGTTCATCGACTCTGGCACGCTGCTGATCAGCTCGGCCAACCTCGAGACGTACAAGGACGACCTGAAGAAGCTGACCGGCGAGCTGCAGGCGAGCTTCAAGGACAAGTTCCTCAGCTGCCCGTGATCTGACTTCGGAGGCGGTGCGTGCTGCATCGCCTCCCACCAACTGGATGTCATCGCAGCGGAGGCTGGGACCCATCCAACAGCCCGCGCAAGTGGTGAGCTGGGTCCCTGCTGTCGCAGGGATGACACCGAGTAGGAGGGGCGTTTCGTGCGCCTCACTGGCCCTCGCATCCCCGAGTACCCCGCAATGACCACAGCGCTTGACGCCGAGCCTCGTCCGAGATCAGCCTCGGGCATGGATCCGGCACCCCGCCGTACGCTCTCATCGTTCCTGCTCCGCGGCTCGACGCAGGTCGGGTTGTTCCTGATCCTCGTGGTGCTGTGGACGGTGTTCGCCAACCTCGCGCCGGGGTTCCTGTCGAAGTTCAACCTCAACTCGCTGCTGCGCTCGGTGGCGGTCGATATCGTCGTCGGCTTCGCGCAGATGGTGGTGCTGGCGACCGGCGGGATGAACCTCTCGGTCGGGGCAATCGGGGTCTGTGCGGTGATGTTCGCCGGCTACCTGATGCAGGTGCTGGGGCTGCCGATCCCGGTGGCGATCGCCGGCACGCTGGCGCTGGGCGCGCTGCTCGGCTGGCTCAACGGCTTTGCCATCGTCAAGACCGGGGTGAACAGCTTCGTGGTGACGCTGGCCAGCGCGAGTCTCTTCTCGGGCGGCATGCTGATCCTCACCAAGGCGGTGCCGCTCAACGGCCTGCCACCGGAGTTCGGGGCGTTCGGCAAGAGCGCCGTCGGGCCGGCGATCGGCAGCATTCCGGCGATCCCCAGCCTCGCGGTGGTAGCGCTGGTGATCGGGCTGGCGCTTTACGTTCTGTTCAAGCACTCGACGCTGGGCCGGCAGATCCTCGCGGTGGGCGCCAATGCGCGGGCTGCCGAGATGAGCGGCATTCCGGTCGATCGCACTATCGTCTTCGTCCACGCGCTGTCGGGCGTGCTGGCGGCGGCAGCGGCGCTGATGCTGACCTCGCGGCTGGCCGCAGCGATGCCGGCGGTGGCGGGCGACGACTGGCTGTTGCCGAGCTTCCTTGCCCCGGTGATCGGCGGCACGGCGCTGTCGGGCGGCATCGTCTCGGTGGTGGGCACCATCCTCGGGGCGCTGCTGGTCTCAACCATTCGCTCGGGGCTGCTGGTGCTGGAGATCGGCAATTTCTGGCTGCCGCTGTTCCTCGGCGCCTTCCTCCTCGCTGCGATCCTGATCGAGCGCGGGCGGGCCGCCTATGTGGCGCGTGAACAGGCGAGGCGCGCGTGATGGGCTCGTTCTTCCGCCTGCAATGGTCGGGCATCCTGGTCGGAATAATTGCCGGGGGCATCGCGCTGGCACTGAGCGCGCCGGCCTTCCTCACCGAGTTCAACCTGTTCGTGCTGCTGCGCTCGATCTGCGTGTCGCTGCTGGTCGCCTACTCGCAGATGGTGATGCTGGGCGTCGGGCAGATGAACCTCTCGGTTGGCGCGCTTGGCGGACTGGTGGCAGTGATCACCGGCGGGCTGATGGATGCGCTGGGCGTGCCGACGCTGCCGGCGATCATGATCGGCGTCGCCGCAGGTGGCGCGGCCGGATTCGTCAACGGCTGGCTGACGGTGAAGACCGGGATCAACGGCTTCATCGTGACGCTGGCGACGGCATCGGCGTTCGCGGGCATCAACCTCGGGATCACCAAGGCGGTGCCGTTCTACAACCTGCCCGCGGATTTCGTGGCGTTCGGCAATGGGCGGCTGGGGCTGTTCCCGCTGCTGTTGATCGTGCCGCTGCTGGTGACGGTGCTGTTGGCGCTGTTCTTCTCGCGGGCGGTGCCGGGGCGGCACATGCTGGCGGTGGGCGGCAATGCGCCGGCGGCTCAGCTGAGCGGCGTGTCGGTGCCGCGAGCGATCATTTCGGCGCATGTGCTGTCGGGGCTGCTGGCGGCGGTGGCCGGTATCCTGGCGGTGGCGCAGCTCGGTTCGGCGCAGCCGACCATCGGCTCGGACTGGCTGGTGATCTCGTTCGCCGCGCCGATCATCGGCGGGGCGAGCCTCGCCGGCGGGGCGATCTCGATCGTCGGGACGCTGCTTGCGGTGGTGCTGATCGGGTTGATCCAGAACGCCATGGTGCTGGTGAAGGTCGATCCGTACTGGGTGCAGTTCCTGCTCGGGGCGCTGATCCTCGCCGCGGTGTGGTTCAACCGCTACCGCGCCGTGAAGGTGGGAGAGAGCTGATGGCGCTGACGGTCGAGAAGGCGAGCAAGTCGTTCCCCGGCGTCCGGGCGCTGAAAGAGGCCTCGCTGGAGCTGAAACCCGGCGAAGTGCATGCGCTGATGGGCGAGAACGGCGCCGGCAAATCGACGCTGATCAAGATCATCACCGGCGTGCACCGACCGGATGGCGGGCGGTTGTTGCTCGACGGGCAGGAGATTGCGCTCGCGAGCCCGCGTGATGCGATCCGGCTCGGGATCTCGGCGGTGCACCAGGAGCGCAACCTGATCCCGCGCTTCTCGGTCGCCGAGAACATCCTGCTCGAGAACCTGCCGCGGCGGGCCGGGCTGGTCGACTACGCCACGGCCAATGCCGAGGCGAAGAAGTACCTCGAGATGATCGGCCTCACCGTCGACACGCGGACCGAAGTGCGGCACCTGAGCGTCGCGCAGATGCAGATGGTGGAGATCGCCAAAGCGCTGAGCCACGAGGCAAAGGTGCTGCTGCTCGACGAGCCGACGGCATCGCTCACCGGCGAGGAGGCCGAGGCGCTGTTCGCGCTGATCAAGCGGCTAAAGGCGCAGGGGGCGGCGATCCTGTTCGTCTCGCACAAGCTCGAGGAAGTGCTGGCGATCTCGGACCGGGTGACGGTGCTGCGCGACGGCGAGACGACGCTGATCGGCGAGCCGATGGCCAACATGACGCGCGGCCGGCTGATCGAAGCGATGATCGGACGGGCCGAGCGCACTGCGGTGGTGCGGCCGCCCAAGGCGGCGACCGGGGCGCTGAAGCTCGAAGCCAGCAGCGTCGCGACGGCGGCGGGACACCGCGATGTCTCGTTCACGGTGCGGCGCGGCGAAATCCTCGGGCTCTATGGGTTGGTGGGCGCGGGTCGAACCGAGCTGGCGCGGGCGCTGGTGGGGAAGGACAAGCTCACCGGCGGGTCGCTGTCGATCGACGGCAAGCCGGCTGTGATCCGCTCGGTCGAGGAGGCGCTGAAGCGGCATCGCATCGGCTATCTCAGCGAGGACCGGAAATACGAGGGCGTGGTGCTGCTGCACCCGATCCGCTTCAACGTGGCGATGACCATCTGGGACCGGCTGGCGAAGTTCCTGGGCTTCCAGACCGCGGCGGGGGAGCGGAAAGCGGCAGAGCCGTTCGCGAAGCAGTTGGAGATCAGGACGCCCAGCCTCGAGCAGGCGGTGGGGAACCTGTCGGGCGGCAACCAGCAGAAAGTGTCGCTGGCCAAATGGCTGGCGGCGCAGGTGGACCTGCTGATCATCGACGAGCCGACGGTGGGCATCGACATAAAGACCAAGGCCTATATCCACGAGCTGATCGGGAAGCTCGCGGACGATGGGCTGGCGATCCTCCTCATCTCGTCCGAGCTGCCCGAGATGGTGGCGCTGGCCGACCGGATCCTCGTGATGCACGAGTTCCGCATCGTCGACGGGTTCGATAACGATCGGAGTTACGAGGCGATGAGCCGCAAGGTGATGGGGGCGATCCACCGTCACTCGGACGAGGCGGTGGCGGCGGAATAGCCGCTCCGCTACACCTCTCGCATGACCGATATCACCGCCCTCGACGCCGCCGATCCGTTTGCCCGCACGCGGGCCCTGTTCGATTTACCGGAGGGGGTGATCTACCTCGACGGCAACTCGCTCGGGGCGTTGCCGCGCGGGGTGAAGGGACGGATGACCGAGGTCGTCGCCACACAGTGGGGCGAAGGGCTGATCCGGAGCTGGAACACGTATGACTGGATCGACCTGCCGGGGCGGGTGGGCGACCGGATCGCCAGGTTGATCGGGGCGGCGCCGAAGACGGTGATGGTGGCGGATTCCACGTCGGTCAACCTGTTCAAGGTGCTGGTGACGGCGCTGCGGCTACGGCCCGGACGCAAGGTGATCGTTTCCGAGCGGGGGAATTTTCCGACCGACGCGTACATCGCGGCGGGCGTGGCGGAGCTGCTGGGGCAGGGGCATGAGCTGCGGCTGGTCGAGGCGGATGAGATCGAGGCGGTGCTCGGCGACGACGTGGCGGTGCTGCTCTTGACCGAGGTGAACTACCGGACCGGGGCGCGGCTCGACATGGCCGGGCTGACTGTAGCGGCGCACAAAGCCGGGGTGCTGACGATCTGGGATCTTTGCCATTCGGCGGGGGCGTTTCCGGTCGATCTCGGCGGGGCGGATGCCGATTTCGCCGTCGGGTGCGGCTACAAGTATCTCAATGGCGGGCCGGGGGCGCCGGCGTTTGTCTATGCGGCGCCGCGGCATCTCGACGGACTTCGGCAGCCACTGACGGGGTGGCTGGGGCATGCGGCGCCGTTCAGCTTTGCCGAGGCATATCGGCCGGCCGAAGGAATTGGGGCGATGCGGGTGGGGACGCCGCCGGTGTTGTCGATGTCGGCGCTGGATGCGGCGCTCGATGCGTTCGACGGGGTGGACCTCGCGGCGCTGCGGGCCAAGGCGGACGCGCTGTTCGAGTTGTTCACCGGCGAGGTGAAGCGGCTGGCGCCGGAGCTGGAGCTGGCTACGCCAACCGATGCGGCGCGGCGGGGGACGCAGGTGTCGCTACGACATCCCGAGGCCTATGCGGTGATGCAGGCGCTGATTGCGCGTGGGGTGATTGGTGATTTCCGCGAGCCCGACATCCTGCGTTTTGGGCTGACGCCGCTCTATCTGAGCTTTGCCGATGTGCAGCGGGCGGCCGAAATCCTGGGCGAGGTGATGCGCGCCGGGGCGTGGGACCAGCCGCGCTACAAAGTGCGGGCCAAGGTGGTCTAGAACAGCTCGGCTTCGCCGTGGACGCCGAAGCTGGCGCTGCCGGAGAGGGCAGGGACGCGGAGCTCGTCGAGCACCAGGCTGGACCAGATCTCGTCGTAGACCGACTGCGGGGCATCCGGGGGCAGCAGGGCGAACTGGCGGACGGCGAGCGCCATGTTCTGGCAGCGCTGCTCGATACGGTCCTGGCCCTGCAGGGCGTTGATGATGATCCGGGCCGCCTCGCGGCGCGCCTCGTCGGCCGACATCGACTTGTCGGCGAGCAGTTCGAGGGCCTGAGTCACGCCTTCCACCATGCCGGCGGTCTGGCGCGCGGTTTCATCGAGCTCGCGGGCGAGCCTTTGCAGAGACATGTAGTACGAACCCCCGTAGTGCCATTGGACACTAGCGCGGATTTCTGAATGGCTCCTTGCGAATGCGCGGGGTGAGGGCGGACCCGAAGCTTTTGGTTAGCGCTTCACTAACGAATTGACGGTAACGATGACATGCCACTTTATCTCGGATCTACCGTACTATGGTCATGTCGAGTTCACTGCCGCCCGAGTTCGATCGTGGTGTGGTGACGACCGTTCACCAGGGCGATTGCCTGGTGTCGAACGAGGTGGACCTGACCTTCTCCACTGTGCTGGGCAGCTGCATCTCGGCCTGCGTGCGCGACCGGGCGGCCAATGTCGGCGGAATGAACCACTTCCTCCTCGCCGAGCAATCGGCCTCGGCGGCGGATCGCTACGGCGCCTCGGCGCGCTACGGTGCGTTCGCCATGGAGCAACTGATCAACAAGGTGCTGACCCGTGGTTCGGGCCGGAAAGCCAACCTCGAGATCAAGGTGTTCGGCGGCGGCAAGATCAATGGCGCGCTCGATGACATCGGGCTCAAGAACATCGAGTTCGTACGCGAATTCCTCGCCAACGAAGGCTACGAGATGGCCAAGGAAGACCTCGGCGGCACTTATGCGCGCCGGGTGATGTTCAAGCCATACTCCGGCCGCGCCTTCGTCAAGCGGCTCGACAACACCGCCAACGCCTCGATCGCCAAGGAAGAATTGGCTGTGGCGGCGAGCCGCCGCAGCGTCATCACCAAGCCGGTGGTCGACGACATCGAGCTGTTCTGAGCCCCCGCGCAACGGCCCGACTTACCAAGTCGTTACGGCGGACCCTCGCAGTATAGATTTGATTAACCATTCCGGTTTTAGGGTCACCGCGAGGGCCTGGGGAGGCCCGTCGGGGCTCGGTGATTCGTGCGGCGCTTGCGCTTGGCGCTCATCGCTAATCTATGCTGGCTCGCCGCTGCGCTGATCGCGGTCGGCGGCGTATTGCTGTTCGGGGTCGGGCTGGCGAGCGCCGTGCTGGCGGTCCTCGCGGCGGGCGCGGCGACGGCCGGCGCTTTGATCATCGGCATGCGCGCCGACCGGGCGTTCATGGCGCGGCTGGCGGCCATCGGGCAGGCGGTGGGTGTGCGGGCGGGCGAGGCGACGAGCCTCGAAGCGATCGTCCAGAGCCTCTGCACCCGCCTGGACCGGGCCTACAACTTCAAATCGGCATTCGGCAGCATGCGGCAACCGGCGGCGCTGGTCGACGGCGACGGCGAGGTCCTCGGGGTCAGCAATGGCCTCGTGCTGGTGGAGCCGAAGGCCGAGGAAGGCGGGCTGATCTCCGACGTGCTGGGCGGCAGCATGCTGCTCGAGGACATGGCGGAGGAGAGCATCGTCACGGTGGGCGATCGTCGCTATGTGGCGGAGCGGCGCGAACTGGGCGGTGGACGCTCGATCATCGAATTCACGCCGGCCGGTTACCACATTGCCGACGATGACTTCGATGCCTTCGTAACGGCGCTCAGCAATGGCCGCACCGGGTTCCGCTTCGACGACTGGGGCATGCAGCACTCGCCGGCGCTGAAGGCGCTGGGGGGAGCGCTCGAACAGTTCGACAAGTCGGTGAAGGCGATCGGGCAGTTGCTGCGTGGCGAGGAGATCGACGCGCTGCTGATGATGGGCGCCGGCGCGATGGCGCCGGAGCTCAGGCAGTTCGAGCAGGATCTCAACGCGATCCTCGTCGAGCGCGAGGAAGCGCTGATGGCGCGGGCGCATCTCGAGGCGAAGATGGAGGCGATCCTCCGCGCCATCGACCGCTACCGCGCCAGCGTCACCAGCCTTGCCGAACTCGCCGACCAGAGCCGGGCCGGGCTCACCGTCGCTTCGAGCGCCATCGAGAAGGGCCGCACCAAGGCGCAGACGGTACGAACTTTGGAGCGGCAGGCGGCGGCGATGGCGGCCGATGCGGCGCTCGCAGTGCAGCGGACCAGTGCATCGGTCGGCGGGGTGGAACACACAACGGCCGAGATCGACCGCATGGTCTCGAGCATCGAGGACGTGAGCTTCCGCACCAATCTCCTCGCCCTCAACGCGGCGGTGGAAGCGGCTCGCGCCGGTGAGAAGGGCGCGGGCTTCGCTGTGGTGGCGGCCGAGGTTCGCACCCTGGCGCAGGCGACGCAGAAGGCGGCGCGGGAGATCAAGTCGCTGGTCGGCACATCGCGGCGCGAAGCCAGCGCCTCAGTGCAGGAAGCGGCTTCGCTCAAAAAGATTCTCTCCGGCCTCGGCGGACATTTAGAGAATCTAAGCAATGAGACGGACATGATCGCCGGTGCACTGGATGAGGGCAGCGGCGCCATCGCCCGGCTGGACGGCAGCGTAGCTGCGGTCGGCTCGGAAGCGGCGAAAGCCCTGCAACTCCCGGCGCGCAAGCGGGCCTAGAACGGGCCCAGCAGGGGGCGATATGGAACAGGGCGAATTTGCCCTCAGTGACCGCGAGTTCAATCGGGTCAAGGCACGCGTCTATCAGGAAGCCGGAATCTCTTTGTCGGAGGCCAAGCGCACGCTTGTCGTGTCGCGGCTGGGCAAGCTGGTCCGGACGCTGAGGCTCAACTCCTTCGATGCCTATCTCGACTATCTCGAGCGGCAGGGGACACCGGCCGACGCGCAGGAATTCATCAACGCGCTGACCACGAACCTCACCCGGTTCTGGCGCGAAGACCACCACTTCGATCATCTCGAAGGCTATGTGCGCCAGCTAATGGCGCAGCGGCCACGGATGGGGGCGAACGGGCGACCGAAGCTGCGGATCTGGTCCGCCGGCTGCTCGACCGGGCAGGAGCCCTACACCATCGCGCTGAGCCTGCTCTCGGCGTTCCCCGAGCTGAAGCGCTGGGATTTCCGCATCCTTGCCACCGACATCGACACCAACGTCGTGGCGAAGGCGGCCGGCGGGGTCTATCCGGAAGCCGAACTCAACGGACTGTCGAAGGAGCGAGCATCGCTGTTCGACCGCGCCGGTGCGGGGCAGGTGCAGATTCCGATGGCGGTGCGCGAGCTGATCTCGTTCAAGCCGCTCAACCTGATGAACAACCCCTGGCCGATGAAGGGGCCGTTCGACGCGGTGTTCTGCCGGAACGTCGCGATCTATTTCGACAAGAAAACACAAGGTGAACTGTTCGCGCGGCTGGGAGCAATCCTGGTGCCGGACGGCTTCCTCTATATCGGGCATTCCGAGAACCTGGGCGCCGGCGGCGCCAATTTCCGGCTGGTCGGCAAGACCATCTATCAGGCACGCGCACAGCAGAAGGCGAGGGACGCAGCATGAGCATCAAGGTTCTGGTGGTCGATGACAGCGCCCTCATTCGCGAGGTGCTGAGCCGCACGCTGGGCAAGGACGGCGACATCATCGTCGTGGGCACGGCCGAGGATCCGATCGATGCGCGCTCCAAGGTCAAGGACCTCAACCCGGACGTGGTGACGCTCGATATCGAGATGCCCAACATGAACGGGCTGCAGTTCCTCGACAAATTGATGCGGCTCCATCCGCTGCCGGTGGTGATGGTCTCGACGCTGACCACCAAGGGGGCGAGCGAGACGCTGCTGGCGCTGGAACTGGGCGCGGTGGATTTCGTCGCCAAGCCCAATGCGACGCTGTCGGGCGGGCTCGACGCGTTCGGCGAAAACCTGCGCCAGAAGGTGCGGGCGGCGGCGCATTCCGACGTGAAGGGCCGCGCCATGAAGGCGCCGATGGCCAAGGTGCCGGTGCGCACGGCGGCGGCGCCAAACGGTGCGCTGATCGCCATCGGGGCGTCGACCGGCGGGGTCGAGGCGATCCGGGTGGTGCTGAGCCAGATGCCGCCGGACTGCCCGCCGATCGTCATCGCGCAGCACATGCCGGCGGGGTTCACCAGCCGCTTTGCCGGGCGGCTCGACGAGCTGACTGAGCTGAAGGTGGTTGAAGCCGAAGACCGGATGCCGCTGCTGCCGGGCCACGCCTATGTGGCGCGCGGCGATTTTCATTTGCGGGTCGAGCGCAGCTCGGGCCAGCTCAAGTGCCGGGTGACGCAGGACGAACTAATGTCCGGGCACCGGCCGAGCGTCGACGTGCTGTTCGAGTCGGTGGCCAAGACCGTGGGGTCGATGGCAGTGGGCGCCATCCTCACCGGCATGGGCCGCGACGGGGCGCGCGGGTTGAAGCTGATGCGCGACGCCGGGGCTTACACGGTGGGGCAGAGCCAGGCCTCGGCGCTGGTCTACGGCATGCCGCGGGTGGCGTTCGAAGAGGGCGCGGTGATCGAGCAGGCGCCGGTCGAAGGGATCGCGGCAAGGCTGGCCGCGGCACTCACGCGGCTCAAATCCGCAGCATAACGCGGGTTCGGATTGAAGGTTTGGTAACGGAACATGCCTAGGGTTCTTCGATACGCGACCCGGGCGTATTTCGGGCAGCTAGAAGGCGCAGCGTAACGATGCCGAAGGCAAGTGCAGTCAGTGTGATGATCGTCGATGACCAGCAGTCCATGCGGGGCATCTGTAAGTACATTCTCACGCAGCTGGGGTTCACCAACATCGTCGAAGCCAAGTCGGGGCGCGATGCGCTCGGCAAGCTCGAAAAGAGCAGTGTCGACCTGATCATCTCCGACTGGAACATGGACGATATCGACGGCCTGACGCTGCTGCGCGTCATCCGCAAGCACCCCAAGACGCAGGGCATGCCGTTCATCATGGCCACCGGCCGCTCCGACAAGGAGCAGGTGAAGGAAGCAATCTCGTCGGGGGTGAACAACTACATCATCAAGCCGTTCGACGCGTCGACCATGAAGAAGCGCATCGAGGCGGTGATCGGCGTCTTGTCGTAAGCGCTGTACCAGTAGTGGCGAAGCCATCAGGCCGCCTCCGGGCGGCCTTTGCTTTTGGCGCAAACGGCCGCGCCGACTGGGATTTCCGGGCTTACGATGTAGTCGATTACATGCCCGGAAATGCTGAGTTTGCTACGCATCGTTCCGTAACACGAAATTAATCGGCCGCTGCCTAGTCTCTGCGCAGTCGTGCACGGGCCTTGGGGGAGGGCGGGCGTGTCGCGGGCGCTGGCTTTGCCGCCCCGCCATCGGCGTTCCCCTCGTATGGCCACAGTCGAGGGGAAGCGGGCATGGGTTGGTTTCCGAAGTTCAAGATCGCGCAGAAGCTGCCACTGGCTCTCGTCGGCTCGGCACTGCTGGTGAGCGCCGGCGTCGGTATCGCCAGCTACCTGATCGGCTCCAACACCGTCGACCAGATGAGCATCCAGAAGATGCAGATGGTGGCGGGCGACCGGGTGAAGTCGTTCGAGACCTATCTCGAGACCATCCAGTCCGATCTCGTGAACCAGGCGGCGGCGGAGAGCGTGCAGACCACGCTGCGCGACTTTGCCATCGGCTGGGGGCAGTTCGCGACCGCGAAGCCGGCCTTCGACCCGATCGCGACGCTGCGCGGCAACTACATCGACACCAATCCAAATGCGGCCGGCTCGCGCCAGGCGCTCGATACCCCGGTTGCGGCGCCGGGGGCGAAGAAGTGGAACTACGACTTCCTCCATTCGAAGGTGCATCCGAACTTCCGCAGGCAGCTCGAGGCGCGGGGCTATTCGGACCTGTTCCTGTTCGACCCGAAGGGCAACCTCGTCTACTCGGTGATGAAGAACGACGATTTCGCGCGCAACTTCGCCGAGGGCGGCGATCTCGCCGATAGCGGGCTGGGCCTGGCGTTCCGCGCAGCGGCGGCGTTCACCGAGCCGGGCAAGGTGGCGTTCGAGGACCTGAGCCTCTACGCGGTCGCCGGCATGCCGGCGAGCTTCCTTGCGACGCCTGTGTTCGATCCGCGCAACAAGCTGATCGGGGTGATGGCGATCGAGATGCCGATCGCACCGATCAACCTGATGATGCAGGACAACGCCAACCTGGGGCAGACCGGCGAGAGTATTCTCGTCGGCGCCGACAAGTTAATGCGCTCGGACTCGATGTTCTCGGAGGGCGATGACACGCTGAGCGCGAGCTACGACGATCCAGTGGTCGATGCCGCTCTTGCCGGCAACCGGGCCGACGGCGTCACCACCGACTATCGCGGCATGCGGATGATCGCCACGGCGTTGCCGGTGGAGTTCAACGGCGCGCACTGGGCCATGGTCACCACGATGAGCGAGGACGAAGCGTTCGCGCCGGTGGCCGAGATGCGCAACATGATGCTGCTGGTGGGCGGCGCCCTGCTGGCGGCGGCCGCGGTGGTCGGGTTCCTGTTCTCGCGCAGCATTTCCAAGCCGATCAGCCGGCTCACCGGCACGATGGGCGCGCTGGCCGAGGGCAAGCTCGATGTCGAGGTGCTAGGCGCGGGCCGCAGCGACGAGATCGGCGACATGGCCAAGGCCGTGCAGGTGTTCAAGGAGAACGCCCTGAAGGTCACCGAGATGACCGAAGGCGAGCGGACCGCGTCGGTGCAACGGCGCGCCGAACGGACCGAGATGATGCAGACGCTGCAGAAGGCGTTCGGCGAGGTGGTCGATGCGGCAATCGCCGGCGATTTCACCAAGCGCGTCGAGGCGGAGTTCCCCGATGCCGAGCTCAATGCGCTGGCGCGCGGGGTGAACGAGCTGGTCGAGACGGTCGATCGCGGCATGAGCGAGACGGCCGAGGTGCTGGCGGCGCTGGCGCACACCGATCTGACGCATCGGGTGCAGGGCGACTACCAGGGCGCGTTCCTGCGGCTGAAGACCGATACCAACGCGGTGGCCGAAAAGCTCGGCGAGATCGTCATGGGGCTGAAGCAGACCTCGCGGTCGCTGAAGACGGCGACCGGGGAGATCCTGTCGGGCGCGAATGATCTCAGCGAACGGACGACCAAGCAGGCGGCGACCATCGAGGAGACCTCGGCGGCGATGGAGCAACTGTCGGGTACGGTGCTCGCAAACGCCGAGCGGGCGAAGGACGCCTCGAACGTGGCGGCGACGGTGACGCGGACGGCCGAGGACGGCGGGCAGGTGATGCACCAGGCCAACCAGGCGATGGAGCGGATCACCCACTCGTCGGGCAAGATCTCGAACATCATCGGGATGATCGACGACATCGCCTTCCAGACCAACCTGCTGGCACTGAACGCTTCGGTCGAAGCGGCGCGCGCCGGGGATGCCGGCAAGGGCTTTGCGGTCGTGGCGGTGGAAGTGCGGCGGTTGGCGCAGTCGGCGGCGGGCGCGTCGTCGGAGGTCAAGGTGCTGATCGAGCAATCGGGCAGCGAGGTGAAGGCGGGCTCGAAGCTGGTGGCGGAAGCTGCGACCAAGCTCGAGGCCATGCTGGTGGCGGCGCGGTCGTCGAACGAGCTGATGGATTCGATCGCGCGGGCCAGCCAGGAGCAGGCATCGGCGATCGAGGAAGTGAACGCGGCCGTCCGCACCATGGACGAGATGACCCAGCACAACGCGGCGCTGGTGGAAGAAACCAATGCGGCGATCGAGCAGACCGAGGCGCAAGCCACCGAACTCGACCGGATCGTCGAGGTGTTCCACATCGGCGATGCCGCCCCGGTTCGCGCGGTCGAAGCGCCAGCCAAGGGCATCCGGGCGCTGCAGGACAAGGTGCGGACGGCGGCCAAGTCTTACCTCAGCCGGGGCAATGCGGCGGTCGACAAGGACTGGGCCGAATTCTAGGCGTGAGACAATTCTGGTCAGTAGAAGAGGTCGCTTTCGGGCGGCCTTTTTCTTGGCGTGTTGCGCGGGCGTCAGTCGCTCACAAATGCTGACCGAGCTACGCGTCGTTCCGTAATCAGAAATTAAGGCGCGATGCCTAGTCTCCGCCAAGTTGTGCACGGGCCTTAGGGGGATGAGGCGGCGTGAACAGCGGAAGCAGGATGCTTCCGTCTCGCTGCGGCAGGACTGCCGCTCCCCCGGAAGACCAATACTTGGGGGGATTTTCGCATGGGTTGGCTTCCGAAATTCAAGATTGCCCAGAAGCTGCCACTGGCAATGGTGAGCTCGGCGCTGCTGGTCAGCGTCGGCGTGGGCCTCGGAAGCTACGTGATCGGTTCGGGCATCGTCGCGGACATGAGCGCGCGGCAGATGCAGACGGTGGCCACCAGCCACGCCGACAAGTTCACCACCTACCTCAAGACCATCGAAGCCGACCTCGTGAACAGCGCGGCGACCGACAGCGCGGTGAATGCGGTGCGCGACTTCGCCATCGCCTGGAAGGGCTTTGCCAAGGCGACGCCGCCCGGCGATCCGGTGGTGGTGCTGCGCGAGGCGTTCATCACCAACAACCCCAATCCGGCCGGGCAGCGGCAGCTGCTCGACAAAAACGACAAGGGCCGGACCAACTACGACACCACGCATGACAAGGTGCAGGCGACCTTCCGCCGGCAGCTGGAGATGCGCGGCTATCGCGATCTCTACATGTTCGATACGGCGGGGAACCTCGTCTACTCGGTGATGAAGAACGACGATTTTGCGTCGAACTTTGCCGAGGGCGGCGACCTCGCGGACAGCGGTCTCGGCCGGGTGTACCGCAAGGCGCTGGCGCTGACCGAGCGGGGGCAGGTGGCCTATGAGGATGCCTCGATCTATTCGATCGCCGGTTCGCCTGCGAGCTTCATTGCGACGCCGGTGATCGACGTGCGCGGCAAGCTGATGGGGGTGATGGCGATCCAGATGCCGGTCGCGCCGATCAACCAGATGCTGCAGGACAATACGCAGCTCGGCCAGACCGGCGAGAGCTTCTTCGTCGGCGCCGACAAGCTGCTGCGCTCGGACTCGGTGTTCTCGGAAGGCGACGACACGCTGACTGCCGCCTATGACAATCCAGTGGTCGAGGCGGCGCTGGCGGGCAGCCCCGCCAACGGCGTCACCACCGACTATCGCGGCATGCGGATGCTCGCCAACGCGGCGCCGGTCGAGTTCAACGGCACGACCTGGGCGATGGTCACGACCATTGCGGAAGACGAGGCGTTCGCGCCGGTGGCACAGCTCAGGAACACCATGCTGGCGATCGGCGCCGGGCTGCTGGCCCTCGCCGCGATCGTCGGCTTCCTGTTCTCGCGCAGCATCTCGAAGCCGATCAGCCGGCTGACCGAGACAATGGAGTCGCTGGCCGAGGGCAAGCTCGACACCGAGGTGAAGGGCGCCGGCCGCAGCGACGAAATCGGCGACATGGCCAAGGCCGTGCAGGTGTTCAAGGAGAACGCGCTGAAGGTCACCGAGATGACCGAGGGCGAGCGCACCGCCTCGATCCAGCGGCGGGCCGATCGCACAGCGATGATGCAGGAATTGCAGAAGGCATTCGGCGAGGTGGTCGATGCGGCGATTGCCGGCGATTTCTCGAAGCGCGTCGAGGCGGAGTTTCCCGACGCAGAGCTGAACGCTCTGGCGCACGGCGTGAATGAACTGGTGCAGACGGTGGATCGCGGGCTGGTCGAGACCGGCGACGTGCTGTCGGCGCTGGCGCAGACCGATCTGACGCGGCGGGTGAACGGCCAGTATGGCGGCGCTTTTGCGCGGCTAAAGGACGATACCAATGCGGTGGCGGAGCGGCTGACCGAGATTGTCGGCCAGCTCAGGGGGACGTCGCGGTCGCTGAAGACTGCGACCGGCGAAATTCTCTCGGGGGCGAACGATCTCTCGGAGCGGACCACCAAGCAGGCGGCGACGATCGAGGAAACTTCGGCGGCAATGGAGCAGCTGTCGGGGACGGTGTTGGCAAACGCCGAGCGGGCGAAGGACGCGTCCAATGTCGCAGCGACGGTGACTCGGACGGCCGAGGATGGCGGGCAGGTGATGCATCAGGCGACGGCGGCGATGGAACGGATCACCACCTCGTCCGGCAAGATTTCGAACATCATCGGGATGATCGACGACATCGCCTTTCAGACCAACCTCTTGGCGCTCAACGCCTCGGTGGAAGCGGCACGTGCGGGCGACGCGGGCAAGGGTTTTGCCGTGGTCGCGGTGGAAGTGCGGCGGCTGGCGCAGTCGGCAGCCGGCGCTTCGAGCGAAGTGAAGGCGCTGATCGAGCAGTCGGGGACGGAAGTGCGCGGCGGCTCGAAGCTGGTGGCGGAAGCTGCGGCCAAGCTCGAGGCGATGCTGGTGGCGGCGCGTTCGTCGAACGAGCTGATGGACTCGATTGCGCGGGCCAGCCAGGAGCAGGCGTCGGCGATCGAAGAGGTCAACGCTGCGGTCCGCACCATGGACGAGATGACCCAGCACAACGCCGCGCTGGTCGAGGAGACCAACGCGGCGATTGAGCAGACCGAGGCGCAGGCGACGGAGCTCGACCGGATCGTCGAGGTATTCCGCATCGAAGCGCAGGCGGCTCCGGCGCGAGCGGCCGAGGCGCCGGCCAAGGGTATTCGCGCTTTGCAGGACAAGGTGCGGACGGCGGCAAAATCGTATCTCAGCCACGGCAATGCCGCGGTCGACAAGGACTGGGCCGAGTTCTAGCCGGGCCGGAAGGCCGAAGCGAAACGTCCAGAAGGGACAATGATGCGCAAGCTCAACCGGATCATCGCCGCCGTCGTCATCGGTGCCCTGCCGCTCTGTGGCGGGCTCTATCTCGGCTGGCAGACGACGGGGGAGATCGACGCGGCGCGGCTCGAGGCCGACGGCGTGCGCTATGCCGGGCTGGTGCTGCCGGAACTGGTGGGCCTGGCGCGGGACGGGGCGCTGCCGGCGGCCAATCCGGCGCTGGCCGAGGCGGCGCAGAGCAGCGATGCGAGGTTTGGTACGGCCTCGCTGTCGCGGGCCTATGATGCGCTAAAGGCCGAGCTGGCGGCCGGGGCGCATCCGGCGGCGGCGCGCAATGCCGCGGCGATGCTGGTGGCGCGGATCCACGACAGTTCGGGGCTCGCGGACGACCCGGGCGCCGAGCAACTGGTGCAGGTGCCGCAGGCGGCCAATGCTGCACCGCTGTCGCCGGCGCTGATGAACGCGACGCGCTACGCGGTGGCAGTGCAGCCGGCAGAGGTGGCGCGGCTCACCGAGGTGTTGGCGGAGTTCCGTGCTGCGACGGCGGATGGTGACGCCACGGCCGAGGGCGAGGCCTACACGGCGGCGGCGACAGCGCTGGCCGATCGGGTGGCGGCGGGCATCGCGGCGATCCCAGATGCCAAGGCGCGTTCCGCCTTCGACTGGGCCGGGCTCGATGCGGCGCATGATGCGTTCCAGGACGCGGCGCTGGCGCTCGGCCGGGCGTCGGGGGCCGACATGCGGCAGATGCTGGAGCAGCGGATCGGCGAAGCCGGCGCGCGGCTCAACTGGATCGGCGGGATCAGCGCCGTGCTGGCGCTGCTTGCAGGGTTCGCAGCCTACTTTGGGCTGGGGCGGCTCGGTCAACCCGCGATTAAGGAAGCTTCCCTATCGTCCGCGACGGGGATGAGCGGGGATGCCGGGCACGAAAGCCGCGGCGACATGGGGGCTAGAATGGCCACGACCTCTGCGCACACGAATACTTCGAAGACCAAGGGTGGGCTGACGCTCACCACGACGATCTCGGCAATGGTGTTCCTCGCGGTCACGGTGGCCATCGCGGCAGTGCTGTTCGCGGTGTGGACGATGCTCGCCGCCAATACGCGCGACACCGCGAACCAGCGGCTCGCGGCGGACCTCAGGATCGCAGCAGCGATCCTCGAGGTGAACCTGCCGAACTCCGACATCTTCTGGAATGAGGCGGGCGAGCTCGAAAAGATCGAAGCCAAGGCGATGCCGAAATTCCGCAACCACGACCTGATCGACACGATCGGGCGGGTGACCGGCGATACGGCGACGCTGTTCGCCTACGACGCGGAAACGCAGGATTTCACCCGCAAGTCGACCACCATCCTCGACGACAAGGGCGAGCGGATCCTCGAGACAGCGCTGGCGCGGGATGGGGCGGCCTATCCGGTGGTGGTGGCTGGCGGCACTTACCAGGGCGAGGCCAATGTGCTTGGCGTCGCCTACTACGCGATCTATCGGCCGATCCTCAACCTCAACAACGAGGTGATCGGGCTGGTTTATGTCGGCATCCCGAAGGCGGAGATCGATGCGACGGCGAACCAGGGGCTGCAGCTGTTGGCGCTGGTCGGCGCGGTGGCGGTGCTGGTGATCGGCGCGCTCTCGGTGTTCGCGGCGTCGCGGCTGATGCGGCCGGTGCCGATGCTGTCGAAGAGTATGCGGCTGGTGGCGGGCGGCGAGCTCGAGACGGCGATCCCCTATACGGGGCTGCGCAACGAGATCGGCGAGATGGCGCGCAACGTCGAGGTGTTCCGCGCCAATGCGCTGAAGGTGCAGGAGCTGACCGAGGACGAGCGGCTGGCGCTGGAGCAGCGCCGGGCCGAACGGGCCGAGATGATGCAGTCGCTGCAGCAGAGTTTTGGCGCGGTGGTGGATGCGGCGACATCGGGCGATTTCTCGCGCCGGGTGGAGACGCGGTTCGCCGATGCCGAGCTGAACCGGCTGGCGGGCAGCGTCAACACGCTGGTCGAGACGGTCGAGCGGATCATCGGCGATACCGGCGCGGCGCTGGCGGCGCTGGCCGATACCGACCTGACGCACCGGATCGAGGGCGGCTACGAGGGCGCGCTCGGGCAGTTGCGCGACGACACCAACGAGGTGGCGGAAAAGCTCAGCCACATCGTGATGACGCTGAAGCAGACCTCGCGCTCGCTGAAGACGGCGACAGGCGAAATTCTCTCCGGCGCCAACGATCTCAGCGAACGCACGACGCGGCAGGCCGCGACGATCGAGGAGACCAGCGCGGCGATGACACTGCTGGCCGACACGGTGCGGGCCAATGCCGAGAAGGCGGAGGATGCGCGGCACGTCGCAGAAGAGGTCAGCCGCACCGCCGAGGCGGGTGGCGCGGTGATGCAGCAGGCGAATGTGGCGATGGAGCGGATTACCCAGTCGTCGGCCAAGATCAGCAACATCATCGGCATGATCGACGACATCGCGTTCCAGACGAACCTCCTGGCGCTCAATGCCTCGGTTGAGGCGGCGCGGGCGGGTGAGGCGGGCAAGGGCTTTGCCGTGGTGGCGGTCGAGGTGCGGCGGCTGGCGCAGTCGGCGGCACAAGCCTCGAGCGAGGTGAAGGTGCTGATCGAGCAGTCGGGCACCGAAGTGCGCGGCGGCACGAAGCTGGTGGCCGAGGCGGCCGACAAGCTCGAGGCGATGCTGGCGTCGGCGCGGCGCTCCAATACGCTGATGGCGGCGATTGCCGATGACAGCCGGCAGCAGGCCGGCTCGATCGACGAGGTCAACGCGGCGGTGCGGCAGCTCGACGAGATGACGCAGCACAATGCGGCGCTGGTCGAGGAGATCAACGCCGCGATCGAGCAGACCGAAGCGCAGGCGGGCGAGGTCGACGGCATCGCCGACATCTTCACCGTCGAGCCCGGCACGGCGAACGGCCGCAGGTCGCGGGCGGCGTGACCGAGAGGCCGGCAGGACGACTGCCGGCCGCCACATTTCAGCCGAAAGTCCTACCTCTGGGCATCGCGGTTTGACGCGATGTTAACGCTGCCATGCTGTGATCCGCGCTGAGACGCAGGACGCATTTCAGCACGTCGACCCTCCAGAAGGACTACGACCACTCCATGCCCGCCAAGACCAAATTCAAGCTGCCGTCGCTCAAGCTTCGGGGCTCAATCATCCTTGCCGCCGCTGCCATTTTCACGGTCGCGATTGGCGCGTCGCTCTACTACGTGGTCAGCAGCAACCGCGCCCAGGACCTGGCGCAGGCCGACGCTGTGGTGGGTGGCCTCGCGGCGACCGAGGCGGAGACGATCAAGACGTTCCTCACCGGTTTCGCGGTCGCAGCCGACTCGACGGCGCGGACCGCCGAGGCGCTGCTCGCCAACCACGATACGTCGCCGACCACTTATGGCACGATCGTCACGAAGCAGCTGGCGAGCCTGCCCGGGGCGCTGGGCGTCTACATGATGTTCGCGCCGGATTCGGCGCTCTATGCGCGCCCCACCTTCGCCGGCTCGCATTTTCTGATCAGCGGCAACCATGTCGGCATCCTCGCCGAGAACAAGCCGGATGGCACGGTGGGCTACGGCTCGCTCGACAGCCCGGCGGGCTTCGACAGCTGGTTCACCGGACCGTTGAAGGCCGGCGTCGCCGCCATCACGGGCCCCGACAACATCGAGGGCAAGCTCTACACGAGCTTCACCAACATCATCAAAGATCCCACCGGCAAGCCGGTCGGGATGAGCGGCGTCGCCTTCGACTCGGCGGTGCTGGCCGCCAAGCTCGGCACCGAGCCGCCGATGGGCAATGGCTTCATGGGCATTATCAACCAGCGCAATGTCTGGGTGCTGAACCCCGATCCCAAGCTGATCGGTACGGAAGTGACCGAGACCTGGGCACTGGAAGCGCTGACTGCGATGGCGTCGTCCGACACGTTCTCGTCGACTGGCGAAGCCGCGGGCCAGACCTGGAAGATGAATGCCCGCAAGGTCGACCTGCCGGGCGCCGACGCCGCGTGGACGGTGGTCGTCGCCGTGCCGCAGTCGACGCTGCTCGCCGACTCCGAAGCGCAGATGCTGAACCTCCTGATCGGCGGCGCGGTGATCTTCGCGCTCGGCCTTGCCGCTTTTGCCTGGCTCGGTACCGCGATTGCCAAGCCGATCAGCAAGATGACCGGCGTGATGCGCAAGATCGCTGATGGCGACTACAGCGTGGAAGTGCCGTTCGGCAAGATGCGCAACGAGATCGGCGATATGGCGAAAGCCGTCGAGGTGTTCCGCGAGAACGGCCTCAAGGTCGCGGAGATGACCGAAGCGGATGCGGCGCGGATCATCCGCGACCAGCAGGCGCGTACCGCGATGATGGCCGAGCTGCAGAAGGCGTTCGGCCAGGTGGTGGACGCGGCGGTGGCCGGCGATTTCTCGCGCCGAGTGGAGACCGAGTTCCCCGACGCCGAGCTCAACGCCATTGCCGGCTCGATCAACAACCTCGTCGCGACGGTAGATCGCGGCATTGGCGAAACCGGCGAAGTGCTGGCGGCCCTGGCCGACACCAACCTCACCAAGCGGATGGAAGGCCAGTACGAGGGCGCCTTCGCCCGGCTGCGCGACGACACCAATGCGGTGGGTGACAAGCTGAGCAGCATTGTCGGTCAGCTCAAGGAGACGTCGCGTTCGCTGAAGACGGCGACCGGCGAAATCCTCTCGGGCGCCAATGACCTGAGCGAACGCACCACCAAGCAGGCGGCGACGATCGAGGAGACCTCGGCCGCGATGGAGCAGCTCTCGACCACCGTGCTGCAGAACGCAGAACGAGCCCGCGAGGCGAGCGAAGTGGCGAGCACCGTCACCCGCACCGCCGAAGAGGGCGGCCAGGTGATGGGCGACGCCAATGCGGCGATGGAGCGGATCACCCAGTCGTCGGCGAAGATCTCCAACATTATCGGGCTGATCGACGACATCGCCTTCCAGACCAACCTCCTCGCGCTCAACGCCTCGGTGGAAGCAGCGCGTGCCGGCGACGCGGGCAAGGGCTTTGCGGTGGTCGCTGTGGAAGTGCGGCGCCTCGCACAGTCGGCCGCCAGTGCGTCGAGCGAGGTGAAGGCGCTGATCGAGCAGTCGGGCACCGAGGTGAAGACTGGCTCGAAGCTGGTGGCGGACGCAGCAGCGCGGCTGGTCGCCATGCTGGAAGCGGCGCGTTCGAGCAACGTGCTGATGGACGGCATCGCCCGCGACAGCCGCGAACAGGCCTCGGCGATCGAAGAGGTGAACACCGCGGTGCGCCAGCTCGACGAGATGACGCAGCACAACGCGGCACTGGTCGAAGAAACCAACGCGGCAATCGAGCAGACCGACGGGCAGGTGAACGAGCTCGACCGGATCGTCGATATCTTCACCATCTCGGGCGCTGCGCCACAGCGGGTGGTGCAGGTTGCGCCGCCGGCCCGCGGCATCAAGGGCCTGCAGGAGCGAGTGAAAAAGGCCGCGAGCTCGTATCTCAGCCAGGGCAACGCCGCGATCGACAAGGACTGGGCAGAGTTCTGATCCGCCAAATTCCGACGCCCAAAGAATAACCCTGACACTCGGTGTCAGGTGAGCCGTGCGAAACCCTCTCCCGCGTCACAACGGAGAGGGTTTTCTCATGGGCCACACACTCGAACTCGTCACCTTCCGCCTTGCTCGCGGCACCGGCCAGCAGTTCATCGATGCCAACGCGGCGATCAACGACTGGCTGAAGCGGCAGCCCGGATTCGTGTCGCGCCACCTCGCCGAGCGCGACGACGGCAGCTTCGTCGACGTAGTGTTCTGGCAGACGCATGAGGCAGCACTGGCGGCCAGCGGCAAAATGATGGAAGAGATGGCCCAGAGCGAGGCCATGACCATGATCGATCCAATGGGCCTCGAGATGAGCCATGGCACTATCCGACTCTCGGTCGACTGAAATGGTCGCCGACCTCCTGCAAATCGTGCGGTCGTTCCCGCAGCCGATCGCCGACCTCGCGCAGAACCTGGCGCTGACCCTGCTGTCGGTGCGGCCAGACCTCGACGCCAAGGCGCGGCTCGGCTGGGGTTCGGTGAACTACCGGCACCCGCAAGCCGGGTTCGTCTGCGCGATCTTCCCGATGGAGGATCACGTCTCGCTGGTGTTCGAGCATGGGCGGCTGTTGAGCTCGCCGCTGCTCGAAGGCGACGGCAAGCAGGTACGGTTCATCAAGTTAGTGCCCGGCGCGCCGATCCCGGAAGACGAGATCGCCATCCTCCTCGCCGAGGCCATTGCGCTCAAGGCGTGAGCCGTGCAGAAAACCGGGACTAGAGCATTTGATTTGGTCGCGCTTTCGAACCGGAAAAGTCTGCAACTTTTCCTGAAAGCGCTCCAGGGTCTCGGAGATTTTCCCATGGCGCGCATCGGGCTTGTGGCGCATGACGACAAGAAAGATGAACTGGTCGCGTGGGCGAAGCTCAACCGGGAGAAGCTGGCGCGGCACGAACTATGGGGCACCGGCACCAGCGGCGGGCGGGTCACCGATGGCACCGGCTTGCCGGTGACCCGGCTGCTCAGCGGGCCGCTCGGCGGTGATGCGCAACTGGGGGCGATGATCGCCGAGGGGCGGCTCGACGCGCTGATCTTCTTCCAGGATCCGCTCACCGCGATGCCGCATGACGTCGACATCAAGTCGCTTACCCGGCTGGCGACGCTGTACAACATTCTGTTCGCACCGAACCACAAGACGGCCGACGCGGTGCTCGCGGCGCTTTGACCGTCTGGTCAAAGTCTCCACAACCCTATAAGAGCCGCCCCCAATCGAAACGCGGTGCTTGGTTGACCGGTGTTTGTGCATATGCGCAGATGACCGCAAAACCGGCGCAAGCCGCGAAGAAGAACGATTTCATCAGGACGGGGGCGGGGTGTCCTTCGACGCAGTCATCGACGTGAAGAACGTCAGCAAGCGCTTTGGCGGCTTGCGCGCAGTCAACGATTGTTCGCTACGGGTCGAACGCGGTTCGATCACTGGGCTGATCGGGCCGAATGGCGCCGGTAAATCGACGCTGTTCAACCTGGTTGCCGGCAATATCGTGCCCGACAGCGGCCAGATTATCTTTGATGGCCAGGATGTTACGGGACTGAAGCCGCATCAGCTGTTTCATCGCGGCATGCTGCGCACTTTCCAGATCGCGCATGAATTCTCTAACATGACGGCGTTGGAGAACCTGATGATGGTGCCGTCCGGTCAGCCCGGCGAGAGCCTGGTCAAGACCTGGCTGATGCCCGGCGCGATCAACGAGGCCGAGCGGCACGTGCGGCAGAAGGCGCTCGACGTCATCGATTTCCTGAAGCTCGGGCACGTCAAGCACGAGCTCGCCGGGAACCTCTCTGGTGGGCAGAAGAAGCTGCTCGAGCTCGGCCGTACCATGATGGTCGACGCCAAGGTGGTGCTGCTCGACGAAGTGGCGGCCGGCGTCAACCGCACGCTGCTGCAGGATCTTGCCGCCAACATCGAGCGGATGAACCAGGAGCTCGGCTACACCTTCTTCGTCATCGAGCACGACATGGACCTGATCGGACGCCTCTGCGATCCGGTCATCGTCATGGCGCAGGGCGAGAAGATCGCCGAGGGTCCGATGAGCGAGATCCGCGCCAATCCCGAGATTATCGAGGCCTATTTCGGCTCTCCGGTGGAGGCCGCGTAATGGCACTGCTCGACATCAAGGACGTCGTCGGCGGGTACGGCGGCGCGCCGATCCTCAACGGCGTGAACATCGCGATCGAACAGTCGGATATCGGCGTGATCGTCGGGCCGAATGGCGCCGGCAAGTCGACGACGCTGAAGGCAATCTTCGGGCTGCTGAAGGTCACCGAGGGTTCGATCACCTTCCAGGGCGAGGCGATCCAGAACTCGCTGCCGGACCGGCTGGTGCCCAAAGGGCTGAGCTTCGTGCCGCAGGAAAAGAACGTCTTCACCTCGATGAGCGTCGAAGAGAACCTCGAGATGGGGGCATTCACCCGCACCGACGATTTCCGGCCGACCATCGAGTGGGTCTACGACATGTTCCCGGTGCTGCGCGAGAAGCGCCGGCAGCCGGCGGGCGAACTCTCCGGCGGGCAGCGCCAGATGGTGGCGATGGGCCGGGCGCTGATGAGCCAGCCGAAACTGCTGCTGCTCGACGAGCCCTCAGCGGGGCTCAGCCCGCGCTACGTGCTCGAAATCTTCGAGCAGATCGTCAAGGTCAACAAGGCGGGTGTCGCTATCCTGATGGTCGAGCAGAACGCGCGACAGGCGCTGGCCTTTGCGTCGCGCGGCTTCGTGCTCGCCACCGGCAAGAACCGCTTCACCGGCACGGGCGCCGAGCTCATCGCCGATCCCGAAGTCGCCAAGAGCTTCTTGGGGGGCTGAGGGCAATGAACGAACTGATCTTCTTCTTCAACAACGTCATCGTCGCCGGCGTCGTGCTGGGCTCGATCTATGCAGTCGGCGCCATCGGCGTGACGCTGATCTTCGGTATCCTGCGCTTCGCGCATTTCGCCCACGGCGACATGATGACCATGGGGGCGTTCATCGCCTTCCTCCTCGCCATGGCGGCGACGGCGCTCGGCATCACCACGCCGATCGTGCCGACGGGCTTTCTGGTGTTGCCGCTGGCGATGATCCTCGCGGCGATCATCGCACTGGGGCTCGACAAGGGGTTCTACGCGCCGCTGCGCAAGCGCGGGGCGCGGCCGGTGACCATGCTGATCGCCTCGATCGGCGTGACGCTGATCATCCAGGGGCTGATCCGGCTGTTCTTCGGCTCGGGCACCTACTCGTTCTTCGAGACCGAGCAGAAGCAGCTGATCCGCATTCCGGTGCCGCTCGAGGGCGTGACGCGCACCATCAACTTCACCCAGCCGCAGCTGCTGATGGTGCTCTGCACCGCGGTGGCGGTGCTGGCGCTGCATTTCTTCCTCACCCGCTCGCGGCTGGGCAAGGCGATGCGCGCCATGGCCGATAACGCCGACCTGGCGCAGGTCTCGGGCATCAACACCAAGCTGGTGGTGCGGGTGACCTGGATCATCGCCGGCTCGCTCGCGGCGATGGCCGGCACCATGCTGGCGCTCGACGTCAACCTGAAGCCGGACCTGGCGTTCAACATCGTCCTGCCGATCTTTGCGGCGGCGATCGTCGGCGGGCTGGGTCAGTCCTATGGCGCCATTGCCGGCGGTTTCCTGATCGGCTTCGCCGAGACGCTGGCGATCTTCAACTGGTCGGTGTTGCTCAGGCCCTTCGCCGGTTCGCTGCCGTTCGAGCTGCCGGGGACGCTGGCTGTCGTGCCGACCGAGTACAAGCTGACGGTGGCGTTCGTCATCCTCGTGGTGGTGCTGCTGTGGCGGCCGACCGGTATCTTCAAGGGAGCACAGACATGATCGCGCGTCGCTCGCTTGTCATGTTCGTCGGCCTGTTCGCGCTGTTCACGCTGATCGGCTGGTTTCTCGGCGCCGCCAACATCTCGCTGCTGCTGGTGCAGAGCTTTGCCTATGCGCTGATCGCGCTCGGCCTCAACATCCAGTGGGGCTATGGCGGGCTGTTCAACTTCGGCATCATGGGCATGCTGATGCTGGGCGGCGCGGCGGTGACCTTCATCTCATACCCGGTCAACGCGCAGTTCTGGGGCTCGGAAGGGCCGCTGATGCTGGGCAAGGCGCTGATGGCGTTCCTCGCCGGGTTCCTGCTGGTCTGGGCCGCGCGCCACGCCGATCGCATCGGCATCAAGGGGCGGTGGAAGACCGCTGTCACCGTGCTCGCCTGGATCATTGCCTACATCGTCTATCGCAGCCAGATCGACCCGGCGGCGGCCTATATCGAGACGGCAGGCGGCGGCTGGGTCGGCGGCCTCGGCCTCCACCCGGTGCTGGGCTGGCTGTTCGGCGGCGTGCTGGCGGCGGGTGTCGCCTATGTGGTGGGGAAGATCTGCCTCGGTCTCCGCACCGACTACCTCGCCATCGCCACTATCGGCATCTCGGAAATCATCCGGGCGCTGCTGAAGAACATGGACTGGCTGACCCGCGGTACGCTGACCGTGTCGCCGATTCCGTGGCCGGTGCCGATCCCGCAGGACCTGCAGGCGCAGGGTGTGTCGATCTCGGATTCGTTCATCTACGCCCGTCTCGGCTTCCTCGGGCTGGTGATCGTCATCCTCGCCGTGGCGTTTTTCCTCGTGCAGCGCGCCTATGGCGGGCCGTGGGGGCGGATGATGCGGGCGATTCGCGACAACCACATCGCCGCTGCCTCGATGGGCAAGAACGTCACCCGGCGGCAGCTCGAAATCTTCGTGCTCGGCTCGGTGCTGATGGGCATTGGCGGCGCCATGCTGGTGAGCTTCCAGCAGATCTACGATCCGGGTGCCTACCAGCCGATCAACCACACGTTCCTGATCTGGGTGATGGTGATCGTGGGCGGCGCGGGCAACAACTGGGGCGCGGTGTTCGGGGCGCTGCTCATCTACATCACGTGGATGGTCTCCGATCCGGTGTCGCAGTGGCTGTTCAACAACGTCTCGAATTGGTCGACCGACATCGGGTGGGGCGCGATCCCCGAAATCCAGTCGCGCGCCAGCCAGATGCGTGTGTTCGTGCTCGGTGTGGTCATCACCATCGCACTTCGCTATGCGCCGCGTGGGTTGATCCCGGAAGTGGTGAAGCGCGAAGCCTAGTCCGGATTTGGACGTCGCCCCTTGTAGGTTGTCTGGATTTGGACTATGTCTTGATCCAGACAAGGAGCGCGCCATGCAGTACGGTTTCCGCGAAAAGCCCCAGACGGCGTTTGTTCCGGCCAATGGCGGCGAGGATGTCGTCGATCTTGGCCGGTTCTCGGGACCCAATCGGCGGCGGCTGAGCGGGCCGGCGCTGCGCACATTTCTCGCCATAGCCGAATTGTGGGGCCTCAATGAGGAACAGCGGCGGCTGGTGCTGGGCTACCCGTCGCGCTCGACTTACCACCATTGGGCCAAGCTGGCGCGGGAGCAGCAGCCGTTTACGCTCGATCTCGATGCGCTGCTGCGCATCTCGGCGGTGTTCGGCATCCATCAGGCGCTGGGCGTTTTGTTCACCGATGAGGCGGAGGGCGTGCGCTGGCTCAGGGGGCCGCATATGGCGCCGCTGTTCGGAGGGCAGCCGCCGCTGGCGCTGGTCACCTCGGGCACGCAGGACGGGTTGATGGCGGTGCGGCGTTTCCTCGATGCGGCGCGCGGTGGGCTCTATATGCCGCCCAACGCGTTGGACGCGGCGTTCACCCCGTACGAAGACAGCGACATCGTCATCCGCTGATGCACTCGCCCGCTCCGCAGCCGAGCCACCGGCTGATCCCGTCGCAGTTCCCGCCGATCGGGCTGTTCGACACGGTTGCCACCACGGCCGACGCCGAGGCGGTGATGGAGCTCGCCGGCTGGACCAACGACCGGCTGGTTAAGCAACGGCTGGCGCGGCTGCCACAGGACGAATGGGTGTTCGGCCGGGCCAATTCCAGTATCGTGATGGCGGCATTCCTCCATGCGGCGCCGAGCGGATCACGGTTCAGCGGACCGGATCTGGGCGCCTGGTATGCTGCCGCATCGCTCGTCACGGCGGTAGCCGAGGTTGGCCATCACCTGAGGCGCGAGGCGCTGGCGCGTGGCCTCGAGACAGCGAAACGCAAGTTCCGCAGCTACACCGCGCGGCTCGACGGTAGCTACCGCGACATCCGCGGCGGCGAGCCGGAGCTGCATGCATCGGACAGCTATGCTGCAGGTCAGGCGTTTGGCGAGGAGTTGCGGGCGGCCGGCGAGGATGGCGTGCTGTACGACAGCGTGCGGCATCGCGGCGGCAGCAATGTCTGCGCCTATCGGCCGAGCAAGGTGCTCGACGTGGTACAGGCGGAGCATTTCGAGGTGACGGCCAGCGTCGGCGAGAAGCGGATCGAGGCGGTGCGGCTCAGCGCTTAGCTGAGGCTAGCAAGCAGCGCGCGTACGGCGCGGGGCAGGTCGCGTTCGATGCTGGGGCGGTGCTGGGCGAACTCGGGGCGTGACAGCACGCGCTCCGCCACGGGGGCCGGGTGCGCGCCGGGCCACAGGCCGGCGACCAGCCCGCCGATCATGGTGATGGCCCACAGGGCATCCTCCGCTGACGCCTTGGGCAGCCGGGTGCGGAGCGCCGCGGCCATTTCGGCGGCCATGCCACCCATGGTGCGTTTCACCGCGACGATTGTGTCTTCGGAGACGTTGGCTTCGAGGGTGCTGGAGAGGATCGAGGTCAGCTGCCCCAGCCGCGGCCGCGAGGCGAACTGCTGGGTGACGACGGCGGCGAGGGCGTCGAGGTCATTCTCGGGGGTGGCGGCGACGGCTGCGGCGAGGGCCGGCACGAGCTGGTTCATCTCGTCGATGAACAGGCTCAGCAGAACCTCCTCGCGGCTCTCGTAGTAGCGGTAGACGTTGGATTTGGTGAAGCCGGCGCGGGCGGCGATGGCGTTGAGGCCGGCGCCGAGCGGGCCTTCCGCATCGAACAGTTCGGCCGCCGCCGCGAGCAGGGTCTCGCGGCGGGCCTGGATCTCCTCCGGCTTGCGGGCCCGCTGAAAGGTCGTGGTGGTCATCAGGTCCTTGTGGTGCGGCGGCCGGGTGCTGCTGTCAAGCAGGCTCGGTGGCGAGGACGGGGAAGCGGACGCCGGTGAGCTCTTCGGACACGGCCCAGAGGCGCGAGGCGACGGCCAAGTCCTTGGCGTGACTGGGGATGCGGCCGTCCTTGGGCGGGCCGACCAGCTCGAAGCGGTGGCTGGGGCTGTAGTAGCCACCCGGCACGGCGTTCGGGGAGGTCGCGGCGAACAGCTGCGGCAGGGCGCCTTCGGCCGGGGTCTGGCTCATCAGCGGGGAGAGGAGGCGGATGGCGAGGCCGGAGAGGCCCTCGGTGCCGGGGCCGTTGGGGATGAGTTCGGTGCGGGCGTAGCCGGGGTGGGCGGCGGTGGACTTGAGGCGCCAGCCGGCGCGGTCGCTATGGCGTTGAAGTTCCAGCGCAAACATCAGCATGGCGAGTTTGGATTGGCCGTAGGCCTTGAACGGCCGGTAGAGTTTTTCGCCCTGCAGGTCGTCGAAATCGATGCGGCCGGAATGGGCGTAGCCGGAGGAAAGCTGAACAGAGATCGGCGCTTTCGCACGTGCAAGTTGCGGCAATAGCCGGGCGGTGAGCGCGAAATGTGAGAGGTAGTTCGTACCGAACTGCTGCTCGAAGCCATCGACGGTCACCTGACGCTGGGGCAGGGCCATGACGCCGGCATTGTTGACGAGAATGTCGAGGTGGTCGTGCTGGGCGGCGAAGCAGTCGGCGAAGGCGGCGACGTTGGCGAGAGCCGAGAGATCGAGGCTCTCGTACGTCACCTTTGCGCGCGGCACCTCGGCGCGGATGCGGGCGAGGGCGGTGGCGCCCTTGTCGGGTTGCGGCCGGTGAGCACCACCTCGGCGCCGGCCCGGGCGAGCGCCAGGGCGGTCTCGTAACCGAGCCCGCCGGTGGCGCCGGTGATGAGGGCAAGCCTGCCCGATTGATCCGGAATGTCCTTGGTCGACCAGCTCATGGCTGCACCTCGATAAGAGAACGATGGTCTGTAATTAAGAGACCGTCGGTCTGCTTTCAAGATGCGGACAAAAGAAAAGGCCCGGGATCGCTCCCGGGCCTCGATTCTGCTTCGGCTGCTGCCGAGGGCGATCCTTACTTGATCGGGCCCTTTTCGACGAACTTGCCGTCTTCCACGGCCAGCTCGACGATGATGCCGTCAACGTCGCCGGCCTTGTCGAAGTCGGCCGGGCCGCCAGCGCCATCATAGTCGATGTCGGTGCCGGCCTTGATCAGCTCGAGAGCCTTGGCCCACTCGCCCGGCAGGATCTTCTCGCCCGGAGCGGTCGAGACTTCACGCACGGCGGCCGAGAGGCCTTCGCGCTTGGCCGAGCCGTTCTTCTCGACCGCGAGGGCGAGGATGAAGGCGGCGTCGTAAGCCTGCGGAGCGTAGGTCGCGGCCGGGTCCTGGCCAGCGTCGGTCGCCAGCTTCTTGTAGATCTCGGCCGACTCGCCGGTGTAGGCACCAGCGCGGGTGGCGATGATCTTGCCGTTGACGGCAGCCGGATCGAGACCGGTGACCAGGTCGTCGCCGACCATGCCGTCGCCGCCGACGAACGCGGTGAACTCGCCGCCTTCGATGGCCTGCTGCAGGACGGTCTTACCCGAACCCGAAGCGTAGGCGAGGATCACGAGGTTCTGCGAACCGCCCGACGAGAGCTGGCCGAGTTCAGCGCGATAGTCGGCCTTGCCGTCTTCGTGCGCGACGTTGGCCGAGACCGTGCCGCCACCAGCGGTGAAGGTCGCGACGAACACGTCGGCGAGACCCTTGCCGTAGTCGTTGTTCACGTAGGTGACGGCAACGTCCTTGATGCCCTTGGCGAGCACGAGTTCAGCCATCTTCACGCCCTGGAAGGCGTCCGACGGGGTGGTGCGGAAGACGAGGTCGTTGTCTTCGAGCGTGGTGAGCGCCGGAGCCGAAGCCGACGGGGAGATCTGCACGACGCCGCCCGGGATGCCGGCAGCAGTGGCAGCGCCGATGGTGGCGCCGGTGCAGAAGGCGCCGACGATGGCGGTCACCTGGTCGGTGTTGACGAGCTTGTCGGCGGCCGGGCCGGCCACGGACGGATCACAAGCGGAGTCACCGGTGACGGAGACGATCTTGCCGCCGCCGAGAATGCCGCCCTGGGCATTGACCTGGTCGAATGCCAGCTGGGCACCGGCAACGATCGGCGGAGCCAGGCTTTCGATCGGCCCGGTCAGGTCGCCGAGAATGCCGATCTTGACGTCTTCGGCGAGCGCCGGAACTGCGAGACCGAGCACGGTCGCGGCAACGGCCAGGCCAAGGATACTGAATTTGTTCATGATGTCCCTCTGCAAAGTCGCCTCGCCGTGCGGCGTTGTTTACCGCCGTCTCCATCGAAGCAACAATCAACGGGGGCACAACCCATGCCCCACTGCGGGCGATATTGCATAAATTGCGAAGGCGAGTCATCCGCTTTTGATCAAGTGGTAAAAGGCCCGCCGGGCATTTGTCTTCAGGGGTTCCAGCCCTATAAGTTCGAGCTCTGATCCGCTCCACTCGCCCGGTCCGATGACAAAGCTCCTCCGCTGCCTTTCCATTCTCGTGCTGGCCTTGTCGCTGGGCAGCGTCTCGGCGCAGGAGTCGGTGCAGACGCTCGCCCCTCCGGCCGAGGGCGCGCCAGCCGACGCGACGATCGGCGAAGCGCCGCCTCCGCCGCCCTGCGGCACACAGCAGTTGAGCATCGCCCGCATGGCATGGCCGTCATCGGCGTTGCTGGCTGAAGTGCATTCGCGGCTGCTGACCGCCAATTATCTCTGCAACGTCGCGGTGCAGGAGGGTGACCTCGCCGCCACCGGCTCGTCGATGGGTGCGACCGGGCAGCCGGCGGTGGCGCCGGAGCTGTGGATCGGGCGGATCGCCGACATCTGGAATGCGGCGATGAAGGGCCAGAAGGTCCGGCAGGCCGGTTCCCCCTACGCCGACACCACCTTCGAGGGCTGGTTCGTGCCCGAATATGCCGCGGCGCAATGGCCGGAGGTGACCACCATCGAGGGCCTGAAGGCGCACGCCGCCGAGTTCGGCGATGGCAACGGGCGCGGCAAGTTCATCTCCTGCCCGGTCGACTGGGGCTGCGCGGTGGTGAACCGCAACATGCTGCGCGCCTATGGGCTCGACCAGCTGTTCGACATCGTCGAGCCGGCCAACCGGTTCGAACTCGATACGCTGATCGCCGAGGCGGTGGGGCGGAAAGAGCCGATCCTGTTCTACTACTGGCAGCCCAATGCGGTGCTGGCGCAGTTCGCGTTCAAGCCAGTGACGCTCGCCGCGTATGACCGCGATGCCTTCCTCTGCATGGGCCGCACTGCCTGCGCCTCGCCGACGCCGACCGGGTTCGCACCCGATCCGGTGGTGGTGGCGCTGGCCGAGTGGGTCTACCTCGATGCGCCACAGGTCGCCGCGTATTTCGGCCGGGCGCGGATGCCGTTCGCGGAAATGAACCTGATGCTGCAGCAACTGGGCGAGGCCGGCGAGACGGTGGAGAGCGTCGCCGACCGGTTCGTCGCCGAGCGCGGCGAGATCTGGCGGCCGTGGGTCGGGCTGCCGGCGCTGGAGAAGCCGGCTGAGCCGGCGCCGCAATAGGCTCGAGTGCAAGGGTTCGTTAGCCAAACTGGAACGCCCCGCCGGCGCTGTAGCGGCACTGTCATCAGACCTTTGTACGCTCATTGACCCAGGTCCGGCATCGACAACTAGGACGTTGTATTCGTTGTCATAATCGCCTGCATTAGGGCTTCCGAAAGCTCTTTGGCGGAGTTTGTCGCCCTATTGTGCGCTCCGCGCGCGCTTTCCCGGAGCCAGGAGGCCAACCGTTGCGACGTCAAGCCTCGTTAGTGCAGGTCATCGGGACCTATCGGCTGGTGTTTGCCGGGGTGGCGGCGCTGGTGCTGGCGTTGGGGGTTATCTCGGCACTCGGCTACTTCACCGATCCGCGCGCCGTGGAGCTGATCGTGGCGCGGGTTTTGGCGGCCGCCAGCCTGTTGCTGCTGCTGCGCTGGGGGTATGTGCGGCTGAAGCAGGAACTGCAGAGCGCGTCGGACGAGCAGCGGCAGTTGCTCGACCTCGCCTATCGCGATGCGCTGACCGGGGCACATACCCGTTCGTACTTCTTCAGCGCGCTGAAGGAGAGCCTGCATGGCAACAACGACCGGCCGGTCGCCTACATGCAGATCGACATGGACAAGCTCAAGGTGCTCAACGACTCGCACGGCCATGCGGCCGGCGATGCCGCGCTGGTGCACCTGGTAAAGACGCTGAAAATGCTGATGCCGGACGCGCTGATCGGCCGGCTTGGCGGTGACGAATTCGGCATCGCGCTGGTCGGGCAGGACAGTCGGCCGGCGCTGGTGCGGCTGGGCGACCAGATCCTTGCGACGCTGGGACAGCCGATCACCATCGACGGGCGGCCGATCCGGCTCTCGGCCACCATCGGGGTGGCGCTGTGGCCGCAGGACGCGGCCGAGGCGGACGAACTGATCTCGAAGGCCGACCTCGCGCTCTACAAGGGCAAGAAGGAAGGCCGCGCCTCCACGGTGGCCTTCGAGAGCGAGCTGATGGCCGACGAGCGGCACAAGCGGTTCGTCGAACGTGACCTGCGTGCCGCAATCCTGTTGAACGAGCTGGAACTGCACTACCAGCCGATCTTCGCGGTCGACGGCACGACGCTCAGCAGCCATGAGGCGCTGGTGCGCTGGCAGCATCCGGTGCGGGGACAGGTGCCGCCGAGCGACTTCATCGGCATCGCCGAGCAGTCGGACCTGATCGACAAGCTTGGTGACTGGGTGCTGCGGCGTGCATGCGCCGACCTCAGTGCGCTGGGGACGCCGCATGTCGGGATCAACGTTTCGGTGGTGCAGCTCAGGCGTGGCGACTTCGCCGAGCGGTTCGCCGATATCCTGCTGGAGAGCGGGACCAGCGGCGGCCAGATCGTCATCGAGATCACCGAGTCGCTGCCGCTCACGCCGGGGACGGTGGAGCTGAGCAATATCGAGGCGCTGCGGGCGCTCGGCGTACGGGTAGCGATCGACGATTTCGGCAGCGGCTTTGCCAGCCTCGAGTATCTCCGCGGCTTTCCGTTCGACATCATCAAGATCGACCGGTCGTACGTGGCCAACCTGCCGGGCAGCCAGATCGACGGGCTGATCGTTTCGTCGATCGCCGAGATCGCCCGCTCGCTCAACGTCGAGGTGATCGCCGAGGGCGTCGAGACCGCCGAGCAGCTGCAGTTCCTGCAACAGGCCGGGGTCACGGCGCTGCAGGGGTACCTCCTGGCGCGACCGGCGCCGCTGCGTTCGCCGCGCTTTGCTTCCGCCGCCTGAGGGCGTAGGCCTAGGGCATGGCAATCGCACCTCCCATCACGATCCGGGTTGCCGAGCCGCACGAGGCCGGGGCCATCGCTGCCATCGTCATGGCGGCCTATGCCAAGTGGATTCCGCTGCTCGGACGCGAGCCGATGCCGATGCGGGTCGACTATGAGAAGGCGGTGCTGGAGCACCGGTTTGATCTGGCGGTGGAGGGCGGCGAGATTCTCGGGCTGATCGAGACGGTGCCACACCTCGACCATTTGTGGATCGACAATGTCGCGGTGGCGCCGGCGGCGCAGGGGCGCGGCATCGGCCGGATGCTGCTGGCTTTCACCGAAGAGCGAGCGCGGGCGGCCGGTCATCCCGAGCTGCGGCTGGTCACCAACGGGGTGTTCGAGAGCAATGTCGCGCTCTATACGCGGCTCGGTTTCGAGGTCGACCGGATCGAGGATTTCATGAACGGCAAGGCGATCTACATGCGCAAGCCGTTCCACGAGGCCTAACCCAAAGTCGTGAGACTTAGGGCTGGCGCTGGCGCGCCTTGCCTCTCAGACGGGGCGATGTCTATAAAGGCTCCCGGGAAGACCCAGGCATATCTATCGGAGTATGTGATTTGGACGTGAAGCGGATCAACGACCACGTGAGCGTGTCCCCGCAGATCAGCCCCGAAGATGTGGCCGCCATCAAGGCCCAGGGTTTCGTCGTTATCATCAACAATCGGCCGGACGGGGAATCCCCGGATCAGCCCACCAGCGCGACGATCGAGCAAGCGGCGCACGACGCCGGCCTCGCCTATCATTACATTCCGCTCGGCCGCGAGGGCATCAGCGCCCAGATGGTCGAGGAGACCAAACAGGTGCTCGAGGGGAGCACCGGCCCCGTGTTCTGCTACTGCCGTTCCGGCACCCGTTCGACGACCCTGTGGGCGTTGAGCCAGGCCGGCAAGGCGTCTGCTTCCGAGATCATCTCGGCGGCGGCGAATGCGGGTTACGACATGTCCCATCTCGCGGGGCATCTGAGCCAGAAGTAACAGCCCCAGGGCTGCGACGACCCCTTGTCCGGCACCTCGCGGTGCCTCAATCCCCTCTGCTCGGGTAACATCGATGCCGATCAAGAAGATCCTTGTCGCCAACCGCAGCGAAATCGCCATCCGGGTGTTTCGCGCCGCCAACGAACTGAACATCAAGACGGTCGCCTGCTATGCCGAAGAGGACAAGCTGGCGCTGCACAGGTTCAAGGCCGACGAGGCTTACCTGATCGGCAAGGGCAAGGGCCCGGTCGAAGCGTACCTGCAGATCGACGAGTACATCCGCATCGCCCGCATCTCGGGCGCCGATGCGATCCACCCGGGCTATGGCCTGTTGTCGGAGAGCCCGGAGTTTGCTGATGCCTGCGAGGACGCCGGGATCGTCTTCATCGGGCCCCGGGCGCAGACGATGCGCGACCTCGGCAACAAGGTTGCGGCGCGCAACATGGCGATCGCGTCGAAGGTGCCGGTGGTGCCGGCGACCGAGGCGCTGCCCGACGACATGAACGAAGTGAAGCGCATGGCGGCCGAGATCGGCTACCCGCTGATGCTGAAGGCCTCGTGGGGCGGCGGCGGCCGCGGCATGCGGCGGATCATGGACGAGTCGACGCTGGTCCATGAAGTGTCCGAGGGCAAGCGCGAGGCCAAGGCCGCGTTCGGCAAGGACGAGATGTATCTCGAAAAGCTGATCGAGCGCGCCCGCCACGTCGAGGTGCAGCTGGTTGGCGACGACCACGGTAACCTGGTGCACCTGTTCGAGCGCGACTGTTCCGTACAGCGGCGCAACCAGAAGGTGGTGGAGCGGGCGCCCGCGCCGTATCTGCCGCAGTCGGTGCGCGACGACCTCACCGGGGCGGCGATCCGGCTCGGCAAGGCGGCGAACTATCGTGGCGCCGGCACGGTCGAGTTCCTGCTCGATGCCGATACCGACAAGTTCTACTTCATCGAGGTGAACCCGCGCATCCAGGTCGAGCACACGGTGACCGAAGTGGTCACCGGCATCGACATCGTGAAGGCGCAGATACGGCTGCTCGAGGGCGCGGTGATCGGCACGCCGGAGTCCGGGGTGCCGAAGCAGGAGGACATCCGGCTCAACGGCAATGCCATCCAGTGCCGCGTGACGACCGAGGATCCCGAGCAGAACTTCATTCCGGACTATGGCCGCATCACCGCCTATCGCGAGGCGACGGGCTTTGGCGTGCGCCTCGATGGCGGCACGGCCTATGCCGGTGCGGTGGTCACCCGGTTCTACGATCCGCTGCTCGAAAAGATCACCTGCTGGGCGCCGACCGCCGACGAGGCGATCGCCCGCATGCACCGCGCGCTGCGCGAGTTCCGTATCCGCGGTGTGGCGACGAACCTGGCGTTCCTCGAGAACATCATCACGCATCCGGACTTCGTCGAGAACCGCTACACCACGCGCTTCATCGATACGACGCCGGCGCTGTTCGATTTCAAGGCACGGCAGGACCGGGCGACCAAGCTCCTGACCTATATCGCCGACGTCACCGTCAACGGGCACCCGGAAGTGCGCGACCGGCCGCGGCCGCCCGCCGATGCGGCAGCGCCGGTGGTGCCGGAATACGAGCCGCTGATCGTCGTCGAGGGAAGTAAGCAGATCCTCGATCGCGACGGGCCGAAGGGCCTGGCGCGCTGGATGAAGGCGCAGACCCAGGTGCTGTTCACCGACACGACGATGCGCGACGCGCACCAGTCGCTGCTGGCCACCCGCATGCGCTCGTTCGACATCACGCGGATTGCGCGTTCGTACAGCCGCGGGCTGCCGAACCTGTTCTCGCTGGAGTGCTGGGGCGGCGCGACCTTCGACGTGTCGATGCGCTTCCTCAACGAGGATCCGTGGGAGCGGCTGGCCGCCGTCCGCGAGGGCGCGCCGAACATCCTGACGCAGATGCTGCTGCGCGGCTCGAACGGCGTCGGCTACACCAACTACCCCGACAACGTGGTGAAGTTCTTCGTGCGCGAAGCGGCGAAGGGCGGGGTCGACGTGTTCCGCGTGTTCGACTGCCTCAACTGGGTGGAGAACATGCGCGTCTCGATCGACGCGGTGATCGAGGCCGACAAGGTGGCCGAAGGCGCCATCTGCTATACCGGCGACGTGCTCGACCCGGACCGGGCGAAGTACGACCTCAAGTACTATGTCGGGCTCGCGAAGGAGCTCGAGGCCGCCGGCGCGCATGTGCTGGGGCTCAAGGACATGGCGGGGCTGTTGAAGCCGGCCGCCGCCAAGAAGCTGATCGAGACGCTGAAGCAGGAAATCGGCCTGCCGATCCATCTCCACACCCACGACACGTCGGGCGCGGCCTCGGCCACCATCATGGCGGCGGTGGATGCGGGGGTCGATGCGGTCGATGCGGCGATGGACGCGCTTTCGGGCACCACATCGCAGCCGACGCTCGGCTCGATCGTCGCGGCGCTCAAGGACGGGCCGCGCGACCCCAAGCTCGACCAGAAGGTGATCCGCGAGATCTCCTTCTACTGGGAAGCGGTGCGCAACCAGTACCGCGCCTTCGAGAGTGACCTGAAGGGCGGCGCCTCGGAAGTGTACCTGCACGAAATGCCGGGCGGGCAGTTCACCAATCTCAAGGAGCAGGCGCGCTCGCTCGGCCTCGAAAGCCGCTGGCACCAGGTGGCGCAGACCTATGCCGACGTGAACCAGATGTTCGGCGACATCGTGAAGGTGACGCCGTCGTCCAAGGTGGTGGGCGACATGGCGCTGGCCATGGTGTCGGCCGGGCTGACCCGCGCCGACGTCGAGGACCCGAGCCGCGATATCGCCTTCCCCGACTCTGTGGTCGGGTTCTTTGCCGGCGATCTCGGCCAACCGCCGGGCGGCTTCCCGCCGGCATTGCAGAAGAAGGTGCTGAAGGGGCGGACGCCGCTCACCGAGCGCCCCGGCTCGTATCTCAAGGCGACGGACCTCGAGACCGAGCGCAAGAAGGTCGCCAAGGAGACCGGCGGCGATATCGACGACAAGCGCCTCGCCTCGTACCTGATGTACCCCAAGGTGTTCTCGGACTTCGTCAAGACGCAGGACAAGTACGGCCCGACCGAGGTGCTGCCGACGCCAATCTACTTCTACGGCCTCAAGGAGGGCGAGGAAGTGTTCCTCGACCTCGAGAAGGGCAAGACGCTGGTGCTCAATTATCAGGGCCGCACCGAGACCAACGAGAAGGGAGAGGTGCGCGTCTTCTTCGACCTCAACGGCCAGCCGCGCACCATCACCGTGCCGGACCGGCTGAAGGTCGGCGAGATCAAGGTGCGCGCCAAGGCGGCGCTGGGCGATGCCAAGCAGATCGGCGCGCCGATGCCGGGCGTGATCTCTTCGCTCGGGATCAAGGTCGGCGACAAGGTGGTGGCCGGCGACGTGCTGCTGTCGATCGAAGCGATGAAGATGGAGACCGCCATCCACGCCGAGGCCGACGGCATCGTCGCCGAAGTCACGGTAAAGCCCGGCGACCAGATCGACGCCAAGGACCTGTTGGTGCGGTTCGAATGAGCCTCAGACTTCCGCGCCCATCGCCTCGGCAATGACGCGGAAGTCACTCTCGGTGATCTCGAACAGGCCGAAGCGCATCTGATAGCCCCAGTTGCGGTTGCCGCGGGTGAACTCGAGTTGGTCGAGCAGCGGGGCGATCGGCGCCTCCGAGGCCTCGACGTAGTCGACGTTTCGCCGCCACGGCGTGAAGTCGCCGCCCATCACGCCCTGGTACAGTTCCTCGTCCCGCACCCGGCCAATCGTGGTGAAGCTCTGCAGGCGATCCTTGCCGCCAATGGTCTCGGCTGGGGAATAGTAGGTCACGCCGTCGCCGGCGCGAATGCGCTGCAGCGGGGCCTTCTTGCCGTGATTGACCTGCATGAAGCCCTCACGCCCGCGACGGGCGTGCTCGGCAGACGCGACGGCTATCCAGTACTTGCTCATTTGGGGTCTCCGCTGTTGCGGAGACCATGCCATTGCGGGCTGTCAGAAACCGGCAGTGGTCAGCGACGGCGGTAGGTGCCGTCGATGACCTTGGCGCCATCGGCGGCGCGCTGGTAGACCGGCGCTTTCTGCGGCAGCATGCGAACGATCATGCTGACCAGCAGCGGGACCACGATGAAGTCGTCGACCCAGCCGAGCAGCGGAATCACGTCCGGGATCAGGTCGATCGGGCTCAGCAGATAGGCCGGCACCAGCAGCATCAGCGCCTTCAGGTGTACCGGCGTCTCGGACGAGACGAAGGCCTGCCAGAGCGTGGCGAGTTCCTTGCGGAAGGTGAGGAAGCGGGCGAGGAGATTGAAGTTGCGCATGGGCCTGAGATGGTCTCGGCAGGGCGACGCTTCAAGATCGCCGGCGCATTGTGACGCAGGGTGCTATTTCAGCCCGGCCCGGTCCTTGAGCAACTTGACGATGGCCATGGCGTGGCCGTGGCCGAGCTGGTAGTCGGCCTTCAGCCAGTCCGTGATGGGCGTCGCCTTGGTGCCGGGCTTGGTGAAGCCCTTGGCGGTCGCCAGCTTGATCCACTCGTCCGGGGTGACGCCGGTCTGCTTCTGGATGTTGTCGAGATAGGCCTGGAAGGTCATGGGCGGCTCGCTTCAATTGGTCACGCAATCGTAACATTGCGCCGTCACCGTCAAAGGCATATTTGCTGAGGCGGCAAGAGGTTTTCGATGAGCATTTCTCCCCGCCGGCAGTCGGTCGGCGTCAATGTCGGTGGCGTGATGGTGGGCGGCGGCGCGCCGATCGTCGTGCAGTCGATGACCAACACCGATACGGCCGATATCGAGGCGACCGTGCGCCAGGTCGCGCAGCTGTGGCGCGCCGGCTCCGAAGTTGTCCGCATCACCGTCGATCGCGACGAGAGCGCGGCCGCCGTTCCCTACATTCGCGACAAGCTGGCGCAGCGCGGGGTCTTCGTGCCGCTGGTGGGCGACTTCCATTATATCGGCCACAAGCTGCTGACCGACCATCCGGCGGCGGCGGAGGCCTTGGCCAAGTACCGCATCAATCCGGGCAATGTCGGCTTCAAGGCGAAGCGCGACACGCAGTTCGCGACGCTGATCGAACTGGCGATGAAGTACGACAAGCCGGTACGCATCGGGGTGAACTGGGGCTCGCTCGACGAGGAGCTGCTGACCCGGCTGATGGACGAGAACTCGGCCTCGGCGGCGCCGGTTTCGGCGGCCGCAGTGCAGCGCGAGGCGATCATCCAGTCGGCGCTGCTGTCCGCGCAGCGGGCGGAAGAGCTCGGTCTGGCACGCGATCACATCATCCTCTCGACCAAGGTGTCGGACGTCCAGCACCTGATCGCGGTCTACCAGGACCTCGCGGCGCGTTGCGATTATGCGCTGCATCTCGGACTGACCGAGGCGGGCATGGGTTCCAAGGGCATCGTCGCCTCGTCGGCGGCCATGGGCATCCTGCTGCAGCAGGGGATCGGCGACACCATCCGTGTATCGCTGACGCCTGAGCCGGGCGGCGACCGCACGCAGGAAGTGCGGGTGGCGCAGGAGCTGCTGCAGACCATGGGTTTCAGGCAGTTCCTGCCGGTGGTCGCGGCCTGCCCGGGCTGTGGGCGCACCACGAGCCAGACTTTTCAGGTGCTGGCCAAGGAGATCCAGGATCACCTCACGGCCTCGATGCCCGAGTGGAAGGAACGCTATCCGGGCGTCGAGACAATGTCGGTGGCGGTGATGGGCTGCATCGTCAACGGCCCGGGTGAATCCAAGCACGCCAATATCGGCATCTCGCTCCCCGGCACCGGCGAAACCCCGGCCGCACCTGTCTTCGTCGACGGCCAGAAGGTGGCGACATTGCGCGGTGCGGATGTCGCCGAGCAGTTCAAGGTGATGGTCGCCGACTACATCGAAAAACGCTTCGGCCACGCCGAAAAGACCGCGGCCGAATGAGCCGCTGGCGCGACTGGCTGTTCACCGGCGAGGCGGCCCGCCGCCGCTGGCTGTGGCTCGGGGTGCTGGTGGTGCTGCTGATCGTGTTGTGGCTGACGGGGAACCTGAGGCAGCTGTAGGGCAGGCTGCCTGCTAAGGTGCGACATCAGAATCGCGCCGAAGGCTTCCCATGAAGAGCCCAACTCTGCCCGAGCCGCCCTACTACATGGTCAGCTTCGCTTCGCAGCGAACGCCCGGTGATAACGGGCATCACGAAATGGGCGCGGCGATGGTGGAACTTGCAAGCCAGCAACCTGGCTTTCTCGGCTTCGAGAGCTGTCGCGATGCCTCGGGGTTCGGCATCCTCAACTCGTTCTGGGTGGACGAGGACAGCATCCGTAACTGGAAAGCGGTGGTCGAGCACGCCGAGGCACAGCGGCGTGGGCGGACGGATTGGTACGCCGGCTACCACGTTCGCATCGCACTGGTGCAGCGGGCGTACGGGTTCGGGGCTAGGACCTCGCGGGCGGAGCCGCAGTACTGATGGACATGATGTCGTGCGGTACGCCATTCAGGGAGAGCGTTTCGACGGTGTGCCAACCGCGCCTGCAATAGAAGTCGACGGTCGCTGTGTAGAGGTACAGTCGATCATACCCGAGAGCGCCGGCTTCCGTGGTGAGGGCTGCGAGCAGCCGGTCGCCGAGGCCGTGGCGACGAAACTCGGGTAGTACGAACAGGCCGGCGAGCCAGGGTGTCAGGTGCGGGTGGGTGTCGAGGTCGCTTTCGATGAGGAACACGCTGCCTGCCGGTTGGCCGTCGACGAGACCGATCAGGGCGGTCTGTCCGCTGCCGGGAGCTGTCAGGGCGGCGATCGCTTCGACCGCGCCCTCAGGCGAGTAGCCCATCGCCTCGCCCCACTGCCGGTGCCACCAGACCGCGGCCGCCGCGATCCACTCAGGATGGCTGGCCATGGAGTGGACGGCGATCATTTCTCCCGTTCAGCGAAGAACCGTGCCGTCGCCCGCAAGCCGTCGGCGCGGTTGTCGAACGGGAGTAGCGCCGTCAGGGCGTCGTGGATGATTTCGGCGAGCTGGCGCTGGGCGGCTTCGACGCCGATGCGGGCGACGATGGTCTGCTTGCCGGCTTCGGCGTCCTTGCCGGTGGCCTTGCCGAGCGCTTCGGCGGTGGCGGTGACGTCGAGGATGTCGTCGGCGAGCTGGAAGGCGCGGCCGGCGGCTTCGGCGTAGGTGGTGAGATGGGCGAGATCGGCGTCGGAGGCGCCGCCGAGGATGGCGCCGATGCGGACGGCGGCGCGGATCAGGGCGCCGGTTTTCATCGCCTGCATCTGGGCGATGGCCCGTTCGGTGAGGAAGCTCGTCTCGCCCTCGATGTCACGCATCTGGCCCCCGACCATGCCGCCGGCTCCAGCGCCGGCCGCGAGTTCGGCGACGAGGCGAACGCGAACAGCGGGATCGGGGTGAGCGCCGTCGCCAGCCAACAGGCCGAAGGCATGGGTCAGCAGCGCGTCACCGGCGAGGATGGCGGTGGCGTCGTCATAGGCCTTGTGGACGGTGGGCTGGCCACGGCGCAGGTCGTCGTCGTCCATCGCCGGCAGGTCGTCGTGCACCAGCGAGTAGCAGTGGATCATCTCGACGGCGAGGCCGGCGGTGACGGTCGCGGCCGGTGCCACGCCGAAGACGCCGGCGGCCTGGCGGACCAGCAGCGGCCTGAGGCGCTTGCCGCCGTTCAGGCTGCCATGACGCATGGCGGCGATCAGCCGGTCGGGCGGGATGCCGGGGCCGGCAAGGGCAGGGGTGATGAGAAGCGCATCGAGGGCGCGCTCGAGATCGGAAGCATTGCTGGCGAGTTCGGCGGGGAAGGAGTAGGTCACTGTCGCAAAATCCGGCGGGATACCGGGGGTTCTACTCGAAACAACCGAGCGTGTAGACCCCCACCCTTGATCCCTCCCCACAAGGGGGAGGGAGACGACTGCGACATCTCGCGATCGCCGTCATTTCGCCCCTTCCCATCCGTGCGATTGTGCTCTATAGACGCCCCCAATTCCCGACAGACCCTGTCTGTTAGACGCCGGAACGCCTTCGGCGAAACGCTATTCAACCAGGAGTAACAACCATGGCAGTGCCAAAGCGCAAGACCTCGCCGATGAAGCGCGGTTTCCGCCGCTCCGCCGATGCGCTGGCCACCCCGGCCTACGTCGAAGACAAGGATTCGGGCGAGCTGCGCCGTCCGCACCACGTCGATCTGAAGACCGGCATGTATCGCGGCCGGCAGATCCTGCAGCCCAAGAGCTCGTAAGCCTTCGGGCTGGCGCTCCCTTGCGCACCACACGATAGATATTCGCGGCCGGCTCCCTGACACGGGGGCCGGCCGTTTCCATTTGTTTCAGAGGCATTCCGGCTATGGGCACGCGCGTCGAATCGGATTCCATGGGCACGATCAACGTGCCGTCGGAGAAGTACTACGGGGCGCAGACCGCCCGCTCGCTGGCGAATTTTGACATCGGCGGCGAGAAGATGCCGACCGAGATCATCCGGGCCTTCGGCATTCTCAAGAAGGCCGCCGCGCTCGCCAACCATAAGCTCGGCCTGATGGACGTGGCGACGCGCGACCTGGTGGTCGCCGCGGCCGACGAGGTGATCGCCGGCAAGCTCGCCGACCATTTCCCGCTGGTGGTGTGGCAGACCGGCTCGGGCACTCAGTCGAACATGAACGTCAACGAGGTGATCTCGAACCGCGCCATCGAGATGGCCGGCGGGGTGATGGGCTCGAAGAAGCCGGTGCACCCGAACGATCACGTCAACATGAGCCAGTCCTCGAACGACACCTACCCGACGGCGATGCACATCGCGGCGGTCGAGGCGATCGAGAACTATCTGATCGACCGGGTGATGCTGCTGCGCAATACGCTCGACGCCAAGGCGACAGAGTTCATGGGCGTGGTGAAGATCGGCCGCACGCACCTGCAGGACGCGACGCCGCTGACGCTCGGCCAGGAGATTTCCGGCTGGGTGGCGCAGCTTGACCTGGCGCTGAAGGCGATCCGCGCGACGCTGCCGCAGCTCTATGAGCTGGCGCTGGGCGGTACCGCCGTTGGCACGGGGCTCAATGCGCATCCGCAGTATGGGGTGACAGTCGCGGCCGAGATCGCCGAGCTGACCGGGCAGCCGTTCATCACGGCGCCGAACAAGTTCGCGGTGATGGCCGGGCACGACGCGTTCGTCGGCTCGTCGGGGGCGCTGAAGCAGCTGGCCGTGGCGCTGATGAAGATCGCCAACGACGTGCGCTGGCTGGCCTCCGGTCCGCGCTCGGGTCTCGGCGAGATCACCATTCCGGAAAACGAGCCGGGCTCGTCGATCATGCCGGGCAAGGTCAACCCGACGCAGGCCGAGGCGACCACCATGGTCGCCGTGCAGGTGATGGGCAATGACGCGGCCATCGGCATTGCGGCGAGCCAGGGCAATTTCGAGCTCAACGTGTTCAAGCCGGTGATTGCCTACAACTTCCTGCAGTCGGTGCGGCTCTTGGCGGATGCGGCGAAGAGCTTCAACGATCACTGCGCGGTGGGGATCGAACCCGATCGCGACCGGATCAAGCAGCTGGTCGACCAGTCGCTGATGCTGGTGACGGCGCTCAACCGCAAGATCGGCTACGACAACGCGGCCAAGATCGCCAAGCACGCGCACAAGAAGCGCTCGACGCTGCGCGAGAGCGCGATCGAACTGGGGCTGCTCACCGGTGAGGAATTCGACGCCGAAGTGAAGCCCGAGCAGATGGTCGGCCCGCTGAAGCTCTAAGTGCGAAAGCGCACGGCGGGGGCTGGCGGGGGCGGCTTGGCTTTGGCATTGTGCCCCGCACTAAACTCAGGTGGAGCGCGCCATGTCTGACAATACGGTCTTTATCCCGCAGGGCGGCCGCGCTTCGCGCAATGGCGCGTTCATTCCGCCGCTGCTGCTGATCCCGTTGATCGCCTACAACTTCTTTGCCTTCCTGTTCATGGGCGGCAATCCGGCCGGCTGGAGCCAGCAGCTGTTGACCATCCCGATGGTCTCGGGCGTGCAGTGGTCGCTGACGGCGGGCGACCTGATCCTCGTCGTCGGCCTCGTCTGCCTGTTCTTCGAGGTGCTGAAATCCACCAATACCGGGCGCAATTCGGTGATCGAGCACATGCTCTCGGTGGTGGTGTTCGTGATCTTCCTCGTCGAGTTCCTGCTCGTCGGCGCTGCCGCCAGCTCGGTGTTCTTCATCCTGATGATGATGGCGATCGTCGACGTGGTGGCGGGCTTCACCGTCTCGATCACCGGCGCTGGCCGCGACGTGACCATGGGCGGCTAAGGCCGCCCACTCCCGTATTTTAGGTGACGATGGTCTTGCGGTAGCCGGCGGGCATGCGGCGGACCGTAATCTTGCTGCCATTGGCATAGGTGTCGACTGCCTGCGCGTACGGGGCACGGCGGCGCTCGCGCTGCGGCGGGTAGTGCTGGCGCTCGGCGATCAGCTGGCTGACGAAATCGGACTGAGCCGGGGTGTGGACGAGCATCAGCCGCTCGCGCGGTGCGTCTTGCACCACCGGCAGCTTGAAAGCCCGCTTTTCCGTCCCGTTGTCGTCCATCGCCTCAGACCTGGTACCCGGTCCGAGGCGACTGCGCTGAGCAGCCTCGCCGGACCATGGGAGTAACGTCGCCATGACCGGGTGAGGTTGCAATGTTTCGGTGGCAGTTTCCCCCCTTTCATCAAGAAAGGGTTAACCGCGTCGCGTGCGGTTGGTACCGGCCTCTGCAGTACGGGCAGGGGCAAACCCGGTGATGGCGAGGGTGACCGCTTAGCCCTTGAACTCGTCCTTGGCCTTGCGCAGGGCGGCGAACACCTTGGCGGGGTCCGTGTCGGCGGCGAGGCCCATGGCCTTGGCGAGGGCCGGCTGGTCGGAGCGGAGGAACGGGTTGCTGGCCTTTTCGAGCCCGAGCGTCACCGGGATGGTGTACTTGCCCGCCTCGACCATGCGCTTCACCTCGGCGGCCCGGATGTTGAGCGCCGGGTTCTTCGGATCAACGCTCAGGGCGAAGGCGGCGTTCGAGGCGGTGTATTCGTGGCCCGGATAGACCAGCGTGTCGTCGGGCAGGGCGCGCAGCTCCTCGAGGCCGTTCCACATCGGGCCGGGCTTGCCTTCGAACATGCGGCCGACGCCGAGCGAGAACAGCGCATCGGCGGAGAAGAGGTGCCGGCCGGACGGATCGTAGTAGACGATGTGCCCGAGCGTATGGCCGGGGGTCTCGATGACGATGAAGTCGGTCTCGCCGAGCGATACGGTATCGCTGGCCGAGACCAGCACCTCGAGCCCGAGGATCTTCGACGCCTCGGCCTTGGGGCCGACGACGCGCACCCCATATTCACGCTTGAGGGCCGGAATGCCTTCGACGTGATCGGTATGGTGGTGGGTGATGAACAGGTCGGTGAGCTTCCAGCCGCGGCGCCCAAGCGCTTCCTTGATGGCCTTGGCGTCCGGCGCGTCGATGGCGGCGGTGCGGCCGCTGGCCACATCGTGGACGAGGTAGCCGAAATTATCGCTGCGGCAGAGGAAGACATCGATCAGCAGGGGCACGTCAGGGGGACTCCGGATAGGGGCTGGCGCCGCACGGGTGGCAAGCGGCTGCGAAGCATGACAGAAACTAGAGAAGGTTTTCGGACAACGCCATGACCTCGCATGTCGAGCGGCTGATCGGCTTCTACAAGTCGCCCCTGGGAAAGATCTCCCGCGCCCTGCTGCGCGAGGAAGTGCTGCGCTTTGCCGGCAATGTGCGCGGGTTGCGGGTGCTCGGTCTCGGGTTCGCGACACCCTACATGCGGTTCACGCTGGAAAAGGCCGAGCGGGTGATCGCGGCGATGCCGGCCCGGCAGGGTGCTTCGGCCTGGCCACGCGAGGGCCCGTCGCACACGGTGCTCTGCGATCCGCTGGAACTGCCGCTCACCGATGCGGCGGTGGACCTGATCATCGCGGTGCATGCCTTCGAGCATGTGAGCGATACCGAAGAGCTGATGCGCGAGCTGTGGCGGGTCTCGGCGCCCAATGCGCGGTTGATCGTCGTGGTGCCAAAGCGCCGCGGCACTTGGTCATCGATCGATACGACGCCGTTTGGCGATGGGCATCCGTTCTCGCGCGGGCAGCTGGAGCGGCTGCTGCGCGACCACAGCTTCGTGCCGGAGCAGTGGCGCGATGCGCTCTACGTGCCGCCGTCGCAGCACTCGCTGGTGCTGAAATCAACGCGCTTTTTCGAGCGGGCCGGCCGGATGTTCGGGCCGACCTTCGCGGGCGTCCACTGCGTGCTCGCCCGCAAGGAGCTGTTCCCCGCGGTGCCGCGGCGGAAGAAAGCCGAGCGGCTGATCAGGGTGCCGGCGATGGCCCCGCAGGCGGCGATGAAGCTGCCGCGGGAGCGCTGAGCCTACATCGCGCTTTCAGCGCTGACGTCGGGCCGGAGGTGCAACGACACTTCGCCCGACCAGGGCTCGGTGACGCCGCGGCCGCCGCCGAGGTCTTCGAGCAGTGAGCGTTGGCGGTCGAGACTGGCGATCATCTGCGGGCGGGCCCGCACCAGGTCGGACATGTCCGCCCACTCTCCGACGACGATGTAGCTGCGCTCGCCGGTCTTGACGATCCAGAAGTTGCGCAGGCCCGCCATGTTCAGGCTCTCGAACTCGCGATTGATGGCGAGGAACTCCTCCTCGCGGCCAGGCTTCACCCGCATATGCACGATGTTCATTGCCGTCATCGGATCCTCCTCCGTCTCGACAAGTACGCCGCAACCCCACCCTAGCAGATGTCCGGGCAGTGCGGGCCGGGATTCCTTTGCAACGATGGGCGCCATCCCCTATGGTCCGGCCGATTTTTCGACCCGGCTTCAAAGACATGACCGACACGCCCAAACGCCCCGTCCCACAGCCCGGCATCCTGAAGATTGCGCCCTATGTCCCCGGCCGCTCGGACACGCCCGCCGGCGTCAAGCTGGTGAAGCTCTCGGCCAACGAGTCGCCGCTGGGCGCCAGCCCCAAGGCGATCGCGGCGGTGCGCGAGGCGGCAGGTCGCATCGAGATCTACCCCGAGGGCTCGTCGCGTGACCTGCGCGTGGCGCTGGGCGAAGTGCACGGGTTGTCGCCGGACCGGATCGTCTGCGGCTTTGGCTCGGACGATATCCTGCACCTGTTGGCGCAGGTCTATCTCGGCGAAGGCGACGAGGCGGTGATGAGCCAGTACGGCTTCAACGTCTACCCGATCATCACCCGTGGGGCGTCGGCCGAGATCATCATGGTGCCCGAGAAGGACTATCGGGCGGATGTCGACGCGCTGCTTGCCGCGGTGACGCCGCGCACCCGCATGCTGTTCCTCGCCAACCCGAACAACCCGACCGGCACCTACCTGCCGGCGTCCGAGGTCGAACGGCTGCAGAAGGGGCTGCGGCCCGACGTCCTGTTCGTGCTCGACAGTGCCTATGCAGAGTATGTGACGGCGGAGGACTACTCGGTCGGCATCGACCTGGTGGACCGCAGCGACAATGTGGTGATGGTGCGCACCTTCTCCAAAATGGGCATTGCCGGCGAGCGGGTGGGCTGGATGTACGGGCCCGACCATGTCGTCGATGCGGTGAACCGCATCCGCGGGCCGTTCAATGTGTCGCTCTCCGGCCAGGCGGCTGCGGCCGCCGCGGCGCGCGATGTCGAGTTCACGGCGAAGCTGCGCGACCACAACGCGCGCTGGCGCGGCTGGCTGACCGGGGCGCTGCAGTCGAATGCCATCCGCGTGCCGCCCAGCCAGGGCAATTTCATCCTCGCGCTGTTCGAGGATGTGGCCACGTCGAAGGCAGCGTTCGCGGCGCTGCGCGACAAGGGGCTGCTGGTGCGCGAAATGCACGGCTATGGCATACCCGAGGGGCTGCGCATCTCGATCGGGCTCGAGGAGCATATGCGCGCCGTGGTGGAAATTCTGAAGGCGTTCGGGGCGCCGGGGGCAAGCAACTGATGTTCGAAAAACTCACGCTCATCGGCATCGGCCTCATCGGCTCGTCCATCGCCCGGGCGGTGAAGCTCAAGGGGCTGGCGAAGACCATCGCCATCACCACGCGCAAGTCCGAGACGCTGGAAGAAGCGCGCTCGCTGGCGCTGGGCGATATCTACACCCTCAACGCGGCCGAGGCGGTCGAGGGGGCGGATCTCGTCATCCTCTGCACTCCGGTCGGCGTTTATGCCGACGTGATGAAGCAGATCAGCGGGCACCTGGCGCCTGGCGCGATCCTCTCGGATGTCGGCTCGGTGAAGGGTCAGGTGATGAAGGCGTTGGAGCCGATGCTCCCCGCCGGCGTGCATTTCATCCCCGGACACCCGATCGCCGGCACCGAGCACTCGGGCCCATCGGCCGGCTTCCCTGACCTGTTCGTCGGGCGCTGGTGCGTGCTGACGCCGAAGCCGGAGGTTGATCCGGTAGCGGTCGACCGGCTCGTGTCGTTCTGGGGCGCGCTCGGTTCGAACGTCGAGGTGATGGATGCCGCCCACCACGACCTGGTGCTGGCGATCACCAGCCACGTGCCGCACCTCATCGCCTACAATATTGTCGGCACGGTCGCCGATCTGGAAGCGGCAACGCAGTCAGAGGTGATCAAGTTCTCGGCCTCGGGATTCAGAGACTTCACCCGCATCGCCGCCAGTGACCCGGTGATGTGGCGCGACGTGTTCCTCACCAACCGCGAGGCCGTGCTAGAGATGCTCGGGCGGTTCCTCGAGGACCTGTCGAGCCTGCAGCGAATGGTGCGCGTCGGCGACGGCGAGGGCATGCAGGCGCTGTTCACCCGCACCCGCGCCATCCGCCGCTCGATCATCACTGCCGGACAGGAAACCGCGGCGCCCGACTTCGGCCGCCCGCACGGCACACCGGAAGCGGTGGTGCAACCGGTCGATACGCCCGATGTCACCGTGCGCGAGCACGGCGGCGGCGAGGACGCTTAGAACAGCGGTAGCAGCTGCGCGAATGGCACGGCGAGCAGCTTAACCTGACCATCGGTGATGGTCAGGCTGTTGCGGAAGCTGCCGTCGGCGTTGGGGGCGCCGCGCAGCATGGCGAGCTGCATGGCCGGCAGGAACTGCGCGAAACGATCGAGCACGCCCTTGGTGGTGTAGTCGATCTGCCCCTCGGGGTAGCCGCCGCCATTGAGCTTCAGCTGCCCGGTGATCTCGAACCGCTCCTCCGGGGCCGGCTGGCTGCCGGCCAGCTTGGTGAGGGCCAGTGAACCGCCCGCCGCCTGCCAGCGGCGCAGCGCATCGGGTTCACCGAAGGCGCGCAGGTCATCCGGCACGGCGGTGAGTTCGACTTCCGCGCTCGTGTCGGCGGCGATCACCTGGAGACCGGGGAGATCGAGCGCGGTGGTCGAGAGATAGCCGCGCAGCGCGGCGGTGCCGGCGGCCTTGTCGTGCAGTTCGGGAACGTCGAGCAGGTGCGCCTCGAGGTGCTTGCTGCTGGCCTCGACGATCTCGCCGGCGACGGTGTCGGTCAGCTTGAGGTCGTCGGCGACCAGCGAGAAGCGGGCGATGCGCCAGCCTTCGCCATTGAGGCCGCGCATCAGGTCGGGCGAAGTAAGGCGGAGGCTACCCTCCAGGGCGCCGAAATCGAGCCGGCGCTGGCTGCCGGAGAAGGCGTCGGCGAGGCTGAACGGCGCCTTGGCGGAAAAGATCAGGTGCGAGGGCGCGTAGACCAGCACAGAGCCCTTGAGGCCGGCGAAGGTCGCGGTGAGATCCTGGTCGACGAGCGTCGCGTCGAGGCATTCGAGATCGAAGCGGAACGGGAAGCCGGAGATATCGAGGGTGCCGCAGGTCAGCTTCGGGGCGGTTTCACCATCGGCTTCGGCGAGCAGTTTCACCTGCCGCGTCGCCTCGCCGGCGGCCCAGACCCAGCCGGCGGTCCATAGCCCGACCAAGACAACCACGGCGATGGCCAGCCACATGAACTTCCGCAACGTCAGGTCTCCCATTCCGGCGCGCCGATTGCGCGGCGCGGACCGTATCGGTAGGAACGTGACCGCGGCAAGGCGGGTGGACGTTTCGTGCAGCAGAATTCAACGCATTGGGTATTCGGCTACGGTTCGCTGATCTGGCGGCCCGGTTTCGCGTTCATCCGGCAGGTGCCGGCATTGTTGCGCGGCGCGCACCGGCGGCTGTGCGTCTACTCCTACCGGCATCGCGGCACCGAGGCGCAGCCCGGGCTGGTGTTCGGGCTGATGCCGGGCGGCTCGTGCCGCGGCATGGCGTTCGAGGTGGCCGACGACGAGTGGGACGGGGTGTATGACTATCTCAGCGAGCGCGAGATGGATCGCGGTGTCTATCGTGAGGCGATGCGGGCGATCGAACTGGCGGATGGCGGGCTGGTGCCGTCGCTGGCGTTTCTCGCCGATACGCGACACTTGCAATATGCAGGGAAACTCGCAATCGCCGAGCAGGTGCGGATCGTCCGTGCCGGGGTGGGCGAGTCGGGGGCGAACCCGGAATATGTGCTGGAGACGGCGCGCAAGCTGCACGAACTCGGGATCGCCGACCGATATCTGGACGAAGTGGTGGCGGCGTTGAACGGCACGGATGTGCCGGTGGTGGCGGGGGCTTAGGCGGCGCTGAGGCCGATGATCGGTTCGGCGCCTTCGAGGTCCCAGACCACGGTCAGCCGTTCGATGGCGTCGGCGCTGGTTTCGACGTGGAAGACGCGGTCGGCGCAGTCCATGGCGAGGCGGAAGCGGGCGCGGCTCACCGGGTCCTCGACGAGGTCGGCGGCGCCACCGGCCCACATGACATGCGGGCCGAGCGCGATCAGGTAGAGCTCGTCGGCCTTGAAGCTGAAATCGTCGAAGCGGAGCGGCTCAAGGGCATAATAACGGCCCGAGCGACCGCGCCAGTTCACCGGATGCGCGGTGGCATGCTGCAGCAGCGTACGATCGAGTGTCGGCACCATGCCCCCGGCTCCTTCGATACAGGCGAAAGAGAACGAATATAGAACAAATTTGAGCTAAATGTCAAGCACCGCCCTGCGTGACGTCTACACCTATGGGCTGTGTCGTCGATTTCGTCAAGCTATAGTGGTATCGAGCGGTCCGGGCGCTATCCCTTGCTTCAGCTTCTCCAGCCGGTCGCGGAGCTCCGGGCTGATCGGACGGGTGAGGCCTTCCTCGTAGGCGGTAAGGATCAAGCGGTTGGTTTCGCCCTCGATCGCGCCGATCAGGCGAGCCCGGAATTCCTCGACCGGCAGGCCCGGCGGGATAGCGGGGAGGAAGCGGGCGCGGGCGGTGCCGGGCCACAGCAGCAGGCTGTTGCGGCCCCAGAACAGGCCGGAATTGAGCGCTACCGGCACGACAGGGATGTTGAGGCCCTCGTACAGCCGCACAACGCCGTAGCGATAGTCGTAGGGTTCGAGCGGGGCCTTCCGCGTGCCTTCAGGGAAGATGATGATGCGGGCGCCGTTGGCGAGCGAGCGGCGGGCGTCGTCGAGCATCAGCGGGATGGCGTCGCCGCCTTTGGAGCGGTCGACCCGGATGGTGTCGAAGGCCATCGCCGCCTGGCCGAAGAACGGGATGTCCATCAGCTCCTTCTTGGCGATGAAGGCGGGACGGCGCGCGCCCGGCAGGAGCGCGAAGATGTCCCAGTCGCTCATGTGCTTGGACGCGATGATGCAGGGACCCTCGGGGATGTTCTCAACGCCCTCGACATCGGTCTTGATGCCGGCGATCAGCCGCAGCGCCAGGATATGCGAGTGGATCCAGTAGAGTGCCAGGGTCCAGCCGAACTTCGTGCGGCCCCAGATAATGGCGCTGCCGCCGACCAGCAGCGCCAGCACCACGGTCTGCAGGTAGAACACCGCGTAGAACAGCAGCGAGCGGAGCGCCTGGCCGAGCAAAGTTGATCTCCCCCTCTTGTTGCGTCGGAGGGTGCCTGCCTAGGCGGTGCGCCGCAAGGCGGATTTGGCGGACGACGGTCACGACCGTCGCCGCGGGCTACGACGTCAGCTGCAGGAAGCGGCGCACCGTCATGCGCGAGGTGATGGCGGTCAGCGCGGCGATCACCGGGACCACGGCGAGAATGCCGAACATGCCGTCGATGCCGAGGGCAAAGCGGCCGAACAGGATGCCGAGCTGCTGGCCCGCCTCCTGCGGCACCATCGAGCCGGCCGCGACGCCGACGAGCAGGAAGAACAGCAGTGCGGCCAACCCGCCGAAGATGCCGCCGCGGAAGCCGATGGTGAGGAAGCGGCCCTGGAACTCCCCAGCGATGAAGTTGTTCGAGGCGCCGATGAAATGCAGCACGTCGACGATTTCGCGGTTGGACGCCATGGTGCCGCGCGTCGCGAAGACGATGGCGAGCACCGTGGCGACGACGATCAGCGACAGCACCAGCAGGCCCGAGGCGACGATGGTGCCGGCCATGACGTTGAGCTGCTGACGCCAGGCGGCGTGAGTGTCGAGGCTGGCGCCCTTCACCGCGGTGAGGTCACGCTGCAGCTTTTCGACATCAGCCTCGGCGGGGTCGGCGAGCTGCACGACGACGAGGCGCGGGATGTCGATGGCGGTCAAATCGAGGCCGGCGCCGAGCCACGGCTCGAGCAGCTTCTGGCTCTCCTCGAGCGTCAGGGCGCGCGCCGAGGCGACGCCGGGGGTGGCCTCTGCCAGGGCGACAGCGGTGCGGAGGTTCGAATCCATCACCTCGCCCTCGACCGGGCGGATCTGGATGGTCATCTCGCGGCCGACGTCGGACGACCAGGCGATGGCGGATTTCTGCACCAGAACCACGCCGCCGAGCGTCACACCCGACAGGAACGTCATGATGGCGATCAGCAGCACCAGGGTGCGGCCGGCCACCGAGCGCTCCGGCACGATGGCGGCGGCGCGTTCGCGGTTCTCGATCCCCGGGAAGCGGGGGAGCTTGAGCTCAATCGCCAAAGACGATCTCCCCTTCGTTGAGGATCATGCGCGGAAACGGAAAGGCATCGAGCAGCGGCAGCTCGTGCGTGGCGAGGATGATGGTCGTCCCCATTTTGTTGAGTTCGGCGAAGAGCCGCACCAGCCTGAGCGACAGCTCGGGGTCGACGTTACCGGTGGGCTCGTCGGCGAGGAGGATATCCGGCCGGCCGATCACGGCGCGGGCGATGGCAGCGCGCTGTTTCTCGCCGCCCGACAGCACTGCGGGGAGCGCATCGAGGCGCTGGCCGAGGCCGACCCATTCGAGCAGTTCGGTGACATTGGCGCGATAGCTCGACTCGGGCTCACCGAGCACCCGCAGTGGCAGCGCCACGTTCTCGAAGGTGGTGAGGTGGTCGAGCAGGCGGAATTCCTGGAACACGATGCCGATGTGGCGGCGCATCTGTAAGAGCGCGTCCTGGTCGAGCGAGGAGGTGTCCTTGCCGAACAGGGTGACCCGTCCGCGGGTCGGGCGGAGCGACAGCAGCAGCAGTTTCAGCAGCGAAGTCTTGCCCGACCCGGAGGGGCCGGTGAGGAAATGGAACGTGCCGGGTTCGATGCGGAAATTGAGATCGCGGAGGATCTCAGGCCCCTGCCCATAGCGCAGGCCGACATTGGAGAACTCGATCACCGGGCCATCCGCTCCGAATCAGTTGTGAGGCATCATAACAGCGGCATCCCGCCGAGGCCGGGTTCTCACCCATAATTCAGCCCAAATCTTGGTCGGACGGCGCAGTGGCGGCGGCAGTTTCGAGGTTCGGGTTTGAGGAAACTTAACCCGGCGCCGCTAGCTTCCAGTCCATGCGCTCACCCCAACCAGCGACGGTCGTCATCGCCTGCCCGCATTGCGGCACGCGCTACCAGGTGCCGCCCGAAACCCTCGGGTCCAGCGGGCGCAAGGTCAGCTGCGCGCATTGCGGCAAGGCCTGGCTGGCGGAAGCCCAAGCGGCACCGCCGGACGACGACAAGCTGTTCACCCCGACCGAGGAAGAGGCGCTCGACCGCGAGTTCAAGGCGATCGAGAATCGCACCGGCATCGCCGAGATCCCTGCCTCGCTGCGCGGCCAGATGCCCGACGGGGCACCGCCGCCCGAGGTGGTGCGCTCGATCGCCGAGATCAAAGCCGCTATTGCGCCGAAGCATTCCGAGCCGGCACCGGCTCCCGAACCAAAACCGAAGCCGACGGCAGCGGAACGCGCCGCCAACGGCAAGCTGGAAAAGCGGCAGCGTGCCGTGGCGCGCAAGCTGCCGGCGGCAAAACTGTTCCGGATGATCCGCATCGCGGCGGTGTGCCTGCTCCTCGCCGTGGTGGCGGGTGGGCTGCTGTTCCGCACCGAGATCGTCAAGCTCGCGCCGTCGATGGCCGGGGTCTACTCGGCGCTCGGGATGGGCGTGAACGTCGTCGGGCTGGAATTCTCGGAAGTTTCGACCGTGCTGAGCAAGCGTGGCGACAGCGACGTGATCAGCGTCACCGCCACCATCCGCGGGGTCGAAGCGCGCCGCGTCGTGGTGCCGCCGGTGGTGGTGAGCCTGCTCGATGCACATGGCGCACCGCTCTACCAGTGGAGCGTCATGCCACCGGCGCCGGATGTCGAGCCGGGCGAGGCGGTGGCCTTCTCCGCCGAACTCGCGTCACCCCCCGCGGGCGCGACGCAGCTGCGCCTCGGGTTCGCCTCGAGCCGGCAGAACGTCGCGGCGATACCGCCCGTGGCGACCAAGGAAATTACCGAAGAGACCGTACACTGATGGCCAGAATCCTGCTTGCCGAAGACGATGATGGAGTGCGGGCGTTCGTGTCGCGCGCCCTCGCTCACATGGGCCACGACGTGGTGGAAGCCGAGGATGGCGGGCTCGCCGCCGAGGTGATGCAGGACGAGCAGGGCCGCTTCGACCTGCTGCTCTCGGACATCAAGATGCCGGTCATGGACGGGATCGCGCTGGCGCTCAACGTCGCCTCGGCGTGGCCCGAGGTCACCATCATGCTGATGACCGGCTTTGCCGACCAGCGCGAGCGCGCGCACGGGCTTGACCAGCTGATCTACGACGTAATCCCCAAGCCGTTCACGCTGGCCCAAGTGCTCGAAAAGGTCGACGACGCGCTCAATGGTCGTCCGCCCGAGATTATTTCGCTGGCGCGTCAGGCGATGATGGGGTGAGCGGCTAGTCAGCCGGCTCCAGCACCCGCACGTCGAACGTCTCGGCCTTCTCCTCCATGAAGCGCAGGAACTTGTGGCCCTCGCGCTCGATGTCGGCGACGTCCCTTTTCCTGAGCTTGTGATAGGGCGTGACGGTGAGCACCGCGGCTCCCTTCTTGCTGTCGATGGCCCAGCCGGCGGACATCAGGCCGTCGACCAGCACGCCGGGTTTGGCGTCGTGGAGGAAATCGCCGCGCTTGTCGTCGTCGGGGGCGAGGAAGCGGCGGCGGTTGTCGTAGCCGAGGATGGCGTTTTCGTAGAGCGGCAGGAAGCGCACCGGCGCGGGCGTGTCGGCATCGGGGCGCGGCCCGTCGGACAGGTCGAACAGCTCGCGGCCATCGGGGGCGATGAAGGTCACGAGCTCCGGGCGGAGCGTTTCGAACACTTCGCCGAGCTTGGTGAGGCGCGACCAGCTCTGCATATCCGCGACGCTGGCCGGACCGTAGGCGGCGAGGTAGCGGCGGACCAGGGTTTCGCGGGGGATGGGGCGCTCGTAGGGCGCCGGCAGCCAGTTGCCGATGCGGGTGATCACCGGCGAGTGGCCGGAGCCCCAGATGCGGGTGGGCGGGATCTGGATCAGCGTATCGGTGGATTGCAGCAGCATGGTCATGGCCAGCGGCTCGCCAACGGGGAAGGTCTCGGAGAGGCGCTTGCCGAGTTGCCCGGCGGTCATCGGCTCGGCGTCGAGCAGTTCTCGCGCCAGCTTGAGCACGGCGGCTTCGTCGTTGCCGCCAAAGCGCTTCCTGAAGTTGCTGATCCACACCGAGCGGAGGAACGGCTGCATCTCTGCGCGGATGCCGATCAGGTCGTCGATGGTGTGGAGGTGGAGCGTACCACGCATCGTGGTGGCGCGGGCCAGCGTGCGGTCGACGATCAGCGCGGTCAGCGCCTCGTGCGTGAAGCCGTTGAGCCGCGACCAGAGGCCGATATAGGGATCGTGGGTCTGCTGCGCCTGCATGCCGAGCAGCCAGGCGATGGTGTCGGTGATCGGCATGTCGCTGCGCTCGAGCAGCAACTGGCGGGCGAGGGTGGCGCGGTTGAGCTGGCGGTCGGTCAGGGTTTCGCGGGTCATCGGCGCCTCCTTGGCTACATGCATAAACTAGCGCCGGCGTACTGACAGGGCCTGTCAGCAGCTTGCACAGGCCGGTATCCGGCTCGATAGTCGGGCGCATGATCGCCATTCTCGCATTGCTGCTGGCCTGCCAACTGGCCGGTGAAATCCTGGCGCGCTCGCTGACGCTGCCGATGCCCGGGCCGGTGGTTGGGCTGATCCTCCTTGCCGTGCTGCTGTTGGTGTGGGCCAGGCAACGGCCCGACCTCAAGGGATCACTGCTGGACAAGGTCGCGACTTTCCTCGTCGGAGGACTGGGGCTCTTGTTCGTGCCGACCGGCGTTGGCGTGGTGCAGCAATTGGGGCTGCTCGGCGACTATGGCGTGGGGATCGTCCTGACGCTGATTGTCTCGGCGGTACTGACCATGTTGGCGACAGTGGGGGCGTTCCTCCTTGTCAAGCGCTGGACCGGGAAGCGGTCATGAACGATCCCTTCGCGCTCTGGGTCTATCTTAGCTCGACGCCGTTGCTCTGGCTGACGGTAACGCTCTGCGTCTGGGTCGGGGCGGACTGGGTGGCGCTGAAGTCGGGGCGCAATCCGCTGGTCAATCCGGTGCTGCTGTCGATCATCGCCGTTGGCGCGGTGCTGCTCGCCACCGGCACGCCGTATGGGCGCTATTTCGAGGGCGCGCAGTTCGTGCATTTCCTGCTCGGCCCGGCGATCGTTGCCATCGCCGTGCCGCTGGTCACCAACCGCAAGATCGTGATGGAGAACCTGTTGCCGCTGCTCGGAGCGCTGGTCGCCGGCTCGGTGACGGCGATCGTCTCGGTGGTGCTGTGCGGGCGGTTGTTCGGGCTGCCGCCGGATGTGCTCTTGGCGCTGGTGCCGAAATCGGTGACGGCGGGCGTCGCCATGGGTATTGCCGAGCAGATCGGCGGCTCGCCGTCGCTGACCGCCGTGCTGGTGGTGCTGACCGGGGTTACCGGCGCGGTGCTGGTGACGCCGATCATGAACGCCTTGAAGATCACCGACTATGCGGCGCGCGGCTTCTCGGTGGGGCTCGCCTCGCACGGCATCGGCACGGCGCGGGCCTTCGCGGTCGATCCGGTGGCCGGCACCTTCGCCGGCATCGCGATGGGGCTCAACGCGGTGCTGACCTCGGTGCTGGCGCCGATCCTGGCAGCCTGGCTGGTGTAGGCCTCAGACCCAGTCGGGGACGCTGTCGAGGGCGATCAGTTCCGCGATCGACTTGCGCGGGCGGATGACGTGCCACTTGTCGCCGTCGACCAGCACTTCGGGGACGAGAGGGCGTGAATTGTAGGTCGAGGCCATCACCGCGCCATAGGCGCCGGCGGACATTACGGCAAGCAGGTCGCCTTCCTTGACGCCTTCCATCTTCCGGTCCTGGGCGATGAAATCGCCGGTCTCGCAGACCGGGCCGACCACGTCGGCGGTGATCTGGGCGAGGTTGGAATGGACCACCGGCTGGATGTCGTGGTGCGCCTCGTAGAGGGTGGGGCGGATCAGGTCGTTCATCGCTGCATCGACGATGACGAAGGTCTTGCCGCCTTCCTTCACGTACTCGACCTTGGTGACGAGGATGCCGGCATTGCCGACGATCAGCCGACCCGGCTCCAGCACCAGCGATACACCGAGCGGGCCGATGTGCTTGCGGACGATCTCGGCATAGGCCGGGGGCGCCGGCAGCGCATCCTCGTCGTGGTGGTAGGGGATACCGAGGCCGCCGCCGACATCGGCATGGCGGATATCGTGGCCGGCGGCCTTGAGGTCACGCACCAGTTCGGCGAGCAGCGCGAAGGCGTTGTCGAACGGCGTCATGTCGGTGATCTGGCTGCCGATGTGCATGTCGACACCGACGGCGCGCGCGCCGGGTAGCGCCGCGATGCGGGCATAGACCTCGCGGGCACGGGCGAAGGGGATACCGAACTTGTTCTCGGCCTTGCCGGTCGAGATCTTCTTGTGCGTGCCGGCATCGACATCGGGGTTGATCCGCACCGAGACGGGCGCAGTCATCCCCATCGACACGGCGACATCGCTCAGCCGCTCGAGCTCGGGCTCGCTCTCGAGGTTGAAGCACTTGATGCCGACTTCGAGCGCCCGGCGCATCTCGGCGAAGGTCTTGCCGACGCCGGAAAAGACGATGCGGTTGGCCGGCACCCCGGCAGCGATGGCGCGCTCGAGTTCGCCGCCCGACACAACGTCGGCGCCGGCGCCTTCCTTGGCGATGAGCTTGATCACCGCCTGGTTGGAATTGGCCTTCATCGCGTAGGCGACCAGCGTATCGATGCCCTTGAAGGCATCGCGCATCACCTGCACGTGGCGGCGGAGCGTCGCGGCCGAATAGACGTAGAAGGGCGTGCCCACCTTGCCGGCCAGCGCGGTCAGGTCGACGTCCTCGGCAAACAGCTTGTCGCCGCGATACTGGAAGTGATGCACCAAGGTCTGCGCCCCTACGAAATCCGGGCGGAAGCTCTAGGCGAAAACGCGGGGGAGCGGAAGCGAGACTTCTCTATCGGGCCGATAGAGAAGGACAATGGGAGGCGGACCCACGGCACGCGGGCTCAGGCGCTAGTCTTCGTTGAACTGGCTCTGGGCCTCGCCCAGCCGGCGCTCGAGCCATGACCGCAGCCGAGTTGTAGTCGATCGCAGCGTCCAGCTTATGCCTCAGCCCGTTGCGGGAGTATTACTCCACCCCGCCGTCGCCGTGACCGCCGGATTTCTTGATGCTCACTGGCTCGGACTTCACGCCGGTGAGGATCTCCTTCCAGCGGGCGGCCTGTAGGGCGACGTTTTCGGGCGCGGTGCCGCCATAGCTCTTGCGGGCTGCGACCGAGCTTTCGACGCTCAGCACCTTGTGGATGCGGCTGTCGATGCGGTGGTCGATGAACTTGAAGTCCTCGATCGTGAGGCCGTCGAGCGTCATGCCCTTCTGCTCGGCGAGCGCGACGATCTGGCCGGTGATGTGGTGGGCTTCACGGAACGGGATGTTGGCCTGCTTGACCAGCCAGTCGGCGATATCGGTGGCGGTGGAGAAGCCGGCATTGGCCGAGGCGCGCATCTTCTCGCGGTTGGCCTTCAGATCCTCGACCATGCCGGTCATCGCGGCGAGCGACAGGCTGAGCGAATCCAGCGCGTCGAAGGCGACTTCCTTGTCTTCCTGCATGTCCTTGGAATAGGCGAGCGGCAGGCCCTTCATGACGATCATCAGCGAGGTCAGCGCGCCCATGATGCGGCCCACTTTGGCGCGGATCAGCTCGGCGGCGTCGGGGTTGCGCTTCTGCGGCATGATCGACGAGCCGGTGGTGAACTTGTCGCTGAGCTTGACGAAGCCGAACTGTGACGACGACCAGATCACCAGTTCCTCGGCGAAGCGGGAAAGGTGCATGGCGCAGAGGCTCGCGGCGCTCAGCGTCTCCAGGATGAAGTCGCGGTCGGACACAGCATCGAGTGAATTGGCGGTCGGGCGGTCGAAGCCTAGTGCCTTGGCGGTCATGTCGCGATCGATGGGGTAGGGCGTGCCGGCGAGCGCTGCCGAGCCGAGCGGGCTCTCGTTGAGGCGCTTCCGCGCATCCTCGAAGCGGCCGTAGTCGCGGCCGAGCATTTCGACATAGGCGAGGAGGTGATGGCCGAAGGTCACCGGCTGGGCGTTCTGCAGGTGGGTGAAGCCGGGCATGATGGTCGCGACTTCTTCCTCGGCGCGCTTCACCAGCGCCAGCTGCAGGGTCTTCACCTGCACCAGCAACGTATCGATGACGTCGCGGACATAGAGGCGGAAATCGGTGGCCACCTGGTCGTTGCGCGAGCGGGCAGTGTGAAGGCGCCCGGCGGCGTCGCCGATCACGTCCTTCAGCCGGCTCTCGACGTTCATGTGGATGTCTTCGAGCGAACGCGAGAACGTGAACTTGTTTGTCTCGATCTCGTCGAGCACGGCCTTTAGACCGGTGACGATCGCGTCGCGATCCGCCTGGGTCAGGATGCCCACTTCCGCCAGCATGGTGGCGTGTGCGATAGAGCCGGCGATGTCCTGTCTGAACAGTCGCTGATCGAAGCCGATGGAGGCGTTGATCTCTTCCATGATGGCGTCGGGCCCGGTCGCAAAACGGCCACCCCACATGCGATTGCTCATCTCAACTCCAACGGTAGACCTATGACCGACCAAAGTCCCGCACCGACCCGCAGAATGCAGCCCAGGCGGGTATTGCTGATTGCCCTGGCCAGCGCGGCGGTAGCACTAGTCCTTACCCTTGTCGTTGGCAACTTCATGCCGGCGCAGGCGACGCAGTGCGATCCGCAGGTGGTGAAGGGCCAGAAGATCGATGCTGCTGCCGTCGGCATGCTGGCGGCGCTCAACGGCACCGGCGAGGGGCGCGGCTATGCCGACATGTCGTTCAAGGATGCGGCGGGTGCGCCGGCGACCATCGGCAGCTTTGCCGGCAAGAAGCTCCTGGTGAACTTCTGGGCCAGCTGGTGCGTGCCGTGCCGCGAAGAGATGCCGGCGCTCGACGCCATCGCCACCAAGTACAATTCGGACCAGTTCATGGTGCTGCCGATCAACCTCGATGTCGGCGAGAGCGGGCTCGAGAAGGCGAAGAAGTTCCTCGCCGACGAGGGGCTCAAGAACCTGCCGCTCTATGCCGACTCGACCTTCGATGCGTTCAAGCGGCTGCAGCAGCAGGCGGTGGCGATCGGCCTACCGGCGACGCTGCTGCTCGACGAGAAGGGCTGCGAGCTGGCGGTGCTGCAGGGCCCGGCCGAGTGGGATTCGCCAGATGGCCACAACGTTATCGATACGCTGATCGGCGCCTGACCGATGGGCAAGATCCTCTGTGTCGGTGCCCTGACGATGGACACCATCTTCCGGCTGGATCAGTTGCCGGAGGGGCCCGGCAAGGTCATCCCGCTCGATGCGGTGGAGGTGGCCGAGGGCATGGCGGCGGCACAGGCGGCGAGCATCGTGCGGCTCGGCGGCGAGGCGGCACTCTGGGCGTCGGCGGGCGACGACAGTATCGGCGACCGGCTGGTGCAGCAGATTTCCGGCGAAGGCGTCGACTGCTCGCGGGTGCGGCGGGTGGCCGGCTCGCGCTCCGGCTTCTCGTCGATCTTCATGGATCGCACTGGCAGTACGATGATCGTGCCGCGCTATGATCCCACACTGATGGCAACGCCCGAGGCTGCGCCGAAGCTCGGCGGGGTCGATGCGGTGATGACCGACGTGCGCTGGCCCGGCGCGGCGGCGCTGGCGCTGGCGGCGGCGAAGGCGGCCGGCATCCCGGCAATCCTCGATGCAGACATGGCGGCGCGCGACGTGCTGGACGGGCTGCTGCCACTGGCGACGCATGTGGTGGCGTCGGAGAGTGCAGCGAAGCTGGTGACCGGGGCCGAGACGGCGGAACAGGCGGCCGGATGGCTGGCGATGCGCCACGATGGGTTCGTCGCGGTGACCGCCGGGGCCGATGGCTGCTGGTGGACCGAAGGCGACGGCATCCGTCACTCGCCGGCGCCGAAGATCGAGGCGATCGATACGCTGGCGGCGGGCGATGTGTTCCACGCCGGGTTCGCGGTTGGGCTGCTCGAGGGCTGGCCGAAGCGCAACATCATCGCCTTTGCCTCGGCGGCTGCGGCAATCAAGTGCACGCGCTTCGGCGGCCGGCTCGGCGCGCCATCGCGCGCCGAGGTCGAGGCGTTTCTCGTCCGCTAGGCCGCGTTCGCTGCCTGCCGCATCGGCTTGGCGTCCGCCTGGCGGATGACTCGGCAGGGGTTGCCGGCGGCCAGCACGCCGGCGGGGATGTCACGGGTCACCACGCTTCCGGCGCCGATCGTCGTGCCGTCGCCGATCGTGACGCCGCCGACGATGATGGTGCCGGCGCCGATCCAGCAGTGCTTGCCGATGGTGATCGGCTTGTTGATGCACTGGGCGCCGATCAGCTTGCCGGTCCTGGGGTCGCGGCGTTCGCGCTCATGCGGATCGACGGGATGGCCAGCGGTGAGGAACATGACGCGCGGGGCGATGGCAGTGCCGTCGCCGATGCGGACTTCCGCGCCGTCGAGGAAGATGCACTCGAAGTTGATGAACACACCGTCGCCGATATGGATGTGCTTGCCGTATTCCCAGGTGACGGGGCTCAGCACAAAACTCTCGCCGAAGCTGCCGAGCTGATCGCGGAACATCGCGTTGCGGTTAGCCATGTCCCAGCTGGGGGCGGCGTTGAGCCGGTCGAGCTTCTTCTTGGCTTCGACCTGCATTTCGATCAGGTCCCAGTCCGGCCCTTCGTAGAGCTCGCCCGATACCATCTTCTCGTAGCGTCTTCCTGGTCTTTCCCATTGGGGCCAGTCTCCTCTTCAGCGTGTCCCCCCGCTGAAAGCGGTCGCTTCTGCTCCCGTGGAACAGCCCCCCGCAAGCGCGGAGTTTGCAGAATCGGACGCCGAAACGCCCCGTCCGTTCAGATGGGGTTCAGGGAGAAGGCTCTGGCAGGCTGATTGCTGAACGACCGTTCAGACGGTGCGGTCGACGATGCGACCGACGAACTCGTCGGAGCGCTGCTCCATGTCGGTGAGCGTCCGTTCGAGGTCGGCGCCATTGGAGGCGGAGCCTTCGTTGACCTGCTTGAGCAGCATCTGGTGCTCCAGATCGGCGCGCTTCTTGGCGACGAGCACCTGCGCTACGCCCAGCGTATCGGCTTCGCGGAAAGCCATGCGATAGATCGACGTATCGAGGTTCATCACCCCTCCGGCTGGTCAGGCTATCTTGTCGACCTTGGTCCCCTGGCCGGGCGGTGGGGCGGAGCGCGCCACGCTGTCGACCATCTGGATCAGCGACGTCTCCATCTCGTGCGACTTCTTCAGCACGGCGATGGCGATCGATTGCTGCGTCCCTGCGGAGCGCGCGGCAAGCAGCTGCGATGTCAGATCCATGTCCATCCCCATGAGTTTATTACCGGGGCGTAAACGGAGGCTTTGGCCGAAAGGTAAACAGCAACCTAAGGGGCGGCGCGGCTCAGCGTCCGCCGAACAGCGCCACGTCGCGGCGCTTGAGTGGCACGCAGAGTGCTGCCCCGGCGATCAGGCCACCGACATGGGCCGACCAGGCGACCGGGCTGGCGTCGCCGAAGAACAGGTAGAACAGCTGCACCGCCGCCCAGGCGCCGAGCATCCACAGCGCCGGCAGGGGCAGGGGGATCGGGATGGTGAGCCCGAGCAGCACATAGACCCGAGCATGCGGGTAGAGGACGATGTAGGCGCCCATGACGCCGGCGACCGCGCCCGAAGCGCCGATCAGCCAGGTGTAGGTGCCCATGGCGAAGAGAATGTAGACCAGCCCCGAGAGGGCGGCGCAGGCAAGGTAGAACGCCGCAAACTTCAGGTGCCCCAGCGCATCCTCGATATTGTCGCCGAACACCCAGAGGAACAGCATGTTGCTGCCCAGGTGCAGCCAGTCGGCATGGAAGAACGCATAAGTGATGAGCGTCAGCCCATCGGGCAGATAGGCCAGCCGGTCGGGCGCGCCGGGCTGCAGGAAATAGGCCGGGACCGCGGCATAGGAGAGTGCGAACTCATCGAAGCTGATGCCGCTGCCATGCGCCAGCTGGATCAGGAAGACGATCACGTTGAGGCCGATGATCCCGTATGTGACGTACGGGAACTTGATGTGCCGGACCGGATTGCGATCGTGCAGCGGGATGAACATCAGCCGCGGTCGTGGCCGAACTTGCCGGGCGTCCACAGCACGTCGCTGTCGCCGTTGGAGTTGGCCACCCGGGCCATGACGAACATCAGATCCGATAAGCGGTTGAGATAGACCAGCACGGCATTGTTGACGTCGGGCTCGGCGGCGATCAGCTCGACCACCAGCCGCTCGGCCCGACGGGTCACGGTGCGGGCGAGATGCAGCGCCACGGCGAGCGGCGTGCCGCCGGGGAGGACGAAGCTCTGCAGCGGCTTCAGGCCCGCATTGTAGTGGTCGATCTGCTCTTCGATCCATTCGGCCTGCACCGGAGTGATGCGCAGCGAGGGGGCGGCTCCCGCCGGATCGGCGCCGGGGGTGGCGAGGTCGGAACCGAGGTCGAACAGGTCGTTCTGGACCCGTGCCAGCAGGCGATCGAGCTTGGGCATCGAGCCGGTATGGAGGCGCGCCATGCCGATGAAGCTGTTGGCCTCGTCGACGGTACCGAAGCACTCGACACGGAGGTCAGCCTTGGAGCGGCGCGGGCCGCGCACCAGCCCGGTGGTGCCGTCATCGCCGGTGCGCGTGTAAATCTTGTTGAGCTTGACCATGTCGTATCGCCTGCGAGTCAGTGCGCGGAATCTAGCGCAGCGACGACAGGGCGCGAAGCGCTATTCGGTCAGCTGCCGCGGCCGAAGAAGTAGAGCGCGCCGAGGATCACGACGATGGCCACGGCCTGGGCGATGACGCGGGCGCGCATCAGCTTCTGGCTGAGGTTGTGGTCGCCGCCGCGGAACATGTTCCACAGCCCCATGAACAGGATGATGGCGACCGCGCCGAGCGCGACGATGGTGATGATGCCGGTGATGTTCATTCAGGTCCTCGCGAGGAAGCGGCTGAGGCCCTCGCCCAGTCGGTCATAGATGGCACGAATGCGACGGCTGGTGAACAGCTCGCGGTGCGTGGTCAACCACACTTCCAGCGGCGGCGGGCGGAAATCGGGCAATAGCGGCACCATGCCGCGTGTCTCCGCCACCAGCAGCTGCTGGGCGAAACCGACCCCGAGGGCGGCCTTGATCAGCTCCCAGGCATTGGTCTGGCTGTCGGTGCGGACGATGAAATCGCTGCGCTTGAGCTCGAAGCCCATGCGGCGGGCGGCGCCGATCAGGAGTTCCGAGCGGTCAAAGCCGATCAGGTCGTGCTCCACCAGTTGCTCCGGCCGTTCGGGTTGGCCGCGGCGGGCGATGTAGCTTTCATGGGCGCAGGTGACGATCGGGCTCTCGCCGAGCTTCTTGGTGATCAGCTCGAGCTGGGTGGGGCGGAACATGCGGACAGCGATGTCGGCTTCGCGCAGCAGCAGGTTCTCGGCCGAGTCGGACGGCACCAGCTCGATCGCCACCTGCGGAAAGGTCTGGCGCAGGTCATTGAGGAACGGCGGCAGCACGTAGTGGCACATCACGGTGCTCGAGGTGATACGCACCGAGCCGGTCAGCGCGACGCTGGCGCCCTCTGCGATCAGCGTCGCCTCGGCGAGCGCCTGCTGCGCGGCGAGTACCGGCTCGTAGAGTTTGAGCGCGGTGTCGGTGGCGTGGAAGCCGGTGAGGGTGCGCTCGAACAGGCTCATGCCGAGCGCCTGTTCCAGCGCCTCGACATGGCGGCCGAGGGTCGGCTGGCTGAGGCCGAGGGCGCGGGCCGCGGCGGATAGCGAGCCGTGCTCGACGACGGCGCCAAAGCTGCGCCACAGCGACCAGTCGGGATCGGGCATGCTTCAAGACCTCCGTGCCATTCATTTTTGTATGGCAATGGAACGATCTTGTCCAATTCATCAACGCGAGCGTTGCGCCTACCTTGATCCTCACCAGCAAGGAGCAAGCAAATGACCGCGCAGAAAGTCATCGTCATCGGGATCAACGGCCATGTCGGCCACCACATCGCCAAGGCGTTCGTCGCCGCCGGGTGGGATGTCCAGGGCTTCGGCCGATCGAACAAGCAGCCGATATCAGGTGTGCGGTTCATCAAGGGCGATGCCGAGGATGTCGCGGCGATGCGGGCGGCGATCGGCGATACCGAGGTGGTGGTCAACGCGCTGAACCTGCCCTACCACCAGTGGGATCAGGGGCGGATGGAAGCGCAGAACCAGCGGGTGATCGACGCGCTCGGCAAGAGCGGCAAGACGCTGCTGTTCCCCGGCAACATCTACAACTACGCCGCCACCGATCGCACTGTGACCCCCGACCTGAAGCAGCGGCCGCAGACGCCGCGCGGCGAGATCCGGGTGCGGGTTGAGGCGCTGTACGAGGCGGCGGCGAAGCGCGGCGACATCCAGGCGATCATCGTGCGTTCCGGCGATTTCTACGGGCCGGAGAGCAGCTTCGACTGGTTCGACCTCGCCATGCTGCGCGAGGCCAGGAAGGGCAAGTTTGCGATGATGGGCGTGCGTGGCGTCGGCCACTCCTGGGCCTACCTGCCGGATGTCGGCCGGGCATTCGAGAAGCTCGCCTGGCACCGCAAGGAATTCGGCGCCTTCGAGAACTTCCACTTCGCCGGAAACTACGTGACACCCGAGCAGATGGCCGATGCCGCACTGGCCGCGGCGCCGGTGAGGCTGAAGGTCGGCACGTTCCCGCGGGTGCTGTTCAACGTCGTCGGCCTGGTCGATCCGCTGATGCGGGCGGTCAGCAAGATGAGCTACCTGTGGGAGAACCCGATGGAGCTGAAGGACAACCGCCTCGACGCCATCCTCGGCCCGGACTTCGCCACGCCGTTCGACGAGGCGGTTGCAACCACGGTGGCGCCGTTCTTCGCGGCCGAGAAGCTGGCGGCCTAGAACCCCAGCTGCCGCCGGATTTCCTCCGGCGTACGACCCGCCTCGCGAAGGCTCCGCAGCGATGTGGAGCCTTTCGACTTGCTGAGCTTCTTGCCGTCCTCGTCGAGGATCAGCTTGTGGAAGGTGTAGATCGGCGAGGTCAGCCCCAGCAGCATCTGCAGCAGCACGTGGATGTCGGTCGAGGGCTCCATGTCGCGGCCGCGGGTGACGTGGGTGACGCCCTGCGCATCGTCGTCGATCACCACGCTCAGGTGGTAGCTGGTCGGCGTGCCCTTGCGCTGCAGCACGACGTCGCCCCAGCGCTCGGGCCGGGCGTAGCGGATCTGCGGGCGGTCGGCCGGGGTGGGGCCGGCGACGCTGTAGGTCAGCGCCCCGGTCAGCGCCATGGCGTCATCGGTGCGGAGCCGCCAGTTCGCCTCGCGGCCCTCGGCGAAGCGCTGCTTCACCTCGGCGAGCGACAGGTGACGGCAAGTGCCGGGGTAGAGCCGTGCGCCATCGGGATCGGTGCCGGTGGAGTGCGCTGCCAACTCGGTGCGCGAGCAGAAGCACGGGTAGAGCAGGTCGCGTGCCTTCAGTCGGTCGGCCGCGGCGGCGTAGACGTCGAAGCGGTCGGACTGCCGCATCATCGGCTGCTCCCACTCGAGCCCCAGCCAATGCAGGTCCGTAAAGATCGCCTCGGTGAATTCCGGCTTGCTTCGGGTTATGTCGGTGTCTTCGATGCGCACGAGAAACCGGCCACCGAGGGCTTCGGCCCAGACCGAGGTGAACAGCGCTGAATAGGCGTGCCCCAGATGCAGCAAGCCATTGGGGCTCGGGGCGAAGCGGAGGACGGGTTTGAGCATGGCAAAGTGCTAGCACGTAAGGACATTTCTTTGACAGACCGTCTCGATACGCCGGAGGCGCTGCAGCGCCATCTCGGTGCCCTGATTGAGCTCGATCCGCGTCTCGCCGGCGTTGCCGAGCGCGCCGGCTCGTTCGAGATCCGCCGTTCGCCCGGCGGCTTCGAGGGCCTGGCGCGCATCGTCACCGGCCAGCAGGTGTCGACCGCCAGCGCCGACGCGATCTGGGGACGCTTTGCCCAATTGGAAGGCGCGCTCGATCCGGTCGAGTACCTGAAGCTCAGCGAGGAGGCAGTGCGCGGCGCCGGTCAATCCGGCGGCAAGTACCGGACGCTGCGCGGGCTGGCCGAAGCGATTGCGGCGGGAAGCGTCGACTTCGCACATCTGGCGGAGTTGCCCGCCGACGAGGCGATCGCGGCGCTGACCAAACTTAAGGGCATAGGCCCCTGGACCGCCGAGATCTACCTGATGTTCTCGGCTGCGCACCCCGACATCTTTCCGGCCGGCGACGTCGCCCTGCAGCGGGCGGCGGAGTGGGCGTTCGGGCTTGACGGCAAGCCGCCGGTGAAGGACTTGATCGAGATGGCGCGGCGCTGGTCGCCGCACCGCTCCACTGCCGCACTGCTATTGTGGCGCTACTATCGCGCTGTGCGGAACAAGGAAGGATTGTCGATCTGATGGCCAAGCTCTCCGGCCCGATGCTGCCCGCCAAGAGCGGCGGCGCTCCCAAGCAGGCGGTGATCCTGCTGCACGGCTACGGCGCCGATGGCAGCGACCTGATCGGGCTCGGCCATCACTGGGGGCCGCTTATGCCGGATGCGCTGTTCATCGCGCCGAATGCGCCGACGCCGTGTGCCGGCAACCCGTTCGGCTTCGAGTGGTTCCCATTGGCGGTCGATCGCATCGCCGGCCGCATCGAGGGGGCGAAAAATGCGGCGCCCGTGATCATCGAGTTCCTCACCGACCTCTGGACGCAGACCGACATCAAGGCCGCCAATACCTTCCTCGTCGGCTTCTCGCAGGGCGCGATGATGGCGTTGCACGTCGGCACGGCGCTGCCGCGGCCGGTGAAGGGGATCGTGGCGTTTTCGGGCGCCTTCGTTCCGGCCGACGGGTTTCCGGCGATCGACAAGGCCCCGGTGGCGCTGATCCACGGCGACCTCGACCAGGTGGTCGATCCCGGCCTCAGCCGGCAGGCGGCGACCGAACTGACGGCAGCCGGTTTCGACGTTTCGCTGCACATTTCTTCGGGCACCGCGCACGGCATCGCGCCGGACGGGCTGGACTTCGCCACGTCCTTCATGCTGGCGCAAACCGCCTGAATCGACTGATCGAATCGCGCTTCACAGGGGTGTCACAGTCGGCATAGAATATTGCTGATCATGACTGGCCGCGATTCCCGTTCGGGGGGCGACAAGTGACAGTACATGTGTCGCTTGAGAATAGCCCTGCTCTGGTGCTGAATGCCGATTACCGGCCACTCAGCTACTATCCCTTGTCGCTTTGGTCCTGGCAGGACGCGATCAAGGCGATCTGCCTTGACCGGGTGCACGTGGTCTCCAACTACGATCGGGTGATCAAGTCGCCGAGCTTCGAGATACTGTTGCCCAGCGTCGTCTCGCTCAAGGATTATGTCCGGCCGGCCCGGCATCCCGCCTTCACCCGCTTCAACGTCTTCCTGCGCGACAAATTCCAGTGCCAGTATTGCGGCGCCCGGGACGAGCTCACCTTCGACCACGTGATCCCGCGCTCGAAGGGCGGCCGCACCACCTGGGAGAACGTCGTCGCGGCCTGTGCGCCGTGCAATCTGCGTAAGGCCAACCGGCTGCCGCGCGAGATCAAGATGTTCCCGATGCAGGAGCCGTTCCAGCCGACCGTGCACGACCTGCACAACAACGGCCGGGCGTTCCCGCCCAACCACCTGCACACCAGCTGGCTCGATTACCTCTACTGGGACATCGAGCTGGAGCCGTAAGGCTCAAGCGGCCTTGCGGCCCTTCAGCATGGCAGTGCCCAGCATCAGGACGATCGCCGCAGAGATCAGTGTGTTGGCGCCGGCCAGCGTCACGCCGAACAGGCTGAACTGGATTTTGTCGCAAGGGACGACCTTGGCGGCGTTGATGTTCGACAGGTCCGAGAAGCTGACATCGACGCCGGTGCCGGTGCAGGCGGTGGGGCCGGGCCAGAAGCCGTATTCGACGCCGGCGTGGTAGCCCGCAATGTAGGTCGACCAAACGAAGGTCAGCAGCACCAGCACCATGCCGACATACCACACGGCGCGCGGCAGCCGGTTCCACAGGATCAGCACCAGCGCCAGCAGCGGTAGGCCCCAGTAGTACGGCATGCGCTGCTCGAGGCAGAGCTCGCACGGCACGAGGCCGCCGAACAGCTGCGAGCCCCACGCCCCGGCAATGGTGGCGAGGCCAAGGACGAACGAGACCGTCGCGAGCAGGCGAGAACGATCGGCGGTGAGGCTGGTGGTCACGATGACGCTCCTATTCGGATCGGCGCCATATTCTCGGGAGCGGGGTGCAAGTCAACTTACGCCCGCTCACGAGATCGTCACTCGCCGCCCGGGCCTTTGAGGCCGAGCTGCGCCATGACGGCGCGGGCGTTGTCGGGCGCGTGTTCCTTGTCGGTGGAGACGAAGAAGGCGAACACGTCGCGGGGCGGTGGGTTCGCTTCGGCCGCGGTGACATAGGGACCATCGGCCAACGGCTTGCCCTCGGACCAGGCCTGCAGCCAGCCGGCGCGGATATCGCGCTCGGCGGTGGAATAGCTCTCCTTGCCCGGCGCACCCTGCAGGCGGGCATAGGAGAAGTCGGCGGTCTGGTCGATGTGGGGGAAGTCCTGGGTGTCGGCGACGACGAGCGCCACGTTGTGGGAGCGCAGTTGCTCTATGAACTGGGGCACGGCAAAGCTCTCGTGCCGCACCTCGATCGCGTGGCGCACCCGGGTGATGCCGGTTGCGTCGAGATGCGGCGGGTTCTTGCCGTAGTCGGTCTTGCCTGCGAGCGCGACCAGGGCCTCGGGTGTCTGTGGCAGCAGCGAGAGAAACGCCTCCGTCCGCTCAGGGTCGTACTTGCTGTTCCCCGGCAGCTGCCAGCAGAACGGTCCGAGCTTCCTGCCCAGCGCCATGACGCCCGAGGCAAAGAAGTTGGCGAGGGGAATCTCGACGTCCTTCAGCCGCTTGATGTGGGTCACCAGCTGATGGCCCTTCACGCTGAAAACGAAATCGTCCGGCGTCTGGCTGGCCCAGTTCTCGAAACTCGCGGCCTTCTGGTGCGAATAGAAGGTGGCGTTGATCTCGATATTGCCGAGCCGCGCGCTCGAATAGGCCAGCTCGTCCTTCTGCTTCAGCCCGTCCGGGTAGTAGCTCTTGCGCCACGCCTCGAACACCCAGCCCGCCGTGCCGAGCCTGATCGTCCCTGCCATGTTCCCCTCGCGACACTCTCTCGATGTGACGCCAAGGTGGGTGACGTCACCCTCGAGCACAAGCCCCGATAGTTGGCCCCGGGCGGGCGCCGAGCGCCGTCACGCTTCTTGACTATATTTCAGCATTCATTTAATTAAGAAGGCATGGAAATACAGAACGCGCTACCCGACACGTTTGCCGCCCTCGGCAATGCCACACGGCTCGCCATCGTCGAGCGCCTGCTGCGCGACGGCGAAACGGCGGCCGGTGATCTTGTTGCGGAGGGTGAGATATCGGCGCCGGCAATGTCGCACCACTTCAGGGTGCTCCGCGATGCCGGAATCGTCGTGCAGCGCGTCGACGCGCAGCGGCGGCTCTACTCGGTCCGCCCCGAGGCCATCCGGGCGATTGGACGCTGGTCGCTGACCTACAAGCAGTTCTGGGAACAGAGCCTCGACCGGCTCGACCGTCTTATCGACAAGGAGAACGAGCGTGAGTGAACTCAGGATCGAGCGCAGCTACCCCATCGCTGCAACGCGACTTTTCGCATACCTGACCAAGGCGGAGTATCTGGTGCAATGGTGGGGACCGGAGGGGGCGACGGTTACGGCCGCCACCCTTGATCTGGCCAACCCGGGCCGCTGGTCGATCAGCATCGAGACGCCTCGTGGCCCATTCGAGATGACGGGGGAAGTGCTGAGGGTCGAGCCGGACCGGCTGGTCGAGTTCACCATGGACGTACCGGGCCAGCAGGCGCCGGACAGCACTGTCCGGTTCGAGATCGCTTCGGACGGCGCGGGTCGTTCGCGTTTCACCCTGGTGCAGACCGGGATCACCGACGAGATGGTGGAAATGGGCAAGCGCGGCTGGGGCGGTACGCTGGCGAGGCTCGAGCGCGTCCTAGGCTTCACCGCCGCAGAATGAACCGCGGCGCAGCCCGGCCCACACGAGCACGGCCGGCGCAAAGCGCCGCGATCCGCAACAGGTCTGTGATTGGTGCCCCCGGTCGGACTCGAACCGACAAGCCTCGCGGCGGCGGATTTTGAGTCCGCTGCGTCTACCAATTCCACCACAGGGGCAACGGCATGCCCGTACCATTGTGCCGGGAGCCGTGCAACACCTCGCTCGCGCCGATCAGACGATCGGCGGTACGTAGGGGTAGTCGAGGTCGCGACGTGGCGGCTGGGTGCCGTCTTCGTCGATGGCGGCGTTCGCCTCGGCTTCGATCTCGTCGAGGTGCGGGTCGGTTTCGATGCCTTCGGCGTGGCGGAGGATGGCGGCGGCGGGGCCGGCGTGGGCTTCGTCGACGCGGGCGCTGACGATGGCGCCGCCGCGTTCGAGCCTTTCGGCCAGCACTTTTGCTTCGGTCTCGGGGATGCCGGCGCTGGTCAGCGCACCGACGAGGCCACCGGTTGCGGCGCCGATGCCTGCACCGGCGAAGGCGCCGATGGCGGTGGCGAACAGCCAGCCGGCGGCGACCACCGGGCCGAGGCCGGGAATGGAGATGATGCCGAGGCCGGCCAGCAGGCCACCCGCTGCGCCGAGCCCGGCGCCGACTTCGGCACCGGTGGTGGCGCCTTCGCCCACGTCGTCGGGCTCGTAGTCGGGCGGGGTGTTGGCGACAAAGCTGATATCTGCGTGGGCGATGCCGGCCTCGTGCAGGGCATGTACGGCGGCGGCGGCGTGCTCGTAGCTGTCGAACTGTCCGATGATGGTCTGCATGTGACCCTCCTTGCTGCGTCTACAACGAGCAAGGCGGCAGCCGTGTTCCCAGGAGCGCTTGTCGCGCTTTCGAACCGGAAGAGTCTGCAACTTTTCCCGAAAGCGCTCTAGGCGCCGAGCGCGAGGCGGGCGAGATAGACGGCGAGCACGCCGCCCAGCATGGCGGCGAACAGGTTGCGGCTGACGATGTAGATCAGCGCCGTGGCTGCGGCGGCGATCGCTTCGGCCGCACCGCCGGCGAGAATGGCGGGGGCGACCAGCGAGGCAAGGACTGCTCCCGGCACGTGCTTCATCCAGCTCGCGACAAAGCCGGTGCTGGGCAGCCGGTTGGCGAGCAGCAGGCCGCCGGCGCGGATGGCGAAGGTGACCGCGGCCATGCCGAGGATGGCGAGCAGCGCCTCAAGCGACATGGCGGCGCTCCTTCATGGTTTCCGCCAGCGCTCCGGCAAAGCTGCCGACGAGGCCGCCGACGATGATGTACCAGTTTCCCTCGATCAGCCTCGAGGTGAGGATGGCGGACAGCGCGCCGAAGATCCACGGGATCAGGTCGCCGCGGCCGCGCCACATGCCGAGCAGCAAGGCGAGGAAAGTGGCGGTGAAGGCGAAATCCAGCCCGTACTTGGTGGGATCTTCGATGAAGGCGCCGAGCACTCGGCCGCACAGCGTCGAGCCCATCCAGGCGAACCAGCTGAGGACGCCGGTACCGAGGAGGAAGGCGACGCTGCCGCTGCCCTTCCGGACCTCGGCCATGGTCATGGCCCATTGTTCGTCTGAGACGAAGAACATGGCGCCGAGCTGTTTGGGCAGCGACAGGTGGCCGACCAGCGGCCGGAGCGTTGCCGACATCAGCAGCATGCGGAGATTTACGATGCCCGCCGCGATGACGGTCGAGAGGATGGGCAGGTTGCCCGGGCTCCACATGTCGAGCGCCACGAACTGGCTGGCGCCGGCGAACACCAGCCCGCTCATCAGCGCCACTTCGAGGACGCTCAACCCGGCCTGGCCGGCGAGCACGCCCCACACCACGCCATAGGCGGCGATGGAGATGGCGACGGGCAGGAACATGCGGACGCCGAGCCAGAACTGCGCGGGTCCGCTCGGGGCGGGAGCATGCATGGGCGGGGACGCTACATCAGGTTGGTTCGGTGGTGCGATGACATCTGGTGATCTGGTCCATTCATCGCAATGATGGCGGGGAAAAGCTGGCGAAAGTCCAGGCTTAGGTCATGAACTTCTGCCAGTCGCGGCGGCGACGATGCGGCGGGCGCGATCGGGGGAGGTCAGCACCGGGACCAGGTCGGTCAACTGGTCGATGCAACCGGGGATGTCGCGCAGGTTGTCGTCGTCGATGGCAGCACGCAGGCCGGCGGCGATCTCGCCGGCGTTGATTACCTGGAACGGCCGGGTGAAGTACGAGGCGATCCGCGGTGGCACGGCTCCGGGGATGCCGCGCTCGAGCTGTAGCCTGGCGAGGTGCTCGGCGGCGGCAGCGATCGCGGCCTCGCGCTGCTGCCACGTCGGCGCTTGCAACGCTTCCGTGAGCAGCGGCTGCAATGCGGCGGCGCAGTCGAGCGTCGCGAAAGCGGTGCCGAACCATTTGGGGTAGGGCGCATAGCGGCGCTCGATCAGGAAAGCGATGTGCATCAGGCTCTCGACCAGGCGCGAACCGATCAGCCGGGAGCCGAGGTCGTCGCCGAGCTGGCCGGTGCGGCCGACGAAGGCGCGCTCCTCGCCGATGCGATCCCACTCGGTGGCGAGGCGCAGCAGCCAGACGTCGCGCGGGAAGTAGGCGAGGCGCTCGCGCAGGTCGGCCAACTGGCGGCGATCATCGCGGAACGCGGCGCCGGCGGTCAGGGTCAGCAGGCGCTGCTGCGGGAAGCCCAGCCAATCGGTGTTAGTGTAGGGGCCAACCCCGGTGCCGAACTGGCGCTGCGTCAGGGCTTCCAGCGTCATCAGCTCGACGCCATGATCCGAGGTCAGCCAGCCATCGGCGCGAACGTGACGGCCGATGCTCGGGAACCGCACCTTCCACGTTTCGAACTGCTCCGGCAGGTGCCGGTCGATCGCCGCCATCAGCGGGTCGGCCTGCACGAAATCGGGCGGATCGAGGAAGATCTGCACGATCGGGCCATAGTTGTGGTCGGCCGACATTTCGGTGTCGAAGCCGAGCACCTCCGAGCCGTCGCCGAGCCGGGCGGCGGCATAGCGCAGCTGCGGCAGGGCCTCCGCGATGATCGGGGCAACCAGCGTTTCGTAGAAGCGGCGAGACAGGTCGAGGCCGGTCGTCATTGCTTTTGCCTTTGGTTGACATGGCGGGTTTGACGCGCCCGGGCGTTGACCGGCGCACAGGGCGGGGCTAGACACGGCCCGTGCGTTCATACCCCACCGTGCTCCGACCCGCCTGCATCTTCAGCTGAGATGTGAAGTGGCCCGCCTCGCGACCCGGTCGACAAGACCGGCCGCTGGTCATTTGGGGCCCAACGCCGTCGCATAATTTACGGGTTTCGGAGTTCACTCGATGAACAATCTCTCTAAGCCGCTCTGGCAGCGGTTCCTCGTCTTCCTGTTGCCGCTGATGCTCAGCAACATCCTGCAGTCGCTGTCGGGCACCATCAACAACATCTATATCGGGCAGATGATCGGGGTGGAGGCATTGGCCGCCGTCTCGGTGTTCTTCCCGATCATGATCTTCCTGATCTCGTTCGTGATCGGCCTCGCCTCGGGCGCGTCGATCCTGATCGGGCAGGCATGGGGCGCCAAGAATCTGCTCAAGATCAAGCAGGTGTCGGGCACCACGCTGACCGTGGCGTTCCTGATGGGCCTCGTCGTCGCGGTGTTCGGCGGCCTGTTCGCGCAGAACCTGATGGAACTGCTCGGGGCGCCGGCCGACATCGTCGAACAGGCGACGGCCTATGGCCGGATCGTGCTCATCGGCATGCCCGGGTTCTTCCTGTTCCTCACCATCACCTCGACGCTGCGCGGCGTCGGCGACACGGTGACGCCGCTGCTGACGCTGATCTTTTCGATCGGCGTGGGCCTCGTCGTCACGCCGGCGCTGATCCAGGGCTGGTTCGGCCTGCCGCAGATCGGCGTGCTGGCGGCTGCCGTGGCGTTCATCGCCGGCTTCGTCGTGGTGCTGATCTTTTTGTTCTTCTACCTCAACGCCAAAAAGAGCCCGATGGCGCCGGACGCCGAGCTGTTCCGGCACCTGAAGGTCGATTTCAAGCTGCTGGGGCTGATCCTCAAGCTCGGCATCCCGGCCGGCGTCGCCATGGTGGTGTCGTCGATCTCGGCCATCGTCATTGTCGGCATCATCAACCGCTTCGGCTCGGAAGCGACGGCCGCCTATGGCGCCGTCAACCAGGTGATGAGCTACGTGCAGTTCCCGGCCATGTCGATCGGCATCGCCGCCTCGATCTTCGCCGCGCAGGCGATCGGGGCGCGGCGCTTCGACGAGGTGGAGAAGGTGACCCGCACGGCACTGGTGATGAACCTGTTCGTCACCGGCGCGCTGGTGCTGATCGCGTACCTGTTCTCGCAGCATCTGGTGCGGCTGTTCATCACCGACGAAGCTGTGGTGCAGGTGGCCGAGCGGTTGCTGCACATCGTGCTGTGGAGCTGTCTGGTGTTCGGCTGGGGCTCCGTGTTCTCGGCAGTGATGCGCGCTTCGGGCGACGTGTGGGTGCCGATGGCGCTGTCGCTCTCGGCAATCATCCTCGTCGAAGTGCCGGCGGCGCTGACGCTCAGCCACTTCTTCGGGCTCGACGGCGTGTGGTGGGGCTATTGCCTCAGCTTCACGGCGCTGCTCACCTTCCAGGCCACCTACTATTTCGGCTGGTGGCGGAAGAAGGAAATCACCGCGCTGGTGTAGGGTTCTTGCTTGGTCGCGCTTCCGAACCGGAAAAGTCTGCAACTTTTCCTGGAAGCGCTCCGGCCAAAACGTCCCAGGCGGCCATGGCGCCGTCGATCACCCGCTCAAGGGCGGCGCCGCCGGCGCCGTCCCGCGCCTGCAGCGCGAGGCCGTTCAGCACCGTGGTGTAGAACTGCGCCATGGCGTCGGCATCAGCCCCCTCGGGTACATCGCCATCCACCATGCCCTTCCTGATCCGCGACGCGAACGAGCCGGTCGAGGCGTTGCGCAGCATGGCGAGATGCGCCCGCACCTCGGCGTTCTGCGGCGGGCCGACCGCTGCCGCCAGCACGATCATGCAGCCCGAGGGAATGTTGGGGTCGACATAGGTTTCGGCATTGCTCCGCAGCAGCGACTCGATGGCGCCGCGCGCCGTCGGCACATCGCCGAGCGTCGGGCCATAGGTCCGGACGTAGAGGTCGAGTGCCTCGTAGAACAGCTGCTCCTTGGAGCCGAAGGCGGCGTAGAGGCTGGGCTTGCCCACCCCGAGCGCTTCTGTCAGGTCATTGACCGAGGTGCCTTCATAGCCGCGCTCCCAGAACAGGCGCATCGCCTGGTCCAGTGCCTGCTCTCGATCGAACTCGCGCGGACGGCCTGCCAAAATCGGGTTTCCGGATGATTGTCTACCGATCAGTATAAAATTCTTGACGCTGCATCGCAACCGTCATAGCCAATTGTGTACCGATCGGTAGAAAATGGAGATCCGATATGACTGACCTCGAACTCTCGGGCCGCGTCGCCCTCGTCACCGGCGGCAGCCGCGGCATCGGCGCGGCGACCGTACTGGCGCTGGCCAAGGCCGGCGCCGACGTCGCCTTCACCTTCGAGCGCAATGGCGAGAGGGCAGGCGAAATCGCCGGGCAGGTGACGGCGCTCGGCCGGCGGGCCGTTGCGATGCAGGTCGATTCGGCCGATCCGGATGCGGTGATGGCCGCGGTCGATCGCACGGTCGAGGAACTCGGGCGCATCGACATCCTCGTCAACAATGCCGGCGTCGGCACCGGCGGGCCGTTCGGCGAGGTCACCGTCGAGAGCTTCGACCGGCTGTTCTCGATCCATGCGCGGGCGCCGTTCTTCGCGACGCAGGCGGCGGTAAAGCACATGTCCGAGGGTGGGCGGATCATCTCCATCGGCACCAACATGGCGACGCGCGTCGCGGGGCCGGGGCTCAGCCTCTATGTCACGAGCAAATCGGCACTGGGCGGCATGACTCGGGCGCTGGCGCGTGAACTGGGGCCGCTGGGGATCACCATCAACACCGTCGATCCGGGCTCGACCGACACCGACATGAACCCGGCGGACGGCCCGATGGCGCCGTCACAGATGGGGCTCAACGCGCTCGGCCGGTTCGGTGCCGCCGAGGATATCGCCGCGGCAGTGGTGCATCTCGCCGGTCCCGGCGGGCGCAGCATCACCGGCACCTCGATCCTCGTCGACAGCGGCTTCAACGCCTGAACCGGTGCCGGAAAATCGCCGCTTGACTTAGAGTGCACTCGAACTCCTAGCCTTGGTTGCGTCGTGGCAAGGAAGGCAGAGATGAAGATCGGTCAGGTGGCCAAGCGCTCGGGACTTACCGCCCATACGATCCGCTACTACGAGCGGATCGGGCTGTTGCCGTATGCCGACCGGGGCCAATCGGGTCAGCGCGATTACGACGCGTTGATCCTCACCTGGATCGAGTTTCTCGGTCGCCTCAAGGCGACCGGGATGCCGATCCGGGAGATGCTGCACTATGCAGGACTTCGCGAAGCGGGCTCCGTCACCGAGGCGGAGCGTCGCGAACTGCTGGAGCAGCATCGCGAGCGGGTCCGCGCCCAGCTGGCCGAACTGAGCGATTCCCTCCTTGTCCTCGACGCCAAGATCGCCGGTTATGCCGGCACATCGAAGAGGATGAAAGAATATGAGTCAGCACTCCCCGAGCGCCGGAAACGGCCAGCAGCAAAGCGGGCAGGCGCCCGCCGGTAGCGGCGCCCCGCTGGCGACGCGCAAACTCGGCCCGCTCACGGTTTCGACCGTGGGGCTGGGCTGCATGGCGATGAGCCATGCCTATGGCGGGCAGGACGAGGCTGACGCGATCCGCACGCTGCACCGGGCGGTGGAGCTCGGCGTGACGTTCTTCGACACCGCGGAGGTCTACGGGCCGTTCGCCAACGAGATCCTCGTCGGCAAAGCGCTAAAGCCGTTCAAGGGCAAGGTGGTGATCGCCACCAAGTTCGGCTTCAAGATCGATCCGACGAAGAGCGACATCAGCGCCATGGCGGGTGTCGACGGGCGGCCGGAGCATGCCCGCGAAGTGGCCGAGGCGTCGCTGCAGCGGCTTGGCGTCGAGGCGCTCGACCTGTTCTACCTGCACCGTGTCGATCCAGCGGTGCCGATCGAGGACACCGTGGGCGCCATGGCGGAACTGGTGCGCGAGGGCAAGGTGCGGGCGATCGGGCTTTCCGAAACCGGCGCCGACATCATCCGCCGGGCGCATGCGGTGCATCCGATCGCGGCGCTGCAGAGCGAGTACTCGCTGTGGACCCGCGATCCCGAGGGCGAGATCCTCGACACCTGCCGCGAGCTCGGCATCGGTTTCGTGCCGTTCAGCCCGCTCGGCCGTGGCTTCCTCACGGGCAAGATCCAGAAGCCGGAGGACCTCGGCGAGGGCGACTTCCGCCGCGGGCTACCCAGGTTCAGCGAAGCGAACATGGCGGCCAACGCCCAGGTGGTGAAGCTGCTGGAGGAGATGGCCGCGGACAAGGGCGTGACGGCCGCCCAGTTGGCGCTGGCCTGGGTGATCGGGCAGGGCGAGTACATCGTGCCCATCCCGGGCGCCCGGCGGATCACGCATCTCGAGCAGAACGTCGCCGCGGCGAGTATCACGCTTTCAGCAGATGAACTGAGGGCCCTCGGGGAGCTGCTGGCAGCGGACAAGTTCTCCGGCAAGCGCTATGGCGACAGCGGGGCGTGGGTGGCGAAGCGCTAGAGCGTTTTGCCCCAGCGTTCGAGCCAGGCGACGCCGAATGCCACGATCTCATCGGCGGGGACGAGCACCGAGTTCGCCTCGCCGATCTTGCCGCGCTTGCCCCTGCCGGTGGCGAGGAACTCCTCGACGATGGTGGCGAAGTAATCGTCCGCGAGGCCGTCCGGCACCTCGGAGGTGTCGAACTCCTCGAACCAGCGCCACACTTTCTCGCCATCGACGAGGATCGGCGCTTCGTAGCGGCGGATGCGCTTGTTGGGGAAGTCGGCCAGATGCTCGGCATGGTGCAGCAGCGTCATGTGATCGAGCGTTGCGCCGAGCATCAGCACCTTGCCCTTGGCCTCGACGAGCTTCCCCAGCGGCGATTGCGGGCCGTAGCCGTAGTCGAGCGCATGGTCGGCGGTGAACCACTCGGCTTCGCCGCCGATCGCTGCCATCGAGGCGCCGGGGCTGGCGCTGCGAAACGCGCCGGGCGTGGTACGGACCAGCTCGGGCCAGAAGCCGTTGTCGCGGATGGAGCGCGAGCGCTCGGGATCGAAGGCCGGGATGTGGTCGCGCAGCGACGGGTCCTCGGCGACCTCGTCCTCGAGCTGCCAGTCGCAGTAGCCAAGGATGGTGCCGGCCGCGCCGACCACGTCGCGCATGGCGTCGACGATGTCGTCGGGGCCGCCGACGATCCTGCCGACGCTGCGGAGCGCGGCATGCACCAGCACGGCGTCGCCATCGGTCAGCCCGATGGCGCTCAGGTCGTCAGCGAGGCTCGTGCGGGTCGAAACCCGGATGGTCACCTCGCGGCGCCGGCGTAGCGCCGCTCCGGCGGGAGCGGCTCGGCGGTGTCGTCCTGCAGCCCGTCATACTCGAGCCGGGCGCTCTGTACTTCACCCTGATGCTCTTCGGCCCAGGCCCAGAGCGAGCTGATCGGTCCCTGCAGGCTCTGGCCGAGCGGGGTCAGCTGATACTCAACCCGCGGCGGGATCTCCGGGTAGACCGTGCGAGTGACGAGGCCGTCGCGCTCGAGGTTGCGCAGCGTCAGGGTCAGCATGCGCTGGCTGATGCCGCCGATGGTGTGGCGCAGCTCATTGAAGCGCATGGTCTTCTTGCCGAGATAGCCGACGATCATGACGCTCCACTTATCGCCGATGCGATTGAGGATGTCGGCCATGGCGTTGCAGGTCTCGCTCCTGCCGGGAATAGGTTTCATCTGGTGCCTCCAAACGGGCAAAATCTGTTTAGGCACAAATATAGACACAGTTACTCATTGTGACTAGGGGTGCGGGGCGCAGGTGCGGCGTTGCAATGGCCACGGTCGCAGGATAAGGGCGTAGAACGTTCAACACGAGGAGATGACGATGGGGCGGATCGAAGAGCTGGCGGACCGGATGACGCTCGAGGAGCAGGTGAGCCTGCTGTCGGGCGAGGACTTCTGGTCGCTGCCGGCAATCGATCGGCTCGGCATCGGCAAGCTCCGCGTCACCGACGGGCCGAACGGGGCGCGCGGCGGTGGCTCGCTGATCGGTGGGGTGAAATCGGCGGCGTTCCCGGTGGGGATCGCGCTCGGCGCCAGCTGGAACGTCCGGCTGCTCAACGAGATCGGCACGGCACTGGCCGAGGAAGTGAAATCGAAGGGCGCGCATGTGAGCCTCGCTCCGACGGTGAACCTGCATCGCTCGGTCAGCAACGGCCGCAATTTCGAGTGCTACTCGGAGGATCCGATCCTCACGGCCAGCCTCGCCGTCGGCTACATCGAGGGGCTGCAGGGGCAGGGCGTTTCGGCGACGATCAAGCACTTTGCCGGCAACGAATCCGAGATCGAGCGCACCACGATCAGCTCCGAGATCGACGAGCGGACGCTGCGCGAACTTTACCTCGTGCCGTTCGAGTGGGCGGTGAAGAAGGCCGGTACCTGGGGCATCATGAGCTCCTACAACCGGCTCAATGGCACCTTCACCAGCGAGAACCCGTGGCTGCTCGACCAGGTACTGCGCAAGGAATGGCACTATGACGGCGTGGTGATGTCGGACTGGTTCGGCTCGCACTCGACCGCGCCAACCGTCAACGCCGGCCTCGACCTCGAAATGCCCGGCCCGCCGCGGGATCGTGGCGAGAAGCTGGTGGCGGCGGTGGAAGCCGGTGAGGTCAGCCGCGAGACGCTGCGCGCCCGCGTGCTCGACGTGCTGCGACTGATGGAGCGGACCGGGGCGCTCGACGATCATAGCGAATGGGTGGAGCGGGCCGACGACCGGGCCGAGCACCGGGCGCTGATCCGGCGTGCCGGCGCCGAGGGTGCGGTGCTGCTGAAGAACGAAGGCGCGCTGCTGCCGCTGAGCGGCGCCGGCAAGGTCGCGGTGATCGGGCCCAACGCCAAGGTGGCGCAGATCATGGGCGGCGGCTCGGCGCAGCTCAACCCGCACTATCGGGTGTCGCCATGGGAGGGGCTGGTCGCGGTGCTGGGCGAGGACCGCCTGAGCTATGCCGCGGGCTCGACCAACCACCGGTTCGAGCCGCTGCTACGCGGCGGGTTCACGGCGGAATACTTTGCCAACGAGACGCTGAGCGATGCGCCGGTGTTCACCGAGACGCTCGGGGAAGCACAGGCATTCTGGATCGGGCGCGTCGGGGGCGGCCTCGTCGATCCGCTGCATTTCTCGGCTCGCCTCACCGGCCGCTTCACGCCGCAGGCGAGCGGCGAGCACCGGGTCGGCATCTACAGCGCCGGTTTTTCGCGCGTGCTGGTCGACGGCAAGCTGGTCGCCGATGCATGGACCAACTGGACCAAGGGCCGCACCTTCTTCGAGGAAGGCTGCGACGAGGTGGTCGGCACCATCCGGCTGGAAGCCGGTCGTTCCTACGAGGTGGTGATCGAGTTCGTCACCAAGTCGTTCGCAACGCTCGGCCTTGCGGCTTTCGCCGCCGGTATCGGCTTGCCGCTCGGGGATGCGGCGATCGCCGAGGCAGTCGAGGCGGCCCGCGATGCCGAGGTGGCGCTGGTGTTCGTCGGTCGCAGCGGCGAGTGGGACACCGAGGGCAGCGACCTCGACTCGATCGTGCTGCCCGGGCGGCAGGACGAGCTGATCGCAGCGGTGGCGGCGGTGAACCCGCGCACCGTGGTCGTACTGCAGACCGGCGGGCCGGTGGAGATGCCGTGGCTCGGCGACGTCGCCGCGGTGCTCGAGGCCTGGTATCCGGGGCAGGAGGCGGGCAATGCCATCGCGGACGTGCTGACCGGCGCGGCCGAACCGGGCGGCCGGCTGCCGCAGAGCTTTCCGGTCAAGTGGGCGGACAATCCGACCAACTCGCAGGACCGCGAGATCTACCCCGGCCTCGACGGCAAGGTGCGCTACGAGGAAGGCGTGTTCATCGGCTATCGCCACTACGATCAGCATGGCATCGCGCCGCTGTTTCCGTTCGGCTTCGGGCTCGGCTACAGCAGTTTCGCGATCACCGACCTGGAGGTGGACGCGAGCCGGTTCGAAGCGGATGGCACGGTGAGCGTCTCCGTCGCCGTCGAGAACACCGGCCGACGCGTTGGCTCCGAAGTGGTGCAGGTCTACGTCTCGGCCCCGGACGCAAGCGTCGTGCGGCCGGCCAAGGAGCTCAAGGCGTTCGCGAAGGTGCATCTCGGCCCCGGCGAACGGCAGCGGGTGACGCTGGAGCTCGATGACCGGGCCTTCGCCTATTATCGCACCGAGGCGCAGCACTGGCTGGTCGAGCCGGGGCGCTACGTCATCCGGGTGGCACAGAACGCGGCCGACCCCGGCCTTGCGGCCGAGGTCTCGCGTCAGAACCGGATCCTGCTGCCGGTTTGATCGGTCAGGCCGCCTTGGCGAACTGGGCGGCGTGCATGCCGACGTAGAAGTCGAGGTTCTCGTCGGCGAGCCCGAGGCCGTCCATCACGGCGGCCATGAAACTCACCGGCGAGACGCCGGCGGCGGTCACGACGCGGCCGTCGGTCACTGCCGCCGGGGTGTCGCGATAGAGCGACTTGCCCTGGTAGCCGGTGAAATCGAGATAGCCTTCGCCGTTGCTGGTGTGGCGGATACCGTCGAGCAGTCCGGCCCGGGCACCGGCCACCGTGCCGTCGCAGATCAGCCCGATCAGCTTGCCCTTGGCCTTGGCGTCGTTGAGCAGCGGCGCCATGTCCGGGGCTTCCGGCGACTGCCAGATGGTGCCGCCGCAGACGATGATCGCGTCGTAATCGGCCGCGTCGATGTCCTCGAGCGCCAGCTGCGGCGTCACCGTCATGTTGCCCGACGAGGTGACCGGCTTGCCGCCGGGGGTCGCGTACTTGGTCTCCACCTTGTAGAAGCTGTGCGCTGCGGCATTGAGCAGGGCTGTCTCCCAGTCGGCAAAGCCTTCGGTCAGGATGGTGAGGATGGTGGTCATGTCGTTGCTCCCGTGTTTTCGATGCGAGAAGGCTAACCGCGCCGGCCACCTGTTTTTGTCAGCAGCGATGGAAGGCTGAATGGCCAAGCGCTCGGAACGGTTGCTCAACCTGATGCAGGCGCTGCGGCGCCGCCGCCGCCCGGTCACCGGCGCAGTGCTGGCCGAGGAGATGGGCGTGTCGCTGCGCTCGGTCTATCGCGACATCGAGACGCTGAAGTCGATGGGCGCGTCGATCGACGGCGAGGCCGGGGTCGGCTTCCAGCTCAGGGCCGAGCATTTCCTGCCGCCGCTGATGTTCACCGACGAGGAGGTTGAGGCGCTGGTGCTAGGCCTGCGCGGGCTGATCTACGGGCCGGACGGCGAGATGGCGGCGACGGCGCGCGACGCCTCGAGCAAGATCGAGGCGGTGCTGCCGCGGGCCAAGCGCGACGAGATGCTGTCGGTGGGGCTGTTCGTCATCCCGCCGCGCGAGGTCGACGAAGCCAATCCGCTGGGGCGGCTGCGCCGGTCGCTGCGCGAGGAAAAACAGGTCTGGCTCGGCTATCGTGACAAGAGCGGGTCGGCCAGCGAGCGGACGGTCTATCCTGTGGCGCTCGGCTATTTCGAGGGTTACCAGACGCTGGTCGCCTGGTGCACGCTGCGCAACGACTTCCGCAGCTTCCGCATCGACGGCATCACGGCGCTCGAGGTGCTGAACGCGCCGCTGCCGGAGCCGCGCCGGACGCTGTTTCACCGCTGGTCGAGCGCCCGAAATCTGCCGGATTTAACCTAGAGGGAACCGCGGCGCTTCAAAATCATTTGAGCGGCCGCCGGCAGCGGTTGAGCGACGCGGGCCGCATTGCTAGAACGCTGCCAACCCCGAGACTATAGCTTCCGGAGGCGCCTTGCTCGCGCATCTTTGCCGGCGCATCGCCGCCAGCCTGTTGGTCATCCTCGCCGTGCTCGGCACGACGCCCGCCTGGGCGAACCCGCTGCTGCTGGTCGACGCCAACACGTTCGAGGTCCTCTATGCCGAAGACGCGGGCGTGCCATGGCATCCGGCCTCGCTCACCAAGCTGATGACCGCCTATGTGGCGTTCGCCGCGATCAAGGCCGGCACGGTCAGCCTCGATACCAAGGTGAAAGTGTCGAAGAACGCCTGGAACCAGGCGCCGAGCAAGTCCGGCCTCAAGGTCGGCGCGTCGGTGACGATGAAGGATGCGCTCTACATCCTCGTGGTGAAGTCGGCCAACGACATGGCGGTCGCCATCGCCGAGACCGTTTCAGGCTCGGTGCCGGCCTTCGTCGAGGAAATGAACGGCATGGCCGCGGCGATGGGGTTGTCGGCGACCCACTTCGTCAACCCGCACGGGCTGCACAACGAGGGGCAGGTGACCTCGGCGCGCGACCTCGCGATTCTGGCACTGATCATCCGCCGCGATTTCCCGCAGTATCTGCCGATGTTCGGCACCGAAGCGGTGCGGCTGGGCAAGGCCAAGCTCGAATCCAACAACGGCCTGCTCGAGCATTTCGCCGGCACTACCGGCATGAAGACCGGCTATGTCTGCGCCTCCGGCCTCAACATCGTAGCGACGGTGGAGCGCGGCGGCCGTTCGATGCTGGCGGTGGTGCTGGGCGGCTCGTCGGCGCGCGAGCGCAACGAGATGACGGCCGAGCTGTTCCTGCGCGGCCTCTCCGGCGCGGTGAATGGTACGGGCAAGAACGTCGTGCAACTCGCCAACATCGACGAGCCACCGGTGAACCTCCGCTCGCAGATCTGCGGCAAGGAAGCCAAGGCCTACGTCAAGGAGCGCGAAGCAGCGTTCCCGATGGGGCTCAAGGGTCAGCCGAGCTACCTGACGGATAATATCGACGGGGTGGTCTACTCGGCGACCGACCTCGGCATCGTGGTCGACGACGTTCCACTGCCGCGGCCGCGGCCGACCTGGGCACCGGCGGCCGTCGCATCGGTCGAAGACTAAGCAATCGAGGCGGGCCACCCCCCCACCCAGCTTCGCTACGGGCCGGTCGGCCCTAGCTGCGCTACCCTCCCCACAAGGGGGAGGGAGCCGAAAGAACCGAAGCCTTGCAGTCGGGTTCTCCCTCCCCATGATGGGGAGGGATCAAGGGTGGGGTGGGGCCGCTTGCTCGGGCCTATGCCGCCTTCACGATCGCAAAGCGCATCACGTCGGCCTCGGTGCTGACCGTGCACTCATGGCCGTTCTGCCTGCAGTAGAGCGGGATATCGATCTTGGCCATCGGGTCGGTGGCGAGCACGATGAACGAAGCGCCCGCCGCCAGCTGCGACAGGCGCTTTTCCATTTTCAGCACCGGCAGCGGGCATTTCAGCCCGCGGCAGTCGATGATCTCAGTGTCAGTCGTCAAGCACCAGCACCCAGTAGACGCCGTGCGTCGAGTTGGGGTCGTAGGCGACGCCGAGGCCGGCGCGCCTGGCGGTGAAGTCGGCGATCGCCGCGGCGTCGGCCGGAACGTTCCGCCAGCCCGAGAAGACCTCGGCAAAGGTGGTGTAGCCGGCGCTGAGCCGCATCACCACGGCGCCCGGCGGCAGCACCGGCTGCGCGCCGGTCTTGGCGTAGGCAGCGGCCAGCGTCTGCGCGGTGTTGTCGAGCACAGTGTCGCCGCGCACGTCGGCAGCGCCCTGGGCGCGGCGGAAATCGTTGAGCAGGAACAGCGCCTCGACGCGGTTCAGCTTGGCGCCCGGCTGGTTCATCGGCGCCGACAGGCCCGGCGACAGCGGCGCGCCGCCACCCCCCATCGAGCAGGCGGCAAGGGCGCCGGCGAACACCGCGGTGAGCGCGATGCGAGCGAGGGCGGAAGAGCTTTTGAGGTTCATGGTCGGTCCTCCTTCTACGGCCGGGAAGTCCGGCATGGCCTCACGCAACTGGTGACCCCGATGAGATTCGAACTCATGGCCTCAGGATTAGGAATCCTGCGCTCTATCCTGCTGAGCTACGGGGTCACTGGGTGCGACATAGCAAATGCGATGCTTCGGGGGAACCACCTGCGATCGATCACGAGAACGCCGGGTTGCCGGCGGCGATGGCGAGGTCGGCGGTGGTGGGGCCCCCGGTGTCGGCGGGGCAGGCGCCCAGCGGGTCGCTGGGCAGGTTCGCGGGGTTGCCGTTGAAGACGTAGCGGCCGCCGCAGGCTCCGACCGTTGCCGGACGCTGCGTCTGCGCCAGCACGTCGTAGCCCTGCTTGAGGTTGCGCCAGAATGCGATGTTGGGGTTGTCGGCATGGCGGGCCAGGTTGGCCTCGGTCATGCGGAACGGATAGAGCTCGAGCTTGAAGCTCTGATTGCCGCCAGCGAAGCTCTCACGGGCCAGGGCGTAGATTTCCTTCATCTGTTCGTCGGTCATGGCGTAGCAGCCGACCGACTTGCAGTCGCCGTGGATCATCAGGTTGGTGCCGGTCCGTCCCTGCGCGCGGTCGAGCCGGTTGGGAAAGCCGGTGTTGAACGACAGGTAGTAGCTGGACTTGGGATTCATCATCCCCGGGGTCACTTCATAGAAGCCCTCGGGCGACTGGTAGTCGCCTTCCTTCACCTTGGGGCCCAGCTCACCGGACCACTTGCAGATGGCGTAGGTCTTGAACAGGCGATAGTTGCCGCCGCTGTCCGGCTTCCAGACCTCGAGCTCCGAACTCTCCTTGAAGACGCGCACCAGCATCGGCGCGGCGGGCGTGGTGTCGAGCGCCGCGAGCACGCTGACGGTGCGGGCGGAAAGCGGCTGCTTGTCCTTGGTGAGTCCGCCCAATGACGAGCACCCGGCGAGGGCAAAGGTCAGCAGCAGGGCAGTCAGCAGGACAGGCAGGGAGGACTTACGCATCGGTACTCTCAATCAGAACCGGCGCAGGATAGAGGCGGATGGTTACCCAGCCCTTGCCGGTGGGGGCCGCGGTGGTCACGTCCGCGTGCGGTCGCTCCGCTGGCTCGCCGCCGGGCTGGCAAGCATGGTGGTGGAGGCGCTAGTCTCCCGCCCGCCAATACGAAACCACGGAGTTTTCTGATGAAGCGTACTGCCACCGCCAACTGGAAGGGATCGCTGCAGGAAGGGGCCGGCACGCTCGATGTGCTGAGCGGCGCGTTCGCGGGCCTGCCCTATACCTTCAAGGGACGCTTCGTCGATGAGAGCGGCCAGTCCGGCACCAACCCCGAGGAACTGATCGCAGCGGCGCATTCGGGCTGCTTTGCCATGCAGTTCAGCGCCTTTCTCGCGGCCAACGGAACCGTGGCCGAGAACCTGAAGGTCGAGGCGGCGGTGACGCTCATTCCGGGCACCGGTATCACCGGCAGTGCGCTGACGGTCGAGGGCAGAGTGCCCGGGATCGATGCGGCCAAGTTCCAGGAGCTGGCAGAGAAGGCCAAGGCGGAGTGCCCGGTGTCGCGGGCGCTGGGCGCCATCAACGTGACGCTGGAGGCGCGGCTGGTCTAAGCAAACGAAGAGGTCAGGCGTGGCGCCAGTCGGGCCACGCCGCCATCGAATGTACGCGACGGGTGTGGCGGCCTTCTTCACCGAAGGGCGCCACTTCCCATTTCCAGCGCAGGCCGCTGCGGGGCACCGGCCGGCCGTGCAGCAGGTCGGCGGTGTCGAGCATCACGCCGTGGCGGTTGAAGACGCGATAGTCGAGATCGGTCACCAGTGTTGCCGGGCAGCGCAGCGTCGTGAGCTTGTCGAGGTGGCCATCAACCTCCTGCCGCTCGGCGCCCGGCGCGGCGCGGGCCAGCTGGCTGACGAGGCTCAGCGAGATCACCCAGTCGAGATCGTCGATCGCATCGAGGAAGCCCAGCGCATCGGACTCACGCGTGGTAGAGAGGTCGCGCCACTGGCGCTCGACGTTGGGGTAGCGGTCGACCCGACTGTCGATGGTCGAGAGGTGGATCCGATCGACGAGGACCACCCGCCGGAAGGTGCGGGCGAGCGATTCGACCGGCACATCGAACAGCGGACCGGAGCCGAGCACCACCACGGTACGGCGCGAAGCCAGATCGTCGATGGTGGTGTCGATCAGGCCGCGCGAGTTGGCGAGGTGCGGGGCCCAGGCGCGGGTCTGGCGCTGGCCGCGGGCCCACAGGCCGACCGCCTCGCCCAGATGCGGCCGGAAAGCCGGGGGCGTCGGCCGGTAGCTCGCAGCATAGACGAAGAGTTCAGCGAGCATCGGTCAGGGGTCCGGCAGCAGAATCGCGGTGATGGTAAGGAGAAGTGGCCAAGGTGCAACATTCGTCGTCGCCCGGCCGCAGAAAGGAAGAATTTCGCCGCAATTTCGTGCAGTTTGCCATGTCGTCGGATGGGGCCAAATTTGCTTGTTCGGGATGTGGTCAGAATTGCTGCGGCAGCGGTGCTCGTCGCCATGCCGCTGAGCGCCCTTGCCATGGGCTGCGACGGGCTGGTCGACGGCCCGAAGGGCACCGTCATGTCGGTGACCGACGGCGACACCGTGGTGCTCGATACCGGCGTCGTGGTCCGGCTGATCGGCACGCAGGCGCCGAAGCTGCCGCTGGGACGCGAGGACTTCGAGACCTGGCCGAAGGCCGAGGAATCGCGGGCGGCACTGGAAAAACTGACGCTGGGCAAACGGGTGGCGGTTCGCCATGGCGGCGAGCAGGTCGACCGGCACGGACGCACGCTCGGGCAGCTGTTCGTCACCACTACGCCTGAGCTCTGGGTCCAGCAGCGGATGATCGCCGATGGCTGGGCCCGGGTCTATTCGTTCCCCGACAATCGTGCATGTCTGCCACAGTTGCTCAGTGCCGAAGGCTCGGCCCGGCTGATGAAGCTTGGCATCTGGGCCGACCCATACTATCTCGTGCGGCGGGCGGACCGGCCGGCTGAACTGGCCGGGCGCCTGGGTCACTACGAGCTGGTGGAGGGTCGGGTGCTTCTCGCCGATGAGGCGCAGGGGCGCATCTACCTGAATTTCGGCCGATCGTGGAAAGAGGACTTCACCGCCGTGCTCGAGCGGTCGGCGGTCCAGCTCTTTTCGCGCTCCGGCCTCGACCCCCTCAAGCTCGAGGGTGCCCTCGTGCGGATCAGAGGCTGGGTGGACGACGTTGATGGCCCACGGGTCGAAGTCACCCACCCTGAGCAGATAGAGGTTCTCCTCGCTCCATGAAGTCGCGTTCGATGATCAAGGCGCTCGGCGCCCCGCTCGCAGTGTCACTGCTCGCAGTGCTTGCCGCCTGCTCGAGCCTGCCTGGCGTCACGACCACGCGCACCGAGGGGCAGAACGCGCCGATCGTCGCTTCCGATGATCCGGAGGAGGACGCGATCGGGGCGCGCGAGCATCCGCGGATCGTCGCGTCCTACGGTGGTATCTATTCGGACCGGCAGGCCGAGATCATGATCGCGCGGATCGTCGGCCGGCTGCTGGCCGCCGCCGACCAGCCGAACCAGAAGTTCACCGTCACCATCCTCGACACGGCCGAGGTCAACGCCTTCGCGCTGCCCGGCGGATATGTCTACGTGACGCGCGGCATCCTGGCGCTCGCCTCCGATACCTCGGAGATTGCGGCAGTGCTGGCGCACGAGATCGCGCACGTGACGCTGAAGCACGCGCGGGCTCGCACTAACCGGGTGCGGACCAACGAGATCGTCGACAAGGTGGTGACGGGGGTGTTCGGCGCCGATACCGCCACCGATCAGGCGTCCAACCGCTCGAAGATGTCGCTGGCGGCGTTCAGCCAGCAGCAGGAACTGGCCGCCGACAAGGAGGGCATTTTGACCTCCGGCCGCGCTGGGTACGATCCGCATGCGGCGGCGCGCTTCCTCGGCGCCATGGGTCGCTTCGCGCATTTCTCGGCCGGCGACGCCGACCAGGAAGGCGACTTCCTCTCCTCACACCCCTCGACCCCGGATCGCATCCAGAAGGCGATCGAGACGGCGCGCGCCTTCTTCGGCGCCCCGGGCCTCGGCGAGACGGCCCGCGACGGCTACATGGCCGGCATCGAGGGCCTCGCCTTCGGCGACAGCCCGGCGCAGGGCGCCGTGGTCGGCCGCCGCTACGTCAACCCGACGCTGAAGTTCACCTTCGAGGTGCCACAGAACTACACGCTGCAGATCTCGAAGGGCGCCGTGGTCGGCGTTGCCGGCGAGGGCGAGGCGGTGCGCTTCGACAGCGCCGAGGTGCCGGCGACGATGGGGCTCGAGGACTACCTCAAGTCCGGCTGGATCGCCGGGCTGCAGCCCGCGACGGTGAAGCGCGACAGCGCCAACGGCTTCGAGATGGCGACCGGCGTCGCCGTCACCCCGCAGTGGAATTTCCGCGTCGCGGTGGTGCGGCACGATGGGCGGGTGTACCGCTTCATCTTCGCTGCCAAGTTCGACAACCCGGCCTTCACCAAGGCCGCCGAAACGACGCTGAAGAGCTTCCGCGCCGCGACGCCAAAGGATATCGGGCTGGTGAAGAAGCTGGTGATCCGCACGGTCACTGCCGGCAGCGTCGACACCGCGGACTCGCTGGCGCGCCGGATGAACGGGCTGAGCCGCGGCACGGACCTGTTCTACATCCTCAACAACCTCTATCCGGGCGACACGCTGGTCGCCGGCCAGAAGTACAAGATCGTCACAGTCGAATAGGCGGTTTGAAGGCTCTCAGCCGGGCACCAGCCAGCGCACCGCCCAGTAGCCGCCGAGCGCGGTGATGGCGGTCAGCGTCGTGCCCCAGGCGACGTCGATCAGGCTGAGGGCCAGCGGCCAGTTGCGCAGGGTCGAGAGGTTGGTGAAGTCGTAGGTGCCGTAGGCGACGAGGCCGAGCAGGGCGCCGAACCCGACGGCCGTCGGCCAGCTGCGCGCCTCGAGGGCCGGCAGGATGGCGAAGGCCACCACGCCCACCAGGTAGAGCAGGTAGAAGACGCCGGCCACAGCTAAATTCGGCCGCTCCGCCAGCAGGTCGCCCAGTGCAGGCTGGTAAATGCGCGGCACCATGGTGGTGAGCCAGATCGCATCGAGCGCCAGCATGGTGATGGCAGCTCCCACATAGGCGACGACGACGGGCGGCATGCAGCGATCTCCCCCAGCTGAGTGCAAAGTAACGGCCGGCGGCCGCCAACTGTTTCGCCTGCCAGAGTTTTTTGCTGCGCCTGAAACAATTGGTGGCCGCGACCCGTAGTTCCTCCCATCGGCAGCGGATGGGAACTCAGGTGCGACACCTTCACGAAGACCAGGCACGGGCGTCCGGACGGCGCATCGCAATCATCGGCGCAGGCGTGGCGGGGCTTTCCGCCGCCTGGCTGTTGAGCCGCCGGCACGAGGTGGTGCTGTATGAGGCCAATAGCTGGCTGGGTGGACATGCCAATACCGTCGATGTCGAGTGCCCGGAAGGGCCCGTCGCGGTCGACACCGGGTTCATCGTCTTCAACCCCGGCAATTACCCCAATTTCACGGCGCTGCTCGAGCACCTGCAGGTGCCGAGCGTCGATTCGGACATGTCGCTCGGCGTGTCGGTGGGCGATGGGCGGGTCGAGTACTCGAGCCGGCCCCTCGGGCTGTTCGGGCAGAAGCGTAACCTCGTCAGCCCCCGCTTCTGGCGGATGATCGCAGATATCGTACGGTTCTACGAGGTGACCCGCGGGCTCGACGAGAGCACGATGGACGAGATCTCGCTGGGCGAGTTCCTCGATAGCGGTGGCTGGTCGCGGGCGCTGGTCGACGAGCATGTGCTGCCGATGTGCGCGGCGATCTGGTCGACCACGTCGGACCAGATGCGGCACTATCCGATGCGCTCGTTCCTGCGCTTCTTCACCAGCCACGGGCTGCTGCAGGTCACCAACCGGCCGCAATGGCGTACCGTGCTCGGTGGCAGCCGCAGCTATGTCGAGGCGCTGATGGCCGATATCGGCACCGCGATGCAGCGCCGCCCCGGCGCGACGCGGGTCAGCCGCAGGGGCGGGCTGGTGATCGTCGACGATGCGGCGGGTGGGCGTGAGGTGTTCACTGACGTGGTGATCGGCGCGCATGCCGACCAGGCGCTCGGGCTGCTGGACGATCCTTCCGAGGACGAGCACGCGGTGCTCTGTGCCTTCCGCTACACCCCCAATGTCGCGGTGCTGCACGACGACCCCGCGCTGATGCCGAAGCGGCGATCGGTGTGGGCGAGCTGGAACTACATCGGCTCGGACGATGCGCGATCCGACCGGCCGCTCTGCGTCAGCTACTGGATGAACCACCTGCAATCGCTCAAGACGCGCCGGCAGTTGTTCCTGACGCTGAATCCGTCGCGGGCGCCGCGGCCGGAGAGCGTGATCCGCAGCTTTGAATACACCCACCCGCTGTTCGACCATGCGGCGCTCGCGGCACAGGAGGCGCTGTGGCGGCTGCAGGGGGTGCGCAACACCTGGTTCTGCGGCAGCTACTTTGGCTACGGCTTCCACGAGGACGCGCTACAGTCGGGACTGGCCGTGGCCGGCCAGTTCGGCATCGGCCCGCCCTGGACGGCACAGCGCAGCCGCATCGCCACGGCCCCGGCGATGCTGGAAGCGGCCGAATGAGATCGGCGCTCTATCGCGGCACCGTCGCCCACACTCGGCTCAGGCCGAGGCGGCATAGTCTCGGCTACAAAGTGTTCTGCCTGCTGCTCGATCTCGATGAACTGGACGCGCTGGATGGTCAGTTCCCGCTGCTCGGCATCGAGCGGCCAGGGCTGTTCAGCTTCCGGCAGTCGGATCACGGCGACGGGCGGCAGTTGCTGAAGGCCTGGGCCGCCGAGCGGCTCGCCGAGGCCGGGATCGCCTGGGATGGCGGGCGGATCGAGCTGCTGTGTTATCCGCGCCTGCTGAGCTTCGTGTTCAATCCGCTGAGCGTCTATTTCTGCCACCAGCGCGACGGGCGGCTGAGCGGCATCCTCTACGAGGTGCACAACACCCATGGTGAGCGCCACACCTACGCATTGCCGGCCGGTGGTGGCGAGCGGGTGGTGCGGCATGCGGCCAGGAAGCAGTTCTTTGTCTCGCCGTTCATGCCGATGGATTGCGTCTATCGATTCCGCATCACCGCACCGGGCGACCGCGTCGGCATCTCGATCCTCGAGGACGACGCCGAGGGCCTGCTGCTCACAGCCAGTTTTGCCGGGCGGCGCGACGAGCTGACCAACCGGGCGCTGTGGCGGGCGTTCCTCGGCTATCCGCTGATGACGCTGAAGGTGGTCGCGGGAATCCATTGGGAGGCGGCAAAGCTGCTCGCCAAGGGGGTGCCGTTCTTCAACTGGTCGCCGGCGCGGCGGCGGATCGATGCCGGCACCACGCCGGTGCCGGATGCACGTGCAATCGAGCCGGCCGAATGATCGGCGGGACGGTTATCGTCGTTGCCGCGGTGTCGCTGTCGCTGGTCATGGCGCTGGCCTGGTGGCTGGTGGTGAGCTCGGGGCGCTCGGGCTGGGCCGATACGTTCTGGAGCTATGGCACCGGGCTGGTGGGGGTCGGCGCGGTGCTGTGGTCCACCGGCGGCGCGCCGGGTATGCGGGGACTGCTGGTGGTCGCGGTGCTCGCGTTATGGGCGCTGCGGCTTGGCACGCACATCGCGCAACGCACGCTCAGCGGCGGTGATGATCCACGCTATGCCGAGCTGCGCCGCGAATGGGGCGAGCGCTATCGCAGCCAGCTGTTCGTGTTCCTCCACATCCAGGGTGCGGCGGCGCTGGTGCTGGTGGTTGCGGTTCTTGCCGCCGCCGGTAACCCGGCGCCGCTCGGCATCGGCGATGTGCTGGGCGTCGTGATTGCGCTGCTGGCGCTCGCAGGGGAGGCGGTGAGCGATGCGCAGCTGCGAGCGTTCAAGGCCGATCCAGCGAATGCCGGGCGGGTGTGCGACACCGGGCTGTGGTCGCTCAGCCGGCATCCCAACTACTTCTTCGAGTGGCTGTATTGGCTGGCTTATGTGCCGATCGGCATCAGCCTCGCCTATCCGTGGGGCTGGCTCACACTGCTGGCGCCGCTGCTGATGTACTGGCTGCTGGCGCATGTCTCGGGCGTCCCGCCGCTCGAGGCGCATATGTTGCGCTCGCGCGGCGATCGCTTCCTCGCCTATCAGCAGCGGGTGCGGGCGTTCTGGCCGATCCCGAAGTAGGGGGTCAGCGGGTGCGGAGATAGGCCGGCAGGATGTGGTGGCGCGACAGGGTCGCGAGCTCGAGGTCGACGAGATCGGTCGGATCGACCCAGCGGGCCTCCTCGATCTCGGCCTGCGGCGTCGGCGTCGAGCGAATCTTGAGCCAATAGGCCTCGGCCACCACAGTGGCGCCCGCCTCATGCGCCGCTGGCGCCGAGAACAGGCCGAGGTATTGGACCGCGGCCGGCTCGATGACGATGCCGAGTTCCTCGTGCACTTCGCGTTGCAGCGCGGTGAGCGGCGCTTCACCCGGCTCGATCTTGCCGCCCGGCTGCATGAACACGCTGGTGCCGCGCTTGCGCACCAGCAGCACGCGGCCATCCGGGCCCACGAGGACGGCGGCGGCGATACGGATGGTGTGGGGATCGGTGGTCATCGGGTGATCGGGTGCAGAAACAGAAAGGGCCGGTCTTGCGACCGGCCCTGATGCGTTACGTCGCGCAGCTTTACGCGGCTTCCTCGGCGTCGGCAGCGTCCGACTTCGGACCGCGGCGCGGCGACTTGGCGAGGTTCTTCTCGATAAGCTGCACGGCCTCGGTGAGGGTCAGCTTGTTGACGGCGGAAACCTCGCGGCTCATGCGATCCATGGCCTGCTCGAACAGCTGGCGTTCCGAGTAGGACTGCTCGGGCTGGTCGTCGGAGCGGAACAGGTCGCGCACGACTTCCGAGATGGCGATCAGGTCGCCGGAATTGATCTTGGCCTCGTATTCCTGGGCGCGGCGCGACCACATGGTGCGCTTGACGCGGGCGCGGCCGGTGACGGTTTCCAGCGCCTTCTTGACCTCGTCCTCTTCGGCGAGCTTGCGCATACCGACGGACTTGATCTTGGCGACGGGGACGCGAAGGGTCAGTTTATCCTGCTCGAACGAAATGACGAACAGCTCGAGGGTGAGCCCCGCGATGTCCTGTTCCTCGATCGAGGTGATGAGGCCGACGCCATGCGCCGGATAGACGATGTACTCGCCCGTCTTGAATCCAAGCCGCTGCTGAGGCTTCTTGGTGACCATAGAGGATACTCCTATTAACGCCGCCGCCGGACAGCTCTTCGCGGAGAGGC
>JAESFN010000163.1_pt1 | contig 98903 bp, 97 predicted proteins | sample 9269411 | NCBI WGS metagenome assembly JAESFN01 (sample SAMN14505399, study PRJNA617100) | algae metagenome | isolation source: Iphinoe sp. HA4291-MV1 and co-occurring heterotrophs from trail next to... | place: USA: Maunawili Falls, Hawaii | collected 2009-07-25
CGAACCCTAAACACAAACAAGTAAATTATCTGTTTTTCACGCCTCTGGTAAATAGCGATCGCTAGTTTTTTTCTGAATTCTCCTTACGCACTTTTTGTCTTGATTGTCAATGCGTAAGTTCTAGAAAATTGCATTCAGGACTGACCACATATCAACTTCTCGCTTGCGACCACCGGGTTTTGGTTCTGGAATCATCTCACTGATAAATTCATATTGAACACGGGTCAGATTGCTAGGGTATGCTTTACTCATGTTGCTCTCTCAGTGCTGTCTATTATCTATTAACAGCGTATACTGAGAGAGCTTTTTTACTATTTCTCCGACTTTTCAAACAGCCTCTAACACAGAAGTTGAACTTAACTGCATAGTATCAATGTTCTGTCAATGCGTAAGTTCTAGAGAAATGGATGGGTTAATTGGACGACGAATCTGGTAAACTAACCCACGAAAATTTGCATAAATATCAGATTCAGTAGTTTGAATGAGTTGGGAATTGGATTGGTAGCTTACACCGCGATAGTTAAGTCTCATAGTTTATGAATCCTTGTTTAGCTAATTGACGAGTTATGAACAATTTTCTGTTTTTGACAATATTTGGTGTTTAGTTAACTATCCAGTTGCAAACCATCTTCCCATTCTCTTTATGCCATTTAGCGCTTAAGCGAGGTTTTTTGAACTCACTATTAGTAGAGTTGGAGTTTTGGCTATTTGTCACCTGCTGTACCAAAGCTTGATTTTGTTTGGTAATTTGGGAATTAGATTTGAAAAACAGATTTTGAGAGTTAAGTAACATAGTTTGAATCCTCTGATAATTTTTGATGGACGAGTAATTATTAATTTCAGCTTTGTTAGAGTTAACTTCGTAGAAGTCGCTGGGAATTTCTTATCCCGATTTGTTTCTACAATTTCATCAACACTAGCTAATTGAAGATTTACGCAAAAATTGAGCCATCATCCACCAAGTACAGACTTTTTCTGAACTTTTCATACTTTTTCTGACTAATGTAAGTAAATGTTTTCGACAGCTGACAGGCATGACTCCTAAGGCTTATCGTGTCAACTAGGGCAACCATGAAGAAAATCTATGACACAGAATGATTTGTTCTTACCAGCTGGGTGTACTCTTCGCAGTGCAACATCTGAGGATATCTGGTCGATTCGGTTGTTGGTGCTAGGAGCAAAACTTGACCCTACCCAAATACGATGGCAGCAATTCTGCGTAATAAAATGTGACGAGCAATTAGTAGCTTGCGGACAGTTACGCAACTTCTCTGGTGCACAAGAACTTGGTAGTTTGGTTGTCTTACCAGCTTGGAGAGGTCAGGGTTTGGGGACTATTCTGACACAGCATTTGATTAACCAAGCGACTCAACCACTTTACCTGGAGTGTTTGGGTCAGCAACTGGCGCAGTATTACAGTCGCTTAGGCTTTATGCCAATTTCCTTTGAGGACTTACCACCATCTCTCAAACGCAAGTTTGGATTGTCTCAATTAGGAAAGAGGTTGATAGGGGTTCCTGTTGTGTTTATGGAGTATCGAGAATAACTTTTTTCTGTTTATTTACCTCTTCTGGTGGCTAAACTCCATCTCTGGACTCAAGTAACTGCTCTTATACAAGCGCTAACACTATAAGAGAGCATTACTGTGCGAAGAAAAGACTTGCAGTAAAGCGCTCATATTTAAGCTAGGCAGTAGAGACAAGAGTAGCAAAAATGGCAGATTCACAAAACCGTAACGAACAAATAAAGAAGCTGCGTGAACTGATCAAAGATATTGACATTGGAATGCTGACTACAGTTGATGAAGATGGAAGTTTGCACAGTCGTCCGATGTCAACTAACTCAGAGGTCGAATTTGACGGTGACCTTTGGTTCTTTACCTACGCCAGTTCCCATAAGGTGATAGAAATTGAGCAGCAAGAGCAGGTTAACGTTAGTTTCTCTGACCCACATAAACAAACGTACGTTTCTGTGTCGGGTCAAGCTCAATTGGTACGCGATCGCAGTAAATTACAGCAGTTGTGGAAACCGGAATTAAAAGCTTGGTTTCCCAAAGAACTGGATGAACCCGATATTGCATTGCTCAAAGTTCATGTAGAAAAAGCTGAGTATTGGGATGCACCTTCAGGTTTCGTAGCACACACAATTGGACTGGTGAAGGCGATTACCACAGGCAAGAAAGCCAATGTCGGCGAAAATGAAAAAGTCACTTTGAAATAATAAAAAAGTGAAATAATAGCAACAGAAACTCGGTTTCTCAAAGAAACCGAGTTTCTGTTATTAAACTTAAGATATGACTTCAACATTTTATGGTAGACAATATTCCTCAACCTGGGCAAAAAGCCCCTGATTTCTCTGCGATGGATCAAGACGGTCATCAAGTCAGTCTAAGTGATTTTTCTGGTCAGTGGGTAGTTCTCTATTTCTACCCCAAGGATGACACTCCTGGTTGTACGACTGAAGCTAAAGATTTTACCGAGTTATATCAGGACTTTAGCAAATTAGGAGCGAAAATCTTGGGCATCAGTCGAGATTCACAAAAATCTCATTGTAAATTTATCAATAAATATAACTTGTCCATTACGTTATTAAGTGACCCAGAGCATCAAGTGGCTGAAGCTTACGGAGCATGGCGATTGAAAAAGTTTATGGGTAAGGAGTATATGGGTGTAGAGCGTTCAACTTTCCTCATAGCACCTGATCAAACAATTGCTTATACCTGGGCAAAAGTGAAAGCCAAGAGCCATGCGACTGCTGTGCTTACCCAATTGCGAGAATTGATAGATGCTTAATAGTATAGTGTTTTCTGCCATAAAAAACTGTAGAAGGGTAAGCATTGCCCACCCTTCTTTACAGCTACTTTTTGTGATGAAAAAAGGTTTCTGGACTCATCGCTCTATGTCTAGATATTGAGCCAAGAGCCTTTTGCCATGAATGACTGCTGCAATAGTTACGGTGTCTTCTTGAATTTGATAAATGATTCGATAAGTGTAAGCAAATAGTTCCCTGATGGTATCCTCGTTAAATTCTGGGACAATGGAACCTGAATAGGGAGAACTGCTCAACTTATCGGAGGAGTCAAGTATCTTTCGAACTACTGTGGCAGAATAGGAAGCGGAGTCACGAAATATGTATGCCGCGATCGCGTCTACATCTTCGAGCGCTTTGGGAGACCAAACTACTCGATAAGCCATTTATTTAATAGCGCCTCGGCTTCTTCTTGAGAGATGATAGTTTCTTGATGGTCTACAACTACCAATCCCTGACGAACTTTTTCAAGTACGTACAGATGATATTGAACATCTTCCACAGAACAATCGTCTGGTAGTTTGCTCAACAGAGATTGGACTTTTTCTTTTGTAGTACTCATAGCATTTTTTTGAGAATATTTATATGAAGTAATTTTGAAGGGCGAGCAAACAGCTCACCCTTATTCCTACATTCTGTTAAAGATTGTCATAGTTAGCAATAGCCTGTTTCATTTTGTCCAAAATTTCCGAGACAGGTACAGTTCCTAACTCTCCAGAGGTACGGGTACGAATACTTAAGGAGTTGGTTTCTACCTCTTTGGCTCCCACCACTGCCATTACGGGGATTTTCTCTTTCTCGGCATTACGAATAAGTTTCGCTAGGCGATCGCCACTGGTGTCAACTTCAGCACGGATGCCGATGTCTCTCATTTTCGCCGCCACGTATGCAGCATAATCTAGTTGTGCTTCACCCACTGGCAGCAATCTTGCTTGTACTGGGGCTAACCATAAGGGGAAATCTCCTGCGTATTCTTCAATCAAAATACCAATGAGTCGTTCCAAGGAACCGAAAGGCGCACGGTGAATCATCACTGGGCGTTTGCGAGAACCATCTTCCGCAACGTACTCCAAATCAAACCTTTCTGGCAGGTTATAATCTACTTGCACTGTTCCTAGTTGCCATTCACGATCAAGGGCATCACGGAAGATAAAATCAAGTTTGGGACCGTAAAATGCTGCTTCCCCAATTCCCTCAAAGTGCTCCATTCCCAGTTGTTCTACAGCACGGCGAATCGCAGCTTGGGAAAAATCCCAAGCTTCATCCGAGCCGATGTACTTATCACTGTTTGGATCGCGGAAACTGAGTCTGGCTCTAAAGTTTTTCATTTGCAGTTTATTGAACACAGACAAAATCAGATCCACGACGTTGAGGAATTCGCTGTCTAGCTGTTCTGGCGTCACAAACAGGTGGGAATCGTCAACCGTAAAACCACGCACCCGTGTTAATCCGCCTAATTCCCCAGATTGTTCATAGCGGTAGACAGTACCAAACTCCGCTAGGCGCATTGGTAAATCCCGGTAAGAGCGCAACTCACTCTTATATATTTGGATGTGGAAGGGACAGTTCATTGGTCTAAGGACGAAGCCTTGTTCATGTTCTGCAGCTTCTTCATCCTCTGCCATAAGGGGAAACATGTCTTCTTTGTATTTCTGCCAGTGTCCGGAAATTTTAAATAAATCTACTCTGGCAATGTGGGGAGTAACGACTGGTAAATACCCGCGTTTGAGCTGTTCTTGCTTGAGAAAGTCTTCCAGAAGACTCCTCAACAAAGTTCCCTTGGGAGTCCACAACGGCAACCCTGGTCCCACTAGGTCAGAAAATATAAATAATCCTAATTCCTTACCTAGTTTCCGGTGGTCTCGTCGTAGTGCTTCTTCCTTACGTCGCTTATACTCAGCAAGTTGTTCTGGCGTTTCCCAAGCAGTACCGTAGATGCGTTGCAACTGCGCTTTGCTTTCATCTCCCCGCCAGTAAGCGCCAGCAACGCTTTCTAATTCAATCGCTTTCGGGTTGAGTTCGCCAGTATTTTCCACATGAGGTCCAGCGCACAAATCCCACCATTCATCTCCTAAGTGGTAAATTGTGATTGGTTCCTCTTTTATGTCTGATAAGATTTCTAGCTTATAAGGTTCATTAATTTTCTTAATACGGCGTTCAGCTTCTTCGCGACTGACTTCTTCTCTAATGACTGGCAATTTCCGATTGATAATCTTTACCATTTCTTTATAAATTGCCTTTAAATCCTTGTCCGTAAATGGTTCTGGATTATCAAAGTCATAGTAGAAGCCATTTTCAATCCAGGGACCGATTGTGACTTGCGCCTTAGGAAACAGCTTTTGTACTGCCATCGCCATCACATGAGAAGTGGTATGGCGAATCTTCTTTAGCATATCTGACTCTGAAGTACGTGGTAAGTATACTTTTTCAGATTGTTCTTGCTGATTTGATAATTTTGGTGATATCTGCTGCTGTACCATAGGCTAAATAATTGTAATTAATGATAATTTATCAGTTGACGTTACGAAAAGCCATACCCAAAATATAACTTAGGGCTATTTTACAGTTTTGCCAGACTTTTTCTTTTGGAGAAAATTTACTTCTTTAGCAAGATGAATCTGATTCATTAAGGATATACTCCTTTATAATGAGTTTTACAATAAAGTCTATATGTTAAATCATCATGTCATTTAATACCTACTTATCAATCAATAGTAACCTTCATATAAGAAATACTCATAACTAATTGCTATTGGTGATATAGCAATCCGATTTGATTGGTGTGAATCACAAAGTAGAGACTCTTAACAGGGAAGAAAGAATAAAGGTGTACTGAGTTTTTTTCAAAAATCAAATAGGATTCCTATAAGACAATGAGTACTCAGTAGCTAACCTTACAGTAAAATACATTCTTTGTGAGTGAGTCTTCACTTCAACATTAACGTATCCACTCGCTCCAGTGCCATACATTTTGATGTATGTGCCTGCTTCTTAAATATAACCACTTTAAACTCCTGTTGGTTTAACTTAATTTTCCAACTGTCAAATTAGTGATTTCTACTAAAGAATGAAAACCAACTTCTGATTGATAGTTAAGAGCGATTGTTATGTACTTAGAATATTTTGTTTGTGACGAAAGCTTACCATACAAGCGTTCTCTTTTAAATCTGAGTTTGAGCCGATATCCGATAATTTTAATCTTAACTAATTTTAATCTTAACTATGATATATAGCAGTCCGAATTGAATCGTGAGAAAATACGTAGGTTGAACATCAAATCTCAAAGTCAAATTTTATTCAGTCCTGGCGATTATAAATCGCGGCTACACAAACCAAACCCGCAAGGCAAGTAGTAGCGAATTCTATTCGCCCACCAATTGTTTCCAAATTTCTCACGAATGATTTAGGATTGCTATACAATACCTTCGCCAAAATTAGAGGTTTAGGGCTAGACAAAAAAGCTAGATTCCTCAGACGGTAAGGGTTTGAGACTTTTGAATTGGGCTTGAAATCCATAGCCTGAAATCTGCATTCTGCGGGCGTTCTAAAAAATTGGCGAAGGTATTACTATAATAATATATTCAGTAGACCGAAAACTTTTGTCAGTCAACGCAAGAATGAGGGTTTGGGGCGATGTTTTGGGCACAGGGTCGAGCGATCGCTTACCTTAGCAGGAGAACTCATCTACAACCCTATTGCTCAAAACGCAGATGATACGGGCATTCTGGCGGATTGTATACAATCCGCCAGAATGCCCCAATGGTAAGCCTTCTAGAAATCTTTTCGGTCTACTGATATTACTTTAACACTCAGGGCAAGCGCATCTTGTCATATTACCATGTTTGAGAAATACTACACCCCAGAACAATTAGAAGAGCTAAAACAACGCAGACAAATACTCGGTGAAGAAAGAATTCGCGCTTGGTGAAGTTGATTGGCAAGAACTCATTGAGCAGGTTCGTGTTGAAATGGAAAAGGGGACTGATCCAACAAGTGAGTCAGTGCAGTTGCTTGCTAGACGCTGGAGAAACTTAATTGAGGAATTCACTGGCGGTAATCCTGAGATTGAGAAATCTCTAAATACTATGTACCAGCAGGAGGGTTCAGAAGTTGCTAGCCGCAATAGCTTCGACACGAGGATTTGTGACTACATCTGCAAAGCAATAACGGTGTTGAAGAACTGAAAAAACACAGATGTTGGTTAAATCAACAATTGCACTTGCGAACCTTGCTGAGTTTTATTAACTTCAATCCGGGCTTGAAAGGCTTCTTTGAGATGAGGCATATGAGTTACGGTAAGGATGCAGGCAAAATCAGACGCGATCGCATTGATGGCTGCAATGAGGCGATCGCATCCTTCTGCATCTTGTGTCCCGAATCCTTCATCCACAATCAACAATTGCAACGCCGCCCCCGCCCGCTGTGCTAATAATTTCGCCAAGGCTAAACGGATGGCAAAGTTTATTCTAAACGCTTCTCCACCAGAGTAAGTCTCATAAGCCCGCGTACCCATCGCGTCTGCAATCAAAATGTCCAAGGTGTCTATCAACTTGGCATTTTTCTTAGTTGCCTTACCACTCTTTCCTGCTCTTTGTGTCACAAATTGAACATGTAACTGATTGGCGCTCAATCGCGAAAGCAGTTGATTTGTCTCAGCTTCCAATTGAGGCAAGACGTTCTCAATCATCAATGCTTGGATACCATTTTTACCAAAAGCTTGTGATAATTCCTGATAAATGCGATGTTGTTGCCTGACTTCTTGTAGTTGTTGCTGCTGTTGCTCGTACTGAAGTTGCAGTGTTTCCAGTTGGTGAGCTTGCTGCTGCAAGCGTCCTAACTGGGCAATTTGTTCGTCGAGTTGCTGTCTACGTAATGCCATCTGCTGCTCTAATGCTTGAATTTGAGCAGATGGGTTGGCTGATTCTTCTAGCTGTTGGACGATGCTTTCGATTTGAATAGCAAGTCTTTGCCGTTCTGTCAATCTCGCTTGTAAAGAAACCTCTAACTCTTGTAATCTTGTTTTAAGTTGGGGATACTGTTGCTGTGTCCCGACAAGCTGTTGATAGCGTAATTGCCAAGCTTGAGCTTTGCGTACAGCCATGCGAAGATTGTTATGCTGTTCTGACACATAACCAATTTCAGTAATGTGGCGCTCAAGAGCGGCGATCTGTCTGGCACATTCAGATTCTGTTGCTTCTTGCTGGATTTTGGTATGTAATTGGGCAATTTGTGTCTGAATTTCTGGTTTTCGTGCTTCTAATTGCGCTTGACGCTTTGCCGCATCTTTCATCTGGCTTAATCTAATTTCTGCCCATCGCCATCGTTCAACTTCGTTACGAGCTAAGGCGTGGTCTTGTTCATTGTAGTTGAGTTGCTGCAGATATTGTTCGAGTTGCTGAAGTTCGGTGTGTGTGTCATGAGCGTAGTCACCCATTTGTAGCGATCGCTCCAATTGTTGCTTTTCTATGGTAATTTGTTGTAGCTGTTGCTCAACATCACTTGTCGCCTGCAACTGTGCTGCTAATTGTCCTCTTTGTTCGCGTAAGGTATCGTAAGGAGATAATTTTTGGGATATTTCTCTATATTCTTGCCTGAGAACTTGAATTTCTCTGTCTGAAACAGCCATTCGTTCTCGGACTATCCACAACTCATCTTCTGCATCTTTATACTCTATTTTGGTTTTGTCCACCACACGGTTCCAGTGATGTTCGTCTAGAGGACGCTCGCACAAAGGACAGATAGCATTTGGGTTCTGAAGCATTTGCAGCTTTTGCTGGAGTTCTCCTAGCAGTTTTTCAAAGTCCCGTTGGTGAGCTTGTAAGCGTTCGATGAGGTGACGCCTTTCCTGTCCTTTTTCCTGAACTCGTTGCAGATAAACCCGCTTTTTCTCCAGTTCCTCAATCTGTATTGCGACTTCCATCACGGCTTGTTGCAGTTGTGGTTGGCGTTTATGCTGACGTTGCAGTTGGTTCTCTGTTGCTTCCAATTGTTCGAGTCGAGCTACTATACCAGCATTAGCGCGATCCAGTTGGCTTTGCAGTGACAAGCGTTGTTGCAAAAGGGGAGCAACTTGTAGTTGCAACTGATCCATTTGAGCAAGACGGTTCCGTGCAGCCGCAAGTTGTGCTAAAGCCGCTTCTACCTCATCTGATTTGCTGAGAGTTTGCTGAAGTTCTTGCTCTTGTTGCTGTAGAGTTGCAAGTTGTGCTTCGGCGTGTTGGAATTGCCGTTCAATTTCGTGAATTTGTTTAGTGATCTGCTGTTGCTTTTGTTGTCGTGCTTGTTGAGCGCGAGTGTATTCTTCAAATTTAGCGCCTATCGCTTCTTCTTGAGACTGCAGAATTTGGTATTGGTTGTACCCAGCTTTAATTTCAGCTTCTTGACTTAAGAGTTCTTCTAAAGAAGATAGCTGATTGTCAATTGCTGATTGCTCTTGTTGCAGGCGATCGCAGTCTTGGGTAAGATTCTGATATTGCTGCCTAACAAAATTTAATTGTTGCTCCCAGTTTTGTCGTTGATGCTGGACAACTTGTAAACTTTGTAATTGAATATTCTCAAAAGCTTGTACTTGTTGCAGTTGGTTGATTTCGGCTTCTAAGTCGGCTTGTTTTTGGGCAGTTGCTTCACGCTGTTGCAGTTGAGATTTCAAGGAATCCAAACAACGTTCTAGCTCTTCTGCTCTAGCTTTAAACTGACGTGAGAGTTCTTTTGCCCGCTCTTCTAATTCATCATACTGATTAAGTTTTAATAACTCTGCTAATATTTCCTTACGCTCACTAGGTCGCTTAAGCATGAATTCATCAGCACGACCTTGACGCAGATATGCTGAATTGATGAAAGTTTCGTAATCTAGCTTAATATGTTCTAAAATCAAATCTTGTGTTGCCCTTACCCCTTTGCCAGTCAATGCGCGAAACCCAGTAGGTATTTGTATTTGAAATTCCAGAGCACCACTTCCACCACGCACTCGGGTGCGAATCACTTTATATGTTTGCTGGTTTGCTTCAAAGATGAAATCAACTCTAACTTCTTTTGCACCTGTATGGATAACGTCATCTTCTGAAGGAGCTCTGCTTTCACCCCAAATTGCCCAGGTGATAGCTTCGAGGAGGGAAGATTTTCCAGCGCCATTGGAACCACAAATACAAGCCGTATGTAACCCACGAAAATCTAAAGTCGTGTCACGGTAACTAAGGAAGTTTTTGAGAGTGAGTTGGATTGGAATCATTGAAGATTAAGCGCCACACTTTTTTTTAAGAAGTAACAGTACAAATGCTCTTCTTGCTAGTTTAGCTGGATGAATATCATGTTTCTAGTCCTTAATACCTCAATTTTACGAATATTAACAATATAATGAGCAAATTTTTCTTGTTAGGTAAACTTCTTTTGCTGTCATCGTGAAAAATTTAATCTTTTGCAGGTTCTTTCCTCTTTCCTTCTCATAAACAGTAAATTTATTTGGTGCTTTAAACGCTTCATATATGAGGCAAAAAAAGAGAACATGAGGATAAGGGAAGTCAAAATTAAGAAATGACAGCAACTAAAGTTACCACGCATTTAGCCCACGGAGGTGGGCTTTGTTTGTGTAGCTGCGAATTCAATACTGCTCGGATAAGCAAAAATTAGAAACCCGGTTTCTTTAAGAAACCGGGTTTCTGGCACCTCAACTATTCTTAACCGAGCAGTATTGCCCTGTTTTGTCACTCTCGGAAAAGAAAAATCAAAGCCAAATTTTGAACTGTAGATAGAACGGGCATTTGAGCGTTTATTTTCTAACACAATGCCTTAAATCATGGCTTTTGGTAAAAGTCTTATGCTGTAAGCATTCCAGATTATTCTCTACCGAAAGTGACAAAAGAGAGATTGGCTGCGAATTCCATTCGCCAGCGGCTCAAGTTGACACTGTAAAGAATTTTTACAAAAAGTTGACCTCTTAAGTAAAACGCAGAAGTCATCCTGAGTCCTAATTGAGTGGCGCAAAACTAGAGATTTTGCAGTTGGCAAATAGGACTTAGGAAGTAACTTATGCAGACTCGTCGCAATATTTACAAGATATTAGAGGATGGTGGCTCAGAAATTGCCGCTTATCGTAAAGGTGTGGAGGTGATGAAAGCCCGCTCCAATGCTAATTCAAACGATCCAACTGGGTGGATATTCCAGGCAAACATTCACGGGACTTCACAAAACAATCCTACCCTGAATCAATTTTGGAATCAATGTCAGCACCGAAGCTTTTTCTTCTTGTCCTGGCATCGAATGTATCTTTACTTTTTCGAGCGAATTGTGCGAGCTGCTTCAGGGGATGCGAACTTTTCACTTCCCTACTGGAATTATTCTGAGCTAAATCAGCGTGTCTTACCAGAGCCGTTTCGCGTTCCTGCAAATAGTTCAAATGCGTTGTATGTGAGTCAGCGGAGAAACCAAATCAATCAAGGGCGACCAGTACCAGCAAACTCGGTTGACTATAGACCTGCTTTGAGGTACATGAATTTCTTTTCTGATATGGGTTCTTTGGCTCCTTCCTTTGGTGGAGGCGTAATACCTGAGCCAATGCAGTTTGCTGATCCTAGTGTTACAGGACAACTGGAAAACCAGCCTCACAATGTGATTCATGGGGATATAGGAGGAGCAGGTTGGATGGGCGATCCTTTTTTAGCTGCTCGTGATCCTATTTTCTGGCTACATCACAGCAATATTGATCGGTTATGGGAGCTGTGGTTGAGCCAAGGTCAAGGTCGTTCCAATCCAGTCAATAATGCAACTTGGATGGATACTAAGTTTATCTTCTTTGATGAAAATGGTCAGAAACAGGAAATGTCAGGTAGAGACATCGTAGATACTGCTTCGCAGTTGGATTATGTTTATGATGATCAGTTAACGACTCTACCTCCAACACCACCTGCTACCGTGCCATTAATTACACCACCCTCAGGTCCGCCTCAGTTGTTTGGATCTACCCCTGAAGGAGAAGTTATTCGGCTGACAGCAAACGCAGCTGAGTTTTCAATTTCTCCCGTCACCGAAGGAGCATTTAGCACTGCCCTACCAGCGGTAAACCAGAGAGTTATCCTTGCATTTGAAGGCATTGAATATGACAATCCCCCCGGCGTGAATTATGAGGTATACCTCAATCTGCCGGAGGATGATCGCTTAACGCCTAAACAGGAAAATTATGTTGGAACCATAGGGTTGTTTGCAATGAAAGCTCATGCTCACTCACATACTGGAGAGAACTCTGGGCACGAACATATGGTTCACGAGCATGGTAATCATAACACTGAACACAAGCATCCAAAACCGACAGTTGTCTTAGAAGTAACAGATGTCGTGGAAGCGCTACAGCAACAGGGTCAATGGTCAGGTCAATTTCGAATCACCCTACTGACCACGTACCAAGACCAGCCACTTTCCGAAGTGCGCTTCCAGCAAATTTCTGTTTATACTTTCTAACTTGAGGGATAAAGGTGGAGACTAGAACTGTCTTCACCTTTATTAATTACAATTCCTAATTAGAAGGTGTATGAATCTTAAACTTTACTATTCCAAGAAATAAAGACTACAATATAAATAAGCTATTGTATTCAGCCTGTCGTTGCCTGTAGCTGAGTACATATCTTCCGACAGAGGTAATGTGAAGACATTCAGGAACCATTTCAAAAAATCTGCGTCGTATATGTCCTTCATTACTGTTTGTTAGAGCGAATAAACAGTATAAGAATTAAGAGGAACAATCGTATATTTTTACCGTCTTTCAAGCAACTTGCTCCTCGGAATATGCCTACCAATAGGTTTAAAAAAGCCAGAAACAATCTCAGTAACAGCACGTCATCTGTACATAAGAAAAAAACAAAAGGACTTTGCTATGACTCAATTGCATCGTTGGAAATCTAGAACAGCTGCACTTATGGCAATGGCAATAACAACAGGCACCATTGCACCCATGTTTATGTTTGCTCCTGCTTCTGCACAAGAAATCTTTAATCGTCAACGAACACAAACAGAAACAGAAACAGGAAGAGTTTCAATTCCTGCTGGAGTGAAACTGCCAGTGAGATATGAGAAAGATAAAATTGTTGTCACTCCTGATGAAACGACACCTATAAAGTTAAAAGTAGCAAGTAACCTTATAGACAGAGCAGGAAATGTATTAATTCCTAGAGGAAGTGAAATTGAAGGACAATTACAACCAATAACCAGAAATGGTGAAAAAGGAACTTATTTTGTCGCTCAAGAGATAGTGTTTCCTAATGGTGAGCGTCAGTCTATTAATGCAACTTCTCGGGTTATTACTAGAAAGGAAACAATTAGTAAAGGAGGTAAAACTGATAAAATATTGCAGGATGCCGCTATTGGTGCAGGTGCTGCTAGTGTGATTTCACTGATAACAGGTGACCGCAAAATTCAAGCAATTGAACCTATACTTGGTGCAGGTGCAGGTGCAGCAGCAAGTGTTTTACTGCGACGCAAAAAAACTGAAGTTATCGTTATTGAACCTGAAAGAGATTTGGATCTCACACTGCGCTCTAGTTTGTTGTTATCCCGTGGTTATTACTAGGCTTATTTGAATTTAGTCGTGAGTTTCATTTATTCGCAGTACAACTGCTCCAAAAGGGCGCAGCACTTTATACTATTTCCCGCATACTACCAAGGGGTTGCCAGAAGAGCAACCCCTCCTCTTTCTGGAGAAGGAGACAGGTAAGCAATTCAAAATTCGCTCATTCAAAGTTCAAAGTTCAAAAAATATAGCCGTTTTCTATGGGAGCATCCCAATGCGTGCAAAAAGGACGGTAGTGGGAGCCGAAAAGCTCCCTACTTTCATTACAGAAGCGGGCTAGAAGCCCCGAAGTCGCTACAACGCGCTTAACCCGACGCCAGATGCTTCTCCCAAGGGGAGACGCAATCATGCGAACAAGCGGGGGAACCCCGCCAACGCACTGGCTCCCTTCGGGAACGCCCGTCGCCTACGGCGGGAAACCCGCCTGCAGCGCTGGATTCACCGCAACGCGCAACTCTTGGCACTACAAAATAAAATAAATTTACACATTTGGGATGCTCCCGTTTTCTATTGGATAGAATGTAGGGCAATGCTGTAGGGGCACGAGCCTCCTGTGCCCCTACCTTGGATGGGGTGCAATTAAGAACCGCTATAAAGGTGAAAAGAAAGTTCTTCACACTTCACAATTCATCCTTCAATTGACTGTTGTAGTCAAACGAAACTATTAACAAAAACCAGACTATTGTGGAACTTATTAGCTCAAATGTAGTCTAATTGACTAACAGAAAAGAGCAGATTTTTGGGGGAGCAAGAATATAATGTTTGGTCACTTTCGTTGGCAATCTGGATGTGCTGCATTCATGGCTTTGGGCATAACATGTGGTGCGATCGCACCTCTGGTGACACCTACAGCTTCTTTCGCCCAAACAAATTTTACTGACGTTCAATCTAATTATTGGGCAGTAGAGTTTATTCGAGAACTCGCACAGCGGGGTGTGATTGCTGGTTTTCCAGATGGTAGCTTCCGCCCAGAGGAACCAGTCACACGTGCTCAATTTGCTGCTATGATTGGTAAGGCTTTCCGAAAAGCAGCAGAACGACAGGCAGTCACATTTTACGATGTACCAAACAACTACTGGGCATCGAGTGCGATTCAGGATGCATATACCACTGGCTTCTTATCTGGATATCCTGGTAATCGTTTCGAGCCTAACCAAAATATTCCCCGCGAACAAGTTTTAGTTTCTCTTTCTAGCGGTTTAGACTACAACGTTAATGGTAGTGCCGAGCGCACTCTACAATATTACAATGACACCAATAACATTTCTGGCTACGCCCGTAGCGCGATCGCAGCAGCGACTGAGAAACAAATTGTTGTGAACTACCCTAATATTAAGTTCCTAAATCCTCAGACAATAGCAACTCGATCACAAGTCGCAGCTTTTATCTACCAAGCACTAGTGAGTTCCAATCAAGCCGCAGCAATTAACTCACCCTACATTGTAGCTCTTGGCGAACCTACTCCATCAAAACCAGTAGCAGTGACAATTCCTGAAGGAACTGTGATTCCCATAAGGTATGAAAAAGCAGAAAAAATTCTTGTGACTAAAGATGAAACAACGCCTTTAACCCTCACCGTAGCGCAAAATGTCGTCACAGATAAAGGAACCGTGGTCATTCCAGCGGGTAGTCAAGTGGTTGGTGAGCTTCGTCCCGTCAAAGACAAGAGCGGTTCTCAATTCGTTGCCCAAAAACTTATTTTAACCAACAATGGTCAGGAGTATCCAATTAATGCAACTTCTGAAGTGATTACCAAAACCGAAACCGTCAAAAAGGGCACCAATACAAAAACAATTCTCAAGAATACCGCACTTGGTGCAGGTGCAGCAGCAGCAATTTCGATTGTGACTGGCGATAAGGCTATTAGTGCTGGAGAAGTTCTAGGTGGGGCTGCGATTGGTGGATTAATTGGTCTGTTCTTTGGTAAGAAGAGTGTGGACTTAATCGCTATTGACCCAAACACCGACCTACAGATGACCATTGGTCAGAACTTTCAGGTTTCGTTGAGATTTTGACTCAATTCAAACTACCATGACTGGTTTAGCGCAACCTCAAGCTACTAAGGGCGTTGCTGATCGACAGTATGAATTAAATTTCGCGCAGAGACGCAGAGGGCTCACCAGAGTTAGTGTTTGAAATATTTGATTTTGTCATTTCACGACGAGAATTCAGCAACGCCTTTCTCTCCTGCACTCAGTTCATCTATGCGTTTGCTCTGCCAATATTCTGCATCAGACAGAGGCTTTCCACGCAATAAAGCACCTTCGTCTCTACCACTACTTTCCCATTGACGAATGAGCGATCGCAGTTGTCTGTCTATGTTAAAAAATTCATAAGATTTCAGCCAATGATTTATATTTTCTTGTAATTTTTGGCACACCTCATGAAAACTGATAATAGAGACATTAGTTACGCCTTCTTCGTCAATTTCCAGTTGATCATCTTCTTCAATCAAGCAGGGTAAGCGCATCTTGTCAATAAGAACGCAAAAATCTCAAGAAAGAGTCAAAGAATCGCATTAAGCCCCGTTTCTTGATAAGCACTTAGGCGTAGACGCTTTGCGGCTTGCCGGAGGCATCGCTATTAGCCCGTAGAAATCAATCGAACCCTAAATCCTTATTTGATCGTTAATTCATTAAGTGTATGTTTTGTCAATCCCATTTGAGATGCGCTTACCCTGTTCTTGCAGTCTTGTTTAATATATTATAGAATTCTTTGAGCCATAACTAAAAGAGGTCATATTTAATGAAAACAAATTATATTTTTTACAAATAAATAAAATGAGATAATAGTGATACGTTTTTTGATTGACACACTAAGGATTTCAAATTAAGTTTTATGAATTAAATTGAAGAAATTTATCATCTGACAGTTTTTTGATCAGATACCTAAGACATCCATGAATAGGTTGGTAGTTTTAAGCTTAGGTCAAGGGAATCTATACGAAGGTTTTCCCGTTGTAACAGCATATATTGGGGAAGCGGACAACCCCTATCGGATGAAATTTAGTGCTAGCTTACCATCTGCACCAAAAATTCCTGAAATCTACCACAGATGGCAATCACTTTATTCTGCTTTTTATCATCGTCCATTTTTACGTGTTGGTGTAGAAGAAATTGACGAAATTGACGATACTTTTGAAATAGAAGAGGCTTGCATCACTAACATTTCTCAAGTAGAGATTAAGGATTTATGCGAGCAACTCTACAACTATTTAAATCTATGGTTGAATTCAGTAGAACTTCGCAAGATTGAACAGCAATTACGCACACATTTAAAACCATCCGAAGAAATTTGCTTTATTATTGAGACCAACGACAACTTACTACGACGATTACCTTGGCATTTGTGGAATTTCTTTGATGATTATCCTCTAGCAGAAGTCGCCTTGAGTACGTCGGAGTATCAACAACCGCACAGGTTTCCTAAAACTAAAAAAGATAAAATCAGAATACTAGCAATATTTGGTAATAGTTACGAAATTGATATTAGTCAGGATAGAATTTTTTTAGAGAAGTTATCTACTGGTGCAGAAATTAAATTTTTAGTAGAGCCAAATCTAGACGAACTCAATGACCAGCTTTGGCAACACAGTTGGGATATTCTCTTTTTTGCTGGTCATAGTAGTTATAGTCAAGAAAAAGGTTGCTTGCAACTTAATCAAAAAGACGTAGTTACTCTTGATCAATTCAAGTATGGTCTTAAGCAAGCTATAAGTCGTGGATTATGTTTGGCAATTTTTAACTCTTGTGATGGCTTGGGATTGGCACAGCAGCTACAGGAATTGTACATTCCGCAAGTTATTGTAATGCGCGAGTCAGTGCCAAACGTAGTAGCTCAAGAATTTTTAAAGCATTTTCTCGCTGAATTTTCACAAGGACAGTCTTTATATACTGCGGTACGTTCTGCACGAGAAAGACTGCAAGGATTGGAGGGAGAATATCCCTGCGCGACTTGGTTACCCGTTATTTGCCAAAATCCTGCTGAACCGCCGATGGTTTGGGATAAGTCGTGTCAAACTGAACATGTATATAATGTAGACTCTTTAGTGGCGGTTTCTGAAACACAACAGCCTTCTCACTTTTACCGAAGCCATACTTTCTCCACAATAGCAAAGCAGAACCTGTTAGATAGACATCGCTTTGGAGTTACAGCCACCCGTCATCTGTTAACCGTACTGCTAACAAGTTTGTTGATAGCCACTAGTATTATAGGAGTGCGCCATTTAGGGATACTGCAACCTTGGGAACTGCATTCTTATGACTATTTAATGCATCTGCGACCAGCAAATGAAAAGCCAGATCCGCGCCTATTAATAGTTACTATTGATGAGGCGGATATTCAGTATCAAATCCACAAGCAGATGAATATGCGTTGGTCATTATCAGACCAAGCACTCAGTCAACTTTTACAAAAACTAGAGCAATATCAACCAGCAACTATTGGTATAGATATTTATCGTGATTTCCCCGTTGATCCTAATTATCCAGAGTTAGGCGAAGTCTTGCAGCAAGACAAGCGCATATTTACAGTTTGCAAAGTTTCTGCTCCTAATGATGGTGTACCTGATGGTGTTCCTCCTCCTTCTAAAGTCCCAAGAGAACGCATTAGTTTTAGTGATTTTGTGGAGGACTCAGATAATGTTCTTCGTCGCCAACTTGTGCAATTAACTCCTCCTTTGGAATCTCCTTGTACAGTAGAATATGCTTTCAGCTTTCAGCTCGCACAGTACTACCTAAATGCGCAAAACATAAAATGGGATATTAATCAAGAGAAGAATTTGCAAATAGGTAACACTATTTTTCAGCGCTTACAATCCCACACAAGTGGCTACCAAGGAGTGGATGCATCGGGATATCAAATCCTACTCAATTATCGTTCTTTGCCCTCTCTTCTTAATATTGCCCAAAAAATCTCTCTCAAAGAGGTTCTTAATAACGAGATTGTTCCTGAATTATTGCAGAAGTTGGTGAAGAATCGCATCGTCCTCATTGGTGTGACCGCCTCTAGTTCTCCTGATGATTGGAAAACTCCATATACTGCAAAAGCTCCAGATACAGAAAAGCAAATCTCAGGCGTGTTTTTACAGGCGCAGATGGTGAGCCATATTCTCAGTGCTGTTTTGAATGGTAGACCTCTGTTGTGGTGGTGGTCTGAATGGTTGGAAGTGCTGTGGGTATGGGGTTGGGCGTTGCTAGGAGGTATTTTATCTTGGCGAATTCTACAGCCACTTCATATAGGATTAGCGATCGCCATAGCGCTGTTCATACTTTTTAGTATCTGCTTTAGTATATTTACTCAAGCAGGGTGGATTCCATTTGTCCCCTCAACATTGGCATTAGTGTCTTGTGCGGCTGTGTTGAAGATACTACCGCATCTCCATGCGAGCAACACCCAAAAACGTTGGAACTCTCGAATATGAGCAAAAATAAGTTACCTCAAAGACACTATCAACTAGCTTGTGTTATCCCTTTGCTAGTTATTGGACTTGTGAATGACCCACTAAAAGTGCAAGCAAACCCAGAACAATCATTCCAGAACAGAATAACTCACACACCAAACCTTTTTGCCCAAAAATTTCCTGATAATGGCGATCCCAAAGGTCGTCGCCGAACAGGGACAAGCCGCCGTGATGGATGTCCACAACTAAAAACACCCATCACTGCTTTAGTACCTGGTGAAGAAAAGAACAACAAATCGTTCTTGGGATTAACAGTTGCTGAGTATCCAACTTTTTGGGTTTATGTTCCAGAATTACCTACCAATTTGCGTTCTGGAGAATTTGTATTGCAGGATGAACAAGGTAATGATATCTACCGAACTTCTTTGAAATTGCCCTCAAAAACAGGTACTATAGGCATTAGTTTACCGTCACGTTCACAATATGCTCTCAAACAAAACTCAAAATATCACTGGTTCTTCCGAGTTTATTGTAGCGACTCAAAAAACAAATCAGAGTATTTTTTTGTGGACGCATGGCTTTTACGGGTGGCGCTGACTCCCAACCTTCAGCAGCAGTTAAAGACTAAAAAATCAGGGGAGTACAAGGTCTATGCTGCCAATAATCTTTGGTACGATGCCATAACAAATTTAGCACAACTCCGTCGCACTCATTCAGACATGAGCACGTTGGCTGAAGATTGGACGAACTTGTTTAAAGCTGTTGACTTGGAAGAACTTGCGTCAGCACCCATCTTGCAACTTGACAATCTACAGCAGTAACATTCTTAGAGGTGATTTATAAAGTAATGCGATTACTACTAAATGGAGTCATTCTCAGCTTTGGATTGTCTTCACTGATTTTTCCGGAATTTTCTCTAGCTCAAGCACCACAGTCATCGGCGTCTGGTACCCAAGTAAACGCGATGGTAGAAGCACTCCGACTAGCAGCACCGAAAACTGGTACTGCAAATGATGGATATTACAGTGAATGGCAAGTCAAACCAGAAACCCTCAAAGGTTGGTCAAAAAATTGTCTTAAGAAGGAAGTCACACCTACACAGTTTGAAAAAAATCCTGGGTTAGCACGCCAAGTTGTCTCATGTATTGCACGCCGGGAGTTAAGTAATCAGTTAACTGCTACTGGTAACAATGAAACGGCTGCTGTGCGTGGTGTTGCTTGTTGGTGGATGACTGGTAATTACACAGGCTGTAGCAGTGGTTTTACCGCTGATTATGTGAAAAAAGTTGTAGGTTATTACCAACAACAGCGTTCAAAATCTTAACTTAGCTGACAAGTAAAATTCTTTGTTCTGGTTAGCAACAATGCAATGTGAGCATTTGATGCAACAGTTTAAATTTTTACACCTTATTTTGATTTTACTCGCTTTTGTCGCTTGGCAATGAATTTCTCTTTCTTCTTGTTTTCCATTGCTTTACTCAAACCAACGGCTAGGATGTATGTCATTTCTGCCGCTGCTTGATATGCTACTTTGATATCTGCTGTCTGTTGCTTGCTCATAGCCAAATTCGCCTATGCTCATCATTCTGCTTGATAAAAAGAATACAATAATTCTCATGAGCTAGACTTCATCCATTTGGATCACCCAATCGGGTGATATCGGACGAGTACTAATGGTAAGCGCTAGTAATGATGAAATAATAACAATCTGGAAAAAATTCAAAAAAACATGAAGGGTAAATTAATTATATTTGAAGGAGTAGAAGGTTGCGGTAAAGTGCGATTCGTTGGCTAGAAACCACAATCCGTAAGGATTTGGAGGATTAGCCGCAAGGTTTAGAACCTTCTCCCAAAGGGAGAGGCTTCGCCAAGACAACTGAATGACCATGTAGGTGAGAGTCCTACCCCGCAGGTGCAGTGGTGAAAGCACTTCCCCCAGGTTCGAGACTAGCCATCAACGCCGGAAGCGGGGATGAAAAGCGAAAGTACTGAAAGCCTAATCCTTCAGTACCCGTTGAGCAAAGTACTCATGAGTAAAGCAATAGCTTGAAGACGTGTCTGAATCGTCGTTAAACCTAATCAGCGAAATAAGGCTGATACGCTGAAGCCAAAAGGCAAAGGATAAGGAGTTGGCAGTTTTTGCCTTGACCAACCTGCACTTCCAATAAACCCGGCGAATAGCGTCACTCTAAAGGTACATAGTATGGTCATTCGGAACGAAGTAACCTCTCGTATGTTCTCAGGAAAGGTCGATTTTCTGAGTAGGTGCTAACCGGATACTACGAGCAGGAAAGATTGAGTCAGAAGCGAAAGCCTGGGGTAATGCCCAGGATATGCAGACAGATTCACGGTGATTTGGAAGATAAAGTCTCAAGTAAAGGGTTAAAATGTCTAAGACGAGTTTAAAGACTACGGTGGAATGGCACAAGATTAACTGGCGAAAGCTAGAGCGTCGGGTGTATAAGCTCCAAAAGAGAATTTATCAAGCCTCTAAGCGTGGTGATGTAAAAACATTTCGCAGACTCCAAAAGCTGTTAATGAAGTCCTGGTACGCCAAGGCTTTAGCGGTACGTAGAGTTACTCAGGATAATCAAGGCAAAAATACGGCAGGCGTGGATGGTGATAAATCACTGACCCCAAATCAACGTTTTGAATTAACTTGTAAAATGCACCTGGGTACAAAGGTCAACCCTACTAGGCGAGTATGGATTCCAAAACCTGGTAAGGAAGAAAAACGACCTTTGGAAATACCTACAATGAACGACCGCGCCTTGCAAGCACTTGTCAAGATGGCTCTTGAGCCAGAATGGGAAGCACGATTTGAACCTAACTCATACGGGTTTAGACCAGGACGCTCATGTCATGATGCTGTTGAAGCAATCTATAAAGCAATTAGATTAAAACCCAAGTTCGTCTTGGATGCCGACATTGCCAAATGCTTTGACCGCATCGACCATAAAGCACTGCTAAGAAAATTAAACACCTTCCCTAGCCTACGTCGACAAATTCGTGCATGGCTAAAAGCAGGTGTAATAGATGGAGAGCAGTTGTTTCCAACATCTGTAGACGCAGCAGCGGCTTCGGGCAGGGTGGGAACGCCGCAAGGCGGAGTCATCTCCCCATTATTGGCAAATATAGCCCTCTACGGGATGGAAGAACGAATTAAACAATTTGCCGAAACGCTAGATATGAAAAATACCTACGGACGGCAACAAAGCAAAAAGGACAAACGAAGCTCTTTAAGCCTAATTCGTTACGCCGATGACTTCGTGATTCTTCATGAAGACATAACCGTAGTCCAAAGATGCCGAGAAGTTATCTCAGAATGGTTACAAGACATGGGTTTGGAATTAAAGCCGAGCAAAACGAGACTAACTCATACCTTAAACAAGTATCAGGAGGAAAAGCCAGGATTTGACTTTCTTGGCTTCAACATACGGCAATTCACGGTAGGGAAAACACACTCTAACCTTGGCTTTAAAACAATCATTACCCCTAGCAAGGAAAAGCAAAAGGTACATTATGACCACATCGCTAGTATTATCGAAACCCATAAATCAGCACCTCAAGAGGCACTGATTAATAAACTAAATCCGATTATTAGGAGATGGGCAAATTACTATGCGACCGTAGTCAGCAAAGATACTTATTCGGAAATTGACAACCTCATGTACCTTAAGCTCAGAGCTTGGGCAAACCGCCGACATCTAAAGAAAAGTGCGGAATGGGTACTCAAAAAATACTGGTTACCCATAGGCAGCTTTAGTTGGGTTTTCGCAACCAAGAAAGGGGAGGAATTCTATCGCCTACTCAGACATGACAGCACCCCAATTGTCCGTCATACTAAAGTTCAAGGCGAAGCATCCCCATACGATGGAAACCTAGTTTACTGGAGTACAAGAATGGGAAATAACCCAGAAATGCCAACCAGGATAACAAAACTCCTGAAAAAGCAAAAAGGGAAATGTGCCCATTGCGAATTATACTTCCGCGAAAGCGATGTGCTGGAAGTTGACCATATTATCCCAAAATCGCAAGGTGGAAAGGATGATTACAACAATCGTCAACTCCTACACAGGCATTGCCACGATAGCAAGACTGCCAACGATGGTAGTCCCAGGTGTGTATGACAAGCGCCAAGTCACTGAGGAGCCGGATGAAGCGAAAGTTTCACGTCCGGTTTTGAAGACCAGTGGAATTGGTGACAATTTCGCTGAGTTTAATACTAGCCAAATACAGCTAACGCAAGATTGGTTACAAAGTTTTCAGACTTCTGTAGTTGTGACTCAAGAACCCGGGGGAACAGAGTTAGGGTTGCGTTTGCGAAAACTGTTGTTGGAAGCAGGCTCTAACTCGATCACGGATAAAACAGAATTACTTTTGTTCGCCGCTGACCGATCGCAACACGTTGAGCAAGTTATCAAGCCGAGCCTCAAAGACGGGGCGATTGTTTTGTGCGATCGCTACATTCACTCTACCATTGCCTACCAAGGCTGGGGACGTGGTTTAGACATAAATTTAATTCATCAGCTAAATATCATTGCTACCTCCGGGTTAGAGAGTGACCTAACTCTGTGGTTTGATGTTGATGTTGAGGTAGGACTTGCTCGAAAACGAGGAGGCGGCGATATACTCGACCGCCTTGAAAAAGAGACAATCACCTTTCATCGTCGCGTCCAGCAAGGATATGCACACTTAGCTAAGTCCAACCCAGAGCGAATTGTTCGTGTAGATGCGGAGCTTAGTCAGGAAGCTGTACAACAAAAGGTTCAGGAAATTTTAACTGCTAAGCTGAAAGCTTGGAGTTGATAAGCTGATGTGCAGCTAGATTGTATAAGACGAAAACGTAAAATCATTGTAGTGCGGGCCGGACAGCCCGCGTCCCATATACAAATTAAATACGCAACAGCTTACGAAATCTTTAATAAACAGCCTCTAAGCTACCTGGACAAATTTAGGTTCTAGCAATTTGGCAAGGTCTTTGGGAACTTCTTTGATTATTTTCTGATTGACCAAAAATTTAGCGACATCTTCCAAGTGTTTTCCTAAATAGATATTACTGTTGGGATTACCTAGCATTTCTCGGTTCTTTTCGAGAGTTGGTAACTCCACTCCTTGGAGTTGCTCCTCTACTGCTTCTTTTGTTAATTGGAGTTGTTTACCTGCGATCGCCAATCCTTCTTTCCGGTTCGTTTGTAAAAATTTTTTCCCTTCTTCAATCCCATCGACAAAAGCTTGAATGGCGGTAGGATTTGACTCAATAAATTTTGTATTGAACAGATAAACATCCTCAATAACTATAGAAGTCTTAGATGAATCGTAAATCACTCGCCCATCTTTGGTTGCCTGATTTACCTTTTGCAAAAAGGGGGCATAAGTCACGGCAATATCAACTTTTCCCGCTTGATAAGATGCGGCAGCTGCATCTGTGGTAGTATTGATTATCCTGACATCTTTTTCAGTTAATCCGGCTTGTTCCAAAACTCTCAGGAGGAAGAAATGGCTGGCTGATGCAATTTCTACGGCAATTTCCTTCCCTTTGAAATCAGCAATACTTGCAATTTTGTTCCGGGCTAAAATTCCATCGGCTCCGCGAGAAGCATCAAAAACCATAACGATGCGAAAGTTTGGCTCCCGACTTGCCAACGCCACTGCATCTATAGCCGCAGCTCCGGTTACCTGCAATTGACCAGCACTAAAAGCTGCATACTGGTCTAAACTGGAACTAAAAATGTTGTTTTTGAGGTCTAAACCACGCTTGGTAAAAAAGCCTTTTTCGAGGGCAATATATAGAGGAGTATTGCCAATCCAAGGGGAAGCTCCCAGAGCGGCTGACACTCTTGCTGCTGAGGTAGAAGTAGTGGATTGGCTGCTCTGGGAGCTTTGCTTTTGAGTGCAAGCGTCCAGAGCAAGGCTACCTGTTAATCCAGTCACTAGCCAAATGGCTTGACGACGAGTCCATAATTGACCTTTTTTCTGTTTGCTCATTAGATAAACTGACTCAGAATTATTGAATTTTAAGAAAAGGAAAAGCCACAGTAACCCGTCGCTTTTTCGTCAAATTATAGACAATGTTGAGAAGATATTTGACAAAGTATGCAATTCTACAGCATAACCTAGTGACGAGTTTGCTCTGCCCAAGGTGTCAAAATTTTGGAGACTAGCTTGAACACGTAATCGATGATCAATCCAATTAAGCCAATCAGGGCAATACAAAACAAGACTTTTTCTGTTTGTAAAAAACGTTGTGCTTGAATAATTCGATATCCCAAGCCATTTTGCGCAGCAACTAACTCAGCAATTACTAAATAATTCCAAGCTCCAGAAATGTTAACACGCAGAGTATCTAATACGCTGGGAAACGTTGCTGGAATGATAACCTTAATCACCATATCCCAACGATTTGCTCCTAAAGTATAGGCAACATTAATCATTTCATCGGGGATAAATTTGACTGCATCGGCAACCATAAGGGCATTGTAGAGAACTACGCCTAAAAAGATGATGACTATTTTGGAAACTTCACCTAATCCTGCCCAAATTACTATCAGTGGGACAAAAGCTGTCACTGGCATATAGCGTACAGTCCCCACAATAGGACTGAACAAACTTTCCATACTTGGAAATGTCCCCATAGCAATCCCTATAGTCACCCCAATAAGACCAGCGATGAGAAAGCCCGCTAAAACACGACCGCAGCTTGCCAAAACATCAATAAATAGCTGTTCTTGGGCAAACATAGTGAACCCAGATTGCAACACAGCAGTTGGCGTGGGTAAGAATATAGGAGTGACTAACCCGGTATAGCTGACGAAAGCCCACAGGATGAGCGGAACAAACAGTGCTGCTACTGAAAGTAAAGCTCCTAACCTAGGGTGCAACTCTTGACGAATATTCCAAAATATTGAAGGTTTCAAATAGCGTTGGCGAGGGGAAGGAGGGGCTTTTGTCATTGAAATTATCTATAAACTCAATCTATATTATTGATACTTTAGGCAAGTTGGGGCAATGGGCAATGGGACAAAACTAATGACTAATGACTAATGACTAATGACTAATGACTAATGACTGAAAAGTTGGAGAATTCAAATATGACTCCGGATAATCGGATAACAGCGCAATCAAACCAAGACCAAGGTATAGTTCCTAGCGGGAGCGCTTTCCCTTGTTCTACTGAACCTCGATTAGAAGTGAGTCATTTATCTAAAAGCTTTAAAAACCAAGGGAAATCTTTATTAGTTTTGCAAGATATTAATCTGCAACTTTTACAGAGTGAGTTTGTCTCGATTGTGGGAACGTCGGGTTGCGGTAAGTCAACGTTACTGAATATTATTGCTGGACTAGAAAAACCGACTTCTGGCGAAATTAAGGTTGATTCGGAAGTGGTAATCGGTCCAGGACCTGACCGAGGTATGGTCTTTCAGAATTACACGTTGTATCCTTGGCTGACTGTGGCGGAAAATATCGGCTTTGGATTGAGTTTGCACAAGATACCTTCATCCGAACAAAAGCAACGTATTAACTACTTTCTTGAAGTAGTGGGTTTAACGCGCTTTGCCAAAGCTTATCCGAAACAGTTGTCGGGAGGAATGAAGCAAAGAGTAGCGATCGCGCGTGCGTTAGCTAATAAACCATCAGTGCTGCTGATGGATGAACCCTTTGGGGCATTGGATGCACAAACAAAAGAGCAAATGCAGCTATTTTTATTGGACTTGTGGGAAAAAACCAAAACCACAATTTTAATGATTACCCATGATATAGAGGAAGCAGTATTTCTATCCCAGCAGATTTATGTCATGAGTTCTCAGCCCGGTCAAATCCAGTGCCAGATTCCGGTAACGCTACCCCAAAAACGCAACCTGGACCTGAAATTAACGCCCTTATTTATCGAAATTAAACGACAAGTGCTGCACGCTTTACGATCTCAGTAATGCCGTTTCACTTACATTTAACGCCTCGCGGAAGTCCCCACCTTCAATGTACTCTAATGGTAGGTATTGTGATAATTTTTCGGGTATTGTAGTTAGTGTCTTGACCATCAATGCCATAAGCGAAAACCAAGCTAATAGGTATATGTTGCAAGAAAAAGTTTGGGTCTTGGGAACCAGGACTCCTGCCCTTGGAGGGAATGTGAGACCAATAGAACTACGGAGTCCTGGAGGCTATTCCCGATGAATTGGGAAGCCCCGTCCGTCTTACGGCGGGGTAGTTCACTCAGCATCTTCTTGCAGATCTTGTGCAAGTGTTAACAGCTTGTTTAAGGACTTAGCCACTGTCATGACTTGTTCTGAGGTCTTACTGACAATATTGGCAACTTCCAGAACAGATTGGCTTGCGGAGTTTGAAGTTTTTGCTTGGACAGGAGCGCTCTGGACAAGCTCCTCGACTAGTTCTTTCATTTGGTCATTGATAGTGACAATCTGATTGAGCTTCTGCTGAGTTTCCTGCGCTAATTTAATTCCAGTCATCGCCTGTTCTGCCCCAGACTCCATAACAACAATAGCTTCATTGGCTTCTGTGTGAATTTCCGCAACGAGTGATTCTATTTCTGCAATACTTGCGTTCAATTGCTGCACTTGAGAAAGTGCTTTGTCAGCAAGCAAAGCAAATGTTTGACCAGCTTCTGGTGTGCGAGTCGCTTCAAGTGCCGTATTCATAGCTTGGAGCTTTATTTGAGATGTAATATGACTTATGAGGCTTACTACCTGGCAGAGCTTTTGGGAAGGTTGGTCTAGACGCTTGACCTTCTCGGCAGCTTCCATAACTGTTACTTGGATATCACAGAAGTTGTCTAAAATCGGGTTCATGGACTCATGTCCATCCTGTACTATCTGACTCAACCGCCGCTGTTGGAGTTCTGCTTGTTGGATACAAATCAGCATTCTCAAAGCCGAATCAGCTAACGTTTGAGTTTGATTGTAGGCATCTGTAACGGACTCCATCTGGCTAAAAGCTTCTGTTGAAAGGGTTTGGGCAGCTGTTTCACTACTTCTGAGCAGTTCTGACACCTGACGCTGGAGTGTTTCTTTTTGTTGACGCTGCTCGTAAGAGGTCGCTTCCGCAGATTGGTACGCCTGCTCTACCTGGTATAGGAGTTTGGCATGGTTGAGAGCAAATCCCACTTGCGTAGCTATCTGGGTGAATAAATCAACTTCATATTGCTGCCAATCACGAGGTCCAGAGCACTGATGTGCAATCAGTAAGCCAAATAGCTGGTTATCTTTAAGAATGGGCGCAACCAAATTTGCCTTGACAGCAAAGGGTTCGAGTTGTTTAATGTAACAAGCGTTCAAACCCGCTTCATAAATGTTATTAGTGGCTTGAACTCGAAGCGCTTGGTACTTTTCGACATAGCCCTTTGGGAAGCAGGTGTCTTTGATGTTAGCTCGTAACGCTTTCGGAAAACCTGGAATCACGGATTCGGCAATCACGGTTCCATACCAGTTGGTGTCAAAGCCATAAACGAGCACTCGGTCAGCACTCAGTGCTTTGCGAACTTCTTCAACAGTGGTTTTGAGCACATCCTCTTCGTTGAACGACTCCTGAATGCGGCGGGTCATATCCGCAAGCAATTGAGTTCGCGCTCCTTCAGCATCGATTCTTTGAACGAGCCTAGCATGGTCAAGAGCAAATCCCACTTGCGTCGCTATCTGAGTGAACAAATCAATTTCATACTGTTGCCAATTACGAGGTCCAGAGCACTCATGTGCAATCAATAAGCCAAATAGCTGGTTATCTTTCAGAATGGGCGCAACTAAATTTGCCTTGACAGCAAAGTGTTCCAGTTGTTTAATGTAACAAGCGTTCAAACCCGCTTCATAAATGTTGTTGGTGGCTTGAACTCGACCATCTTGGTACTTTTCAACATAGCCCTTTGCAAAGCAAGAATCTTTGATTTCGGCTCGCAATGCTTTCGGAAAACCTGGAATCACGGATTCTGCAATCACGGTTCCATGCCAGTTAGTGTCAAAGCCATAAACAAGCACTCGGTCAGCACTCAGGGTTTTGCGAACTTCTTCAACGGTGGTTTTAAGGACATCCTCTTCGTTGAGCGATTCCCGAATGCGGCGGGTTATATCTATAAATACCTGAGCTTGATGGGCTTTTATATCTATCCGTTCTAGCAGCCTAGCATAGTCGAGAGCAAATCCCACTTGCGTAGCTATCTGGGCGAACAAATCAATTTCAGCCTGCTGCCAAAAGCGAGGTCCAGAACACTGATGTGCAATCAATAAGCCAAAGAGCTGGTCGTTCTTGAGAATGGGCGCGATGAGATTGGACTTGACAGCAAATCGCTCCAGTAACCCAATATGACAATCACCGAGATTAGCTTGATAAATATTATCAATAGCACGAACACGACCATTTCGGTATTGTTCGACATACCCTCCTTGGAAACAGGGGTCTAAGATTGTAGTCCACAACATTTTCGGCAAACCAGGTGCTGCTGATTCTTCTACAAAAGTTCCATCCCAGTTGGAATTGAAACGAAAGATAAGCACGCGGTCAATTCTTAAGGCTTGGCGAATTTCTTCAACCGTTGTTCTAAAAACATCTTCTTCACTAAGCGATTTCCGAATACGGCGGGTGATGTTCATCAACATCTGGGAGCGTTCAGCTTCGGCTTCTTGTTTCCATAGCAAATCCGGAAGCTGTTCTTTGATGAAGTCGATGTTTGTCTCTAAAGCAACCAGTTCATCTTTGCTGGCGATGGGAGTGTAAGTACCCACACTCTCTCGACGTAACCTATTCACCATAGTGGTAGAGACTGCAGCAGCACTCAGGACTGGGCGAATGGCGCGATTAACAACAATTGCAGCGATCGCACCTGCCAACACTGCTGTCGTCCCCGTTCCAATTAACAAGAGTGATAGTTGTCTGTATAGTGCAGCTTCTGTTTCTGCGAGACTTGTAGCACCCGCAAGTCTCGCTTGGGAAATCTGTTTAGCAGTCAATTGGCTGTTAATGTAGTAGGTGGCTGTCCCAACTGCCAACACGGGGAGCATACTGACAACTATAGCCCAAGCTATTGCCTTGGTCTTCAAGCTCCATTCCTGTCGCCCCTCCTGTTGAGGACGAGGAGACTCTTGAAGTTTTTTTGGCTGATTAATTGGCTGATTAAATTTTTGCTCGGCTTGCTTTTGAGAAGAAGACTGAGTCATAAACGAAATCTACTTTTGCTGCAAAAACTGATTGAGGACAAAGATGTCGGTTGCTACATTCAGTTCCTCAACTGGGGAGGTAGGGTAATGCACCTTTAGGATTGCTGCTGAGTCAAAAGTAGATTTAAACAGTTGCAACCTTGTCCTAACTTTATCTGGGGCTTTTGTGTAGGAGTGCGCTGACCATAAGCATGGGTAAAATTAGAGTTCGGTGCAACAATGGCAAAGTAGCTCTAAAATCCAGATGATATGGTTAGCTTTTTACTCCTTAGCCTTTCTGCCTCTCCTCAAGGGTCTGATGCTCCGAATTAGTAATTATTAGTAATACTATTTAGTAATACTATTAGTATCTTTAGTGTTTAACGTTATCAAATGTATATTACATGATTGATTTCTTCAAGTAAAGTGTAAAAATGTGTCATTTTTTTAGGTGCAGCAAGTAGCTGGACAAAACACTTAAGTACTACTATTTTTCAAAAATATTGCAGTAGTGCAATAGATCCAGTATGCTCAAAAAGGCTAATCTCATAAATATGTCTAATATCAAGGGGTTAAGGTGAGGCGCTAAAAGCGAGGGTGAGGTTTTGAGTGAGATGTGTGTACACCCTAGCCCGCTTGCGGGGAGGGGTGCAGTCAACGTGGGAATCATAACTAATTAACCTGACATGATATCAGACAATTTTGGATTTGAGATTTTGGATAATGGAATTGATCCCACGGTGAAATCCGCTTTCTTGGGAATTTTGGATTTGAGATTTTCGATTGATTCCATGGATAAATCCGCTTTCTTGTAGCATCAAGGAATCATTGGTTATCTGGCTGAAATGAAAATTTTTTTTGAGAATAATCTGAATTAACGGCAAGATAAAGCTCTGGATTTTAGTTTGCTACCCTATGACTATGGTCTACGAATCTAAAGATTGCTGTAAAGAAACCCCCAATCCTCTATTTTCAAAGAACTGGGGGAACTGGAGCATGAATACTTAGCAATTAATATTCGTAATCTTACCAACAACTCCATGACGGATATCAATTGCGCTTAAATTGATGAATCTTTTCTAATTACTCTGGTATGAGAACAGTCTGCATTTGTTCCTAAATTTCATAGTCACTCCACTCATTTCTTAACTCTCGTTACTGCTGATTGCAATATCCCTATCGTAGGTGGTTCTCCTGATAGACCGTAGAAGCAAAAGTCCCAAACATATTGGGACAAAAGTAACTATAAATTCGTGACTTTTGTCATAGTCTCGCTGAGAACAGTTAACTTGCCATTAAAGAGAAAAAGGTTCTGCACCTCATTGCCATGAGGTTGAGTAATCGCGAGATTGCTCATACACTCTACATTCCAAAACGGACACTCATAAATCATGTAACGACTATTCTGAGTGAGTTACATTAGCACGATCTCAAATGAGCGGAGTTCAGTATTTTTATAACTGTTCTAGTAAACGTAAACTGCTCCACTTTCATCAAAGTTCAAAGTGATATCAGAAGCTCCTGCTTCAACTTGGTAAATTTGAACAGTGACAACATTACCATCCACGGCAATATCATCTCTGAGTTTGACTCTTTGCTGTAAAGCATTAACCAAAAGGTAATCAGGAACAGAAGTGTTACTGATTACAGCACTACCTCCTATTGGTAACTCTCCAATTCCCCCTTTCCCACTTGTCAAACCATATTGCAGGGGTAATCCTGTTTGGTTCACGAGCTTGATTTGTATAGGTTCATTTGGATTTTTCACCCGTGCTACAGGTTGCCAATATCCTGGTTGATATGTCCGTGCGGGTGGGTTTGCGGCGTTGGTGATTGTTGGAGTCACAAAGCTCAGAGCGGTAGTAAGTACAGCAGTTGCTAGAATTGGTAATTTCATTGTAACGACTCTAGAAGTTTAAAATATTTCTCATTACAAGAATTACCTACGAAACTCACCCCTGAAATCCTCCATTTGTATCACCCAGTTGGTCTAAAAATAGCGCAGTTTACAGCACATTGCAAGTAAATGAAGTACAGTACTGAGGTCTAAAAGGCAGACTCTAAGCCCTTTTTACTTTTGACTCCTGACGACTGACGCCTCTATTCTGCTGTAAGATACAATTCCTCCTAAGAACTGGCTTAAGGCAGTGGTAAAGAGTTCAGGACACTCGATTTGGGGACTATGACCACAGTTAGGGATCAAGGCGAGTTGTCCTTGCTTTAGGTGGCTTGTGGCGTCTTTAGCTTGTTCTACTGGAAAAATCGGCGTTGCTGAATTGAAGTATGAAATTTTCATTCTTTATTTTCACAACCCTTACCTTTGTGCCTTTGCGTCTACTCTGCGAGAACGGCTCCGCCGAATGCGTGAGGCTAAATCCATACTTTGAATCAGCAACGCCGAAAAATCTTGTCATTGTGCAACGCCTCCTGACTTAGCGTCCACTTAAAGGTTGTCTGCGCTATGATTTGGTATGCAGACTTCACCATGGACATCACCAGAATACCCTATTGGGTTGCCTTCTTGATTAAATTTAGCAAAGCCAGTACTGAAGATGACTCCTGTGGCTCCCTGAAATGTACCAGTGCTTTGTACCGGATCGATATCATTGAAATCAACAACTGCTCCATCTACTTTTGTACCAAAGTCTGCGCCCCCGGCAAGATTAGCTATATTAAAGTTTTTCAAAACAATTTTCCCTTTACTGGTTGTGATAGTTACGATTCCCAATGATGAGACTGTTGTGTTGTCTAAAGGTGGGGCTGGTTGCGTGCTAATAAGCTGATAAATATAATCACCGCTGAAGAAACCTGCTCCCTTGATTACACCCACAATAGTGAATACACCACCAGTAGTACCATAATCTGTTATCTGAGAGTCATATTTACCTTTGACAGGTACGCAATTTGCTTTAACTTCAGAAGTTGCAGAAAGAACTCCTGCTGTTGCAATCAAAAGACTTGCTACAATAGTATATATTCTCACTAGAAAATCTCCTGATCAAGGTGAATACCAAAAGCTCTTTACCTTATTTGGTATAAGAGCTTTACTTATATACTTGATATTAGGTAGCGGACAAATCAACTTATGCACTAAATGCTTAATTGCTATCATTTTGCTTGATAATCAGCTTTGAAAAAGAAATCACTGCTACCACAGCAAACAGCCTCTTTGGGAAATCGCTCCTACAAAAATTATGTTCTCAACCAGGGTTTTTGTCACATTTTTAAGTAACATTACAAAAACTAGAGGGTAGGGGAGGAGAAAGTACCTACACCCTAAACCCTAGATTCTCAATCCACTGACAACAACTGCAAAATCTGTTGAAGTGGAATCTCCACCCAATCTGGGCGATTATTAAGTTCGTAGCCTAATGCAAAAATGGCTTTCTCCAAAATAAAGGCATCTAAAAGCACTTGCAGTTCTGTAGTTGTCTTTGGCAAGAAATGATCTTTAGTAGCCGTTTCTAGATAACTATTCTCTAGATAACTATTCAAGAAAGCCGCGCTCACCCAGGTAAACCAGAACTTACTCCAAGGTTTTATTAGGGGAAGTTCCTCGGAGCGAACCATCCCACTTTCTATTTCATTACGAAGTCCTTGACTGGCGGCGTAGTGGAACGATTGCAGCATTCCTGCAACGTCTCGAAGAGGAGAACGCTTCATGCGCTGTTCACTCAAACTCCGACCTTCTCTGCCCTCAAAGTCAAGGATAATAAAATCCTTGCCTGTATACAGTACTCGCGCCAGATGGTAGTCCCCGTGATAGCGGGTACGCATGGCAGTCATTTTTTGGTTCAGAACTAATTGGTAACGTCTGAGAATTTCCTGTTGATAGTTAAGGAGAACTTTTGCCAGTTCTTGAGTGTTGGAGGGCAGCTTATTGAGTTTATCTCCTAGTGTAAGGAAAACTTGCCCAGTAAGATTGCGGGCATATTGATAAATAGAGCGTTGGTAAAACGATGAAAACGGTTCAGGGGCAAAGTCGGGATTCTCTTGATCGCAAGCTAGGGCAATATGAAGTTCTGCCGTACTCTGACCTAAGAGTTGAGCGCTGACTAAGTAGGAACCGATGGTTTGGTAAGCTAATTCAGGAATTTCAACTTCCAGCAATTCTATCAAAGAACTTGAAGGAACAGGCACTTCAGAAACATCTGCTTGCTGTGTCGTCACAAGCTCAAAATAGTCTTGCAAGCTATCGAGAGTATAGTCCCAACCAGTACGGGTATCTTGGATGTATTCTTGCAGTATTCCTAAGGTTACGGGTAAGGTAGACTGAACTCCTACCTTATTTAATCTACTACGATACTCCAGCGCTCCAGCAACAGGGGCATAGTGTTTCAAGAGTTTCTTCTCACTGAGAAAGCGCCGGAGTTCTAAATCAGGGTGTATCCCCTCCTCAACTTTACGGAGTATTTTCAGAAACAGGCGATTACCATAAATCACAGAAGTATTTCTGTGTTCTCCTGTGAGGAGAGTGGGTTCAAGGTAGGAACCATCTCCACTTAATTGTGGGAGTAAATCAGTTGTAGTAGCAATCAATTCCCCTGCTGTACCTTTATAGGAGCGATTATGGACAATTGCATCCACCAGCAAGTCAAGAAAGTTCTTGTCTGCAACAGCATCAAATAAAATCCCCACTTCTTCTCTGCCTTGAATTTCAAGACGAGCCACCACAGCTTGAGGGCTTTCTGCTAAAATTTGCCTTGCTTGCTCACCTTCTGCGTAAGCTAAGAGTAGAAGGTAAGTTTCAGAGTCTCCTCGAATGTACTCTAAGCGCAACCAAACCATGTTAGCCTCTGTATCCTTGTAGGACATTAAGACTGTCTCTGTGATTTGTGCAGATTGAATACTCAGAGTTTTGCCACCGAACCAGCTACAGGTGTACAGGTAATCCTGCAAAATAGACTCCAGAGCCGTTTTCACTTCTCGCTGGTAAAAGACATTGTGCCATTGACCACTCACAACCAGCGTTGTGAGTTCTGACTGGGGTATAGGCGGCTGGGTTAAGCTGAGTTTAGGCGATAAAGCAAACCAATAAAATCCGTAGGGGCTGAGGCTGAGGAAGTAGCACGAATCCCCAACAGCTGGGAACTCTGTCTGACCAAAAATTTCCACTGGTACCAGTCCCTTGAATGCTGATAAGTCTAATTCGACTGTTTGCACAAATCGGGACAAATTCGCCACCACTAAAATTGTTTCCTCTTGATAAGTGCGGGTGAAGGCAAGAACTTTGCGGTTATTGGGGTGCAGTAATTCAAAATTACCCAAACCAATCGCTTGGAAACGCTTTCTAGTAGCAATGAGGCGTTTCATCCAATACCACAAGGAATTGGGATTAGCTCGTTGTGCTTCAACATTGATTGCCTCATAATGGTATTCTGATTCTACAATGATGGGTAAATATAATCGTTGGGGGTTGACACGACTAAAACCAGCGTTGCGATCAGAACTCCACTGCATAGGCGTGCGGACACCATTGCGATCGCCTACATAAACGTTATCCCCCATGCCAATCTCATCCCCGTAGTAAAGCACGGGTGTTCCTGGTAAAGACAACAGCAGACTATTGAGCAATTCTATCTGACGACGGTCATTGCCTAAGAGCGGTGCTAACCGGCGACGAATACCTAAATTTAGTCTCATCACTGGGTCTTGTGCATAAACCCGGTACATATAGTCTCGGTCTTCATCTGTGACCATTTCCAATGTGAGTTCGTCGTGGTTACGCAAAAACAATCCCCATTGACAATTATCGGGAATGGGAGGAGTTTGGTTAAGAATATCAATGATAGGGAAGTTATCTTCCATCCGCAATGCCATAAACAAGCGCGGCATCAAGGGAAAATGATAGTTCATGTGACACTCATCCCCATTGCCGTAGTATTGTGCTGCATCCTCAGGCCATTGATTCGCCTCAGCTAGCAGCATCCGGTTCGGGTATTTTGCATCAACGTGCGATCGCAGTTGCTTGAGGAAAGTATGAGTTTCCGGCAAGTTTTCGCAGTTTGTTCCTTCCCGTTCGTACAAATAAGGCACTGCATCCAAGCGCAAGCCATCTACCCCCATCCCTAACCAAAAATCCAGGACATCGAACACTGCTTGCCTTACTGCAGGATGATCATAATTTAAATCTGGCTGATGGGAGTAGAAGCGATGCCAGTAATATGCTTTGGCAACTGGATCCCAAGCCCAGTTTGAGGTTTCAAAATCTTTGAAAATAATCCGCGCTTCTTGATATTTTTCTGGACTATCACTCCAGACATAGAAATCTCGTTCTTTACTACCCTTGGGTGCACGACGTGCTCGTTGAAACCAAGGATGCTGGTCAGATGTATGGTTGACAATTAACTCAATAATGACGCGAATACCCCGTTGATGAGCAGCTTCCAAGAACTCTTTGAAATCTTCTAAGGTACCGTAGATAGGGTTAATATTGGTATAATCAGCGATATCGTAACCATCGTCTTTCAGTGGTGAGGGAAAAAACGGTAGCACCCAGACGGTAGTTACACCTAGGTCTTGCAGATAATCCAGTTTTTCTGTTAGTCCTCGAAAGTCGCCAACACCATCACCATTGCTGTCCGCAAAGGCGCGAACAGGAACTTCGTAAATAATGGCGTTTTTAAACCATAAGGGGTCGTTTTTCAACATTGAGTTTGGCATCTTACTTTCAAATGTTCCTGGTATGCACCTGTCAAAGTGAATTGGCAGTCGTTAGGTTAGTTTATGAAATAAAGCTATTAGGTCAACCTACATGACTGTTGTAAGCGGTCAAGACGTGTCAAAAAATTAACTTGAATTTTCATGAACTAAGCTAATGCAAGGGTATTTCCGGTTACCAAAATACCTAAAATATTCAGAGTTGCCCATCTAACGTAAGTAAGAGCAATACCTATTAAATAATCTTTACATAAGCATGACATTGAAATCATATACCTGCTACTCTATTGGCAAATCTTTTTTTTCTTGAGTGGCAAAGTCGCTTTCATGAATCAATGAAGTTTGTCTTAATATTTGTCTGAATAATTGAACAACAAAGAACTCAGCAACACAGCAGTCAGAATTGCTGGAGGAATTCTGTAGCGTAACATTGAATATTGGGTGGGGAATTTATAATTCTCCAACGGTTAAAATCAGGACTGACTCAAAAAACTAGGGGAAGATGAGGAGTGGCATTGGGAATTGGGAATTGGGAATTGGGAACAAAAGAGCTGGGAACTCTTAATCGAGCATTGCCCATTGCCCATTGCCCATTGCCCATTGCCCATTGTCCCCCTTGTCTGTCTTCTTTGACACCCATCATCATACGATGTCTATTATGGACTTTTGAGGAGTATTAATGATGAGGGTACTGGTTACTGGTGTTGCTGGATTCATTGGCTATCACTTCGCACAGCATCTTCTGAAAGAAGGAGTTGAGGTCATAGGCATTGACAACTTAAATGACTATTATGATGTCAAACTAAAAAAAGCTCGTTTGGCGCAGCTTCTCCCGCAGTCAGGATTTACATTTCAGTTTTTGGATTTGAGCGATCGCCTTGAGGTTGCTCAACTCTTTCAAGAATACACTTTTGATTATGTCGTCAACCTTGCTGCTCAAGCAGGAGTACGCTACTCTTTACAAAACCCTTGGGTATACTTGGATAGCAATGTTACAGGCTTTGTTAATCTTTTAGAAGGATGCCGTCAAAGTCAAATTAAGCATTTGGTATTTGCCTCATCAAGTTCTGTTTACGGTCTAAATACCAAGGTTCCCTTCTCTGTGAGCGATAATGTTGACCATCCCATTTCGCTATATGCTGCGACCAAAAAAGCAAATGAATTGATTGCCCATACTTATAGTCATCTTTACCACATCCCAACAACCGGACTACGCTTTTTTACAGTTTATGGTCCTTGGGGAAGACCCGACATGGCATATTTTAAATTTGTGAAGGCGATAGAAGAAGGTAAGCCCATTGATGTTTACAACTTCGGTAAAATGCAGCGGGATTTTACATACATTGATGATGTCGTTGAGGGGATCTTTCGGGTAATGCTCAAACCACCTCAACCCAACATAGCGAACAGTAATGCTCTTTACAAGCTTTATAACATTGGTAATAATAATCCTGTAGAATTGATGACGTTCATTGAAGTCATAGAAAAAGCACTTAGCAAAAAAGCTGTAAAAAATTTACTACCGATGCAACCGGGAGATATTCCCGCGACTTACGCTGATGTAGATGACCTGATGCGTGATGTTGGATTTAAGCCCAGTACACCTCTGGAGCAAGGTATAAATTGTTTTGTGCAATGGTATCAAGAGTACAAACAGGCGAAGTATAAAGTATAAATTTTTCTTTTATTCTTCATCCTTCATCTTCCAACCATGTAGAGGGACTATACTCCTGATAACCCATTCTATGATGAGTGGAGGAGCTTGTGATATCAAAATGCTAGGATAAACTGCCATTCCCCAATTGGGATGGACTAACATACGGCATTTGTTTTGAATGACTGGGTAGTGCAGTAAAGCTTTCACAACTGCGGTATCATCGTGCAGAATTTTCCCTGGACGGGAAAGCAAAGGATAGCCAGTACGGGGATCAATCAGATCTGTTAAATAATTGCGATCGCGCAGATTAAACGCCACATCACAACCAAACCTCATGAACGTTTCCCGTAAACATTGTTTTTCTGTCTCAATTTCCAGTGTTCTTTCTACAAGTTCATATCTTGATTGCTGTAAAACAATCACTACCCACAAAGAAAGCTGTTTTTTCCAATCTGGTAATATCTGCTCGCGGTTGGCACAGATATACTGACTAGGAAAATGAATTGAAATTTGAACAGCTTGTCCCGTTTTGCCAACCAAATGAATGGGACAGCCTGCACCAGAAGTGTAAACTGTCGGATATTGCACTCAACTTTATTTGGTTTTTACAAGTTTTTTTCAATTCATCTTTTGTTTTGATGATAACTCTTAAAGAGTCAAGAAAAATATCAAATTTCCCTAATAGAGGAGATAGTTTAAAGCGGTTTTTGATATTATCTTAATTCTTAATATTTTTTTAATCTTGATTTTACCTTTTATGGTATGATTTTGCTTTTATTTTCACTGTGCTAGAACTGCGGCAAGTGAAGAGTGAGAGAAAGAAAGTTAAAAGTAAAAAGGTTATTTGAACTTTTGACTTTTAACTTCTGCCTTTTTTAATCCAGCTTTAAAGCATTGACCGGAACTTCATCCCAAGAATTGACTGTCCGCAATCGTGCCACCCAACCCCATGTTTTTTGCTCCTCAGTTAAATTTTGTTTAAAGGATTCATGGCAATCTTTAGCTTGGGACTCATCACAGCAAACAATACAAGCATAAATCATCCCAGATGGATCAAGTTGCTCATTTACCCAGATATTCATCGTGGCTTCTTCTCCCCAAAAACTCAAGCAACAAAAAGCTATGTGCCATCCTAAAATAGTATTAGAAGTTTAAAATTGCTGTCAAAACTTATGATAAATAATAGCTAATAGTGAAGAGTTAATGCTTAGAGGATATCTCTTCAAGTTTAAAATGTCATCCTCTTAGCGTAGCTCCTCACGTTCAAAGCAACGTGTGCATTGGCTCACCTGTTCCGATAGGAGAAGCGCTCAGTGAGGCACATAGCGGTAGCGCAGTGATTTTATTACGCTTAAGTGCCTTATCACCTCGTTCGTAGCGACGGCGGTAGAGTAGTAGGCGTTGCTGAATTGCTGAATTGAGGTATGAAATTTTCATTCTTTATTTTCACAACCCTTACCTTTGCGCCTTTGCGTCTACTCTGCGAGAACGGCTTCTCCTTCTCCTATCGGAACAGGTGAGCCAACACCAGACGCTACGCGTTGGCGTAGCCTGTCCGCAGGACTTACGCCGAATGCGTGAGGCTAAATTCATACTTTGAATCAGCAACGCCGAGTAGTATTCCAGCTGTCCCCTATATTCCTGAATCAATGCGATTTGCCATTGATAGAGTCCACGGAAAGTGTTGGCAAATAGAAGTGTAAAAATAGCAACAACTAATCCTGTATAGGCAAAACTTCTAGACTATACTGCAAGAGGTAATCTATAAGTCTACAGCTTATACTATACTTGCCTGTCATTGTAACAAGAAAAAAGAACTAAATAATATGGCACAACATCCCAACGGAGTTTGGATTTGGAAGCTATCTGAGATTCGCACTGATTATCTGGATAAGCTCGTTGAACGCAAAGTGCAGCGTGTTTATCTCAAGGTTTTTGACAGTAAATATCAAGGTCAACCTACTTTTTGGGATTGGCAGTGTTCTTCAGAAATTATCCAAGAATTTAAGTCTCGTAATATCGAAGTGTATGGATGGGGATATCACTACGGCATTGCTGATATTGCAAGGCAGGTTGTAAAGCTTAGGCAAGCTCTTAACTGTGGACTTGATGGCTATATTGTTGATATAGAAAAAGAAGTAGAAGACCCCAGCACACATACAAATGTAGACAAACTTCTTTCTACTGTGCGTACTATCGTCAAGGAAGGAACTTTGGGATATACAAGTTTTGGAAATCCTCGACTCCATCCTAATGTTCCTTGGCAAATTTTGGATAAGTATTGCGATCTAGCTTTGCCACAAATTTATTTTGAGAAATTCAATTTTAAACCGACTACTCCAGAAAAAGTGAAAGATTGTCTAGATGCTCATAAAAAATTGGGTTTGAAAAAACCAACTTTACCCATTTGGGGTTCGGAAAGTGATACAGCAAAACCTGCTTCACTCGCGGAACTGCAAGATTATCTGAATTATTATCCTGGTTCGTCAATTTGGCGTCTTCCTCACGAAGGTGAACGTGGTGAGGCTTGGAATTTGATATATTCTGGCTTTGAATTACCAATACTTAGACGTAATCTTCGTCAAGGAAGAATAGGAGATGATGTCAAGGCTGTGCAAAAAGTGATGAATGCAAGAGGATACAATGCAGCAACAGTAGATGGAAATTTTGGTCCTCAAACAGAAGCTGCTGTGAGAGCATTCCAAAAAGAAGCTGGTCTTTCCGTAGATGGGGAGGTTGGTAAACTGACTTGGACAGCCCTTGGTGGTAAGTTTGGTGGATGATAGTAATGGCATGGCGTGGAAGTGTCAAGAAGCTAGTTATTACTCGCTCTCTCCTTATCTCCACTAATCCTCCATCTTCCGAGCAAAGATTAACGTAGTTTAAAGTCAATCTCCGCAAATCCAAGCTTTTGTGAGACCAGTGTACTGTACCTCCTGAGCCGTAGCGCAAGCTCAGGACATATCGGAAGGTGAGCAGCGCTGTGGCTGGAACAAAAGCTGTAACTACACAGTTAGAGATTGATTGTTCAGAGCTTGACACAACTCAAGCTCTGTTTGCATTTAGAAACATATTGTGGAGAAATTATGTATATTTTTTAATAAAGACTTAAGATTTTTGAACTATCGTCTGAGGAAGAGCGATCGCGCTTATTGTAGAAAGTGGCAACCAGGCAGACAACTGTTGTCTGCTTATAAACTTGTGGGTCTTATCCAAATGATTGCTATGATGAACTTTCTCCGCTCACTGCTACTATCGATTATTTTTAGTTTCGCCGCTCCCATGTTTTTATTTGGTGGGGTATTGCTCGTGTTATTCCTCGTTAGTTACATTCCAGGCTTACAAGGGGTTACAGAGACCGTCACAACTCCCATAACAGAGTTCCTCTCCACTTTTGGCAGTGGCACTCCTGTTGGAGGACTATTTGTTATTTGCTCAACTTGCAGCTTTGTTGGGGCGCTATTTGACACTTACGCTTATTACAGGTATCAAATACTACGATAACTACTTGTATACGACTCTGACCAAACGATTAGATGTTGTTCTGTTATAGCTCTGTTAAAAATTAGTATTTTTCATGCCTGAAAGACTGCTAGTACTACCTTTCTTGAGGTTGGCATCGGTAATCACTATTCGCATCGAATGCTAGTAAAGTGATTGAATAGTTACGTAACGAGCAATCCTTGGCTTGCAGCTTAGCGCTTATGTTTAAGGATAAAAAACTTTTGCGTTTTTTCAGCGCTTTTTTGCTAGATTTTGGATAACTCCTTATGTTTGTCTTTCTACATGAGTATCATAGCAGGTCAATATATACATAAATTATAAAAATTTTATTAAAATTCCAATTTCCACAGTACCTGCTCGTTTTTCTTAACATAGGGAAAGCAAGTGGTTTGAGTGCTTAACGTTTTATGATTAAGTTTATTAGGAAGTTTTGACTGCTCATGGTTTGGCCTTTTAAGCCCAGGTTTCGTAAACAAATTGCTCGTATTGAAATTACAGGTGCGATCGCCAGTGCGACTCGTAAGCGTGTATTAGAAGCCCTGAAAACAGTAGAAGAAAGAAAATTTCCCGCGTTACTGCTACGGATTGATAGTCCTGGCGGAACCGTGGGAGATTCCCAAGAAATCTACAGTGCTCTGAAGCGGTTGCGCGAGAAAGTAAAAATTGTTGCTAGTTTTGGTAACATTTCTGCTTCTGGTGGAGTCTACATAGGCATGGGAGCGCAACACATCATGGCTAACCCTGGTACAATTACAGGTAGCATTGGTGTGATTTTGCGTGGTAACAACTTGGAACGCTTGTTGCAAAAAATTGGTGTTTCTTTTAAGGTTATCAAGTCTGGTCCCTACAAAGATATTTTGGCGTTTGACCGAGAGCTGACAGAACCGGAACAAAACATTTTGCAAGAATTGATAGACACGAGTTATCAGCAGTTTGTCCAAACAGTAGCTGAAGCACGTTCCCTAGCAGAGGAAACTGTCAGGAGTTTCGCGGATGGTCGGATTTTTACTGGACAGCAAGCCTTAGAGTTAGGTATTGTAGATCGTCTGGGAACAGAGGAAGATGCTCGTCGTTGGGCAGCTCAATTAGCTGGTCTTGACCCTGAAAAAACTCCTGTCTATACCTTAGAAGAACGCAAACCTCTATTGAACCGCATCTTGCAAGGAGATCGTCAAGTTTCAGGACTTGGAGCTGGTCTGGATTGGGTTGAATTTGAACTGTCTACCAGTGGTTTACCCTTATGGTTGTATAGACCATAAATCGTAATTTTTTTGTCATTAGTCGTTTGACTAATGACCATTAATAAAGGAGGTTTTTTTGGTGGAGTGGCAAATGCGAGCTATTCGCGGAGCAACAACCGTCCCAGAAAACACGGTTGAAGCAATGCGAGAAGCTGTAATAGAACTGCTAGATGAACTAGAAAAACGGAATCAATTGCATCCAACAGATATCATTAGTGTAACTTTCTCCGTAACACGCGATTTAGATACAACTTTCCCTGCTGCAATTGCACGTTCACGCCCGTACTGGGACAATGTACCTATGTTAGATGTACAGCAAATGCACGTTGATGGCAGCTTGGAACGCTGCATCCGGTTTTTAGTTCACGTCTATCTCCCCACCTCCGCCCCAATTTACCATACCTATTTGCGTCACGCTGCAAGCTTGCGTCCTGATTGGAGTGTGCCCCAGCCTTTGTAGTATGATTGACATTTTCTGGCATATTCGCCAAAGTCAAGCAAGTCTAGAGCATCGGTCAAGAAATAATGGTTGATAATACAGACACAATGTACGTTCAGAGCTTTTGTAGTTTTAGTCAGCTAACTGACTTGCTTGTCATCCACCCAATTATATAAAAATTTGGATATACACAAACATCGCATTCCGTCAATTACGAATACTTGACCAACTCCCTAGCGAAGTGGGACGAACCCAGCTTGCTCAATTCCTTTTTGCCCCTGGTTGGTTAGCAAAAGTTTGGTATAAGCTTCCCCTGCTCGCTGTTCCCGATTTTTGTTCCGCTTAATAATCACAAACAATTTGGTGGTCATTGGATAACTACCGTTTTTGATAACTTTCGTGTTGATTTGATTGCGCTTTTGTGGGCACTGGTTTGGCGGCACTAAGGGTTCACGATAGGGAGGAATGAGCTGCGTGGGAACCATACCCAAAGGCAGAGGCTTTACCATACATTGAGGTACGACACCTGCAGCAGAAGCGTAATACAGACCGCCAGGAGTTTGGCTGATCCGACGCAGTGCCTCTGTGGTGGAGTAGACATACTGAACATTAGAGCCAAGCGCTTGCTTTTCTAAGACCCGCTTACCAGAGAGGAATACTGTATCTGCATTCTTTGGGTTCTCAGAGAAAGGAGTGATAGGGAGATCCGGTCCGCCTAAGTGTTTCCAGTTAGTAATCTGCCCCAAATAAATTTGCTGCAACTGATCAACGGTTAAGCCTGGCACCTTAAGTGCGTGGTTAACGACTACCGCTATCCCATCAATGCCAACCTGACGTTGCTCAAGTGTAAAGCCTTGCCGTTGAGCTGTAGCGTATTCTTCAGCTGTGAGGGGACGGGAAGATTGAGTGAAGTCTAATTCTCCGTTTAGCAACATACGAATACCCGCAACAGAACCGGGGCTGCCGTTAGTAGGATCTATATAGCGCAACCGTAGTTCCGGACGAAAACTCTGGATTTGAGAATCTACCAGTTGCCGGATTGGTGCAAAGCTTGTGCTCCCACCATATTTAAATGTTCCGATGGGAATATCAGTAACCGTCTTAAAAGTTGAGGTAGCAGGAACAGAAACAGTCTCTGTAGCTTCCTTAGAGGAAGATACAGGATCTTTATCGACCACTAAGCGTGGTCTTAGCCATAACCACAGTCCACCAATGATTACAATTGTAATTAACTCGCCAATGATCAGACCTCTGATTATCTGTACGGCATCTTTGCTGAGTGGGATGCTTCTTTTGCTACCCTGCTTCATCTTTTCTTCCTGTCATTTAATTGGTTATAAATTAGGATGATATAAGCATTTAACGTAACTTTCTAGTTCACCCTCACGGGTATCTCCTCCAAAGAGGCTGCTTCAGTTGCCAGTTGCCTGCCTTCGGGTTACTCTCCTGATGCCTGCAGCAACGCTCTTGCAACAGCACTGGTCTCTGGTCTTGCTCATTTCACTTCCTTTGTAAACCTCTCGCAATCACTAGATTTTTATGAACTTTAAATACGGCTTATGGTAATTTACGTAGGCTTACTTGATAAAAACTATATATTAATTCTGATAGAAGAATTTCATTTAAGTAAAATGACTTAATACAACCGTCAGGTATATCGTAACATGTTAACCAAGTTACAAGGGGAGCGTTACCAGGTTGTTCAAGTTTTAAGTCAAGGTATATTCTGTCAAACCTACTTAGTTCAAGACACCCATCTCCCAGATCATCCCACCTGCGTCGTTAAACATTTCTTACCCAGCAGTAAATATCCTATACCGATAGAAATACGTAGGCGGCTATTTACCCGAGAAGTAGAAGCCTTGAAAAAACTTGACAACTATGACCTGGTTCCCCATCTTTTAGCTCATTTTGAAGACAACCTTGAGTTCTACTTGGTGCAAGAGTTCATTGAAGGGCATCCCCTCAGTGTGGAACTGTCGGCAAATCATTGCTGGTCTCAGGGCAAAGTTTTTCAACTACTGTACGAGATATTGAGCATCCTGAATTTTGTCCACAGCTATGGGCTAATCCACAGAGACGTCAAGCCCAGTAATATTATTAGACGAAAGCAGGACAATCGGTTAGTCCTGATTGATTTTGGTGCCGTCAAGCCAATTTGGAATCAATTGATCACAGATCAAGGAAAAACTTCAAACTTCATTCCCATTGAATACACTACCATTGCGATCGGTACACCGGGCTATATGCCTCATGAGCAAGAGCGAGGCAAACCACGTCCCAATAGTGATATCTATGCCTTAGGTATGATTGCCATCCAAGCACTAACAGGCATACATCCGACACAATTACCAGAAGACTGTGATACAGGTGAGATTATCTGGGAACACTTAGCTCAAGTTGATGATGAACTAGCCTCAGTACTCAGCAAGATGGTACACTACCACTTTAAAGATCGATACAACTCGGCAAAAGAAGCACTAGAAGCGCTTCTATCACTAACTCATCTCTACACACCAACACAGGAGTCAACTCTTACTCCACTATCAGGAAACGTTACATTTGAGCATCAAACCCCCTTACCTGAGCAGAACATTAACCAAGTTTTTGGAGACAAGTTGTTAGCACCGCTCTTAAACAACGAAACAGACGATATTTCAGAACTACAGACGCTGCTGTCACTTACCAAACTCTACACACCAACGCAGGAGTCAGCCCCTACTCCACCACCAGAAAACGATCAGACTATTTTCATTTCTCCTAAAAAACTAGCTTTACTTGTTGGCATGATATTAGGCGTAGTATCTGGTCTGATTCTTATGGTCATAAGCTACTGGTCTGTGCAAATCATTGCTCCTGCTCCTAAAATCCAAAATTCTTCACCTCAACCGCCAGGAATTTCCCATTAAGCCCAGCGGCTGTAACGGGAGTCCTCTTGCTTCATTTAGATAGAGCCAAAATCCCTCCAAAAAACCTCATTAGCAAAGTCTAGAGACAAACTCTTCATTTATAGTTGCCTTTGGTTTGCTTAGTGATTGCCCATTGTTGTATTGGACACTATCTCTGTGAATCAAAAATGCCACAATTGCGACAACAACTAAGTTAACCACCAGAAGCCCAATAGTACTCCACATCCAAATTTTCATCTTTAGTTACCAGTATTTTCTTTGGTAGTGTAAGTCGTAGCTGTGAATAGACATGAGCCTGTCTTCCCTCCACTTGCTAATTTTCAGCTGATTTGTGGTAAGGAAACCGAATTCCTAAAAAAATGTCATAAACAAATGCAAAAAAATCTTTCTTTTGTAGAAGACCTATAGATTGATAGCAGCCTTTTTCATCTAAAAGAGGCTTCATGAGATAATATGTGGGTTGATAATTATACCACGGAATGGAAGGCCACAAATGATGAATTAAATGGTAATTCTGACCCATAATGAGGAAATTCAGAATTGGATGGGGATAGACGCGAGCATTTTTCCAGCGATCGCGTTCAGCAAAGGGACGATGGGGAAAATAATCAAAAAATAAACCTAGTGCTATCCCGACGACAAATGCTGGAATGAACCAAAAATTGAGAAGATAACCTAAAAAGTGATACTGAACTGAGATATAAACGATTGAAACCACAATCAAGCGGCTGATAAACCATTCTAGTAGCTCATATTTGCGCCAAAGTTGCCGCTTAAAGAAAAATACCTCATGGTATAAAAAGCGAACCGCAATCAGCCACAGCGGACCACCTGTGGAAACATAATGATCTGGGTCGTCTTTTGGATGGTTCACATGGGCATGATGCTGCAAATGTACCCGTGTAAATACGGGAAAAGCAAAAGCTAGCATCAAGGCGCTACCATGTCCTAACATGGCGTTAATCACTCGGTTACGATGGGCAGACTGGTGGCAGGCGTCGTGAATCACGGTTCCTGCAATGTGCAAAGCAATGGTATTTGCACCAAAGCATAACCAGTGTGACCATTGCCAAACCCAGTAACCAAAATTGGATAAGACAAGAATTGCCACAGCTGCTAAAAACATAAGCAGCGTCGGATTAAAATCACCCGGAGGGGCTAAAAATTCCTTTGGCGGGACTGTCAGTGGCTTCTTTGCCTCCGACATCAGCATTATGAACTCCTTCTTGCTTTATAACGAGATATGGTATTTAGATAATGGCACTTTTCTATAAGGAAAGTGAAGTTTTGCAATACATAATGACGAATAATAAATTTGTGTATCACAAGATTTATCTATTTCTTTACAGAACAGTAGCTGAATAAAGGTATGATTTCAACAGGCTTTAAGCTCTTGCTGAGTAGTGGAATATCAAAAAAACAAGGGAGACAAGAAGGACAAGACCGGACTTGGGCATAAGAGTAATACATTACTTTGATCACCCATCTCCCCCTACTCCTCAACTCATTTACCAGCTTTAGTGATTGATTCAGCAGCAACAGACAAAAACTGCTCCCTAATTTAGGATGGTTTCCTGAGTAGCTCCCTCAATTTAGCTTTTATGCAATTAAAAGATTCTGTACGCCGAACAAAAATTGTCGCCACAATTGGTCCTGCCACCAGCAGCCCAGAAACGCTCAAAGCTATAATTGAAGCTGGTGCAACAACACTGCGACTAAACTTCTCCCACGGTACTCATGCTGACCATCAGCGTAATATTCGCCTCATTCGGCAAACCGCCTTTGAACTGAATCAACCAGTAGGCATTCTTCAAGACTTGCAAGGACCCAAAATTCGCTTGGGAAAATTCGACAACGGGTCTATAGTCGTGGCAAAAGGCGATCGCTTCACCTTGACCAATCGTCAGGTTATTGGTACACAGGACATAAGCTGCGTCACGTACGATTATTTGGCAGAAGAAGTTCCTGTAGGAGCAAGAATTCTTCTGGATGATGGGCGCGTAGAAATGGTAGTAGAGGAGATTAACCGCGAAAAAGGAGATTTGCACTGTCGTGTTACCGTAGGAGGAACGCTTTCAAACAATAAAGGTGTGAATTTTCCAGGAGTTTACCTCTCTGTGAAAGCAATGACCGAAAAAGACCGAGAGGATCTCATGTTTGGACTAGATCAGGGTGTGGACTGGGTCGCACTTTCTTTTGTCCGCAACCCCCAAGACATGATCGAAATTAAAGAACTCATTTCCAGTACGGGTAAACAAGTACCAGTCATTGCCAAAATTGAAAAGCATGAAGCCATAGAACAAATGGAAGCTGTTCTGGCTTTGTGCGATGGTGTTATGGTGGCAAGAGGTGATTTGGGCGTGGAATTACCAGCAGAGGATGTGCCGATACTACAAAAGCGGCTCATTGCAACTGCCAATCGCTTGGGAATTCCTATTATCACCGCCACCCAGATGTTAGACAGTATGGTTAACAACCCCCGTCCGACTCGCGCTGAAGTGTCTGATGTGGCAAATGCGATTTTAGACGGTACGGATGCGGTCATGCTGTCAAATGAAACTGCTGTCGGTAAGTACCCAGTGGAAGCTGTAGCGACGATGGCACGAATTGCCGAACGTATGGAACAAGAAGTGGCGCTTCATACAAACGCTAATCAAGGGCGAGACGCCAAACATTCTATTCCTAATGCTATCAGTCAAGCTGTCGGTCAAATTGCAGAACAACTAGGAGCATCAGCGATTATGACCCTGACGCAAACAGGAGCAACAGCGCGGAATGTCTCTAAGTTTCGTCCCAAAACACCCATTCTGGCGGTGACACCTCATGTAAATGTAGCACGGCAGTTGCAACTTGTGTGGGGAGTCAAACCGTTGTTGATGTTAGAATTGCCTTCCACGGGTCAGACATTCCAAGCAGCTATTAACGTCGCTCAAGAAAGAGAACTCTTGTTTGAAGGAGATTTGGTCGTGATGACTGCTGGGACTCTCCAAGGGATTGCTGGCTCAACAGATCTGATTAAGGTTGAAGTTGTGACGGCTGTACTCGGTCAAGGAATTGGACTGGGACAAGGTTCTGTCAGTGGTCGCGCACGGGTGGTATACACTGGCATGGATGCCAGTAACTTTAATTACGGAGATATTTTAGTGGCTCCGTGTACAAGTGCTGATTTTGTTGAGGCAATTCGTAAAGCTGGTGGTATTATTACTGAAGAAGAAAGTCTCACGAGCCATGCAGCCGTGATTGGCTTACGTCTTGGTGTGCCAGTTATTGTCGGTGTAAAAATGGCAACTGAAGTGATTCGGGATGGGACAATTTTAACAATGGATATACAACGCGGTTTGGTTTACTCTGGGGCAGTGGGAACATCGTAGCAAGTACCAAGTATTAAGCTATGAAGTGCAGATAAAGCGAGCCTTCACTGCTGTGTTGGTTTTTAAATAATCTTGCACCAGAGCGCAACCATAAATCAGTGCATCTAGGTTGAGAATTCGCTGCAAATTCCACAGAATGAGTGTGTTGTCATCACCGCCTGAGACAAGCATTGTCCCGTCGGGGCTGATGGCAATTTCCCTAATCGCTGCGGTATGTCCTCTCAGGGTCGTTATTTCCGTACCATCCAGCTTCCAAAGTTTGACGCTAGCATCTACGCTCCCAGAAGCAACTATTTTTCCGTCGGGAGTAAACGCAACTCCCCAAACCGCAGCTGTGTGACCTTTGAGAGTTTTCAGCAATTTGCCATCAAGTGTCCACAGCTTAACGGTATTGTCGCCACTTCCAGTCGCTACCATTTTACTGTCAATAAAATTAGAAATGGCTAATTTAAATTCAGGAAACTTTGGATAATACTTTGAATACAAACTAGGTACTAGGTAAAGGTATCCTCAGCAGCTTAACACTTGTTCAAGTTATAAAAGACCGAAAAAATATGTCTCACATTCTCGTCGAAGACCTCAGAAAGACTTTCTTTGTGTCTGAACGCTCCTCTGGGCTTTTCGGTTCAATACGAGGGCTTGTGCAGCGAAAAACTAGAAAAATCCATGCGTTGAAAGGAGTTTCATTCTCGCTTGAGCAGGGAGAACTTGTAGGATACATTGGCCCAAATGGAGCGGGTAAATCGACCACCATTAAGATTTTAAGCGGAATCTTAGTACCTTCTGGTGGGAAATGCATAATTAACGGACGAACTCCTTGGAAAGATAGAATTCGCCATGTTGGTCGAATTGGAGTAGTATTTGGTCAGCGATCGCAACTATGGTGGGATCTACCAGTGATAGAGTCTTTTGACCTACTTCGGGACATTTATTGCGTTCCCCAATTAGAGTATCGCAAGACGTGCCAAGAAATGATTGATTTGCTTAGTCTTGAGAGCTTTCTTTATACCCCTGTCAGACAGTTAAGCCTTGGTCAAAGGATGCGATGTGACTTTGCAGCCGCAATGCTTCACAGACCTGAGATTCTTTTTCTTGATGAACCCACTATAGGGCTTGATGCTGTCTCAAAGCTTGCAGTCAGAAAATTTATCAAAACTCTTAATAAAACTTATAAAGTAACTACCATCCTTACTACTCACGATATGGATGATATTGAGGTATTGTGCGATCGCGTAATTATTATTGGTGCAGGTGAGATTCTTTGTGATGGAACTCTTGCAATGCTGCGTTCTCAAGTTTCCTCGCGTCGGTATTTAAGAATAGACCTGACAAACGATGATTTCTTTTTTGAAGAACAAGGGGTCAATATCATCTCTAAGGAAGGTCGCACCGTAACTCTTAGCTTCGATCCCACAAAGCTTTCTGCTGCGTCTGTGATTAGCCAAGTGACCTCGCGACACGAAGTAGAGGATCTTTTTGTGGAAAATCCACCGATTGAGGAGATAATTGCTGAACTTTATGCGAACGCAGGGGGAATTTCAACATGAAAGCATATTGGTCTATGTTTGTTGCCAGATTTGCACTTTTGTTGCAATATCGTACTGCGGCTTTGGCAGGGGTTGTAACTCAGCTTTTTTGGGGGTTCGTGAAAGTTATGGTTCTTGAGGCATTCTTTACTCATGCAAGCTCTGCTCAACCTATGACTTTTCAAGAAGCTGTAGGATATGTATGGCTTGGGCAAGCGTTTCTGATGGCGAGCGTCCCTTGGTCAGGTGATAGAGAAATTCAAGAACTCATACGATCTGGTGCAGTAGGATACGATCTTCTTCGACCCATTGACCTTTATAACTTTTGGTTTACTCGCGCTTTGGCGCTTCGTACAACGCCTCTTATCCTACGTGCTATTCCTCTTGTTTGTGTCACAATTTTCCTTTTTCCTCTTATAGGACTCTCTAGGTGGACGCTTTCTTTTCCACCCTCGTTCGCTTCTTTTGTTGCCTTTTTTCTCTCTTTTATTGGTGCAATTCTGCTTTCGTCTGCATTAACTATGTTTCTTACTGTATCAATGATGTGGACAATTTCTGGTGAGGGAATGAATAGTGTTCTCCCCACTCTTATTACTATCTTCTCTGGAATGATCGTTCCGCTGCCACTTTTTCCTGATTGGATCAAGCCTTTGCTGAATACACTTCCTTTCTCAGGGCTTGTTGATCGACCTTTTCGTCTTTTTACTGGTAATCTTTTACCAAATGCTTTATTTAATGTGTTACTCCATCAGGTTTTCTGGATAGTTGTCATTGTTATCCTTGGGCGTGTCCTTGTGAAGCATGGTGTAAGAAAGCTTGTCATTCAAGGAGGATAACTGTGAACGCTTTTTCGCTCTACCTCCGATATATCTCTGTATCTTTCAAGTCACAAATGCAGTATAAAGTATCCTTCTGGCTTCAACTGTTAGGGCAACTTCTAGTAACTGTTATTGAATTTTTCGGAATATGGGCTCTTTTTACTCGTTTTAATAGTATTGGTACGTGGAGTCTCTCTGAAGTGACTCTCTTCTATGGAATGGTCAATATTTCTTTTGCTTGTGCTGATGCCCTTGGAAGAGGATTTGATTCATTTGCAACAATAATTAAAAGCGGTGATTTTGACCGTTTACTTGTTCGTCCACGCACGACAGTCCTTCAACTTTTAGGCACAGAATTTACTTTGAAACGAATAGGACGATTTGCTCAAGGACTCGTCATTATGGGGTGGTCGCTTTCAAATCTCCACATTCCTTTTACTCTTAAAACATTGTGGCTTTTAAGCACCTCATTTATTGGTGGGGTAGCACTATTTGTTGGTATCGTCATTATGCAAGCAACTCTGACATTCTGGACTATTGACTCTTTGGAAATTATGAATATTCTCACTTATGGAGGAGTTGAAACAGCTCAATACCCTCTTTCAATTTATAACAAATGGTTTCAACGGTTCTTTACTTTCTTGATACCACTTGCCTGTGTAAGCTATTTTCCTCTGCTTGCAGTGCTGGAAAAAGAAGACACTTTTTCAGTATCTTTGTGGTTTTGTTACGTCTCTCCAATGGCAGCCATTCTCTTTCTTATAGTTGCCCTTAAACTTTGGAAAGTAGGGGAGCGATACTACTGTTCCACTGGTAGTTAAACTGTGAGACATTTAATTTGACCAAGAAAGGGGTATAGGGGTGTAAGAGTGTAAGGGTGTATGGGGGAAGAGAGGATTTTCTTTGTGGTACACCCAACGCATTTGTCCCAAACTGTAAACTATGGGGGGCAATGCCTCAAAATCGCTCTAACGAAAAACCAGTCTTCCCGGCAACAGAAATCGGGTTTTTAGCATTAATGAATCGGTGTTCTAGTACTATGGGTTTTAAAGGTAGCGTGATAATATCTCAACAGTTGCAAGTCCTGTTTTTTCCCAACTAAACTGACTAGCCCTACTGATACTTTGAGTCGAAAGATGCTGACGCAATGCTGAATCAGTTGCAATTGTTTGCATTGCTTGAGTCATTTCCTCAACGTTATAAGGGTTGATGAGAATAGCAGCGTCACCAGCCACTTCTGGTAAAGATGAGAGGTTAGAAGTAATCACAGGAGTACCACAAGCCATTACTTCTAAAACTGGAAAACCAAAACCCTCCCAAAGACTGGGAAAGACAAGAGCGATCGCACCACTTATAATTTTGGGCAATTCGCTGTAAGGAACATAGTTGAGGAATTTAACTTTATCGACTATGCCCAATTCCTGAACTTGCATTTGCAACATAGGAGTAAAGCGTTTATCTTGTGGTCCTGCTAACCAAAGTTCATAGTCCTCATTGTGAGATAGTACTGCAAAAGCGGTGATAAGTCTGTGCAGGTTCTTATAGGGGTCATGTCTCCCAATGTAGAGGAAGTATGGAGTTCTTGTGGGACGGGCAAGATACCCGTCATAATCTAAATAAAGCGGGCGAAAATGATTAGCATCGTGTGCTAGGGGAATAGGAGTGATTTTGCTTGCGCTTATGTGATAAAAGTCGATGATGTCACCGGCTGTAGCGTGAGAGTTGCAAATAATATGTTGTGCTTGGGCGAGAACTTGGGGAACGTAGTGGCGCGAGTAATGCGTTAGTGGTGACAAAACTTTGGGAAAGCGCAATGGTATTAAGTCGTGAACCATTACTATAAAGTGACAGTTACTATAAAGTGGAGCTTCTGGAAGTGGAGAAAATATAAGTTGGGATTTTAGTTTTTTATAAATTTTTGGTAATTGAAATTGTGTCCACACAAGGCGGTTAAAATGTCCTTTTGTTCCTTGAGCAGGAGTCAGATTATTTGGTATTGAATAACAGTTAAATTCAGGGTATTTTTGAGCAGTTAATAGGGTTGGATAGAGAGTTTTTAAATAAGGAAAAATATTTTTGGCATAGTTGCTTATGCCTGTAGGTTGGGAAAAAACAATGGATAAGTTAAATAATATTTTGCTCATTTATATCAAACTTAACCTGATCATAAATCTGACTATGTGAGATTTGGCAGTTAGCTGAAACTAGCGTCAAAACTCCATCCTCAGCATCAGATTCGCTAAATAGCCATTTCCCCTCTGGGGTTTTACTAAACTGCTCAATGTGGATTTGATATTGGTCAATGAGAACGTATTCTTGAAATTGAGGAATGGAGCGATAGTATGTGAATTTGTCACCTCTATCTCGGCTACTGGTAGATTTAGAGAGAACTTCAAAGATAATACAGGGATTGAGTATAGTATCAGTACGTTTTTCCTCGAAAATGGGTTCACCTTTGATAATTAAGACATCGGGGTAGGTATATTGGCGATAACGAGGAATCCACAGGCGTAGATCATTAGCGTAAACGTGGTGATCTTGCTCCCTGAGTACCAGGGTAAGGGCAATTATTAAATTCACAACGATTTGATTATGGTTAATCGAACCACCTGTCATGGGAACAATTTCTCCATCACGGTATTCGCTGTGGTAATCGGCTGTTTCCTCAAGTGCAAAATACTCCTCAATTGAGTAAAGACGGGGTGGAATTTGTACAACCATAACATGAGACTGTGATTTTTTTGTTCTATGGACTAACCTTAGCCTAGCATTGTCGAGAAAGATTTAAGGAAGCTCTCTCCTCGAATACATTAACACGCCAGCAAATTTGCCAAATGCTACTTGAGGTTTTACAAAAATCAAAATCAAAGCATGACAAATCAAACGAATTAACCTTAAGTTGAGAATCCATTTGTTTGTATATCTATCTAAAGATAGTAGATAACCATAAGTACTATTTTTGATTTTCCTAAAAACATATCTATTCGTAATTGAAGAGGGCTGATGTATGACACCAAATTGTTTCGTCACTGCAATAAAGTGTCCTTGATTAGCATAACGTCGGCAAAAGTCAAAATCTTCATAGTAGAGAAAATAAGCAGAGTCAAACTGAGGACATTCATTAAAGTTACGAAGATTAATGATAAAGCTACAACCTGTAATCCAATCACAAGTAACGTAATCTGCATCTGTCTTGGTCAATAAATCTTGAGTGAGAATTGCTCCTGTTGAGGGAAGAAAGCGACCACCTGCGAACCAAACTTCACCTGTAGGAGTATGAATAATTGTGCCAAGAATCGAAATTTCTGAATGAGCCTCAAAGAATAACCGAACTTTATTCAAAATACTTTCTTCTGAAAAGTAAGCATCTGGATTAATTATCCAGACAATTCCTTGAGGGTCTTGGGTATGAATCCATTTTATTCCTAAATTGCAACCACAACCAAAGCCGAGATTATTTTCAGTATTCAAAATGATTACATATTCATTTTTCAGATGATAAATGGATTGGTCATCGGGAGAGTTGTTAATGATGACTACTTTGTAATCATTATTTTTATAAGTTGGCAAAGAACTAATTAACTTAGTAACGAATTTTGTAGAATAATAATTAACTACTAAAAAGTAAATCACATCAGTTCAATTAGAAAATCCTTATTATATAACTTAAGAACTTGTATAAACTAAATGAATATTATCCCGACTACCGTAACGAAATTTTTGATGGACACGATATGCTGTAATGCAGCACAACGGTAACACCTCCTAATGCTATGCTGAATCCAGTCCGTATCGTTCTTGCATCTCCTGCCACTTGTGCCAAGCCCAGCCTGGTTTGTACTCCAATCTTCGAGCGACTTCCTGCCAGTCGCTCAAGCTAAGGTTTAATTCTGGTAAATCTTTTAATTGATGATAAACCCAGCCCTTTTGATAACCTTTCTCTTGTTGAATGTTAATAATTTGTTGTACCATCGCCAATTTTAGGGGGTTGTATTCAATAATAATTTCTGCAAATTCCGCAGGTAAAACTTCTAAAATTGAGAGCGCTTCTATGCCTTTTTTATTCCTTGGCTTGTTTACAAATATAAATTTTATCTGACAAGCCGGACAGGTCGCCAAATTGTGTTCTCTTTCCGATGGAGTGGGACGAAATACGTGACGACACTTGGGACATTGCAATACCCCCGGACCTGGTTTGAGACTAATCGGGTCGAGACTCCAAGGTATTTCATTATCAGGCCATGGCAGGTTGAGGTGGGTGTCTGTGTGGTCAATAATGACAGCGTGAGTTTTTCCGGGTGCTGGTCTTAAACTTCTGCCGATCGCCTGAAACCAAATCGTCAGACTTTTGGTGGGGCGGGAAAATTGAATTGCTTCTATAAGTGGGATATCTACGCCTTCGGTAACGATAGAATGCTGGCACAGTACTAACACCCGTCCTGCTGTAAATTCCGCCAGAATATCTTGTCGTTGTGACATGGGTGTATCGCCATCTAGGTGTGCAGCTGGTATTCCTGTTTCCCGGAAAGCTTTGGCGAGTTCTTTAGAGTGGTCTACAGATACTGCAAACAAGACCGTTCGGCGTCCACAGGCGTGTTTTTTCCAGGTATCAATCACATCGCCAACAACTAAAGTCTTTTTCACCAAATTTTCCAGTTGGGCTTTGTTGTAATCCCCAGCTGTGGTTTTTAAACCTGCGTCACTAGCATGAATGATATGTGCTGGTGCATAAAGCTTAAAAGGTACTAAATAATCAGCAGCAATAAGTTGGTTAACAGATGGACCACAAATTAACGATTCAAACCCTGGCGTGCTGCTATACAACCAACGCAGCCCCCTACCATCCGTCCGCATGGGGGTGGCGGTACAACCGATGATATAACTACCTTGATCTGCATAGTGTTTAAAGACAGTAGCATAGGTGCGGCTGTGACAGTGATGTGCTTCGTCAAAAATGACAAGCGATGCGGGTGGTGGCTGGCGACGAATTAGGGTTTGGATGGATGGGCAATTCCTATTTGTTTCAACATTAAAGTGAAACGGTATTATATAGTAAAGAAGCGAGTTTAACTATGACAGTCAAAGAATTTAAAATCCAACTTTTAGCATTAAATCCAACTGATAAAGCTGAAGCGATACAAATTTTAACTAAAACATTAAGTAATGGTTCGCTAGGAATTACAAAAACACCAGGCGTAATGGGCGGGGATGCCTGTATCGATAAAACTCGTCTTCCAGTTTGGCTGTTTATCAGTTTGCGGCGACAAGGAGCAACTGATGCTGAACTTCTAAATATGTACCCGCATATCAGTGCTGCTGATTTGGTTAATGTTTGGGCTTATGCTGATGCTCATCCTGATGAAATTGAAATAGCACTTCGAGAGCAAGAAGAAGCAATGCAGCAAGAAATCTAATCTATGGCAAGTCTCTACGCGGATGAACAATTTCCCTTGCCAGTTGTAGAATTGCTACGTACTTTTGGTCACGATGTTCTGACAGTTCAGGAATCAGGGAATATAGGGTTTTCTGATCCAGAAGTGTTAGCTTTTGCCGTGAAAAATAACTGTGCAGTTTTAACGCAAAATCGTCGAGATTACATAAGACTACACCGTTTACAACAAAACCATGCTGGTATTATTGTCTGCACAGATGATCGGAATTTTGAGCGATTGGCAACACGGATTAACGGGGCTATTTCTACAGTTGAAAGCTTGAAAGGAAAATTGATTCGAGTGAACCGTCCACCAGAATAAAAATCAAACAACTTATAACTTAGACGGCTTTATGTAGTGCGTTAACCAACTGTAACGCACCTTATAAAATTTGATAAAATTTGGCGTTGCTGAACAGCATGACAAGACCTTATTTCATACTTAAATTCAACAACGCCCAAAATTTAATCTCTACGGCACAATTAGCACTGGACAAGGAGAAAGATTTATCACGCGGGTGGTAACGCTATCAGTTACACCCTCGTCAGTCAATCCTAGTCCGCGACAACCCATAATGATTAAATCTGCCTCTATTTCATCTGCCATATCACAGATAGTAAAAGCAGGTTTGCCTTGCCGTTCTAGTGTTTCGGCTGGAATGCCTTGTTGAGCAAACAGAGATTTGGCTGTTTCTAGCAGTTGGGCGACTGTCTCTGGCGAGGACATCGCATCCGCGTTAGGCGAGTCTGCGGCGGGTTCCTCAACCACACTCAGTAGCACCAAGCGACTACCATACTTTTGCACGATATTGACAACCATATCGACTGCTTCCCGTGCTTCGCGACTTTGATCAATTGGAAATAGAACTGTTTTGAACATTCTGATTCACCTGTGCCCCCATGACTCGGTAAGATCTGGATGGTTGTACTTATCAAAACATAATAAACAGGCAATCAGGAGGTTTGTGCCGTGTCAAAGAAAACTTTAGCAAATTTGTCTGCAGCAGACTTGTCTGGTAAACGCGCTCTAGTGCGAGTTGACTTTAACGTGCCTGTGGATGATGCCGGCAACATTACAGATGATACTCGCATTCGTGCTGCTCTGCCTACCATACAGGATTTGACGCAGAAGGGAGCTAAGGTGATTCTAGTTAGCCATTTTGGGCGTCCTAAGGGTGTAGATGACAAACTACGGTTGACTCCGGTTGCCAAACGTCTGTCTGAGTTATTAGGACAAGAAGTCGTTAAAACTGACGACTCTATCGGCGATGAAGTTGCAGCTAAAGTGGGTGCTCTGCAAAAGGGACAAGTCCTGTTGCTGGAAAACGTCCGTTTCTACAAAGAAGAGGAGAAAAACGACCCAGAATTTGCCAAAAAACTGGCAGCAAATGCTGATTTGTATGTCAATGATGCTTTTGGTACCGCACACCGCGCTCACGCTTCTACCGAAGGCGTGACGAAGTACCTCAGTCCTTCCGTTGCTGGATATTTAATTGAAAAAGAATTGCAGTATCTGCAAAGCGCAATTGAAAATCCCCAGCGTCCTTTGGCGGCTATTATCGGCGGTTCCAAAGTTTCCAGCAAAATTGGCGTAATTGAAACCCTTCTAGAGAAGTGTGACAAACTTATCATTGGCGGTGGAATGATTTTCACCTTCTTTAAGGCTCGTGGTTTAAATGTCGGTAAGTCGTTGGTGGAAGACGATAAACTAGAACTGGCGAAGTCTTTAGAAGCAAAGGCTAAAGAAAAGGGCGTGACTTTCCTGCTTCCCACAGATGTGGTTATTGCTGATAAATTTGCCGCTGATGCCAATTCTCAAACCGTTAGTGTGGAAAACATCCCCGACGGTTGGATGGGGTTGGATATCGGACCTGATTCGGTAAAATTGTTTCAGGAAGCTCTTGCTGACTGCAAGAGCGTAGTTTGGAACGGTCCAATGGGTGTGTTTGAGTTTGATAAATTTGCCGTAGGAACGGAAGCGATCGCTCGCACTCTCGCCGACATCAGCAAAAAAGGTGCAACCACTATCATCGGCGGTGGTGACTCCGTTGCTGCTGTAGAAAAAGTTGGTTTAGCCGAGCAAATGAGCCACATTTCCACTGGTGGCGGTGCGAGTTTGGAGTTACTCGAAGGTAAAGAGTTACCTGGTATTGTCGCATTAGATGAAGCGTAAGGGCTAATACGTGAAACTATAGCGGTTGGTGGTGTATGCTACACCACAAGGTAGGGGCACAGGAGGCTCGTGCCCCTACGAATAACACGGTGGCTCCACATCACTGTGCGTATATAGCAATCCTAAATCTAAACAATCCCTGTTCCCTGTTCCCTGTTCCCTGTTCCCTGTTCCCTGTTCCCTGCTATCGACTTCAAGATACACAAGCCACTTGCTCAATTCGATGGAATAATTCTATGTTTAGCGCGTACACTGCAGGATAGTAAAATTTCATTCTCTCAAGTGACGCAAAAATTGTGCTGGAGGGAGAAGCTAAAATTTCAGTGAGTATGTCGTTCAGAAAATTTTTTCTTTCTTCTGGGCAATCATAAAAATTAAAATAATCAGTTAAACAGTAGGCGGCTAGTCTTTGGAACCCTTGGTTTATGAGATAATCATAACTCAGATTTTCATACTGATTAATAGCTGCAACGACTTTCTCAACTTTTGTACAAATTTCTTGAATACCGAAATTGTTTGGTTCTATATCCTTGGCTGCCTTCAGGAATTGAAAAGCTGATCTCCACATATTAAAGTTAGCAGATGTTGTCGCAATTTTTGCTATTTCAAGCCCCATATTACAAAATCTGCTGGCAGCATATTGTTGGATTTCGGAATTTTTAGGTAGTAAGGATATAATTCTCTTTGCTATGACTTCTATTTTTTGTAATGCACCACTACAAAAATGAACGCGGCAGATAAAGAAAAGTGCTTCAAAGTCATTATAATCAGCTTTACCATCAGCACCAATAGCACGTTCTGCCCAAGCAAGTGCTTCAGAGTAATTCTGTTCATCAAGGTAAGTTTCTGCTATATCTAGATAGGGGACAGAATTAAATGATTCTAATTTGATTGCCTCTTGATAGGATTCACGAACATTGTGATAAAGTTGAATTCTACTAAAATCTCCATCATTCAAACACTCGGCTTGCAGTTTGTAAGCACAACCCAAGTTACTCCAATAAACTGCCACATCTGGGTTAGTTTTCGTTAATGCTCTATAGACTTTAACAGCAAAATCCCAATTTTTAGTATGAATGTAACAAAGACCTAGTAGATTGCGAGCGACATCAATTCTTGGTGCTAGAACAAGAACTTGCTTGAGTAAGGGAATGGCGTTTTCCCATTCTTCGACTTGCATTTTCTTTTCAGCTTGATCAATAAAGTTTTTCACTTGAGCGCCGTGCTTCTGCATGGCGTCATAATTTTCTCGTGCTTTTGGATCACAAAGCGTGTTATAAGCAAACCGAATTTGCTGGAACCTTTCTGGTTCCTTTTCAGGAGGATACTTGCGAACTAACTGAAAGTAAGCTTGTTTGATTTCATCTGCAGATGCCTGAAAGGAAATTTCCAGGATATGATAAAGTTCATATGCCATCTGTTACTCTTCCATGTTGTTTTCTAAGTCAAACAAGAAGTCAACAAGGCGATCGCCCACTTTTTGAATTTCTTGAATGTTGTCATTCATCAGAGCTTTTTTAAGTTCCATAACAATATCAGACAGCGGCGATCTTTCTTGAGGAGGTATTCCAGCCATATACCGTTCTGCCTTATTAATAAGTCCTTCGTATTGCTTCGCCTTAGCATTCTGCTTCCATAGTTCTTTGAGGCGAGAAGCAGCATCAGCGATGTCTTTACTACCCATACGTTTGGCTGAATAACCGTAGGATAGCTCTACACTTTTGTTAATGTTAGGAATGCTTGCTTTAAGTTTAGCTATTCCATTGATATCATAAGAAAACTCAACTTTTACAGGATAAGGATGACCATCGGGAGCTGGAGGAATATCGATAATTTCTGTAGCTATTCCTGTATCAATCGCGTCATTTGGAAGCTTTGCTCTACCTGTATTATCTTGGTATAGACGAACTTCAAGCCGCTTTTGATCTGCTCTCAAAAGGGTGTAAGTTTTCTGAATAGAGTAAGGAACCGTTGTATTTGGTTGGATCAAAGGTTCATAGGTCAGCATATATTGTCCACCAATGTAACTCACCACTTCAATACCCAATCCAAATGGAGCAACATCGGTGAGAATAATACTTGAATCTTCAGCAATGAAACCTTGAGCAAGAGCAGCATGAATAGATGCGCCAACACCCACAGCTAAGTCAGCACCAACGTCAAGTGCTTTCCCTTCTTTGCCAAACATCTCTACGACTAATTGACGAACAGCAGGAATATAAGTTGTTCCACCCACCAATAAGATTCGGTTGATTGTACTGGGGTGCAGATTTTTGGCATTTAGTGCTTGACATATGCAGTCTCGCGCCTTTTCTAATAGAGGTGCGATCGCCTGCTCAAACTCTCGCTGCGTCACTTCTACCTCTAAGTCAATAAATTCACCATTGCTCGCTGCAAAATACGGAATTCGTACATCATACGATTGTTGTATGGAAAGCACTTTTTTAGCTTTTTCTGCAGCTTCTTTCAGTGCACCATGAGCCTTTTGAGAAATTTCTGCCTCAGGATTTTCTGCCTGAAATTTTCTCTTTAACAATGTCATTATTGCCTCATCAAAATCTTTACCTCCCAATTGAGGATTACCAAAACTACACTTAACATCAAGAACACCCGCGACCATTTCCAGTACAGTGATATCTAATGTACCACCGCCAAAATCAAAGACAACAAGCTGTTCTTCAACACCAATATTTTTGATGCCAAAAGCTAAAGCTGCTGCTGTTGGTTCATTTATCAGACGAATAATTTTTAATCCTGCTAATTCACCTGCATTCAGTGTTGCTTGTCGAGCTGCGTCTGGAAAGTTCGCTGGAACAGAAAGGACAACTTCTCGAATGATAATTCCGAGTGCTTCTTCAGCATTTTCCTTAAGTTTACGGAGAATCAAAGCGGAAATTTCTTCAGGTCGATACTCTTTATCTAGCAGTTTGACTGTTTCTCCAGTTCCCATCTTCCGCTTGATTTCACGAACTCCGCAACCTGATACATCAACCCAACTCCGGGCATTTTCTCCTACTAAAAGTTCACCTTTTTTATTAATAGCAACAATTGATGGAATAATAGCCAGCTTGGTAACAGGGTCAGGAATCATAAATGATTCATTATTTCGATATACACAAATTTCAGATGTTGATGTTCCTAAATCAATCCCGATAGCATAATTTTTTGTCATTGCCTAACTGACTCCTTTCACAGTGTAAAATTCCCAATGAAGTGAACATTGCTCACTATGCTATCATTCAGTTTGTTATGTTCCCACCTTACAAGTGAGGATTAGTTTATAACTCATCAAATGATGATACAAAGTCTACATCAACTTCAGGTTTGTGCGCTGGTAATTTTGCCACAACAACCTTTGCTTTCTCAATGAGTTTGTCACCAATTCTGTAACCCCAACTGATACATCTAACGACATTCCCAGGTATGATCTCTGATTCTTCTTCATCAATTGCTTCATGAAAACTTTCATTAAAAGATTCATTTGATTGTGGAATAATACGCTCCATCCCTAAATTTATAACAATATGATAAAATCCATCTAATATTCTATTTATTAATAGTTTATGCTCATCTGTTTCGTAATCAACTGCCCTTTCTAATAAATGAAAAAACTCTGTTGCTGCCTGTTCCCAATGATTAATTTTTCGCTGCAGTTCCCCATTTTTCTGACGCTGCTCCATAAGCATTTTCTCCACAGAGTTTTTAAAATCGTTAAGTTCTCCTAACGTTTGTTCAAGTTTATTGGATAATTCTTTAACAGAAGCACTATTATCTATTATGGCGTTAGTGTTTGTGTAGTATGCACGTTGTATTTTTTTTTGCTCGTCTATATATTTATTTAAAGATTCTTTGACAGAATCTTCTATATGATTTTTCAAGTTTTCATCTATAAATTTCTGTAAAGTTTCATGAATAGATTGCTGTACAACTTCATCTAAATTTTGAAAACTTTTATTGTTATTCTTTTTTAAACTCATTTAAGTTTCCCTACAAAGTCTCAGAATTGTGTGTCGAATAGAAAACATAGGAATGAGGTAGGCATCACTGCTAATGATAGCTAGTTGCTAGCAATGATAACAAGATAGTTTGATATTAGCTGATATTCATGTGTAACCTTCAGTGATGGCATTTCTTTCTGTATAGCTACTCTATTTTGTCGAATAGTTCACCAAAAAGAAAGTTTTTCAACAATAAGCTTTTCTACTTATTTAGCAGATTTTGAATATAGCAATTTTCGTTTGAATAAAATACACAACGGTGTGTAGAGACCGTACAGTACAGTCTCTACTGTATTGCATGCAATTGAAAACCGCTATAATTCATTTGGTTAAGGTATATGCAAGTGGTAATATGTTGTAGTTGCTGCTAATGCTCGCTGTCGATGAACAAACTATTGAATGAAGCGCTTTCTATTGAAACTGCCCAACGTGTAAAAAGCAAGGCTAAAAGTCCGTTTGATAATGCTTACAGAGCAACATTAGCGACTGAGGGAGGAATCTACGTACAAGGCTTTTTAGCTTTTGCTGGTAAGCCATACAAACCCATCGAACACGGTTGGATGGAACTGGAAGATTGCATTGTCGATCCAACATTATCGTACCTTAACAAGAATGCTCAAGAACTTTGGTACTTTACGGCACAACGTTTAACCGTAAAGCAACTAAAAGTGATCATAGAAGAATCTAAAGAAGATTATCCAGAAGACGATCCACTACCAGTTTATGGTGACCCACCTTACGAGTATTATGGAAATATCATGCTAGGTGGCAAGGATTACTTGGAAGCTTATCAGGCGGCGGAGGCTAAGTGCAGAGAACTTAATCAAAAAAATGCTGAGAAAAATTAACGTAAGTAGGTCGGTACAAATAAAGTTAACTCGTTAAGGCAGTCATTAGTCATTAGTCATTAGTCATTAGTCATTAGTCATTAGTCATTAGTCATTAGTCATTAGTCATTAGTCATTAGTCATTAGTCATTAGTCATTAGTCAGGGTTTGAGGCGTTTTTACATTTCTTAATGTAACTGGTATTTATTTTCACCTACCTAGCTTGAAAATAGGGAACAGGGAACAGGGAACAGGTTAAGAGGTGTTTTCATGCGTTCTGGTGTACGCAGTTCATGATGGCTACTTAGTTCTACTTCAATTCGATTTACCATCACTGCCAAAATATTCTCTGTAACCGCAGATTTCGTCTTCACGCACATCAAAGGAAACCGCTACTCGATTTTTGTAAAGTTCTCCAAACAACGTTCCCTCATCGCGGAACTCAAACACAACCGTTGTCTCATTACTCGTAACGCAGTCTAAAATGAGCTCACCTCTCAAGCTTTCAGAAATATATTGGAAAAATTCTCTAGCTTTTTCTTTTCCCTGATGTAACCCGTGATATTTTCCAATAGGAAACCAGAGGCTAAAGTCTTCCGTGAGCATATCTAAAAATGCATTCCATTCGCCTGTTGCTAAACCATGTTGGAAGTGTTCAAATGCTTGATGAGCAACTTTTAAAGTGTTGTCTGATTTTTCTGCCATCGTGACTTCCTCTATACTGCTAAATATATGACTATTGCCTAAAATCTGACGACGACTTTGCCGCAATTTTGACCACTGAGGAGGTATTCGACAGCAGCAGTAATGGATTCTATGCCGTGAAATGGAGTTGAGTCAACAGCAACTTTTAGCTTGTTTGTGTAGAACAGATTTAAGAGGCGATCGCGTGCCTCTGTCATATATTCTTTATACAAGGGCATGAGAAACCCCCGCACTGAAGCTGCTTTCCAAAACAAATTGTGATAAATTCGCGCTTGTGTCACTTGCTCAAAATTCTTGGCATATTCGGAAACGAAACCAACCACAACTAAACGTCCGCGAACTGCCAAATTATCCACACAGGTATCAAAGACTTGTTTACCCACACATTCAAAAACTAGGTTAACACCATTGGGATATTCTTGCTTGAGGACTTGATTAAGGTTTTGTGTGCGGTAGTTGATGATGCGATCGCATCCCAACTCCTGAAGTAACTCTACCTTTGCATCAGTTCCGCAAGTACCAATGACATGATTACCCGCTAACTTCGCCAGCTGCACCGCAATGTGTCCGGTTCCACCCGCCGCTGCTGTCACCAAGACAACTTCTTGGCTTTTCATCTCTCCCACTTGTTCTAAGGCTACCATTGCTGATACACCAGTAGGCATTAGGGTGAGTACCTCTGGCGTTGCTTGCCGCACCTTGATTGCAAGGTTGGCATTTATCGCTTGGTACTCGCGATAACCTCCGCCGCGCACAGTAGTGACTACAGCATCACTAACTTGGAAATCTTTAACATTATCACCTACTGCTACAACTTCTCCCACTGCTTCCACACCCAAATCAAAAGGAGGAGTTAAGTTAATGTAACTCACATCGCCTCGGCAAAGTAAGGTGTCAAACCCGGCGTTGATTCCAGCGAATTTGTTGCGAATGACAATTTCATCTGGTGTAGGTTCGGGAATGGGAAGTTCTACGATTTCAATAGCTGATTTGAAATTTTGGGCAAACTGTTTTGCAACTAGCTTTTTATAGGTTTTTGAAATCATTATATTTCATCGAGCGTCTCACCAATATTGTTCCGTCAGAGTAAGCAATAGCATGATAAGTAGAAATCTTGTTACTTAAAATTCCTAGTCATTAATATGTCCATATGAAAATACTGTTCCAAGTTTTGATAAATCCCTATCAACTCTGACAAAAGATAAATATCCATCAACCGTTCTGTGTCTAGGGTAAGTATCATAGCTGGGACAATAGCCTAAGTGATCCTTTGCAAATCGGTAATTTCCTATATCTATGTATCCCGCTAAAGCATATGCTTCCTCATTATATGATTGAATGATTCCATAGTGACCGTCATAATGTGGCAAGATGGCAAGTAGCCATGTCCCACCTCCGTTATTATGTATCCTTAAAAACTTCTTTTTTGCTACTTCAAATTGAACTGTCTCTGTCTTAACCCAAGGCAACAATTTGCTATCCAATGCTGGAATAAATTCACTTATTCTTGCATCTGGATGATTAGTTTCTGCATATTGGTATTTGAGTGGAACAGGCCCGTTTTCCATCCAAAGGATTTCTACTTCCTCTTCACCTAAAACTTTCCAAAATTCTACTTTTACCCCTGCAGGAATAAAGGAGTAAGAATGTTTATCTAGTCGCCATTCACCAATTTGAATTTCACCAGCAAGAATAAAAATTTCCAAATCAGCTGTAAATATACCGGGTGGCGCTTCAAATTGGGATGGTAGCACTACTCTTGAAGTAGATGCACCATAGTCATGCCAAGTGAGCAATCGGCGTTTTCCTAGTAATACTTCCTCTGGCATTCCACGAATTCGCCATCCTTGTTCTTCTGGCACAGTATTTGTATTGAAAAATTGATGCTTGCGAGGCACATACTCTTTCGATATTGCCGTGCGCCTTCCCGATAGGTTCAAGCGTCCGCTACCATCTCCACCCCAATCTTCTTTTACAGGCGCTACACTTAAAAAATTATTAGTTTGGTCTTTTTCTGCAAAATTAAAATATCTATTCTCTTCACCCACAATTCCACATTCTCCTGTTTATATGCTTCTCCTGACGGAGTCAATTTTATATCGCTTACACTGAATTTTCTTCTAGAAAATCAATGACTACTCTTGATATTTCTTCAGGCATCTGGTTCATCATGCAGATGGTTCCACCTTCAATATCAATCATGTTGGCATGAGGAATTGCAGTTAAAATAAACTCCCTATTGTCTGCGTTTGCAAAACCTAATCTTTCTAATTGTTTTACGTCTTCTGTACCAGATAAGATTAGGGTTGGGGATTTAATTAGACGAAATCTTTCTTCCATTCTTTGACAGTAATCGATAACAGCCAAAGGTGCATACCAAGGATAGCCGAAACCTTTTAAATCGTCTAAAACCCAACGGTGATTTAACTCAGCAGAACCTATATAGCTTGCTCTGGCTGACCATCTTTGCATAAGATGGGAACCATCTGCTTTGATATTGAGATTTTCAAATTTATTGAGTAAAGCTGCTTTTCCCTCTTCGCTGAAGTTATCTATGTTGCATAATATAATTTTTTCAACTCGCTCAGAATAAGCTGCTGCCACTTCTGCTGCTATACAAGCACCTGTGTGGTTCCCAAGAATACTTGTGGTTTTGACTCCTAATTCGTCCAGTAGTAAAATAACAGTTTTTGCGTAATCCTCAATTGAATACATTCTTGGAGGTTTATCGGAATCTCCTAATCCCAATAAGTCCATAGCGATAACTAGCCGCTTCTGAGCAAAAATTGGTATCAACTCGCGAAATTCATCACCACTTCTGAAGTTTTGATGAAGTAAAAGAAGAGGTTTTCCCTCGCCACCAATACGGTAAAGAATCTGCCCATCTTCGGTGTCTAAAAAAGCTCGCTTGATTGGTTTATTCATAGCACCTTGATAAATTTAGGATTTAAGACATAAGACAGCTTAAAAGGAACACATTCCCAAGCTCTGCATGGAAATGAGGAATTACGCCAGCCTTCTTTTAATTTCCTCCGCCAAATCTTCCAGCGCAACTTCCACCTGCTCCCGTGTTCTCAAATCTTTGAGAGAAGCTTTTTGCGCTGCTGCTTCTTCAGAACCAATAATCACACAAAATGGAATTCCTTGTTTTTCAGCCAATTGAAATTGTTTGCTCAAAGGTCGCTGTTCAAAATTCGTGATAACATTAATTTTAGCCTGACGCAGTTTTTGCGACACATTCAAATAAACAGGCATCAAATCATTTTGCATATTGACTACCATAACTTGCGCTGGAGTAGCCGCGAAGGTACTGAGAATACCAGCTTTGATCAACCGACTCATTAAGCGAGTTAAGCCAATAGAAATGCCCACTCCTGGCATTTTCTCATCCAAAAACATCCCCACTAATTCTTCATACCGACCGCCAGAACAAATGCTGCCTAAAGCTTCATGTCCTATAAGGGTTGTTTCGTACACTGTGCCCGTATAATAATTCAGACCGCGAGCAATTGATAAGTCAATACAGAAACGATTTTGCGGAACTCCAAGATTGCGAACTCCAGAAATAACTGTTTCTAACTCCGTCACTCCCAGACTAAATTCTTCAGCTTCTGGTGTTGTTTGAGCTAGGTACTTGAGCTTATCTAGTACCTCATCTACATTGCCATTAATATGAACAAAGTCGATGATTTTTTGAGTTTGCTCTGCTAAAACACCTTCTTTTTCTAACTCCTGTTTTACCTTATTATCACCAACTTTTTCCAATGTATCAATAATTGCAATGCAAGATTTAATTTTGTCTTCTGGAATTCCTACGGACTTAAAGAAACCAGTGAGAATTTTACGATTGTTGATGCGAATCAGAAAATCACCAATATTAATTGCATCAAAGATTTCAGTGATAATAGCAGGCATCTGAGCATCATAAAGCAAACTCAGTTCACGACGACCAACGACATCGATATCACATTGACGAAACTGACGAAATCGACCATCTTTTGCTCTTTCTCCACGAAACACTACATCCATTTGGTAGCGAGCAAAAGGAAAAGTCAAATCATTGAGGTGACGAGCAATATACGCTGCTAAAGGAACTGTTTGGTCAAATTTTAAAGCTCTTGCTTCCGAACCTGTTTCACCCGCCTTATCCTTCTCTGCTTGCCGATTTGGTGGCAAGATAGGATTCAGACCATATATAATATTGTCGCCTTGATTGCCTTTAGCTTGCAAAACTTCCAAGCGTTCTACCGCAGGAGTTTCTATTGGTGTAAATCCATAGCTTTCAAAAACTCTCCGAATAGTGTCTAGCAAATATGATTCCAAGCGCTTTTCGCCCGGAAGGAATTCTGGAAACCCACTGGGGGTAGAGAAATTTATTTTGTCACTTTTTGCCATGCCTTTGCCTTACAAATTCTTAGTTAATCTGGGACTGACGAAAGAAAATAATAGGTAATAGTTCAAAATTTTATCAAGTACCAATAAGCATTTACCAATGACTCATAAAATTTCAAGATATTAAATAATTCAATTTTCTTCTTCCAGCGTTAATGCTCTGGAACGTCAGGTATTCACCAGCTCCTTATTCATCAGCTCCTAATGAGCGAGTAAAACCTCCATATTGAACAGTACGGTTATGAGGCATCCTTTCTCACTTCTCTTCTCTCAGTGCATAACTTGGTCTTGCTGACACCTAATAAGAATATAGAATCAAATTCCTCTAGCTTGACTGACTTTTAAGAAATCAGATAAGTTAACCTGTAAAACCTAACTTTTGCAGTATGTCAATTCAATAAAGAATACAGAGTATACAAGTAGTCAAATCAGGATTCATCTATGATAGTAGATTCCAAGATAGAAGAACAAGCACAACAAACAGCGCTCCAACCAGAGCAAAATCAAGAGTTCAACTGGAGAGATTGCTGGTATCCTGTTTGCTTTGTGCAAGATTTACCCAAAAACCGTCCCTATAGCTTTTCCTTATATGACGAACCGTTCGTTTTATTTAGGGACTTGGATGGGAAGCTTGTCTGTCTGGTGGATCGTTGTCCTCACCGTGCTGCTAAACTCTCGGATGGACAGATAATTGACGGAAAAATCGAGTGTTTATACCACGGCTGGCAATTTGGTAGTGAAGGTCAATGTCTGCACATTCCCCAGTTAGCAACAGATGCCAAAATTCCTGCAAATGCTTGCGTGCAATCCTTTAAGATTGTGGAACGCCAAGGTATCGTTTGGGTGTGGGCAGGAGTTCGTGAAACGGCGGCTGATGAGAATATTCCAACGGTAGAGGAGTTGAACAAGCCAGAATTTGTTTGCACAGACTATATACGTGACCTTCCTTACGATCAAAGCTATTTTATAGAGAACGTCATCGACCCAGCTCACGTTCACATCAGCCACGATGGCATACTAGGCAAGAAAGAATTTGCTCGACCGATACATATAGAAGTCTTAGAGAATTCCATTGCTGGGATTCGTTCTAGAAATCGGGGGATGGGAAAATTCGAGACTAGTTGCGGACAATTAGATTTTATTGCTCCCAACTTAGTTATCTACTCATTTAAGATTGAATTGCCAGGTAAGTCTATTGCTGCCGGAACTGCTTTGTATTCAATTCCTCTAAGTAAGGACAGATGCCGTATTCTACTCAGGAATTATGCTAACACTTCGAGCTTGTTTAATAAGCTCAAGCCTCAGTGGTTAGATCACATCCTGGTGCGAAACAAAATATTAGAAGGGGATTTGCAACTTGTTGTCGGACAAAAGGCACAAATTGAGCGGTTGGGACAAAGCTTGAAACAAGTGTACTTACCGCTTAAAACCTGTGACACCTTGGTTGTGGAGTATCGTAAGTGGTTGGACAAATTCGGCTCATCTTTACCTTACTATCAGGGCTACTCCACCTCTAAAAATGTCAGCAGCGAGGGGAATTGTTTAAACTCAACGCCGCTAGATAGGTTCTCACAACACACACAATTGTGTAGTTCTTGCTCTGGTGCGTATCAACTGACAAAGCGAGTCAAACAAACTTCTGTGGGAGTGGCGATCGCTCTTGCTGCTTTAGCAATATCTGCCGACGGGTGGATGCAAATATTGGCAGTTTCGGCTTCTCTTGGCGCAGTTGGTATAGCTGTTGCTGCCCAGAAACTCAAAACTCACTTTGAGCTTCCATACACTCGCCATTAAATGAATCATATAACAATGGTGCGTTACACTGCTTAACGCACCTGAAGCATAGAAGATTCATTTGACAAATTATCTGGGAGCGTTCAATTTCTTATCGCAGCCGTTCTTCTTGAATCAGGGTTCGCTTGAAGAGTTGATTGTTCTTAAACCAGTGCCAAGTGCGGGCGCGATGATTATTGCAAGGACTAATCACAATCATTTCATACAAGTACATATCCGGTACGGTCTTATAAGAGAACCACAAAATAACCGTTGCATCATCGACTTCCCAAGCTTTTCCGTCAATACGCTCCGTGTCAAACCACAGCGTTTTGTCTCGGTAAGTTCCCGGAAATTCATACTCCTCCTGTTTCCCATCAGACCACTTGTAACGATTAATTTGGTAGTAGGAGTGGGAACCGTCTTCTGGAAATTGACAGGTTAAGTGAGATTCATATTTATCAACGATTTTTCCCTCTGTATCAACTACTGTATACGTACCTACCCAATCTCCTTCGTGACGAGTCAGTACAGGCATTTCCTCTCGAATGGTAGACATAGCACAACTCCTTTGTTTTCGCACGTAGTCATTAATAAAGATTTTAAGCAACAAGTAGGCAACAAGATTTAAATGGAGATTGCTCTAACATCTTTTTAAATAACGTCCAGTGGGTGAACCTAGAACCTGTCCGTTATTATAGATAAGATTTCCACGTAAAAAGGTACTTTTCACCCGTCCCGTTAACTCCACTCCTTCAAAGGGTGTGTAACCTTGTTGTGACTCCGATTCAGCAGCAGGTACCACAAAGGTTTCATTTGGATCTACCAATACTAAATCAGCATCGTAGTCAATGGCAATATCCCCTTTTTGTAACAAACCAAAGCGCCGTGACGGATTCCACGATAGCAACTTAGCCATGTGGTTGTATGACATTCCCCGCTTACGACCTTCACTAAATACACCAGAAAGTAAATATTCTGTACCACCAAAACCAGACTTTGCCAACCAAATATTATTTGGGTCTTTAGCACTTCTTTTTTGTTCGGCAGAACAGCAAGCATGGTCACTCACTATCCAATCTACCTGATCGTTAAGTACTGCTTGCCATAAGTATTCCACATCGGCACGCGGACGAATAGGGGGGTTTACTTTTGCCCAAGTAGCGGTGGGGGTATCAACATCTAATAGCAAATGTCCGACGGTCACTTCTCGCCGAAAATTGATATGGGGAAAAGCAGTTTGCATAGTCAAAGCTGCTTCCATTGCCTTACGCGAACTCAGGTGCAACAAATTGATATTTGCACAGTTCGTCTCATGTGCTAAATAGGAAGCAATGCAAATTGCTAAACCTTCGGAATGAGGGGGACGCGCTGCACTGTAGGCGTGTAGTCCGCTAAGACTTGAATCATTTTCAACTATTTTGGTATAGGCGTTGAGAATTTCTGCAACTTCGCAGTGCAAACTTAAGCTAATAGTTTCTTGTGCTTCTGGATGTTCTTCCATCAAGCGACTTAGACGGCGCATGATAAATTCAAAATGGGCGAAGTCGTAGCGTTCCTCTTTATTAATCATCAAAAAGAGGTTTTGCTGGTCTGACAAACCATGTAACCCATAGCCGCCATAAAACATGAAGATTTTAAACGAAGATACACCATGTTCTTCAAACAGTAGAGGTATTTCGTCAATATGCTGGCTAGCTATAGGTGCGACGTGATACCCATAATCAACAAAAAAATGACCTGCGGATAACGCCAATACTTCTGGAAAAAAATCGCGGTAGGAACCGCTTTTGTTGAGATAATATTGTCCTGTACGGATGTAATTGAGACTAGTTGTTACTCCCCCCATTGCGGCTGCTTTAGTTTCAGTCACAGCATCTTTGTCGAGGGGTTGATAGATACCGATATGCATATGGGCATCCACAACCCCAGGAAAGCCCAGCAAGTTTTTGCCATCCAATACCTCTTTACCTTTGTCTGGGCTAATATTAGGAGCAATTTGAGCAAATTTTCCATCTTTAATTCCTAAATCAAGTAGTTCGACAACATCATGATGGGGACGAACTACCCGTACATTCTTGATAATTTTATCCAATATGGGAGCTTCAGACACAGTTGACCTCACACTAAAATGAGTACAGAACCCAAAAGTTTAAGAACATCAACACAGGTGATTTTATTCCATTCACCATTCAACCGTTGTAAGTAGATAGGTAGAAATAAACAGAACTATGTTAAGAAAGGTAAAAGCCTCTAAAACCCTTACCAATGACTAATGACTAATGACTGATGACTAATGACTAATGACTAATGACTAATGACTAATGACTAATGACTAATGACTTTTTTATTCAATCATCTTCAGGAGAAAAGATAATGGAAAGTTTTAATGAGTATCATCTAGACCCAAAGCAATTTCCTTTTCTTAACAGCTTTCAAGATAACTGGCAAGTGATTCGAAATGAGTTTACACACTTTATTAAGCACGCATCTGATGAAGAGTTAAAATTTACTTATGATGTTTTGGGACCTAAAAGTAAAACGATAAAAACCAAGGGCAATGCAAAATACAGTGCTTTTGGTATTTTATTTCAAGGTATCTTTATTGAAGAATATATTCAATTGCATCAAATACAATATCCTGAATATGAGCCAAATAATGCATCACAAAAAGCACTTGCATTAAGAGAAAAATATTTTCCAAATTTAGCTAAGGTGATAGAAAAAGTCAACTTAATCGATGATAATCTCATCAGAAATGTCTATTTTGGTACATTCCATCCAGGCTTGGATATCAAGCTGCACGTGAACTATAACCCTCATATGAATCGTGGTTATCTAGGATTAATCGTGCCACCAGGGGATATAGCTATGAAAATATGCCATGAGCAGCTTTATTGGCATGAAGGAATATTCATGGTTTTAGATCACAGCTATCCACACTGCCCGCATAATTACACCAATTATGACAGAACTGTCTTGGTTGTAGACTTTTTTAAAACAGATAAGCCTAGAGAGGAATTGATACGATTTGAAAAAGAGCAAGTCACACAACGTATGCAAGATAATCCTTACAGTTTAGGTGTTTTTGGAAAAAGTGATAAAGCTAAAGTAGAAGATTTTATCAAGTATGATTTAGCTCATCAGTTAGAGTGGGATAAAGCCTTAGAAGCTTAATCTCATCTCCACAATAGCTGGAGAAACTTATTGCATAGAAACTCCTTGGCTTTTCTTAAAAGTTATCCTATGCTTTTGAAGCAGTTTCACAAGTAGGAAAAACTTTTATTTACTATCAAACCACCAAGGATCAGCAATAGGGTTTGTTTTCACCAAAAAAGCTTTTTTCCGCATAAAACGCGTCAGCGCTGCAGATCCCATGCGTGATCCACCCATGCCAGAAAATTTGAAAGCATTTTTCTCTCCTTCATGTATAATCGCGGTGAGACCAGCATCGTTGATATTGATAGCACCTGCATCTATCTGACGTGCGACTTCCAATGCTTCTGATTCCGATTGAGCAAAAACCGCTGCACTCAATCCATAGATAGAATCGTTTGCCAAATTCACCGCTTCTTCAATTGTGGAAAAAGGCATCACTGGCATAATAGGACCAAATGTCTCTTCGGTCATGACCTTCATAGAATGGTTGACAGAAGTGAGAACTGTAGGACGACACCACCAACCTCCTCCATGATTCTCAACTTCACCGCCACAGTGAACAACTGCTCCCTGTTCCACTGCATCTAGCAGATGGTCACTGATAATTGTTGCTTGTCTTTCTGCAATAATAGGACCAATCTCTCCACTTTCTAATGTAGGATGAGCTAACTGAAGGTGTTGCGCTTTGGTTACCAGTTGTTCAACAAACTCTTCAAAAATAGATTCCGCAACGTAGATTCGCTCAATAGAAAGACACGACTGTCCCGTGTTGACGACAGAACCCCACAAAATAGCTGATGTTGCTAAGTCTAAATTAGCAGATGGTAGCACAATAGCCGGGTCTTTTCCTCCTAATTCTAAAAAAGCAGGAATAAAGCGTTTGGCTGCTGCTTCCGCCACTTTTCGACCTGTTGCCACACTCCCAGTAAAGCATACCAAATCTACATATTGGATAAGTTCAGATCCGGTTTCGCCAGCTCCCTCTATAAAAGTCAATACGTCACGTAATTTTGGAACAGCATTCAGTGATGCCAAAAGTGGTGCTATAAAGCGGGGAGTCAATTCACTGGGTTTAACTATCACAGCGCAACCAGCGAGTAATGCTGGAATTGTATCAATTGTTGAAAGCAGGAGAGGAAGATTCCACGGGCTAATTACCCCAACAAGAGGGTAAGGAACTGCTGTTTGTTGCAGTTGGATAAAAGAAATTGCTGTATCTTTGACAGATTCTCGCAACAATTCTGGTGCTAATTGACACCACCTGTCTATGCTAGAGAGAAATGAGTCAATTTCTAATACCGAGATTGATAATCTTCCGGTGTCATTGACCAAAGCTTCAGTGAGTTTATCCCGTCCAGACAAGATAGCTTGCTTCCACTTTTGCAGAACTTCGATTCTCCCTTCTAAACCAAGCTGCAACCAGCTTCTTTGCGCTCTCCGTAAACGATTGCACTGTTGTGCTATGAGCTTCGGTGGTAGTGGTATTATTACGTAATCAAATTTTCCTGTCCGGGGGTTACGAACTTCTATTGGTTTGGACATTGCTCAAATCACCCCCAATATAGCTTAGCACTCTGTTGTTTTTAGTCGTGTACAGATGAAGTCTTTGCAGTTTACCTCTGCATCCTGCATTGATTTTAGATATAGTATTGATTATAACCCACATTCCGCAGATGTAGTCTGAAATCACCTGAAGGGTCACCAATCCCGTTTCACCAAACCCGGAAAAACTGCGGTGCCTCATTACAAGTAACGGGTTTAGAGCCAACGTTGTTGGCGGAAAAATCGCCCCAATTGTCACGGGGTCTAACACGTAAGAAATGAGCGGAACCTTACTACAACGAATACTCGTGATGCCAACACAAATCAACAAAACAAAGGTTCCGCTCATTTCTAGGGGACAATGCGTCAACTGGTATACAAAAATCACAACTTTTCATGGGGCGATTTTTCCGGAGGAAGCTCCCAAGGGGAGCCGCTTCGCTAAGGCAGATTTTTCGTTGGTATTAGCCCAACCCCACAGAAAGATTGCTGACTCCTGAATCAGGACTTGCTGAATTCTTCTTCAATGCTTCTGCAACAGGCTTGTCGATTGAAGAAGTGCAACAACTACAACAGCAGATTACCAAATTTCCATAGACTAAAACTTGTGATCACAAGAGGTTCTATTGCATCGCTTCTACCACAGCTGAGGCGATATCGGACATCACCTTCTCACGCACTTCCAGAGGAGCTTTTGAACCTGCGATGAATACAGCGATCGCGAAGCGGGCGCTCTGCGCCATCGCAACACGCTTCCCGTCCGGCGAACTAGCTATTCCAACGTCATTTGTGGCGGTATTTCTTTCGAGAACATCCGCACCCGTACCAGTCTTGTGTGCAATTGACCAATTCTCAGGTAGTCCTGCTTTTAGACGCTTTTGTCCTGTTGGAGAATCAGTCATTATCTTTAGCAACAAAGCGGTAGAGTTCTCGGATAATAGCTGATTCGAGTTCAGCTTTGCCAAAAGGTCAACCATACCTTCAGGAGTTGCAGTATCTCGTGGATCGGTGAGATACTTTTGGAGAGCAGCTTTCTTCTCGCGATCTGGAATCTTCTGCACAGCTTCCGCCCATTTTTGTTCGTCAACTAATTCAGGTTGAAAGTTTTTCAGTCCCACACTCTCCGGCTGTAGCTGCTGCTCTAATCGATCAACGCGAATGTCGCGAATTTGCAGCTCGCGTAAGATAGCAGTGACTTTTTGAGGTCCACCAACCAGTCGTACCAAAGCATCAGCCGCAATATTATCACTAATTCCGACAGAGCGTTCTAGAAGGTCTCGGAGTGTGAACTGTGCTCTATCACCTTTAAATTCCTTGATGATAGGACTATTAGGAGCAAAATCCTGACGGGTAATAGTGACTAATTGCTTGAGCGAAATCTTGCGATCGTCTACTTGTTTTAAGACAGCGATCGCAGCGGGAAGCTTAAATACACTTTGCATAGGAAAACGCTGCTTACCATTGAGAAACCAGCTTTTACCGCTATTAAGGTCCAAAACCCCGATGCCAACTTTACCTTGAGCAGCTGAAACGTCGAGTTTTTTTAACCGCTCTTGAAGTAATGCAGTGTTGGATTGCGCTATTGTAAGCTCAGGGCTAACTCCCATCATTCCATCTGCAAGCGGTGAAGTTTGATGAATTTGTTGCTCAAGTTGCTGTGAGGATGACTCAGTCGTACTTGAAGACGAAAGGGTGAGAGATGGTTCTTGTGCTTTGAGTGGAAGTAACATAAACGAAAGCAGAATAACCACTCCAAAGGCAAGCCAAAAACGACGTACAAAGACTGAAAACATCTATATTCTAATTTCTAGGTGTATACTGTCAATTAATTCAGTATACTAGGGGTTTAATGTTCTCGAATCCACAATGCTAGTCCACCACCACGACCACGAGCTGTTATTGTTCTGTTCTTGATATGCAGTCGCAGCGAGTGAGAGTACGGTGACAAAATCAGGTGAGGCTTGTGATGTTAAATCGACTGTCATGAACGCACTCCAGATTTTGTAACTTAAGACTCTGGATAAATCATAACGTTAATATATTGTGATTTTCTGCCGTCGCTTTGGAAATCCTTCCTTCTAAAGCTTAAGAGATTACTGAAAAGGACATCGAATTTTTAGCATCAATCTTGACTATCGAATATTTTTATAGTACATTAGTACTGTAAATAAAAGTTTTCATGAATTTGTACTATTTTTTATACCTAAAATGTTTATGTTCAATTGATTATACTGAAAATTTTTTCTGAAAACATGAAAGGTAAATATTAATGCGATCGCTCTGTGCCATCATCTAAACGATAACAGAGTATACAAAAGATTTTTGCCATTAAATTATGCTCCTAGCCATCGCTAATTGCTATAGATAATCAGCAATTAGCGATTTTCTTTTTTGTATAAACAGTCATCTGGTGATGAGTCAAAGATAACCTTGAAACTAGCAACAAATTACCTCAAAACCCAAAGATTTATTACGTAAATAGTTCTTTTTACTAGCTCTTCATTTGTCGTTAACTATGGATTGATAAATTTTCTTAGTATAAAAGTTAAAAGGAAATAAGCAAGTGGCTTTCTCACGACGTAGGTTTTTGACGCTGGCTGGAGCAACTGCTGCTGGTGTGACGGCAATTTCTCCCCTAGAAGCTTTCTATGCTAGGATTGCTCATGGTAAAGGAGTCACGGGAGTTGGCTTTGGTCCACTCCAACCCAAGCTAGCTGTGAATCATGCGGAGCTCGCTAACACGGTGATAGGCGATCTGAGAAATGTTCCGCTTCTGGAGCTTCCACCTGGTTTCAATTACACTGCTATCTCAATCACTGGTCAGACCATGAGTGATGGTAATCCTGTGCCGGGTGACCATGATGGTATGGCTACTTTCCGTGGTCCAGGAAGAAGTATCATCCTAGTTCGCAACCACGAACTAGACGCGAATGAAGATAAGTTTGGTGATACTAGGGGAGTTATAGCACCTAGTGATAAAAAATATGACCAAATTAATTCAGGTGGTACAACTACTCTTGTCGTGGGACAAAATCGGGAGTTGCTGAAACACTTTGCTTCTTTGGCTGGTACAGTTCGCAACTGCGCTGGCGGTCCAACACCTTGGGGAAGCTGGATCAGTTGTGAAGAAACCTTCAGCACGAGTACTACAGGTGTAGCACATGGTTACAATTTTGAAGTTCCTGCTAGTTCCAAAATTGGTTTAGCCGATCCCATACCGTTAAAAGCAATGGGACGCTTCAGCCATGAAGCTATAGCAGTAGATCCAAAAACAGGCTACATCTACGAAACTGAGGATAGAGCGGATAGCTGTTTCTACCGTTTTGTACCTACAGTAGGTATAGTAAATGCGGCTGGACAATTAACCCAAGGCGGTACTCTCTATACTTTAGTTATAAAAGATAAGCCCACACTGAACACATCCAATAACTCTAACACTGGAGGCACTGAAGGGTTAGTTCCTGTCGGTCAGCCTTTACCCGTGGAGTGGGTTCGAATAGAAGATGTTGACCCTGTACAAGATACTGTTCGCAAAGAAGCTCAGGCTAAGGGTGCAGCTATCTTCTATCGAGGTGAAGGAGCTTGGTACGATAACAATCTTATTTATTTCATCTCCACTCAAGGAGGTCCGCCTGCGGTAGAGACTACGTACGGTAATGGTCAAGTGTGGGTTTATAATCCCAGAGAAGAAACAATTACATTATTTGTCGAGGCAGCACCTAGCGGAGAACTCCTTGATGAGCCTGACAACATTACTGTATCACCCTTTGGAGACCTCTTTCTTTGCGAAGACGGTGGTGGTGAGCAATTCGTTGTCGGGGTAAATCAAAAGGGTGAACTTTATCACTTTGCACGTAATGCCATTATCAGACCAGATAATGGCGAATCTGATGACAGCGAGTTTGCTGGTGCTTGCTTTTCTCCTGACGGTAACACGCTGTTTGTCAACACTCAAGGTGTTGGTATTACCTATTGTATTTGGGGACCGTGGCCGCGTCGATACAAAAAGTATAGCTAGATTTTGAGAAGGGATAAAGTATAATTTCTCAATCTCTATCCTTCATTCCTCATGCTTTTTAGTCAATAAGTTACACATTAAGAAACCTGGTTGCTTCAAGAAACTGGGTTTTTTCTCAGTATGAGACTCTTATGAGAATAAAGTTACAACTGTTGCCGATGCAATCAGCCCAGATTATAAAATTGCCGTAGGCGCTAATGACGGCGATGCCAAAGTTAGCAAATAGCACGAAGCAAAATTGAATCATGTCATGGGTGTCTTCGTGCTTCTACTTTGCCTGAGATGATACTCTTATTTGTCAGTGTTAGAATCCTGAGTTGCTGCTGGCTCAATTTCACAAACAACCTCATAAAAAGAAGTTGTAGGTGTCCTAGTAAACAAAGGTGTCATCTCTTTCAAAACGTTATCATAAGCCTCGCTGTGATTAGCTTCCATATCTCCCACATTTTCCCAAAAAATGACCGCGATACCTTTGTCACTTCCTGGTTCTTGCAGCAGGTATGCTCCTTTGAAACCTTGAGTATAAGTTGAGACAGCTTGCTCGTAAAGTCTTTTGGCTTCTTCAAACTTACCTGGTTTAAATTCTCCGATCGCAATGTAGGCAAATTGATGTTTCAAGAAGTCATGGAAATCTGACATTTTTTTCTGCTCCGTAAAACTTATCCAAAGTTGATCATCACAACTTCTTCGTTTACTTCTGGGGAGAGCTTTATAATACTTCAAAAGTATCATATTTTACGACTGCTCTTTGAGCACTGCACGATTGCCTTTCGGGCACCAGCAAAGCTGATCGCCCGAAAGGCGGCTCCTTTGGAGCATCGCCTTCTCAGTAGCCCAGACGTTACGCCTCAGAGCACCTGTCAGCAGGACTTACGGCTGCACTCCACGCATTAAAATCAGATAAAAATTTTTGCTGAGATTTTGAAAATTGATTTACTACGTATATGATATATTAATACTCAATATAATAAATTTTGTAAAGTTTTTCTGTAAATCCGCATTATCTTAGTGTTTCTCGACTCATGAAAAAGCTTGCAACACAGAATACTGGGATCACAAAGCAAGCATCATCTGGGGAATTTAATAGTTATGAAACGCTTACTGACAGCCTTGCTCGTAGTGATTAGCGCGATAGCCCCTTGGGCGGCTCCCCTTGGGAGCATCGCTGTGGCTCATCCCGCCTTAGCCAACGAAGAAAATGTTTCTCCTGCCATAACTAACTACGGTCGGGCTGATGCTCTTGTCACTCAACCAGCTACGATCACTAGTGGAACAGTCGATATCACAGACCGAACCAACAATCTCAAAAAAGTTTCTGACTCAATAGGGGGAGTAGGCGAGCCAGGATGCAAAAAGATTAACCCGCTTGATCTGATCAAATCTCCTGCCAATACTCTCAAACAATGTTTAGAGGAAACAAACAACCGGGCTGCTCAAATCAACCAGACTTCTCAACCTACTGAGACATTTGACTTTTTCAAGGTTCCAAAACTTGATTCCGGTATTGGCGTAACAGTAACTAAGTTTTAAACAAGAAGAGGGAGCTGTATGACTAACTCAGCAGAACAACCGGAAAATCGTTTAGAACGGATTGAAGCAGCATTAGACAGACAGGTTGTTGTGAATGCGGACTTAAGAACATCAGTTGAAACCTTAAGGAATTCAACTGAAGTCTTAAAGAATTCAACAACCGAACTCAGGGTAACCGCAGAAGCTTTGCTACAAGTTGCAACAATTCATCAGCAGAATTTTGAGCGATTGACGGCAGAACTTAATGCTGACCGAACTGAGTGGAGAGGTCAAATCGACCGCATTTGGGAATACCTGCAACGCCAGTCCGGTAACGGGAAGAGTCAGGAGTGACCAAAATAATTCAAAATTCAAAAATTGGTTAATTCTGGTCTCATACCCCTAAATTCAATCTCTCATCTCATAACATAAGCAGGAAAAACCCTTGCCTGCTTCGATTTAACATAGACACGCTGCTCCTCCTCAATATTGAGCTTATTGAACTGCTCACGACTGAGGAAAGCATTGACTGTTTCTCCAGACTTGAGAACCAACTCAACCCGAATTTCCCAACCTAGGTTAAGAATGCGGTATACCTTGGCAGGTGTAGCATCCTCTGTATGATCGGTTTGAATCAGAACGTCTTGAGGTCGCAAAAAGACTTGCTCGTTGGTTTGAGGATTCAAATCTCTACCTGGTAAAATACCGGCAGTCGTTGGAAGAACATTCACAGGACCAATAAAGCTCATGACAAAAGATGTTGCTGGGTGATCATAAATCTCCGCAGGGGTACCAACTTGCTCCACTCGACCATTATTCATCACCACAATCTGGTCTGCAACTTCCATTGCTTCTTCTTGATCATGGGTGACAAGTACAGTTGTCACATGAACCTCTTCATGCAGTTTTCGTAACCCCGCCCTTAATTCCTTGCGGACTTTGGCATCTAACGCTCCAAAGGGTTCATCCAACAGCAAGATTCTCGGTTGAACCGCCAATGCTCTCGCTAGCGCCACCCGTTGACGTTGACCTCCAGAGAGTTGGGAGGGATAGCGATCGCCAAATCCCTGTAACTTAATTAAGTCCAGAAGTTCTTCAACTCGCGCCTGAACCCTATTTTTAGGAAACTTACGGATTTCCAATGGAAAGGCAATGTTCTGCCGCACGCTCAAGTGCTTAAACAGAGCGTAATGCTGAAACACAAAGCCTATTTGGCGTTCCTGCACTGACTTGTATGTCGCGTCTTCACCAATCAGCCAGACGTGACCTGTATCATGAGTTTCTAACCCCGCAATTATCCGCAACAAAGTTGATTTTCCAGATCCAGATGGTCCTAACAGTGCTACTAGAGAGCCTGTCGGAACTTCTAAATTGACGCTGTCAACTGCAAGGAAAGAGCCAAATTGTTTTGTTACATTCTCAACGACAATGCCCATAGTAATATCCTTCAAGAAACTGATATTGTTAAAAAGTACGGCTATTCAATCGAGATTTTGGACTTAGGACAACAATGTCTATTTCATCACGTTTTCAAAATCCTCCTGAACAAAACACCAAACACAGCTTTAAGGCTCGCTCATTCTTACCGCTGAAGCAGAATATTCTGTGGAAAATTGAAACAGGAGTTGTGCGGATTGTCACTTGGCATGAAGATGGTACGCTTGTTACTTTGGGAATCTGGGGACCTGGAGATATCGTAGGTCAAGGATTTTCTAAAATTGAACCATATCAGATTGAGTGTCTAACTAAAGTAGAAGTAACAATCTTGCCTTTGGAAGGCTGGTTCCCATTAACGGATGTTATGCTTGCCCACATTCAACAGGCAGAAGAACTGATGGTTATTCGTAGCTATAAAACAGTAGAAATCATGCTCATCAAACTCCTAGGTTGGTTAGCAAAAAAATTTGGTCGAGAGGTAAAAACTGGACATCTCATTGATTTACGCCTAACTCATCAAGATATTGCTGATATGCTTAATTCAACTCGCGTGACAATCACTCGTGTCCTCACTCAGTTAGAAGAACAGGGGCTGATTCATCGTCTCCCCCTGCATCGAATTGTCTTAAAAGAAGAAGAACTTTGGCACTATGAAATTTAGCTGTAGGAGTGTCAGCAAGACCAGTTATCTCCATCAGCGTTTGGCTTGCCTACAATTTTTAGATTTAAAGATTCCAAGTAAGCCAAACCACGCGCAATTTGTGGTAAACTTCCACGAATTTCCAAATCAAAGCGTCCCTCTCCATTATTAGTATGTTTTCCTAGCATTGCCCCCGTAATATTAACGACTAAGCCATGAATGGCAATCAGTCGAGAAATCACTGGTTCGCTGCTGTAGTGCCTTGGAATGTACAGACGTAGGCGAATCTTTGTGGTATTACTACTTTTAAAGGTTGGTGCAATCATAGTTATTAACAATTCGTAATTGATAGCTTTTAGTTCATCATTACAAATTACGAATAAGTCATCACCAACTCCCGGTGTCGATGTCGTCGTGCCATATTTCTAGATTCAAGTCATTGATGTAGGTCAGCGCACTATCAATTTGTGCAGAAGTTCCTTGTAAATCTAGGTCAAACCAACCATCTCCAACACCATTAGAACCCAACATAGCAGCAGTGATATTTACAGTTAAACCGTAGTCTGACACTAAGTGAGAAATGACAGGTTCCTGGTGATAGTCTTGTGGAATCCTAAGCCGAATTCGTTTGTGGGTGAGTTGATTGTCTGAAACCATAGCTGAATTTACCACTTTACTAGCTATCTGCTTTAACAGTTATCAGTTATCAATGGGCAATGGGCAATGGGCAATGGGCAATGGGCAATGGGAATTGGGAATTGGGAATTGGGAATTGGGAATTGGGAATTGGATTCTTAATGCCGTACCTTATGAATTTTGAATTGTTAAGACTCCTCTTCTTCCTCTTCTCCCCTGCTCCTGAAGCTCCTGAAACTCCTCTTCTCCTCTGCTCCTGAAGCTCCCCTGCTCACTGTTTACTGTTCACTGTTCACTGTTCACTGTTCATTGCTTTAATGTTTTATGTTTGCTTTCACACCTGTTTTCCGTTCCAAAATCTCCTTCAACACCAAAGTCACGACTGCTAGCAGCGTTAACAGAACAGCAACTGAGAAGGCGGCTTCAGTTTGATACTGTTTGTAAGCGTCTTCCACATATAATGGTAAGCTTTGAGTTTTCCGGGCAATGTTTCCAGAGACAACTGCGATCGCACCAAATTCACCCATTGATCTGGCATTGGTCAAAATTAAGCCGTAGAGTAACCCCCAACGGATACTGGGTAAAGTCACGCGCCAGAATATCTGTCGTTCATTCGCGCCCAGTGTTTTCCCAGCTTCTTCTTGTTCGGTGCCTAATTCCTCAAGAACGGGGATAACTTCGCGGGCAATAAAGGGCATACTGACAAATGCTGTCGCCAACACCATACCCGGAAAAGCGAAGATGATTTTGATATCAAGCGCCTCTAACCAAGGACCAAACCAGCCATTGCGCCCATAGAGTAGAACAATCATCAACCCCGCAACCACAGGCGAGATAGAAAACGGCAAGTCAATAATACTCAGCAATAAAGCACGACCAGGGAAATGATTGCGGGCGATCGCTAAAGCTGCACATAAGCCAAATACCATATTTATTGGTACGGTAATAATGGCTAATATCAGTGTTAACCAAGCAGCATGAGTAAATTCTGGCTGTGTCAGATTAGACAAAAACGCACCAATTCCTTTACTGAAAGCTTGGACAAAGACATTGAGCGTAGGAAGATACAGCACTAAAGTGAGATACAACACTGCTATCCCTATGAGAATGGTTGGAACCCAACTCTTAGGCTTAACTTGCTTTTGATTGCCTTGCTGTGCTGCTGTTGAATGAAAATGTGGTTGTGGAAAATCATCACTTTGCGTCATATCTTCTTCCCCAAGCTTGTAACATATTGATTCCCAGCAGTATCGCCAGAGAAATTACTAGTAGCACTATGCCAATGACAGTAGCACCGGAATAGTCATACTGTTCCAATCTTTGGAAAATGAGCACAGGTGCGATCAAATCATTGAAAGGAGTATTGGAAGCGATAATTACAGTCGAGCCATACTCCCCAACTGCACGTGCAAAACCTAAAGCAACACCAGTCAAAATAGAGGGAAACAATGGCGGTAAAATCACTTTGCTGAAGGTTTGCCATTGAGACGCACCTAGGCTCCAAGCTGCTTCTTCCATTTCCTTTTCCATTTCCAGAAGGACTGGTTGCACCGTCCGCACAACAAAAGGTAACGAGATGAAAATCATTGCCACCCCTACGCCCAAACGGGTGAAAGACACCTTAATACCAAATGGTGCCAAGAGTGAGCCAATCCAACCATTATCGCTGTAAACTGTTGCTAGGGTTAATCCTGCTACCGCAGTTGGTAACGAAAATGGTAGATCTATGGTGGCATCAAGCACCTTTTTCAAGGGAAATTGATAGCGGACAAAAACCCAAGCAATCAGAGTTCCAAAGACACCATTGATGAGGGAAGCCCCCAGTGCTGTCACAAAAGTCACTTCGTAAGTGGCTAATGCGATCGCACTAGTAGCGATTTCCCAAAACCGAGCAGGAGGTTCTGTTGCTGCCTTTAGGAACATAGCAAGTATTGGGACAAACAACATTACGGTCAGGTATGCGAACGTAATTCGCCATGTCCAGGGAACCTTAGCCAAATGAAGCAGGAATCTCTTCCAACCTGGAGGTTTTCGACGAAAGAGTTCTTTGTGAGAAGGTGATAGAGGTGAAGATATACTCATAGATACCGAGTCAGGAAGTCAGGGAAGTGGGGAGAAATTGCTAATGACTAATGACTAATGACTAATGACCAATGACTAATGACCAATGACTAATGACCATTTATTTTTTTGCTTGAATTTGGTCAAAAACAGCACCATCTTCAAAGAATTTCTTTTGGATAGAATTCCATCCACCGTAGTCTTGAACTGTACCTAGATTTTTGACTTTGGGATATTTGCTTGCAAGTTCTTTCGTCTGTGGTGTCTCTTCTGTTGGTCGAAATCCGACTTTGGCAAATTCCTGCTGTGCTTCGGGAGTATACAGGTATTTGACAAAAGCTTCAGCGACTTCTCGGGTACCGTGTTTATCGACGTTCTTGTCTACAATTGCAATTGGATTGTCGATGGAGATGTTCACATCAGGAATGACGTAATCTAATTTCTCGCCCTTCTGTTGTGCTAGAACGATTTCGTTTTCGTAGTTGATCAGTGCATCTCCTTGACCTCGCTTAGCAAAGATATCAGTTGCTTCACGAGCATCTTTTGTCAAGACAGGGACATTTTTGTAAACTTTGGTCACAAAGTCTAGCGCTTTTTGTTCTCCTCCACCAGTTTTAATGACTGAATTCCAAAGCGCTAGGAAATTCCAGCGAGCGATCCCAGAAGTTTTGGGGTCAGCGGTAATGAGTTTGACATCGTCTTTTGCCAAATCTGCCCAAGTTTTGATGCCTTTTGGATTACCTGAACGAGTGATTAATGCAGCAACAGATTTTGAGACAACGCCATTATTGGGGAATTCTTTCTCCCATCCTGGCGAAATCAATTTAGCCTTCTCAATCTTTGAGACGTCTAAGCCAAGTGCTAAGTGAACAATATCTGCTTCCAAACCATCAATCACAGCACGGGTTTGAGAACCAGATCCCCCGTAACTCTGCTCAAAGGAGATATTCTGGTTATGTTTTTTCTTCCACTGTTCCACAAATTTTGGAATAATAGCGTCATGAGCTGCTTTAGTGACAGCAAAGGAAACAAGAGTTAATCTCACATCCTGCTTGTTGGCAGCTACAGGGCTTGCAGCAGAACCACCTGCATCACTGCTACTAGAAGAATTACTTGCACCGTTACCAGAGCAAGCAGCGATCGCTATACTCAAGCTGACTCCTACCAAGAAGAGTGATAGAAAGCCTTTTATAGAATTCAGCCTAAATTTCTTAGCAATTTTGATGAATGTTTGCCCTGATTCCAAGATACGCTGCCAAAAACTCATGTTATTTTTCCCTGACCTTTTACGGCATATTGGTAAGTTAACCGTATTTATAGGTTCTTGTCAGAGATATTACATAGAAATCACTAAAAATGCAAGAGAAAACCTTCACTTTCTTGATAGAAAAAGTGAAAATTTTTGTGTGCTATTGCTGGAAAAACCAGTTAGGCAAACTGATGTGGCAAGCCATCTTGAAAAACTAGCAGTTCTCCAGGTAGGATTTGCGTCCAGATTTCGTTGTCAGTCAGAGGAGTGGTGGCGATAACAGCAACGCGATCGCTCGGAGTGGTTAATTCACTAAAATCAACAGTTACATCTTGGTCAATTAAATGAGCCGCCGCAAAGGGCGCTTGACGTACGATGTAGCTGAGTTTTGTTGAGCAGTGGGCAAAGAAGTGTTCTCCATCCGAGAGCAAGTAGTTAAAATTACCCTTTTTTGCTATAATTTGGGTAATTTCATTGAGAACCAAGTAAAGTTTCTCCAAAGGAGGCTTATTTTGAGGGAAACATTCTCGAAATCTATCTAGTATAAGACAAAAAGCTTTTTCACTGTCAGTATTACCTACAGGTTGATAAAACTTCATGTTCTCGGCATGAAGCGATCGCAAATCTCCATTATGGGCAAATACCCAGTACCTTCCCCACAGTTCACGACGGAAGGGATGGCAATTTTCTAAAACCACTTCACCTTGAGTGGCTTTGCGGATATGAGCAATCACATGAGTCGAGTGGATGGGATAATGTCGTACTAAATCCGCTATGGGAGAAAAAATAGAGGGTTTAGCATCTAAAAAAATTCGACAACCTTTCCCTTCAAAGAAAGCAATACCCCAACCATCGCGATGATCGTCAGTTTTTCCTCCCCGCGTTGAAAAGCCTTCAAAAGAAAAGCAAATATCAGTTGGTACATTGCAATTCATTCCCAGCAGTTGGCACATCGATGTTGAAACTCTGAATTTTAGACTAGTGGCTGGGATCAAGATAATCCAGAATTGCTCAATTGATCTGGTACGAATGTTTCATTCTACAAAAATTCACTATTCAGTTCCGTAGGAGGTCTAATGAGTTCCTTTCGCGAGTAATAGTTAGCACAGACACTTGATTTTTTCATCAGCCTATGGAATTGTATTAAATCAATAAGACACATTTTTCCATCAAATAACCGTACTTTAAGTTCTGAAGGAATTCTCAATTATGAATCTATTCAAAGCTTGGCAAAAGTCTTCAAAGCGCGTCCGTACTCTGCTCATTGCTACAGGTTTAAGCGTCGGTGCGATCGCCGTCGTGCCTGTTTACGCAGGAATGACCTTACAAAACCCTCCTTCTCGCAGCAAATCTGAACTCATAACTCAGAAACCTAAAACACTTGAATTAACTCTGGTTTCCTACGCTGTGACTAAAGAGGCTTACTCAAAAATTATTCCTCTATTTGTCCAAAAATGGAAGAAAGAGCGTAAGCAAGATATAACTTTTCGGGAAAGTTACGGCGGTTCTGGTTCCCAAGCACGAGCTGTCATTGATGGTTTGGAAGCAGATGTCGTGGCACTGGCGCTAGGACTGGATACAAACCAAATCCAGAAAGCAGGGTTAATCAGTCCTGGTTGGGAAAAAGAGGCTCCTAACAATGCGATCGTTACCCGTTCGGTGGTTGCGCTGGTGACTCGTCCAGGTAATCCTAAACAAATTCGCGACTGGGCTGACTTGGTTAAACCAGGAGTTAGCGTCATAACTGCCAATCCCAAGACTTCTGGTGGTGCACGTTGGAACTTTTTGGGGCTGTGGGGTTCAGTGACGCAATCAGGAGGGAATGAAGCAAAAGCCCGCGAATATGTCTCCAAGGTTTACAAAAATACCCCTGTATTGCCAAAGGATGCGAGGGAAGCCAGTGATACTTTCTATAAGCGAAATCAGGGAGACGTGCTGTTGAACTATGAGAATGAGGAGATCCTGGCTAAACAAAAAGGTGAATCTAAAAATCCCGTAGTGATTCCTCAAGTCAACATTTCTATTGATAACCCGGTTGCTGTAGTAGACAAGGTGGTGGATAAACGTGGTACTCGACAAGTAGCGGAGGCTTTTGTCAAGTTCCTCTACACGCCAGAAGCACAGCGAGAATTTGCCAAGGTTGGGTTTCGTCCCGTTGATAAGACAGTAGCTAACGAAACACAGAAGCAATTTCCTAAGATTGGCAAACTCTACACCGTTGGAAATTTCGGTGGTTGGGACGCAGTTCAGAAGAAGTTCTTTGCAGATGGAGCTCTTTTCGACCAGATTCAGGGAGGAAAGTTCTAAAAAACAATACGGTTCAGTTAACCGTAGCTGTAGGCATAAGAGCTGTGAGCTTGTCTGAACCGTATTGCTTTAAAAAAGTCTTCATTGAGTGAGGGTGTCAGAGAAAATAATTCACATACACCTGTTTGATTCTTTTCTCACACCTTCTTAACTAACTAATCAATCGGTGCGTTGGGAATTTGTGCGTCAATTTGCGCTTGGGACAAATTAGGAACTGCGGGGTTTAACTCGCCTGCTTGGAAAATACCAGCAGGAGGAGCATTCAATTCGATTTCGCCAGTCAATGGATTGGTTCTAGCGATTAACTTAGTTCCATCAACTATCTTGACAAATAGAGGCTGCTGTGGTTGTTCTTGATTTTCTCCAACTTGCTCTTGATTTTCTCCAACAGGAACGCTTATACCAGCAACGTTCACACCACTCGGCAGGTAAAGACCATCACAGTCCCAATCATCGTCCGTTTTTTGACCATTTCCTAAGTAAAAGAGGGTGTTGGCAGAAGAGCCATGTTTACTGGGCTTGTGAGCGTAAACAGCTAGCGTCTTCCCAGTTTCATTGCGACAGACACCCCAATCCTCTGTGCTTTCCATGACATATTTTTGGAACTGCAAATCAGAAATTCTCTTTTGAAGTTCCTCCGCAGTATTATAACCAGCCGCTGACGGGTCACTCCTCCCTTGCAAGAGTTGACCCAGCTGTTGAGTGATCTGGGTATACTCAGGACTCTTTTCGGCGATCGGGTCTGCAAATGAAGGCTGAGCAATAACTAGATTGACTAGCAAGAAAAGGAATACCAAAATTACCTTGAATATTTTCACGATTTTTCTCCTTTTGTACAAGAAAGAGTCTTTTCCACTAAGAACTATATTATTTTGCTGGAAAAGTTTTTTGATAATTTCGCTGGTTCAGTATACTATATCCAACCATCTTTAATTCCATCAAATACTCTTGGGCAATGGGCAATGGGCAATGGGGAAGGTGGGGTCCCCACGGAGTGGGGATTAGGGGCGAAGGGGAGGAGGTATTTTCATAGCAAGGTTTGTGAGATTTTCTCATGATTAGCTGACTTGTTTGTCGCGCTCGTTGTGTGAGTTATCAACTCATTTCTCGATTTTCACTTTAGGGAACTTTACAGGTAGAAGCAAACGTTATTTATTTTCAAATCAATAAATATAAGTGATGAAGGTATATCTCAGACTTTCACAAGCACGTGACCATTCACCGAATATCTTAGGAAGAAAGCATCTTGAAAAAATCCACCCTTAAGAACCCCTGCTAGCTAGGAAAGGTTCCAAAAACATTACAGAGAATAAAAAATATTTGAAATAACTCCTAATTCATAAGTCTCAACTCTTGCTGCAAACGATACAAAATCGTATTCGGTTCTACCTCAGAGAGTATTTCTTGAATGACTGTGCTTGCTCCCAGTTGTCCCCAAGAACAGCCTTTTTCTAGATAAATCTGCGCTGCTTTTCCCACGGTATATGCTCCGTAGCCTGCGATACCAGCTTGCGTGATTGCAGTTCCAGCATATGCAGTGACATTTATTGGGTTTTCTCCAGAAGCGATCGCAGCAGTACTCTTACCCAAACCTAACAGCAAACTGCTGCCTAGTTCTCCCAACAGTAAGCCACCAGAACTCAAGAAAATCGTTTTTAAAATATTTCCTGCTTGGTAGCCAGTCATTGGTAAACCGTACAGGCGTGCTAGCGAGCGAATTAAGGCTAAATCGGCAACTGTTCCGCCTATGATATCTAACAAAGCGATGGGATTGAGTGCCACTGCCAAAGCTTTGTATTTGGTAAATTGCCAAATGAGGTCTTCTGCTTGTTTTTGGCGTAAGTCAAGAGTTTTTTGAGCGATCGCCTCCTGTGCATCCCGTGCTTGGATGAGTGCGTTTAAAGCGAGGAGCGATCGCCCTTCACGATTGAGAATTTTAAGAATTGTTTCTTTGAGCTCGTCTATTTGTGGCGGTGGTGTCTCCCATTCATGTGCGACACGACCATCAGACCATTCAACGCGCACTTCCATTGGTGCAGGTTCCGCCGCCACCATAACAATTTCATCAGGTTTTAAGGGTTTTCCTTGGGGATTTCCTGCGCCCAACTGTTGTAAATTGTTGTAAATTGCTGTTTTGTCTGTATCTGGGTAAAGATCTATCTTGTTGAACACCAAAATGAGAGGTTTTTGTTCTTGACGCAATTCACATAGCATTCGATACTCAGTACGAGTAATATCACCAGACACGACAAATAGAATTAAATCTGCCTGACGCACAACTTCTCGAGCCATTTGTGCCCGATACTCACCCTCAATTTCATCTAAACCTGGTGTATCAATTAACTCTACCTGCACCTTACCGCCAGGATTCCAGCGTATAGAACGAGGGTACTGAGTCACACCATTAAGGGGACCAGTTTGTAGCATCTTTTGTCCTAGTAAAGCATTCAACACCGCTGACTTTCCGCGACTCACCAAACCAAAAGCAGCGATACGAATCACGTTATAGTCTAGTTTGTTGAGTGTTGAGGTTAAAATCTCCAATTCTGGTTTGACCAAACCTGCTAATTGTGAGTTTGATGACGGCTGTCCTGGTTTGCGAAGATTTCCATACCAAGACAGTGCAAGGCTTAGACTAGCACGCGCACGATTTAAGTGAGTTTCTTGCAGGTTTTTTGACACTGAGTTAGGTTGAGTCAAGGCTATACCAATTTTAGATTTTAAATTTTGGATTGGAAAAATAATTGGACTTTGGACAAAAAGAAGCTGGTTCGCTAACATCATGACTTTGTTGGCGAAACGTTTCTTAACATTAGGAATGTTACAAAAAACCTATGAAGACAGCACATGTTGGGTTTCTCTTCGTTCAACTCAACCTACGAAAAAATCAAGGTTTCAAGAATTCGCCAACAGAATCGTATTTTACGCGAACTATTTTTTTTGTCCAAAGTCCAATATGTTAAATATTAACCAACTAACCAGTCTGTCGATTGCAACAATTGGGGACTCTCAAAGATGCAACAAGCAAAGAACATTATCATCGTAGGTGGTGGAATTGGCGGTGCTGCAACCGCACTTGCTCTCTATAAGGCTGGTTTTGAAGCAGTTGTTTATGAACAAGCACAAGAGTTACTAGAGGTAGGGGCTGGGATTGCACTTTGGGCGAATGCCACACACATCCTGAAAAATTTGGGCTTGTTGGAGGACGCGATCAGTGTTGGCTGTCTAACAACAAACTACCAATTCAATTCGCAAAGCGGCAAGGAGTTGGTAAATATACCCGTTGATGGCTTTGAGTTGCCCGCTGTTGGTATCCACAGGGCGGAATTGCATCAGCTATTGTGGCGTAATGTATCCAGTGAAAAATTTGTTTTAGGGCAAACCTTCGAGCGATTTGAGCAGGAAGGAAAGAAAATTTGTGCTCACTTCACCTCCGGCTTAACTGTCATAGGGGATGCTTTAATCGGGGCTGATGGTCTGCGTTCACGAGTACGAGCCGTTCTCAAGGGTAATCAACCACCGATCTATCGCAACTTTAAGACTTGGCGTGGTCTAACAGACTACGTTCCTAGCGGATATCGTCCTGGCTACATTCAGGAGTTTTTAGGGTGTGGCAAAGGCTTCGGTTTCATGATGCTGGGCAAGGGGCGGATGTATTGGTACGCAGCAGCAATTGCAACAGAGGCACAGAAGGATGCCCAACTTGGTCGTGGAAAAGAGCTTGAAATTATGTTTCAAGATTGGTTTGCGTCGATTCCTGAGTTGATTAGAGCGACTGATGAGGCTGATATTCTAACGACAGATTTGTACGATCGTGCTCCGACTCAACCTTGGAGCAAGCAGAATATCACACTGCTGGGTGATGCTGCACATCCAATGCTCCCAACTATGGGACAGGGAGCATGTACAGCATTAGAGGATGCCTTCGTGGTTGCTAAGTGCCTTAAAGATCAACCAGACCCGATAGCCGCGTTCCAAGAGTATGAATTTTTGCGGTTTCCTCGCACGAAGTTGATCGTGGAGCAGTCCTTGCGGTCAGGAAAAATGGGTGAATTGAATAATCCTTTTGCTGTGGCACTACGGAACACATTTATGAAGCTCATGCGAACACCCATCAGCAATAGCTTCATGTCACTCCAAGCTTACAGAGCTTGACAGGTCAAAGCGTTTGCTATGGCGGTCATACCATTCGGCGGGAGCCAATGACTTCAGCCAGGTGGGTGCTATTTCTGCCACAGCATTTAAAGCATACCGCAGGGTTTCTCCCAGATGTTCCAGTCTGGTTAACTCTCTGACCACCGCTAGTATATGAGTTGAGTCGGTACGCTGTTTTCCCCTTGCTGACAGCAGTTTCAGTTCCTGAAATCTCAACAGCATCAAGTCTTGTATTTGCTGCTCGACACCACCTGAGATCAATTGATCGCGGAATTCGCTATGTTAAGAAACATTTCGCCAACAAAGTCATGATGTTAGCGAACCAGCTTCTTTTTGTCCAAAGTCCAAAAATAAAGCAAACAGCCCACTAAATATATTTTCATCTACCCCAAGGTCGGATGATAAGATTGACCCCTACTGCCCAGCTAATAGAAGCCATCCAACCAGCCAAAATGTCACTGGGATAATGCACTCCCAAATAAAGCCGTGTCCAGCCGATAACTAACACAAAAATGACCCCAGCAATTAAAATCAACCAGCGCCACCGGCTGCCCCAAGTTAAAATGACTAAAACTGCCACTAGCGTCATGCTCGACATTGCATGACCGCTAGGAAATCCGTAGTCAAATTCTGGTGCAGGTGAGTCCCATAAGTGGGGACGCACGCGATGCAGCAAGACCTTCGCTGTCCGGTTGATGATGATGCTACCTAACAAGGTTACAATCATGTAAGCTAGCGATCGCCACCGTCGGCGTCTAAATAGCACTAGTGCAGTGACAGTAGCAATCGGAAACACACCCCAAAACACACCCAATTTAGTCAAAGTTGCTGCTACAACGTTCAGTTGAGGATTGGCTGTCCTGTGAATTGCCAACAGTAGGGGTACATCCCATGAGAAGCCACCTTCATTTTCCCAAATCTCCTCTGCCAGTTCCCCGAAAACTTGCAGAGGTAAATAAACTCCAACCAATAGTAACAGCAGCAAACGCCAATGAGCAATCAGCAGTTGTTGGAAAAATCTGAAAAAGGATTGGAAAAGCCTGTAGAGTTGTGCGTTAAACATTTACCTACCCAAACCATCTTTGCGGGGTCACTCAACCAAAATGGTAAAAGTTCATGTTAAGCATCAAACTCTTTATGATCGGGTGCTCCCTTATCTAGTTAGTGTAGTTAGTGTCAAATATTTTAAACAATTTGTTGTCTTGAAATTAAGAATGATATGATGTCCGCTAAATTACTCACAATATGTCCGCCGCAAGTGAAACGTTCGCCGAACGCGAGTGCGTCTGGTGACAGGAGAAGGGTAGCAATCGCAGCGGGTTTGGGATTGCTTCGCTACCCTGCGAGAACGCTTTCAGCGAACGGTCGCAATGACGGTTATTTCATCGGATATGATATGACTTGTTTATTCTCGGCTTGATAACACGTGTGCAGACACCATAATGTTGAGTAGCTTGGGACATATTCAATTGCAGTAAGCTTTCATTTCCTGGTTTAATCGTGTGTTGTGGCTTAACTGGAACCACTCCTAAAGCGCGGATGATTTCTGCTGCAACTGCCTTAGCCAGTAACGGTGGTACCGAGTTTCCTACTTGTCGAAAGCCATGCCACTTTGTCACATGAAATCGAAACCAGTCGGGGTAAGAATGCAACCGCGCTGCTTCCCGAACGGTAATACATCGTGGACTTGAGGGATGAATTGGTCGGGGAGAGGTAAAAGCACCCCGATTACTATCTGTTCCTGCTCGTAAGGTGTTACAAATACCATCTTTGTCAAGTTTATGAAAGCGACTAATAGGCTCAGTTGCACCAGGTAAAGTCTGTTGAAATCTTGTTATAGATTCGAAACTGTGCTGAGTACGGATGCTTGAGGTCAGAATTCTAGAATCAAACAGGCGTTCATAGGAGTAGTCGTCCTTACTAAAAAAAAGTCCCCGCATCTTGCTACTATATTTACTGGGTTTGCTGTAGTCTGTGATCGCCCTTTGGGCGGCTCCCTCTGGGAGCATCGCGCTATCTCTGTCAAGCAATTCTGAGATACATTCTACTTCCGGAAGGTCACCAATAGCATCCCAAACCGTAGGACAATCTGGTAAATCAGCATGTAATATAAGATATTTTGATTTCTTGGGTTTTGCTGGCTGAGTCTGTGGTTGGGGATATTTAGGTAAAGGCAAACCTTTGCGACATCCCAGGAGAAATAACCTAGCTCTATCCTGAGGGACTCCGTAATTCGCAGCATTAAGAACCTTGTAATCCTCTTCTACTTCATAACCGGATGTTTTAAACTCCTCGATAATTTCTAAAAGAAATTTCTGATGTTTACCAACTGCGAGTCCCGGTACATTCTCAAACACAAAGTATTTTGGTTTTAGCTCTAAAACTAGCCGCAAAAAATGAAACACCAAAACATTGCGAGGGTCATCTAAGGCGCGTTTGCCAATCATTGAGAATCCTTGGCAAGGAGAACCACCAAATACAACATCAATTTCTTGGTTGCCAATGGTAGAACGATTTCTGATGTCTTCGCCTATTGTCTTTTCGATACTCTGACACAAAATAGACCAAAACGGGAAATTGAACTCGTGAGTAGCACAATGGATAGAGTCTAACTCCACAGCAGCAAGCACATCAAACCCAGCTTGTTCAAAGCCAAGAGTCATTCCACCAGCACCCGCAAACAAATCAACACCGATTGGTCTTTGTTGGTTATCCATTCAATGCTCTCAAACTTGCCGCTGCTGGTAATTTGCTCAATTGTTATTGGTCTAGTCTATCAAAGTTTAAATCATAAGCAAAAATAATTTACAGCGCTTTTCAAGTAAATAAACCACAGGGTAGGGGCACCTCTTGCCCATTGGTGTCAACTTAAGACGAAATTCTTTTCATTACGTTACGTTATGCCTTATTCTACTCGCCCACAATTGTCGCATAACCCCTTTGCCCCTATCCCCAGAGGCAGGGCGAATTCAGTGTCTAGAAATAAAAATAAAGAGAGCAAAGAATACCCTAAACTCAACAAATAGACCCTTAGTTTTCATACTCAAGAATTAAACTGGACTTTAGACTAAAAGAGAGCGATCGGTAAATAATGGGACTGCAAAAAATAAAGGGATACCTATAAGAACAAGCACCCCAGTAACGGAAGATGAAAGAAGCACTACTAACCTTCATCTGCCGTTATGGATGTTTTTGCACAATTGAGGGAATTCCGTCAAGCAGCATACGAGTGTTTATGTCGGGCAAAGGATGCAACATTTGAACTAATGGATGCAATATTACTGACACGCAATGCCTACAGCTTAGGGGATTTATCAATGTGTCCAGTGTTCCGTCGTCAATGGTCAAGTATCTATGTTAGCGAAGCGGGGCGCTCTTAGCGCACGGCAATACAGGATACTAGGCCAAAGCGCAACAAATTGATGAGGCTATACAGCGAAAAAATACCCAATCTTGGACGTATAATTTTGGCAGGAGACCATACAGTATGGTCAAGACCGGATGCACCCACGCTCAAGGAAAGAACTTACGAGCATTATACCGGTGGAGGCAGAGGGGGTCGTCCTGTGACTCTGGGATACGGATACAGTACCATCGCTTGGATACCGGAAACTGAAGGTAGTTGGGCATTACCACTTAGACATGAACGAATTACAAGTTGGGAAAATCCGATAGATAAAGCGACTTGGCAGCTAAGGCACTTAAGCGTAAATAAATCACCAGCCTTATTAAAACGAACCACCGACTGCACCCACGATCAACCACGAAGGCTGGTGATTTATTTTTATGGATCTCCCTAAAGCAAGTATGTCAGCATTTACCATCACGACCAATCACATTATGGGACAACGAATACGGATGTGCGCCATTTGTAATCAAAACTGCGGACATTAACGCCGATAAACTGATGCGGCTACGTTCCAACTTGTGTTTATGGGCAGAACCACCAGCATACTCAGGACGCGGGAAACCACGAGTACACGGAGACAAGTTTAAACTCAACGATGCCAGTACCTGGTCTAACCCAGAACAAACCATTGAACAACAAGATGCCAAACTGGGTAGAGTTAGAATTCGGCTTTGGACAAGAAAGCATTTTCGTCTTTCTCCACAGCATCCTATGTCCATTATACTGGTTGAAAGACTGCAAGAAGACGGCTCCCCACGAGTTAACAAACCGATGTGGTTGGCATTTGTGGGTCAAGAAATGCCGCCTTTGTCTGAACTGTGGAAACTTTATTTACGACGCTTTGCTGTTGACCACTGGTATCGGTTTATTAAACAACGCTTGCATTGGACACTCCCTAAACTTGCTACTCCCCAACAATGTGACCGATGGAGTGACCTCATGCCACTTATGACTTGGGAATTATGGCTGGCTCGTGGTCTTGTCACTGATAATCCGCTCCCTTCTCCCAAAGGGAGAGGCTAGCGCCAAGGCAAAAACAGATGACTCTATTCACACCAGGACGAGTTGCACAAGCGATGCCTGGGATTTTGGTCAGAGTTTCTACTCCTGCTAAACCGCCAAAACCACGAGGTAAATCCCCTGGTTGGAAGACTGGACAACCACGGGCTAGTAGGATTCGCTATCCTATAGTTAAAAAGCGTACTTCGTCTTCACGTAAAGCCGACCAAAAAACCGCTTGATTTCTAATTTTTTGAATTTTCCTTTTTGCTTCTTCCAAACTCAGCTTCCCTGAGTCATTTTGTGCTTTTTAGTCTAAAGTCCAGAAGAATGCTTTTGAGTTTTCGTTGATACCCTGCCCTTGTGCCTGTAGTAGTTGAGATCAAAAAACTCCTACTTCCGGCATCACATGCTTATGCATTTGAGTGCGTACTGCTTCTTCTATCCCTGCCA
>JAESFN010000164.1_pt1 | contig 97686 bp, 92 predicted proteins | sample 9269411 | NCBI WGS metagenome assembly JAESFN01 (sample SAMN14505399, study PRJNA617100) | algae metagenome | isolation source: Iphinoe sp. HA4291-MV1 and co-occurring heterotrophs from trail next to... | place: USA: Maunawili Falls, Hawaii | collected 2009-07-25
CAATCAGCACCTGGATGCGGTTGGCACGTAATCACTGCGTCCACAGGTTACGTGCCGGGCGGGGAGCGCGTTGCATTGAGGCAGGCCACTGCCGATTGCATTCCCAAATGCGCTCTCCGTCTCTTCCATCTGCCGGGACCACGCTAAGTCCCGGATACTGAGCTACCGCCCGACCGCCGATATCCCTGCGGCGATCCGGGTGGCCCTGGGCCGGAGACCCCAAGCTCCGACCCAACCCGGCGGCCCGTCGCGTTCCCTCACGCGGCGGCCGCCATACGACGACGGAAAGACGGGGCGCGACCTCCTGACGCTGCCCCGCCTTCCCGTTCTTCCGGTCGCCCCTACCAGCAGTGCGGGCCGACCGTTCGGTGTGCATACCCAGTTGCGGCGGGCCACTGGGGCCAGCAGGCGAAGGCGCGGTTGCGGATATTTCTCCCACCGCAACCGCGCTTCTCCTCGCTACCAACCGCCTTACCCTGGCGCCTACCTCACCGGCATCTCCCCCACGACCTTGACCGCCTCCCCCGGATCACCGCACTCTCCCGCCTCCCCTTGGCGGTCCTGACCGCCCGGACCAATCCGGAGGCACCCCCATGCTCAGAATGTCGATGTTCGCGGCGGCCGTGCTGGGCCTTCTCGCCACCCCCGTGCTCGCCCAGGAGGCCGTGGACGGCGAGGAGGCCGTGGACAGCTTCGTGCTGCCGGCCTTCAACGGCATCGCCGTATCGCAGGCCCCGGAGGCCGGCCTGGGCGTCTGCTTCGGCCCCTTTGCCGCCGACGCCATGGATTGCGCCGTCGCGCAATGCGTCCAGCAGAGCGGGCTCAGCCCGGAGGACTGCGCGCCCAACCTCTGGTGCTATCCGCATGGCTGGGTCGCCGACATCTTCATGCAGCACAACGAAGGCCCGCACTGGCACAAGTTCGTCTGCGACCAACAGGATCAGGCGAGCCTCGACGCCATAGTCAAAGCCGAATGCGCCAAGGATTTTCTGGCGAGCTGCGAAGTGGTCCGCATCTGGGACAATGAAGGCCAGCAGGTGTTCGGCGAAGGCGCCGACCCACAACTGCCGGCGCCGCTCACGGCGATCGAGTAGGTGGGCGCAAACTCTTAGGCCGAAGGCTTCTGCGTGGGCGCGCGCTAGTGCTTGGTCTTGCCCTTGTGCTCCGGCAGCCCCTTCCGCCTGGTCTCGGCGAACTCCTCGAGCTGGGTCTCGCTCATCGATTTGTACATCGACTTCGACGCGCCCTTCAGATCCTTGACCTTGGTGTCGCCGCGCTTGGCCGACAGCGCCGCGCCGGCGGCTTTCTGCTGGGCCTTGGATGTTGCAGGCATGAGAGCCTCCTCTGCTTGGGGAGGACTCAACGTTCCCTTCCCGGCTCCGTTCCCTTGCCAAGCCTGTCGCTGTGGGCGCTGATCACCCGGTGCGAGAACGCCCTGAGCGCCGCCAGCACGATCACGGCGAACACCGCCACCACCAGCGCAATCAGGTAATAGCCCAGCGCCGCCGTGACGCCCACGGCGCCCGCCAGCCACATCCCTGCCCCCGTGGTCAGGCCCTGCACGCTGCCGCGCTGCTGGAAGATGGCGCCGGCGCCCAGAAAGGCGATGCCGGCGGTGACCGCCTCGATGGCGCGGATCGGATCGGGGTTGTTGCTGCCGCCCTCCAGCGCCTCGTGATAGATCTCGAAGGCCAGCGTGGTGAACAACGCCGCCGCCAGCGCGATCAGGATATGCGTCCTGAGCCCAGCCGTCCCGGCCTCTGCCCCGCGTTCCCAGCCGATCATGCCACCGAGAACGGCGGCGATCAGCAGGCGGATGAGAATGACGTGCTGCGGGGTGTGAGTCGGCTCGTAGCCGAGGCTGATGACCAGATCCATTGCCGGAAGCCCTGTTGACGCTGGAGCGCTTTCAGAAAGAGTTGCAGACTTTTTCGGTTCGAAAGCGTGACAAGATTAGACCCAACTAACGGCCGGCGCCGACCCCGGTTCCGCTCAGCTGTCGTGGGTTTCGCTGCCTTCGCGCATCAGCCGGCGCGGCCCACTTCCCTCCTCGGCAAGGTGATCGCCGAGATTCATCAGCGGGCAGCTGCTGGTCGACAGGCACCCGCAGCCGATGCAGCCATTGAGCTCGTCGCGCATGCGCGTCATCAGCACGATTCTCCTATCGAGCTTGTCGTGCCAGAGCTCTGACATCAAACGCCAATCCGCCGCCGAGGGGGTATGCCCGGCCGGCACGTGCCCCAATGCCTCCGCCACCTCGGCCAGCGGGATCCCGAGTTCGGTGCCCATGCGGACGATCGCCAGCCGGCGCAGCACGTCGCGATCGTAGCGCCGCTGGTTGCCCGAGGTGCGATGGCTGCGGATCAGGCCCTTCTTCTCGTAGAAATGCAGCGCCGACACCGCAAAACCGCTGCGTTCTGCCACCTGCCCCACAGAAAGTTCGCGCGACATCGCGATTACCCCTTTACCTGAAGTTAGGTTGAGGTTGTAGCAGTAGCACCCCGATGCGGCCAGAGGCTGCTCGACAGACAGAGGCAGTGGTGGTTTCGATGGCGGCGACGAAGAACGGTTGGGGCGAGATATTCAGCGGCGGCAACGCCCTGCCCGTATTGGTGTTTGCCGGCGGTGTCGGCATGAACGCCATCGAGGTCTATATCGGCTCGACCCTGATGCCCTCGGTGGTGGCGGAAATCGGCGGGCTCGACCTGTTCGCCTGGGTGACGACGGTATTCATCGTCGCCTCGATCGTTGCGTCGATCTTCGCGGCGGTGCGGCCATTCGGGCTCGGCCCGCGGCAGAACTACCTGATCGCCGCCACCATGTTCGGACTGGGCAGCCTGATCTGCGGGCTGGCGCCATCGATGCCGATCCTCTTGGTCGGCCGCGCCCTGCAGGGCTTTGGCGGCGGCCTGCTCGCCGCGCTCACCTTCATGATGGTGCGGCTGGTGTTCCCCGAGCACCTGTGGGCCCGCGCCTTCGCGCTGGCCTCGGGCATCTGGGGCATCGCCACGCTGGTCGGCCCCTCGATCGGCGGCGTCTTCGCCGAACTGGGCATCTGGCGCTGGGCCTTCTTCATCCTCGTGCCGCTCGCGGCCCTGGTCGGCCTGCTGGCCGTCAAGGTGGTGCCGGCAAAGAGCAGCGAGGCCGGCATGACCAGCCTGCCGATCCGCCAGATCGGCCTGATGATCGTCGCCGTGCTGGCGCTGTCGACCGCCGGAGCCCTGTCGCACGACATCGTCGTCGCCGGCAGCCTGACCGCCGTCGCTATCCTGGCGCTGGTGGTGTTCGGCCTGATCGAGCGGAGCGCACCGCAGAAACTGTTCCCCACCGGCACCTTCCGTTTCGGCACGCTCCTCGCCTCGCTGTTCGGCACCATGGTGCTGCTGCAGATGGCGATCACTTCCGACATCTTCATCCCGCTGTTCATGCAGACCCTGCACGGCCTCGGCCCGCTCACCGCCGGCTACATGGTGGCGCTGGTGGCGGTCGGCTGGAGCTCGAGTTCGATGCTCACCGCCGGCTGGACCGAAGGCCGCGCCCGCATGATCATCGCCTTCGGCCCGGTGCTGGTACTGATCTCGGCGATCGGCCTCGCGCTGTTCGTCGGCCACCAGAACCCGAGCTCGAGCCTCGGCTTCATCATTCCGATCGGGCTGTCGCTCTTGATCATGGGCGTCGGCATCGGCACCGCCTGGACCCAGCTGACCCCGCGGGTGATGCAGGCGGCGCCCGATGGCGAGCACGATGTGACCTCGGCGGCGCTGAGCACCATCCAGCTCTTCGCCTCCGGCCTCGGGGCGGCTCTGGGTGGGCTGATCGTCAACCTCGCGGGGCTTGCATCGGCAAACCCGACCCCGGTCGCCGCGGCCAACTGGCTCTATGGCCTGTTCATCATCGTCGCGATCCTGGTGGTGCCGATCGGCTTCAGCATCGCCCGCACCGAGGCCCGCCTCCCCGCGGCGCAGCCGGCGGAGTAGCTACGAATTTGCTGCCGGGCCAGATCCGGCAGCATCCCGACTGGCCGAGGGCGCGATGCTGCCTGCACCCCCGGTCGGACTCGCGGTGTCGGCGATCATCGCGCTGGGCGTGATCGACCGGCACCGCGAAAACTTTCTCGTCACTGAGATAGGCAGTCGGCGCACCCTCTCCCGCTTGCGGGGGAGGGGGGACCAGCCGAAAGGCTGGTGGGGGGGGGAGCCACAAACTCCGGCCCCGGCCCAGCCCGCTCACGATCAGTGCGTGGGGCACCCCCCTCCCACCACGCTTTCGCGTGGTCCCCCCTCCCCCGTAAACGGGAGAGGGAGTCCCGACTGCACCTACACCGTCTTCAACCAGCCCCCGTCGACGAAATACGTCGAGCCGGTCGAATAGCTCGCCTTGTCCGAGCACAGGAACACGAAGAAATTCGCCATCTCCTCGGGGGTGGCGAAGCGCTTCATGCCGCCGGCTTCGTCGGCAACGCTTTGCAGGTGCGCCTCGAACCCGTCCTCGCCGGCCAGCTGCTTGGCCGTCTTCACCCAGTCGGGCGTCCGCACCAGCCCCGGGTTCACGGTGTTGACGCGGATATTGTCGCCCACCACCTCGTTGGCCAGCGTCTTGCTGAACATCATCAGCGCCGCCTTGGTGGTGTTGTAGATCGGCTCGTACCACAGCGGCTGCACCGCGCAGATCGAGGCATTGTGGAGGATGGCGCCGCCGCCATGCGCCTTCATCTGCGGCACCAGCCCGCGCCCCAGCCGCACCGCGGCCATCACATGCAGATCCCAATAATACTGCCATTTGGCATCATCGGCCTCGGCAATGGTCTCGTTCGAGCCGGTGCCGGCATTGTTGACGAGGATATCGGCCCCGCCCAGTTGCGCCGCCGCAGCAACCACCTTGGCGCAGCCCTCGGCGGTGGCGACATCGGCTGCCACCCCATGCGCCTCGACCCGGTACTTCGCCCCGATCCGCGACGCCTCGGCATGCAGCCGCTCCGAGCCGCGCGCGGTGATCAGCACGTTGGCCCCCTCGGCCGCAAAGCCCTCGGCCACCGCAAGGCCGATACCGACGCTGCCGCCGGTGATGACGGCGAGTTTGGATTTGAGACCGAGGTCCATGGTGGCTCCGTGTGCTTGGCGCCCCTCACCCTGACCCTCTCCCCAGAGGGGCGAGGGGACGTTGTGGCGCGGTCCGTGTTCATGTTTGGCAGCGCGGTGTCGGCTCCATCACCCCCTCTCCCCCTCTGGGGAGAGGGTCGGGGTGAGGGGCGCCAAGCGCGCCGGCTACGCGTCCATCAGAATCTGCAGCTTCACATCGGTCGGCCGCGCTTCCACCGCCCGATCGAACGCCTTGATCGAGTCCTCGAAGCTGAAGGTCTCCGAGATCAGCGGTTTCAGGTCCACCCGGCCCGAGGCCATCAGTGCGATGGCGCGATCGTACTGGTGCGCGTAGCGGAACACCGAGGCGATGGTGATTTCCTTGGTCGACAGCGAAGCGATATCGAAGGCGACGGGCTCCACCGGCAGGCCGACGATGACGATGGTGCCGCCGGGACGGACGACATCGACGATGCCCTGCCAGGCCCGGGGCGACCCCGAACACTCGAACACCACGTCGGCGCCCCAGTTTTCGGTGAGCCGGTTCACCTCGTCGACGAGCTTTGTGTCCCTGATGTTGACCGGAATGATGCCCTGATACTGCCCGGCAATATCGAGCTTGGGCTGCGCCAGGTCGGTGATGATCACCCGCGAGCAGCCGCCGGCGAGTGCCGCCAGCGCCACCATGGTGCCGATCGGGCCGGCGCCCATGACGATGGCGGTATCGCCCGGGGTGATCTTCGCCTTGGTCGCCGCCTGCATGCCGACGGCGAACGGCTCGACCATGGCGCCTTCGGCAAAGCTCACATTGTCGGGCAGCTTGAAGGTGTAGTTGGCCGGATGCACCACATAGGGGGTGAGCACCCCATGGATCGGCGGCGTGGCCCAGAAGGTCACCGCCGGATCGACATTGTACATGCCGAGCCGCGAGGCCTTGCTGTTGGGGTCGGGAACACCTGGCTCCATGCAGACCCGATCGCCGACCTTGAGGTTCGTAACCCCTGCCCCGACTTCGACCACCGTGCCGGCCGCCTCGTGTCCCAGCACCATCGGCGCGTTGACCACGAACGGCCCGATGCGGCCATGGGTGTAGTAGTGCACATCGGAGCCGCAGACGCCCACGGTGTGGAGCTTGATCTTCACCTCGCCGGGGCCGACCTCGGTCGGCAGTTCGATGTCACGGAGTTTCAGTTCGTGCTGCTTCTCCAGCACGAGTGCGCGCATTTTCGTCATTGGACCTGAGAGTGTTCCTCGCCGACCTTGTAGTGATGCGTCGGGGCGGTGGCGCCTTCGGCCGGGGGCTTCATTGCCCCGGTCATGATCGCCACTGCGTCCGACATCGAGAATTGCTTGGGGTTGATGATCGCGATGCGCTTGCCGAGCCGGTGGATATGGATGCGGTCAGCCACCTCGAACACATGCGGCATGTTGTGCGAGATGAGGACGATCGGCAAGCCGCGCTTTTTGACATCGAGCATCAATTCGAGCACGCGCCGGCTCTCCTTGACCCCGAGCGCCGCTGTCGGCTCATCCATGATCACCACGCGCGAACCGAACGCCGCGGCCCGCGCCACGGCCACCCCCTGGCGCTGACCACCCGAGAGCGTCTCCACCGACTGGTTGATGTTCTGGATGGTGAGGAGGCCCAACTCGCTCAGCTTGTCGCGGGCGATCTTGGCCATCTTGGTGCGATCGAGCCGGCGGAACAGGTTGCCGGTCCAGCCCGGTTTCCTCAGCTCGCGGCCGAGGAACATGTTGTCGGCGATCGACAGCGCCGGGCTCAGCGCCAGGTTCTGGTAGACCGTCTCGATCCCGGCATTGCGCGCGTCCATCGGCGATTTGAAATGCACCGGCTGGCCATCGAGCAGGATCTGGCCGCCGTCAGGGATCACCGCGCCGCACAGCGCCTTGATCAGCGTCGATTTGCCGGCGCCATTGTCGCCGATCACCGCAAGAATCTCGTTGCGGCGCAGGTCGAAGTCGGCATTGTCGAGCGCCACGACGCGGCCATAGCGCTTGTTGAGCCCCCGTCCCTCGAGGACGATGTCTCCGGCATTGCCCGCCGGCACGCTCATGTTGGTCATGTCGCTCATGCCGAGATCTTCCTGATCCACTGGTCGATGGTGACGGCGACGATGATCAGCACGCCGACCGCGAAATCCTGCCACAGCAAGGCAAGCCCGGAGAGCGCCAGGCCGTTGCGGAAAACGCCCACGATCAAGGCGCCGAACAACGTGCCGATGATCGAGCCGCGCCCGCCGAACAGACTCGTGCCGCCGATCACCACGGCGGTGATCGAGTCGAGGTTGGCGGTCTGGCCGGCCTGCGGGCTGACCCCGCCGATGCGGCCGATCAGCACCCAGGCGGCAATGGCGCAGATCAGCCCGGCCAGCGCGTAGACGGCAAGCAGCACCCGATTGGTGTTGATGCCGGAGAGCCGCGCCGCGTCGGGGTCGTCGCCGGTGGCATAGACATGCCGGCCGAAAGCAGTGCGTCCCAGGATGTAGCTCAGCACGATGGCGAGCACGATCATCAGCACTGAGCCGTAGGTGACCACCCAGCCGCGCAGCCACGGCAGATCGAGCCCGAAGAACAGCCCGATATCGTAGAGCTTGAACAGTTTTCCGAGCCAGAGCAGGAACGGCGCCGCCGCTTCCATATCCTGCGAGCGGATGGTCTCGCTGTTGGAATAGAAGGTGTTGAGCGCTCCGAAAATGCTCCAGGTGCCCAGCGTCACGATGAACGGCGGCAACCGCAACGCGGTGACCAAGAGGCCGTTGAGAAACCCGCAGGCCAGCCCGGCCAGCAGCCCGAGCGGGAAGGCGATCCATACCGGAACGCCGTAGGCGACGGCAGTACGGCCCATCACCACCGAACACAGGATCATGATCAGCCCGACGCTGAGGTCGATACCGGCGGTGAGGATGACGAGGGTCTGCGCCATGCCGAGGATGGCAACGATCGTCACCTGCTGCAGCACCACCGAAAGGTTCAGCGGCGAGAGAAACTTGCCGGGTGCGGCTATGGCAAAGATCACAGTGCCGACGACGAGCACGATCAACGGAATGAGCGTCGGATACTCGTGCAGGATGCCCTGGATGGTGCGGACTATGCCCTTGCGATCTTCCTCGAAGCTCGCGACATCGGTGGCCGCCCCCTTCAATCCAGTCTCAGCAGTCGCCGAACCGGCTGCGTCGTCGCTCATCGTGTCCTTCTCCCCTAGGACGGATCAGAAGTAATCGATGGTCCCCATGCCGTACCATGCCGGCACGGAGACCATCCTGACTTGTGGCTAACCGATCAGCCCCAGCAGAGCTCGGCGCCCTTGGTGGTGTCGATCGAGTCGACGCCGGCGACCGGCTTGTCGGTGACCAGCGTGGCGCCGGTGTCGAGGAAGCCCATGGCCGGATCGATCTCGGGCAGCTTGCCCGAAGCGATCGCTTCCAGCGCCATCGAGGCCATCTTCAGCGGGTACTGCTGGCTGGTGGCGCCGATGACGCCGGCCTTGACGTTGGCAACGCCCGGGCAGCCGCCGTCGACCGAGACGATCAGCACCGAACCGTCATCCTTGCCCACCGCCTTCAGCGCTTCCCAGGCGCCCGCCGCGGCCGGCTCGTTGATGGTGTAGACCACGTTGACGTTCGGGCACTTCTGCAGCGCGTTCTCCATCGCCGTGCGGCCCTTCTCCTGGTCGCCCTGGCTGATTTCATGCGTGCAGATGCGCGGATCGTCTTCGTCGCCGTACTTGTTGGGGTCCTTCACGTCGATGCCGAAGCCGGCCATGAAGCCCTGGTCGCGCAGATAGTCGACGGTCGGCTGGTTGGTCGCGAGGTCGAGCAGCACGATCGAGGCATCCTTGGCCTTGTCGCCCAGCGTGCCGGCAGCCCATTTGCCGATCAGGTCACCGGCCTTGCGGTTATCGGTGGCAAAGGTCGCGGTCGCCGCGTCCATCGGATCGAGCGGCGTATCGAGCACGATCACCATCAAGCCGGCATCCTTGGCCTTCTGGATGGTCGGCACGATCGCCTTCGAATCCGACGGCACGATCGCAAAACCCTTGGCGCCGGCCGAGATCAGGTTCTCGATCGCCGCCACCTGCCCGTCATTGTCGCCGTCGAACTTGCCGGCAGCGGTAATCAGCTTGAGGCCGAGTTCCTTGGCCTTGGCTTCGGCGCCTTCGCGCATCTTGACGAAGAACGGGTTGGTTTCGGTCTTGGTGATCAGGCCAACGGTGATCTCCTGCGCCAGCGCGACGCCACTCATCAGGCCGCCGGCGACGACGGCGCTGGCGAGCGCCATCTTCAGATAGCTAAGTCCCATGTAGTCCTCCCACAAGTTGTGATCCGGTCCACCGGCATTCCGCCGCTCCTCAGGACCGTTGGATCGGGCTGTCGAAGCTGCCTTCATGAGGCGCCCTTCCCCGAACCGCAGGCGATATTCAGCGCAACCCCCGCGGCCTGTCAATAAATTAATCCACTTGATTTATTAATTGACAGAGGGGACGCGAGGGATAATCCTTTCGTTTGGGAGGGGGTGAGAACCCCATGTAATCGATTGCCGTTTTGCCTCCGCCGTGGCTTTTGTGGCCGTGACGGAGAACGGAAGAATTGTCACCAAATGCAGTTGCGAGGTCGGGAGTAGTGGTCACCGGGCCGACAAGCAGGGAACCCGCGAGGGAGGCAGGCCTGAGGCCCGGAGCCGCCAGCCGCGGCACCAACCAGACCGGCGTCCGGCTCTACAACGAGCGCCTGGTGCTGTCGCTGATCCGCCGCCACGGCGAACTGCCCAAGGCCGACATTGCCAGGATGACCGGGCTGTCGCCGCAGACCATCTCGATCATCACCAATGCGCTCGAAGCCGACGGGCTGCTGCTGCGCGGCAACCCGCTGCGCGGCAAGGTCGGCCAGCCGCTGGTGCCCTATTCGCTCAACCCCGAAGGCGCCTTGAGCTTTGGGTTGAAGATCGGCCGGCGCAGCGTCGATCTCTACCTGATCAACTTCACCGGCGAGATCCTCAAGCTCCTGCACAAGACCTACCCCTACCCTACCCCCGACGGCGTAAGAGAATTCGCCCGCGCCGGCATCGACGAGCTGCTGGCGGGGATGCCGGCGGCGCTGACCGCGAGGATTGCCGGCCTGGGCATCGCCGCGCCCTACGAGATGTGGACCTGGCACGAGGAGATCGGCGCGCCCAAGGCCGAGATCGATGCCTGGCGGCGGGTGGACATGCGCGCCATGATGGCCGAGATCTGCCCCTGGCCGGTCTACTTCGCCAACGACATCACCGCCGCCTGCGCCGCCGAGCTGATGTTCGGCAACGGCGCCGACCACATCGATTACCTCTATGTGTTCATCGGCTCGTTCATCGGCGGCGGGCTGGTGCTCAACGGCCACCTGTTCCCCGGCCGCACCCAGAACGCCGCGGCCCTCGGCTCGATGCCCGCCCCCGACCCCGGCCATGTGGTGCCGCCCGGCCGCACGCCGCAGCTGATGAATGTCGCCTCGATCTACGTGCTGGAACGGGAGCTCCTGGCCATCGGCCGCAACCCCGAAATCCTCTGGCAATCGCCCGACGACTGGGGCGACGACCTGGGCGAAACGCTCGACAGGTGGATCGACGAGGTGGCCGAAAGCCTCGCCTATTCGATCATCGCCGCCATTGCGGTGATCGACGTCGAAACCGTGCTGATCGACGGCGCCTTTCCCACCCACGTGCGCAGCCGGATCATCGAGCGCACCGAGGCCGAGGTGAACCGCATCAACCGGCAGGGGTTGTCGCCGTTCCGGCTGCTCCCGGGCAGCATCGGCAACGCCGCCCGCGCCATGGGCGGCGCCTCGCTGCCGCTGCTGGCCAACTTCACCCAGGATCGTGAAGTGCTGTTCAAGGACAACGCCTGAGCGACGGCCCGGATCAAATCTCGGCTCGGGCCGGAAACTGTAACGAGTTCGAAAAGCTTGCCGGGCACAGTGACGTCAGTCCCTGTCCTCAACGGCCCGATGCTCACCACACGCCGCGCCAAGTTCAGACGCACATTCTCGATGCTGGTGCTGGCCTCGTTCATCGTGGTCTTCGCCGTCGCCGCGATGCTGCTTGGCGGCTTTCTCCTGTGGTCTGCCGGCCAGATCGACGACAATGCCGTCAGCCGGCAGGCACAGCGCGTCATTCACGCCGTGGAAGCCCAGCGCACCGCCACGCCCCGCGAACAGGAAAGCGTGGCGATCTGGGACGATGCAGTGGTCGCGGCGCGCAACCGCGACGAGGGCTGGCTGACGACCAATATCGGCAAGTGGATGTTCGAGTATTTCGGGCACGACGAGAGCTATGTGCTCGCCCCCGATGATGCGCCGATCTACGCCGCAATCGATGGACGCACGCGCGGCACAGCGAGCTTCGACAGCCGGCGCGCCGCAATCCTGCCGCTGCTCGACGACCTCAGGAAGCTGACCGCGGCCGGCTATCTGGATATCCCCCCGCATGTTGCCGACTACGTCCTGATCGACGGCCGCCCGGCCATCGCCAGCGTCACGCCGCTGGTCTCGGACTCCGGCGATATCATCCAGCCGGCGGGGCGCGAGGCGGTGCTCGTCAGCATCGTCAGGCTCGATCTCGATTTCGAACTGCGGATGATCGACCGCTACATGACGGAAGTGGGCCGCTTCACCACCGTCACCTCGCCGACCGCCGGCATCGAGGCTTTCCCGGTGACCAATCGCGCCGGACGCATCGTCGCCTTCTTCGAGTGGCTGCCCGATCGCCCCGGCCAGGAGTTGCTGCAGCGCACCGCGCCCGCCCTGCTGGTGGCCTTCGTCTTCGTCTCGCTGCTGGTCTCGCTGCTGATCTACCGGCTGCGACGGGCGCTGAAGGCATTGGAATTCAAGCGCATCGACGCCGAACGGCAGGCGACCGAAGACGCCCTGACCGGGCTGCCGAACCGGCTGAGCTTCGACCGCCAGTTCAACGGCCGGCTCGACGCCATAACGCTGCGCGATCCGCCCACCGCGCTGCTGATGCTCGACCTCGACCGCTTCAAGCAGGTCAACGACACGCTCGGCCACCATGCCGGCGATGAGCTGATCCGCGCCGTAGCCGACCGGCTGCGCGCCGTGATCGGCCCCACCGACGTGCTGGCGCGGCTGGGCGGCGACGAGTTCGCCATCCTCCACACCTGCTATGCCGGCACCATCGAAGTTGCGGCTCTGGCGCAACGCATCGTCGATACTATCGCCAAGCCATTCCGGGTGCAGGGCAGCGATGCCTTTGTCGGCGTCTCCATCGGCATCGTTGTCGCGACCGCCGGCCAACGCGACAGCCACGAGTTGAGCCGCAAGGCCGATATCGCCCTCTACGAAGCCAAATCCGCCGGGCGCAACCGCGCCGCCTTCTACGAGGAGGCGATGGATGAGCAGGTGCAGAGCCGGCATGTCATCGAAGCCGAGCTGCGCGAAGCGCTGCGTACCCCCGGCCAGCTCTGGGTGGCGTTCCAGCCGCTCTGCGGCGACAGCGAAGAAATCGTCGGAGCCGAGGCCCTGCTGCGCTGGACCCATCCGCAGCTCGGGGCGATCCCGCCTTCGCGCTTCATCTCCATCGCCGAAAGCACCGGGCTGATCGAGCAGTTGGGCGAGTTCGTGCTGCGCGGCGCCGCCCAGTTCGGGGCGCGCTGGCCCGGCCGCACCATCGCGGTCAACATCTCGCCGGCGCAGTTGCGCAACCCCACCTTTGCCGAACGGGTCTTCGCACTGCTCACCGAGACCGGCATGCGCCCGGCCGATCTCGAAATCGAGATCACCGAAGGCATCCTGCTCGACGACGAGTCGGTCGCCGCCAGCACCATCCGCAGCTTCCGCGAAGCCGGCATCCGCATCGCGCTCGACGATTTCGGCACCGGCTATTCCTCGCTCAGCTATCTGAAGCGCTACCCGGTCGACCGCATCAAGATCGACCGCTCCTTCGTCGCCCAGCTCTCGACCGCCGGCGCCTCGGACGCCATCGTCCAGGCGATGGTGACTCTCGCCCATGCCCTCGACATCGAAGTCACCGCCGAAGGGGTCGAGACCGAGGCACAGTTCCGGGCCCTGGTCGGCATGGGCTGCAACACCTTCCAAGGCTACCTGTTCTCGGCCCCGCTGACCCTCGACGCCATCGACGCCCGCTTCGCCGACCAGTTGCCAAGGGTGGCGTGAGGGGGGCGCTCGATGCGGCAGTCGGGCATCCTCTCCCGCTTGCGGGCAGGGCTATCGCATATGAACGGCCACCGGGCTCTCCGTGGTCCTCCACCGCGCAGCGGGGGAGGAGCACGGAGAGGCCGGTGCGAATAGCCCATGCGATAGTCCTGCGCTTGCGGGGGAGGGAACCGCCCCCTACCCCGCTGCCTCCAGTACCGCCGCCAGCCGCACTTCTCGCTGCCTGACGCCGTTGGCGCCGTCGCCGCCGGCCGCCCATAGCTCTGCCAGCCGGCCCTTGTCGAACAGCGCATAGAGGCACGGCGCAACATAGCTTGCGCGGCTGATTGCCGGGGTGTTCTGCAGGAACGCCGCGACCTGTTTCGTTACGGCCGCCATCTGCCGCTTCCGTGCCGTGGCCGATTCCGCCGGCTCCTGCCTCGCCAATGCCTCGCCGGCCATGGCGCTGGCATGCAGGGTCCGAAAATCCTTGGCGGTGACCGGAGCCCCGGCGATCTCGCGCAGGTAGCGGTTGATGTCGTCGGTGCGCAGCGCTCGGGCTTCGCCGTTGCGATACATCAGCAGTCGGCGGCCCGGGATTGAGCTCACGGCCTCGATCGCCCGCGCCAGCCGCGCATCGGCGAAGCTGTAACTCGCCTTCTTGCCGCTCTTGGCCGGAAAGGCGACGCGGATTTCGTCGCCCTTCACCGTGACGTCGCGGTTGAACAGCGTGCCCGCGCCGCGGGTGCCATGTGCATCGAGATAGCGCTCTCGGCCTACCCGCATGGCGGTCCGGTCGATCAGTGCCACGCCGATAGCAAGCGCCAGCTCCTTGCTGCCAGTCTCGGCTTCCAGATCCTCGCGCACTCGGCGACGAATACGCGGCAGGGCGGCGGTGAGCAGACCCAGCTGCAGTTGCTTCCGCCGTACCCGGCGGGCCTCCCAGTCGGGGTGATAGATATATTGCAGCCGGCCTGCCGCATCCAAGCCGCAGGCCTGGATATGAGCCCGGGGGCTGGCGGCGATCCGCACCTCGGTCCAGGCCGGTGGAATGCCGAGGCCATGTACCCGCTCGCGCATCGCCGCGTCGCTGACCAGCTCGCCCGCCTCGTCGACATAGCCGAAGCTCCGCCCGTGCCGGCGGCGACGGATCGTCAGATCCTCGCGGCCGATACGCTTCAGTCGCACCACCGCCCGCCTATACGCCCGTCGTGGTATTGGGCGGCGGGGCCATTGCAAAAAAGATCAGGTAGATCAACGCGAAGGCCAGCACGACGCCGAGCACCGACCAGACCAGCACGCGGAAGTTCATCAGCCGGCCGCTGCCCTGGCGAACTTCGTTCGTCGATTTATGTGCATCATAGGTTCGCATGGCGCTACTCGCTTGCAGATGAATGTGAAAACCAACGCCTGCGACGCCGTGCAGTTCCGTCCCCACTTGACCGTTGCGGGCTGAACGAAGACGTTGGGATATGCAGATCACGGCCGCGTCATGACCATTTCACCAGAGCTCCTCACCCGTATGATCAAGGCGGGGGCCGGCGAGGTTCCGGCCGACGTGGTGATCAAGAACGTCCGCCTGCTGGATGTGATTTCCGGCTCCATCACCCACACCGATATCGCCATCGTCGCCGACCGCATCGTCGGCACCTATGGCTATTACAACGGCGCCAAGCTGATCGAGGGCGAAAACCGCTTCGCGGTGCCCGGCTTCATCGATACGCACCTGCACATCGAATCCTCGCTGGTGACCCCGTTCGAGTTCGATCGCTGCGTGCTGCCGCATGGCGTGACCACGGTGATCTGCGACCCGCACGAAATCGCCAACGTGCTCGGCGCCGACGGCATCCGCTATTTCCTCGAGTGCGCCGAGCGCACGGTGATGGATATCCGGGTCAATCTCAGCTCCTGCGTACCGGCGACGCCGCACGAGACCTCGGGCGCCCGGCTCGAGATCGCCGACCTCGAAAAATTCCGTCACCATCGCCAGGTCATCGGCCTCGCCGAGATGATGAACTACCCGGGGGTCCTCGCGGCCGATCCCGGCATCATTGCCAAGCTGGTGGCGTTCCAGGGCGGCCATATCGATGGTCACGCCCCGCTGGTCACCGATCTCCAGCTCAACGGCTACCTCGCCGCCGGCATTCGCACCGACCACGAGTCGACCACCGCCGTGGAGGCACGTGAAAAGCTTGCGAAGGGCATGGCGATCCTGATCCGCGAGGGCTCGGTGTCCAAGGACCTCGAGGCGCTGGCCGAAATCCTCGATGCCAACACCTCGGCCTATGTCGCGCTCTGCACCGACGATCGCAACCCGCTCGATACACTCGAGGAGGGCCATCTCGATTCCTCGATCCGCCGGCTCATCGGCCGCGGCCGGCCGTTGCACCACGTCTATCGCGCCGCCTCGCATTCGGCGGCCCGCATCTTCGGGCTCAAGGATCGCGGCCTCGTCGCCCCCGGCTACCGTGCCGATATCGCGCTGCTCGACGATCTCGAGGGGTGCCGCGTCGCCGAGGTGATCACTGCCGGCCGGCTGGTCCGGCCCGAGCTGTTCGAGGCCCGCCAGCCGGTGCCGCCGGTCGGCCTCGCCTCGATGAAGGCGCAGCGGGTCGGCCCATCCACCTTCATCGTGCCGCCCAACCCGCGACAGAACGAGACTCCGGTTATCGCGGTGCGGCCGGGGCTGATCCTCACCTATCGCGAGACGGCGACGCTGGAAGTTTCCGAGAAGGGCACCCTGCCCGATATCGACAACGACGTGATCAAGATCGCGGTGATCGAACGGCACGGCATCAACGGCAACGTGGCGCTGAGCTTTACCAAGGGCTTTGGGTTGAAGCGCGGCGCCATCGCCTCGTCGGTCGGCCACGACAGCCACAACATCACCGTGGTCGGCGCCGATGACCAGGACATGGCCGTGGCGGTCAACCGGCTGATCGAACTGGGCGGCGGTTTCGCCGTCGCCGATGGCGGCCGGGTCACTGCCGAGCTGGCGCTGCCGATCGCCGGGCTGATGAGTCTGCTCAGCTTCGAGACGGTCGCCGACAAGCTTCATCACCTGCGCCAGGCCGCCTATGATCTCGGCTGTACCCTGCCCGAGCCGTTCCTGCAGGTGGCGTTCCTCGCCCTGCCGGTGATCCCGCATTTGAAGATGACCGACCGGGGGCTGTTCGACGTGGACAAGTTCGACTTCGTCAGATGAGCTTTGCCAGCCGGTTTCTTGCCGACCTCTACAAGCTCCCCAAGCGCAAATGCGGCATCGTTCGCACCCGCAACATCCGCGTGCCGATGTATGACGGGGTGACGCTCGCCACCGAGCATTTCGCGCCAAAACTACCCGGCAAGCACCCCACCATCCTGATGCGCGAACCCTATGGGCTCTCGGGTTTCGCGACGATCGGCGAAGTCTATGCCGAGCGCGGCTTCCATGTGGTCCTGCAGGCCTGCCGCGGCACCGACAAATCGGAAGGCGAGTTCGACCCGTTCGGGCATGAGCGCGACGACGGCCTCGCCACCATCGACTGGATCAAGGCGCAGCCCTGGTTCGACGGCCGGCTCGGCACCTCCGGCCCGAGCTATCTTGGCTATGCGCAATGGGCGATCTGCGATGCGCTGCCCAAACAGTCGGCCATGGCGATCAAGGTGACCAGCGCCGAGTTCCGCTCCATCGTCTTTCCCGGCGGCGGGCTGGCGGTCGGCTTGTGGCTGAGCTGGATCCAGACGGTCGAGGGCCTCCGCGGCAACCCGATGCGCACCGCGCAGCGCATGTTCACCGGCGGCATCGAACGGGCGACGCTGCGCGCCACCATGAAGCTGCCGCTGCGCGATGCCGACAAGCGGGTCACCGGCCGCGAGGTGCCGTTCTGGCGCCGCTGGATGGACGAAGCGATCGGCAACGACGCCTTCTGGCAGCCGCTCGACCACACCCATCGGCTGAACGCCCGCACCCCGCCGGTGAGCTTCACCTCCGGCTGGTACGATTTCATGCTCGATCAGCTGCTGCGCGACTACGCCACGCTGGTCGATGCCGGCCATTCCCCGCAGCTCACCATCGGGCCGTGGTTTCATGTCAGTTCCGACCTGCAGATGGAAAGCGTCAAGCAGACGCTCGAATGGATGAACGCCAAGCTGCTCGGCGACGCGACGAGCCTCAGGCCCAAGCCGGTGCGGCTCCATATCGGCGGGCTCAACGAGTGGCGCGAGTTCGACAGCTATCCGCCCTTGCCGGCGGAAAACCAGATCTGGCACATCCACCCCGACAAGGTGCTGTCGCAGCGCCCGGTGCGCGCCTCGGCGCCCGACACCTATACCTATGATCCGGCCCATCCGACCCCGGCGGTCGGCGGCGCCATGTTCGCCTTCAACGGCGCCGGCCCGGTCGATAACGCCCCGCTCGAAAAGCGCGACGACGTGCTGGTCTATACCTCGGAGCCGCTGTTCAACCCCGTCACCATCCTCGGCCAGGTACGCATCGCGCTCCACGCCCGCTCGACCCTCCCCAACACCGATTTCTTCGTCCGGCTCTGCGACGTCGACGAGAAGGGGCTGTCGATCAACGTCTGCGACGGCATCATCCGCAAGACCTCGGCAGATCCGGCAGTGGCCGACGATGTCTGGAAGCTCAACTTCCGCATGCACGCCACGGCGCACCGCTTCAACCGCAACCACCGCCTGCGCGTCATCGTCGCCAGCGGCGCCCACCCGCGCTACGCGAGGAACACCGGCACGGACGAGCCGCTGGGCGAAGCCTCACACCTGGCGTCGGCCGATATCGAGATCTTCCACGACCCGGCGCACCCGAGCGCGATTCATTTGCCGGTGGTGGAGCTGGATCGGGTTTGATCCGGCGTCGGCGGTCTGCTTCCCCCTCGCCCCTGAGGGGAGAGGGTAGTGGAGCTAGGACCGAAGGTCCGTAGCGGAACTGGGTGAGGGGTTCAGCTTCTCGGCGAGCGCGAGTGGGGCCGCTTCACCCCTCAACCGGCGCTTCGCGCCACCTTCTCCCCTGAGGGGAGAAGGGACGTGGTGACCATCAGAGAAGTAGTGCTCGACCCACCAAACTCCCCACGCCCACCGGCTGTCATCCCAGCGAAAGCCGGGACCTAACTCGCCGCAGCGCAAGTGGATGAATGGGTCCCAGCTTTCGCTGGGATGACACCGAGTTTGATGAAGCTGCGGTGGGCCATGAGCCCCTTCCCAGTGGGAGAGCAGCCAGTTACGCCCCCGCCTTGACCCGCTCACGCGCCGCATGCAGCAGCGGTTCGGTATACCCCGACGGCTGCACCGCGCCGAGCAGCGCCAGGTCGAGCGCCGCCTGATAGGCAATCGAGGTCGCAAAGTTCCCGGCCATCGGCCGGTACAGCGGATCGTCGGCATTCTGCCCGTCGACCACCGCCGCCATCTTCTCGAACGACGCCTTCACCTCGGCTTCGCTGACCAGCCCATGCTGCAGCCAGTTGGCCACGGCCTGCGAGGAGATGCGGCAGGTGGCGCGGTCTTCCATCAGCCCGACATTGTTGATGTCGGGCACCTTGGAGCAGCCGACGCCCTGATCGACCCAGCGCACCACGTAGCCGAGGATGCCCTGGGCGTTGTTGTCGAGCTCGCGCAGCACCTGCGCCTTGTCGAGCGTCGTCTTGTCCAGCACCGGCATCGAGAACAGTTCGCCAAGGCCGGGCGTCGCCTGGTTGTGCCGGCGCTTCTGTGCTTCGAACACATCGATCTGGTGGTAGTGCAGCGCATGCAGCGTCGCCGCGGTCGGCGACGGCACCCAGGCGGTGTTGGCGCCGGCATTCGGATGCGCGGCCTTGCTCGCCAGCATCGCCGCCATGTCGTCGGGACGCGCCCACATGCCCTTGCCGATCTGTGCCTTGCCGGAGAACCCGGCGGCGAGGCCGATCAAGACGTTCCGGTCCTCATAGGACTGGATCCACTTTTCCGCCTTCACGTCGTCCTTGCGCAACACCGGGCCAGCCAGCATCGAGGTGTGGATCTCGTCGCCGGTGCGATCGAGGAAGCCGGTATTGATGAAGAACACCCGCTTGCGGGCGGCATGGATCGCCGCCTTGAGGTTGGCCGAGGTGCGGCGCTCCTCGTCCATGATGCCGATCTTGATGGTCTCGGGCTTCAGCCCCAGCACCCTCTCGACGCCGGCAAAGATCTCGCAGGCGAAGGCCACTTCGTCCGGCCCGTGCATCTTGGGCTTCACCACGTAGATGGCGCCGGTGGTCGAGTTGACCTTGTCGCTGAGCGCGCAGAGCGCGGTCACCGCCGCATCCATCAGCCCTTCGCCGATCGGATTGCCCGCCGGGTCGAGCACCGCCTTCGTCGTCATCAGGTGGCCGACATTGCGCACCAGCAGCAGCGCCCTGCCCTTCAGGGTGAGCGGCTGGCCCGCAACATCCTTGTACTGCCGGTCGGCGTTGAGCTTGCGGGTCAGCGGCTTGCCACCCTTCTCGAAAGTCTCGCTCAGCGTGCCGTTCATCAGCCCGAGCCAGTTGCGATAGACCCCGACCTTGTCCTCTGCGTCGACCGCGGCGACCGAGTCCTCGCAATCCTGGATGGTGGTCAGCGCCGACTCGACGATCACGTCGCTAAGGCCGGCCTTGTGCGTCGCCCCGATCGGACTCTTGGGGTCGATGATCAGGATGACGTGCAGGCCATTGTGGCGCAGCACCAGCTCGCCCCGTTCCTCGGTGCCGCCATAGCCGACGAACTGCGTAGCGTCCTTGAGCGCGACCCGCCCGGCGGCGGTATCGACGACGAACACGCGCCGCTCACCTTCCTTGATCACATGATAGCCGGTGACATCGGCATGGCTGCCCGAAGCCAGCGGGAACGACGCATCGAGGAACTCGGCCGCCCGAGCCACCACTGCCGCGGCGCGGGCCGGGTTCAGCCCCTTGCCCGGCGCCAGTTCGCCCTCTCGCGAGATCGCGTCGGTGCCGTAGAGCGCATCATAAAGGCTGCCCCAGCGGGCGTTCGCCGCGTTCAGCGCGTAGCGCGCGTTCGACACCGGCACCACCAGCTGCGGTCCGCAGATCGAGGAAATCTCGGGGTCGAGCCCTGATGTCTCGATGGTGAAATCGGCCGGCTCGGGAACGAGGTAGCCGATCTGTTTGAGGAACGCCTGGTAGCTCGCCGGATCGGCGGCTACCGGCCCGTTGGCCTTGTGCCAGTCGTCAAGCTGCGTCTGGATCCGGTCGCGGATCGCCAGGAGTTCACGGTTCTTCGGCGCGAAGTCCCGCACCAGCCCCGCGAGGCCGGACCAGAACTGCTCGGTGGTTACCGCGGTGCCCGGAATGGCTTCCTTCTCGACGAAATCCACCAGCAGGGAATCGACCTTGAGGCCGGATTTCTCGATGTAGTCAGCCATTTCAGTTCCTTCGTTCATGCCCGCGCAGGCGGGAACCAGTGGGATATACCGACGCCCCGGCGTGCGTCGACCCCCACCCCTGTCCCCTCCCCGCAAGGGGGAGGGAGACGCTCACACAGGCCTTGGTGTTTTGGTCTCCCTTCCCCTTGCGGGGAGGGAACAGGGGTGGGGGTCCGGCTCGCATCCGGATGACCGTCATGCCCCCAGCAGCCACCCCAGTGCAATCCCCAAACAGCGCAATCGACGTCACTTTCGGATCAGGCCGCCAGCAGCGATTTCATCGGCTTGCCCATCACATAGGTCTCGACCACCGCCCGGTCGTCGCCGCAGGTCTGGAGCAGGAACAGTTCCTGTTCGAGCGAGCCGCAGGTTTCCATGCGCAGCGCCATCTGCGGCGTGGCGCCGGAATCGAGCACCACGATATCGGCTTCCTTACCCGGCTCGAGTGAGCCGATGCGCCCATCGAGGCTCATCGCCCGCGCATTGCCTAGCGTCATGTGGAAGAATGAGCGGAACGGGGTCAGCCGCTGCCCGCGCAGCTGCATCACCTTGTAGCCCTCGTCCATGGTCCTGAGCATCGAGTAAGAGCTGCCGCCGCCGACATCGGTAGCGGTGGCGATGCGCACGCCGCGCTCGTGCTGGCGCTCATAGTCGAACAGGCCTGAGCCGATGAACAGGTTCGAGGTCGGGCAGAACACCGCCACCGACTGCGTCTCGGAAATCACCTCGGTTTCGCGGTGGCTCAGGTGAATGCAGTGGCCGAGCAGCGTTTTGGGCCCGAGCAGGTGGAACTTCTCGTAGATCCCGACATAGTCGCCGTAGTTCGGGTAGAGTTCGTTGGCATAGGCGATCTCGGCAAGGTTCTCCGACACATGGGTCTGGATGTGGAGGTCGGGAAACTCCCGCGCCAGCGCCTCGGCCATCGCCATCTGCTCGTGCGTCGAGGTGATGGCGAAGCGCGGCGTAATGGCGTAGTGCGCCCTGCCCCGCCCATGCCATTTGGCAATGCCGGCCTTGGTGTCGTCATAGCCCGATTGCGGCGTATCGAGCAGCCCCGGCGGCGCGTTGCGATCCATCATCACCTTGCCGCCCACCATCAGCATGTTGCGCTTTTCGGCCTCGCCGAAAAACGCATCGACCGATTGCGGGTGCACCGAGCAATAGGCCGCCGCCGTCGTGGTGCCGTGCCGAACCAGTTCGTCGAAAAACCGCGAGGCGATGCGGGTCGCATGCGCTTCATCGCCGAACCGCTGCTCCTCAACGAAGGTGTAGGTGTTGAGCCATTCGAGCAGCGCCGCCGCATAGGCGCCGATCACCTGCATCTGCGGGAAATGGATATGCGGGTCGATGAAGCCCGGCATGATCAGGTGCGGGCGATGGTCGATGATGTCGGCAGCCGCGTGGTGCGAGGCAGCGCGTTCGTTCCACTCGCCGACCATCAGGATCTTGCCGTCGCCGATCACCACCGCGCCATCTTCGATGTAGCGATAGGACGCATGGTCATCGCGGCCCTGCGGCTCCGCGAGGAAGCTCAGCACGCGCCCACGAAGAATGGTGACCTTCACTGCGCGTCCCCACGGAACCACGCCACCAGCAGCGCCCGCTCCTCGTCGGTCATGTCGGTGACGTTGCCCGGCGGCATGGCGTGCGAATAGCCGGCCTGGATCGCCACCTGCTCGGCGTGGTTGGCGATGGCGATGTCGTTGTCGAGGATGACGTTCTTGGGCGCTTCGGCGATCCCCTCCCATACCGGCTCGGCGGTGTGGCACATGCTGCAGCGGCCCTGCACCACTTCGGAAGCTGCCTTGAAATGCGGCGATTGCATCAGGAGCGTTGCCTGCGGCGACGCCACGGTCTCGGCGCCGGTTGGCAGCTTGGGTCCGCTCGACAGCCAGGCACAGAGGAGGAAGATCACGATCACCAGCGGCCACACCCAGGTCGGGTTGCCCTTGCGGCCGTGCCGGGTGTTGAAGAAGTGCCGGATCAGCACGCCCTCGAGGAAGATCAGCGAGGCGATCAGCCAGTTCCACGGCGTGGCGAAGGCCAGCGGGTAGTGGCTCGAGAGCATGAAGAAGATCACCGGCAGGGTGAGGTAGTTATTGTGCAGCGAACGCTGCTTGGCGATCTTGCCGTATTTGGCGTCGGGCACCTTGCCGGCCTTGAGGTCTGCCACCACGATCTTCTGGTTGGGGATGATGATCATCGCGACGTTGGCCGCCATGATGGTGGCGGTGAAGGCGCCCATGTGCAGCATGGCGGCGCGGCCGGTGAACACCTGGGTATAGGCCCAGCTCATCGCCGTGAGGATGGCGAACAGCACCACCATCAGTCCGCCGGTCGAGTTGCCGATCGGCGATTTGCAGAGCGTGTCGTAGAGCACCCAGCCCAGGACGATCGAGCCGAGCGAAATCAGGATCGCCTGCCAGGCCGCGATATCGAGCACATGCCGATCGACGAGGAACAGGTCGGCGCCGAAATAGTAGACGACCACCAGGAGCATGAACCCGGAGATCCAGGTGAAATAGCTCTCCCACTTGAACCAGGTCAGGTGCTCGGGGAGGAAATCCGGCGCCACCAGATATTTCTGGATGTGGTAGAAACCGCCGCCATGCACCTGCCACTCCTCGCCATGCGCCAGCGGCGGCAGGCTCGGCGTCTTGCGCAACCCCAGGTCCAGCGCGATGAAATAGAAGCTGGAGCCGATCCAGGCGATGGCGGTGATCACATGCGTCCAGCGCACCGCGAAACTCAGCCATTCCCAGAAGATTGCGTAGTCGGTCATCGTCTTGGTCGTCCCAGTTCTTGTCCACCCACCAGCGTCATTCCCGCGCAGGCGGGAACCCAGTGGGATCGTTCGTTAGGCGCCGGCGTGGAGGTTCCATTGGTCACGCCACTCGCTTGGCGCCAAGCACACGGGCCGTGAAAAAGGGCGAGCCGAGGCCCGCCCCTCTTCTTGGAAGCCTTACGCCTCGACGCCTTCGGCGTACCAGTCGACGGCCCAGAACTCGCCGTCGTCGATCACGTCACCGGCCGCAACGCGTTCAGCGCCGGCATTGTCCTTGATCGGGCCGGCGAAGGGGTGGAGCGTGCCGGCGGCGATGTCGTTCTTCACCTTCTCGGCGGCGGCGACCACGTCGGCCGGGATCTTCTCGTTGTACTTGCCGATCTCGACTTCGCCCGAGGCAATGCCGTCCCAGACGCTGCCTTCCGCCCAGGTGCCGTCGAGGATCGACTGCACCGATTTGACGTAGTGCGGGCCCCAGTTGTCGATGATCGCCGTGAGGTGCGACTTGGGGGCGAAGGCGCTCATGTCGGCACCCTGGCCGAAACCGCCGACAATGCCGCGCTCCTCGGCCACCTGCAGCGCCGCCGGGCCGTCGGTGTGCTGGGTGATGACGTCGACGCCCTGGTCGATCAGCGCGCGGGCCGCATCGGCTTCCTTGGCCGGGTCGAACCAGCTGTCGACATAGACCACCTTGATCTTGACCGCCGGGTTCACCTTGCGGGCCGCAATGGCATAGGCGTTGATGCCCATGCGCACTTCGGGGATCGGGAACGAACCGATATAGGCGATGGTGTTGGTCTTGGTCATCATGCCGGCAATGGTGCCGACCACGGCCCGGCCTTCATGGAACTTGGCATTGTAGATCGAGACGTTCGGCGCCGTGGCGTTGCCGGTGGCCCACTCGAACTTCACGTCCGGGAATTGCTTGGCCACCTTGTGCACGTAGTCGCCATAGCCGAAGCTGGTCGCGTAGATCAGCTTGTGGCCCTGTTGCGCCAGCTCGCGGAACACGCGCTCGCTGTCAGGACCTTCGGCGACATTGGTCACCACAGTGGTCTCGACCTTGTCGGCGCCGATCTTGTCGAGCATGTATTTGCGGCCGGTGTCATGGCCGAAGTTCCAGCCATTGTCATCAGGCGTGCCGATCAGCACGAAGGCGACCTTCACCTTCTCCTGCGCGAAGGCCACGCCGCCGACCAGCGGCAGCGCGGCGGCGGCGCCGCCGATCTTGATCAGAGTACGTCTGTTCAGAACTGTCATTTGTCTCTCCTGCATGACGTTCGTTGGGCGAGCCGGTCCCTGTACCTAGCTCGTTGGAAGGAACGGCTTGCCGAGGCAAGCCGGTGCGCTGGAACTGCCGCCGCGCCGCATGGAAATCAGCACCAGGACCAGAATGGTTGCGAGATAGGGCAATGCTGCCCAAAGCTCGGACGGCAGCACGCGGAAGCCGCCGCCCGCCGCCTTGGCATAGACCTCGAGCGTCATGACGAGGCCGAACAGGTAGGCGCCGCCCAGCAGCCGGAACGGCCGCCAGGCCGCGAACACCACCAGCGCCAGCGCGATCCAGCCGCGCCCGGTGGTCAGCCGCTCCACCCATTGCGGGGTGAGGATCAGCGGGAAGCAGCTGCCGGCGATACCGGCCATGGCGCCGCCGAACGCCACCGCGAGATAGCGCACGCCGATCACCGGATAGCCGATCGAATGGGCACTGAGGTCGTTCTCGCCGACAGCGCGGAGGATCAGCCCGGCGCGCGTCTTCTTCAGGAACCACCAGATCACGACCACCATGATCAGCGAGAAGTAGACCAGCGGCGAATAGCCGAAGATCACCCGCCACACCGGATCGGCTGCCAGTTCCGGCGGGAACGGCGAGCGCAGCAGCGGCACGGCCTTGCCGGTATAGGGCTGGCCGAACAAAGCCGAAAACCCGGTGCCCAGAATGGTGAGCGCCAGGCCCGTCGCCACCTGGTTGGCGCTGAGCGACAGCGTCAGAAAGCCGAAGATCAACGCTGCCGCAGCCGCGGCGAGCGCTGCGCAGAGGATCGCCAGCCAGTGGTTGCCGGTGACCAGCACCACCGCCACGGTAATGACAGCGCCGATCAGCATCATGCCTTCGACGCCGAGGTTGAGCACGCCCGATTTCTCCACCACGAGCTCGCCCAGGGCGGCCAACAGGATCGGCGTCGAGGCGCCCACCAGCGTGATGATGATGGCAATGGCGAGATCGAGGGTCATGCCGATGCCCTCGCCGGCTCATTGGCCACGCGGCGGATGCGATAGCGCACCAGCACGTCGCCGGCGAGCAGCAGGAACAGCATCATCGCCTGGAAGATGCCGACCGCCGCGAAGGGCAGCGCGATGGTGGTCTGCGCCACCTCGCCGCCGACGAAAGTTATGGCCAGCACGATGCCGGCGAGCAGCACCCCGAGCGGATTGAGCCGCCCCAGGAAGGCGACGATGATGGCGGTGAAGCCGTAATTGGTTGGGAATTGCGGCACCAAGCGCCCGAACGGCCCGGCCGCTTCGAGGATGCCGGCAAGCCCGGCGAGCCCGCCTGAAACCAGGAGCGCCAGCCACACCGTGCGGTTGGCCGAAAAGCCGCCATAGCGCGCCGCCGCCGGCGACGCGCCGACGACGCGAACCTGGAAGCCGAATACCGAGCGGCTCATCACGAACCACACCAGCACGGCGACGAGAATGGCGATGGGCGTACCCAGCTGCACGATGGTGCCGGGGATCACATAAGGCAGCGACTGGTCGGCCGAGAACAGTACGGTCTGCGGCTGGCCCATCGATGTCGGGCTCTTCCACGGCCCGAACACCAGGTAGTTCAAGAGCTGCACCGACACATAGGTCAGCATCAGCGTGGTCAGAATCTCGTTGACCTTGAACTGGGTGCGGAGGAACGCCGGGATCGCCGCATAGGCCATGCCGCCGGCAATGCCGGCGAGCAGCATGAGCGGCAGGATCCAGGGCCCGGTCATGTCATAGGTGAGGAGCGCCACCCCGGTACCGGCCACTGCGCCGACGATGTACTGGCCTTCGGCGCCGATGTTCCACACATTGGCCCGGTAGCTGACCGCGAGGCCGACCGCGATGATCACCAGCGGCGAGGCTTTCACTGCCAGATCCTGCCACTTGTAGGGGTTGGTCAGCGGCGTGAAGAAGATCTCACGCACCGCCCCGAGGCCATCAAAGCCCAGCAGCGTGAAGATCAGCGCCCCCAGCACCATGGTGATCAGCACCGCCGCTACCGGCGTTGCATAGAGCATGAAGCGGCTCGGCGCCGCCCGTTTCTCAAGCCTGAACTGCAAGCTCGCCCCCCGGCTCCAGATGCATTTCCTGAGCGGTCCCGTGAATGCCGCCCATCAACAGACCGATCTCGTCGATCGACACCGAGCCGACGGCGCGCGGCGCGCTGAGCCGCCCGCCATTGATCACCGCCAGCGTATCCGACAGCGCCAGCAGCTCATCGAGATCCTGGCTGATCACCACCACCGCGGTGCCTGTCGCCGCAAGATCGACGATCGCCTGGTGGATGGCCGCCGCCGCCCCCGCATCGACGCCCCAGGTCGGCTGGCTCACCACCAGCACCGAGGGTTTTTGCAGGATCTCGCGCCCCATGATGTATTTCTGCAGGTTGCCGCCCGACAGCGAGCCGGCCGTGGCGCTGGGCCCCAGCGCCTTGACGGCAAAAGCCGCGATCACTTCGCCGGTATAGGTCTTGGCGGCGCCGGCGCGGATCAGCCCGCCCGTGACCATGCCGAGCCGATCGCGCGCCGTCAGCACGGTGTTGTCGGCGAGGCTGAAATCGGCGATGGCGGCGTGGCCGTTCCGCTCCTCGGGCACCGCGCAGAGGCCCAGTGCCCGTCGCGCCGTCGGCGACAGCTCGCCCGCCGCCTTGCCGTCGATGACCACCGAGTGCGGAGCGGTGCCGAGTTCGCCGTCGAGCGCCAGCAGCAGCTCGAGCTGGCCGTTGCCGGCCACCCCGGCGATACCGAGAATCTCACCGGCCCGCACGGAAAAGCTGATGTCCTTGAGCGAGGTGCCGAAATGCGAGGTGGCGGCGTGGCTCAGCCCTTTGACCACCAGCTTTTCGGCCCCGAAGGTCCGGCCCGCAACCTTCTTCACATCCTTAAGCCCGGCGCCGATCATCTTTTCGGCCATCGAGCGCGAGGTTTCGACCTTGGGGTCGCAGGTATCGACGAGCTTGCCGCCGCGCAGGATCGTCGCCGTGTCGCACAGCGCTTTGATCTCATGCAGCTTGTGCGAGATGTAGAGGATCGAACAGCCTTCGGCGGCGAGCTGGCGCAGCACCACGAACAGCTGCTCCACCTCCTGCGGGGTGAGCACCGAGGTGGGCTCGTCCATGATCAGGAGTTTTGGGTTCAGCAGCAGGGCGCGCACGATTTCGATGCGCTGCCGCTCGCCCACCGACAGGGTCGAGACCACCCGGTGCGGCTCGAGCTTCAGCCCATACTGGTCCATCACCTCACGGATCTTTGCCTCGAGATCACGCGACGGGATCTTGCTATCCATCCCCAGCGCGATGTTCTCCAGCACGGTCAGCGCCTCGAACAGCGAGAAGTGCTGGAACACCATGCCGATGCCGAGCTTTCGCGCCGCCTTCGGGTTCGACACCACCACGGCTTGGCCGTCCCAGCGGATCTCGCCGGCATCGGGCTGCATGATGCCGTAGATCATCTTGACCAGGGTGGATTTGCCGGCGCCGTTTTCGCCGAGCAGCGCGTGGATTTCGCCAGGACGGACCGAAAACGACACATTGTCGTTGGCCAGCACGCCGGGAAAGCGCTTGGTGATCCCGCTGAGTTGCAGGCGCGGCGCGATGCTACTCTCCAATGACGGCTCCCGACTTCTTGGTTGTGGCCGGCCGCGCCTTCAGATCTTCGACTTCCCGCGCGCCAATGTGGACCAGAATTTCGGCCGCCGCCAGCGCGGCAATGACTTCGGGGCGCTTGTCCCCAAGCCCATGCGGGAACGCCTTGCCGCCGATCGGCAGCACCAGCCGATCGAGCGTCGCCGCCGGATAACCCTCGCCCAGGTACCAGGAGCGAAACCGCGCCTTCTTCGTCTTCGAGCCGACCATGCCGATATAGGGGGCATCGGCCCGCTGCAGCGCTTCGGCGGCGATGAGGAAATCGAGTGCATGGTCGTGCGTGAGGATGACGAAGCCACTGCCCTGCGGGGCCGAGCGCACCACCGCCTCAGGCATCGCCACGGCGTGGGTTTCGACATTGTCCGGCAGGTTCGTCAATTCGTCGGGCCGCGTATCGACCACATGCACCCTGAGCGGCAGCACCGCCAGCGCCCGCGCCAGGGCATGCCCGACATGGCCTGAGCCAAACAGATAGACATGCGGGCGCGCCGCCGCTTCGGCTTCGAGCTTGGCGACCAGCCGCCGCGCTTCGGCCGCACTGACCCGCTTCAGCGCCACATCCACCCGTCCGCCGCAGCACTGCCCGATCTCCGGCCCGAGCGGAATATCGAGGCTGTCGCCATGCTCGCCATCGCGCAGCACCTGCCGCGCCCGGTCGATCACCATATACTCAAGCGCCCCACCCCCGATGGTGCCGGTCTGGGCGTCAGGTGAGATCAGCATGAACGTCCCGGCCTCGCGGGGCGATGAACCGCGCACGGCAGTGAGTTCGGCGACAATCGTCGCCGGGTTGGCGGTGAGGAAGGATCTGAGGATCGCGACGGAGAGAGTCATCGTGTGGCTCCCCCCTCCCCAACCCTCCCCGCAAGGGGGAGGGTGCCGGCCGGTGAATGGGGTGAGATAGAGCCGCAAACTGGATACGGCACCTCCCCCTCGACGGGGGAGGTTGGGAGGGGGTGCGTGGCGAGCACCCGGCTCACGCCTTCACTCCAGCCCGCCGCATCCGCTCAACACCCATCAGCACTCGCTCGGGCGTTGCCGGCATGTCCAACTGCGGCGCCACCTTGTAGTCGGCCACCGACGCCACGGCCATCGACAGCGCCTCGACCACTGAATAGCCGAGCACCAGTGGCGGTTCGCCCACCGCCTTCGACCGCCCGATCGCCGGCTCCTTGTTGATGCTCCATTCGGCGAGCCGCACGTTGAAGATGCGCGGCACGTCCGAGGCGAGCGGGATCTTGTAGGTCGAGGGCGCGTGGGTGCGAAGCTGGCCCTTTTGGTCCCACCACAGCTCCTCCGTGGTGAGCCAGCCCATCCCCTGGATGAAGCCGCCTTCCACCTGGCCGATATCGATCGCCGGGTTGAGCGAGCGCCCCACATCCTCGAGCACGTCGGAGCGATCGACCTGGTACTCGCCGGTCAGCGTGTCGATGGTCACCTCCGACGCCGCCGCGCCATAGGCGAAATAATAGAACGGGTGGCCGCGCCCGGTGCTGCGGTCCCAGTGAATCTTCGGCGTCTTGTAGAAGCCCGAGGCACTCAGCTGCACCCGGCTCATCCAGCACGAGGTGGCGAGCTCGTCGAACGACAGCATCTGCTGGCCGACCCGGATGCTGCCGAACTCCCAGTGCACGTCCGAGGGCTCGACCTTGTGGGCCGCTGCCGCATGCGCAGTCATCCGCGCCTTGATCTGGTTGGCCGCGTCGAGCGCTGCCATGCCGTTGAGATCGGTGCCCGATGAAGCAGCCGTCGCCGAGGTATTGGGGACCTTGCCGGTATTGCTGGCGGTGATCTGCACCCGTTCGACCGGCACGCCGAACGCATCGGCCACCACCTGCATCACCTTGATATGCAGCCCCTGCCCCATCTCGGTGCCGCCATGGCTCAGATGGATCGAGCCGTCGCGATAGACATGCACCAGCGCGCCGGCCTGGTTGTGCCAGGTGGCGGTGAACGAGATGCCGAACTTCACCGGCACCATGGCGATGCCCTTCTTCAAGACCTTGCTGGTCTTGTTGAATTCGACAATGGCGGCGCGGCGCGCCTGGTAGTCCGAGCTCTCTTCGAGATCGGCGATCACCCGCTGGATGACATTGTCCTCCACCACCTGGTGGTAGGGCGTGATGTTGTTGCTGTCGGTGCCGTAGAAATTGGCCTTGCGGATCTCGAGGGGGTCCTTGCCCAGCGCATAGGCGATATCCTCGATCCAGCGCTCGGCCGCGATGATCCCCTGCGGGCCGCCGAAACCACGGAACGCCGTGTTCGACACCGTGTTGGTGAACAGCGGCAGCGAGTTCACCCGCACCGTCGGGTACCAATAGGCGTTGTCGCAGTGGAACAGCGCCCGATCGGTCACCGGGCCGGAGAGGTCGGCCGAATAGCCCGAGCGCGCCGCATAGGTGGCGGTCACCGCCTGGATCTTGCCGTCGGAATTGTAGCCGACATCGTAATCGACCACGAAGTCGTGGCGCTTACCGGTGATCTGGAAATCGTCGTCGCGATCGGGGCGGATCTTCACCGCCTTGTTGAACTTCTTCGCCGCCACGGCGGCGACCACCGCGAACAGATTGCCCTGGGTTTCCTTGCCGCCGAAACCGCCGCCCATGCGGCGCATGTTCACCGTCACCGCGGCGTGCGGCACGCCGAGCACCTGCGCCACCATCACCTGGATTTCGGTCGGGTGCTGACTCGACACCTGCAGCGTGATCTCGTCGTCCTCGCCGGGGATGGCAAGCGCCGCCTGGCTTTCGAGGTAGAAATGCTCCTGCCCGCCGATCCGCACCCGGCCCTTCGCCCGATGCTGCGAGGCGGCAAAGCCGGCCTCGACATCGCCGCGCTCGAGCTTCAACGGTTCGGTGACCAGCTTGCCGCCCGCCGCCACCGCCGCATCGACGTCGGCGACATGCGGCAGGTCGCGATACTCGATCTTCGCCAGCTTCGCCGCCCGCCGCGCCGCCTCGCGCGTCTGACCGATCACCGCGAACAGCGGCTGGCCCCAGGTGACCACGCGCGTCGTGGCGAACACCGGCTCGTCATGCTTATGCACCGAGCTCACGTCGTTCTCGGCCGGGATATCCTCCGCCGTCAGCACCCCGATGACGCCGGGAGCGGTGCGCACCGCATCGAGGTTCATCGCGACGATGTCGGCATGCGGCTTGGTCGAGAGCCCCAGATAGGCGTGCAGCGTGCCCTCGGGCTCGACCAGGTCGTCGATGTAGTCGGCACGGCCGGCCACCTGCTTGATGGCCGAGTCGTGCTTCACCGAGACATGCAGCGGCGATGTAGTGATCGGGGATTGCTTGTTCATGCCACCTCCCTCGTCAGCCGCTCGCCCTCGCCGGTGGTCTCGAGGAAAAAGCGGCGGAGCAGGTTCTGCGCCGCCAGCAGCCGATACTCGGCCGAGGCGCGCATGTCGGTGAGCGGCTGGTAATCCTCGGCAAAGGCCGGGATGGCCGCTTCGACGCTCGCGACGTTCCAGGCTTTGCCGACGAGCGCTGCTTCCACTGCCCTGGCCCGCTTCGGCGTCGCCGCCATGCCGCCATAGGCGATGGTGATCGCAGCCACCGTGCCGCCCTCGAGCTTCAGCCGGAACGCGCCGCACAGCGCCGAAATATCCTCGTCCTTGCGCTTGGTGATCTTGTAGCAGGCGAACTCCTCGCCCGCCGGCAGCGACGGGATGGTGACGCTCTCGACGAATTCGCCGGGCTGCCGGTCCTGCTTGCCATAGGCGATGAAGAAATCCTCGAGCTTCACCTCGCGGCGGACATCGCCCTTCCTGAGCGTGATCGAAGCGCCCAGCGCCAGCAGTGGCGGCGGCGTGTCGCCGATCGGCGAGCCATTGGCGATATTGGCCCCGATGGTGCCCATATTGCGCACCTGCTGGCCGCCAATGCGCATCCAGAGTTCGCTGAGCTGCGGGAAGCGCGACGTCACCGCCGCGGTGGCATCGGTATAGGTCACCCCTGCCCCGAGCCGCAGTGCCCCATCCGTCACCTCGATGCCATGCAGTTCCGGCACATCGCCGATGAAGATCATCGGCCCGATATCGCGCATGAACTTGGTGACCCAGAGGCCGACATCGGTGGCGCCGGAAACCAGGGTACCGGTCGGATTGGCGGCATAGACCTCGCCCAGATCGTCGGCCGAAGCCGGGACGATGATCCGGTCCTTGCCCTCGCCGATCTCCACCCGGCGACCGTCACGCAGCTTTTCGAGCCGCGCCTTGATGGTCTGCCGCTCGACCACCAGCGGGTCGGCGACCACCTTGCCATAAGCCGAAATCGACCGGCCGGCCTTGATGATCGGCGAATAGCCGGTGCAGCGGCAGAGGTTCCCCTGCAGCGCCACCTCGATATCGTTCACCGAGGGGTCGGCATTCTGCATCCACATGCCATAGAGCGACATCACGATGCCCGGCGTGCAGAAACCGCACTGGCTGCCATGATGCTCGACCATCGCCTGCTGCACCGGGTGCAGCGGTCCGTTGGCAGCCGACAGATGCTCGACCGTCACCACATGCGTCGCATCAAGCGATCCGACGAAGCAGATGCAGGCATTGACGGATTCGTAGACCAGCTCGCCGGAGGTCACGCGTCCGACCAATACGGTGCAGGCGCCGCAATCGCCCTCGGCACACCCCTCCTTCGAGCCGGTCATGCGCCGGTCGAGGCGGAGATAGTCGAGCAGCGTGCGGGTGGCGGAAATCTCGTCCAGCACGACGTCCTGGTCGTTGAGGATGAAGCGCAGCTGGCTCCGGATTTCGGTCATCAGCTTCCCCGGTAAGTCGAATATCCATACGGCGAGACGAGCAGCGGCACGTGGTAGTGCGCCGCCTCGCTCATCGTGAACCGGACCGGCACCGTGTCGAGGAACGGGTTTTCGAGTTCCACCCCGATCCGCTCGAAATACTGCCCCACATGGAAGATCAGCTCGTAGCTGCCCAGGTGGAAGCGGTCGCCTTCCAGCAGCGGTTGGTCCACCCGCCCATCGGCATTGGTGTGTCCGGACCATATATGGTGCGTATGGTCGCCATGTACCATCAACAGATCCAGCCGCATGCCTGCGGCCGGTTTGCCATGCGTCGTATCGAGTACGTGCGTCGTCAGGCGTGCTGAACCCGCCATCGTAAAGTCCCTTCGCCCTGCCCGCCGGATTGCCCCCACGGCGTCCGCTTGCCGTTGAGGCATTACCTCAAGTTGCCCGACTATTGAGCATAATCGTCGCCGTTCCAAGGGGGGCGCCGGCAGTTTTTTACCAACTGGTCCACTTTTGCCGGCCTTGCATCGCGGCATGGCGCCCGTGATAAAGCGAGGGACCAACCAAGAGGTGCTTGCCATGCGTTATCCCCGGAACCTCGTGGGCTACGGCCCGAATCCGCCGGATGCGCAATGGCCCGGCGGCGCGCATGTCGCGGTGCAGTTCGTGCTCAATTACGAGGAAGGCGGCGAGAACAATATCCTGCATGGCGATGCCGCGTCGGAAGCCTTCCTGGTCGATGTGATCGGCGCCGTGCCGTGGCCCGGCAAGCGCCACTGGAACGTCGAGTCGATGTATGAATACGGCGCCCGCGCCGGCTTCTGGCGGCTGCATCGGCTGTTCACCGGCCTGAACCTGCCGGTCACCGTCTATGGCGTTGCTACCGCGCTGCAGCGCTCGCCCGAGCAGGTCAAAGCCATGCTCGATGCCGACTGGGAAATCGCCAGCCACGGGCTCAAGTGGATCGACTATCGGGATTACGACATCGAACACGAGCGTGAGGACCTGCACGCCGCCATCAAGATGCATACCGAGGTCACCGGCAGCCGTCCCACCGGGTGGTATTGCGGCCGCACTTCGGTGAACACCGTCGACCTCGCCAGCGAGGAAGGCGGCTTCACCTATGTCTCCGACACCTATGACGACGACCTGCCCTATTACCGCGAGCATTTCGGCAGCCCGCAGCTGATCATCCCCTACTCGCTCGCCACTAACGACATGCGTTTCACCACCGCATCGGGCTTCGCCAATGGCGAGGAGTATTTCCAGATGCTCAAGGACAGCTTCGACGTGCTCTATGAGGAGGGCCAGGCCGGCTCGCCCAAGATGATGTCGCTGGGGCTGCACTGCCGGCTGGTCGGCATGCCCGGGCGCTTCGCCGGGCTGAAGCGCTTCGTCGATTACATCATGAGCAAGGAGAAGGTCTGGATCGCCAAGCGGATCGACATCGCCGAGCACTGGCTGAAGACCCACCCTTACGTGGAACCGGAAATCGTGCCGTCGGAGCTGGCGCTCGACGATTTCACCCAGCTGTTCGGCAATGTGTTTGAACACTCAGAATGGGTGGCAGAGCGTGCCCACAAGCGCGAGATGGGCCCGGCGCACGATACTGCCACGGGCCTGCATGCCCTGATGAGCCAGGTGTTCCGCGCCGCCTCGCCGGCCGAACGGCTGGCCGTGCTGAACGCCCACCCCGATCTCGCCGGCAAGCTCGCGGCGGCCAAGCGACTGACGTCGGAATCGGAGTCCGAGCAGGCCTCGGCCGGGCTCGACGCGCTGACCGATGCCGAGCGCGAAAAGTTCGGCGAAATGAACGCCGCTTACGTCGAGAAGTTCGGCTTCCCGTTCATCATCGCCGTGCGCGACAACACCAAGGCGCAGATCATGGCAGCGTTCGAGCGGCGCCTCGCCAATGATCGGGACACCGAGTTTGCCACGGCCTGCCGGCAGGTGGAGCGGATCGCGGAGCTGCGGATCCGGCAGATTCTGGGCGGCTGAGCCAGACGACCGTCCGGCGCAAGCCGACCCCCACCCCCTGTCCCCTCCCCGCAAGGGGGAGGGAGCCCCTCACACCGACACCGCAGTCTTCGTCTCCCTCCCCCTTGCGGGGAGGGATCAAGGGTGGGGGGGCAGCCCGCGCCGGCGCTTCAGCATGCGCACGAACACCCCGCTTGACATCCCCCGCCACATCAATCATAACCATCTCGTTATATAGCGAACAGGTTATGAAATGCAGCCGAACCCGAACCAGCTCGATCTCACCTTCGCCGCCCTCGCCGATCCGACCCGGCGGGCGATCCTCGCGCGGCTGGCCGAGGGCGATGCGTCGGTCAATGAGCTGGCGGCGCCGTTCGAAATGAGCCAGCCGGCCATCTCCAAGCATATCAAGGTGCTGGAGAACGCCGGCCTCGTCTCGCGCGGCAAGGATGCGCAGCGCCGCCCGGTGAAGATCGAGGCCCTGCCCCTGGCCGACGCGGTGGGCTGGCTCGAGAATTACCGCAAGTTCTGGGAACAGAGCTACCAGCGCCTCGATACCCTGCTCGACGAGTTGCAGCGCTTCGCCCCCAAGGGCGACAAGAAGAACTGAACCACAAGAAGACCAGAGGAGACGCCCATGCAGCCGCCTTTGACCATCACCCTGCCCTCCGACCGCGAGATCGCCGTCACCCGCACCTTCAAGGCGCCGGCCGACCTGGTGTTCGACTGCTGGACCGTTCCGGCGCTGATCCGCCGCTGGCTCGGGCCCGCTGACTGGGTGTTCGTGACCTGCGAATTCGATGCCCGCGTCGGCGGCAAGTGGCGCTTCGTCACCAAGGGGCCGAGCGGTTTCGAGATGGGCTCTTCCGGCGAGGTGCTGGAAATCAACCGCCCGGACTGGATCAAGACCAACGAGATCTACGACATGGACTGGACCGGCGGGCAGACCATCGTCACCAACCGGATCACCGAAGCCAACGGCATCACCACCTCGGTGGTGACCATTCTCTACGCCAACCAGCAGGCGCGTGACGGCGCCAGGGCCACTCCGATGGCCGAGGGCATGGAGATGGGCTTCAAGCGGCTCGAAGAGCTGCTGGCCGATATGCCCGCCTACTGACGCTCCGGGGCCTCTGCCCCCGGGAGAGACTGACGTTCATCTGCGACCACCCTGCCGCTGAAGCGTTCCGCTTCACGGATCGGGAGAACTCAACCCAAAGGAGACCTGAAATGCCCAAGATCATGCCCTGCCTGTGGATCGACGACCGCATCGAAGAGATGGTCAATTTCTACGTGAAGACCTTCAAGGATGCCGAAATCCACAAGGTCGACCGCTATCCGGATGGCCGCGTGCTCACCATCACGTTCCGCCTGCGTGATCAGGAGTTCATGGCGCTGAACGGCGGCCCGCAGTTCAAGTTCACCGAAGCGATCTCCTTCACCGTCGATTGCGATGGCCAGGAGGAGGTCGATTACCTGTGGGATACCCTGGTCGCCGATGGCGGCGAGGAGAGCCAGTGCGCCTGGCTGAAGGACAAGTACGGCCTCAGCTGGCAGATCGTCCCGCGGCAGCTGACCCAGGCGCTCGCCGGCAGCGACCGCGCCGGAGCCGGCCGCGCCATGCAGGCCATGTTCCAGATGAAGAAGATCATCGTGGCCGATATCGAGAAGGCCTACGCCGGCCGCTAGCCGGTCCCTCCCCCACCCATCGCCAGCCTTTTCCCCGTGCGCCACCCGGCGCGCGGCCGGGAGCGGCTTGCCAGAAATCCCGGAGACTTCCCAATGCGTCGCCGAACCTTCCTCCTCACCGTCAGCGCCCTGGTGCTGACCTCAGCTCTCCCTGCCCTCGCCCAGCAACCCACCTTCGATCCTGCCGCGCTCGCTGCGCTCAAGGGCAAGGTCGAAGCCTCGATCGCCAGGGGCGACCTGCCCGGCGCCGTCTGGCTGCTGGCCAAGGGTGACGAGGTCATCGTCGATACATCAGGCAACACCGCCTATGAGGGTGGCGTGCCGATGCGCCGCGACACCATCTTCCGCATCGCCTCGGTGGCGAAAGCCGTCACCGCAACGGCGGTGATGATGCTGGTCGAGGAAGGCAAGCTCCGCCTCGACGAGCCGGTCGATCGCCTGCTCCCCGAGCTCGCCGACCGCCAGGTGCTGAAAGACGTCAAAGGCCCGATCACCGATACGGTGCCGGCGACGCGTCCGATCCTTGTCAGCGACCTGCTCGATTTTACCCTGGGGTTCGGTGTGCTGTTCGACCCCACCCTGCCGATCCAGCAGGCGATCGACGCCCGTCAGCTGACCAACGGCCCGCCGGTTCCGGCGACGCCATGGACGCCCGACGAGTGGATCGCCAGATTTGCCGAGCTGCCACTGATGCATCAGCCGGGCGAGACCTGGATGTACAATACCGGCTCGCTCATCGCCGGCGTGCTGATCGCCCGTGCCTCGGGCATGCCGCTCGAGCAGTTCTTTTCCACCCGTATCTTCGCTCCGCTCGGCATGGTCGATACCGGCTTCTTCGTACCGCCGGAAAAGCTCGACCGCTTCCAGCCGGCGTTTTCGGTGAACTTCGCCACCAACGAGCAGTTTCTCGAGGATCCGGTCGAGGGCATCTGGAGCAAGCCGCCGAGCTTTCCGTCCGCTGCCGGCGGGCTGGTCTCGACCCTCGACGACTACCTGGCCTTCGCCCGCATGCTGCTCAACGGCGGCGAATATCGCGGCACGCGCCTGATCAGCGCCGCCTCGGTCGAAAAGATCACGCACAACCAGCTGACGCCGGAGCAGAAGGCTGGCGCCGGGTTCGTCCCCGGCTTCTTCGACAAGGTCGGCTGGGGCTATGGTGTGCTGACCTACGATACGCCCGACGATATCTCGCCGACCCCCGGCCGCTATGGCTGGAACGGCGGCTACGGCACCACCTGGATCAATGATCCAACCACCGGGCTGATCGGCCTGATGTTCACCCAGTCGGTGCAGTATTACATCGCCTCCAACGAGTTCCGTGACTTCTGGCGCGGTGCCTACACCGCCATCGGTGCCGAAACCAAGGGAGTGTCCGACGTGCCCGAACTCATCACCCACGACGTCGCCGTCACCCGCAGCTTCAAGACCTCGCCCGAACGCGCCTGGCGCGCCTTCGCCGAGGACGCCGAGGTGATGAAATGGTGGGGTCCGCGCCCCTGGAGCAGCCCCGAAGCCCGCATGGACGTGCGCGAGGGCGGCTTCTCGGTGGTGCTGATGCGCTCGCCCGAAGGCCATGATCTGTGGATGCGCTGGGAATACACCAAGGTGATCCCCAACCAGCGGCTCGAATACGTGCAGAACCTCTCCGACGAGGATGGCAACCCGATCGACCCGACCAGCGTCGGCATGCCTCCCGAGTTCCCGCGCGATGTGGCGACCGTGGTGACACTGACACCCAAAGGCGACGTCACCGAGGTCACCATCACCGAGCACACCACCACCTCAAAGCAGATGATGGACCACTCGCAGATGGGGCTCGAGCAGGTTATGGATCAGATGGGCCAGACCTTCTGAGGCAGAGATGGATCTCACTGCTGAAGCGATCCTCGCCCGGCTGCAGGACATGCGGTCGGACGAGGAGCGTCGGAAATATCACCGCTACTTCGATTTCGAGGACGACGCGGCCGATACCTTCATCGGCGTGCGCATGGGCCACGTCTTTGCGCTGGCCAAGCAGTGCCTGCTGACCCCGCCTTCCGAAATCGAAAGGCTGATGGAGTCCGATATCCACGAGGCTCGGGCCGCCGCCATGAGCATCATGGCCAAGCAGTACCAGGCAAAGAAAACTACGCCGGAACGCAAACAGGAGCTGTTCGAACTCTACCTGCGCCGGCACGACCGCATCAACAACTGGGACCTGGTCGATCTCGCCGCCTATTACGTCATCGGCCCGCATCTGGTCGATAGGCCCCGCGACGTGCTCTATCGGCTGGCGAAATCGGCAAACCCCTGGGAGCGGCGCACCGCCACCCTCGCCACCTTCTCGTTCATCCGCCGCGGCCAGCTCGATGATGCCTTCGCCATTGCGGAGCTGCTGCTGAATGATCCGGAGGAACTGGTCCAGAAGGCCGTCGGCTGGATGCTGCGCACCGCCGACGGCAATCGCCCGGCGCTCGATGCCTTCCTCGACCGGCACGCCGCGAAAATGCCGCGCATCATGCTGCGCAACGCCCTCGAGCACTACGCCCCGGACGAGCGGGCGCGGTATTTGGCGATGGGCAAGGGCAAGTGAGGCGCTGCCGTTCTGGAGCATCTCACCATCTGGTCGCCCCTTTGCCCCACCCACCGGCGTCATTCCCGCGAAGGCGGGAACCTGGTGGGATGCCGCGGCACTGGTGGAGGCTGAGGGATCGCACTGGCTCCCCGCCTCGCGAGGATGACATCGGGGATGGCGTGGTCGCAACGGGATAACCAACCAATAGCCGCGACGGTCATCTCCGGTGGTGATGTAAGCTAGTCCCCACCACCGTCGCCGCCGCCGTCGGAATCGCCAACAGAGAAGTCGCCGCTCCCGCCACCATCGCTGCTCGAACTGCGCCCGGCCCGGCGCCACAGGCTGCCGAACAGCCAGCCGAGCCCGATCAGCGCCATGACGGCGAGCACCGGCCAGAATATGCCCAGGAATCCGTAAACCGGCTCGCGGAACGACTGCTGGAAGTCGCGCAGCCAATCCAGCATTCAGTGCCCCGGATAGGTTCCGTCGCGCTGCTCGTGGTGCGGTTCGCCATCTTCCCAGTCGATATCGGTATTGGGCTGGGGCTCGGCATGCCCGAGCAGGCGGTCGATCCACTGGCGCAGCGCGCGGCCGGCCTGCTCCAGTTGGATCGGGTCGATCAGCGGGCGCGGATCATGGTGCGGTTGCGTAGCCATGAGCCGAATCTGCGCCCGATTCCTAAACTTTTTCTGACAGTCGCCGCTCGGCTTGCCGGGCGGTCGTTAGCTACTTGTAGAAACCCTCGCGCAGGTTGAGGCCGTGCTCGAGATAGACCTTCATCGCGCACAGCATGCCGGTCCAGCCTTCGGTGTTGCCGATGCAGGCATCGAGCGCCTGCTGGGTTGCCGTCCATCCGGCTTCGGTGATGGTCACCAGCGTCCGCCCATCCTCGAGCGCCTCAAAGCTCATGGTCACCGTGGTGTCGCCGCTCGGGTCGGCGCTCGTCCCATCGACCGCGCCCCAGCGCAGCACGATCCGCTGGTCATCCACCACTTCGACCACATGGACCGGAAAGGCTCCGGGGAAATCGGCGAAGTCCCAGGTGACGGTCGCCCCGGTGGTAAGCCGGCCCTTTGCGCCGCCAGTAGTGAAATAGCCGGAGAGCTTTGCCGGATCGGCCACCGCCTCGAACACCTCATGCACCGGTCTGGCGATGCGCCCCGATACTTTCAGCTTCACATCCATAACGCTTCTCCTTGCCGATGTTTTTCCTTGTGTTTCCAGCCATTATGTTATAAAAATATAACATGTCAAGCGATGACGAAAACGACAGGATTTTCAAAGCTCTGGGGAACCGGGTCCGCCGCAGCATGCTCGACCGGCTGAAGGATAATCCCGAGACCACCGGCACGCTCTGCGACGCCTTCCCCGAGCTCGACCGCTGCACAGTGATGCAGCACCTCAAGGTGCTGGAAGAGGCCGACCTGGTGATTGTGCGCCGCGAGGGCCGCGAGCGCTGGAACCACCTCAACGCCATTCCGATCCAGCAGCTGCACGAGCGCTGGATCGGCGGCTACGCCGCCTATGCCGCACAGGGATTGCTCAAGCTGAAGCAGAGCCTCGAAGGCTGAATTGCCCTGCCGCGTTTGGCAGAAACTGCACGCCATTTGGCAACTGCTGTCGTCCGCCTGCCATTAGCGTCATGTCATCCAACCGGAGGACAACATGCGCAAGCGGACCATCTTCGCCGGTATCGGCGTCATCGTGCTGGCGGCCTTGCTCGCCACCCCGTTCCTGCTCGCGCCGGGCGTGCCGGCCGCGGCGCCGCCGCCGGCTGAACCGATCGCCGACGACGAGCAGGCCGCCACCATTGCCGCCATGCGATCGACGCGGACGGATCGCCGCCCGGTGATCGCCATCATCACCTGGAACCAGGCCACCGAACTCTCCGACTTCTTCTCGGCCTATGGCGTGCTGAAGCGGGCCGACGTCGCCGATGTCACTGTCGTGGCCGAGAAGGCCGAACCGGTGCAGCTCTACCCCGGCCCGAAAATCACGCCGGAGGCAAGCATCGCCGATTTCGACGCCCGACACCCCGGGGGCGCCGACTACGTCGTCGTTCCCGCCATGGACCCCGGCACCGACCAGGTGATCGCGGCCTGGCTGGTCGCCCAGCACCAGAAGGGCGCCAGGATCATTTCGATCTGTAACGGCTCGCGCATGGTCGGCTTTGCCGGCCTGCTCGACGGCCGCCGCGCCACCGGACACTGGAGCGCCGTAGCAGAGCTGCGCCAGAAGCACCCGACCATGACCTTCGTCCCCGATCGCCGCTACGTCGTCGACGACGGGGTCGCCACGTCCACCGGCATCACCGCCAATATCCCGATCATGCTGGCGCTGGTCGAAGCCATCGGCGGACGCGCCGCCGCCGAGCGCACCGCCGCCGAGCTTGGTGTCGCCGGCTGGGATGCCCGGCATCGCTCTGCCGATTTCGAGCTGACGCTCGAGCACAAGAAGACTTTCATTCGCAACGCCCTGAGCTTCTGGCGGCGCGAGACGGTCGGCATTCCACTGGAGGCCGGCGTCGACGAGGTGGCGCTCGGACTACTGGTCGATGCGTATGCCCGCACCAACCTTGCCACCGTGGTGACACTGGGCACCGGCGGCCTGCCGGTCAGGAGCCGCTACGGCCTGCTGATCACCCCCGACCAGCCCCGCGAGGCGGCCCGGGTCGACCACCTGCTCCCACCGCCGCCGACCGAGGCGCCCGCCCAGACGCTGGAAAACGAACTGCCCGTGGTGGCCAGGCGCTACGACCTGCCGACGGCGCGGATCGTGGCGCTGGTGATGGAATATCCATGGACCGGTGGGGGCGGCTGAGGCCGCCCTCCCCCGCCCATTCAGCGCGGTTCAACCCATCTCCGATGCGCACTAGGATGAGCTCATGCCACAGTCACTGCCCCCGATCCGCCGCATCGCCATCGTCGCCTATGACGGCTTCCAGCTGCTCGATGTCACGGGGCCCGCCGAGGTCTTCGCCAAGGCCAACGAGTTCATGCCGGCGCTTGCCGCGCATCCACTGCACTACGAGATCATGCTCGCGAGTCCGGCCGGCGGCGCCATCACCTCGTCCTCCGGCCTGGCGCTCGCCGACACCGTGCCGCTCGAGGCACTGGGCCCCGATATCGATACGCTGCTGCTCTCGGGCGGCCCCGAGGGCCCGGTGCGCCGGGCTGCCGAGGAGACCAGCCTGCTCCCCTGGCTTGCCGAGCACGCACCAGCCATCCGGCGGGTCGCCAGCATCTGCACCGGCGCGTTCCTGCTCGGCGCAGCCGGGCTGCTCGATGGGCGGCGCGCCACCACGCACTGGTCCTCGACCCGTCTCCTCGAGCGCCTGCTGCCGCGCACCGAAGTGGTGCCCGATGCGATCTTCGTCGGCGACGGACATATCTTCACTTCGGCCGGCGTCACCGCCGGCATCGACCTGGCGCTTGCGCTGGTCGAGTACGATTGCGGCCCACAGGTGGCGCTCCGCACGGCGCGCGAGCTGGTGCTCTACCTGCGCCGGGTCGGCGGCCAGTCGCAGTTTTCCAGCAGCCTCGCGGCTCAGGCCAGCGCCGGCGACGGGCTGCAATCGCTCGTCACCTGGATCGCCGGCAACCCCGAGGCCGACCTGAGCGTCGCCGTGCTCGCCGATCGCGCCGTCATGAGCGAGCGCACCTTTGCCCGCAACTTCCGCGCCGAGACCGGCATGACGCCGGCCCGTTACGTCGAACTGGTCCGGCTCGATCGCGCCAAGCAATTGCTGGAATCCACCCGGTTTCCGCTCGCCCGTATCGCCGAGCGGGCGGGGCTCGGCAGCGCTGCCACCCTGTCGCGCGCCTTCCGCAAGCACCTGGGCACCACGCCCGAGGGGTATCGCGAGCGCTTCCGCATCGAGGGGACGCGGGGGTGAGGCTATTGGCGACTAGCGGGCGACAGGACGGTGCGGGAAGAGTACCCCCACCCCTGTCCCCTCCCCGCAAGGGGGAGGGAGACGCTCCAACAAACGCCAGTGTTTTGGTCTCCTCCCCCCTTGCGGGGGAGGGACAGGGTGGGGGGGTATCTTCCCGCACCGAGCTATCCGCACGCCGATACAACCGCCCCTGTCCGCCCAGCGCCTTTCGCGCTAAGAGGGCTGACCACTCACCAACGCTGAATCCCGATGGCCCCCACCACCTATGCCGGCCCAAGCGCCGGCCTGCCCGACCAGACCGCCCTCCATACCGGCCGCGCCGTGTTCACCGAGGCCTACGCGGTGATCCCGCGCGGCGTGATGCGGGACATCGTCACCAGCGCGCTGCCGCATTGGACGCAGACCCGGGTCTGGATCATCGCCCGTCCGATGACCGGGTTTTCCGAGACCTTTTCGCAATACATCGTCGAGGTCGCTCCGGGCGGCGGCAGCGACAAGCCCGAGCTCAATGCCGAAGCCGAAGGCGTGCTGTTCGTGGTCGACGGCGACCTGGCTCTCACGCTCAAAGGCAAGCCGCATCAGCTCAGGGCCGGCGGCTACGCCTTCCTGCCGCCCGGTGCGCGCTGGACGCTGCACAACACCTCATCGTCCCCTGCCCGCTTCCATTGGGTGCGCAAGCGCTACGAAGCGGTCGAGGGCATCGAGCTCCCCTCGGCCTTCGTCACCAACGAGCAGGATGTGGCTATCCGCTGGATGCCCGACACCAGGGACACCTGGGGCACCACCCGTTTCGTCGAGCCCGACGATGTCCGCCATGACATGCACGTCAACATCGTGACGCTCGAGCCCGGCGCGGTGATCCCGTTCGAGGAAACCCACGTCATGGAGCACGGGCTCTATGTGCTCGAGGGCAAGGCCGTGTACCGGCTCAACCGCGACTGGGTCGAAGTCGAGGCCGGCGATTTCATGTGGCTCAGGGCCTTCTGCCCGCAAGCCTGCTACGCCGGCCCAAATCGCTTCCGCTACCTGCTCTACAAGGATGTCAACCGCCACGCCAGGCTGGGGCTATGACGCCAGCCGGCTGACGGTGGCGAGGAGTTCATCCAGGCTGTCGAGCGTGGCATCGAGCAGATCGTCCGGCGGCAGGCGGCTCGTCTCGACCATCAGGTCGTCGCGGCTCGCCTCGATCTCACGGCTGAGCTCGGCGAGCCGCCTGAGCGCCAGGTCGTGCTCGTCCGAGTTGACCACATAACCAGCAAGTTGCGTTCCGAGGTAGCTGGCCCGCAGTTGCCACCCCTCGAGGTAGCGCTGGTACGGCTGGGTGATGGCGGAGATTTCGCGCCGCGGCCGCACATCGCTGACGGTGGCCGAGGCAAGTTGAATCTGATTGTGCATTCTCAAACCTAAATCACGGGCACCACAACGTTTTCCCCGCCGCTTGGTTCAGCGCGTCGCCCAGAAAATTGCTTGCGGGGCGGATCGCCCCCGGCCATCGTTCGGCTTTCGCGACAGGGAGAACGCGATTCAGATGACACGATTGAGAATGTTGGCCGCGCTGGCCCTGCTGGCCTCGCCGGCGCTGGCCGAGGACCTGACGCCGCAGAGCTACCAGAACCTGCTTACACCGCTCGTACAGGGCGGCAGCGACGTGCTGGGCACGCCGCTCGCCTACCCCGAGGGGACGCCCAATATCACCTCCGCCATCGTTACGGTGCCGCCCGGCGGCCAGACCGGCTGGCACGAGCACGAGGTGCCGCTCTTCGCCTATATCCTCGAGGGCGAGCTGACCGTCGACTATGGCAGCAAGGGCAAGAAGACCTATCGTACCGGCGAGGCGGTGCTCGAGGCGGTCGGCTGGCCGCACAACGGCGTCAACACCGGTACCGTGCCGATGAAGCTGGTGGCGGTCTATATGGGCGGCGGCACTGCCGCCAACACCATCAAGGTCGATCCCGCCGCCAGCAAATAATCCAGCAACAGTCGTCGCCTAGCCTCCTCCCGGCATTTCACCGTTTCGTTGAAACGGTGAAATGCTCCAGGTCACTGACCTGTCGCGCTTTCGAACCGGAAAGTCCGCAACTTTTCCTGAAAGCGCTCAACCGCGAAGCAATTCGCCTCAGGGAGAACGCCATGGCCGACCGGTTGCCAGCAGTGCCTCCAGCCCGACGCACTGGCCCCGCAATGGCGGCACTCGTGACCTTGTCGGCCTGCAGTGCACAGGGCGCAGGTCCACGGGTCGACCTCGCACAGCTGACGGCCCCGGTGGCGGCGGTCGTCAGCCCCCTGCTGCAGGTTCCAGCAACGCCCTGATGCGCGGCGGCACGACATCCGGCCCGTAGATCTGCTTGAGGCGCTGCGCGACGGCGCGCACCACATTGGCCTGATGACGCGGATCCTCGTACTGCCGCACCGAGGTCATGAAGATATACTCGAGCGTCCGGATCGCACCCTCCGGCCCGAGGCTGCTGATGAAGGCCTGGCCCGGAGGGGACAGCGGCTCATCTGCCGGAACGCAGAACGGGGCCACGGTGATCAGTGTTTGCGGAGAAGCCTCGTGCAGCTGCTGCAGGGTGGCGCGCAGGCCCGCGCGATCCTCTGCCGCAAGCTTGCCGCCGCAGAGCACCACCAGGGTATAGATCCAGAATTCGGTGCCATGTTCGGCCATCTCGGCGGCCCGTTCGAGCAGGTCGATCCCCTCTGCCAGCCGCCCACGCATCAGCCGCGCCTGCCCCAGAATGGCGAATGAGGCGGCGAACGCCGTGCTGGCCTCGAACGCCTCCTCGGCCAGCCGCTCCGCCATCGCCGTGTGCCCGCGCGCGACGAACAGCAGGAGCTTGGCCACCGACAGCTTCAGCATCGGGTTATCGGCGACCGCCGGCAGCGCGCTCAAGGCCGCCGCCTCGATCTCGTCTTCGATGGCGTTGCGCTCGGCGCCCGGCGAACTCTGGCCGTCCGTGCCCATGATCGCCTGCACGTAAAGGCTGAGCCCCCACATCAGCCGCGCCACCGGATCATCCGGGTTGGCGGCGAGGCTCGCCCGCACCTGCTCGAGGCCCTCGAGCCAGCTGCGCGTGTCCACGGTCAGCAGCCGCCCGGCTTCGTGCATCGCCACATAGAGCGGTGGCGTTGCTGCGGCCGGCGCATCCATCATCCCGAGCGCCTGCCGATGCCAGATCAGCGACCGGAACTGCTGCACCACGCCCGCCACGAGCCCGGCGACCTCGCCCGCCTGCCGGAGCGCGATGCGCGACATGCCGACCACGTCGCCCCCGGGCATCTGCCGCAGCACCAGCGCGCATTGCAGCGCCGCATCGGTGGGAAACACACTGACCTCGAGGCTGAAACGGGTCTTGGTCGGGCTCTTGGGTGAGAACCGCTCATCGAGCCGGACCGCCTCACCGGGAGAGACGGCCGCATCGAACTGTCGCATCAGCTCGCCAGGCAGAGCCTCGGCCAGCTCGGCGAAACGCCCGGCCCGGGCGAGGCCGTGTACCGGTCCGACCACCACCAGCGTATCGGCCGGCTCGGATGCTTCGGCGACCCAGACATAGCCTTCGCCGTAGCGGGTGGCGATGAAGCGCGGCGAGCGGGCAGGATCGCCGAGCTTGGCGCGCAGCCGGTTGATCAGGAAATCCACATTGCGATCGGACGAATCCGAACCGACCCCGGAAATGGCGTCGAGCAGCGTGTTGCGCGTCAACAGCCGCTGCGGATGCGCCATGAAGGTGGACAGCAGCGACCGTTCGGCCCGCGTGAAGGTGACTTCCTTGCCCCCGAGGTCACGGGCCGAAAGCAAGTCCTCGTGGAAGACGAGACTGTTGAACTGGTACTCGGCCATCAGCGCTTTCAGTATTTGCCCAAACACAGGATTGCTCAACTGCCGGCAGATTTCCAGATGCGACATCGCTTTGGCGACGATCAGGTCTGCCGTGAGGCGGCGCGCCGGTCGCGGCACTTTCATTGTCACGCCAAGGCGCTCTAAGCTCGGCTCAACAACCGGGAGTCGAAATGACAGCCAGCCGCACCATCCGCATCGAGCCGCTGACGCGCGAGGCCTATGCCCCTTTCGGGCAGGTGATCGAAACCGAGGGAGCGCACCATTACCCCATCAATGGCGGCATGACCGAGCGCTACCACGATCTGGCAAAGGTCGAGCTCGGCGGTGTGCATGCCCGCCCGCTGGTCTCCATCGCCCGCGGCCAGCCCTATGCCCTGCCCCTGACGCTGAAGATGGTGGAGCGCCATCCGCTCGGCAGCCAGGCTTTCTACCCGCTGTCGCAGCGCCCGTTCCTGTCCATCGTCGCACCGGACGAAGGCGGCGTTCCCGGCATCCCGCGAGCTTTCCTCGCCGCGCCCGGCCAGGGCATCAATATGGCGATGAACACCTGGCATGCCGTGCTGACGCCGCTGGGCGAAACCTCCGATTTCCTGATCATCGATCGTGGCGGCGAGGGCAATAATCTCGAGGAATACTTCTTCGACCAGCCGTATTTGGTCGTGGCGACCGACTGACTTCTTTACCGACGCAGCGTTTGGACGTCGCAGTCGCGTTGCAATTGCTGCATAATCTATGCGGCAGGACGGAGCTTGGAGGCATCTGATGCGTATTGTTGTGGCGATGGTGGCCATAGTGCTGGCTTTGGCGAGCCCGGCGTTCGCCGCCAAGGTGACGCTCAAGGGCGACGTAACCTATCGCGAGCGCATTGCGCTGCCGCCCGGCGGCACGCTGTCGGTCTCGCTGATCGATCTCGCGACGCCCGACAAGCCGCGCGTCTCGGCCAAGGCGCCGATCGCCGGCCCCGGCCAGGTGCCGCTGACCTTTACCCTCAACTTCGACGACACCGTCATCGTCGCCGGCCACTCCTATGGGCTGGTCGCCGAGATCGCCGGGCCGGATGCGGTATGGTTCCGCAACGCCGAGCCCTATGCGCTCGACCCGCTGGCCCCGGCGGCCCCCGTGCTGATCATCGTCAACGTGGTGCCCAAGGATGAAGCCGTCCCGGCGCCCGAGCCGGCGGTCGTCGCGCCGGCGTCCTCGCCGATCCTCGATATCACCTTTGAGGCCGAGACCATCGGCGGCTTGCCGGTGGCGCGCGGTGTGGTCTCCTCGCTCTCGATCGCTTCCGACATGCGCGCCGGCGGCCGCGGCGGCTGCAATTCCTGGTTCGCCCAGGCCGAGGTCAATGCCGAGCGGCTGATCTTCAGCGCCGTCGCCGCCACCCGCATGGCCTGCATTTCCGACGAGGCCACCAAGCAGGAAGACAGCTTCTTCGCCGCCCTCGCCGCCACCCGCTTCTGGCGCCTCGACAAGGACCACCTGATCCTCCTCGACGCCGGCGGCGTGGAACTGGCCAACCTGGGCAGGTCGCGGTTCTGACGACGACTTGCTGAGCCCAGCCACCGGCCGCGCCCCTCGCGTCCCCTCGCCCCTCCTAGCGGACGCGAGAGCGTCCGCGGGGGGAGAGGGTCAGGGTGGCACCGCCGGTGACCCGCAACCATTGACGCCGCTCACCGGTCGCCGCACTTTCGGTGCACCCCAACCGGAGCCCCTTATGCACACGCCCGACCTGATTTCCCGCCTGCTCGATGTCATCGAGGATGATCTGCTGCCGCTGACCAAGCGCGGCGTCGGCGGCGGCAACAAGCTGTTCGGGGCGGCGATCCTCAGGAAGTCCGACCTGTCGCTGGTGATCGGCGAGACCAATAACGAGACCGAGAACCCGCTCTGGCATGGCGAAATGCACGCCATCAAGCGCTTCTACGAGTTGCCGGCCGAGACCCGCCCGGCACCCAGGGAGTGCCTGTTCCTCGCCACGCACGAGCCCTGCTCGCTCTGCCTCTCCGGCATCACCTGGTCGGGCTTCGACAACTTCTACTACCTGTTCAGCTACGAGGACACGCGCGACAGTTTCGGTATCCCGCACGACATCCGCATCCTCAGGGAAGTCTACGCCGTGCCCGACCCCGACCGCGACTACGTTCCCGAGGATCGCCCGCTCTACAACCGCCGGAACGCGTTCTTTCAGAGCCACGACATCCAGCAGATGATCGCCGGCCTCGATCGCTCCTCCAAGGAGTTGCTGGTGGGCCGGGTCGACGACCTCAACGCCGCCTACAACGACCTCTCGGCCGTCTACCAGAAGGACAAGGGCAAGAAGGGCATCCCGCTGAGCTGAGGCGCTTTCACCCTTTGTGACGCCAGTGCACTGCCCCTCACCCTCTCCCCGGAGGGGAGAGGGGACGTGCTCCGCACCGGCAGTGCCACAACGCCCCCTCTCCCCTCCGCGGAGAGGGTCGGGGTGAGGGGAAGTTCCTTCAGCCTCCCCCTTACAGCCGCGGCGCCAGTTGCTCGATGTAATACGCCACGATGTCCCCGGTGCGCTCCAGCGGATTGAACCCGCCGGCGCCCCCCGACAGCATGGTCGAGAGTGTGCTTTCCGACCCGGCGCCGGGCTCGGCGCTGACCACGTCGGAGATCACCCCGCATTGGATGGTCCGCATCCGCCGCCGCTCGGCATTGTTCAGCGAGGCAGCGAACAGGTGGCTCGAGTCGAGATTGACGATATCGCATCCCTCGGCTCGGAACCCCTCGAGCATCGCATCATCCTCGCGGTAGATCGCGTCGCCCGTCGCTGCCCGCACCGGCGTGATGGCGCCGGGCCAGCTGCCAAGGATCAGCTCGCGCAGTCCGCCATCGGCCGCCACGACCGGCTCGGAGCTGTAGTGTCGTGTCGTGCCGTCCGCTGCGAAGGCGTCCTCGACCAGGTAGAAATCGCCCATCTCGAGGCCCTTGCTGCCGAGGCCGCCGGCGAGGCCGTAAGCGAGGATCGTCTCGATCCCGTAATAGGCCAGTTCCTCCACCGTCGAGGCGGAGACCGGGCCGCCATAGACATGCGCCAGCGACAGCAAGCGCTGCCCCGCGTGGCTGAGGATGCGGACGCTGTCCGGACTGACGTGAATGAAGTGCTGGTCGCCGACGCGCTGCGGGTTGTAGCGCTCGAGCCGCGCCGGCGGTGGGCAATAGCCGACGAGCGCCACCCGGATATCGCCGAACACGTCGCTGCCGAAGCGCTCCCCGACCAGGCTCCGCGGCGTCAGGTGCGGGACTTTCGTTTCGGCCATGACGCAATCCTCCCGGTCCGCGAGCGGCCGGAAGGTGTCATCTCGGAGCTGAATGGTAAAGGGCTCTAGACCAGCACCACGCTGGCGGCGGCGAAGGCCAGCACTGCGAGCGCCGTGGCAAACAGCACCAGCAGCAGGATCTGGGTGCCGCTGTTCATGCCGGCTGGCCGGTGGCCGTGCTGGTGGTCGTTGTTCACGTTTCGCCTCAGCCGAGGTCGGCGAGCTGGGGGACCGGCGCGGTTTCAACCGGCAGGGCCGAGGCCGCGATGGTAAGGGTGGCCATCGACATCACGAACAGGGCAACGAGAGTGAGTTTCAGCATCTTGGCCCCCTGGGGCGATCGGGCGGGTGGGCCCGGTGGTTCATCTTGAGGGCGATAATGCGGCGCCCCGTTTGAACGTTCCCGGAATCCGGCATTTAGCTGGCGTTCAGGAATGCCGCTTTCGCCACATTTCCGAGGTCTTCTCTGTCCAAGACTTAATGCAGCTCTCCAACTTGTAACGCCGGGATCGCCCGCTCGCTTCCTACATCGGGCCGTACGAAGGAAAATGGAGACGAACCGATGCCCAGCCCGTTAACCCGCCGCGACGCCCTGCGCCTCGTCGCCGTCACCGCTGCCGGCGGCGCACTGATGACCCAGCAGGCCTTTGCACAGGAAGCGAGCGCAACCACCACGACCGGCCTGATGCCGGGCGCCGATGTCTGCGTGCTCACCCCCGAAGTGACCGAGGGACCGTATTATTTCGATCCCGAGCTCGAGCGCGCCGACATCACCGAAGGCACGCAAACCGGCGTCGCCACCACGGTGAAGCTGCAGATCGTCGATGGCAGCTGCCAGCCGATCGAGGGCGCCCGCGTCGATATCTGGCACTGCAATGCCGAGGGCCTTTATTCGGGCTATGCCAACCAGACCGGCGGCGTCGACACCTCCGGCCAGACCTTCCTGCGCGGCACGCTGTTCGCCGGCGCCAACGGCATCGTCGAGTTCCAGACCATCTATCCGGGCTGGTATGCCGGTCGCACCACGCACATCCATTTCAAGGTCTTCCTCGACGAAAAGACCGTGCTGACCGGCCAGCTGTTCTTCCCCGATGCGCTGAGCCAGTTCATCTACCAGAACGTTGAGCCCTACACCTCGCACGGCCACGACCGCGACGTGCTCAACGCCAACGACAACATCGCGAGCCAGGCGACCCGCGCCTCCTTCGCCTATGTGAAGGAACTCGAGGAGCGCTACCTCGTCGCCATGATCGTCGGCGTCGATCCCAATGCCGAGTCGTCGACGGGCTTCGGCGGCGCGCCGGGCGGTGGCGAGCCTCCCAGCGGCCCGCCGCCGGATGGGGCGATGAGCGCCCCATCGACCGAGACCAGCGTCAGCCTGGTGCCGGGGATCAAGGGGATCAGGTAAGCAAAAAAGGGCGGCCACCGGGCCGCCCTTCCTCTTTTTCTCAGCCATCTCCCCCCCTTGCGGGGGAGAATGGAATTTCTTGGGCTTGGCTTCTTCGCTAAGCCTTGGAAATTCCAAGAGGGGGGACTTGGCGGGCACGGTGGCTCAACCGTCCCCCCTCTTGCGAAACATCAAGCGCTAAATGCCTTCACCCCGCGGCGCGTTCGCCTTCGCGGCGCTGCCGGGCGGCGTCCTTCTGCTTCTTGTTCCAGCGCTGCTTGGGCGCCGGAGTGCCCTGCCCGGTCGGCTTTTCCCACCAGGCCGGCGCAGTCGCCGGGGCGCCGCCATTGTGCGAGACGTTGCTGCCCTTGCCGGCGCCGCCGCGGACCTGCTGTGCGTTGCCGCGCTGCTGCTGGCCGTGACCACCCGAAGCGGCATGGCCCTCGCCATGGCCACGCTGCCGCCCCTCGACGATCGCCGCCTTCTTGGCGCCGGAGAAGTGCTTGCCGGCATTGGCGTGCTTGCGCGGCGCATTCTGGCGCTCGCCGCCGCGCGGCTGGCCCTGCTTGGCGACCCGCTGGATCGGCTGCTTGGCCACTTCGGAGGCCGGGATCGCCTCGCCGCCCGCGCCCTTCAGCTCGCCGGTCACCGGCAAAGTCTTCCTGATCAGCCGTTCGACGTCGCGCAGCTTGCCGCGCTCGGTGCCGTCGCAGAGCGTGATCGCAACGCCCGAGGCGCCATTGCGCGCCGTGCGGCCGATGCGGTGCACATAATTCTCCGGATCATCCGGCAGCTCGAAGTTGATCACGTGCGTGATGTTCTGCACGTCGATGCCGCGCGCCGCGATATCGGTGGCGACGAGGATGCGCACCGAGCCGTTGGCAAAGCCCTTGAGCGCCGCCTGGCGGGCATTGTTGGATTTGTTGCCGTGGATCGCCGCGGCCTCATGCCCGTCGATGGCGAGGTTCTTGGCCACGCGGTCGGCGCCATGCTTGGTGCGCGAGAAGATGATGACGCGGCTGAGGCTCTCGTCCTCGAGCAGCTTGTTGAGCACGCCGCGCTTTTCCTTCGAGCCGGCGAGGATCACCCGCTGATCGATGGTGCCGGCGGTCTGCGCCGGCGGGTTGGCTTCGACGCGCACCGGGTCGTTCAACAGGCCCTTGGCCAGTTCGGCGATTTCGGGCGCCATGGTGGCCGAAAACATCGCGGTCTGCCGGCGCGGACCGATCGCCTTGGCGATCTCCTTGACGGCGTTGATGAAGCCCATGTCGAGCATGCGGTCGGCTTCGTCGAGCACCAGCCAGCGCGTCTCGGTGAGCTTGAGTTTCCTGTCGTCGACCAGGTCCTTGAGGCGGCCGGGCGTGGCGATCACCACGTCGACGCCGCGGGCGATCTTCTGGATCTGCCCGCCGCGCGAGGCGCCGCCCAGCACCAGCACGGTCGAGAGCTTGGCGCCGGCGAGCTTGTGCAGCACCTCGTCGATCTGCACCGCCAGTTCGCGGGTCGGCGCGAGGATCAGCGCGCGCGTGGTCATCGGGTTGGGGCGGCCGCCCAGCGCGGCAAGGCCGGCGAGGATCGGCAGGCCGAACGCCGCGGTCTTGCCCGAGCCGGTCTGGGCAATGCCCATGATGTCACGGCGCTCGAGCTGCGGCGGAATGGCTTTCGCCTGGATCGGCGTGGGGGTGTCGAACCCGGCAGCGCTCAGCGCGCTCAACAGCTGCGCCGGAAGGCCTAGTTCAGAGAATGAAGTGGTCAATGGTCAAACTTTCATTGGCGCGCTCCGGGCCAATCGGTGCGCGTGGGTCGCCGGAAGCCCATCTGGGGCTCGGCGTGATCAATCGATGCAATGGCGACGGGATTGCCGCACGGTTGCGCTGTCTCCCGGTGTTCCCGCTATCGATGCGGGGGACATTTCCGGGGCACTTCGCCGCTCACCGTTTTTGGCCAGTAAGAAGAGAAGTCCATCGCCGGCATCGCGCCAGTTTCCCTCAGATGGGGACGAGTGCGCGGGGCGAATGATGCGCATATGGGCGATATGTGCTGGATTGGCAAGGGATTTCGCTGAGATCGGGCGCAGGGGAGCTATGCGGAGGTGCTGTCATGGCCGGCGTGTGCGGCCCCACCCCACCCTTAATCCCTCCCCATCGAGGGGAGGGAGAGACGACTGATGGTCCGGTGAACTCGATCGGCCTCCCTCCCCCTTGTGGGGAGGGAATGAGGGTGGGGGTGCCCCATGCTCTGGCAGTTCGGCCTGCTAAACCTGCCTCGGCCCCAGGTTTAGTACCCTTAGCCCATCCCGTGACGCCATCGTCGCGCACAGTGACGTCACATCTGCATTGACATGACGTCACTATGATGTCATTCGTTGCGCCATGGACCTGACACCACACATCGACAGCCTGCGACGCGACCTGATTGCCGCGGCCGAGGTCGCAGCTCCCGAAACCCGCGCCGCCACCGAGCGCCTGCTGTTCGCCCTGAGCCCGGCCGTACGGCTGGCGCTGATGGATGCGATCAATGAGGCCGCCGCCGAGATCACTTCGAGGATGCCGAGCGGCGGCGTCGAGGTGCGGCTCAACGGCCGCGAGCTGGATTTCGTGCTGCAACTGCCGCCGGCGGAAACCGCCGGTCCCACCCCACCGCTTGACGAGGCCGATGATGACGGCAGCCTCGCCCGCATCTCGCTGCGCATGCCGGAGACGATGAAAGCGAAAGCCGAGGAACTGGCGGCGCGTTCCGGCCAATCGCTCAACAACTGGCTGGTCAACGTCGTTCGGTCAGCTACCCGCGGCGATCTCCCGCCGGGCGGCCCCGCCGATGCTTTTCCATCCACTGACCCGTTCGGCGGCAAACGCGGCAACCGCCGCATGACCGGCTGGATCAAGCCGAACGACCCCTGAACTTCCATAACAGGAGAGACGAATGACCATGCATCGCTTTGAAACGCGTCAGCCGGTCCGGCTTCTTACCGAGATCGGCAAGGGTTCGGTGAAGGTCGTTGCCATCGAAACCACCGAAACCATCGTTGAAATCACCGGTCGCGACGCCGATCGGGTGAGCGTCAGCCAGGACGGGGACCAGATCATGGTGATCGGCCCGCGCCAGCAGGACGGCCTCTTTGGCGGTGACACGCGGCTAGATGCCATCATCACCCTGCCAAGCGCCAGCGACGTCGCGGTCCGGACCGGTAGCGGCGACATCAGCGTGGTCGGCAGCGTCGGGATAACCCATCTGAAGAGCGGCTCGGGCGACCTCGTGGTGGACACTGCCACCGGCGCGATGGTGCTGGATACCGGCTCGGGTGACATCCGCGTCGAGCGGGCCGGCGATGACGTCAAGGCGAGAAGCGGCTCCGGCGACGTGCTGGTCGTGGAGGCCGCCGCGGTGGTCGAGGTTTCGACCGGTTCGGGTGACGTGCAGTTGGGCACGACGCACGGCTCCACCGCCGTGAAGACCGGGTCGGGTGACATCAAGGTGGGGGATGCCGGTACCGACGTTACACTCAAGACCGGGTCGGGCGACCTTACAATCGGTACGGCACGTCGTGGCCGGGTCACCGTCGAGGGCGCCACCGGCGACGCGCATGTTGGCGTTCCCTCAGGGATCGCCGTGTGGACCGATATTTCGACCGTCACCGGCCGGATCCACTCGACCCTGCGCGGCGCCGGCCAGCCGGCTGACGGCGCCGATCACCTCGAAATCCGCGCCAGGATGGTCACTGGCGACGTCATCCTGACGGAGATCCAAGGGGCGTGAACCGCCCCTCAAATCCCCCCGTACCAATCGTACCCGTGATCTTCCCAATAGCCGCCCTGCCCCATGCCGAACTTGGCAAAGCTGTCGACCAGCTCGATGGTGTGGACATATTTCGGCTGCTTGTAGCCCAGCGCCCGCTCGATGCGGATGCGCACCGGCGCGCCGTTGGCGACCGGTAGCGCCGTGTCGTTGAGCCCGAACGCCGCAATGGTCTGCGGATGGAATGCGTCGATCAGATCGGAGCTGGTGTAATAGGCCTCGGGCGCCGAAAGCCCGCCCCCCATCTGGTCGTAGCAGTGGTAGACGACGAACTTCGCTCCCGACTTCACCTTGGCCTCGTCGAGCAGCCGGCTCAGCGGCACACCGGTCCATTTGGCGATGCAGCTCCAGCCCTCGACGCAGTCGTGCCGGGTGATCTGGGTGCGCGCCGGCATGTTCCTCAGTTCAGTCAGCGAATACTCTTTCGGCGTTTCCACCAGCCCGATGATCCTGAGCTTGTAGGCGGCAAAACCGCTCGCCTCGAGGTCGCGGTAGAGCTCGATATTGCGCGGATCGGTCGAACCGTTCGGACGCTGCCCCTGGCGGATTTCGCTCTGGGAAAACTCCTTGGCCATCGCCTGCTCGCCGACCAGCGCCCGCTGCGCGCTATACGTCAGCTGGTTGGCTCGCTCGAGAAAATCGCGCACCGGATGGTTGCGTTGCCCGAGGAAATCGAACTCGCTGCACCCGGCCAGTATCAGCGAACCGGCGGACGCGGCGCCGAGCCCAAGCAGCCGGCGGCGGTTCAGGATCAGCCGGCTCATTTCGATTTCTCCTCTCCTGTCGAGCCGCCGGACGGCACCCCTCCCCCTTGAGGGGAGGGGTGGGGGGTGGGGGTCCCTCGGTGATCACCGGACCACCCCCTCCCTCGGTCCCTCCCCTCAAGGGGGAGGGAGGCGCTGCGGCGAGATCCAGAATCCGGCTCGGTGCCCGGACTGGTGCGGTAGTAACCGGTAATCATCGAGCGCAGCTCGTTGATCGGTCCCGCCAGCACCACCATGGCGATGTGCACCACGAAGAACAGCACCAAGAGCAGCATGACGATGAAGTGGATGGTGCGCGCCGTCTGCCGCCCGCCGAACACCTCGACCAGCCACGGCCAGCCGGCATTCATCGTTGGCGACATGGAAAGCCCGGTGAGGATGATCAGCGGGAACAGGATGAAGAACACCCCGAAATAGGCGAGCTTCTGCAGCGGCGAATAGGTGCGGCGATGATGGAAGCGGAAGCGGATATGCTCCCAGATATCCTTGGGCAGCTCGCGGAAATCGCGCGGCTTGAGGATCACGTCGCGCCACAGATGCCCGTTGGCGAGGCTCGAGATCACCCAGATGGCCAGCGCCCCGGCGAGGATCCAGGCAAAGAAGAAATGCACCACCCGGCCCGTGGCCAGGTCGCGGAACGAGGGGATGGTGGCCCAGCCGGGAAAGCCGACAAAGTTCGGGTTGCCCCTGAGATCGCTCATCCCCAGCACGCCGGTGGTGTCGAACTTCTGCCCGAACACCGTGGTGAAGCCGCGCGGCCCGGCATCGGTATTCTCCGCTCCGATCCTCAGGATCGCGTTGTCGAACTCGAAGCCCGATTGGGCCCCGACATAGAGCGCCGGATGGGCGTTCCAGATCTGCAAGCCACTGAGCAAGAGAAAGAACATGGCGATCGCCCACACCCAGTGGGTGACGCGGGTCAGGATCGCCTGCCGATAGATCAGCGGCCCTTTGGGCTTCGCCTGTCGGTCGACCTCGACTCTGTCGATTGCCTGATCGGTCATCGTTCCCCCGATGGTTCCGGCGTTGCTCCCCGTCTGCCCTTTAGGAACGGCAGTTCGGGGAGCGATTGCAGCCTATCACGGATAGTTTATTGCGCCGGCTTCATCGCGCCGTCGGCCATCGGCTCGGCGGACATGGCATCGCCAGGCGTGGCAGACATGGCGTCACCCGCCATTGGCTGAGTGGCGTTGCAGGCCTTGGTCGCCTCGTCCTTTCTCATCGCGTCGGCTTCCATGGCAGCCTTGTCGAGGCACGCCTTGAGCATGTCCTCCGGGCTCATCATCGCGTCGCCCGTCATCGGCTCGGCGGCCATGGCGTCGCCGGCCATCGGCGTGGCCATGGCGTCCTCGGCTGCAACATTGCCCGCAACACCCAGGGCGGCCGCCAGGGCGAGGGCGGAAAGAATGGTCTTCATTGGAAATCTCCCGTTGGCCGCTCATGCGGCGGTTACGGGAACGAATTCGTCGCCGGGCGACTGGCGGTTACCGCCGTCACGCGTTCGTGACAGCGCGACAGATTTCGCGGCGCGGTGTAACCTTTGCCGCGTCCTCACCGAATTCGGGATTCAATGAGCGTCACCTCGGACATGGAAGCGCGGCTTCGCGCGCTGATGCTGAAGGCGCTCGACGGCGACGCGGGCGCCTATCGCACGCTGCTCGAAGAGCTGCGCCGCATGCTGCGGCCGTACTTCACGCGCCGCCTGACCCCAGCGCTCGCCGCCAACAGCGACGACCTCGTGCAGGAAACCCTGATGGCCATCCATACGCGACGGCTGACCTATGATCGCGCCCAGCCGCTCACCGCCTGGGTGCACGCCATCGCGCGCTACAAGCTGATCGACCATTTCCGCCGCGCCAGGGTGCGCGCCACCGTGCCGCTGGAAGACGACGCGGCGCTGTTCGCCCGCGACGAGGCGGGCGACGCCAGCGCCAGGATGGATGTCGATGCGGTGCTCTCGACCCTGCCCGCGCGCCCGGCCGAGCTGATCCGCCAGACCCGGCTCGAAGGCGCCTCGATCGCCGAAGCCGCGGCCCGTACCGGCATGTCGGAATCGGCGGTGAAGGTCTCGATCCATCGCGGGCTCCGCTCGCTCGCCGACCGCTTCGGAGGGCGCTCCGATGAGTGACGAACTGCTCGACCGGCTGACCGCCGACCTCAAGCCGACGCCGCCCCGGGCGCTGCAGACGCGGCTGTTCGGCTGGGCCGGCCTCGGCGTCGTGCTGTCGGCGATCATCATGCTGCTGTGGCTCGGCCCGCGGCCCGACATGATGCAGGCGCCCGGCACCATGATGTTCTGGACCAAGTTCGCCTACACCGCGATTTTCGCCATTGTCGGCGGCATCGCGGCGCTCAACCTGGCGCGGCCGGGCGGGCGGCTCGGCCCGCAGCTGCTCGTCCTCGCCTTGCTGGTGCTGCTGGTCGGCGCCGGCGGTCTCGTCCAGCTGATGCTGATGGGCCCCGATCAGATGAGCAATCTGGTGATGGGCAATACGGCGCTCCGCTGCCCCTTCTACATCGTCGCGCTGTCGGCGCCGATCTATGGGGCAATCGTCCTCGCCATGCGTCGCGCCGCCGCGCCGACCAACCCGACGCTCGCCGGCTTTGCCGCCGGGCTGTTCGCGGGCGGCGCCGGTGTCTGGATCTACGCCTTCCACTGCACCGAAAACGGCATGCCCTTCATCGCCATCTGGTACACGGCAGGCGTGCTCGCGACGGCGCTGCTCGGGGCGCTGATCGGCCGGTTCGCGCTGCGGTGGTAGGGGTCGAGAGATCCCGCAAACACACCAACGCCGGTGCTCGCCGACCCCCACCCCTGTCCCCTCCCCCTGAACAAGGGGAGGGAGACCAAAACACTGGCATCAAGGTTGGGCGTCTCCCTCCCCTTGTTCAGGGGGAGGGATCAAGGGTGGGGGTCGGCGAGCACCGTGGCCCGGGGTGAAGTGCTCACCCCTCGGCCCGCGCCGCCCAGTTGATCCCGCGGCGCAGGATCGTCGCCATCTGCGGGTTCTCGAACTCGGTCGCCCGGTGTCCCAGCGTCGAGTGGAACACCTTCCCCGCCCCATACTGCCGCTTCCACACCACCGGCATCACCACGCCCTTGGTCCAGGGCGCGTACTGGCCGGAGAAGGTGGTCGTTGCCAGCACGTCGACCGAGGGGTCCATGTGCATGTAGTACTGCTCGGAGGTGTAGGGGAACGAGGACGGAATGCCCTGCATGATCGGGTCCTCGGGTTTCGTCACATCGACGGTGTAGTCGATGATGTTGCCCGGGTGGGCGACCCATTGCCCGCCGACCACGAACTGGTAGTCGACCGCGTCGCGGAACGCATCGCTCATCCCGCCATGGTGCCCGGCGAGGCCGACGCCGCCCTCGATGGCTTTGACGAGGTTTGCCAGCGGCTCCTTGTCGATCTTGCTCATGGTGTAGATCGGGATGATCAGGCTGAGCTCGTGGATCGCCGGATCGGCGAATACCTGAAGGTCGGTTTCGACCCGCACCGAATAGCCGTCTTCGTGCAGCCAGCGCCGATAGATTGCGGCGCATTCCTCGGGATCGTGCCCGTTCCACCCACCCCAGACGATCAAGGCACTGCGCATAGTCGACTCCCCGCTAAAGAGGGGCGGAGAGTAACCGAACGAGCCGCTCATGGAAGCCCAAAAGCGTCGCCCCACGCCCTTCCGCTGCCGCGCTTTCTATAGTTAACTTGCCCCTCCACTGGGGTTGCGGATGACGGCCAGCGGCATGCCTGATGCTTGTTACACCGGCGTTGCAATGCAGTGCGAGAAGGGTCCGGACCAACCGGATTCCACGCAAAGGGACAGAGATATGAAGAAGCTGTTGTTCGGCGCCGCGGCGCTGGCGCTGTCGACCGGGTTCACCGGCGCGGCGCAGGCCGAGTTCTCGCTCAAAATCCTCCACATCAATGATTTCCATTCGCGCTTCGAATCCATCACCGGCACCGACTCGACCTGTAACGCCGAAGGCGAACAGAAGGGCGAGTGCTTTGGCGGCATTGCGCGCCTGAAGACGGCGATCGACGCCGAGCGCGCCGAGGCCAAGACGGCGGGTGAGAACAGCGTGCTGTTCTCGGCCGGCGACGAGTTCCAAGGCTCGCTGTTCTATACCCAGTACAAGTCCGAGATCGTCGCCGATTTCATGAACGACATGGGCTTCGACGTGGTCGCCACCGGCAACCACGAGTTCGATGATGGCCCGGCCGAGTTCGCCAAGTTCATCGCCTCGGCCAAGTTCCCCATCATCGGCGGCAACTTCGACACCACGAGGGATCCGGACCTCAAGGGCCTGCCCAAGGGCGTGATCGTCCTCAACATCGCCGGCGAGAAGGTCGGCGTCATCGGCGCCACCACCGAGGATACTCCCGATATCGCCTCTCCCGGCCCGAACGTGGCGTTCGAGAGCGTCACCGAATACGTCAAGGGCGCCGTCGGCGCGCTCGAAGCGGCCGGCATCAACAAGATCATCGTCGTCAGCCATATCGGCTACACTGTCGATCAGGATCTGGCCAAGGCCGTCTCCGGCATCGACGTGATCGTCGGCGGCCACAGCCACACCTTCCTCGGTACCGGCGAAGGCGAGGCCGGCCCCTACCCGACCCTGGTCAAGAATCCCGACGGCGTCGATGTACCGATCGTCCAGGCCGGCCAGTACGGCAAGGTGCTGGGCGACATCAAGATCACCTGGGACGATGCCGGCAAGGTCACTTCCGCGGTCGGCGCGCCGATCCTGCTCGATGCTTCGGTGACCCCCGACCAGGGTTTCCTCGACCGCGTCGCCGAGCTCGGCAAGCCGCTCGAGGCGCTGAAGGCCGAAGTGATCGGCAGCGCCACCGAAGCCATCCAGGGCGATCGCAATGTCTGCCGCGTCATGGAATGCTCGATGGGTAACCTTGTCGCCGACGCTCAACTCGACCGCGTCGCCGATCAGGGCGTCACAATCTCGATCGCCAATTCGGGTGGGCTGCGCGCCTCGATCGATGCCGGCGAGATCACCATGGGCGAAGTGCTGACCGTGCTGCCCTTCTCCAACACGCTCGCCACCTTCCAGCTGAGCGGCGCCGATCTCGTCGCCTCGCTGGAAAACGGCGTCAGCCAGATCGAGGAAGTCGCCGGCCGCTTCCCGCAGGTCGCGGGGTTGAAGTACACCTTCGACAAGTCCAAGCCCGCCGGCTCGCGTATCTCCGACGTGCTGGTCAAGGATGGCGACAACTGGGTGGCTATCGATCCGGCCAAGACTTACGGCATCGTCACCAACAACTATGTGCGCGGCGGCGGCGACGGCTATGAGCTGTTCGGCACCAAGGCGGTGAACGCCTACGACTTCGGCCCGCCGCTCGAGAAGGTGGTCGCCGACTACATCGCCAAGCTCGGCGGCGCCTACACCCCGTACACCGACGGCCGCATCACCGATGCCTCGCCGGCCCCTGCACCGGAACCGGCGGCTCCTGCCGAAGCACCGGCGGCTCCGGCAGCAACAGAAGCTCCGGCCGCCGCGCCAGCCGAAGCCCCGGCAGCGGCTCCGGCTGAGACTCCGGCGATGGCACCCGCGGAGACTCCGGCGATGGAGGCTCCCGCCATGGCGCCCGCCACGGAAGCCCCGAAGCAGTAAGGCACGCAATCTGCAGTCGGCGCTCCCTCTCCCGCTTGCGGAGGAGGGACGCCGACTGCGATCCACGGGCTCACTTTGCCGGCGCCAGGTTAGGACGATCCTGAAGCAGCCAGGCCTTCGCATCCGCACAGCTGGCGTTGCTTATCGCGCTGCCACCTCCTTGCCTGTGGTGCATCACCCCATAGTGCACGCGCCACAACTCTTCAGAGGAAAGCCCCGTCGCGTTCGCCTCCCATAGCCGCTCGAGCTCGTTGAGGTCGGTCTCGGCGAAATGCTGATCGTTCCTTTCGAGGCACAGCTCAGCCGCCCAGTGCATCTGGCCGATGTACTGCAGCCGGCCCGCCGGCTGCGCGAGGTCCGGAACCCAGCCGCGGCCTAGCGGCAGCGACAATGGCAGTTCCAGGCCCTTGATCGGCGGAGCACCGGGCGGAGAAACCGCGGTAGATGCCGACGGAGTAAACCTGTCCCAGACGCTCCATTCGGCCCCCGACGCGAACTCGCAGGCGGGAGCCACTAGAAGCAACAGCACCAACAGGAGACTTCTTGCCTTGGCCATCGGTGCCTGCAGGACGTGTTCTTTGTCTGCCAACTTGGGTACGCGCCGCGGCCGAGACCAGTGGAGTCCTACCGCTCGAACAACACCACCTTGTCGTCGCCATAAATCGTGCGCGCGAACTCCTTGAAGCCGAGCCGCCCGGCGACCCGCATCGAGGCGAGGTTGTCGACATTGATCAGGCAGGTCATCCGGCGCCCGGGAAAGGTCTTCTCGGCCCAGCCGATCGCTGCCTGCATCGCCTCGGTGGCGTAGCCCCAGCCCTGCGCCGAGGGCATCAGGGCCCAGCCGGCTTCGAGCGTGCCTTCGAGCGGCGGCTCGATGATGCGGCGTGCCTCGTGGAAGCCGGCCTCGCCGACCAGCTGCCCGGACTCCTTCTCGAACGTCGCGAAGAAGCCGAAGCCGAGGTGCTGCCAGCCCCCGGCCCGGGTCAGGAAGCGCTGCCAGCTCTGCTCGCGGGTAAACACCCGGCCGCCGATGAAGTGTACGACGTCCGGGTCGGCCCACATGGCGGCGAAGGCGTCGAAATCGCTGGGCGTATAGGCGCGGAGGATCAGCCGCTCGGTTTCGATGGTTGGAATGTCCATGGCGTCAGCGCGGGTTCGCCAGCTGCCGCCAGATCAGCAGCACGATGACTGAGCCGACAATGGCGCCGAGGAAATTTGCCGGCTCCCCCGCCCTGAGCCAGCCGATCTGCTGGCCGAGCCAGGTGGCGACGAACGCTCCGACGATGCCGAGCACCACGGTGAGGATGAATCCTCGCGGTTTCGGATCGCCCGGCGTGATCAGCTTGGCGATGAACCCGACGATCAGTCCGATAAGGATGACGCCCAGAACTTCCATGTAACCCTCCCTGCCCGCTGCATAAATGGACCCGCGGTCGATGGGTTGCAATGGGGGAGCAGTCACTCGGCTGCGGGCCGAAAGGACCAGCCGGTGGCTGTGGACCCCACCCCCTGTCCCCTCCCCGCAAGGGGGAGGGAGACGAGAACACCGGCGTCACAGTCTGCGTCTCCCTCCCCCTGGCGGAGAGGGATCAAGGGTGGGGGTCAACGCGCGCCGGTGCTTCGGATGCCCCCTACCCCCCTCAGTGCGTCGGCAGTTCCTTGCGCTGCTGCTCGGACACCGTCGCGAGGTCGAGCACCTTCTGCAGCTCGGCGGCGTGGCGGAAGCTCGGTTCCTGCATCTTGCCGGTCTTCACCGCTTCGGCGAAGCGCTGGTAGTTGGTCGGCACCGGCGGCACTTCCATCTCTTCCCAGGTACCGCTCTCGACATTGTCGCCGAGGCAAACGCGCAGCCGCGAGCCATCGTGGCGGTGCTGCACCTCGACGCCGCCCTTCTCGCCATAGACGCGCAGCCTGAGCTCGTTCATGTGGCCGGTAGCCCAGCGGCTGGCGTGGATCACCCCGAGCGCGCCGTTGTCGAAATCCACCGCCATGGTGAAGCTGTCATTGGCGTCGAGCTCGTACTCGCCGATCCTGTTGCCCTCGGCCTTGTCGAAGGTTTTGAGCCGCGCGAACACGTGCTCGATCTCGAGGCCAGAGCCGTAGGAGGCGAAATCGAGGATGTGCACGCCGATATCGCCGAGCACGCCGTTCGAACCGTGCTTCTTGGACAGGCGCCACAGCCACTGGCTCTCGGTGCGCCAGTCGCCCCAGGCCTTCGACACCAGCCAGCTCTGCAGGTAGCTCGATTCCACATGCTTGACCGCGCCGATGGCGCCCGACAGCACGATCTCCCGCGCCTTCTGCAGCTGCGCGACGTTGCGGTAGGTGAGGTTGACCATGTTGATCAGGCCGGACTTTTCCGCCACGTCGACCATCTCGAATGCCTTGGTGGCATCGGTCGCCAGCGGCTTCTCGCAGAACACGTGCTTGCCGGCCTTCAGCGCCGCGATCGAGGTGGCGTGGTGGATCGAATCCGGCGTCACATTAGCCACGGCATCGAACTGCCCCCAGGCGATCGCCGCATCGAGCGAGGCGAAACCGTTCGGGATGTTGTGCGTGGTGTTGAACTTCTCGAGCCGGTTCGGATCGACGTCGACGCCGGCAACGACGCTGACGCCGTCAATGGCGGCAAAGTGCTTGGCGTGCTGGGCGGCCATGCCGCCGGTGCCGAGGATGAGCATGCGCATAGGTGTATTCCTTCGAGATGGGGCGCCTGGATCGCCCGTGTGCGTTGGCAGTCGGTCGGATCTGTCGCGGCGTCCGCGCGCTAGACCCGATATTCCTTGCGATCGAGATCGGCGACGAGCGCCAGGTCGAGGATCTTCTGCAGCTCGGCGGCGTGGCGGAAATCCGGATCGGCCTGTACGCCGGTCCGCACCGCCTCGACGAAGCGCTGGTAGTTGGTCTTGACCGGCTCGGCCTTCACTTCGCGCCAGGTCGAGGTGGCGACATCCTCACCGGCGCAGACCCTGAGCAGCGAGCCCCAGTGGCCATGGCTCAGCTCCAGCCCGCCCTTGTTGCCATAGACGCGCAGCCGCTGATCGTTGGAGTGCCCCGAGGCCCAGCGTGACGAGTGGATGGTGCCGATGGCGCCATTGGCGAACTCGGCCGAGATGATGAAGCTGTCATTGGCATCGAGCACATAGTCCCCGATCCGGTCGCCCGGCACCTTCTGGAAGGTCTGCAGGCGCGAGTTCATCGCCACGATCGGCTGGCCGACGGCGAAGGTGGTGAAATCGAGAATGTGGATGCCGATATCGCCGACCGTACCGTTCGAGCCGTGGCCCTTCGAAAGCCGCCACAGCCAGGTGCCAGCGAGGTTTTCCGCATCGTTGAAATCGCGCAGCGCCAGCCAGTGCTGCAGGTAGCTCGCCTCGATATGCTTTACCTCGCCGATGGCGCCCGAAGCGATGATCTCGCGCGCCTTATGGAGCTCGGCGACGTTGCGGTAGGTGAGGTTGACCATGTTGATCAGGCCGGCCTGCTCGGCCGCCTCGACCATTTCCATGGCCAGCCCGTAGTTGGGCGCCAGCGGCTTCTCGCAGAACACGTGCTTGCCGGCATCAAGCACTTTCAGCGTTGTCGGGTGATGGATCGAATCCGGCGTGATGTTGTCCACCGCGTCGAAATCGCCCCATGCCAGCGCGTCGTCGAGCGACGAAAACCGGTTGGCGATGCCGTAGGTGTCGCAGAAGGTCGCGAGGTTCTCGGGGATGGTGTCGACGGCGCCCACCATCTCAACCCCTTCGATGGTCTGGAAGGCCTTGGCATGGCTGTTGGCCATCCGGCCGGTACCGAGAATGAGGAGCCGCATAGGTAATATCGATTGCTGGTGTCGGAACGGGATGAGGGCCACCTCGACGGCGGCCCCCAGTTTATTCAGTCATCCATCACTTGGGGTGATGCGTCAGCTTGGCGCCGCGCTCGACGATGTGTTCGATCGCCTTGTCCACCGGGGTGTTCGGTGCCTTGAGCAGATGCGCGTGGTTCTCGGGGTTGTAGGCCCAGTTCACCGCGTTGCGCAGCACCTTGCCGACATTGGCGTCGTGATAAGTCGGATAGGTTTCGTGGCCCGGCCGGAAATAGAAGATGTTGCCGGCGCCGCGGCGATAGGTGAGGCCCGAACGGAACACTTCACCGCCCTGGAACCACGAGACGAACACCGTCTCGAGCGGCTCGGGCACCGAGAAGGGCTCGCCGTACATCTCTTCGTTCTCGAGCTCGAAATAGGGGCCGAGGCCCTTGGCGATCGGGTGACCGGGGTTCACCACCCAGATGCGCTCGCGCTCACCGGCTTCGCGCCAGTGCAGGTTCGCCGGCGTGCCCATCAGGCGCTTGAACACCTTGGAGTGGTGGCCGGAGTGGAGCACGATCAGCCCCATGCCTTCCCACACGCGCTGCACCACGCGCTCGACGATCTCGTCCTTTACCTCGCCATGCGCCGCATGGCCCCACCACACCAGGACGTCGGTGTTGGCGAGCTTTTCGACCGTCATGCCGTGCTCGGGATCCTGCAGGGTCACGGTGGACGGGACGAGGTTCTTGTCCTCGCCGATCAGCGCGGCGATCTGGCCGTGCATACCCTTGGGGTAGTTCTCGGCCACGGCCTTGTTCTTCTGCTCGTGGACATTCTCACCCCAGACGGTGACGCGGATCGGCATGGCGGGTCTCCTTGGTAATCGTGGAAAGGGCCGGATAACGGCTCCGGCCCCAAGTTCAGAAACTGTTTTGGTTTTGTCGCGCCCTCGCGGCGGAAAAGGCTGCAACTTTTCCTGAAGGCGCTCCGGTCCTCAAAGCGGTTTGATCGTCGGCGGGATTCACTGCATTGCGGGCCTGCAATTGGCAAGCAAGTGCGGCGAAAATCGAACGAGGCGCAGCGAAAATCGCGGCGCCTGCGATAATTTTGTCAGTTCTTGAGCGGCTTGCCCGCCTTGTCGAAACGGTAGATCTTGCCGGGGATCGGCGCGATCGAGATCGCGGCATCCGGCTGATGCATATGGGTGCCTTCCTGCCGCACGATGATCGGCTCGCCGCCCGCCCCGATATCGACATAGACATAGCTGTCCGAGCCGAGGCTTTCGGAGTGCACGACCTTGCCCTTCCAGGCGCCGTCGCGCTCGGCGATCTCGATATGCTCGGAGCGCACGCCAATGGTGTTGGCGCCGAACTTCGAAGCGATCTCGCCGTTGAGGAAGTTCATCTTGGGCGACCCGATGAAGCCGGCGACGAACAGCGATTGCGGGTTCTCGTAGAGTTCGAGGGGCGTGCCTACCTGCTCCACCAGCCCGTCACGCAACACGCAGATGCGGTCGGCGAGCGTCATCGCCTCGACCTGGTCGTGCGTCACGTAGATCATGGTCGAGCTGTTCATCTGATGATGAAGCTTGGCGATCTCGAGCCGGGTGGCGACACGCAGCGCCGCGTCGAGGTTCGAGAGCGGCTCGTCGAACAGGAACACTTTTGGGTCGCGCACGATGGCGCGGCCGATGGCGACGCGCTGGCGCTGCCCGCCCGAGAGCTGCTTGGGCAGGCGGCCCAGATACGGGGTGATCTGCAGGAGCTCGGCCGCCTTCTCCACCCGCTCCTTGATCGCTTCCTTGCTCGACTTGGCCAGCTCCATGCCGAACGCCATGTTCTCGTACACCGTCATGTGCGGGTAGAGCGCGTAGGACTGGAACACCATGGCGATGCCGCGCTTGGACGGCGCCAGCGCGTTCACCAGCGTACCATCGAAGGTCATCTCGCCCGAGGTGATGTCCTCGAGGCCGGCCATCAGGCGCAGCAGCGTGGACTTGCCGCAGCCGGACGGGCCGACGAAGACCATGAACTCACCCGAGAAGATCTCGAGATCGACGCCCTTGATCACATCGACGAGGCCGAAGGACTTCTTGATGTTCTTGAGTTCGATATGCGCCATGGAATTAGCCCTTTACGCCGCCGGCGGTCAGGCCGGAAATGATCTTGCGCTGGAAGACGAGGACGAGGATCACCAGCGGTACGGTGACGATCACCGATGCCGCCATGATCGCGCCCCACGGGATTTCGTGCTGCGTGCCGCCCGACAGCAGCGCAATGGCCACCGGCACGGTGCGGGTCGCGTTGGACGAGGTGAAGGTCAGGGCGAACAGGAACTCGTTCCACGCCCCGATGAAGGCGAGCAGGCCCGTCGTCACCAGTGCCGGCCACATCAGCGGCATGAACACCCGGGTGATGATGATCCACGGGGTCGCGCCATCGACGATGGCCGCCTCCTCGATCTCGATCGGCAGGTCGCGCATGAAGGTGGTCAGCACCCACACGGTGAACGGCAGCGTGAAGATCGTGTAAGAGAAGATCAGCGCCCAGGGCGTATTGTAGATGCCGAGGAACCGGATCACCTCGAACAGGCCGGCGAGCACCGCGATCTGCGGGAACATCGACACCGCGAGGATGGTCATCAGGATCAGCCCCCTGCCCCGGAACCGCACCCGGCTCAGGGCGAAAGACGCGGTGATCGCGAGGAACAGCGCCAGGAGCACCGTGACCGAGGCGACGAAGATCGAGTTCAGCACGTTGCGCGGGAAATCGCCGACGTTCAGCACCGCCGAATAGTTGTCGAGCGAGAACGAGGTCGGCCAGTAGCTGACCCGGAACAGGTCGGTGCCGGATTTGAAGCTGGTCAGGATGGCGTAGTAGAACGGGAACACCGCCACCACCACGATGAACAGCACCAGCGCATAGAAGGCGACGCGCTTGGTGATACCCCACAGGTCCATCGTCATCAGCGGTCTCCCCCGTCGAACCGGACCTTGCCCAGCCAGATATAGAGCCCGGTCATCACCGCAATCATCAGGAACAGCAGCGTCGATTGCGCCGAGCCGTAGGCGAACTTGTCGAAGTCGAACAGGTTCTCGCGCGAGATCACCGACATGGTCTTGGTGGCCTTGCTGTTCGGCGTCAGCACGTAGATCAGGTCGAAGATGCGCATGGCGTCGAGCAGGCGGAAGATCACCGCCACCATCACCGCCGGCCGCACCAGCGGCAGCGTCACCTTGAAGAACACCTTGACCGGGTGCACGCCGTCGATCTTGGCGGCCTCATAGACATCCTTGGGCACCATCTGCAGGCCCGCGAGGATGAGCAGCGCCATGAACGGCGTGGTCTTCCAGATGTCGACGATCAGCACTGCGGTCATCGCGGTCTCGGCGGTGGCCGTCCAGGCGACCTTCTGGCTGATGATGCCGAGGCTGAGGAACAGGTCGTTGATGATGCCGAACTGGTCGTTCAGCATCCACGACCACATCTTGGCCGAGACGATCGTGGGGATGGCCCACGGGATCAGGATGGCGGCGCGGACGATGCCGCGGCCCTTGAATTCGGCGTTGAGCACCAGCGCCACGATCATGCCGATGACGGTTTCGAGCGTCACCGAAATCACCGCGAAGCGCAGCGTATTGCCCACGGCGTTCCACCAGGCTGGATCGACCAGCAGGCCCGAGAACACGGTGCGCCCGCTCTTCAGCGTGGTCCAGCTCAGGTAATTCTTGAAGCCGACGAAATCGCCGCCATACAGGTTATTCAGCGACGTGTTGGTCAGCGAGAAATAGATGGTCCTGAGCAGCGGCCAGCCAGCGACGATGGCCAGTGCCACCAGCATCGGCACCAGGAACCACATGGCCGCGGCAACGCGCGACTTCATCAGGTCGGACTGGATCTGTGGATGCGTGCGAACGACGGTACCGGCTGTAGCTTCAGCGGTCATCGGCTCCCCCCTGCTGCAGAGATAGAAGGCACGGGCAGCGTGCGCCGCCCGTGCCGGAGAGTCCAGCTACGCCTTACCAGGCGTCGCCCTTGAGTTCGGTCAGCTTGGCTTCGAGCAGCTCGAGGTTCTCGGCGCCCGTGCCGTTGCCCGACAGCGTGTCATGCACGGCCGACCAGAACAGCGAGGAAACCTCGTTGTACTTGAGCCCGGTCGGGCCCGACGGACGCGGCACGGCGTTGAGGAACACGTCCTTCCACAGCGGGATGATCGGCGCCTTGGCGGCGACATCCGCATCGTCATAGGTGGCGACGAGGGTCGGCAGGTTGGTCTGCTCGATGGCGCGACGCTTCTGCTCGTCGGGCGAAGACAGGAACTTCACCAGACGGATCGCCGCTTCCTGGTCGGGCGAGTACTTCGAGACGGCCAGGTTCCAGCCGCCCAGCGTTGCCGCCGGAGCATCACCCTCGGCGCCGATCGGCAGGGTGGTGACGTCGAACTTGCCCTTCACCGCCGAGTCATCGCCATTGCCGAGGCCATAGGCATACGGCCAGTTGCGCATGAACACGGCATTGCCGAGCTGCCACACGCCGCGGCTTTCCTCTTCGCCATAGGCGAGGACGCCATCGGGCGAGATCGTGCCGACCCAGCCCTTGGCCCGGTCGATGGCCGCGGCGGCCTTCTCGTTGTTGATCGAGATGGTGCCATCGGGCTCGACGATCTGACCGCCACCCGAGGACTTGACCCACTCCAGGGCGTCGCAGGTCAGGCCTTCATAGGCATTGCCCTGCCACACGAAGCCCCACATGTCCTTGTTGCCGGCGGCGCGCTCGCCATCCTGGATTTCCTTGGCGGTCGCCGCCAGTTCGTCCCAGGTCTTGGGCACCGACTTGCCGTACTTTTCGAGCAGGTCCTTGCGGTAGTAGAGCGCCGGAGCGTCGGTGAACGAGGGGAGCGCCACGAGCTTGCCGTTGGCGGTCTGCGACTCGACGATCGCCGGGAAGTACCCGCCGATGATGTCCTTGGTCGCCTCGGTCAGGTCGGTGAGGTGATCGGCGAGCTGCGGAGCCCAGATCACGTCGGTGGTGTAGACGTCGATGTCGGTATTGCCTGCGGCGAGCCACAGCTTGTACTGGCCAAACTGGTCGGACGTCGACGACGGCATCGGCACGATCGTCACCTTGTCTTCCGGATTGGCCGCCTGATAGCGCTCAATCTGGCCCTGCAGGAACTGCAGGCCGGTGCCGGTGTCGCCGAGCACGATCTGCAGGTCGGCAGCCTGGACCGTCGCAACGGCCGACACGCCAGCCAGCAGGCCGAGCATCAAGGACTTCATTCTCATTATTCTTCCTCCCAAAGGACAGACATGACCGGGAGGCAGCCAAACGCGATCGACGCCTTCCGGCGCAGATCCGCAGTCAGTTCCTCCCACCAAAACGCCAGGACCGGAGGCTACTCGCTCCGCAAAAGTCTTCCAAAGCGCTTTGAACGGAAAGTAGCCAGAGCAGCCAAATGCTGTCAAGCGGGATTCACCGGCCATTCCTTAACGTCACAATTTGCACGTCAGATTGTCGTTTAATATCAATATATTACGAGAGGTGACCTGTTAACGCCGGCAAACCACCGCAATTCGACCTGAGGTACGAACCTCAGAAATGTTAGTGCGGCAACGCCTCGCCGCGGCCACTTGCGTTTGGTTTTCAAATCGCTTTGAATGCAGCACTTGGTGAGGAGGGCGTCCGGCTGTAGGCTCCGCTTCGGGGCTTGGTTCGCGAGTGGAACACCACCGCGCGCCATTGACGGGCGCAGACGAATTTGGTGATGAAACTCAAAGACTTGGCCGCGGAGCTGGGGCTGTCGCAGACGACGGTCAGTCGTGCTTTGAACGGCTTTCCGGAGGTCAACGAGGCGACCCGCCAGCGCGTCAGCGAGGCGGCCCGCCGGCTCGGCTATCGCGCCAATGTCAGCGCCAGGCGCCTCGCCACCGGCCGCTCCGGCGCCATCGGTGTCACCCTGCCCTTGCAGCGCTCGCTGCATTTCGGTCCGCACACCTCGGAATTCCTTTCCGGCATCAGCGAGCGCATGGCGCAGCACGATATCGATATCGTGGTGACCCCGATCGATGCCGACGACGAAGTGCCGGTGTTCCGCCGGCTGGTCGCCAGCAAGCGCGTCGATGCCCTAGTGCTTTCGGCCCCGACGCCCAATGACGAGCGCATCGCGGCGCTCACCGAACTGGGCATGCCGTTCCTGATGCACGGGCGCGCCGACAACGTGAAGATCCCGCACGCCTGGCTCGATATCGACAACGAGGGTGCCTTCCGCCGCGCCACCAGCCACCTGCTCGACCTCGGCCACACCCGCATCGCCATGATCAACGGCCCCGAGGACCAGACCTTCGCCATCCACCGCCTCCGCGGCTTTCGCAGCGCCATCGAGGCGCGCGGGTTGACGCCCGATCCGCAACTGATCGGCGGCGGCCGCTTCACCGACGAAAACGGCTTCCGCCTGGCGCAGGCGTTTCTCGAGCGCCGCCCGCGCCCCACCGCCTTCCTCGCCGGCTCGATGATGACGGCGCTGGGGGTCTTTCGCGCCATCCGGCTGGCCGGGCTGGAACTGGGCAAGGACGTGTCGATGATCGCCCACGACGACGTCTTCCCCTATCTCAACGCCGACAACATGGTCCCCTCGATGTCGACGACCCGCTCCTCGATCCGCGCCGCCGGGGCCCGCATCGCCGAGCTGCTGCTGCAGATGCAGGACGGCAAGCCGCCGGAATCGATCCACGAACTGTGGCCGGTGGAACTGGTGCTGCGTGAGTCGACGGGACCGGCGCCCAGGTAGGACAACTCTCCGGCTACACGCGCCGCCGGTGCGAGCTGCCCCCCACCCCTGTCCCCTCCCCGCAAGGGGGATGGAGATCCTCACACCGATATCGCAATCTGCGTCTCCCTCCCCCTTGCGGGGAGGGATTAAGGGTGGGGGTCCACAGCCACCGGCTCATCCCACCAGGCCCCTACCCCGACGGCATCAGCCCGGCGTGCGGATTGTCCACCTGCCACGCAATCACCGTGGCACTGTCCGTGCCGCCCAACCGGTGCAGCTCCGCCAGCATCGAGGAGATCGAGCCCGATACCCCCGCCGGCGACAGCAACTCCCGGCTCACCCGCGAGGGATCCTCGAACGGCCGGTCGCCAACCTCGAGCAGGCCATCGGTCACCATGGCGATAGTGTTGATCCCCTGCCGCAACTGCCGGATTCCGGTGGCAAAGCACGGCTCGCTCAATGCGACACTGTTCCGCTCGCCGATCCACTCGAAATAGTTGCGCACCGTGAGGGTGAACTGCCCAAGACGCTGCAACTCGGGGTGCAGCAGATAGAGCTGGTTGTCGCCGATCGACAGCCACATCAGATAGCCCCCCTGCTGGAAGCAGACGAGGCAGGCTGTCTCGCCGCGCACCTCTTCCATCCGCTCACCGGCTGCCAGCAGCAGGTGTGTCACTGCCGACTGTACGGCAATGAGCGACGGCATCGGCTGCTCGATCAGCGCCAGCAGTTCTGCTTTCCCCGCCTCGAACAGTTCGAGCACCGCATCAGCGCTCTCGGAACTCGCATGTGCATCGAGGATGACGGCGAACACCCAGTCCTCGCCCGCCCACACCAGCGCCGCGTCCTCGTTCTTCCTAGCGCCCGCGGCAGCGTTGCCGCCACACAGCCCAATGGTCACTCGGGCCGCAGTATGGATCCTCGGCCCCTCGAGGCATGGATCGACACTGCCGCTCCAGACGAAGTTCTGCATCGACCTGTCCTTGCCCTTCGAGGCCGACGATAGGTTGGCTCGACCGGCTGTCAACCGCCTCTACCGCCCGCAGCCCGCATCGAGTTTCGGCGCCAGCCATTCCAGCGCCGGCACGATCTGCCGTTGCCAGGTGTCCCAGTAGTGTCGGCCCGCCGTCACCCGCAGCGTCGTGTCGATGCCGAGTTGCTTCAGTCCGTTGTGATACTCGGCCGACGCGAGGATCAGGTCGGGGAAATCGGCGTCGCCGATGGCGAAATAGAAGGCGGGCTGGTTCGCCGCGCGCCTGAGCCTGGGCAGCAGCGTGAACGGGTTGGCCGCATTGAAGCGCTTGCTATCGAACGGCGTGCCGAAGACGTTGCGGTAGAGTTCGGGCAGCCAGCGGCTACGCGGATCGCTCCGCTCCAGCGGCTTGTGCAACGCTCCCGAAAAACTCATCGCCGCGCCATAGGTGTCCGGGTGGTTGATCGCCTGCAGCACAGCGCCGACGCCACCCATCGACACCCCGCCGATCGCCCGCCCTGTGCGGCATTTCGCGGTGGGGTACCTCGCGTCGATAGCCGCGACTAGGTCGGTGGCAAAGGCGGTATCGATCAGTCCGAACCCCTCGGGGTCGGGGTTGTCGACATACCAGCTGTCCCCCGCCCCCGGCGCCACCACCATCAGCGGCGGGATGCGACCGTCGGCCAGCGCGCGGTCGAGGATCTGTCCGAGATTGCCCCAGGTGAACCAGTCGCCATCCGCCCCGCTCATGCCGTGCAGAAGGTAGACCACCGGCCAGCGCTCGCCCTCCGGCGGCGCCGGAAACGGCGTGTAAACCGCATAGGGGATCGGCCGGCCCAAAGTCGGGCTCTCGGCGGTGAGCCCGAATGTCACGATCCCTGCCGCTTGTGCTGCCGTAGCCGCAAGCACCATCGCTGCCGCGCTTAGCGCAGCCAGAAGTTTCAGCTTCAATGTATCCCCCTCGGATCGCCGGTTTGCGGCGAGTTCAATGTGCAAAGTAGATGCAGGAAAACGTTTTCCTATCTGGTATCGTATGGGGGTTGCGGGAGTTGAGCAACTGGGCCGAAAGACGATACTGGCGGCGTGACACGGCCGGTGCAAAGTGCGTCCCCTCGCCCCCCTGGGGAGAGGGTTAGGGGGAGGGGCGCCAAGCACACGGGACGTGCGCCTTGGGGAGCTTTGGTGACGAAGCCAGCTGGTTCGGCGCGCTTGGCGCCCCTCACCCCGGCCCTCTCCCCAGAGGGGCGAGGGGGCGTTGTGGCACCGCCGGCGCAAACAGTGAGCCATGCGCCGCTAGAGAAGGGTACGCTGACTGCTGGCTTCGGAGACCTCGTCCCCTATCCCCGCCGCTCGCTCAGAAAGCTGTCCAGCAGCCATTGCCCCGCCGGCCCCGGCGGATTGCTTCGCGACCACAGCGCATCGACCGGCAGGAGCCGCGGCCAGCCGCGCGGCGTCAGCTCCGCCAGCGTGTCGCCGGCATATTGGCGGACCAGCCAGTCCGGCAGTTCGGCCCAGCCGAAACCCTGCTGCGTCAGCTCCAGCAGCATCAGGTAGCTCGGCGCCGACCAGGCGAGGCCGAGTGGCCGCGCGCCGCCGCCGACATAACTCTTGAGGTAGATCTGTCGGCTCGCCGCCAACTGCTCGGCGCTGGGGCTGCCGATAGCGGCGAGCGGATGCGCGCGCGCCACGAACACCCCCGTGCGGGTCGGCTGCGCCAGCCGGGCCGAGGCGATGCCGCCGGGGTAGGACACCTCGGCAGCAGTCACCGCCAGGTGCGCCCGGCCGGACTGCAGGAGGTCGATGACATCGGGTCCCTCGGCGATCAGGCATTCCAGTTCGATATCGCGATAGCGCCGCTCGAATTCCTGCATCAGCTCGAGATGGTCGCTCTGCCCGTAGGTGTCGGAGAGGACAATAGTCAGCCGCGGCTCCACCTTGTCCGAGAGCCTGAGGCTCAAGGCTTCGAGCCGATCGCTCGCGGCGAGAATCTCCTGCACATGCGCCAGCACCCGTCGTCCGGCTGCGGTCAACGCCGGCAGGCGGCTCGAGCGGTCGAACAAGGTGAGATCAAGATCGGCCTCGAGATTGGCGATCGCCGTGCTGATGGTCGACTGGCTCTTGTTGAGCTGCCGCGCCGCTGCCGAGAACGAGCCGAGCGCCGCCGCGGCGGCGAACGCTTCCATGGCTTCGGGGGAGTATTGCATCTATCGATACTCTCGATGGTATCTATCTTGGTATACCTGAAAAATCGATGCTAGGTCGAGGCGAAATCGAACAGCTGAAGTGTGAGAACACCATGCAACTCCAGAACCGCTCTTTCCTCGAACGCATCGGCCACGCGGTCGGCTTCGAAGTCATCGCACTGGTCATCTGTGCGCCCATCGCCGCCTGGCTGCTGGACCGGCCCCTCGGCCATGTCGGCCTGCTCGCCATCTTGCTCTCGACCACCGCCATGGGCTGGAACGTCGTCTACAATTTCGGCTTCGACCGCTTCTGGCCGGCCGAGCGCGTCCCGCGCACCCTCGGTGTCAGGGCCCTGCATGCGCTTGGCTTCGAAGGCGGCCTGGTGCTGGTCGGCGTGCCGCTGGCGGCATGGCTGCTCAACATCTCGCTGGTCCAGGCCTTCGTGCTCGATATCGGCTTCTTCCTGTTCTTCCTGCCCTATGCGTTTGCGTACAACTGGGCCTATGACGGGCTCAGGGCGCTGTGGGTGGGGCGGAAGGTGGCGGGGGTTTAGTCCCCGTGGCTCCCCACGAACCTCCCCGCCTAAACCGCCTTCAACAACCTCAAATGATTGTCGAAGTTCAGCTCGAACGTCGTCAGCGGCGCCGGCGAGCCAGCGAACCCGCCCAGCGCCCCCTCCCCGCTCGAGGCCAATAGCCCCACGCGGTCGGGTGCAATGCCGCAGCCGTTCTCGAGCCCGAGGCTCGCCACCACCGTTGCGGTGTCCGGATCGATTGCGAGGATGGTGTTGCCTTCCGGTGAGGAGACGCCGATCAGCCCGCCATCGGCCGAGGCGGCGACCGAGCCGATATAGTTGCGCATCTCCCCGAGCGTCGCGTCGGGCAGTTCGATCAGCCGGATTTCGCCGTCGCGCGTCGCATACCCCACCAGTTGCGGGCGGTCGGCCGAAGGCCCGCGGAACTGGCAGCCGAACCAGACGCGGCCCTTGTGGTCGAACGCCATGTGGCGGATCGACAGCTGGTGCAGCCCGCCATCGAGCCGCAACTGCCCGATCAACCCACCGGACCGTCGGTCGACGAAGGCGATCGAGGGATCCATGGTGTCGAGATTGAGTTCGGCCCGCCCGTAATCGGGGTGCGTCTCGATCCCGCCATTGGCGACCACGAAGGTCTCGCCGTCGGGCATCAGCAGCATCTCGTGCGGGCCGGTGCCAAAAGTGTCGAACTCGCCGATCCGCCTGAAGCCGCCGGCAACGTCGTAGATGCCGATCACCCCGCGCGCATTGTCGAAGTCGTTCTCGGTGGCATAGAGCAGCTTGCCATCGGGGGAGAAGGCGCCGTGGCCAAAGAAATGCCGGCCCTCGACGCTGGTCAGCGTCTGCGGCTTGCTCGCACCGTTGGGGTCGAAGATCACCGCGAAGGTGCCGGGCTGGCGGGCGAACACCACCCCCTGCCCTGATGTCGGCGAGAAGGTGATGTCGTGTCCGCGCTCCGGCAGCTCGACGGTTGAGATCACCGATCCGGTTTCGCTCACCAGCGCAGCGGCAAAGCCGCCCTCGCGCTTCTGGATCGAAGACGCAAAGACCAGTTCGGCGCGTTCCAGCGCTTCGGCGCGGCGCGGCAGCAGCGAGGCGGCGAACCCCACCCCAGCAGCTTTCAGGAAGGCGCGGCGCTGCCACATGCTCAGTCTCCGTCGAGCGACGAGAAGCCGACCGACAGGCCGAGCGCCGCCGCGAGGTTTTCGCCCAGGATCGTGTCGAGCGATTGGGTGACGATCACCAGGTAGTCGAGCGCCTTCTTCTGCCTGGGGTCATCGAGCGCCTGCTCGACCGGCTCGGTCACCACCTTGCCGGCGCGCTCGGCATTGCCGAACTCGAAGGCCGCACTGTTGCCGACCCAGAGGTTATCGGCCGTCGTCGCCTCGGCGATGCGGGATTTTTCGAGCAGCGCCTCGAGCCCTTCGAAATTGGCTGATATCGACGGCACCGTCATGCCGGAGCGCCAGAACAAAGCCGATTTCGGCTTCGGCGCGGCGCCGTCGCGGCCGAGAAACGGCAATAGCCGCTGGTCGCGGATCGCCTCGGTGCCATGCGCCAGGAGCCCGGTCAGCGCCTCGGCCACCTCGCGGAAACTGCGATAGTCCGGGTCGCTCTCGGAGGGTTCGAGCAGCCGTTTCGAGATCCCCGCCGGGTCGTTCCACTCGGCCGACAGAGCCGTTGCGGTCTCGGCCTGCAGCGTGGTGATGGCATGGGCATAGCCGCAGCGGAAGGCGCCTTCGGGGCTGGCAAGCTGGTCGGCACCGGTGCCGAACAGCAGGAACTCGAGGGCTCCCAGCCCCTGCATGGCGACGCTCTTGCCGCCCAGCTTCTTGGGGTCAGTGGCATCGGGGTCGGCATCGGCGAGCACGCCCTGCACCTGCTTCAGTGCGATGCCCTTGCGATCGGGCCAGAACAGCACCTTGTCGTAGCGGTTCTCCACCATCAGCGGCCCGAGCCGGTAGAGCTCGACCCGCGACCAGGCGGTGACCGCAGCCTTGAACTGGCCTCGAGCAGTCTCGAGGCCCGCCTCGGATGGGGCATCGCAAAGGCCGGCAACGTCGCGCTCGAGCGCCGCCGTCGCTTCGGCATACTGCGCGAAGCCCGGCCGGATCGCTTCGGTGATCGCCAGCGACACCACCTGCTCGGCCGTCAGTTTCTGCTCCTCGGCCGCGACGGGCAGCGCGACCAGCGCCAGGGCAACGGCAAGCAACAGGCGCATCAGAGCGACTCCAGGAAGGCGATCAGATCATCGCGCTCGGATTTCGGCATGTTTGCGAACGCGTCGCGCGATTTCTGCGCCTCGCCGCCATGCCAGAGGATGGCCTCGGTGAGGTTGCGCGCCCGCCCGTCATGCAGGAATTCGGTGTGACCGGAGACCGTCTCGGTGAGCCCGATCCCCCATAGCGGCGGGGTCTTCCACTCGTAGCCGTCGGCATCGCCCTCGGGCCGGTTGTCGGCCAGCCCCTCGCCCATGTCGTGCAGCAACAGGTCGGTATAGGGCCAGATCAGCTGGAACTTGTGCGCCTCGATCGGCGCCTTGCGCGAGGTCACGTATTTGGGCGTATGGCAGGCCGTGCAGTTGGCCGAGTAGAACGCCTGCTTGCCGCGCAGCACCTGCGGGTCGTCGACCTTGCGCCGCTGCGGCACGCCCAGATTCTGCGAATAGAACGTCACGAGGTCGAGCACCGGATCGGGCGCCTCGGATGGCCCGAGCCGCGCCTGTTCGCCGGTCGGCGCCGTAAGGCACTCGGCCTCTGCGGCGGTGCAATCGCCATGGGGCTTCATCACCAGCGGCGTCGAGATGCCGATATCGCCGGCAAAGGCATCGGCCGACTGCGCCCTTATGCTGGCGGCGCCCGCCTTCCAGCCGAAGCGGCCGAGCGCCCGCTGCCCGCTGACGGCATCGAGCACCATGTTCGGCTTGCCGGAAATGCCGTCGCCGTCACGATCATCGGGGTCGGCCTTTCTGAGGATATCCTCGGCCGGCACCTGCTCGAGCAGCCCGAGCCCGATCATCTGCGGCGCGACGCGCGGGCTGAGCATCACGTCGTCGGCCATCGGCCCGTAGGCGAGATCGGCGACCGAATATGTCGGCCGGCGCAGTGTCACCACCGTGCCATCGCCAAGCGTCACCGGCTCGTCGGCATAACTGATCACCATCTTGCCTTCGGGCTTGACGCCCTGAATGGCGAAATCCTGCAGCTGGCCGCCATAGCTCGGCTCCTCGATCACCTTGGCGCCGGCGAGCAGCGCGGCATGATCGGCATCATCGCGCGGCGGGATCGACAGGCGGAGGAACATCGACACGGCATCGTCGCCATTGCCCGAAGGCGTGTGGCCGCGCCCATCCTTCAGGTGGCAGTTCTGGCAGCCGCGCGCATTGAACAGCGGCCCGAGGCCATCCGATGCTTCGGTGGAAGCCGGTGCCGACACCCAGAGCTTCCTGAACAGCGCGTTGCCGAGCTTGAACTCGGCTTCCTGCTCGAAGCTGATATTGGCCGACGAGAACGAGAAGATGTCCTGGTTGACGCGCTTCTTCACCGTACCGGCGCCGCCGGGCAGCTGCTCGAAATTCTCAGGCTTGGTAAAATCGCTCGTCGGCGCGGTGACCGCCTGAACCCGCTTCAGGTCCTTGGGGGTCAGATCGGAACGGGTCCCGCCGTCGCTGGCGACGGCGAGACCCGCGATAAGGGTTATGACCAGGAAAACGGTCAAGCGCTTGTGCATGTCTCGCACTCTAGGCTTCCCGGCCATGGACCGGGATCAAATGCAGCAGCGCGGATTCTGGCAACCCGCGATGCCGATAAAGCTTTGGAAAACCCAAGCCCGACTAGGGCTCGACTACTGGAACACGGCGTCCGGGTTGGTCAGGCTGTCCGACTGCTCGATGGTCACGGTGTCGCCGAGCTCCAGCAGCGCCACGGCGCGCTCGATACCACGGGTCTGGGCAATCAGGCCATCGATGGCCGCCTGCACAACCGCGTTACCTTCAACATTCCCCTCGGCGATCATCTGGTCGTACTTTTCGATCGTATCGCCGCGGGTCTTCATCGCTTCCATCTTGACGATGGTGTCGGCCAGCTGCGCCTTGAGTTCGGTATCGACGGCGGCATCCTTCGACGCGATCAGTTCGGAGATCGACGGGCCCTCGACCACCGAACCGTCGACCCGGGTGTACTTGCCCAGATAGACGTTCTGGATGCCGATCGCGTCGTTGAGGTGCGAGATGTAGGTATTGTCCGAGAAGCAGTCGTGCTCCTCCTCCGGATCATGCAGCAACAGGCCCAGCTTCATGCGCTCGCCGGCCAGCTCGCCGAACGACAGCGAGCCCATGCCGGTGAGGATGGTGGCGAGTCCCTGCCCGGCCAATGCCGTGCGGGCCGCGCCGCCTTCCTGCCAGTTGGCGACCATTTCCTCGAGATCGGTGACGAGGAGATCGGTCGCCGCGTCGAGATACTGGCCGCGCCGCTTGGCGTTCGCCTCGGTCGAATAGTCGGTGAACGGCCGCTCGCCGGCACCCGCTTCCGTGCCGTGCAGATCCTGCCCCCAGAGCAGGAACTCGATGGCGTGGTAGCCGGTGGCGACATTGGCTTCGATGCCGCCGGCTTCCTGCAGGGTGTCCTGCAGAAACGCCGGGGTGATCTCGGCCGCATCGACCTCGGTGCCGTCGATGGTGATCTTGGAGTTGGCGATGATGTTGGCGGTGTAGAGCCCGTTCTCGTCGCTCTCGGTGCCGTAGGAGGCATCGACATAGTCGATCAGGCCCTCGTCCAGCGGCCAGGCGTTCACCCGCCCTTCCCACTCGTCGACAATCGGGTTGCCGAAGCGGAACGCTTCGGTCTGCTGGTAGGACGGACGCGAGGCCTTCCAGGCATCGCGCGCCGCGGCCAGGGTTTCCTCGCTCGGGTTGGCGATCAGCGCGTCGGTCGCCGCATCGAGCGCCTTTGCCGTAATCAGCGCGTCCTCATAACCGGCGAGCGCGATATCGGCGTAGGTCTTCAGGATGGCCTCGGCATTGGGTTCGGCTGCATTTGCGACGCCGGCGCCCATCGCCGCCATGCCGATCGAAAGGGCAAGCGTGCTGATCTTCATTGCGGAAATCTCCTGGAGCAGGCCGGTTCCGGCCCGTTGCTGAGCGCGGCCTATCAAAGTGGATAGTCCGCTTCAAGAAATATCGACCCAGCTTGGAACGGCTCTAAACTGCAGTTCCTCCGCCCATCTCGACTCGTCCAAGCAAAACGGGCACTGTCACAATTGTCACAATTGGCTTCGGAGGGGGTCCGAACGCTGTATCGCCTGCGCCGCCTGACTTTATCGGGGCTGCCGATTGCCCGGATTCCACTACGGCACCTTGGGGGTGTCACGTGGCTGTCATACGGCCAAAATAGGTGAAGCGCGGCTTTAGGGGCTCCTCCCGAGTCAGGACAAGAAGCCAAAATTCCAGGGAGACTTGAGAATGATCTTCAAGAATGCGCTCGTCGCTTCGGTTTCGGTCGCGGCCCTCGCCGCTTCGACCTTCACCGTCTCGGCGCAGACCGACCTTGCCGCCCTTTACGAAGCCGCCAAGGCCGAGGGCCAGCTGACCACCATCGCCCTGCCGCACGACTGGTGCGGCTACGGCGCCATCATCGACGCCTTCAAGGCCAAGTATCCGGGCATCACCGTCAACGAGCTGAACCCGGATGCCGGCTCGGCCGACGAGATCGAAGCGATCAAGGCCAACAAGGGCAATACCGGCCCGCAGGCCCCCGACGTGATCGACGTCGGCCTCAGCTTCGGCCCCTCGGCCAAGGCCGAAGGCCTGATCCAGCCGTACAAGGTCTCGACCTGGGACACGATCCCGGATTCGGCCAAGGACGCTGAAGGCTACTGGTACGGCGATTATTACGGCGTGCTGTCGTTCCTCGTGAACACCGACCTCGTCTCCAAGGTCCCGACTTCGTGGGCCGACCTCAAGGCGGCCGACTATGCCAACGCCGTGGCGCTCGCCGGTGATCCGCGTGCCGCCAACCAGGCCATCCAGGGCGTCTATGGCGCCGGCCTCTCGACCGGTGCGACCGACGCCAAGGCGGCTGCCGACGCCGGCCTCGCCTACTTCGCCGAGCTCAACAAATCCGGCAACTTCGTTCCGGTGATCGGCAAGGCCGCCTCGACCGCCCAGGGCACCACCCCGATCGTGGTGGCGTGGGACTACAATGCTCTCGCCTGGCGCGATGGCTTTGCCGGTAACCCCAAGGCCGAAGTGGTCGTGCCGTCCGACAGCGTCGTCGCCGGCGTCTACATCCAGGCGATCTCGGCTTTCGCGCCGCATCCGAACGCCGCCAAGCTCTGGATGGAGTACCTCTATTCCGATGAAGGCCAGCTCGGCTGGCTCGCCGGCTACTGCCACCCGATCCGCTTCAACGACCTTGCCGCCAACGGCAAGGTGCCGCAGGAGCTGCTCGACAAGCTGCCGCCGGCCGACGCCTATGCCAAGGCCGTGTTCCCCACCCTCGACGAGCAGGCTGCCGCCAAGGAAGTGATCACCGGCCAGTGGGACGCCGTCGTCGGCGCCAACGTCCAGTAATATGGCCAATGTCAGCTCTGCGGCTGACCCCGCGGCCGGCCCGGTTTCCACCGGGCCGGCCGTGCGCGTCGGTGGAAACCCGTTCCGGTTCTTTTCTCAGCTCCGCCTCGGCGACCTGATCGCCATCGCGCCCTTCATCGTCTTCGCCCTGCTGTTCCTGTTGATCCCGACGCTCGGCCTGGTGGTCGGCGCCTTCCAGGACGGCGACGGCAACTTCACCCTGCAGAACATCATGGATCTGGGGACGCCGCAGATCCTTGCCTCGTTCTGGATTTCGATCCGCGTCTCGGCCGCCTCGGCTCTGCTTGGCGCCGGCATCGGGCTCATCATTGCGCTGGCCATCATTCGCGGCCGCCTGCCCTCTGCCATCCGTTCCACGGTGATGACGTTTTCCGGCGTCGCCTCGAACTTTGCCGGCATCCCGCTGGCTTTCGCCTTCCTTGCGACGCTCGGGCGGCTCGGGCTGGTCACCGTGCTGCTGAAGTTCGTCGGCTTCGATCTCTACAAGTCCGGCTTCAACCTCCTCAGCTTCTGGGGCCTCACCATCACCTATCTCTATTTCCAGATCCCGCTGATGATCCTGATCATCGCGCCGGCGATCGATGGGTTGAAGAAGGAGTGGGGCGAGGCCGCGGCGACGCTCGGCGCCACCAACGGCCAGTTCTGGCGCTATATCGGGCTGCCGGTGCTGTGGCCGAACCTGCTCGGCACGCTGTCGCTGCTGTTCGCCAATGCGTTCGGGGCGATTGCGACGGCCTATGCCCTTACCGGCTCTTCGCTCAACATCGTGCCGATCCTGCTCTATGCCCAGATCCGCGGCGACGTGCTGCACAACCCCGGCCTCGGCGCCGCGCTGGCGCTCGGCATGATCGTCATCACGGCTTTTGCCAATGTCATCTATCTCGTGATCCGCACCCGCGCCGAGAGGTGGCTCAAGTGAAGTCGGGCAGGCTCTGGAGCTGGATCATCTTTGCGCTCGGCGCGGCCTATTTCTTGCTGCCGCTGCTCGCCACCTTCGAGTTCTCGCTGCGCATCCGCCGCGAGGGCTACACCTTCGATGCCTACACCTCGGTGTTCTCCGACGGGCGCTTCCAGGCCTCGTTCAGCTATTCGCTGATCGTCGGCATCTGCGCCATCGTCGTCGGGCTGCTGATCGTCGTGCCCGCCGCCTATTATGTGCGGCTGCGCGCCCCGCATCTGAGACCGATCATCGAGTTCATCACCCTGCTGCCGCTGATCATCCCGGCGATCATTTTGGTGTTCGGCTACATCCGGATGTACAACACCTCGTCGCCGCTGCCGCTGCTGGGCACGAACCTGGGCACCGATATCCTCCTCACCCTCGCCTATGTGGCGCTGGCTTTGCCCTACATGTATCGGGCAGTGGATACCGGGTTGCGCACCATCGATGTGCAGACCCTCACCGAGGCCGCCAACATCCTCGGCGCCAACCAGGCGACCATCATCGCCCAGGTGATCTTTCCCAACATCATCGTCGCGGTGTTGTCGGGCGCCTTCCTGACGCTCGCCATCGTCATCGGCGAGTTCACCATCGCGAGCCTGCTCAACCGGCAGGTGTTCGGCGTCTACATGCAGAATATCGGCGCCAACCGGGCGTTCGAGCCCGCCGCGCTCGCCGTCATTTCGTTCGTCATCACCTGGGGCGCCATGGGCATGATCCAGCTGCTCGCCCGCTTCGCCCCCAAAACCGCTCGTAGGGACTAGACATGGCAACCGAATTCCTGCGCCAAGAATTCCTGCGTATCGAAAAGCTGGTCAAAGCCTTCGGCGGCAACCAGGTGGTCAAGGGCGTCGACCTCGCGTTCGACAAGGGCGAGTTCGTCAGCCTGCTCGGCCCCTCCGGCTGCGGCAAGACCACCATCCTCAGGATGATCGCCGGCTTCGAGCGACCGGACTCCGGCCGCATCCTGGTCGAAGGCAAGGATATTTCCGGCCTCGCGCCCAACCAGCGCAAGATCGGCATGGTGTTCCAGGCCTATGCGCTGTTCCCCAACATGAACGTCGCCGACAATATCGGCTTCGGGCTGAAGATCGCCGGCATGCCCAAGCCGCAGCGCGAAGCACGGGTCGAGGAGATGCTGAAGCTGATCGGCCTTTCCGGTTACGGCAAGCGCTACCCGTTCGAACTTTCGGGCGGCCAGCAGCAGCGCGTGGCGCTGGCCCGCGCCCTGGCGCCCAGCCCCCGCATGCTGCTGCTCGACGAACCGCTGTCGGCCCTCGACGCCAAGATCCGCGTCTCGCTGCGCGAACAGATCCGCCAGATCCAGCGCGAACTGGGGATCACCACGGTGTTCGTCACCCACGACCAGGAGGAGGCGCTGTCGATCTCCGACCGCATCGTGGTGCTCAACACCGGTAATGTCGAGCAGTTCGGCCAGCCATTCGAGATCTACAACCGGCCGCAGACCAGGTTCGTCGCGACCTTCGTCGGCACCCTCAACACACTGAACGCCACCGTGGCCGACGCCGGCCAGAAGACCGTGACGCTGGGCGGCACCACCGTCACCATCCCGGCCTTGCCCGCTTCGGCGCGCAACGGCGAAGCGGTGGCGCTCACCATGCGGCCCGAAGCCGTGTCGCTCGCCAATGGCGCGGCGCGCGACATCGTGCTCGACGGCAAGGTGGCCGAAGTCAGCTTCCTCGGCTCGGTCATCCGGCTGAAGGTCGACCTCGGCGACAACGCGGTCAATCTCGACACCTTCAACGACCAGCGCACCCCACCACCGGCGCACGGCGCCCCGGTGCGGATCGGCATCGCCTCGAGCGACGTGCTGGTGCTGGAGCGGTAGGTACGCCGCACCAGCAAATTTCTTCTCCCCTCCTCCATTCCACCAGCAACACTTTGACCCGCAAGCCGATTCACCCGCGCGCCATCGTGCTCTAAGGTGCCCGCAAATCGCGGAGCACTCATGACCACCCCCCTTGTCACCACCGACTGGCTCGCCGAACACATCGACGACCCCAACATCGTCCTCGTCGATGCCAGCTGGTACATGCCGGCCGCCAACCGCAGCGGGCGGGCCGAATATCTGAACAGCCACCTGCCCGGCGCGGTGTTCTTCGGTATCGACGATATCGCGGACAAGACCACCACCCTGCCCCACATGCTGCCGACGCCGGCAGCCTTTGCCGAGGCGGTGGGCAAGCTCGGTATCGCCGATACCGACACCATCGTCGTCTATGACGAAGCCGGCGTGTTCGCCGCGCCGCGCGTCTGGTGGAGCTTCCGGACGATGGGGGCCAAAGACGTGCGCGTGCTCGACGGCGGCGGCCCGAAATGGCGCGCCGAGGGCCGGCCCACGGCGTCAGGCGAGGAATACCCGACACCGCGCACCTTCGTGCCGCACTACCAGCCCGCTCTGGTGCAGGATTTCGACGCGGTACTCGGGCTCACCAGTTCGAAAGCCAAAGCCATCGTCGACGCCCGCCCCGGCGACCGCTTCCGCGGCGAAGCGCCGGAGCCGCGCCCCGGCCTCGCCTCGGGCCATATCCCGGGCAGCCTCAGCGTGCCATCGAGCGACGTCACGGCGAATGGCCAGCTGAAATCGGCAGCGGAGCTGCGGGCGCTGTTCGACAAGGCCGGAGTCGATGTGACCAAGCCCATCGTCACCAGCTGCGGTTCGGGCGTGACGGCGTCGACCGTGGCGCTGGCGCTGGCGATTGCCGGGGCCAAGGATGTCGCGGTCTATGACGGGTCATGGACCGAATGGGGTGGTCGGGCTGATGCGCCGGTGGAACGGGGCTGAGGCGGGCTGACGGGGACGGAGGGATCTGGCCTCGCCTCCGCCACGCGCTGTTGCGGTGCACCTTGGCGGTGGTGTGGCGGCACGGCACCCTGTGAGGTGACCGTATGTTGCGTCTGCGAGCCGTACTGATAGGTTCCCGCCGGGTCAGCGAGGGGCAAGCGTGAGCTTTCGACATTGGGTACGCCGAGAGGCGATAGGATTCGCACTGGCCAAGGTGGCGCCACCGCGCATCCCCCTGAGCGATCGAGGGAAGGTGGCTCGTCGTGACTATGCTGTGGTCTATCTGAGGGATGAGGACGCGGGTTATCGCTACGTGTTGTCTTACACGACGGCCCGGGGCGTTCGTGCAAAAGCCTTCAAGGACGGAGCTGACGCGGAATCGGAGGTGTCCTTACTGAACTACGCTCTCCCCGACCTTAGACTGCTGATTGTCCAGTACATTGGTGAGATCGAGATTCGCTACGACTCGGACTCCGAGTACCTTCTGCACTACTTCCTCGATTGGCCACGCTTCCTATTGGCCAGCGACCGCATGGCGCAGGCCTGGTTCAATACCAGCCGCCTTGTCAGAGAGGATCGGATCAAGGTGTTGCGCATCTTTGTTGAGACGACGCTCAAACGCCGGGACACCAAGTTCAGCGAAGTTGGCCTTATGAGCGAAATCTACGGCCCGCGCTGGGCATTGCACCCGAAGCATGAGGAGATGCTGACTTACTATCGCCTCGTCCTCGAGTCACTTGCAAAGAGCGAGGATCTAGCATTCGCAGGACACGCGTTCCGTCTCGAGGGTGGTGGGTTGAAGACCTTGGCCGACTATGAGTTGGAGGAACGGCGCCACCGAGACAATCGGTCGAGGCAAACCGTGCTGGCGATCCTGACCGCCGTTCTCATGTTGATCGCAGGAGGACAGCTTTGGCTAACGTGGAACCCGGTCGCAACCATTGGACCATCCACCAAACATGTCGAGCAAGCGCCACCAACACCTCATACCTAAGCACGGCTCATGTGGCACCATCGTGCCGGGTTCACCTCCCCCTTAAAGGGGGAGGCCGGGAGGGGGCCGTCTCTCTCAGTCAGCGTCCCCCTACCCCCGCGAAACCCGCCAGCTCCTGACCTCGAACGGCCTGAGCTCCGCACCTTCACCCCGCTCCATCGGCTCCTCGAGAATGTTGAGGCTCTCGCCCAGCTTCCAGCCCTCCGGCACCGCCACCGCAAAATCGCCGCGCCGGCCTGATGGCTCGTACACCCGGAGCACCAGCCCGTTGCCGTCCTCGGCCGGCTTCAGTCCGGACAGCGCCGCCGGAATGCCCTCCACCCCGATCGGCTCGTAATGCACCGCGGCGACGCCGCTGGCCGCGGCGGCCAGCATCGGCTGGTTCAGGTCCTCGGCCTCCTCGCGCACCCGGCCCTCGTGCCACTCACCAGCATGCGGATAGAGCGCATAGGTGAAGCGCTGCCCGCCCTCGTCGGCCAGGGGGTCGGGGTAAACCGGCGAGCGCACGAGGCTCAGCCCCAGTACATTGCCCTTGGCGCTGTGCCCGTATTTCGCGTCGTTGAGCAGTGCCACGCCAAAACCCGGCTCGCTCATGTCGAGGAAGCGATGCCCCGGCACCTCGAACTGCGCCTGGTCCCAGCTGGTATTGTTGTGCGTGGTGCGCTGCACCACGCCGTTGGCATGCTCGAACGTCGCGTGCGTCGCCCGCACCGCCACCGGGGTCTGGGTGCGCAGCAGGCAGTGCCGGTCGTGCCAGTCGATCTCGGTGGCGATATCGAGCCGCACCCCGTTGGCTTCGAGGATATAGGTCTGGGTGACCGTCGAGGCGCGGAAGCGGCGGACAATGCGGATCGCGGCGCGGGTCGCACTGTCCTCGACCACCTTGATGCTCTCGGGCCGGTTCAGCTCGATGCCCTTCTTCGCGTAGTCTTCCTCGATGTCCCAGGCATCCCAGTCGCGCGGCTTGTCGGCCGGATAGACCCAGAGCTGGTTGCCAAGGCCGGCGAGCGCCTCGCGCCCCGTCGCCTTGTGGATGAGGCTGGTGACCGTGCCATCGGGCCCGATGCTGGCGCGCAGATGCGCGTTCTCGAGATGGGTGTCGCTGACGGATAGCCCCGGCAGTGGCTCGAGCGTGGCGCGGGTGAACACCTTGATGCCGAGCGGCGCCATTACGTCGGAACTGGAAAAATGCGTGCCGTCCGACAGCGTCACCCGCACCGGACGGCGGCTGAGCGAGGGGTTCACCACGATCACCGCGTCATGCACATCGCCGTTGGGGATGCGGTTGACGATCGACGACAGCGCCATCTGCTGGCGCGCCAGCGCGCGGCCAACGGCGTCATTCAGCTCGCGCTCGGCATCCTCGTAGACCTCGGCGATCGAGGAACCCGGCAGGATGTCGTGGAATTCGTTCTTCAATACCACGCGCCAGATATGCTCGAGGCTTTCCGGCTGTTCGCCACCCAGCAGCGCCGCGAGACCGGCCAGCGTCTCGGCGGTGATCAGCGCCCGCTCGGCCTGCCGGTGCGCCTTCTTGGTGGCGCTCTGCGTGGTGAGCGTCGCGCGGTGCAGTTCGAGATAGATGTCGCCCTGCCATACCGGCAGCTCGGTCTTCTTGCCGGTCGCGTGCGCCGCGGCGAAGAAATCCTCGACGCGGCTCCAGCGCGCCTTGGGCAGCACCGGGAAATCCCTCAGCTGCATCTCGCGTGTCACATATTCCGGCGTCACGCCGCCGCCGCCGTCGCCATAGCCCACTGCCAGCAGCGAGGTCTGGTGCTTCGGCTTCTGCATGAAGTTGCGCCAGGTCTTCAAAATGCTGAGCGGGTTCACCGCGCCGTTGTAGCCGTGCCAGGGGTTGTTGAAAGTGTGGGTCAGCACCCGCGAGCCGTCGATCCCCTCCCACCAGAACAGGTCGGCCGGGATGGTGTTGGTGTCGTTCCAGTTCACCTTGATGGTGAAGAACGAGTCGATACCGCCTTGTTTCAACAACTGAGGCAGCCCGCCTGAAAAGCCGAAGCAGTCGGGCAGCCAGCACACCCGGTGCCGCACCCCGAACTTCTGCTGGAAGTAGCGCTGGCCGTAGAGGATCTGCCGGGTCAGGCTTTCGCCGGTGGGCATGTTGGTGTCGGGTTCGACCCACATGCCGCCCACCGTCTCCCAGCCGCCGGCCAGGACCTTCGCCTTGATCTTCTGAAACAGCGAGGGATCGTCTTCCTCGATCTGCGCATAGTAGTGCGCCGTCGACTGGTTGAAGCGGAATCCCGACTGCGCCAGGTACTCGTTGCTCCCCTCCATCAGCGTCACCGCCGTCGAGAAGGTGCGGCGCATCTTGCGGCGCGTCTCGGCATAGGGCCAGAGCCAGGCGAGATCGATATGGGCGTGCCCCGTGAGGGCAATCTCGCCTTGCTGCGGGAAGCGCTGCTGGAGCTCGCGCAGGCGCTCGATCAATTTCAGATCCGCCTTGATGACGCTCTGGCGCTGCTCGTCGCTGAGCGGCGCCGGGTTGTCCTTCAGCGGCGGCAACTGCCAGATCTTCTGCTGGCCGCGCTGCGGCGCAAAGCGTGCGACATAATCATCCGACCCCGACGGCCAGTCGAGCCCATAGAAGGCTTCCTCGGCGGCGGCGATCAGGTGCGGCACCACCTCGTGCCCCTCGAGCTCGGTCGCCGCCTCATGTAGCTGCGTGAGCCGCAACCGGAAGGCGTCGACCGCGCCATCGAGCCAGTAGAGCTTCGCCTCGTTGAGCTGCGGCTTGCGCACCGGCTCGCCGAACGGCAGTCGCGCCACCGCTTCCGCCTCGATGCGGAAATCATGCGCCCTGACCGGAAATTCCTTGTGGTACGGGTCATTGCCGAAGCCGACATTATCGTCGGCATAGATCAGCGTCGCCAGCGCCTCGCCGCCAAGGTCGAGGTACAGCCGGGTTTCGGCGATCGGCCAGCTCGAGGGCACCGAAACGCCGACGGCAAAGTTCTGCACGCCGTCGCGGCTCGGCCAGGGCGCCCCGACTTCGATCGGCTTGCCGTTGAGCGTCCAGCCGCCTACCGGCACCGTCTCGCGCTCCCGCCACCAGGTGAGCTCATCCAGCCGCACCCTGATCCGGTCCAGCCGCTGCTCGATGGAGAGAGCCATGCGAAATATCCTCGTTGCAACGTTACAATTCGCGGCGGACAAAATCACAACTGGCCGCGGCCCGCTAGGGTGGTTCGCGCCTGCTCCACCACTCCTCTCCACCCGCGTCAGCAGTGTCACCGCGCCTGCCCGCTTTTCGTCGATGGACAGACTAGTCAGATATCGGCCGCATTTCGGTTTCCGCTGTGCGGCTTTCGTCCTTGCCCGGATTGCCACAGCGATACTAGACTTCACCACCGAGGAGGGGGCCGGTGCAGGACGATCGATGTGCACCGGCGCTGCCAAACATATCTGACAGGTGCGAGCAGAATGGCCCGTAGCGAAGCGGATAGAGGCGAGTACCCACTGACGGCGGCCGAACGGGTGGCCAACGAGCTGACCGAAACCATCCTCGGCACGCTCGCGCCCGGCGCCCAGATTCCCAGCGAAGCCGATATCGCCGCGCGCTTCGAGGTCAGCCGCCTGACGGTGCGCGAAGCGGTGAAGATGCTGGTCGGGCGTGGCCTGCTCCATATCGGCCGTGGCCGCCGGGCCATCGTGCGCGAGCCGGACAGTTCGGTGTTTGCAGCGCTACTGGTCGCCATCGTCCGCAACGACCCCAAGGGGTTGTTCGACCTGATCGAGCTGCGCATGGCGATGGAATCGCTGTCATCGGGGCTTGCCGCCAAGCGCGCCAGCCGTGCCGGCGTCCAGGCCATCGACGCCGCCATGCGCGACATGCGCAAGTCGGCGGCCGAGGCGGCCGATGGCGCGAATCCGGAGGCCGAAGCGCGCTTCCACGAGAGCGACCTGCAGTTCCACGAAGCCGTCGCCATGGCGAGCGGCAATCGCGTCATTGCCTTCATCTTCGAGGCCATGGCGAAACCCTTGCGCGAGAGCTTCGTCATGAGCCGGCGCGGCCAGACGCTGCGCGGCGCCGGCCGCTCCGAAACGCTGGAAGCCCACCAGGCTGTGCTCGACGCCATCCGAACCGGCAACCAGCGCGCCGCCGTCGACGCCATGCGGGCGCACTTAAAGAGCACGGAACTGGACATCCGCTCGCACCTCGCGAGTGGCGTGGCGGCGGCCTGAAGCGGATGGTGCAGCATGGGCCCCCTCGCCCCTGAGGGGAGAGGGCAAGCGAAGCTTGCGAGCGTCAGCGAGTTAGCGGAGCTCGGGTGAGGGGTTCAGCCTCTCGGTATGCTGGCTCATCCAGCCCCTGGTACCGCTTCACCCCTCATCCGGCGCTCCGCGCCACCTTCTCCCCTGAGGGGAGAAGGGAACCGGTGTCGCCGGAGCCCTACCCGTGGTTGATCATCACGTGGCGGACCGCCGTATAGTCTTCGAGCGCGTAGACCGACATGTCCTTGCCGTAGCCCGATTGCTTCAGCCCGCCATGCGGCATCTCGTTGACCAGCATGAAATGCGTGTTGATCCACGTACACCCATATTGCAGCCGCGCCGCCGTCTGCATCGCCTTCGACACATCCCTGGTCCACACCGATGATGCCAAGCCATAGTCGCTGTCATTGGCCCAGGCGATGGAATCCTCGGGGTCGGAGAAGCGGGTGACCGACACCACCGGCCCGAACACCTCGCGCCGGACGATCTCGTCCTGCTGCAGCGCTCCGGCGATCACCGTCGGCTCGTAGAAGAAGCCCCGGTCGCCCGACATGTGCCCGCCCGCGGTGATCTTGATATGCGGCAGTTCCGACGCCCGCTCGACGAAGCTCGCTACCCGGTCGCGCTGGCGCTTCGAAATCAGCGGCCCGATCTCGTTGAGCGTGTCGTCGGCCTGGTTGTACCTGATCGAGTTGACCGCCGAACTGAGGTCGGCCACGAGCTTGTCGTGGATCTTCGGGCCGGCATAGATCCGGCAGGCCGCGGTGCAATCCTGTCCGGCATTGTAGTACCCGAAGGCCTTGAGCCCGCTGACCACCGCTTCGAGGTCGGCATCGTCATAAACGATGACCGGCGCCTTGCCGCCGAGTTCGAGATGTGTGCGCTTCACCGATTTCGCCGCCGCCTGCAGCACCTTCTTGCCGGTCGCCACATCCCCGGTGATCGAGATCATGTTGATCCTGGGGTGGTTGATCAGCGCGTTGCCGACGCTGTCGCCGCGCCCGAGGATGACGTTGACCACGCCTTCGGGCAGCACTTCGGCGAACACCCGTGCCAGCTTCAGCGCCGTCAGCGGCGTCTGCTCGGATGGCTTGAACACCACGGTGTTGCCGCCGGCGATGGCCGGCGCCAGCTTCCACGCCATCATCATCAGCGGGTAGTTCCACGGCGCGATCGAGCCGACGACGCCGATCGGGTCGCGTCGCACCATCGAGGTATGGCCAGGCAGGTATTCGGCCGCGATGGCGCCCTGCATGTTGCGCACCGCACCGGCAAAGAAGCGCCAGCAATCGACGATGGCCGGGATCTCGTCATTCCTCACCGCATTGATCGGCTTGCCGCAGTTGAGCGCCTCGAGTGCCGCGAAACCGTCGGCATCGTCCTCGATCGCCTGCGCGATGCGCAGCAGATAATTCGAGCGCTGCCCGGGCGTCGTCCGCGACCAGCCGGCAAAGGCCTTCTCGGCCGCCAGCACCGCCGCATCGATCTGCGTGAGCGAGGCCTCCGGGATGGCGCGGATCAATTCCCCGGTCCTGGGATTGAGCACCTGCTCCGCGGTTTCCGTCCCCGCCTCGAAGCGCGAGCCGATCAGCATTTCGGTGTGCATTAGTGTCTCTCCCTAACTCGACTTTCAGTGCATGTGGCCACCCCCCTCCCAGCCTCCCCCACAAGGGGGGAGGTGTGGGCTGGTGCGGGTGGCAAGAGGCCTGCCAAAGCCCCGATCGGCACCTCCCCCCTTGTGGGGGAGGCTGGGAGGGGGGTGGCCAAGTGAACAGCAACCGGCATCACTTCCCCATCCCCGCCACCGTCTGGTCGCCGCCGCGGCTGAAGTAGAACGCCAACAGGATCGGCAGCAGCGTCACGATCACCACCACCATGGCGACCACATTGGTCACCGGGCGCTGCCGCGGCCGCACCAGTTCCTCGAGCATCCAGATCGGCAGCGTCTGCTGCTGGCCGGCGGTGAAGGTGGTGACGATCACTTCGTCGAAGCTCAGCGCAAAAGCCAGCATGCCGCCGGCGAGCAGCGCCGTGCCGATATTGGGCAGGATGACGTGGCGGAAGGTCTGGAACTTGTCGGCGCCCAGGTCCATCGCCGCCTCGATCATCGAGCCGGAGGTGCGGCGGAAGCGCGCCACCGCATTGTTGTAGACGACGACGATGCAGAAGGTCGCGTGCCCCAGCACGATCGTCCAGAACGAGAACGGGATCTCCATCAGGCTGAAGGCCGAACGCAGCGAGATGCCGGTGATGATGCCGGGCAGCGCGATGGGGAGGATCACCAGGAGAGAAATCGTCTCTCGCCCGAAGAACCGGGTGCCCGACACCGCTGCGGCGCAGAGCGTTCCCAGCACCAGCGCGATGGCGGTCGAGATCGCCGCCACCTGCACCGACAGCGTCAGCGCCTGCCAGACGTCGGGCCGGTTCCAGGTCACCTCGAACCATTTCAGCGTCAGCCCCGGCGGCGGCCACTGATAGGTCCGCTCTTCCGAGGAGAAGGCATAGAGAAAGATCAGCGCAATCGGCGCCAGCATGAAGAACAGCCCGCCGGCGGCGGCGAGCTTCAGCCCCCAGGGGGCGCGCGGCCCGTCAGAGCGCATCGAACGCCCCCATGCGCTTGGCCATCCACAGGTAGAGCCCCATGATGACGATCGGCACCACGGTGAAGGCGGCAGCCAGCGGGATGTTCCCGGCAGTACCCTGGTGCGCATAGACCGCCTGGCCGATGAAGAAGGCCGAGGTGCCGATGATCTGCGGGATGATGTAATCGCCCAGCGTCAGCGAAAAGGTGAAGATCGAACCGGCGACGATCCCCGGCAGCGCCAAGGGGAAGATCACCTTCCAGAACGTCTGCATCGGCGTCGCGCCGAGGTCCGAGGACGCATCGAGGAGGTTCGTCGGCACCCGCTCGATCGCCGCCTGGATCGGCAGGATCATGTAGGGCATCCAGACATAAAGAAAGACGAGGAAGGTGCCGGTATAGCTGATCGACAGCGAGTTGCCGCCGATCACCGGCAGTGACAGCCAGGCATCCAGCAGCCACGTCAGGTGCAGCTGCTCGAACACCCAGTTGAGGATGCCCTCCTTGGCGAGGATCAGCTTCCAGGCATAGACCTTGACCAGGTAGCTGGCCCAGAGCGGCAGCATGATGCCGAGATAGAACAGCGCCTTCCATTTGCCCCGCGCATAGCGCGCCGCCATGTAGGCGATGGGAAAGGCGATCAACGCCGAGGCGACCGTCACTGCGCCCGCCATGATCACGGTGCGCAGGATCACATCGAGGTTCTGCGGCTTTAGGAGCTCCGCATAGGTCTTGAGCGTGAACTCGTAATTGATCAGCCCCGAGAACTCGTCGATCGAGAAGAAGCTCTGCAGCAAGAGCGCGAACAGCGAGCCGACATAGACGATGCCGAGCCACAGCAGCGCCGGCAGCAGCAGCAGGAACACGAACAGTTTCGGCTGCCGCCAGAAGCGGTCGCTGAGCGCCCCGAGCCAGCCGCGCCGGTTCGGCAGGATCGCGCTCGAACTGGTCGCGGCGAGCGCGCTCACTCCGCCTCCTCCATCAGGTGCAGCGCTTCGCGCGCAAAGCCGATGGTCACCCGGTCGCCGTCGGCAGGCACGTCGGCGCCCGACGGCACCACCGCATGGAGCAGCGTGCCGTTGAGATCGATGCCGAGCCGGGTCGTCGCGCCCAGATAGGACCGCGATACCACTGTGCCGCTGAGCGGCGTATGCCCGCCCGTGCCGCGAACCAGGTGGATCGCCTCCGGCCGCAGCGAAGCCCAGCGCCGCTCTCCGGCAATGGTTTCGACGAATTCGGGCGCCAGCACATTGGACGAGCCGACGAAATCGGCAACGAAGCGCGAGTTGGGCCGGGTGTAGATGTCCTCGGGCGTCCCCACCTGCACCAGCTTGCCGAAATTGAACACCGCCACCCGGTCGGCCATCGACAGGGCCTCGCCCTGGTCGTGGGTGACGAAGATGAAGGTGATGCCGAGCGTCTTCTGCAGCGCCTTCAGCTCTTCCTGCATCTGCTCGCGCAGCTTGAGATCGAGCGCCCCGAGCGGCTCGTCGAGCAGAAGCACTTTGGGCTTGTTGACGATGGCGCGGGCCAGCGCCACCCGTTGTCGTTGCCCGCCCGAGAGCTGGCCGGGACGCCGCTCGCCATAACCACCGAGCTTGACCAGCTCGAGCGCCGCTTCGGCCTCGCGGGCCCGCGTCGTCCTGTCGACCTTTTTCAGCATCAGCGAGAATTCGACGTTCTCGCGCACATTCATGTGCGGGAACAGCGCGTAGTCCTGGAACACCGTGTTGACGTTGCGCCGATAGGGCGGCACGCCCTCCACCGCCTCGCCGAAAATCCGGATCTGCCCCAGCGTCGGCTGCTCGAAGCCGGCAATCAGCCTGAGGCAGGTGGTCTTGCCCGAGCCCGAGGGGCCGAGCATGGCGAAGAACTCCCCTTCCCCGACCTCGAGATCGACCTCGTCGAGGGCTCTCACCGCGCCGAAATGGCGGGAAACGGTGTTGAGGGAAACGGCGGATGTCATGCGGTGAGGAGCCTTTGCGTCAACCGGGGGACCGTTGTTGGCAGTCCGCGGGATCGTACCGGAGGATTTGCCAGGGCAAATCCCCGGGTTGTGGCCGGACAATCTGCCGTTGGCAGATCGCCGGGTCCGGACGATTTGCCTTTCGGCAAATCGCCGAGGTCGGAGGATTTGCCGGAGGCAAATCCCCTAGGGGTGTCACCCCCGCAACGGCGGAACCCACTCGCTGTGGACGCGAGGTTGCGCTGGGCTGCGCCGTCGCGGGAGTGACAGTCGCGGGGTGAAGAGACCGGGCAGTGCCCGGACTCCCCGAGCCGGCTAGCGGCCGCCGATAACCCCGACATAGTCGCTGACCCAGCGGTAATACGGCACGCATTCGCCCGCCTCGCACTTGGCGGTCGGGGTCCGCCAGAAGCGGATCTTGTCGAACTCTTCGTAGCCGTTCCCGGCGCAGCCTTCATCGGTCAGGAGTTCGTTGCCCTTGCAGGCAGCCGGCACCGACGGCACCGTGCCGAACCAGGCCGACACGTCGCCCTGCACCTTGGGCGACAGCGAATGCTCCATCCACATATAGGCGCAGTTGGGGTGCGCGCTCTCGGCATGCAGCATCGTGGTATCGGCCCAGCCGGTGATCCCTTCCTCGGGGAAGGTCGAAGCCACCTTCGCGCCTTCCGCCTTCAGCACGTTGACCATGAATGGCCAGGACGACGAGGCAACGACGCCTTCGTTCTTGAAGTCGTCCATCTGGATGAAGGCGTCGTGCCAGTAGCGGCCGACCAGGGTGCGCTGCACGCGCAGCAGGTCGAGCGCCGCCTTATACTGGTCCTCGCTCAGCGCGTAGGGGTCGGTGATCCCGAGCTCCGGCTTGTGCTTCATCAGGTAGAGCGCCGCGTCGGCCACGTAGATCGGCCCGTCATAGGCCTGGACGCGCCCCTTGTTGGACTTGCCGTCGGGCAGCGTCTGCTCTTCGAACACCACGTTCCAGCTGGTCGGCGGCTTATCCCCGAACACCTCGGTATTGTACATCAGCACATTGGCGCCCCAGACATAGGGGGTGCCGTAATGGGTGCCGTCGACCGTATGCCAGGCGGCGTTCTGCAGCCGCTCGTCGATCGTCGACCACGACGGGATCAGCGCCGTGTTGATCGGTTGCACGCGCTTGCCGGCGATCAGCCGCAGCGAGGCGTCGCCCGAAGCAGTGACGAGGTCGAAGCCGCCTTCGTTCATCAGCGCCACCATCTCGTCCGAGGTGTTGGCGGTCTTCACCGTCACCTTGCAGCCGCTATCGGCTTCGAACTTGGTGACCCAGTCATAGTTCGGGTCGGTCTCACCGCGCTCGATGTAACCGGCCCAGGCGACGATCGAAACTTCGCCCTCCCCCGCGCCGAGCGACTGCAGCATCTCCTGCGCAGCCACCTGACCGGTGAAGGTCGCAACCATGGTCAAGGCCGTACACGTCTTGA